>Ga0207831_100006_pt1 | contig 656491 bp, 585 predicted proteins | sample TtanPargueraPR_7_FD_187741 | JGI IMG/M metagenome (GOLD analysis project Ga0207831, IMG submission 187741) | Aerobic enrichment media microbial communities from Bioluminiscent Bay, La Parguera, Puerto Rico - Tt and M1 (2) (SPAdes) | ecosystem: Environmental > Aquatic > Marine > Unclassified ...
GGCCAAAAACCTGGTGCAGAACTGCATCAACTGCGGGGCCTGCAAGGCGGTCTGCGCCGCCGGCATCGATCTGCCCCGCCTGATCAAGGAAATCCACGCCCGTATCCAGGACGAGGAGGGCCACCCCATGCCAAGCCAACTCATGCGCCTCATGCTCAAGAACCGCAAGCTCTTCCACGGCCTGCTGCGTTCGGCCCGCAGGGTCCAGAAGCCGCTTATCGGTGATGGTTATGTGCGCCATTTGCCTTTCATTTTTGCCAAGGATCACGATTTCCGGGCCCTGCCGGCGATTGCTGAAACCCCTTTCCGGGACCGCTGGCAAACCATGCGGCCCGAGGTGCCCCATCCACGCTATAAGGTCGCCCTGTTCTCCGGCTGCGTCCAGGACTTTGTCTATCCCGGACAACTGGAAGCCGGCGTGCACGTGCTGTCCCGGCTGCCCGTGGCCCTGGACTTTCCCATGCAGCAGACCTGCTGCGGGCTGCCGCTCCAGATGATGGGCGAAAAGGAGGCCGCCCGCATGGTGGCCATCCAGAACATCGAGGCCTTTGAGCAGCGGGATTGCGATTATATCGTGACCCTCTGCGCATCATGTGCTTCGCACCTTAAAAATGCCTTCCCGGAAATCCTCAAGGACGATCCGGCCATGGCGGAACGGGCCAGACGGTTTGCCGCCAAGGTGATCACCTTCAGCCAATTTGTCCAGAACGTTATGGATATCGACCCGTCCCTGTTCAATGGGAACGGCCGTCCCATCACCTATCATGCGCCCTGCCATCTTTGCCGGGGTCTGGGTGAACACCAGGCCCCCCAGGCCCTGATTCGCAAAGCGGGATTTGCGTATCGGCCGGCCCAGGAAGAGGAGACCTGCTGCGGATTCGGTGGGACTTATTCCGGCAAATTCCCGCAAATTTCAGCGCAGATTCTGGCCCGCAAACTGGACGATATTAAAACCACCGGGGCCGATCTGCTGGTCACCGAATGCCCCGGCTGTGTGATGCAGTTGCGCGGCGGGGTGGTGAAACGGGGCGATCGGATCGAGGTGCTTCATATCGCCGAGGCGCTGGTGGGCAATCTTGTGGGCAAGGTTGATGATAAGCCTTGAGATACTAAATGGAACTATTGTTTTGTCCAAAGAGAGGAGTACGTAATGAAGGTCGCAGATATGATCCAGGAACTCAGGCAGGAACTTGGCCCGGAGGCCGTCAAAACGGAAAAGGAGGACCTGGCGTCCTACGCTTTTGATGCCACCCCGGACATGCCGGTGGCCTATCCCGACGTGGTCGTTTTTCCGGAATGCAGCGCGCATGTCGAGGCCATCGTGGCCATTGCCAACCGCTATCAGGTTCCCGTCTATACGCGTGGTTCCGGCACCAATCTGAGCGGCGGAACCATTCCCCTGAAAAACGGCATCGTGATGGTCATGCTGAAGATGAACAAAATTTTGGAAATCGACACCGAAAACCTGACCGCTACCTGTGAACCGGGGGTGATCATTGCCGACTTGAATGCGGCGGTGGGCGAATACGGCCTGATGTACCCGCCTGATCCGGGATCAGTGGATACGGCCACCATGGGCGGCAGTGTGGCTGAATGCTCCGGCGGCCTGCGGGGGCTCAAATATGGGGTCACCAAACATTACATCATGGGGCTCGATGTCATTTTAGCCAATGGGAAGAAGATGAGCTGTGGCGGCAAAACCGTTAAAAATGTCTCCGGTTATGACATGGTCAAACTGTTCGTGGGCGCCGAAGGCACCCTGGGTGTCGTCACCCGGATCATCTGCAAGCTCATTCCCACGCCTGAGGCGCGCAAGACGGCCACGGCCACCTTTCCATCCATTGACGGTGCCGCCAAGGCCGTGGCCGGGATCATCAAGAGCAAGGTCATTCCGGCCACGCTTGAAATCATGGACAAAGTCACCATTCAAACAGTTGAAAACTATCTCCATCTTGGCCTGCCCACCGAATCTGAAGCCATTTTGGTCATAGAAGTGGATGGTTTGCCGGAAGTCGTGGAGAAGGAAGCCGAGGCTGTGGTGAAGGTTTGCGAGGCCAACGGCGGCGATGTGATTATCGCGGCCGATGACAAGGAACGCGATGGCCTTCTGGCGGCCCGGCGTGCGGCCCTGCCCGCCCTGGCGCAGCTCAGTCCCACCACGGTGCTTGAGGATGCCACGGTTCCACGCAACAAAGTCCCGGAGATGATCCATGCCATCCGCACCATTGCCGATAAATATGGTCTCACCGTCGGCACCTTCGGGCATGCGGGTGACGGCAACCTTCATCCCACCATTGTGACGGATGAAACCAATACCGAGGAAATGTCCCGGGTGCACAAAGCGGTAGACGCTATTTTCGAAGCGGCGGTCAGTATGGGCGGAACCCTCTCGGGTGAACACGGCATCGGTATTGCCAAACAAAAATATTTGACCCAGGAATTCGGTGAAGCCGGGGTTGAGGCGCTTAAGGCCGTGAAACGGGCGCTCGATCCGAACAATATGTTGAATCCCGGAAAAATCGTGACGATTTGAGAGGTGGCCATGTCCGAGCAAACACTTAGGAAAGAGTTGGAAGCTGAAATCGCCAAATGCATGAAGTGCGGCAACTGCCAGGCGGTTTGCCCCATCTATAAGGAAGATATGGCGGAGTGGAGCGTGGCCCGGGGGAAGATCAAGCTGGCGCGGGATCTCCTTACAGGAAAATTGGAATATACGGACCGCATGGAGGCGATTTTCAGCCTTTGCCTGACCTGCCAGGCCTGTGCGGAAAATTGCCCCTGCGGCGTGCGGCCGGACAAGATCATTCTGGCAACCCGCGCTATCATGGTGGCGAAAAAGGGACTGCCGGCCATCAAAAAGGCCGCCTTTAATTTTCTCGAGCACCCGGGCTCGTTCCGGTGGGGTATGCGGATGGGCAGCAAGCTCCAGGGGTTCGGTCTGAGAAAGGTAAACGATAGCGGACTCGTAAAGCCGCGGTTTCCCATCGGCCTGGATATGCGACGGGTCGTACGGCCCCTGGCCGCCAAATCGCTTCTGTCCCAGGTGCCGGAGGTGACCACCGTCGATAAGCCCAGGGGACGGGTGGTGTTTTTTACCGGCTGCATGCTGAATTATATCTATACGGATGCCGGCCAAGCGGTTATCGATGTACTGGTCGCCAACAACATCGAGGTGGTGACACCGAAGGCACAGCACTGCTGCGGCATCCCGGTGATCATGAATGGTGACATGGAAACCGCCCGGAAGATTGCTCGATACAATATCGATGTGCTTTCCGGATACGAATGCGACGCGGTCATCACCCATTGCGGTACCGGCATCGATGCCTGGGTCCATCATTATCCGGAATTGCTGGCCGAAGATGCCGCTTATGCCGAACAGGCCAGGGTCTTGTCTGCCAAGGCGTATGACCTGAGTCAGTATCTCGTGGATGTGGCCGGATTCCGGCCTCCCCAAAAAGCTGTGGATACGACCGTCACCTATCACGACCCCTGCCACATGGTCCGCGGTGTCGGGGTCAGCGCCCAGCCCCGGGAAATCATCCGGAGCATCCCCGGTGTCGTATTCCAGGAGATGAAAAAACCGGACCGCTGCTGCGGCAGTGCCGGTTCCTTCAGCCTGACCCACTATAACTTATCCAGTAAGATAAGGGATCGGAAAATCAAGGATATTTTATCGGTAAGCCCGGATATGGTGCTGACGAGTTGCGGGGCTTGCCGTATGCAAATCGAGGAAGGCCTCTACCAGGCCGGGTGCAACGCCCCGGTTCAGCACGTGGCCGAACTTCTGGCCGGGGCCTATGCAAAGGAGAAAACGTTGTCCGGTGAAGAGGCTTCCCGCCTGGAGGATATGCCTGAAATGGCTGCTGGTTAGATCCCCTTAAGGCGAATGTGAAAGTTTTATCGCGTAAGTTGCGTCATAAAGAGATTAACTAAACAAAAGGGGGATCATCCACAATTCCGTGGACAATCCCCCTTTTATCCTGTCATATTTTTCCGGTAATTCATTCCAGTTTAAAGGAAACTTTCAATTTGGTGCGATAGCCGACGATTCGGTTGTCTTCCAACCGCATATCCAGACTGACGACTTCGGCCACACGCATATCACGAATGGTGCGATCGACGGTCGATACGGCATTTTTAGCCGCATCTTCCCAGGAATTTTCCGAAAATCCCACGACTTCGACGAATTTATAAACACTGTTATCCATGACCATCTCCTTTCCAGGTTGAAGTGATTGATGAGACGAAAGACAGCAGCCAGTTGATTTGTTAACGCCGTCGTTTTAGACCCGACACGATGGGTTTACGCTTCGCGGAATTTGCGGTTTAAAATCGATCATATGCCGGGTTCGAAACCTAAGCCTTTGTAACCAAAAAGGAACACGAACGGTTGCCCCGGATGCCTTCTCAACCGGAAGGGAATTTGCCTGCAAATGCCTGGTAAATAATGTTGACCGCCCATTCCGGTTGGTGCAGAAAGTCACAGTTGAGGACGATATCAAATTCATACGGAGATGCATCTTTTTTGCCGAAGGCCTTTTTGAAAAAACGCCGTTGTTCCTTGTCGGCTTCCTCCAACTCTTTCTGGGCTGTTTTTTCCGATACGCCGAGGATGTCGGCCACGCGTTTGATGCGATATTCCTTTGAACTGATACAGCGCACGGATAGAACCCGGTCCCGCGGAAGAATAAGATGCGTGCCCCGACCCACAAAAATGGTGGGTTCCGATTCTGCTAGACCTACGACGGCCCCAAGAAGTTTGCGCATGTAATCACTCATGATAAAGGATTTTTCACCAAAGAGCAGGGCGGCGAACTCCGTCATTTTGCCTGGATGGCGCTCGTCGAAAAACGCGACGGTTTTTTCTCCCAAATTTGCATCTGTGGCAATTTGTTCGAGGATGATGCGGTCCACAACACGGTGGTCGGTTTTTTGCGCGAGCATTTCCGCGATTTCCAATGCGCCGACGCCGATCTTGCGTGAGAAGCAAATGGCCGGCGGCAACGTTTTTGGCGCTGGGAGATTGCTCTGACGACGCTGCTCTTCTTTCTTTTCCCACTGACGCACGTAATGCTGCGCTCTCTGGGCGGCATCAGGTTTTTTTTGGGCATGAATGCCGGGAAGGTAGTGGCTGCCCGCAACAGGCTTTGTCATGACGTACCTCCATAATGGGTTAAAAATGGCAGACTCGAATTACCTAAAACTCTGATTGGCAAATGCTCTGTTACGCTTGACATTCTATTACTGCAGGAAATATGCCGACTTTGTAATAAAAAAATACATGTAAAAACAGGGGGATAAAAAGTAGGGAGGGGTAGTTTGCCGTTTTACTGCTTTGTATTAGAAGAATTGCTAAAGATGCTTTACCGAAATTGCGAAAAAAGACTTTGGCGCCCAGGGGGTAAACAATTAACCATAGGGCCTTGCCCACCTTAGCATATGGGAAGAAGCATGAAGAAGCGAGCGTCATGCTTAATCCGCATAAAATGATTTATAGATCAGGATGCTTATGTAGGTAGCGTTTAAGGGATGCATGGCTGGTTAAGGATATATCGCTCATAGGAAAACGTCTGATCGGATAGGATTCAAGTTCCTTGTTTAAATGATCCTCCGAGTCATCGACGCTGCATTTGTTGAGAATCAGATATGAGACGGCCATATCGATCTGGTTCAGTTTTGCACAAATGCGGACTGCTTCGGATTGGGAAAGGGCCTCATTGTTGACAACGAGATTGATCGAGGTGGTGGCCGCGCTGAAACGGGCCGCCTGTTTGTCGTTCGCTTCGATAAGGCTTTGCAGGCGATGCTTGACCTTGTCTTGTTCGATCTCTATCGATTTCCACTTGATTTTTGAAATGATGGCTTTGCGTTCATAAATTTTGGTTCTGAGATTCAACAGTTCCTGCAACCATACACGCGTGATGACCGGCAGTGAAAAAAACTGCAAGGTCAGTGCCGTGGGCGGCATGTCGAAAATGACGTCGGTCATCCCCGCCGCCCGGGTAAGGGTATCCTCGAAAGCCAGCAGCAGCGCATATCCCTCCAGTCCCGGAGAAAACTTGAGGACATTGAAATGCTGCTGGATATTGAAGGCACTTTGATAGGCGTACTCTTTTTTCAGAAGATCGATACTTTGTTTCAGATAAGATTGTACCCATCGATCCACATCGATTTCCTGTATGGACAGGTTCTCACTGATCTGTTTCGGTTTCGATGAGAAGGTCATGCTGAAAATGTCGCGCTGGTTATGCGCCGGATCCAGGGATACCAGAAGGGTGCGACGGCCAATTTCAGCGCGTCGAATGGCTGTCAAAGCGGATGTGGTAGATTTACCGACGCCGCCCTTGCCAATAAAAAAATGAAGCATCGGTTGCATGATTTCCTTTTCAGTCAATCGAGAGAACCGAGAATAGATCGCCCAATGGATCATGGGCCGTGGTGATCCGGTCAAGCATAATCGAAAGGTCTTTGGTCATGAGGGGCAGCAACTCCATGCTGACGTGTATCGGGGGCGAAGGGATACCCATGAAGGCCCCCAGGACAAGGATGCCAAAAATATTGTCGAGTTCTTCAATTTCGTACTCGATGGTTTCGACCGCCTTGGACCGCATGACCGTGTCAGCGCTTTGCCATAAAGATCGTACCCAATTTTTAAGGGCTTTCATGACTACACACCCTCTCCGTCCTGTTTTTCTATGGAGGACCCGCGGATCAACCGTAAAACGGGTCGTGGTTGGCTTTCTCCGGCAACGCGAAAAAGCCGGCGATCGAGGTCCAGGCGTTTCGAAGACGGGAAACTGCAATAAACGGCATAGAGTGCCATCAAAAAGGCGCCCGAGCGATAGAAAGGCGCTACGGCCAGGATATCCGCTATCATTGCCGCCACCAAAGCGGTCAAGCCGGTTATGATCAGGTTGCGCTCAAAAATGATGAATGCGCTTGCGTCAACCCGGTTCTTTCTTCGCGAGACATGGGCAAACAGGGTGCGATAGACAATCGGTCCGGCCAGGGCGATGACGGCTGTTAGGATAAAAAGGAACGGCCCCCACTCGTGAGAAACTTTCGCCGGCTGGGCCGCGATCACGCCGCAATGGCGCAAAACGCGGCCAATTGCCCAGAGCCCGGTGATGAAAACGAGGGAACGGACATAAACGTTTCTTAACTTGCGTTCCATTGGAACCTTTCATCTGACCGGCCAAAAATTCCGGGAATTCCTGTGAGAGAAAATGAACCAGAGGTTTGGCCAAAAGCCAGCACACCATTTCGGTTTTTACCCTTGGGCGGCTTCTGTGAGGATCGTGGAGGTGGCTTGCGGGCCTGTTTGGTAGGAGGTGGATCCTGTCCGGGCAAAGCCGATGGACGCATGGCGCGCAGGTCGAGGACACATCCCTGCCGCTGCTTGCGGCGCCACTCCCGTTTAAAATCAGGCGAAATTATGCTGCTCTGCTGACGCCCAAGGTTTTCCCAAAGCAGGGGATTGGTTGTTGTTATGAAAGACGAGGCAAAAATACCGCTCACCAAAAAATCAACGGGATTTTCACCTCTGCTTTCCTCATAATTAGAGGGCAGGCGGCGGAAATAAAGGTGATCACGATAATCCGGCAACGCCAAATGGGTATCCACCCCACAGGTGAATAATTGCCGGACTATCGCTGAGGCGACATCGGCCAGATCCGTGGCCTTGGCGATGGGATAGGCGCCGTTGGGTCCCATGGTTTCCAGTAAAGCGGCAATTTCAGGGGTCACCACCAGTACTTTGGGATGGTTCCTATGGGCTGCCATTGTTTTTTCTCCCAAACCGAAGGCTAACGATCGATTTCACAAGGTTGGTAACTTTACGACGGGGAGTCGGCGGCACACGGTGGATTGTCATTGGTTCCACCGTGTGCCGGTTTGGCGGCAATTCTATCGTGTGGCGACATGCAATACACTGTTGCGCGTTCCGAAAGCGTTTTGCAGGCTTTGGTCATTTTGGGGATCTTCCCGCCATTGGCCGTCGACCAGGAATTTGTACTCATAGGCGCCCGGCGGCAGCATGATGTTGCGTTGCCAGGCGCCGGTTGAGGTCTTCTGCATGGGGTGCTTGCGCGGATTCCAGTTGTTGAACGTGCCGACCAGCGCGACTTCGTGGGCCTCGACCGAATCCAGGGTAAAGCCCACTTTGCGTCGTTTTTTGGGCCGAGTTTTTTTTACCTTTGACATGATGTTTCTCCTTGAAAATGCGGCCTGATCGTTTGTGATGGCCGTTGATTATAAAGGCGCTGGTGCCGGTTCATCGGCCATTGGTTCGGCCGTAAAAAATTTGATGACGCCCTCCACCGTGATCCAGACGGCGATGACCAGGATGCAGAAGTTGATGATCTGCAGGAGGAGATTATGGGCCGATACGAATTTGAACTGATTCATGGCCACCGCCCAGATGGTCATCACCGACATAAAAACGGCCGGAATACCGGCCACCATCCATTTCAGACCCCCTTGGCTTTTGAGGTAGAGGGTGATGATGATCAGGGCCAATGCGGCCAGGGTCTGGTTGACGGCGCCGAACAGCGGCCAAAGTGTCAGGGCGCCTTTGCCGCTGGCACCGGTGGCAAACGCCAGGATCAACGCGCTGCCGACAGCGATGAAGGTGCCGGTGTAACGTCCGCCCAGAATCGGCATTTTCAAACCATTGCCCAGTTCACCGATCACATAACGCTGAATCCGGGTGGCCGTGTCCAGCGTGGTCCCGGCAAAAGAGGCCACGAAGACCGCCATGATGGCCAGGGTAAAGGTTTTGGGAATCCCCACCGCCATGATCATGTTGGCGGCACCATCCACAAAGGCACTGATTTTGGACCCCAGCCCGGCAGCGGCAGACCAGGAGGCATAGTGGGTGGTCCAGGCGGCAACACCGGTGAGGGTGGTGCCTCCCTTGGGGGTATAGCCCATGCCGATACCGGCCGCGACGGCGATAATTACAAGAGTGGCCAGGGCTGCTTCCATCAGCATGGATCCATAGCCCACAAACAGGGCGTCGTCTTCATTGCGGACCTGTTTGGCCGAAGTGCCGGAAGACACCAGAGCATGAAAGCCGGATATGGCGCCGCAGGCAATGGTGATAAACAGAAAGGGCCACATGGGCGGCGCTTTGGCCGGTGTTGTTTGAACGGCCGGGGCGACGATGTGCAGGTTGCCGCCGAAGCTGGCGAACAACACCCCCAGAACGAGCAATACCATGGCGATGACCAGTTGGTGCGAATTGATGAAATCCCGGGGCTGCAGCAGTGTGGTCACCGGCAGTACCGACGCAAAAAAGGCATACGCGAGCAGGATGATGGTCCATACGCCTGTCGGGGGGATGCCGGCAACCGACGGCATGCTGAAGGGCAGGTAAGGCCCCAGGAAAACGCAAACATACATGGCCAGGACCGCGTAGATCGACCAGGTGATCACGTTGGCGCCCTTGCGATAGATCAGATAGCCGAGTCCGATGGCGATGGGGACTTCCACCCATACCGCCAGTACCGATTGGGGATACATGGCGAAAATGACGGCAATGACAAGGCCAAAGATGGCGATGACAATCCACAATTCCAAAAATACGATCAGGAAAAAAAGATATTTCGTGCGGTTGTTGACATATTTGGCGGTGAAATCCGAAATGGATTTGCCCTGGTTGCGCATGGAAATAATCAACGCGCCGAAATCATGCACGGCTCCCATGATGATGCTGCCCAGAAAGACCCACAGCAGGGCCGGCACCCATCCCCAGATAATCGCGATGGCCGGACCGACAATGGGCCCGGTGCCGGCGATCGAGGTGAAGTGATGACCGAAGATGATTTCCTTTTTGGTGGGGACGTAATCGATTCCATCTTCGAATTCAACCGAGGGCGTTCGGGCTTCCCGGGTCAAGGCGAAGATCCGGCGTCCGATAAATCGGCCGTAAAGCTGATACATGGCAATATAGCCGATAAAAGCCACAACCATAATCAATAAAACGTCCATGACTGCCTCCTCATGTTAGTTTATAGAGGACCACGTCAAGGCGCTCGAGACGGTGCCATACGTCTGCTATCTCAGGTGTCCCGGCGGGCCCGGATAATCAGCAGGGCACGATCGATGCGGTTCAGAACCCCGGAAGCGACGCTTCCGTAGAAAAGTCGCGACAGACCGCCCCGGCCGTGACTGCACATGGCCACCAGATCCACGTTTTCACGTTGGGCCGTATCCAGTATTTCTTTGACCACCGGGCCCATGACCGCCCGGTGTCGCGCTTCGATGCCCTTGGCCTGGAATTCGCACTGCAGGCTTTTCACATATTGTTCGGCCTCTTCCAGAGAGCCTTCGATTTCTTTCTGGAAATAGTTGTATTGCAGGTCGTCGTACCCGAATACCTGGGGGGCGCTGACCACCGACAGGAAAACGACCGATGAATTGTTGTCATGGGCCAGTTTTTCCACATGCGGAAGAATTCTCTCCGCCCGTTTGGAGCGGTCCAGCGGTACCAGAATTTTATGGAACATGTGATCTGTCCTCCTTCGCTATTGGATTTTGATGAACAGTTGGTTGCATTTGGAAACGATCGTGAAGCCGTTGCGAAGGCGTCATTCCCTTTTTTTGATGCTGATCGCAGTCATCAATGGAACGTCACACCACGATCCAGACGGCCCGATTGCGGACGGTATTGACGATGTTGTGACCTACCCGTCCCATGATGAAGTCTTCGGCCCGGGAAAGACCGCGGCGGCCCATGATCAGTGTCCCGATGTCGTTTTCGCGCGCGTACTGAATCATGGCCATGGCCCGGCTTTCGACGCCTGAAATGACTTCGGTCCGAATCCGGTCCTGTTTGTAGCCGGCGTGCTCCAACCGCTGGACGGCTTCTTTAAAGATCGGTTCGATGGATTCCGTGGCTTCGGCGATCAGGGCATCGATCCGCTCTTCCTCGATCTGGGCCATCAATGGGGTCGGAACCGGAGACATACCGCGCCAGGTGCGGACGGCATGCATCAGGAAAATCTGTCGTTCATTAAAGCCGTTGCGGGTGGACACCACGTGGTCCACGGCACGCATGGCGCCTTCGGATGTATCCAACCCCACCAATAGCTTGTTCGGTCCGGGATTGCCGCCCACCACCCACAAGGTGACGTGGCGCAGCTGGCAGATCAGTTTGTTGGCCACGCTGCCGAGGACGAGCCCTTTGATGGAATGGTAACCTTTGCGGCCGATCACGACGGCACTGTATCCAGCATGGGATTCTTTAATGATATCCCGCGCAATGCCGACCTTGCGAGGTTCGGCCTTGATGGTGATGCGTTCCCGGGCGATGCCGGCTTCTTCCATGATATCGCAGGACTTCTCCATCAGTTCATCAGCCGCCTTGCGCTGTTCGTTTTGCCAGGCCCGTATCGCCGCCATGCGCTGGCGCCCGGCCGGATTGATGCCCATGTCGTAAAAGGCTTCGTCGACATTGATGCGGACATGGAAGAGGGTGATGCGGGCGCCGCATCCAGATAACATCCGTGCCGCATAACGGGCCGTGTCGAAGGCCTGTTTCGATCCGTCGACGGCCACCAATACTTTCTTTTTCTCGTTCATTGTCTCTCCTTTATAAGCCGGTTGAGCACATGCGTCTTGTGTCTGATTACGGCCGTTATGGTTGGGGCCTGGGCAGCCCGGTCAAAAGTTCACGCCGACGGTAAAAGCGGGGCGGGGTGATTTGGGTTCCGCATGGCACCAACAAACGACAGCATCGATTTTGCTTCCGCTCAGGCTGTCGGCAAACGGCTTTTGACCGTTTCCGGCGCGGATCCATATGCGGTCCCCCCGGTCCATGGCCACCGGCGAAGTGAATTGCATGCCGCGAACACTGTAGTTGCCGATCTCTCCTTCGTAGCGCGTTTTGAGAGTACGGGGGCCAAATTCGATGGCATATGTTTGGTAGCGCCGCAGGGTTAGACGTCGGGTTTTAGGGGGCATTTTTTCCTCCATGGCACCAGGGCCTCTGGGCTGGCAGGTTTACGTTATGGACTTAGGCTTGTGGCTGTCGCGCAACGTTACAAGCGGCACCGGGCATTTGGACAGCATGCGTGCCGCAGTCGAACCGAACAGCATGCCGCTGAACTGACCCCGGCCGCGTGTGCCCATGACGAGCAAATCGATTGCCATTTCCTTGATGGCCGCCACAAGGGCTTCATAGGGCACGCCGGTGCGAACCTGGCAGCTGATCGGTTTGCCCGTGGCGTTCCATTCGGCAACAAGGTCCAGCAGGGCTGCACGCCGTTCTTCCCGCCGTTCCTCGAGCTGTTCCTGCAGGGAAATGAAGTTGGTGGCGTCCGCCACCCTTCGGATCGCGTCGATATCCCGCTGGTTGATGATATTGATGAGGTAAACCTTGGCATCGAGTTTCTCGGCCAGTTGCAGCGCATAATGGACAAGGTCGCGGCTGATGCCGGAAAAATCCACCGCCACCATCATCTTCTTGATGTCATTCATGCTCAATTCTCCTTGCTTGATAAGGGATTTGCGTACCCGCTTTTCATCGGAAACCATCGCCGTATGACATCAATGACTGAAAATCTTACGTTGGTTTTCCCGATGATCCACCATATACAGGAGGCGAGCGTTGGCCTGCATTGCTTCCAACAAGACATCCATATGTTCCCGCTCCACCTGGTAGGCCCGGATATAAACCCGGCGGAATCCCTGGGGCGCACGGTCGTAGGATGACAGGATGCTGGCCATGCGGCCACCGTATTGGCGGATGATATCGACCAACGCCTTGATGGATCCGGGCCGGTCTTCCACTTCTAAAGCCAGATGCAGGCCCCGGCGTTTGACACCGGTCAGGGACATCAGGGCCTTGAAAAGATCGGCCTGGGTTATGATACCCACCATGCGTCCCTGATCATCCATAACGGGGGCGCCGGATATATGGTGACTGTGGAGCACTTCGGCGGCTTCTTCGACGGTAAAAGTATCCAGCACGGTCACGGGATTGCGGCTCATGATGTCGCGAACCTTGATCCGGGTAAGCAGGTGCAGCAGTTCGTGGACTTCCAGAAGCGTGGCATCCGAGGCCGAGGCGCGTTTAAGGTCCCGGTCCGTCAGGACGCCCACAAGCGCATCCTGGTCGAAGACCGGGAGGGTCTTGATTTGATTGTCCTTCATGAGCTGCAAAGCATCCGTCATCGATGCCTGGGCTTCGGTACTGATAACGGTAGGATTCATCCAGTTGCGTACAAGCATGGCTTGTCTCCTTGATTAAGATGGACGTTTGGGTGGATCCTCCAGCAATCGGGCGATGGCATGTTCGATCGTCTGGGAGTTGAATGGTTTGTCGATAAAGATATCCACGCCGATGTCGGCCGCTTTGGCATAGAGTTGGCGGGATCCGAAGGCCGTGATCAGGATCATGGGAAGATGGGGGGCGATATGTTTCGCTTCCTGGAGCAGATCCAGTCCGTCCCCGTCCGGGAGCTGAAAATCACAAATCAGGATATCGATGCCGCCTTGGTGGAGTGCTGCCAGTCCCTGTTGCGCCGATGCGGCCGTGGTCACGCGGCAACCCTCGCAGCTCAGGCAGATGGACATGGCGTCCCTGATCCAGGCGTCATCGTCTACAAGCAGAATATGCTTGCTTTTCAACGGTGTGCCATTCTCGATTTTCTTTTCATGCGTCACAGCCGGTTCCCTTCATACAGTCACGTGTGTCCGTTGGTGCCGTGCCCCTGGTTCTGGCGTCGGCAGGCCGTTTGTCGGCATTTCCGCCGTGATGGCGGGGATATCGATGGCCAGCTCGATCGCGCCCATCTCCCTGTTGTTGGTCTGTCGAAAACCCGCCTTGCGGCCCAGCCGCAGCATCTGGGTATTGTCCGAAAGCACATAGCCCACCAATTTTTCGATTTTCAGTGTGCGTGCGGCCGCGATCAATTGGCGCAACAGCGCCGCACCGATGCCATGGCCGTGCAGCGCGTCGGCCACCATGATGGAGAATTCGGCCCGTGTCAGGTTGGCTTCACGAATCAAACGGGCGGCACCGAGCATTTCTTCTCCCGATGATGACTGGGTAACCGCCACCAGGGCCATGTCGCGGTCGTAGTCAATTTGGGTAAACCGGGCGAGCATTTCCTTGGAAATACGCTTGAGGGGACTGAAAAAGCGGAAATAGATGCTTTCCCGGGAGAGTTTGCCGAACAGGTCGGCAAACAAACCGGCATCTTCCGGTTTGATGGGGCGAATCAGAATATGCAAACCGCTGCGAGTGACGGTCCCTGTCTCCAAATGATGCGGGTAGGGACTGATCACGAGGTGGTCATGTGCGGTTTCATGGGTTTGTTCCAGCCGAATACGGGCATCCACCGCCCGCAGGCGTGATCCGACAACCATGACCGGATTGATGTCGAGTTCGGCAATTTCGGGGAAATCGGTGACGAGGAGACCGATCCGAATCAGGGCTTCCTCGAGGTGCTCCATGGATACCGGCGATAGACCGCGGTACCCTTTCAGCAGTGCCGCAACGCGGGTGGCCTCGATCATCTGACGGGCCAGGGCACGGTTCAAGGGCGGCAAACTGATCACGCGATCCCGCAGGATCTCGGTGAGAACCCCGCCCGCGCCGAATATCACCACCGGGCCGAAAACAGGATCGCGGTGGCTGCCCAGAATAAGCTCGCAGCCGGCTTCCGGCAGCATGGCCTGGACGGATACGCCGGTGAAGCGGGCACCGGTCTTTTTCGCATTGGCCGTCAGGTCGTCAAAAGCCCGGGCAAGGGCTTGTGCGTTGGCGATGGACAGCCGTATGCCGTCAGCTTCGGTTTTATGAAGGATGTCCGGCGAAGCGATTTTCAGTACCACCGGGTAACCGATCTGCTCGGCCAGATGAATGGCTTCGCCCCGGGTCCGGGCCAGTTTGACCGGGTTGACCGGGATGCCATAAGCGGCCAGGAGGGGCTTGGTGTCCAGTTCGCCCATTTCGTGGCAGTCTTCCTTCAGCATCCGGTCGATCCAGTCACGGGCACGCTTGCGATCCACCGTGAGATCGGCTGAAAACCGCCCGGGTATTTCCTGCAGCATGTTATGGCGGGTTCGATGACGGTAAAGGTGCCAAAATGCGCGCACGGCCCTTTCCGGAGTGTCATAGGTGGGATACCCTTGGGTGTTGAACTGAAAAACGGCCTGGGCCACGGAGTTGCCCCCCATCCATACGGCGAATATCGGAAACTTGGGTTTTTGTTTAAGATAGGTGATCAGGGCGTTGGCCACAGCACCGGAATTGCTCAATGCCTGGGGGATAAAGATGATGATCAAGCCGTCGATGCCGGGATCCGCCGCACAGATCTCGACGGCTTGCCGCCAGCGCTCCGGCGACGCATCGCCGATAATATCGATGGGATTGCCGCGGCTCCAGAAGGCTGGCAGGATGGCATCGAGGCGATCCATGGTTTCCTGGGAAAGGGCGGCCGGGACCAGATCCAGGCGCTCCATGGCATCCATGGCCATGACCCCGGGGCCGCCGCCATTGGTGATGATCGCCAGACGAGGTCCGGCGGGCAGGGGTTGTTTGGCAATCAGTTCGGTGCAGTCGAAAAGCTCTTCAATGGTGTCCACCTGGGTGATGCCGGCCCGTGCGAAAGCGGCCCGGTAAACATCGTCGGCGCCGGCCATGGCGCCGGTGTGGGAAAAGGCTGCCGCGGCCCCGGCCCGGGAACGGCCCGCTTTCAGCGCAATGATCGGCTTGATGCGGGAAACCGCACGGGCCGCACTCATGAATTTGCGGGCCTGGGTGATGTTCTCGATATAAAGGACAATGGCGCGCACTTCCCTGTCGCCGCAGCAATGATTGAGTAAATCGCCGAAATCCACGTCCAGCATCGAGCCGATACTGATAAAATGCCGGAATCCGATTTGCTCGCGGCTGGCGCGGTCAAGGATGGCCAGACACATGGCCCCGCTTTGGGAAATAAAGGCGATGTTGCCGGCAGGCGGCATACGGTCCAGAAAGCTGGTGTTCAGGTTGGCCGCCGTGGAAATGACGCCTACGCAGTTGGGTCCGATCAGGCGGACAGCGCCCCGACGGGCGGCTGCCAGAATGGCTTGCTCCCGTTGGGCGCCGGCCGGACCGGTCTCCTTGCCGCCGGCGGAAAGGACGATGGCATTGCCGATCCCGGATTGGGCGCAGTCCTCGATGACGCCTGGCACGGCATCGATGGGGGTGGCGACCACCGCCAGATCGATGGCCTTGCCAATGGCGGTGAGTTTTGGGAAAGCCGGTAGGCCGTTGATTTTATCTCGGACGGCATTGACGGGATAAATCGGCCCCGTGAAGCCACTGGAAATAAGATTGCGAATGACGGCGTAGCCGACACGGCCCGGCGTATCACTGGCCCCCACGATCGCAACCGATTGCGGCGCAAAAAATTTTTCCAAGGATGGCATCGTCATGATATTTCCTTTCAGGGCGAAAGCGGCCGCTAGGGGTTCCCGGTTGCGTTTCGGAGCGGCACCCATTCATTGAGCAGAAAACATGCCACTCCTTTTGGAATAATTAAAATTACAACAATATCATAATGTTAAGTGTAAAAATGAGGCGGGCGTGGAGGCGTTGATACAAAGGTTTTCGCAAAAATGCGAATTGGATAATGGAAGGTTTTCGAAACCGCTATGACGATAATTTGCGGTGGCGATAACGGAAGGTATGATGATTGAGCCCCAACAGACGTGCGGCCTGGCTTTCATTGGAACGGCTGAGCTTGAGGGCTTCATGGATGAAATGCCGTTCAATCTGCTCCATTGTCTGGGGAAGATCCAGCCCTGTGGGCGGCAGATCGGGCAACCGCTGAAGCCAGGACGCCGGGTCTTGGGTGTTTTCGAGCCGGCCTTCAAGACCCAGATCGTGGGACGTGAGCTTTTCGTTGCGGCTGGTCAGGGTGGCCCGTTCGATCAGGTTTTTCAGCTCCCGCACATTGCCGGTCCACCGGTGGGCGCACAGGGCCTGCTCCGCCTCCGCTGAAAGGCCATTGAAGCGGGTGTCGAACTTGGTGTTGAAGTGGTTCAGGTAGTATTTGGCCAGCGGCAGGATGTCTTCCGGCCTTTCGTTGAGGGACGGCACCTGAATTTTAATGACGCCCAGGCGGAAATAAAGATCTTCCCGAAAGCGTTCCGTTTGCATCATCGCGGTCAAATCCCGGTTGGTCGCCGAAACCAGACGCACGGCCACACGGGTGGGCCTGGTTTCACCGACGCGGTAAAACTCGCCCGATTCCAGGAACCGCAGCAGTTTGGCCTGGGCATCAGGAGAGAGATCACCAATCTCATCGAGAAACAGGGTGCCGTTATGGGCGCTTTCCACCAAACCGGTTTTGCCGGCTTCCCGTGCACCGCTGAAGGCACCGCCCCGGTAACCGAAGAGTTCGCTTTCCACCAGTTCCTTGGGAATGGCGGCACAGTTGACCGCCACGAAGGGGCCCCTGAAAACCGGGCTGTGGAAATGAATGGCGCTGGCCAGAAGTTCTTTGCCGGTGCCGGTTTCGCCTTCGATCAGGACCGGCGTGTCGGCACTGCGGGACACCCGTTGGATAAGGTCCATGACATTCTGTATGGCGTTGCTTTCTCCGATGAAGAGGGGCATGTTTTCCCTGAGGTTCTGGGCTTGCAGGGCCTGTACCTCCTTGCGCAACCGGATGGTTTCCAACGCATTGTCGATGGTCAGTTCAAGCTGGTCCATTTTCAGGGGTTTGACAACGTAGTCGTGCGCCCCGAGCTTCATGGAGCGGATCACCCCGTCGACGTCTTCATAGGCGCTGATCATGACCACCAGGACATGCGGATTGGTTTTTTTGATGCGGGCCAGCGCGTCGATGCCGTTCATGCCCGGCAATCCGATATCCATCAGGACAAGATCGGGTGACGTTTCTTCCAAGGCGGCCAGGGCGTCTTCGGCATTGGCAAATTCGGATATCTGGTAGGCGCTGCCCAATGCCAGGGAAATGCCTTCACGAATGGTGGGCTCGTCGTCAACGATGAAAAGATGGAAGCGGAGCGAGGTCATGAGGTTTGGTCTCCAATGGGCAATTCAATGGTAAACGCGGCACCGTCCCACTTGCCGTCGCCAACCGACAGGGTACCCCCATGGTCTTCAACGATGCGCTGGCTGATGCTCAGCCCGATACCGCTGCTGCCGTGTTTGGTGGTGTAGAACGGGTCGAAGATCTTGTGCCGGAGCTCCCGGGGAATGCCAGGACCGGAATCTTCCACGCAAATGCGCACCCCGGTTCCGTGTAGCCGGGTCTGGATGCCGATCCGGGCCGGCGGCGGATGGCCTTCGAGAATTTCAGCCGCATTCGTCATCAAGTTCAGCAAGACCTGCTCCATGAGTTGGGTGTCCAGACGGCAGGGGGGCAGATCATGGTGCAGGTCCGTTTCCAGGCGGATGCCTTTTTTACGCAGGATCGTGGCCGTCAGATCGATGGCTTCCTTCACCGGGCGGTTGATATCGGCCAATTCGAGGCAGGGCTCGCAGGGCCGGGCAAAATCGTAGACTCGGCGGATAACCGTTTCAATCTTCGTGGACGCCGATTTGAGCTGTTCGAGAATGCGGCGGATTTGGTCGGAAGGCTCGGGGTGATGGAGCAGTTTTTCGAGTGTATTGATGTAGATGTTGATCCCGGAGAGGGGGTTGCGGATTTCGTGGGCGATACCGGCCGCCACTCTTCCCAGGGAAGACATCTTGTCCTCGGTGCGCAGCATCTGCTCCATTTCCCGGGCCGGGGTGATATCCATCAAGTTGATCAGAAGGGCGTCCCGGTTGCGGTAGTCGATCGGGGTGGCGCGGCAGTAGACATATTTTAATGCGGAGGGCTGACCAGGGCGCTTCATGAAACGGCACACCATTTCGGCCTTAGGCTGTCGTCCGGATTGCAGGGACTGGAAAAACGCCTTGAATTTGACGCGATCGTCGGGGTGGACATACGGCAGGTCCAGAAAAGAGATTTCGTCGTCCATTTCCCCCATCAGTTTGTGCAGTTCCGGATTCCGATAGACCACCCGGTCGTCCTGGACGATGCATATGCCCACCAGGGCATTCTCGACGATGTCGTTGAGGCGTTTTTCACTTTTGGACAAGGCATTGGTGGCCAGCAGGCGCTCGGCGATTTTGCCGATGCGCGAGGCAATGGCATCCAGCAGGTTTCGCTTGGTGCGGGGGAAGGGGCCCTCATCCAGCGGTGGGCGTTCTTCCAGATAGCAGACGGTCAAATCTCCCTGGATTTCCCCTTTTATTTTGATGGGCGACGACAGGCACCATTCGGTGGGTCTGAAATTGGCGGTTTGGTGGCGTTGTTCCATTAGCCGCAACCGCGCGCAGGAAATGGCCGGATATTTCATGGCGGCCGGAAGGAGTTGGACTACGCCTGCCAAAATGCCCTCAAGATCGATGCCCGGCGTTTCAACCAGTTGGGACAAATCCAGCATGCAGCGCAGTTCTTTTTCGCGGAGACTGAGTTCCAGATCGTTCATGGTATGCCGTCCTGGTGGTCGTAAGGAAGTGGTTCCTAAACCATGGGCGCTTGGCCCGCATAATACCATTGTATATCAGGCGAATTCCATCTTGCAAATACAAATGAGTTTTTGCTCATTATGGACGACCTGTTGGGGGTGTCAGGTTGGCGGCAGTCGGCGGCGGGAAGGTTTGGCCGTATGACCAATGCCCCGGGCAATGACCAGTTCCCGGCCGAGTTCGCAGCCGTCTTCATAGACAACCGGATCCTGGCGGACGCCGCCCCGCTGGATGGTCCGGGTGTGGGGGTGGCGATGGTGCAAATAGCGGCTCAGTTGGGGGTCGCCGGCTTTGACCAGGGCCAGGGTTTGCGGTGCCGTGCCGGACGCGAGGGCCTTCTCCAGCTTGCTGCGGAAGCCCTCGATGATGCCCACGGCGAAATCGGATTGTTGGGATCGTTTCAAGCGGCGTCCTTGGCTGTAAACGGTCCATTGACGATCTGTAAAGCGCCGGATGAAATCGAAAACATAGGCGGCATGGGCCACATTGGCGTGCGTACCGGCGATTTCCAGAACCCGGCCGGATTTGCCTTTTTCCAGGACGAAGGCGGATACCCAGATGCACTGGACGAAGTAATAGTCCTGCAGGAGATTGGCCAGAAAATAGGCTTCGCGGAAATGCCGCAGGGCCGGTGATCCTAAAAAACGGCTGACGAAATCGCGCTTTTTGAGTTGCAAAGCGTCCAGGTGGTGCCGGGTCATGAGATCGTGGGCCTTGAGCATGGCCGCCTCGGCTTCATGCAAATTGGCGCTTTGGGCCAGGGACAGAAGCTTCCGGATGCGCCGGCGGGCGCCATTGCGGTCGGTCTCGTGGGATTGGATCCGCTCGTGGAGGGACCGGCGGGAGGCGGATGCGGCGGGATCGGCGCGCAATATGAGGCAAGCCTTTTGAAAAGCCGGTCCGTGGGGCGGCTGCCCGACCGACCCCAAAAGTGTGTCGGCCAGTTGATGGGCTGTTTCGTGCCGCAGAACCTCCCGGACCTCGTCCCAGGGGTGATTTTCAACCAGGTGGCGGCTTAGGCTGATTTCCCGCCGTTCCGGGGACCATTGGCCCAGGCGTGAGCATGTATCGGCCAAGCGAAAAGAGGGTTTGGGCAGACGGTGGCGCAGATCTTCTTCGAGGTATTGGCAGGCCAGGTCCCATTCATGGGCCAGCCCCATCAGGATGCGGCGCTCCCGCAGGTTGTCCTTTGGGGGTGTTGGGGGCGCGGGCATTCCGGTCAGGTTCAATTGCTTCATTGCGCCGGAGTTCCTTCGGTACGTTGTTGATGGCGGTCGATGGCCTGAGTAATATAGGGATAGATGTGATCGACGATGATGCGATACCCCTTGGGGGTGGGATGAATGCCGTCGGCCTGGTTGAACTCCGGCCGACCGGCGACGCCCTCCAGGAAAAAGGGGATCAGGACGACCCCTGAGTCCTGGGCGATATCCGTATAAATAGCGCGAAACCTTTCGGTAAAAGCCGGACCGAGGTTGCGCACCATTTGCATACCCGCCAGAACCACAACGATTTCCCGAGCCTCGAGTTCGGCCACAATCGTCGCGATGTTGCCGCGCGTCAGCGCGGGGTCGACGCCGCGCAGGCCGTCGTTGGCGCCCGTTTCCAGGATAACGAGATTCGGGTCCAGGGTCAGCATCCAGTCCAGGCGCGACAGGGCCCCGCTGCTGGTCTCGCCGCTGACGCCGGCATTGATCACCTGATAGGCGAACCCGTCATCCCGAAGCCTGGCCGCCAGCAATGCCGGGTAGGCTTCCGCCTCGTCGACGCCGTAGCCGGCGGTGAGGCTGTCCCCCATGCAGACAATGGTGCCGTCGACCGCCGGGGGGGCCACCGGGGCGGGGGCGGTGGTCGCCTGGGGCGGACTGTCACAGCCTGCCAACGCGATGCCCATGATCAGCAGCAGGCCCAAAACCGGGATGGTTTTGATCTTCATGCCGTATTCCTTTACGTGACCCTCATGGTCTCCGGGAGAACCTACTCGGCGGCGTGGGTTCTCAAAAACTGAGCGGGTTTGCGGCGCATGATCGCCCGGGAGGCACTCAACCCCACGGCCATGACGACAGCGATGCCGGCCATCAGGCCGGACAGGGAGGCCGCCGGATAGGTCTTGTAGGCGATGTCGAAATAGCGCGTGCAGACCACCCAACTGATCAAATGCGCCAGCAGGAGCCCCCCGACGGCGCTGCTGGCACCCAACAGGGCATTCTCCAATGAAAAGACGTAAAGCACAAATCGCCGCCGTGCGCCAAGGATTTTAAAGTAGACGGCCTCGCGGATACGGGCCGACCGGGTGGCAATGATGGAACTGGCCACCAGCAGGATGCCGGCCGCCATGCTGAACAGGGTAAAAAACCGGATGGCCTGGGAAAAGCGCCCCAGAGCGTCGGCCACCTGGCGGATGGTCCGGCTGGCGTCCAGGACGGTCACGTTGGGCAGAGCCTGGACGACCTGGTTCTGGAGGGCGGCAATCGCCTCCGGCGCCACTCGCAGCGCCGTGAAAATCGTCTGGGGGGCTTGCCGGAGTGTGGCTTCCGGAAAGACGAAATAAAAAAAAGGCTGCATGCTTTCCCGTGTGCGGGTGCGTATACTGACGACCCGGGCATCCAGGGGAACCCCCTGGATTTTGAAGCGCAGACGGTCGCCCAGGCGGATGTTGCCGATTTCGGCGATGCGGTCCAGGACGGAAACCTGGAAATTGCCGCCGCCGGCCTGAAACAAGGTTTTACCCGCTATGATTTTTTCGTTCTCGAGCAGGTGGTGGCGGTAGGTCAGGTTGAAGGGGCGGGCCAGATTGTCGCTTTTACGCTGACGTTCCCTGGCCGGGTCGACGGCATTGCCGTTGATAGCCATAAGTTTGGCGCGTACGACGGGGTAGAATTGCGAGGTGCGGCCGACGGTTTGGGTAAAGCGATCGGTCTGGCCGCGCTGGATATCCAGAAAGAAGACATTGGGGGTGTCCTCGGGGTAGGCGTCCACAAAGGTGGCATTCAGGTTTTTCTCGGTGAGGAAAATAGCGAAAATCAATGTCAGCGACGCCATCAGGGTGACCAGGATGGGCTGGGTGGCGTTGCGGGGCCGGAAAAGACCACGGATGGCCTGGCGCAGGACCAGATGTCGGGTCGGCAGCCGCCGCAGTCCTTTGAGATAGAGCCAGGCCGCAGCCCATACGATGCCCACAAGCCCCAGGATACCGGCGATGAAGTAGGCGCCCGTGCGCAGATCGTCCAGGTGCCACAAGACAAGTCCCACAAAAAACAGGGTGGTCACCAGGACGACGCCCCCTTCGCCGAGCCGGACGCGCCGATGCCCCTCCTCATGCCGAAAAAGGGCCGAAGGCTTGAGGTGGCGCAGGCCCAGCAAAGGACGGGCGGCAAAGAGGGCCACGGCCAGCAAGCCGACCAAGAGGCTTTCGCCAACAGCAGGCCAGACGATTCGAAAGGAGGGGGTCACCGGAACGAGGTCGCTAAGAAGACGGCCCAGCCCCTCCTGAAGGGCCAGCCCGGCCAGAACGCCGCATAGGGTGCCGACCATGCTCAGCAGCAAGACAAGGCCCATGTAGAGGTGCATGACGAAGGCGTTGGGGGCGCCCAGCGCCTTCATGGCGGCCATGGTTTTGATGCGCGTTCGCAGGAGGGCGGTCAGCACGCTCTGAATACCGATGCCCGCCAGCAGAAGGGTGAAAATGCTGACCAGCTTGAGGAAGAAGAGCAGGTTGTCGAAAATACGCTTCAGGCGTGAATCGGCGCTGCGAAAAGTATCCACCCGCTCCTGGGCAAGATCGGCGGTCGATAGCAGGTCTTTCTGGACAGTCTCCGGCGTGAGGCCTTCCGGAAGGCGCAGCAGGGCTTTGTAGCGCACACGGCTGCCCTGGGTAATCAGCCCCAGTTTCCCGCGGTCGCGGGCGTTGACGAATATCCGTGGCCCCAGGGTAAAGACGGTCACGGGTCGATCGGGTTCGGAAATCACCACATCCCGAATCATCATGGCGACATCCCCCAGATAGATCCGGCTGCCCACCGATAGCCCCAGACGATCGAGCAGGGCCTGTTCGACCAGAACGTTTCCCGGCGTCAGCATTTCGGTGAAGGGCAGTCCTGAGGCGGTTGCGACTTGACCGTAGAAGGGGTAGCCTGGTTCGACCACTTTGACGGCCGACAGAAGGGATGCCGAGGCGTCCATTGTCCGGACCACGGTGTAGAATTCCCATACGCGGGCCGTGGCGACATCGGGGCGTTCGGCATAGCGGGCGAGCTTGGCCTCCATGGCGGGCAAAAAGGGAAAACTCGAACGGGCGATGACATCGGCGGCGTGCAGCTGCCGTGCATCGCGCAGCATGGCCTGCTGAACATTGGCCTGAAAACCGCCCAGCGCGGTAAGGCCCACCACCGACAGCACGATGCACAGGAAGAGGACGGCGGTTTGCTGGCGGTTCTGGCGAACTTCGCGCAAGATCATGCGGATCAGGAGGCCGAGATGCATGTTCAGGCCTCCGATCCCGCGATCCGTCCGTCGGTCAGGTGAAAGCGGGTGTCCGCCCGCTTGGCAATATCGGGGTTGTGGGTCACCATCAAGAGCGTGGTATGCAATTCGTGCTGGAATTCGAGCATCAGTTCAAGGATGGCCTGACCGCTGCGGGAATCCAGATTGCCGGTCGGCTCGTCGGCAAAGATGATGGCGGGCCGGTTGATCAGGGCCCGGCAGATGGCGACGCGCTGCTGCTCGCCACCGGAGAGCTGATGGGGCATGTTGGTCTGGCGATGACCGAGACCCACGCGTTCCAACAAATACCGGGCCTGGTCGGCCGGATCCGGCGTGCGGGCCAGTTCCGCTGGAAACATGACGTTTTCCAGGGCGGAAAGGGAAGGCACCAGATGGAAAGATTGAAAGATGAAGCCAAAGGTACGGTTGCGCAGCGGCGCCAGATCGTCTTCGCTCAAATGCGTGATGTCCTGCTGCTGGATGCGGACGGTGCCGCTGTCGGGGCGGTCGAGCCCTGACAGGATGCTCAACAGGGTCGATTTGCCGCTGCCGCTGGTCCCCTGAATCACGGCAAATTCTCCTGGGGCGATCGCGAAGGATACATCCTTCAGAACCTGAATGCGGCGGTCGTCGATGGTGTAGGATTTATGCAGATCCAATGCTTCAATCGTCAAATTTCTTCTCCCCGGAGCAGGCCTGGACAACCTCGGACTTCAGTTACGCCGGTCCATCGTGGATTGGCTATGCGCGAAATGCCGCCGGCCTCACCGATCCGAAAGCGGCGTGGCCGACCGTAGGAAAATTAAGAACATCTGGCGGAAAGTCAAAGACACAATCGATTGCCCTGATCGAGTGATATTACTTACCCGAACGTCCCGCCCCTGTTCGGACGGTAGCGGGTGCGGCAGGTGTGATTTTTTCAGGCCGACGGGATCTTCTTGAACGCGCTATCCGGGAAAAAGCAGTAGGGGCACTCTTCCGGGGGAGCTTCGCCGTAATGGACATATCCGCACATGCGGCAACGCCAGACATCCGACTCCGTTTCGGGGTCCACATCAGGAAAGTCGCGCTTGCTGTGGATCGCTAAATCCTCAAGGGGGGGCATGACCGGCTGATAGCTGCTCAAGGCATGTCCGGCCAGGATAATCCGCTGGACCTCGCTGGTGCCCTCGTAGATGCGGAAGAGACGGGTGTCGCGCAGCAGTTTTTCGACCGGGAAAAAACGGGTGTAGCCATACCCGCCCAGCACCTGCAAGGCCTGATCCACCACTTCGAAGGCCGCTTCGGTGGCGTAAAGTTTGGAGATGGAGGCATTGACCGTGGGATCGATGCCATTGTCGGCTTCCCAGGCGGCTTTCCAGATCAGGAGCCGGGACGTCTCGACCTTCTGGTACATTTCCGCAATTTTGAATTGAATGGCCTGGAAATTGACGATTTTGCTGCCGAAGGCCCGTCGTTTCTTGGCGTAATCGATGGCAAACTCCATGGCGGAGCGGGCCGCACCCACCGCGAAAGCGCCGATGGATGGCCGCGTGCGGGCGAAGGTGCGCATGGCCAGAACAAAGCCTTCCCCCGGCGCTGCGATCATGTTCTCCTTGGGCACGCGGACGTCTTTGAACCGGATGGCCGTGGTATTGGAATTGCGCTGGCCGAGTTTGGGAATATGGCGCCCCGCCGTTACCCCGTCCCAGTCCGTTTCGACAATGAAAGCACAAATGCCCTGATGCGCCGCTTTGGGGTCCACGGTGGCAAAAACCGATACGTAGTCGGCGATGCCGCCGTTGGTGATCCAGAATTTGGTGCCGTTCAGGATGTAGGCGTCGCCATCCTCCCGGGCCTGACAGCGCAGGCGGGAGACATCGGAGCCCATGGTCGGTTCGGAGGTGGCAAAGGCAAAGAACTTGCGGTCCGCGGTGATGGTGGTCAGGTATTTCTGCTTGGCCGTTTCGTTGTCGCAGAGAATCAGGGGCTCCATGCCCAGCGAATTGTCGAAGATGCTGGTGGCGAGCCCCGGACAGACGGCGGCGAGTTCTTCCGTGGCGATCACGCCTTCCAGTGCGCCGTAGCCCATGCCCCCGTATGCCTCGGGGATATCGCCGTTGATCAGTCCGGCATCGTAGGCTTTGTGGAGAATGTGCAGGGGGGTATCGTCCGCCTGGTCATATTCCCAGGCCACCGGCAACAATTCTTGCAGGGCGAATTCGCGGGCTTTTTTCTGGATCGCAATCTGATCGGGGCTTAAGGTAAAGTTCAGCATTGAAGGACCTCCCTATGGGCTTGGGGGACGATACGGTGTCTTTCCCTCTTCGAACCTAAAGGTGTGACAAGTCTTGCGGCGTTAGTGTTCCTCGAGAGCCGCAATCAGCCGTCGATATAGCGAGGCGAGTTCTTCCCGGGGTTCGGTGGTCTGAGGCTGTGCCGTCGGTACGATGCCGTAGCGTTGACAAAGAAGCCGGGCCTGATGCCAGGTCGGCAGCCAGACGAGCTTGTCCTGAAGCGCCTGTCGTGTTCCGAAGATGTCCAAAAAGCGGGGAAGGCTGAGAATGAAGTAGACGTGGTTGGGAAAGGGGGAAGCCGGCTTGATCAGATGCTGGTGATCCCACACAAAGCAACCGACATGGGGGTTCCAGGGCAGGCCGCTGGTTTTCAGCCGTTGCGCCAGTTGGCAGAGCTCGTCGTTAAACGGTATGGGCGCAAGATCGATGGCCGGATCGAATACAATGGGTTGCATGGTACCTGTCACCTCCCGATTCTTCATGCCATATCCAGACGGCCCAGGCAAGGGGGGAGTTGTAACGTCCCCGCATGGATTACGGATTGGCAGAGGGCAATGCCACAAAGGGGCAACCTGCAACCTCACGGGCTGGTAAAACCGCTCTTCCATTGCGGCGCGTGCGTTTGCCGCAGGAGGACCGCCGCCCTGTTCAAGATTGACATTCGACCGACGAGGTTTAATAATATTCGGTGAGATTGCGTCGATAGCCTACGCGGCGTATCTTCGTATCGCGGTCATTTCTTGGCTCAAGCGGTGGTTGCCTGCGGCTGCAACCCCATGTCCACAAGCCTTTCGGCCATTTACAATGCACGTAAAATTCGGTTGAGGATTGAAATGATGGCGATTTCTACCCACAACCATAGGTCTAACCCCTGGCCCGGCCGCCTGTCAGCGCTGCTGCCGTTGGGTCTTCTGGTGGGGTTGGTTTTTCAGGCGCCCCGCATTCAGTCCGGACGCCCCCTGGCGTTGGCTTTCGAGTGGGTGCCAGGTCTTAACGTTCATTTTGCCTTGCTTTTGGATGGGGTGGGGCTTTTATTCGCCCTGATCATTACCGCGATCGGTCTGCTGGTGACAATCTACGCCGATGCCTACATGGTGGGGCACCCCCAACGCAATCGTTTTTTTCTCTACCTGCACGCATTCCTTTTGTCCATGCTGGGGCTCGTTCTGAGCAACGATCTGATTTTGCTTTTCGTATTCTGGGAGCTGACCAGCCTGTTCTCCTTTCTCCTCATTGGATTTGAACACGCCTCCGCCCAGGCCCGGAACAGTGCCCGCCAGGCCCTGCTGGTGACCGGTTGCGGGGGGCTTCTCCTGCTGGTGGGCTTTTTAATGGTCGGTCAGGTGACCGGAACCTATGCGCTGTCCGAACTCCCCGGTCATGCGGCGCAACTCCATCGTCATTCGCTCTATCTATCCATTTTGATGTGTATGCTGGCCGGCGCTTTTACCAAGTCGGCCCAGTTTCCTTTTCATTTCTGGCTGCCCAACGCCATGGCGGCGCCCACGCCCATCAGCGCTTTTCTTCACTCGGCCACCATGGTGAAGGCCGGTATCTATCTTCTGGCCAGGCTCCACCCGGTATTGGGGGGGACGCCGGTATGGATGACGACGCTGGTCCTCCTGGGCGCGTTTACGGCCCTGTGGGGTGCCGCCGTCTCCATAGCCCGGACCGAATTGAAAAGCATTCTGGCCCAGACCACCATCATGGCGTTGGGGATCATGACCATGTTTCTCGGCGGGCGTTCGGCACCGGCCCTGACGGCCGCCATGACGTTCCTGCTGGTCCATTCCCTCTATAAATCCGCTCTTTTCATGGTGGCGGGCGCCATCGACCACCAGACCGGCACCCGTGAAATCGAGAAGATTGGCGGTCTGGCCCGGTTCATGCCGTTCACGGCGGCCGCGACCCTCTTTGCGACGTTATCCATGGCCGGTTTTCCTCTTTTTATCGGGTTCATCGGCAAGGAGATCATGTACAAGGGCGCGTTGACTGAGGACGTTTTCCCCGGTCTGGCCGCCGGCGCAACGTTGGTTTCCAACGCCCTGATGACGGCGGTGGCGGCCACGCTGGTCTTACGGCCTTTCTGGGGCCAGCCCCGTAAAGTCCACCCTTCCGGTGAAGCCCCCTGGCAGATGTGGATCGGCCCCTTGCTGATCGGCGGGACCTGTCTGGGATTCGGTCTGATTCCGGACTGGGTCGGCCACTGGCTGGTGGAACCTGCGGTGCGCGCGATTCACGTCACCCCTGTCGATGTCGAACTCAAGTTGTTTTACGGTTTCAACACGCCCCTGCTTCTCAGCATGATCACGATCCTGATGGGGGGAAGCTTTTACGTGTTTCGCCGGTGGCTGCGCCGACGTTTGTCGCAGCTTTTGCCCGCTCTGCCCATCACGACGGAAGGCCTTTACGAAGGGCTCGTAGCCGCCGTGATATCTTTCGCCAAATGGCAGACACGCCGGTTGCAAAACGGGTCTCTTTTCCAGTACCTGGTCGTCATCATCGGTGCCACCGTCGTCAGTGTGGGCTGGGTTTTCCTGGGATCGGCGCCCCTCAGCGCCCTTTGGAATCCCCCGGAATTTCCTGGTTGGCTGGGGCTGTTGCTCATCGCCATGCTCATGGCCATCGGGATTGTCGTTCAGGCGCGGTCCCGCGTCCTGGCCATCTGCGGGTTGGGTGTCATCGGAGCCGGAGCGGCGATCCTGTTTTTGGTTTTCGGCGCCCCGGATGTGGGGTTGACCCAGATTCTGGTGGAGACGTTGACGCTGATCATCGTCGCCATCGTTCTCCTGCGTCTGCCGCCCATCGAACCGCAGCCGGATGCCAACCGGTTACAGCACACCTTGCGCTTGACGCTGTCCATTGGCAGCGGTGTACTGGTGAGCGCCTTTTTGATCGCGGTCACCCAGCATGACGTGGATCGTACGATCACCACCTTTTACGAACAGGCCAGTTACATCCAGGCCCATGGGCGCAACATCGTCAATGTCATCCTGGTGGATTTTCGAAGCCTGGACACGCTCGGGGAAATAACGGTGGTGGCCGTCTCGGCCCTGGCGGCCCGGGCATTGATCCGAAAGAAACGGTCGGCACCATGAGATCCGTAATCCTGAAAACGGCCACCCGCCTGGTGAGTGCCCTGGTCATGGTGCTTGCCGTTTATCTTCTGTGGCGGGGTCATCATGCCCCCGGCGGCGGTTTTATCGCCGCCCTGGTGGCGGCCACAGGATTTGCGCTGGTAGCCCTCAGCGAGGGGCCAGCGGCGGTTCGTCAGGGGCTTCGCCTCCGACCGTCGCACATGATGGGGGCCGGTTTGGGCTTGGCCCTCGGTTCCGGCGTTATCGGCATGCTGGCCCAGCGGCCGTTTTTAACCGGTGTCTGGTGGCCGCCCTCCGGGGTTGTCGTGGGCACCCCCCTTCTTTTCGATACCGGCGTCTTCATGGTCGTGCTGGGGGCCATCCTGTCCGTTCTGCTGGCGCTGGAGGAGACGTAAAATGGAGACGGTGCTGGCAATTGTATGCGGATGCCTGGTTGCCGGCGGCATTTATCTGCTGCTGAGCCAAAACCTGGTGCGCATGCTCTTCGGCCTGATCATGTTGAGCAACGCCGTCAACCTGGCCATTTTTGTAGCCGGCGGCCTGACCCACACGCAACCGGCCCTGATCGCTGCTGGTGACAGTGTCCCGGGGGCGTCCATGGCCAATGCCTTGCCCCAGGCCCTGGTTCTCACAGCCATCGTGATCGGATTTGCACTGCTGGTTTTCATGTTCGTGCTCTTCTATCGCAGCTACGAGGTGTTGGGTACGACCGATACCCGCCGGATGCCCGAGGATGGACCGGCCCGCGCGTATCCGTCCCAAAACACCACCACCCGGCAGGAAATGGGGCCATGACCAATCTTTTAATCTATCCCATTCTCCTGCCCTTTGCCACGGCGGTCGGCAGCCTGCTGCTCTGGCGCAGGCCGGCCTTGCAGCAGACGCTTTCCCTGATCGGCTCCGCCGGTCATCTGGCGGCCTGCCTTTTTCTGCTGGCCGCCGTTGTGCAAGACGGTATACAGGTCCTTGCCGTCGGCAATTGGCCTGCGCCTTACGGTATTTCGCTGGTGGCGGACCACCTGAGCGTCCTGATGCTGATGGTGACGGGAATTCTGGGCACCGCGACGGCGCTGTATGCGCGCGGAGAGATGGCGATCTCCCTGCGTTCCCAGGGCTTCCACGCTCTTTTCCAGGTTCTGATCGGTGGGATCAGCGGCGCTTTTTTGACCGGCGATCTGTTCAACCTGTATGTCTGGTTCGAAGTGATCCTGATGGCCTCTTTCGGGCTCATCATTTGGGGTCAGGGCCGTGCCCAGTTTGTCGGAGCCGTACGTTACGTGGTCATCAATCTCCTGGCGACCCTTCTATTCCTATTAGGCCTGGCTCTGCTCTACGGCCTGACGGGCACCCTCAATATGGCCCATCTGCACCAGCAGATCATGACGCAGGAATCCCACGGGCTGGTCACGGCCGTGGCGTTTATGTTCATGGCGGCGTTTGGCATCAAGGCCGGCATGTTTCCGCTGTTCTTCTGGCTGCCGGCATCCTATCACACGCCGCCGATTGCCATATCGGCCCTTTTCGCCGGCATGCTTACCAAAGTCGGCGTCTACGCCCTCATCCGCACCTTCAGCCTCGTATTTTTACACGATACGGCCACCACCCACGCCGTGCTTTTAGTGGCTGCGGGCTTGACGATGGTAACGGGTGTACTGGGGGCGGCCGCCCAGAACGAATTCCGCCGCATTCTCTCTTTCCATATCATCAGCCAGGTGGGCTATATGCTCCTTGGCCTGGCATTGTGGACGCCTTTGGCGCTCGCCGGTGCCGTGTTCTACCTGGTGCATCACATGATCGTAAAAGCCAATCTCTTTCTGGTCAGCGGACTGAGCCGGGATTGCAGCGGCACCCTGGAATTGCCCGCGATGGGTGGATTGTACGGTGCAAAGCCCTTTTTGGCGGTTCTCTTTTTCATCCCGGCCTTTTCCCTGGCCGGATTTCCGCCCCTGTCCGGTTTCTGGGCCAAGTTGCTGGTGATTCAATCCAGTCTCGAGGCCGAACACTATACCGTGGCCGCGGTCGCCGTGCTGGTGGGCCTGATGACCGTCTATTCCATGGTGAAGATCTGGATTGAGGCCTTCTGGAAGCCGTCGCCGGATTTCGGACCGGACCAGCGGGCCATCGTGCCTTCCGCCTGGAAGATCGCACCGGTCTGTGCCCTGGCGCTGATTACCCTGTGCATCGGCATCGGCGCGGAACCCGTTTATCAACTGGCCGACACCGCGGCCCGGGAGCTCATGGCGCCGCAGGTTTATGTCCGGGCGGTTCTGGGAGGCGCCGGCCCATGAACCTCTTTCTGATCAACATCCTTTTGGCCGTGGGTTTCATGATCGCGTTGGAGTCTTTTACCCTGGCAACCCTTTTCACGGGCATGGTTGTGGGGTACATGGCCTTGTGGCTCACCCGCCCCCTTTATGGAGACGACCGTTACTTTCAACGGTTTGCCACGATCGTTCGACTGGTTATTTTTTTCATCAAGGCCCTGGTGATTTCCAATCTGCGTGTGCTGCGGGCTGTTCTGGCACCCAGCCAGATCAGCCGACCAGGCATCATCCGGCTCCCCCTGGATGCCCGGACGGATATGGAGATCATGCTGGTGGCCAATCTGATATCCCTGACGCCGGGGACCCTGAGTATCGACGTATCCGAAGATCGCCGCAATCTTTACGTGCACGTCATGTTTCTGGAGGATGTGGATGACGCCCGCCGGGAACTCAAAGAGGGGTTGGAGCGTCGGGTATTGGAGGTGCTGCGATGACGCTGACCGGTTCCGTGGTGCTACAGGGGGCGGCGCTGATCGGCCTGTCCATCCTGGCTCTGAGTATGACGGTGGCGGTTTACGGCATCATTCGCGGACCCCGCCGGGCGGACCGTATCGTCGCGCTGGACCTGCTGTCCATACTGGTGGTGGCCCTCGTGGTGCTGTACGCGATTTATTCCCAGGACGCGGTTTATCTGGATGTGGCCATAGCCTATGCCCTGGTCGCTTTTCTGGGAACGGTGGCTTTGGCCCGTTTTTTGGAGCGGTCGGCCTCCCAGTGCCGACGGGAAGGAGAGGACGATGATTGAGTGGCTTGCAGCGGTTCTCCTATTGCTGGGATGCCTGTTTTGTCTGCTGGCGGCCGTGGGTCTCGTGCGCTTGCCGGATACGTTGACGCGTATGCATGCCGCCACCAAAGCCGGTACCTTGGGCGCCGGCCTGATCCTCGGCGCCGTGGCCGTCCTGTTTGGCGATATCGGTACGGTCCTCAGAACCTTTCTGGTCCTGATTTTTCTGTTCATGACCGTGCCGGTGGGCGCCCATCTCATCGGCAGGGCCGCCTATTGCTCGGGCATACGGTTGTCGTCCCGGACATGGGTGGACCACCTGCGTGAGGATTTGGAAGGCAAAGACAAAAGCGAAAGGTGAAGATCAACCATCAGAACAAGTGAGGATCCATCATGGAGAAAAAACTCCTCGTTGCTGTAGACGATTCCCTGCAGGCCATGAAAGCCATCGACTACGTGGCGCTTATGGCCCGTGTTCTTGCGCCCGTCCGTTTTGTCCTCTTTCATGTCCAACCGGCGTTGTCCCAATATCTGACGGATGAGGCCCGGCGTAAAGAAAAGGCGCGACGGGTGTTGAAGGAGATATTGGCGGCGAATGACGCCAAAGGCCGAGAGGTGCTGGACAGTGCTCTCCAGCGGATGGCGCGCAAAGGCGTGGACCCCAAGCGGATTGAAACCGTCACCGCGCCCATGGACGTTGGCGTGGCGAACGATATTCTCGCGGTTGGCAATGCGAAGCCCTATGATGCCATCATTGTCGCCCGCCGGGGGGCCTCTTCGATTCAAAAATGGTTCATGGGCAGTGTCACCGCCAATCTTGTCGAGCACACGACCCTCGTTCCGATTTGGGTGGTGGACGGAACGGTTTCTTCCGCGAATATCCTGTTAGCCGCAGACGGCAGCGCCTCAGCGTTGCGGGCGTTGGATCATGTCGCGTTCATGCTATCCGGCCACCCGACCCCGGACCTCCAGATTCTGCATATCCGGCCGCGGCTTCAGGACTACTGCGAAATTGAAATGACCAACGAAGCGGCGCGGGATGCCGAAACGGTTTTGATCAGCGATGATCAGCATTGCATGACCGGCTTTCGCGAACAGGCCATGACCGTGCTGGAAAAAAACGATTTTCCCATGGAACGTCTGAACTGGGAAACCCTTGACGGGAAGCTGGCGGTTGCCCATGCCATCCTGAATCATATAGACCGGAATGACTACGGTACGGTGGTGATGGGTCGGCGCGGGAGAAGTAAAAGCAAGTTTACGGGCAGTGTGTCCCGCCGCCTGTTGCACAAAGCCGAAAACACTGCGCTGTGGGTGGTGCCATAACGAGAGACAAACGATCGCCTCTGAAGAAAGTGAGTCTTACGATGATCACCGGGTTTTTAAAAAAATTTGAACATGCGATTATCATTGCCTTGATTGTCATGATGATTGTGGTGGTTCTGATATCCACCGTTGAATTGGCCTATATTATTGTTTTGGACATCATTAAACCCCCGATCTTTTGGCTGGAAATCGAGGATTTGCTTGATATTTTCGGCTTTTTCCTTCTGATTCTTATCGGGGTTGAACTGTTGGAGACGATCAAGGCCTATCTGGCCCAGAAGGTGGTGCACTCGGAAATTGTCTTGGAGGTGGCCCTGATTGCCATTACCCGGAAAGTGATTATTCTCGACGTCAAGGAATACTCCGGCCTGGCGATTGTCGGCATCGCCGCCCTTATCATTTCCATTGCCGTCGCCTACCATTTTCTCAAACAGCCCCGCAAGCGCCTCATAAATGAATAGTCAGGCCAAGGCGGTGCCATCATTATCTCGTGTTCATCCAGAGATGCCATTTATGGAGGGACACTATCGAACGGCAGGAGGGAAGGAACCATGACAGGGACAACCCAGCAGGACATCTTCAGAAACGTTCTCTTCGTCTATTCAAAGGATTGTCTGAACACGCTGCGGTCTGCCGCCCGCATGACCCAGGGCGGTCTGGCACGCCTGTCCATTATCGATGTTGCCGCCGGTCTCGAAGAATACAGGGGGTTTTTACCCCCGGACATATCAGAGCAGGATCTTATCGATCTGATATCCGCTGAAAGGCAGCAGGCCATTGAAGAGCATCTGAACTCTTCGGGCATCGCCCTGAGCGGGATGGATGTCCGCGTTCGCTTCGGGACCGCCGCCATCGAAATTATCCGTGATGTCATGGCGTTCGATCATGATCTTGTTATCAAGAGGGCGGTCGGAAGTTCAGGTTTGACCGCACGCCTGTTTGGCAGTACCGCCTTGAAGCTGATACGCAAATGCCCATGTGCCGTTTGGATTGCCCATCCTGACGCACCGGTGACCCCCCGGCGCGTATTGGCCGCCATCGATCCCATGGAGACGTCCGACCGTTCCGATAAACTCAATCGGAGGATTCTCAAGACGGCATCCCGCATGGCGCAAATGGGCGGCGGCCGGCTCGATGTCCTGCATGGATGGCATTTGCCCGGCGAAAGCAGGCTGACATTCGGGCGCACCAAGATCTCCGAGGACAAACTCCACCGGATGCGGGATATGGCCGAAAGGGTTCACCGCCAAAAGGCGACCGATTTGATGGAACGGATGCAAACGGATCTGTCATCGGCAAACCTGCACGTGGTCCACGGGAAACCCACCGAAACCGTGCTTGCGTTTGCCGAAAGGGAACAATCCGATTTGATTGTCATGGGAACCGCCGATCAATCGGCGCTGGCCGGGGCGTTGCTGGGCAGTACGGCGGAGACCATCGTCGAAAAGAGTCAGACATCCGTTCTGGCGATCAAACCGGAAGGGTTCCTATCCCCCATCAGACCCCGATGAACGGGCAGGGTCGAACCAGAGAGGGCTTATCCATTGTTGGATCGAGCCGTTGCGGTACCGCATGACCGAAGGCAGCGAATGATTCGTTAGGGATTGAAGAGGGTCTGGTCAGAATTAATCAACCGTTTCATGGCTGCGGCCCCCGGTCCGAGAGAAGGTATGAACGCCCCTGGCATCGGTTCAGGCCGACGCCATGGCCGTGTAGATGGCGGCCTGCTCGTCCAGAATATCGCGAACAACCTTCCGGCTGGTCATGGGGTTCATGATAACGGCCCGCAGCACGACGCGTCCTTCTTCCTCCCCCGGGGCGGGCGGCAGTGTGGTCCGCGAGACGAAACTGCGGCCGGCTTCGCGCTGTTCCCGTTGCAATTGAATATTGATACGGTTGATTTCCCGGCAGGTGCGCCGCCGCACAGACGGGTCGGGGCTGTGCAGCCGTTTTTGCAGGGCCGGCGGGCAGAGGCGATAGGTGAGGATGTTCAACTGCGGGGGGGTCGTCAGTTCAAAAAGATCGCGCTGACGAATTTCCCGGGCGAATTCCCGCGCGGTTTCGATGCCGTGGTCGATCAATACGGCATAGCCGCCGGAGCCCATGATATCCAGGGCGCTGCCCAGAATGAGGGAGCTTGCCGATCGCGAGCCCTCTATGGACTTGATACCCAAATCCACCGAGCCGGGCCGGTTGACATAGGCGGCATGATAGGCCACCGCATCCATTGCCAGGGGATCGCGAAAATAGACCATGCCGCACCCCATGGGCATATAGAACTGTTTATGGCCGTCGATGGTCACCGAATCGGCTCGTTCGATGCCCGTCAGCAGCCCGCCATATTTTTCCGACATCAAAGTCGGTCCCCCCCAAGCCGCATCCACATGGAAGTGGATGTTTTCGCCAGCGCAAACCCGGGCGATTTCATCGAGCGGGTCGACATGGCCTGTTTCGGTGGTCCCGGCCACGCCGACGACCGCTATGATGGCGGTTTGGCTTGCCGGTCCGGAGCAGTCCCTGATGGCTTGGGTCAGGTGTCGGATCTGCATCCCGCCATTAACGTCCGTGTCGATGGGGATGATCTGGCGGTTGCCGATGCCCAGCACGCCGCCGGCTTTACGCAGGGAATAGTGGGCCATGCCGGATACCAGTACCACGGCACGCTTGACGCCATAAGCTGCCATGGCGGTGCTGATGCCTTCTTTTTCGACACCCTCGAACCCCTCGGTCGGTTGGAACCGGCGGTTGCGTGCGACCCAGAGGGCGGTCAGGTTGGCAAGGGTGCCATCGCCCACAAAACTCCCCAACGTACTTTCCGGGTGCTGGATGTGGGCCGCATAAAAAGCCGCGCTGCGCTGAAAAATCCGGCGATGCAGCTTGGCCAGCACCTGGCGCTCGTAGATGGAGGCCACCTTGGACGTTTCCAGCTTGACGAGGTTCTGGTTCAAGGCGGCGGCAATGGTCTGCAGGTGCACCATGAAAAAGGGCAGGGCCGATGTCATATGGCCCACGAAATAGGGCGAGGCCACATTGACGGCATACGGGGCGATATCTTCGATGATTCCCTGGATCACGTCGGCCAGTTTGCGGCGGGGATGAATTTCGATGCGGCTTTCCATGAACCGCCGGGATAACGCCTCCAGGCTGACAGCTTCCGTGATGCCGACATGCTCTTTCAGGAAATCCTGCAAGCCAAACAGGATTTGCTCCATATATTTGACCAGCGTCGCCTTGACCGCGTCATTTTCCGGCTGAAGGAATACCCGCTGCAGGCTCTCCCAATCGGCCACCAGATCCGGATGGCCCGGTTTCGACGGGTGGCGGGGAGGGGATTGTGACGGTTGCTGCTTCTGCATGGGCCGATTGTCCTCATGTATGGTCCGCATCGATGCGGATGTAAAATGTTGGTGGTATTTTTCAGTTATTCCAATCCTTGTCAAGGACATCGCGCCCGGGTTGGACCGCCGGGGCGTCCGGGCCGATTTCCCATTGGCAGGGTGCCTGTGCCAATAGCTTGTCGGAGCCTTTGGCAGGTGGTAAATAAAACCGCACGGGCGATGGAGGCGGTGACCTACAATGGGAGTTCACTATGCCGGATGAAGAACAATTTTCAGGGGCTTATCCGCACGCACCGCGTGTGGCGGTCGGGGCCGTGGTTTTCAAAGATGAGCAGGTTTTGCTGGTGCGGCGCGGTAAAGCGCCTTCCCGGGAGCAGTGGGCGATTCCCGGCGGAAGCGTCATCCTGGGGGAAACCCTGCATCAGGCCGCGGAGCGGGAGATTTTGGAGGAGACCGGCATTCACATCGTTGCCGGTGAGCCCGCCTATGTGTTCGACGTAGTGGATCGTGACAGCCGGGGACGCGTGCGCTTCCACTATGTGATCATTGATTTGAATGCGACATACGCCAAAGGTGAACTGCGCCCGGGCGACGACGCCCTCGAGGCCCGCTGGGTCGCGGCTTCGGAGTTGGAGGGGCTCGACGTCAGTCCGCCCACCCGCCGGTTGTTATGCCGGCACTATTATTTCGGCTGCGATGAGGGAACGGATGCCGTCGGACCGGGATAAATGGAACCGCAAGTATCGGGAGCAGCAATTTTCCGCGACGCCTTCCCGGATCGTGCGGGAATTCTGGCATCTCGCGCCGGCCGGCCGGGCTCTGGATATCGCTTGCGGCAACGGCCGCAATGCCTGTTTCCTGGCGGCATGCGGATTCCAAGTGGATGCGGTGGATATCTCCGAGGAGGGCCTCAAACGTTTTATCTGCCGATCGTCGTCCATCAACCGCATCTGCCAGAGCCTGGACACGTTTCGCATTTTACCGGGGCGCTATCAGTTGATCGTCAACACCCGCTTCCTGCTGCGGCACCTGTTTTCCGCTATTCAAGATGGCCTGTCCCCCGGCGGCGTCCTGATCTTTGAATCCTATCTGCAAGAGACAGATCCCGCCGCAGGGAGAAAATTCGGGCGCGACCATCTCCTGCGGGACAATGAGTTGGGCCGGGCCTTCCCGGCGCTAAAGACAGTAGCCAGCCGTGAAGGCGCCAGTCGGCACAAAGATGCACCGACCCGGAAAGCCTCTCTCGTCGCTATTCGCCCCGCTTGATCAACGTTGATTCAGGCACGCCCACCGGCAGGGATCGAAGATACCCTTTAGCCGATTTTTTCCGGCGGTTCGCCAGCACCGTAGGCCTTCAGCAGGCCCATGGCTTCCGCCTGGATTTCCCGGCGCAGGGTGTCGGGCGCCAGGACTTCCGCCTGGGCGCCCCACTGCAAAATCCAATGCTTGATTTCCTCCGTACCGGCCACCTCGGCCTCGAAAAGTACGGCGCCATTCTTCAAACGGGTCAGTTTTTGGGTGGGGTGCCAGGTCTTTTCATGGATATAGCCGGCCACTTGGGATGAAAAGCGTATCGTCACCTGTACGTTCTCCCCGCGAAAAACACCGAAGCTGGCCTCCATGAAGCCGTCCACAACCCCCTCGTCGGGGCGGCGGAAGGTTTGGCTCAGGGTGTCGAGGGTGCGGATCCGGTCGACGGCAAATACCCGCACATCCTCACGAAGGTAGCAATACGCGACCAGGTAGAAGGCCCCATCGAAAAACCACAGGCGATAAGGCGCGATCCGGCGCTGGCTGCGCTGCTTGCGGCTCATGGTGTAATAGTCGATGCGCAGGACCGTCCGGTCGATGATGGCCTGATTGATGCTGTCCAGCGTTTCCCGAAAGGCGCCATACTGTTTATGGGGTTGGGTGCGTACTTTGACGGTGTGACGGAAGGTTTCCAGGTAGCGATTGGTTTCCGGCGGCAGGGTCGCTTTGACTTTCTGGAAAAGCGATTCCAGCGATTCGTGGAACACCGTGTTTTCGAGGACTTTCAGCCAGTCGCGGCTGAAATAGAGCGCCATCAACTCCGTGATGCTGAAGGGAATCGGAACGGATTGACGGGCACTTTCGATCAGATACCATCGGGAGGGCCCTTCCGCTTGATCGCTGTACAAGGGAAAACCGGCGCTTTGCAGGGCTTCCAGATCACGATAGACCGTGCGTCGGTGGCATCCCAGGACTTCGACCAGCTGGGGGATGGTTTTTCCCGTACGGGATGCCAACAAGCTTTGTATAATGGTCCACTGGCGGGCTAACTGGTCGCCCCGTGCCATGGGCACCTCCTTTTTCGGTGGCGAGGGATGGCATGCGATCGATCGTCGAAAAAAATACGAAATAATATCAGACGTGTGACCGGATCTGTCACACCCCCATGTTAGGAAGGGGGCTAAATGCGGCACCCGACCGTTTCCCTTATTGGAATTTGGCAACAATTTCAATCCCAAGGAGGCATCATGGAACGACAGATCAGTTATCCCGATTACAAGGAAGCCTTTGAATACCATGGCAGCACCACCGTCGAAGTCACCCGCCAGCGCGGTGGACGGGTCATCTGGAAGGATTGGCTGCTTTTCGATTCGGTGGAGGAAGCCAGCACGTTTTACAACGAGGTGTGTTATGCCTGAGAAACTCGGTGGGCAGGGGCATCATTCCCCGGAGGCAGCCGGCGACGGGCATCAAATGACTGCATTCGGTTGTTTTGGGAAACCACCCTTGCTCATTCGGATGCTTGCCAAGGTTCTGGCACAGGTTGAACACCGCGGCGCGCACGTGCATGCCCAGCCCCTTCAGGCAGCGCCGTTTCGTCATGACGCCCGCTGTTTAATGGCCCGTCTGTCACAGGAAACCGCCGCTGGCGGGCCCCTGGTGCTTTCCGCCGATGTCCTTCAGGGGCAAGTGAGCGGATTTTTCATCTATCGGGAGGGGCGCCGTATCCGAATGAATGTATACAGCCGCAGAAAGGCATTGCCAAGGTTGCCGCCAGCCTGACGGCAATGCCTTGCGTCCATCCTGTTCGCCAATAAACGCACGGTTGCCAAAAAGGGCCGGGGTGATTAAGATACATCCTGTTGGACCTTTTCTTACGTTCTTCCGGACCCCCATCATTTTATTCTGCCCGGCCCGGCGTGTGCTTCCGGTGCGGTACCGAAACACTAATGCGGGCCGATGTACCATGGACCCAATGACCGCAGGAAGGATATTGACGCCATGCTCGATGAAAAATTGCTGGAGTACATCAATATCGCCATTGCAAGGGAAGAGGACGCTTCTCGCTTCTATACGGAACTGGCTGGGAAAGTGGCCGATCCGTCGGCCCGTGAGACGCTTGCCTGGATCAGCGAAGAGGAAAAGAAGCACAAGGCGTTTCTGGAAAAATTCCGTGCCGAAGGGGTGGGGCCCGATGCCATGCGCCTGTCGGATGTGGTCTACTACAAGATTGCCGAGCACCTGGAAGAGCCGGAGGTGGAAGAAGACATGAGCCGGTCCGAAGTCTTCCTGATCGCTTCCCACAGGGAACTCCGCTCTTATCAGTTCTATTCGGAATTGGCCATGCTCTACGATGAGGGCAGCCGTGTTCATGACATGCTTTACAAAATCGCCAATGAAGAACTGAAGCATAAAGAGAAAATGGAATATCTTTATGCCAACACCACTTTTCCCCAGACGGATGGCGGTTGATCTTCACCACGAAGACCATGGAGAGAATGCGGACGGCGATTTGCTTTAACGCATTTATCCATTAAAAAGAGGGAGGCCAAACGGTTATGGGGACGCATGCACTGGCCGGAAAACCGGCGCCCCGGGAACTGCTGGTGGACGTGCCGATGTTGATCAGCCGGTACTACAGTGATATTCCCGACACGTCCATCGGTTCGCAGCGGGTGGGTTTTGGGACTTCCGGTCATCGGGGATCATCCCTGAAAGGCAGCTTTAACGAAGCGCACATTCTGGCTGTAACCCAGGCGATCTGCGACTACCGGCAGCGCGAGGGGATCGATGGGCCCCTTTTCCTCGGCAAGGATACCCATGCCCTTTCGAGGCCGAGCATGCAGACCGCATTGGAGGTTCTGGCCGGCAACGGGGTGACGACCGTCACGTGCCGGCAAAGCGCCTATACCCCCACGCCGGTCATTTCCCACGCTATCCTGGTCCACAACAAGGGGCGCCGTGATGGCTTGGCGGATGGTATTGTCATCACGCCCTCCCACAACCCCCCGGAAGACGGTGGCTTCAAATACAACCCGCCGCATGGGGGACCCGCGGACAGCGCCGTAACGCAATGGATCGAATCACGGGCCAATGCCCTCATGGCAGCCGGCAACCGTGACGTCAAACGCGTTGCCTGCCGTGAAGGCGGCCGCATGCCCTGTGTGCGCGAGGCCGACCTCATGGGAGCCTATATCGATGATCTGGAGCAGGTGGTGGATCTTACGGCGATCCGGGATGCCCGGATCCATATCGGGGTCGATCCGATGGGCGGGGCGGCCGTAGACTACTGGCCGGTCATCGCCGAACGCAACGGACTGGACCTGGATGTCGTCAATGGCGCTGTAGAAGGCGATTTCCGGTTCATGACCGTCGATAAGGACGGCCGCATCCGCATGGACTGTTCCTCACCATTTGCCATGGCCCGTCTCATCCAATTGCGCACCCGCTACGATATCGCCTTTGGCAATGATCCGGATGTCGATCGGCACGGCATCGTTACACCGGTGGCAGGCCTGATGAATCCCAACCATTATCTGGCGGTTGCCATTCAGTATCTCATTGGGCATCGTCGGGACTGGCCTTCCTCCGGCAGCATCGGGAAGACATTGGTGAGCTCCGGGATCATCGATCGTCTGGCGCAGGATATAAACCGCACGCTTTGGGAGGTGCCGGTCGGGTTCAAATGGTTTGTCGACGGCCTATTGAACAGCCGTTGCCTATTCGGGGGCGAGGAGAGTGCCGGAGCCAGTTTCCTGCGCCGGGACGGCACGGTATGGACCACGGACAAGGATGGCATCATCATGAACTTGCTGGCCGCTGAAATCATGGCGGTGACCGGAGATGATCCCGGAGAACGCTATGCGGCATTGACCCGGACCTTCGGCATCCCCCATTATGAGCGCCTGGACGCTCCGGCTACGGCGGAACAGAAGCGCTGCCTGGCCGCCCTGCATCCGGATCAGGTCGTGGCCGACACACTCGGCGGGGAATCGATTTTAGCAAAACTGACCCGGGCGCCCGGGAATGATGCTGCCATAGGCGGACTCAAGGTGGTGACGGCCAACGGGTGGTTTGCGGCACGCCCTTCCGGGACGGAAGACATTTACAAAATATACGCGGAAAGCTTTCAGGGACCGGATCATCTTCATCAGATCCAGTCGGATGCCCGCCAGATCGTTGACGATGCGTTTAAAGCTGCCGGCGCCGGCGGGTAAGGGGATCCCTGGTGGTAAGACCACTGTCAAACGGGACGGTCTTATGCGGAAAAATACGCTATTTTCGGTGGGGCTGGGCGGTGTTCTTTGCCTTGTAATGATGGTGGGATGCGCCAGGTCTATGGCTTTACCCGACTACGGACCGTTGCGTTCGGAAGTCGAGCAGCTTTATCTAAACTACCATGAACTGAAGATCATTCACAGCAAGCTGCATGCTGCCGCACGAAAGCATATCGAAGCGCGTGGTGAACAGTTGGCGGAGATCCAGAGCGCGGCGCGTTTCATCGACCAGGCCAATCTTATCGCTTATTACCAGTGGGAACTGCTGTCCATTATCGAATACATTCGCGTGGAGCGCCGCTCGGACTATTTTACCCTTCGGGTCAAGGACATTGACGACGCACGTCAGAAATCGCGAGATTTGATCATGGCGGTCAAAGTTTACGATGCTTTCATCCGCGATCCAGAGGCCCTGACCCTTATTGCAAAGGGGATCGGTTATATCGAGCAGCATATCGCCGTTTATGACGCATTGCAGGCGCTGATGGCGCCGGAGGCCAACCCTCCGGCGGCGGCGCCTGCCGGGGGATGGTCGGAAACGCTCTGATCGGGTTGGCGGCGGCAGGGAAAAGGGATTCCGCGGTTTTTGCGAACGGCATGATTTCGTCTTGACGGGTCATCGCGACTCATATAAAAGCGGCAAAAACCCAATGGATGGATTTCGCCATCTCCCTTGGGGATCCGGTTTCAAAACGAAAAATAGGCACGGTGGTGCCATGAGGTTTTTGCTATGAAAAAGAAAGACAGGAATCGGTCGATAAGCGACCGCCAGCACGACGAGCGCGAATTGCGTCAGGAATTGCGCGCCATGGGCTATCGATTGACGGGGCAGGAAGCCTACGAGGATCTTCGCGCTTTGTTAAAAGAAGAGTTGAACCGACAATGGTTCCAGAGTGCCAGTCGTGGTAACGTTATCCGTCGCCGTCGAAAAACACCCGCCAACAGCCACTAAAATCCTCCTAACCATCCCCGTTATGAGCTCGAAACAACCGTTTAAATGGTTCCCGCCGTGGGATCAGTTCCCATCTTCCTCAAAGTACTGGACCTGATACGTCTCAACGTCGAGATGACTTTCCCGCCAGGCTTGGGCCGGTAGACCGGCCTTTAAGCACAGGTGGGAAAGAAAATCCTGGCAGCGGGGAAGTTGCTTCCATACTTGGGGCAGAAAGGTGGCACTGGCGGCGCCTTTCCGCAGAATAACGCCGTCGATGCCAGGGCGCAGCCGGTCGATAAGCTCGTCGCCGTCGCCATAGGTCAGGGGCTCGGGAGGTGTCAGGACACTGACCTCGATGACGATTTGATCCAGTTCCTGCGCTTCCAACGGCGGAAATCGCGGATCATGGAAAGCGGCGTTGACGGCATTGCGGCGGACGTTTTCTTTTAGCGTGTCGGATGACGTCAGGGTCCCGATGCAACCCCGCAGGTGGCCTTTTTTTTTCAGCGTAACAAAGGTGCCGCTCGGGCGGGCAAAAATGGGGGCCTGAAGTGCGGTTTCCACGCTATGGCGCTCATCGTCCGGCAAGGGGTGCTTCAACTGATCGGCAATGATGGTTCGGGCCAGGCGAACCAGGCATCGCCCCTCATCGGGTGATAAGGGGGCGGCGGTGTTTTCAGTGGTCATGATTCTTCCTTTTGGTTGGGTAGCGGGGCATTACGGGCAATGACCCGAGCGGTTCGTCATGGCATGTCTGCCTGGGTTGGCCAAGTGGCGTCTTCAATGGCAGGGATGCCATAATCTATAACGGTTTATGGCTTTCTTGTCGACACCCGATATTACGGGGAGTGGAGGGATTGGGCCATCGGCAGGGGGTGAATGTCTACAGCCGGCCATGGTCATGCGCCCAGTCTGAGGGCGTCAGGCGGATTTGGAAAGCAGGCGGGATACGGGGGTTAGGCATAGCGGTGTGTCCTGGACTTCGGACCAGAACAGCCGTAAGGCAGCTGCTGTCTCAGGGTAGGGATGCCCGATGGCGATGGCATGACCATATACCAGGGCCCGGTTCATGGCATTGTACAGGTTGTTGAGGATCGTCTGTGGGCAGCGCTTGTTGTCCAAAAATGTATCCCGGCGTCCGCTGGTCATGTGTAAACCACAGGCGGTGCGATAGGCCTTGGAGTGATGCGATGTCAGGCTGTCGATAAAAAACAGCCCCCGGCGTTTGATGGCCTGGAGGGCGTAGCTGATTTCTTCGCCATTGGAGGTGAAGCGTGATCCCATATGATTGTTGACGCCCTTGGCAAACGGCACGGCCTTGATATTGGTGGCGAGGACCTTTTCGATATGAGGCGCGCTGTCCCCCACAAACAAGGCACCGGGGCCGGGGTCCAAATGGCCGTCATAGGGTTCCATGGGTTGGTGCAAGAGGATTTCGTGACCCTGCGCATGAATGCGGCGGGCCAACTCTATCGAATAGGGCAGGTGCGGCAGAATGGCAAACGTCAGGTTGGCATCGATATTCAGGAAGGATGCCGCGCGCCTGCGACTGTAACCGATATCATCAATAATGATGGCCATGCGGGCTTCACGGGGGTGTCGCCCCATGGCTTGGGCATTTGCAAAAGGGGACAGCCCCGCGGTGCTGGAAAGGGTCCAGAACAGCGATTTTAAAAGAAACGTTCGACGATCCATGCCATTTCCCAGAAGAGATGCGCCCCGCTTGCGATAGCGTTTCTTTTTACCGTATGCGGCCTTCTTTAATAAGGAAGTTTTGATCAGGCATATACAATTTATTGGGTTCCTCGTCAAGAAAAATACTATATATTGTGAATTGCCGGGGCATGAATGGTGTCGCATGTCCCTTGAATCTCAGAGGTTTCTCTGGTAGACGGACCAGAGATCGCGTTTTGTCTTTATCTTTTATTCCACCCGATAGGAGGTATTATGCGCCGAGTCGCCGTAGTGGGCGCCACCGGCTATGCCGGAGCGGAACTGGTGCGGATTCTGATCGGACATCCGAATGTCACCCTTACGACGGTTACATCCCGTCAATTCGCCGGTCACTCTTTCGCGACGATTTATCCCGCTTTGGCCGGTCTGACGGATCTGGTTTGTGAAGAATACGCAATTGAGCGTATCAAGACCGTGGCTGATATGGTTTTCTTGGCGTTGCCGCACCAGGTTCCCATGAATATCGTGCCCGAACTGCTGGATGCCGGTCTGCGTGTTATCGATCTGTCGGCCGATTTCAGGTTTACCGACGTGCATCGCTACGAGGCGGCCTATCAACCGCACGCGGCACCGGAATTGCTGGCGCAGGCTGTTTATGGCCTCAGTGAAGTGCATGCCGATCTTATCCGGGACGCCCGGTTGATTGGAAACCCTGGTTGCTATCCGACGAGTGTGCTGTTGCCTTTGATGCCGTTGATTCGGCAGGGTCTTGTGTCGCCGGCCCATTTGGTGGCCGACGCCAAATCCGGTGTCAGCGGTGCCGGTCGGAGCCCGAGCCTCGCGACCCATTTTTGTGAGGTAACCGAATCTTTCAAAGCCTACAAAGTCGCAGCGCATCGCCATAATCCCGAAATGGATGAGCTTTTGAGCCTGGCAGCGGGATATGACGTACACCTCACTTTCGTTCCCCATTTGCTGCCCATGAGCCGGGGCATGCTGACGACATGCTATGCGCAGACGATGCCTTCCGTGGATGCCGAAAGCATCGCGGCATGTTTGGAAGACGCCTATGGCGCATGTCCTTTCGTAAGGCTCTGCCATGACCGAATGCCTGATACACGTAATGTGCGGGGGACCAATTTCATCGATATCGGGTTCCAGTTGGACGAGGCCGGGGGAACATTGATTCTGATAGCGGCCATCGACAATTTGGTCAAAGGTGCGGCCGGTCAAGCTGTTCAAAACATGAATCTGATATTTGGTTTTGATGAAACGGCGGGGTTAGTGCCGGTTCCGTTTCCTCTTTGAGGCCAGGAAAATAGCGGTGTAATGTTTTGAATTCTTGACAAAATTGCATTGATTAAATAGACACTGAGGGCGTTAGCAGTCCACATTTACCCTGCGGGGTATTCACACATTCTATATTCAATTGGCGAAAGGAGAACAAACATGACAGCCAAGCTGATCAAGGGGACCGAGATCCGCGAGCAAATCCTCGAGGAAATCACGGCCGAAGTCGCTGAAATTAAGGAAAAACATGGTGTTGTGCCCGGTTTGGTGACCATTCTGGTAGGAGAGAATCCAGCGTCCATCTCCTATGTTACACTGAAAATAAAAACAGCCCATCGGGTCGGTTTCAAAGAAATTCAGGATACCCAACCGGTGGACATCTCCGAAGAAGATCTCTTGGCTTTGATCGACAAATACAACAAAGACGATTCCATCAATGGCATTCTCGTCCAGTTGCCCCTTCCCAAGCATGTCGATGAGAAAAAGGTGCTCAATGCCATCGATCCTGACAAGGATGTGGACGGTTTCCACCCGGTCAACGTTGGGCGTCTGATGATCGGCGGCAAAGAAGTCAAATTTCCGCCCTGTACGCCGGCGGGTATTCAGGAAATGATTGTACGGGCTGGGGTGGATACCAAAGGGGCGGAAGTTGTCGTGGTTGGCCGCTCCAACATTGTGGGAAAACCTATTGCCAACATGATGCTCCAGAAGGGCGAAGGGGCGAACTCCACCGTCACAATCGTGCATACCGGCACAAAAGATCTAAAGGCCCATTGCCAGCGTGCCGATATATTGATTGTCGCAGCGGGCGTACCGGGCTTGGTCAAACCGGAGTGGATCAAACCGGGGGCATGCGTCATCGATGTGGGTGTGAATCGGGTTGGTGAAAAAATCAGCGAGAAAACCGGCAAGAAAATTGCCATTCTCCAAGGCGATGTGGATTTCGATGCCGCCAAGGAAATTGCCGGTTCGATTACCCCGGTACCGGGCGGAGTTGGTCCCATGACCATCACCATGCTGATGAAAAACACATTAAAAAGCTTGAAATTTAAGCTGGGATTGATGTAGTATTGTCATTATCGGAAATCCGCAATGGTTTCGGGGTCCGATAGTGACATTGAAACGTTACCATTGAGGTATAACCACGAAAAGGCAAACCCGCTGAAAAACGGGGACGCACAGCCACGGGTCTAAAGCTGAGAGGCCAGGACAGCCGGGTCACCGAAGGTTTCAATGACAACGCCTTCGGGGTGCAAGCGCCGAGGGCGTTTTTTTTAACGCCACGTGACCTGAAAGATTCGATGACGACCGATGGCGACGAGCGGTACCATTAGGCGTTCAAAGAGGCTGCCGTAGACATCTTGACAGCCGGGGCTGTAAATGGCATCATACTTAAATTATACAGAATACCCGAATGTGTCCGGTAGCCCGATAAACCTGAACAGGCCCGTCGATGCTGGCAGATCGACCGGGCAAATCGACTGAGAATGTGGCAGGGTGATCATGCGAAACAGAATTACATTCATTCTCCTTAGTGGCAATGGGTCACGTATCCGCCAGTTTTCTTCGAGTAAACTGGCCCTGGCAGCAGGCGCTGTGCTCAGTATCGCCGTTTTGACAGGGATCGGATGGCTGGTTCAGGACTATTTGAGCCTGAAAAATACAGCCGCCCAAGTGGCCGTGCTCAATGACAAGGTGACATCCCGGGATGCTGAGATTGTCCACCAGAAGCGTCAGATTGAATGTTTTGCAAATGAAATCAATCAGCTTAAAATGAATCTGGTTGCGTTGGATTCGTTTGAAAAGAAGATTCGTGTGATTGCGAATCTCGAAAAAGCTGCGGAGGAGGACAACCTCTTCGGTGTCGGCGGTGCCACACCTGAGGACTTGGACACAGGCTTACTCTTGCGGCGCGACCAATCCGATCTGATTCGGTCGATGCATGACCAGATCGAACAACTCGAGGGGGCGTCGTTCAATCAGGAGCAGGATTTTTCATCGCTATTGGGGCAGTTGAAAGAAAAGAAGAACCTGCTGGCCTGCACGCCGTCTATCCGCCCGGCCAAGGGGTGGATTTCATCGGGGTTCGGTTACCGGATTTCACCGTTTACCGGACGAAGGGAACTCCACGCCGCCTTTGACATTGCCAACCGTGAAGGAAGTCCCATTATTGCCCCGGCCAATGGCGTCGTGACCTACGCCAAAAAGAAGGGGCTTTACGGCAATCTGCTGATTATTGATCACGGCTACGGTCTCGTTACGCGCTATGGCCACCTAAAAAGTTTTGAAGTCAAGCGAGGGGCAAAGGTCAAAAGAGGCGATGTTGTTGCCAAAATGGGCAATACAGGGCGCAGCACCGGTCCGCATGTCCATTACGAGGTCCGTTTGAACGGCGTGCCCGTGAGCCCTGAAAAATACATTCTCAACTAAAAAAAATCGTCGTAACAACGGGGTATGGCTCATGCCGGATGGGGACGTAGGACCACCGCGCAAGGGAATGCCCCGTCGGCTTTTTAGGGGCCCGCATCGGTCCGATGACATCGTGTCGGGACCGGGGATCCTCCGCGCATGGCGCCCATCGTCAGCCCTTTCCTTACCTATGGTCATTCTTAGCAGCAATGCCATCATACCGGCGTAAGTATTATGTTGCGGCACCCCGTCAAAAGCGCGATGGTTGGCTAAACATTTCATCCGTTGATTGCGGCACCTTAAACACCGTTGAGCGAGTTGACATCGTCCGGGGGGCAGAGTAAGGGAGTCAGCAACGGCAATGGCTTCGCCTCAACAGAAAGGAAACGCGTACCCTCATGGTGGGACAGTTTTTAACCAAAATATTCGGTAGTCAGAACGAACGGATTCTCAAAAAAATGAATCCTGTGGTGGACCGCATCAATCAGTTGGAAGGCGGTCTCAAATCTCTTGATGACGATGCCCTGCGGGCCATTACCGGTGATTTGAAAAAGCGCTTCGCCAATGAGGAACCGCTGGATGATCTTTTGCCCGAGGCTTTTGCGCTTGTTCGGGAAGCCTCGGCCAGAACGCTAAACATGCGGCATTTCGACTGTCAGTTGATCGGCGGTATGGTTTTGCATGACGGCAAGATATCGGAAATGAAAACCGGTGAGGGTAAAACCCTTGTGGCAACACTGCCGGCCTACCTGAACGCTCTCACCGGGCGAGGGGTTCACGTGATTACCGTGAATGACTACCTGGCGCGCCGCGATGCCGAATGGATGGGGCAAATATACCGGTTTTTAGGCCTTGAGGTCGGCTGCATCGTGCACGGTCTCGATGACGCCGAACGCCAGGCCGCCTACGGCGCTGACATCACTTACGGCACCAACAACGAGTTCGGGTTCGATTACCTGCGCGACAACATGAAGTTTCAGAAGGACGGGCTTGTTCAGCGGGAACTCCATTTTGCCATTGTGGACGAAGTGGACAGCATTTTGGTTGACGAAGCGCGGACGCCGTTGATTATTTCCGGACCGGCTGAGAAATCGACCCAGCTTTACTACCATGTGAATGGCGTCATACCGCAGATGAAAAAGGAGGCGGACTTCACGATCGACGAGAAGGCCCGCAGCGTCTCCCTTACCGAAGAAGGGGTGGCGCATGCCGAAAGGCTGTTGAAGGTCGAAAACCTTTATGACCCCAAAAACATTGATTTGCTCCACCATGTCCAACAGGCATTGAAAGCGCATACCCTGTTCAAGCGGGACGTCGATTATATCGTCAAAAATGGTGAAGTCATTATCGTGGACGAATTCACCGGGCGGCTGATGCCGGGCCGGCGCTATAGTGAGGGGCTGCACCAGGCCCTGGAAGCCAAAGAAAATGTGCGGATCGAAAATGAAAACCAGACCCTGGCCTCGATCACTTTCCAGAACTATTTCCGGATGTATGACAAACTTGCGGGAATGACCGGTACGGCCGATACCGAGGCTGCGGAATTCAAAAAAACGTACGACCTGGACGTGGTCGTTATTCCCACCAACCAACCCATGGTCCGTAAAGATTTCTCGGATGTCATCTATAAAACCCGCAAAGAGAAATTCGAGGCGGCCCTGGAAGAGATCATGGAATGCCACGCCAATGGCCAGCCGGTTCTGGTGGGGACGATTTCCATCGACGTGTCCGAGAGTTTCAGTAAAAAACTAAAAAAACGGGGTGTTCCTCATACCGTATTGAATGCCAAGAATCACGAAAAAGAGGCTGAAATCATTTCCCAGGCCGGGCAGAAGGGGGGGGTCACCATATCCACCAATATGGCCGGCCGCGGTACCGATATTGTCCTGGGGGAAGGCGTTACCGATCTTGGGGGGTTGCACATCATCGGAACAGAGCGGCATGAAAGCCGCCGGATCGACAACCAGCTGCGAGGGCGCTCCGGACGTCAGGGAGACCCGGGGTCGAGTCGCTTTTACCTGGCCCTGGAGGATGACTTGCTGCGCATTTTCGGCGGTGAGCGCATCACCTCCATCATGAACAAACTCGGCATGGAAGAGGGGGAGCCCATCGAGAATGCGCTTATTACCCGGGCGATCGAAAATGCCCAATCCAAGGTCGAAGGGCATAACTTCGAAATTCGAAAGCAGTTGCTGGAATACGATGACGTCATGAACCAGCAGCGCGAGGTGATTTACCAGCAGCGCCGCGAGATCCTTACCGGTGAAGACCTGAGAGCCACCATCGAGACCATTATCAGTGAAATGGCCGGCAATCTGGCGGCGGAATATGCGGACGAGCGTTCGCATCCCGAGGAATGGGGCTGGGACGGCCTGGGCGAACGCATCACCAAACAGTTCAACTTCCGTTTCGACACCCCGGATGCCGATACCCAGGATGGGTTGAATGCCGATGGGCTGGCCCAGTACATCGAAGATGCCGCTATTGCCGCTTACCGGTTGCGCGAGGCTACCATCGGGGCGGACAACATGCGCGCCCTTGAACGGCATATCATGCTGATGACCGTGGACAGCCTTTGGAAGGACCATCTCCTGAGCATGGATCATCTCAAGGAGGGCATCGGCCTGCGCGGCTATGCCCAGCAGAACCCTCTCATCGTTTACAAGAAAGAGGGGTTTGAGATGTTTCAGGATATGATCGAGCGCATCAAGGAAGAAACCGTTGGGATTCTTTTCCGGGTTCAATTGGCCGAATCGGAACCGGTGGAACAACTGCGTCGGCCAACTGAGCAGAAGATGGTGTTTTCAGGTGGCGGCGACAGCCCACCCCCTAAAAAACAGCCCGTGCGCAAGTCCGATAAAAAAGTCGGCCGCAATGCCCCCTGTCCCTGTGGCAGTGGAAAGAAATACAAACATTGCTGCGGCCGCTAGCCCTGTGCGGTTCGATTCGGGAATAGCCCTAAAAAAGCGCCTAGCTCAAAGCGTCATGCTGAATGGGGAGAGACTTAACGGCGACTATGAACCGATTCACCGATCCGGCCCCGGAGCAACCGGCGACAGTTTCATGATCGGTTAAACCGGCCTGGGCCGGCAGCTGCGCCGTGAGCTATCGAGACGTCGTCGGGAGCATCCCGGGCACCCGGTTGGGGTCATGCCGGAAAATGGTTGGCCGTCTTGCCGGACGGCCGCGGCGGTTTCGTTTCCCGGAGTTTCTCCCCGCGCTCTTTTTTCCTCCCATGCATATGGTTGCAGCCCTTTACAATTGCGGTTGATGATGCTTATCATTGAATCGTCTTAATCAATCCCTACCTGCGGGTAAACGATTCCGAACAGTCATTCTGGAGGTAATCACCATCAATGAGTCAGCACCAATCCGATTCCGACATCGCGCTATTTCCCAAACGTGCTACCCAGGTGCGCGAGCCTGCCATGTACAGGGTGATGTTGCTCAATGATGATTACACCACCATGGAGTTTGTCGTGGAGATCCTTGTGAAGGTGTTCCACAAGCATTACGATGAAGCGGCACGTATCATGCTCCATGTTCACAAAGAAGGCTCGGGGCTTTGCGGTATCTATACGTATGAGGTGGCCGAAAGCAAGGTTCACACCGTTCACAATCTGGCCCGTGAGAATGGGTTCCCGTTAAAATGCACCATGGAAAAGGAATAAACCATGATCAGTAAGGAACTCAGTGCGACACTCGGATTGGCAGTCAAGGAAGCCAAGAAAAGACGACACGAATATGTCAGTACGGAGCACATCCTGTTTGCCATTCTTTTCGATAACACCGGTATCGAGGTCATCGAAGGCTGCGGAGGTGTTGTCGAGGAATTGAAACGTGAGCTCGAAAAATTTTTTGACGAGCGGGTGGAAAGTATTCCGGAAGGGCAGGAATATGTTCTCCAACAGACCATCGGGTTCCAGCGCGTCATCCAGCGTGCGGTCAACCACGCACGCTCGGCGGAGAAAGCCGAGGTCAACGTCAGCGATATCATGGCGTCCATTTTTCTGGAGAAGGATTCTTTCGCCGAGTATTTTTTGACCTCCCAGGGTCTGACCCGACTTGATGTTTTGAGCTTTATTTCGCATGAGGCGGAAGTCGATCCCTTTCAGACCGGACGGGGCGATACCCAGAAGGCGGCGGACGGCAAAGAAAAAAAAGAGGGCTCCAACCCACTTGAAGCCTATACCGTCGATTTGGTGGAAAAGGCCCGTGAAGGCCTGCTGGACCCTCTGATTGGTCGCGACGCCGAATTGGAGCGCACATTGCAGGTGTTGTGTCGGCGTCGCAAAAACAACCCGGTGTTCGTGGGAGATCCGGGGGTGGGAAAAACGGCCATTGCCGAAGGCCTGGCCCAGCGCATCCATTCGGGCGACGTTCCGGATCTTTTAAGCAAGGTCCGGATATACGCCCTTGATTTGGGGGGGCTGCTCGCCGGGACCAAATACCGGGGCGATTTTGAAAAGCGATTAAAAGGTGTGATCAACGAACTGAAGAAACGGCCGGATGGTGTGCTTTTCATCGATGAAATCCATACCATTGTCGGTGCCGGTGCCACGAGCGGCGGCTCCATGGATGCCTCCAACATTCTCAAACCGGTGCTGACTTCCGGAGAACTGCGGTGCATCGGATCAAGCACCTATGAAGAGTATAAAAACCATTTCGAGAAAGATCGCGCCCTCTCCCGCCGGTTTGAAAAAATTGAGATCGCCGAACCGACGGTTTCCCAAACGGTCAAGATACTGAAAGGTCTCAAGGCACGCTACGAAGAACACCACGGCATTGCTTACACGGACACCGCGCTCAAATCGGCGGCGGAACTTTCGGCCAAATATGTTAACGATCGGTTCTTACCCGACAAGGCCATTGATGTCATCGATGAAGCCGGCGCTTTTGTACGCCTTTCCGGATCTTCCCGGCGAACCAAGATCAACCCGTCGGATATCGAGAAAATTGTGGCCAAAATGGCCAAGATACCGCCCCAGAGCGTGTCGACTTCCGACAAGGTCAAGCTGGAGATGCTGGAACCCCGGCTAAAAAAGGTGGTTTTTGGGCAGGATGCGGCCATCACATCTCTTTCGACCTCCATCAAACGCTCGCGTGCCGGCCTGGGAACACCGGGCAAGCCGGTGGGGTCATTCCTTTTCACGGGGCCCACGGGAGTCGGAAAAACCGAGGTGGCCCTGCAACTCTCGCGCCTGCTGGACGTGGAATTCCTGCGCTTCGACATGAGCGAGTACATGGAAAAGCATGCCGTGGCCCGTTTGATCGGCGCTCCCCCGGGGTATGTGGGCTTTGATCAGGGGGGGCTGCTCACCGACGGTATCCGCAAACACCCCCACAGCGTTCTTTTGATGGATGAAATCGAAAAGGCCCACCCGGATATCTATAACATTCTGCTGCAAGTCATGGACCACGCCACATTAACCGACAACAACGGCAAAAAGGCGGATTTTCGCAACGTCATCCTGGTCATGACATCCAATGCCGGGACACGTGAGATGATTACACAGACCATAGGTTTCGGTGACAAGACCAAAGACACCGAGTCCAAGGGGCAGAAAGCCATTGAACGGTTCTTCAGCCCGGAGTTCCGCAATCGTCTGGACGGCACCATCCAGTTCCATGCGCTGACCGTCGAAATCATGGAGCAGATTGTTGACAAGTTTCTGGATGAACTCAACGATCAGATGGCCGGCAAAAAGGTGTATATCAACATCTCGGACGCGTTACGCAACTGGCTGGCGCGGGAAGGCTACGATCCGAGCTATGGGGCCCGGCCTTTAGGGCGCGTCATACAGAAACAGATCAAAGACCACCTGGCAGACGAAATCCTTTTTGGCAAACTGGCCAAGGGCGGGGTTGTTTTTGTGGACCATGATGGCGATGATTTGACGTTTAAGATCGAATAATGCGATAAAATTGAGCAATGCGAAGGGGGGCATGGCTCGCAGCCCCCTTTTGTTTGGCCCCAACACCATGTCCGGTGCCGCCATTTTATGCCCGTTTTCCGACTTTCCAGCAATCTCTCCTTCCCGCCGCCGCACCTGGCAATTAATGAAGGCCTTCTTGCGGTTGGCGGCGATCTGAGCATCGAACGTCTCGTGCTGGCGTATAGCCAGGGCATCTTTCCATGGTATGGAGAAGACGACCCGATTCTCTGGTGGTCGCCTGATCCCCGTTTGATCCTTTATCCGGAAGAATTGCACGTTTCCCATTCGCTGGAACGCCTGCTGCGTCGAAAAGCCTTTACCGTTACATTGGACAAGGCTTTTGGACGGGTCATTCACGGGTGTGCCGGAAAACGAGGTCCGGATCATCCGGGCACCTGGATTGTCCCGGAAATGATCGCGGCTTACGAACGATTGCATGCGGCCGGGTTGGCCCATTCGGTCGAAGCCTGGGACGGGGAAAAATTGGCTGGCGGTCTCTATGGGGTATCCCTGGGGGGCAGCTTCTTCGGTGAATCCATGTTCACCCGGGTCAGCAACGCCTCTAAAGTGGCGTTTGTCCATTTGGTGCAGGGATTGCACCAGGCCGGCTTCCAACTGATCGATTGTCAGGTTACCACCGCCCACCTGATGCAATTTGGCGCCCGGGAAGTCCCCCGTGTCCGTTTTCTGCGCGATCTGCAGCATGCCTTGAAACAGACCACGCGTCAGGGGGTGTGGCGGTTTACGCCCGGGGGAGGCATCGGCACGGCACCGAAAAGCACAGGGCAAGACGGCTGAAACATCATGGCGCAGATGGCGGTGAGCGATCAGAAGACGGTTTTTCCGTCCTTTTGGTCGCAAGCCGCCACCGCACGGCAGAAAGCCTGAACTTTGCGGACATCTTTCCGTCCGGGGCTCACTTCCACACCCGAGCTGACATCCACTGCGTCAGGGCGGCCGGCAGCGATGGCATCCCGGATGTTGCCCGGCGTCAATCCGCCTGCCAGCACTACCGGAAGCTCGGTGGGAACGCCGCGTGCCTCAGCCCAGTTCCAGTCAAGCGCATTGCCGCCCGGCAGCGGACCGCCGGCGCATTCCACCAGAAAAGCGGTCGGCCGGTAGTGTGCCGCCGCTTCCAGCCCCGGTTCGCCGTTGACAAAAAGGGCCTTGATAACGATCAGGCCATCTTCCGAAAGCCTTTCTACTAGAGCCGCGTCTTCCCGGCCATGTAATTGAACCGCCCGCAATCCTCCGATCGTCACTGTCTGCATAATCCGTTCATAAGGTTCATTGACGAAGACACCCACCGGGCAGACATGGGCCGGCAAGCGTCGGGTAATGGCTCGGATCTGATCATCAGCGAGGTGGCGGGGACTTCGGGGGTAGGATATAAAACCGATGGCATCGGCCCCAGCCGCGGCGCAGGCTTCGGCTTCCCGGGCCGCTGTCAGCCCGCAGATTTTTATCTGGGGCCGGGATACAGGGATATCCGGACTGGGGCGGGGGGGTGTTTTCAGCATCACGGTATCATACCTCCCCTATTGGGGGCTTGGGAAGCATGGACGCAAGCAATGCGGAAGGATTTTTCGCCCGCACCAGGCTTTCCCCGACCAGAAAGTTGAATATGCCGTGTTTCAGGTTGGCCTGCACATCCTCCCCGCCGGTAATACCGCTGGCGGCAACGGGAACTTGTCCTGGCGCCAGTCGTTGTGCCATGGTCATGGCCGTTTCGATATCCGTATCGAAAGTGGCCAGGTTACGGTTGTTGATGCCGATCAGGTGGGCCCCGATTCCCTCAATCATCTCCAGGTCGGCAGCCGTATGAATTTCCACCAGTGCGTTCATGCCCAGAGAGCGGGTAAGATCCAGGAGCTCAGCGAGTTGCCCCGGGGACAGAATGCGGCAGATCAACAGCACGGCGTCGGCCCCCATGGCACGGGATTCGTACAATTGGTATTCACTGATGAGAAAGTCCTTACGCAGAACCGGCAGGTCCACAGCCGCGCGGGCTGCCATGAGATCCTCCGGACGGCCTTTGAAGAAGTCGCGGTCGGTCAAAACGGAGAGGGCCGCCGCGCCACCCGCGGCATAGGCGCGGGCGAGATCGGCAGGGTCCAGGTCGATGTGCAGAGGTCCTTTGGAGGGAGACGCCCGCTTGATCTCGGCGATGATGTTGGCGCCACAAATTCCCGGTTGCTTAAGAGCATCGTAGAACGGCCGCTGATCGCTGCGGCGGGCCGCAGCCTCGCGCAATCGATGGAGGGGCATCTTGCGGCGGGCCACTTCCATTTCTTCCTTTTTTCGCGATACGATTCGGGTCAGAATATCCACAGGAGCTCATTTCTCCGACACGGCAAGCCGCCATACCGGGGTTGCGGTTCGATGGATCAGGACGCATGCTCCTGGGTGAAAGCCGCCAACTCGGCCAGCTTTTCCCGGGCGGCACCGCTGTCAATGGCCTGTTCAGACAGTTGGACGCCCGATTTGAAACCATCGGCCTTACCGGCTGCGGTAAGGGCGGCGGCGGCATTCAAAAGGACGACATTCCGCCGGGGGCCGGGTTCGCCGTCCAGGATACGGCGTGTGATATCCGCATTGGTGGCCGGATCGCCTCCCATCATGTCCTGGGGATCGGCCAGCGTGTCGAAATATTCCTCTGGATTCAAGTTGAAAGTGCGCACCTGATCATCCTTCAGTTCGGACACCCGGGTGGGGGCGCAGACCGAGATTTCATCCAGACCGTCATGGCCATGCACCACATAGGCCTGGCGCGAGCCCAGGAGCCGCAAGGTATGGGCGAACATTTCGGTCAACTCCGAAGCATAGACGCCGATGATCTGGCAGTTGGCCCCGGCCGGATTGGTCAAAGGCCCCAGCATATTGAAAATGCTCCGCAGGCCGACTTCCTTGCGGGCCGTGGCGGCAAACCGCATGGCGCTGTGATAAAGGGGCGCAAAAAGAAAACCGATGCCGATATCCTCCACGGCTTCTTCCACCAGTTCGGGGTCCACATCAAGCCTGACACCCAGGGCTTCCAAAACATCGGCGCTGCCGCATTTGCTGGAGACGGACCGGTTGCCGTGTTTGGCGACGGTAACGCCGCAACCGGCAACCACAAAGGCCGTGGTGGTCGAAATGTTGAAGGTGCTGGCGCCGTCGCCGCCCGTGCCGCAGGTATCCACCACGGTGCCGGCGGACGAATGAATCCGATAGGCTTTGCGCCGCATGGCCCGGGCGGCCCCGGCCAATTCTTCATTGGTTTCCCCCTTGGTGGCCAGAGCCCCCATGAGTGCACCGATTTGCGCGTCGGTGAGGTTGCCCGAAAAAATCTCGGTCATAACGTCTGCCATTTGGGTCTCATCCAAATGTGTTCCGGTCACGATGCGTTTGAGATGATCTCGAAACATGATGACATTCCCTCCTGATATTAAGAGTGTGCAGCGGTGGTATTTTTTAAAAAATTCCGCAATAATCGTTTACCGACCGTCGTCATGATGGACTCGGGGTGGAACTGGAGTCCCTCGGTAGGGTGCTCCCGGTGCCGTATCCCCATGATTTCGCCGTCCTCCGCCTCGGCGGTTATGGTGAAGCAATCCGGCAGGGTTTCCCTTTCCACGACAAGGGAGTGATACCGCATGGCCTTGAAGGGGTTTTTTATGCCGCGATAGACAGACTGCCCGTCGCCCGTGACCGAGGATGTTTTGCCATGCATCAAATTGCGGGCGGTGACGATTTTTCCGCCGAAAGTGGCGGCGATGGCCTGATGTCCCAGGCAAATTCCCAGGATCGGTATGCGCCCTGAAAATGTGCGGATGGCCTCCATCGATATGCCGGCCGCCTGGGGATGGCCGGGGCCGGGTGAAATGACCATGCCTTCCGGGGCCATTGCATCGATGCGCTCCACGGTCAAGGCGTTATTGCGGGCCACCTCTACCGTAGCACCCAGTTGCCGCAGATACTGCACCAGGTTATAGGTGAAGGAATCAAAATTATCGATCATGAGGATCATGTCAAGCTCCTTTGAGGGGTCGGGGGGCGAGCATTTTCAGGGCACGCTCCATGGCCTTGGCTTTGTTGACGGTTTCCAGACGTTCGCTTTCCGGATCGGAATCGGCCACGATGCCGGCTCCGGCCCTGACCGTCAGGCGGTTGTCTTCGATGCAGGCGGTACGAATGGTAATGGCCATATCCATGTTGCCGCCGAAAGAAATATACCCCACGGCACCGCCATAGGGGCCCCGGGGCTCCTTTTCCAGATCGGCGATGATCTCCATGGCACGGATTTTGGGCGCCCCGCTCAAGGTGCCGGCCGGAAACGTGGCCGCTAATAGATCGAAAGCATCATAGCCGGGTTGCAGATCACAGGTGATGTTGGATACGAGGTGCATGACATGGGAATAGCGCTCGACCACCATGAGGTCCGTCACCTGGACGGTGCCGGTTTCCGCCACGCGGCCAAGATCGTTGCGCCCCAGGTCCACCAGCATCAGGTGTTCAGCTTTTTCCTTCTCATCCTCCAGCAGTTCGCTGGCCAGGTTGCGGTCCTCCCGGTCGTCGGTGCCACGGGGGCGGGTGCCGGCGATGGGGCGCAGGGTGGCGGATCCGTTTTCAAGGCGCACCATGGTCTCCGGGGATGAGCCCACCAGCGCCGTGCCATCCAGATTCAGGAAAAACAGGTAGGGGGAAGGATTGATATAGCGCTGGGCGCGGTAAAGCGACCAGATGTCGGGAGGAGAATCACAAACAAAGGGTTGGGATATGACGGCCTGGATGATGTCGCCGGCACGGATGTGCTCCTTGACTTGGCGGACGGCGTTTTTGAAGTCGCCCTCCGGGTGAAGCGCCTGAAGCGGACGGGCTTCGCCATCGGCGGAAACATCAGGAACCTGGGCCAGGGGCTCTGCCAGCCGCTTCAACTGGTGCTTCAGACGTTCCCTGGCGTCATCATAGGCCATATCGGGTGCGCGGCCGTTCGAAACGAAGGACAGGACGACCAGGGTCAGCGTGTGGCTGACATTGTCGAAAATCAGAAGTTCATCGGGAATCACAAAATGGGCCAGGGCATTATCCGCCGGCCATTGATGAGGAATGGCTTCCAGGAAACTGACGGCTTCATAGGTGATATAACCAACCATCCCACCCCAGAAACGTGGAAGCTCTGGAATATCCGCCGGTCGATAATCGGCCATGATGGACCGCAATACAGCCAGGGGGGCGCCTTCATGCGGTATACGATTTTCGGACCCGTTGACCGATACCGCCACGTCGTCCCTGAAAATTCGAATATGGCTATGGGCTGATGTCCCCATAAAGCTAAAACGTCCCCAACGCTCGCCGCCCTCGACACTTTCGAACAGGAACAAATCGGCATCCTGCCGGTAGTATTTCCCCAGAATGGAAACCGGGGTTTCGGTGTCCGCCAGAATTTCCGAACAGACCGGGATGACATTGGCGGTATCACAGGCCGCACAAAAGCTGTCACGGGTTGGAAAGTTTCGCAATTGCATCATTCGGACCTCCAGGGAAAAAGTGTCGCCGCTGTTTGTTGGGTCGTTGGGCGCATTGTTTTTTTTGAGCCATGCTTAGAATTAAAAAGGCCGTGGTTTTTATGACCACGGCCTCAAAAACAAAACCGTGGGCCTTTAGGCTGCCCACGGTTTGCGCTAATCGTATGTTGTTGAAAGGGGGGTGCGTTAACCGGCGGCGCCTCAGGTCAGGTGCCACCACCACCATTGTTTCAGTTCGAGATGTCCTTGAAAACGCATCATTTTCCCCAATATTTTCTGCACCATCAAATTTCTCGCAAATTGACACGGTTCACCGGGCTTGTCAAGGAGGTTTTTAAATCCTGACCGCCTGTAAGGAAATGACACGACGATAATCCTCAGTTGGACAATTAATTGTCAACCGTCTACTGGCCTGTGAATTCAAAACTCATCCTGGTTTGAAAATCCTCCACCCGCTTGAAAATTTCCTTCAGCATGGTCTGCTCGATGCGCGACAGTTTTTTGGGATTGATGTAGTTGTCGGGTTTGCCGTTCTCTTCAATGATGGCCGTAATCTGGCGCACGAAGCGCAACTGCATCAGGAAGCTGTAGGATCGGGTGATGTCCGTGTAGTCTTTGCCGGATATATGCCCCCTTTCATGCAACTGATAGAGCCGATCAACGGTGTTGGTCTCCTCAATGCCATTTTTAAGGGCATGGATGCGTGCAAAATCCACCACGGGCAGCATGGCTTGTTTGATGTCGAAGGAATGGCGGTGTTCGCCTTTGGATTCCACCACAAAATTGCGGAAAAAACCGAGGGGGGGTTTGAAGTGAAGGGCGTTTTCGGTCAAGTGGCGGAAAAAGCCGGACCAGCCGCGGAGAGAATCAAACAAATGCCGACGCAGTTGATCGATCAGGCCGAAATCGCCGTAGCCGCCCCGGAAATCAAAGAATATGCTGGAATGCAGTAGATCTTCGGCCTCGGCCGTGTGGATCCATTCTGAAAATTTGTCCCGCCAAGCCCCCAGGGGCTGACACCAGTTGGGATTCATGGCCATAACCCCCCCCTCACAGAAGGCATAGCCGGTTTCATCGAGCCATGTACAGACGGTTTCACCCAAACCCAGAAAATAGTTTTTGACGGCCGGAAGGCGCTTTTCGGATACATCCTGAAAGACGATGGCATTGTCCTGGTCGGTTTTAAGCGTTTGTTCGCGCCGTCCTTCACTTCCCATGATCATGAAAACAAAGGGTACCGGGGGAGGGCCGTTTTGTTCGAGGGCAATTTCGATCAGGCGATGGAGAATGGCATCGGAAACCGTTGCAATCAGACGGGTGACGTTCTCCGCTTTGGCGCCGCTGCCGATCAGGCTCTGGACCAGACCGGGGATGCGGGCCTGTTGTGCCTTGAGTTCTTCACGGGATACGGCCGAAGCGATTTCGCGAACGATAAAGAGAGGGGACTGGCCTTGGGCGGCCAGTAGATCGCGGCTGGTAATGGTGCCAATCACTTTGCCGGTGCTGTCCTGCACGGCAAGGTGCTTGAGTTTTTTCTGCATCATCTCCAGCATGGCTTCAAACACCGACAGCTGCTCCGCAATCATACTCAGGGGGGATGACATAATCGTCGAAATGGGAATGCCGGTTTCCAGCCCCTGGGCAATGACCCGGTTGCGCAGATCGGTGTCCGTAACAATTCCGATGTGTTTGCCTTCGTCATTTTGAATGAAAATGGAGCTGCATTTCCGTCGACTCATCAGGGTGGCGGCCTGCTGAACGGGTACACTCTGGTTGCAGGAGAGGATGTCGCGGTTCATCAGACGTGCTACGGATACATTGAAGATGTGGACGGTTTCGTCTTTGGGCAAAATACGACGGGCGAATATCTCGGCATAGGATCGGTCCAGCATGCGCTTTCCGAAGGTGTCCGTGAAATAATCCGAAAAGGCTGGACAGCGCTGGCACAATTTCATGAAATGATGGTCGGGCAGGGCATAGAGATAAGCCTCTTCCTCCACTCGGAGGGTACGGATGGAAATCCCTTTGTTCAGCAGCATGGAGATGCCGCCGTATGTATCGCCTTCGCCCAGATAACCCTTGAGGCTTTTCTCGCCGGCCTGCTCGAAATAAAGCTCGGCCGCACCGCTTTGGATAATGTAAAGGTAGTCGATGCGCGATTGTCCCTGGACAAACAATACCGTTCCCGCTTTGTGGTGAATCAGGGCCAGGGCATGAATCATCTCCTCAAGATCTTTATCGGGAAGAAATGAGAAGGGAACCGTCCGACCGAGAAAGTCGCGGGCCTGTCCGGTGACCAGGATGGCGGCATAGGATTCGTCACGCTTGCGCTGGTCGAAAGCATCGGTAAAGAATTCCCGGAAGGCAGGGTATTTTTCGCAGATGGTCAAAAACTGCTCAGCCGGTATGGCGTATAGCAGGGCATCATCTTCCACTTTGGCCGTCCGCACGGCGACACCGGCATTCATGAGAATCGAAATGCCACCAAAAACCTCTCCGCCAACCAGGCGGGCGCCGAGGGCTTTTTCACCGTCCTGTTCATAGTACAACTCGATAGCCCCTTTGCGGATATAGAAAATCTGGCCAATCTGCGTTTTGGCCTGTTCAGCCACCAGTTGGCCGCGCGGTGACCGAATCTCCGTGGTCCATTCGGCAAGTTCCTCGATCGCTTCTTCCGGCAGGAGCCGAAATGGCATGGCCCGGGAATAGATTCGCGATGTTTCCTTGAACAGGGCACTGCGGGCTGGTTTTTTGGTCATGCCGGCACTCCGTTGGTTGTTTGTCTATTGGCAAGGTTATCCATGTATTTTTTCGGACGCGGACAAGCTCTGGCGCAAAGGCGGCCCTAATAGCGAAGGCGGGCGAGATAGGTTTTCTCTGAAGCTTCCCGGGCTTGCTGCAGGGTGTGAATGCCTTTTTTGGCCAGTAACGGCACCAGTTTGAGAAACATGTTGGCGGTGGCCAGGGCATCGCCCATGGCGGTATGCCGTCCGGACACATGAATGCCAAGCCTTTCGGCAATGGTCATGAGATTGTGGTTTTCCTGCGCCGGATGCACAATGGAAGACAGCAGCAGGGTGTCCAGGACAGGATTGATAAAGCGAATGCCCGTCTCCGCCTCTTTGATCTGGAGCATGCGCATGTCAAAGGCGGCGTTGTGCGCCACCAGGATCGTGTCTTCCGCAAATTGATGAAAGCGGGGCAGCACCTCGGCAATGACCGGTTGGTGTTTAAGACTTTTTTCCTGAATGCCGTGGATTTGAATCGACTCCCAGCGCAAGGGGCGCTGGGGGTTGACGAGTTGGTCGAAACGATCGTCGGCCATCAGGTGATTATTGACAATGCGCACGGCCCCGATGGAGATAATTTCGTCGCCGCCCCGGGGATCGAGACCTGTGGTTTCGGTGTCGAATACCGTATAGGTCAATTCGGTAAGCAAGCGGTTGTCCACGGCAGGGTCCTGCCCGGGCTGATTGAAAAGGTCGAAATCATAGAACTCCGGGCGGCTGTCCGGAATAATGGTGGGTTGCCGGGTCAGGGCGGCGCTGTCCGGGGGCAGGGCCGGTAGGATGAGCCGCAGGCCGGACCATCCTTGAGAAGTGTCGCTGTACGGACAAAGTTCAGCGTCATGAAACCGGATAATTTCTCCCAATGTCAGTGGCAGGCCCATATCCGGCAGGCTGAGAACGTTGTCCTCCCAGGTGTGGACGGTGTCAATCCGGATGGGTTTGCCCTGCCAGCGGATGTCGAAATTAATCATTTCCTTGGTTTGGTGAACCCGGCAGCTGAAATCGCTGACTTCGGTTTCATCGTATACGCGCTGAAGAAGAAAGAGTACGGCCAAAGAGAAGGAATAGCTGTCGGTACTCAATTGCAGGTCGTCGTCGTAGGCCTCGGGCGTAAATCCGACCTGCAGCAGGTGCTTGGCCTTGACCGTTATTTTTTCCAACATGGTATCGGCCCGGGTTTCAATGAGCGGCCACTGGGAACGGGGACGGTCAGGCGATTTGCGGGCATGCTGGCTAAGGAGTCGGCCGATCTTAAGGGATTCCTGATAAATAATGCGGGTGAATTCACGCGCCTGGTCGGCGGACATGTTCGGAAATTCCATTATGGTCTCCACGGCGGCACGCACACCGGCGAGGGATGTCCGGATACCACCGCTCAATGACTGCACCCGCAGGTCGGACTGGTTGTTCATTTCCAATTGGGAGGTAATATCGGAGATGATCAGGATAAATCCGGAAAAGTCACGCTGGTGATTCAGCACCGGCACCATCTCAGTGCGCAGATGGCGACCGTCCTTGGCGATCAGGACAAAATAGGAGGCCACCCCTGAGGTTTCCTTGGCCAGTTTGTCGGCGATATCGTCAAGGGCATGGGAGATCAGGTTGCGGTCGATGATTTCGAAAACGGATCGACCCAACCCAAAAAAAGGGAAGGGCTGCGGTTTATGATTTTTGACAGGTGAAGCATCGACCCTGCGGTCCTCTTTTTTACCGGTAAAGAAACGTTTGGCCTGTTTGTTAAAAAAGAGGATCTGGCCGTCACGATTGCAGATCAATACCCCTTCAGGCAATTCCGACATGATAACGGCCAGAATATTTTTCTCCTTTTCCACTTCCGATTTGGCTTCGATTACCCGGGCTGTCACGTCGTTTTCAAGCTGTTGGTAGTGGTCGGCAACGTCATTGATGGCATCGATGACCAAATTGATCAACTTGCTGCCGTCGCGTTTGACCCGGTGATTGGGATTGACCGTATGAATGACTTCAATTTCTTCGGGTAATCGGTTGAGGGGCAGGATGTAGCTATGGAAAATGGCATCCAGGCCAAATCCAATGGCAGCTATGAAAAGGATCAGGGCGATAAAAATATAAATGAAATGGCTTTTGATGATTTCGATCAGGGTGCTCTGCTGATCGGGAAGCAATTGCTGCCAGAAGAACACGGCAAGAGCGATGAAAATCAGCAGACTGATAAAAATCGAGACGCCGGCAAACCACCAGAATTTATTCGTCGGATCCATTGGCGATTTCCAGCAGTTTACGGACGTGGTCCATGATTTCAGAGTTGGAAAACGGCTTGGTGATATAGCCGTCGGCGCCGGAAGCCATGCCCTTGGCAATGTCAACATCGCGGGCCATGGCCGAAACGAAAAGGATGCGGGTGTCGGCCAGTTGCGGCGTTTCGCGCACGGTCTGGCATATTTCGAAACCGTCCGGATTGGATATCATGGCTTCCAGAAGAACAAGGTCAGGGGAGTCGTCGACGATAAGCTGAAGCGCGGTTTCACCGCTGCTGGCGGTCCATACCGTGTAGCCGCTCTGCTCCAATAGGAATTTAAGGGGGATCGTGGTTCCCTGTTCATGGTCCGCGATAAGAATGCGGCCTCGCGGGCGGGATGCTGAGTCCGGTTGATCCGCTGCCATAGTGAGCCCTGTATGAAGGAATCATCCCGAAAATTCGGATTGCCGGGGTGCAGCCCCTAATAATGCTGCACACCAGGTATAGCGTGTTGGCGATTTAAGCGCGGGCGGCATGGTGGAGCATACCGCCTGCGCTTAGATTGCCTGGTGTATCCATGCGGTGGGCCATTAAGGTGCAGGCCCGAATGGCGATCGGGTTCGGCATGGATCGATGGCGCCTGCCGGGCCATGGTTAGCCGGGCAGACGCCTTTAGGATTGAACCCTATTGGACGGGCGTTTGGCAGGGGTTTAGCCGAAAACCCCCATGCCAAACAATGCCGTCCAGATGATCGAGAATCCTACCAGGATAAGCATCCACATATCTTCTTTTTTCATGGCGCATTCTCCTTTGATCACAGGTTATACCACAAGACGACGATGGTCTCGATATCAGGCCTCTTTGACCACCGTCATGGTTTCCACCTCGGCCCGCTGAATCTGGGTTTCGTTGGTGGTGGACATTTCCGCCTTGAAACACAGGGCCCACATCATGACGATACCGAGGATCCACCAGACGATCTGCCAGGACCACAGGCTCGGGAAGCCGCTGATGGAAAAGGCCGTGTTGCCCCAGATACAGGCCGGTCCGATGGCGAAGAAGTACCATACCGGTACGGCGATCTTCATCACCTTGCGCCAGGCGGCGCCGGATTCGCTGGGCGCATCGATATCATTGAGGAAGTTGCGCACTTCCTGCTGGCGCTGAATCGTTTCCTCATCGTCCTTGATGCCGACGCCGCGGCAGATGAAGGCCATGACGCATGCCGTGAACAGGCCCCAGAAGGCGCAGTGCATAGACAGCGGATTGGGCCAGACCTTGTAGGTCAGGGCCACGGCGATCATGCCCGAGAAGATGCCGATCACAGCACCCACCGCCGGGAAGCGGAAGCCCCAGAGCACGCCGGCCAGCAGCAGATACATCAGGAAGCCGAAGGCGGTGGCCAGGGCCCCGAGGATAACGAGAGCGGCTTTGGACGTCAGCCCCACGGCCAGGGCCGCGATGGTAAGAACGGTGGCCATCAGGCGGTTGACCCAAATTTGTTCCGCATGGGTGGCTTCCTGTTTTTTGATGTAGCGCCAGTAGACGTCACGCAGCAGAATGGATCCACCGGTGCCGATGTAAGGTGCCGCCGTGGAATGAATGGCGGCGATGGCGCCCATGAACACGACGCCCAGCATGACGGGCGGCAGGAATTCCTTCATCAGGGTGGGCACAACCGTGGCCTGGTTGATATCGACAAAAGCCGGGTTGCCGGCCACTTCGAGAACCTTGGCGCCCATGCCCTGGAAGGCGGTGAAGAAGAACAAGGCGAAGCCGACCACGAAGGTGGACATGAAGGCCTGCTGCCAGGCCAGGGGTTTCGGGGACTTGATCCCGAAGGTCCACATGGTGAACGCCGGTGAGGACTGGATGCCCATGAGGGCGAACATGTAGGTCAGAATCATGACCGATGTCCAGCCGCCGCCGAGGCCGAAGTTGATCACCTTGGGCACTTCCAGGAATTTCGTGTCGAGGGCCTTGATCGACGTTGAGAATTTGGTCCAGCCGCCGAATTCGGGTGCCCGCATGACGAAGAAGCCCAGGATGATGATACCGCCCACCAGGAGGACGAACTGGATGACGCCGACCCAGGTGGAGGCTTTCAACCCGCCGGTGCAGACATAGAACCACACGATGAAGGCCAGGAAGATCGCGCCATAGGCCGTGGGAACGCCGGCGATGACGTTGAATAGTGCGCCGGCCGCCATCAGCTGGACCGCCGAGTAGAAGATCGAATAGAGCACAGCGGTGCAGACCACCAGCCAGCGGAGGGTTTCATTGTTGAAATAGTAGGCATACATGTCGCCGGGGGTGATGAACCCGTAGCGCTTGCCCATGAGCCAGGTGCGTTTGGAGAAGAATGTACCCGTGATGGGAATGGTCAGTACGTAAAACGATGCAAACGCATAGGCCAGGCCGTCACGCCAGATCAGGCCGGGATGGCCGATAAAGGTCCACCCGCTGAACGATGCGGCTGTGGCGGCGAGAAGAAACGCGAAAAAGGGAATGGATCGGCCTGCGATTGCGTAACCGGAGGATGTCTTTTCGGTAAAATACCCTTTGAGCCCCCAGTAGAAGCAATAGACGATATACAGGCCGAGCATGATATAGACCCAGGTTGTTCCGCTCATACCATACCTCCAATGGTTTCCTCATATGCCACTTCCGGTTGACATTTGTCACACCAGGCAATCGGCATAATGGTTAGCAGCCATTTTCGATATCCTGCGACCGTTTACCACCTCCTTTCTGATGCTGCTTTCCCACCCAAAGCGGGATCCGCCTGGCCATTTGGCGGCCCCTCGGGGTGCATCAAGTTGAAGGATCACGGCTTGCGGTAGGCGCAAAGGCGACCCTTGGGTCCGTGTTTTCTTCCGCGGCCGCCGGGCGGCAGCCGGGAAGATCGCCATCCGGAAAGGCGGGCCGGGCACGTACAGCATTGCCGGATGGCATGGATTCCCGGTGGCCGTCGGGCGGCCGCCGGGAATAATGGGCATCGTTACTTCTGGACCTGGTTGCGGATGGTCTCAACCACATCCGGGTTGGCCAGAGTCATAACATCCCCGACATCCGTGTTATTGGAAATGGATGCCAAAACACGGCGCATGATCTTGCCCGAACGAGTCTTGGGCATATCGGGTACGATCCAGACCTTGCGCGGTTTGGCGATCGGGCCGATTTCGCTTATCAGGGCGTTAATCACCTTCTGGGCCAGTTCGTCGCTGGCCTCGAAGCCGGGTTTGAGGGCCACGTACATATCCGGGGTCACCCCCTTGATGTCGTCCTTGACCGGCACGACGGCGGATTCGGCCACTTCCTCCACCACCAGGGCGGCGGATTCCAACTCCTTGGTACCAAGGCGATGGCCGGAAACGTTAATGACGTCGTCGATGCGGCCCAGGATCCGATAGTAGCCGTCCGGGGCTTCCACGGCGGCATCACCGGTCATGTATGGCCAGTCGCGCCAGTCCTTGCTGTCCGGGTTTTTGCAGTAGCGGGCAAAATAATTGGTCACGAAGCGGTCGCGGTCGCCCCAGATGGTCTGGAACATGCCCGGCCAGGGATTCTGGATGCAGATGTTGCCGGCCTTGCCGGCGCCTCGTGGCAGTTCTACGCCCTCATCGTCAAGGATGATGGGGTGGATGCCCGGCATGCCTTTGCCGGCGCTGCCTGGCTTCATGGGGGAGATGCCCGGGAGGGTGCTGCACAGGAAGCCGCCGGTTTCCGTCTGCCACCAAGTGTCCACGATGGCCGCTTGTCCTTTACCCACAACGTTGTAATACCACTTCCAGACTTCCGGCTCGATGGGTTCGCCTACGGTGGTCATGTGCTTGAATTTGTAGTTGTACTTGGCGGGTTCATCCGGGCCGATCTTGCGCAGGGCGCGAATGGCTGTGGGCGCGGTGTGGAAAATGTTGACATCCAGATTCTGGGCGATGCGCCAGGGGCGGCCCGGGTCCGGATAATTGGGAATCCCCTCGTAGATGACCGACGAGGCACACAATGCCAACGGACCGTAAACGATGTAGGAATGGCCCGTGATCCAGCCGATGTCGGCCATGCACCAGTAAACGTCTTCGGGATGAATATCCTGGACGTATTTGGAGGTGCCGGTGACATAAGCCAGATAGCCGCCGGTGCCGTGCTGGCAGCCTTTGGGCTTACCGGTGGTGCCGCTGGTGTACATCAGGAAGAGCGGATCCTCGGCATTCATTCTTTCCGGCTCTACCCGGGCGCCGTAGAAGTTTTTAAGTTCGTCGTTCACCAGGAAGTCACGACCTTCCACCAGTGGGGTCTGGGCTGAATATTTGCCGGGATAGCGCTGCCAGATGAGAACTTTGTCCACCACCTGGCCGTCCTGGGCGGCCTTGGCCACGGCTTCGTCCGCTTTTTTCTTGTGATCGAGCAATTTGCCGCCGCGGTAGTAGGAATCCATGGTAATGAGAACCCGGCTGCCCGAGTCTTCGATACGGTCGGCGGCTGCATTGCCGCTGAACCCGCCAAACACCTGGGAGTGAATAACGCCCAGGCGTGCGCAGGCCAGCATGGTGATGGGCAGTTCGGCACTCATGGGCATGTGCAGGGTGACGCGGTCGCCACGTTTGAGACCTGCGAAATCCCGCAGGAGGGCTGCCATTTCATTTACCCGGACATAGAGTTCCTGGTAGGTGATATGCTCCACTTTTTCTTCTTCGAGTTCCGGAACGAAATGGATGGCGGTCTTGTTCTTGTTTCGGGCCAGATGACGGTCCACACAGTTGTAGCTGGCGTTGATCTTGCCGCCCTTGAACCATTTGTAGCAGGGCGCGTCACTGGTATCGAGGATCTCATCCCAGTACTCGTACCAGTCCAAAAGATCGGCGTACTCTTTGAAACAATTCGGAAAATTGTCCAGGCTGAAACGATCGTAAACGCTTTCATCTGTTAAATTGGCTTGGGCCACGAAATCCCGTGGCGGATAGAAATAATCCTCCTCCTGCCAGTGAACAGCGATTTGAGCTTCCGAAGTTTCTCCTTGACTCATAGCCCACCCCCATAAAGTTAAATGTTAATAAGGAAATGAACGCGCAAATTCAGGAGCGTCCTGCATGTAGACCCTGAAGATGTAACGCTTTGGATATTTGAAACTGTTGCCAATTGGTTCCTGGCCTTCAATAAATATTAGTAAAAACAAACAGTAAAAAGCTATTTTGGTCCTATCTAAGCATGAATGTAGGAAATTCTGTTAACCTGATTACAATTACTGGATCTAATTTGTCAAGTGAATTCTATTCATAAATTATGAATTTTTTGGAAAATGCGCCGGAGTGCCTGTCTGAAAATCGAAAAATATAATAAATACAGTTCGAAACGATGGTTGTGGGCTGATATAAATTACGGTTATCAGGGGGGCTTAGTCGCGTTTGTCTCGGAACGACGGATTAAATACAAAAAAATTAAATTCATTATTTGATTTTTATTAAATAGATGGGTTATCGTTCAAGGCGGCTTGCGGCGGCGTTTGTCCACCGCGTGTCACATCATTTGACCAACCTGTTGTCAGATCGGCACTAAGGATCTATTATTAAAAGAAAAGTATCCGTCCACGTCTTTCAATATGCCACCAAAGGGACAAGGCCGTATTTCTAAAAGGTGGTATCGCCATTTCGTGACGTACAACATAATCGTGGCCCTTCAATACGCGAAAACGATTGCCATGACGGAATCAAGACCTCTCTATTGGTTGTGTCGAACCATTATGCCATTTACGCATGGTGGCCGGATATCGATGGTTCCGGTAAACTTCAAGGCGGCATGCAGGACGGGCCGAAATCACTAATTCCACATAGGTGCGAGGTTCTTATGGCCGATCAGCTTTCGAAAAAAATTATGCGTCGAGCGTTCGTTAAGACCGTGGTGCGAAGGATCTTTGCGCTTGTTGCCCTGTGCGGCATGATTTACGGACTGGCAGCTCTCGTGTACGCCTCCAAGACGATATACAAGGTCAAAAAGAATTATGCCGTCGTGCTGGAGCGTTTTGGGGGCAAGCGGGAGGCCATAACAAAAATCGGTTGGCATGTCCGCCTGCCGTTTTTCACGCGTATTGAACAGGAAGTCTCGCTGATGAACCAGATTTTACTCCTGGGAGGGGCTTCCGAACCCATGCGTATCATTTCACAGGAAAATGTAGCCCTGTGGACATCCGCCCTATTGACCTACCGCATTCGCAGCCTGCAGACATGGGCGATCGAAAACTTGAACCCCCAGGAACTGCTCAGTGGCGATTACGATGGCATCGTCAAAGACATTCTCCAGGCACAGAAGGTTGATCAGCTGATCAGCGAGCGTGAGGCCATCAAGGAGAAGATTTTCCGGGCCCTCAAATCGCGTCCCATTAATGAAGGCGGCCCTACGTTGGAAGAGAAGTATGGTATCGAAGTGGTCAGCTTCGTGCTGAAGGAAACGCGATTCGGTGACAAACTGGTGGCCGCCACTGAGGAAAAAAAGCGTCGTGAATTGATCGCCGAGGCCGAGAATTATGCTGCCGACCAGGAGGCCAGCCGCATTCGCAAACTATATGCGGCCTATCTGGAAGGGATCGAGGCCTTGCAGAAAGGATTGGGAGGGGGCGATGGCACAACGGACACGGCGCTTCTGGAATTTTTGGTCCAGCAGCAATGGGCCTCGGCGTATGAGAAGAACCAAACCGGCCAGAGCACCATGGTCATCCAGAATACACAGGGGAATAGCAACCTGGCCCTGCCGGCGCCTAACCCGAACATGGCCGGAAAGACCAACGGAGAATAGCAATGGCACGTCGAATTACCCGACAAGTCAAATATGTGCGGTTGCCGGAAAACCGTATCGGGGAAATAAATGATCTTGTATCCGCCTGGCCTTATGAAACACGGGCTTTCATGCGCGCCCGACTCAATCAGTACAAACCGCGTACGGGTTTTTTCAATTTTTTGGTTAGCCGTTTCTGGTTTTTGGTGGTCGGAGAAAACGACAAACATTTTGAGATCATCAACGATCCGGATGTCATTACGGATTGGCAGACACGTTTCGAAATCTCCGGTCAACGCAATCCTCAGGATGCCTGGAATAAAATACTGGACAAAGAGATTTCCGCCCGGGACCACATGTACATGCTTTCCTTATTGGAGCGTAAACTCAAAGATATTCATGTGCCCTTCGAGTTTCAGTCGCTGTTTGAAAAAATTTATCGCGCCCACCTCCGCAAAGAATACTTGTCCGATCCGGAAGTCCCCAAATCCCCGTTGATCCTGGTGGTCGGAACCAGCGGAAGCGGCAAAAGCGCCACGGTGGAGCGGGTGATCGAGGATGTTATTTTTGTCAATGAGATTCTGCCGGAAATCGATCTGAATCAGAAAAAAGAATCTATCCTGGCGGATTTGCCTTTTTGGAAGACGATAGAGGAAGTCGATCCCAATCTGGCATTTGAGATAACCCGGCGACGGCAAACCCGTTTCTATCAGACGTTGAGCCGTATTCCTCTGGTCCGCTGGATTTTCAAAAAACGGATCGCCTTCAACCTGAACGAACTGGGCGAGCAGGGGATTACGGTGGATTATGCCGTGGTGACACCCAATGAGTACCAAACGGCCCTGGCCGGCGAGCCCGGGAACTATTTTCGCAAGGCCATGGGGGATCCCAAGAAGACCGCCATCCGTCATATCGAGGAAGCCCACAGCGCCTTTGGAAAGGCCAGCGAAGACCAGAGCGGTGTCCAGCGCCAGCAGCGCACCTTGGTGGATGCCTCCAACATCGTCCTGGACGAGATCGCCTCCGGCCGGCGGGATTGTGTGCTGGTGGCCACCACCGATCAGCCGGAACGCATGGATGCGGCCATATACCGCCGATTTGTAGAGAAGGGGATCATTATCGATCTGGGGGATTACTGGCGGAACAAGACCAATCTGCGCGAGGTCGTCCGCATCGAACTCCAGCGGAACGATATCCGCATCCTCGGCCCCGAAGAGCCCTTGCCCCCGGAGACGGTTCGCTATATCACCGTGGCCGATCTCGATCAGAGTGTCGAAAGCATTTACCGGCTCTTTCGGGAACGGAGTCTGACCCTGACGCCGGCCTATGTCCGCAAACTGGTGCATTCCATCATCCAGATTCAGCAAACCTTCAATGCCGCCGACCTGGACGATGCCGAGCTGGTGCGGCGGGCCTTCGAGCTGGTGGCCAAAAACACCTATGGCGATCTTTTCAAAAAAGTGGTCGACCGCATGGATCGCCGGGTCAAATGGGAAGAGTATATCGGCGACATCAAATATGTCTTCTCCGAAATGGCCAACAACTGCCTGCAGTACGGCCTGAGTGAGGAAAAAGGGGTAGTGCTCAATGGGCCGCCCGGCGGGGGCAAAACCTTTCTCGTAAGGACATGGCTCAGTGAGAACAGCACGATTCACGATATCGCCACCAGTGCGAGTGCCTTGCAGGATCCGGTCAACCCCGTGGAGGGTGCCGTGGACAATATGGAAAAGGTCTATGACATTGCCAAGATGATCGCCCCCACGGTCATTTTCTTCGACGAGGGGGATGCGCTGGCCCCCAAACGAAGCGGTTCCGGCGGGTCGCCCCAGGACAAGCTGACCAATAAATTTTTGAGTCTGATCGATGGTGAAGTTCCCCTGAACCAGGTCTTTACCGTTTTGACCACCAACCGGCTTGATATCCTGGATCCCGCCCTTATCCGTTCCAAGCGTCTCAAGGTGCTGGAAGTTACGGGTCACTTGCGCAAAAACGACATCGCCGCCATCGTTGAAGCTTCCATGGGGGATGTTCCCCTTGAGGCGGGGTTGGACCTGGATGCGGTGGTGGATGTTGCCCGGAATATTTGCAATACACCGGCCGATTACACGGCCTTTGTCGAGAAAGCACGCTCGCTGCGCAGCACGGAGTACGAAATTATCCTGCGCCTGCGCAAGATCCCCGACATGTCGGAGAAAGACAACCGCAATTTTATCAAATTCAACCTGAAAACATTGATCGGAATGCTGAATGCCTTGGAGGCGCCGCCCGAAATGGAGAATTGGGTGCGGGAAGACCCGGGGCAGTTCCTCGATCATCGTAGTGATGTTCTCAAACTGGTGGCCGATATCGAAAATGAAAACCAGTACCCCCTGCGACGGTCGCACCTGGATTCCGCCCGTAGTGAAATATCCCAAAGCCCGGTAAAGAAGGGCAAGGTTCAACTGGATGAATTCCTGGAAAGCGAGCTCAGCGAAGAACCCCAGGTGGGATTTATCGTGGGGGTGGGGGCCAACGATGTCACCGGTGTTCTGCTGCCCATCGCCACCAGTTTGAACTACAAAATGGCGCCCGATAAAGTCCTGGTGACCGGGGCTGTATCCACATCGGCGCCGGGTGCGGCGGAACTGGACATGTCGGTCAAAATGACCCAACAATCCGCCCAGGAAGCTCTGACCCTGGTCAAAAACTACCTCCAGCATCTCCAGCCCAAGATCAGCATTCCGCGGCTTTTCGGTGAATTCCTCGATCATTACACCATCCATCACCAACTTCTCACGGCCTCCTACAATGTCGGCGGGCCCTCGGCCGGCTATGCCCTGGCGTTAAACACGCTGTCCGCTTTATTAATGATACCGGTTTTCAATGATTTCGGGGTGACGGGTGCCCCCTGGACCCGGGGCGCCAAAAAGGGGGAGATTGGTGGTTCGGTCATCATTGGCGGGCACAAGAAAAAAACCGAAAAAGTCCTTCTGCACCTGCGGCGCATGTATATGCCCCTGCAGAATTACAAGGATCTCGAGATTGACTACCTTGAAAATTATTGGCTCCAGGATAAAGATGTCCTGGGGGTGACCAATTTCGGCGATCTGGTACCTGAGGTTCTCTGGCTTGGGGATCAACATGAAGATGCGGTGCAGGGGTTGATTGAAACCCGAATTCGATACAAACTAGAAAAATGCCAGCGGCAACAACCCGACCCCAAGTTGAAAGATCAGATCCTGGCGACGAAGGGCATTGTGCGGGAAAATATGGAAATAGAAATCATCCGGAGATTGCAGGCCCTCAGAGCTTATATGCGCAGCCCTGTCCGCGATCCCCACATTTCCCTGGAGGAAATTTTTCGCAACGGCACACGCGATTCCCGCCAGCGTTTTTCTGCCGTCATTCAACTGATGCGCAATGGTCTCAACCGTTTCCGGAAGGAATGCCGAACGGAATAGATGCCGTTTCAGACGTTGACCGCTGGTGTTCAGGATGCCATGTATATAGCTAGTGCCCATCCATAAACGGCATCTTTAGGCCCTTGGCGGCGTTCTCGCTCGCTTTCAATTCTCGAAATAGCGGGGTATTCTTCCGGTTGACACCCTCCGATCGGAATCGATCAGACGGGAAATCCCGTCAAGCGGGATAATATCCCGTCAAGCGGGATTATATCCCGCGCAGCGGGAAACCGCGCTCGGGCCTTGTCAGGAAGCAAAATCTATCGTTTAGGGACGGACATTAGGTAACAATGGATGGATAGGGATAGAAAGGATGAAGCGATGCCTCCAGCAGCTTTTCAGGACAGTTATCCCGAAGATTTGAGCCACTGCTATGGATGCGGCCGACTTAATTCACACGGTCTGCAGATTAAAAGTTATTGGGAGGGTGATGAGGCCGTATGCCGGTTCACCCCTCAGCCCTATCATACTGCCATTCCGGGCTATGTTTACGGAGGCTTGATTGCATCGTTGATAGACTGCCACAGTACGGGCACGGCGTCGGCGGCGGCAAGTCGCCAGGAGACCGAAAATGACAGCCCTGAAGAAGTGGCTCGATTCCTGACGGCTTCCTTGCATGTAAATTACCTAAAACCCACGCCCATCCACGAGACGCTGGAGGTGCGGGCCACCATCAAAGAGATCAAAGGCCGCAAGGTTGTGATTGCCTCCCGGCTGCTCGCTGGAGACGTGGTATGCGCAACCGGCGAAGTGGTGGCCATACAGGTGCCGGAACATCTCATGCCCCGTTGACGGCCGCCGCCGGTGCGTTGGGGAACACGGGGCCTTAGCAGTCGATGCAATCAAGCCGGGACCGAATCACCGGCGAAAGCTTCCTCCGGGCAGGGCGCGTGGTGCTTTTCCGAATGCACTGGTCAGCGGACAACCGATACGTTATACAACCAAAGACCGGTCTGAGCCGGCCAACTTCATGCGAAACCCAACGGCCAACGATGCCAAGATTCGGTCGGTTATAGAACAAAATTTGTAAGGAAAATCATGCAGATTCGTATCGCCGATTGTCCCCCGGAAGGCTTGCATATGGAGGATCGTCTCGATCCTGGAAGCCTGAAGGATCTTGCTGCCTTGCAGGAGAGTGAACGCTGTCTATTCAAGGGGCCCTTGAGCGTGGCCTTGACGGTGACACCGACCGCCGAGATGTTTGCGGTGGAGGGACGCATCCGGGGAGAGGTGACGCTGGCGTGCAGTCGCTGCCTGGCACCAGCGGAATGCCCGATCAAAATTTCTTTCAAACTGACCTTTTCGCGCGGGATTCCTGGCGATGAACCGGATGCCCCATCCGAAACGCGCCAACTTCAGTCCGAAGAAATGGGCGTGGTTTTGTTTGAAGGCGATGAGATCGATTTCCGGAACGTCATCCAGGAGCAGGTCATCATGGCCATCCCCATGCGGCCCCTCTGTCGGGAGGACTGCCAGGGGTTATGCCCCCGCTGTGGCGCCGACTTGAATCATGAGACCTGTGACTGTCAAAAGAAGGAGGTCGATCCCCGCCTGGCGGTTTTGAAAAAGTTCAAATTTGATGCATAACGAGCGTCAACTCGACGTTTGTCGCCAATGGGTCGATAGCCCAAGACGTTAGGGGACAATGGATCGGTATAAATTCCCTTACTGATGCGATGACACGGGATGCCGTTTTACGAAAAAAACGTTAGCGCAAAGGAGACATGCATGCAGCCGATCAATCGCCGACAGTTCCTTGGGGACATCACCTGTCTGACCATCGCTTCGCTTGCCTTTCCCTGGCCTCTTGGTGCGCAGTCCCATTGCCGGGTGGCCCACCCCCTTTCGCCACCGGATAAGGCCCTGACCGGCAGATGCCCGAATTGCGGCATGACGCGCGCCATGTGGGCCCGCACCTGGAAGACCTTTCGCCTGGATGGCGCCCGACTTGAAGCATGTTCCTTTCACTGCCTGGCCGACCTGACGCTGAAATCCGGACAAATGCTGGAGGATGTGCAGACCGCCTTGTTTTTACAGCCGCGTGGCATGGTATCTGCCCAAGAGGCCTGGTACGTGGTGGGGTCGGAAGCCAGGGGGACCATGACCATGGTCAGCAAAGCCGCTTTTCCGTCTCGATCCCTGGCAACCAATTTTGCGCAGAACTGCGGTGGTGAGGTGCTGAATTTCAGCGCAACGTTCCAAATGGCCCGGGAAACCGTCGCCAAAGAAAATAATACGATTGACAACAAGCGGTTGGCCAAAGGCAAAATCGTCCCCCCTGTGGATACGAAGGACGAATGCATCATGTGCCGCATGTACCCTTCGCGCTATCCGCGGCACCGCTCTCAGGTGTCTTATGGACATAGACGCATCGATCATTTTTGTTCGACCCACTGCCTGTTTGCCTGGCTGAATGCAACGGAGTCAGGCCGGTTGCATCAAGGACGGGCCCGTATGATCTGGGTCACGGATTTCGTATCCGAGCGCTGGATCAGTGCGGAAACAGCCTATTACGTGGTGGGTTCCACCGCTCAGGGCCCCATGGGGACGGAGGCCTTTGCATTTGACCGAAAAAACCAGGCCCGGGAATTTGTGCGTAAAAACGGGGGCCGGGTGTTGTCTTTCGATGCGGTTACAACCGGTCCGTATGCCTGGCCTGTATGAGTTCGAATGGGGTAACCGCAAAAAAATGACCGCTGCCCATCCGCCGGGGAGCCTCTACAGACGCCGTATATCTTGATTGCGGGTGGGATGGTTTTTACCGGTTAACTGAAAAAAGGACCCGTCTGTCCTGGCCTGAAGCCCATGAATCCTTTAGGGCGTATAGGCAAATGCCGCTTGACAAAGGATGCCTCAAGGCGCATAGAAAATACCATAATTCGCTTGTTTCCAGTCGGTAACCCTGTGCGTATCCCAGGCTGCCGGGTCGATAGCTGTACCGGACATCAACCATCAGCCCTCATCCAATGCATTGCGGGATGGAACCGTGAATCATCCGAGCAAAAGCCGGGGAGGAGGTGTTTTCGTGGAAAAATCAGTCGATCAGCGACGTACGGAACGTTTTTACTGCGAGTCCCCCATCGTGTGCTCGAGCCTCAATGGAAAAAGCGTATATTCGGCCCGCACCCTCAACCATTGTGAGAGCGGTTTGAGTTTTATTACGCAGACCCCCTTGAAATCGGGCATGATGATTTTCTTCCGTGCCGACACCCGCACGCAGAGAAGAATTGATGCCCAGGCCTGCCGCACCATGCGCGGAACCGGGTTGGCTCAGATCCGTTGGTGCCGACGAATCTTAGATCAGGAACCGGAAACCTACTGCGTCGGTGCCGAATATGTGGAACCCTACCCCTAGACATGAACGGGTATGGATGGCATGATGCTCTTGGCGGGCCGACCACAATACCGGTGGCGGCCGCATGACCCCTTCCGGCCCTCTTCATCCCATTAACACGCCCCCTCCATCCTGCTGTCCGGTTTCGGGATGGCCGATCTACAGCCATTCCAGCTGGACCTATAATAGTCCGGAAAGCAACTACCGGTTGCGGGTCAGCTTTATCGGCGATTGGATTATATGGCTGCAACCCCAGGGATATGTGCATCATCGGCATGCCCGGAAGGGGATGGCGCTTTTAAAAGACGTTCTGTTTACCATGCGTTCGGCGTCGCTGCCGTTCATTGCCATCGACGATTATTCGGCTGTAACGGGGGCATCCCTCAATGCCCGTCGCTACATTGTCAAAGCACTGCGTCAACAACCTCAGTTGCAGGCCTATATCGTTTATGGGCCTTCTACAATTTTCCGATTGGGCATCGAACTGAGCCGCCATCTCAACATTTTTCCTTTCGACACTGTCGTTGCCCGGGATTATGAAGACGCCGTATCCATGGCCCTTGCCCATAAGGCTTCCATGGACGGACAATCCGCCAGGGAAACGGTTTCGTTCCGTGAGGTGGTCAACCCGGACACCGTTTCGGTAGGTGCGGATCGTGATGCGGCCCCCAAAACACTCGAGACCCATGCCGCCGAACTGCTGAGTTATGTAGGAGGAATCAATCTGGAGACTTATGGCATTGCGCCATCCTACTGTCAGATATCCAGCGAACACCCCTTTCGACCGGTTTATGATGCGTTGGCCGTTTTGCGTGACGACATGCATGCCATTCTCAGACGCCACCGTAAGGCCAGGGAAAACCTGGAGTTGCGCCAACGCGAACTGGTCGGCAAACAGGAAGTGCTCGATGAAACCCATACGACTCTCAATATCCTTTTGGAGGCCCGCCAGGAAGAACGCCTGCGGCACGAAGAGCGGATCAAAACCCGTTTTGAAGCGCTGCTGCGGCCACTTGTGGAAGGCCTTGAGAACACCTCCCTGACAAAGAGGCAGCGCCTACTGGTCGGCTTGCTCAAAGATGTGATGGGCCGTATAGGGAGCATCGTGCCTTGTGACCCCGGGTGCCTGCAAACCCCATTTACAGCCAAGGAATGGATGATCGCCTATCTTTTCAGCGCCGGACAAGTCCCCCGTGAGATTGCACAAACCATGGGCATTTCCCTGCGAACTGTCGAAAATCATTGTTACCGGATGCGTATCAAAGCAGGTCTCAAAGGGCGTGCGACCACCCTTGAAGAATGGCTGCATCGGATGGGACTCGACAGCCCCATGTCCTGCCGGAGATTGCGATGAGGCGCCCGGAACGGTTTAAGGTGCCTGGCACACCAGAGGCCTTACCGCTGCGCTGTCCCTGTACCGGGCTGCCGATTCATACCCGCCGGGATTGGACCTATACCAATCCGCAAAAGACGTATCGGACGACTATTGCACGGATTGGGGACCATCTTTTCTGGGTTATCCCAAGGGGGTATATCGATGAAGACGACATGCGCCAGGCGATTCAAATGGCGGACGCCATTAAGGCCGAAAGCCTTCCTGACGACGGGCCGTTCGTTTTTATCGAAAATTTTGCCTATACCCGCGGAGCCGCCCCCGGGGCCCGCCGTCTCTATCTTCAATTTACCAATGCAATGAAGGGTCTTCTGGGCTCTTTCCCCTATGGCATGACCCCCTTTTTCCGGCTTAGTTTCAACTTTTCGCGACGGTTGCGCCTCCATCAGTACCGGGTGCACATGGTTACAACTTATGAGGAGGCCGTCACCTCCGCCCTGGAGCTGTTAGCGCAGTCCGGACTGTCACCCCCATCAACCCCTTTGGTGCCTGTCAAATCCGTTCATGGTAAAAATTTCCCGAAAAGCATTTCTGAAGGGGGCCTTCCGTCTGTAAAGGGGAAGGATCCCGGGGATGTACTGTCGGCTGAGGTGGATGGGCTGCTGGCCTATCTGGGGCAGCTTGATCTGGCGTCACCGGGAATCCCGGATATCCCGGACACCGCACGACGCAGTGCTCTGGGCCCTGTTTATGAGGCTTTGACCATGCTGAAGATGGATATGGATCAGTTTCTGGTCGAACATCGTGACCTGGTGACCGTGCTGCGGGAGGGGCGCAAGGAGCAGCTTCGCAAAGCGGCCGCCGTTGAAACCCGCAACCGGGAACTGCAAATACTGCTTCACCAGAGCAGCGAGGATCAGAAGAAACGAGGCCAAATCGCAGTGCACAATATTCAAACGCTCTTGAAACCGCTTTTGCATCTCATTCGGGAGGAGGCCCGAACTTCCGAGCAGCAGGAATGGGTCCAAAGTCTGGGGGACCGTGTTGACGGGTTGTCCGACGATCTCATCCCGGGGTTTGATTTGCATCGCTATAAGCTGACACCTCAAGAGATCAGGGTCGCCAGATTGATACGTGACGGCGAGCGATCGAAAGCCATTGCCGGACAATTAGGCGTGTCCGTGCGCACGATCGATTTTTACCGTGGACGTTTGCGGGCCAAGCTCGGTCTGCAGGGCCGTAAGGGGAACCTGCGCACGGCCCTGTTGGCCATCCTGGACGAGTGAACCAGGCCGTACGTCGCCAGGATCATATCGGCCCGGACATGCTTGACCGAAGCCCTCGGCTTTGCGATAAGGAAATGCCGCTGACATCGAACCGGACATTTTGGCGGGGGCACGATTACGCCAGCCCGCTGCCTGAACCAAACGAAAACGCATCATGCCATTATCCCTATTGCCATGACCATTCGACTGGATGTACCCTTTTTACCCGAGGCAGGTTATACAGCCTTCCTGCTGGCGCATGCCCCTTCAATCCACTCGGTCTATTTCAGTCTGTTCGCCCGGCCTGCTGTCGATGCCCGCTACCGCTTGGGAGCCTGGCAGGAAAAGGACCTGCTCTGCTATTTGCCACGACTGGCGAAAATTCCCAAATACGCCCTTCTTAACAGTCGGTTTTACCACCCCGACTGGTATTCAGGGACGGGATTCATCAATGGTGTCGGCGATCGTTTGATGCGACTGCGCGAAGGGGGACTGCTGGACGGTATTGTCTTTAGTGATTTTTACATGCTTAAAGCTTTGGGCGGTTGCAACCGTATTAAAGCGGTTGACCTGGAGGCCGTACCCAGCGTCAATACGCATATCAGCACCCCGCGCAAATTGCGTATCTGTCTGGAACTGATTGCGGAGGCCGGTTTCCGTCCACCGCGCAAAATCATATTGGACCGTGACCTGAATCGGAAACCCGAGACCCTGAAAGCCATGGTGCGGGTGATTCGCAAATATCATCCGGCTATGGCCATCGGTTTGCTGGCCAACGAGGGCTGTCTGCCGGACTGCCCCTACAAACCGGCCCACGATGCCCACTTGGCACTTGGCAACATGCAATTGACCGGCGAATGTACCTATCGTCTGAATGCTGATTTAGGGTGTCTGCAGTTTTTCCGAAAGCACCCTGATAGGATCCTTCAATCGCCGTTTATTCGACCTGAAGATGTGGACCAATACGCTCCCTTGATTTCATTTATTAAGCTGGGCGGCCGGACCTTGGGAACCGCTTTTTTGCAAAATGCCATACAGGCCTATGTTGAACGCAAGTATGATGGCAACCTGCTTCGCCTGATGGATACGCTGGAAGCCCTGGCCGATTCGATTCACTTGGCGGCGGACCGGCTGCCGGAAGATTTCCATGCCAGGATGACCGCTTGTAAGGACAATTGTTCGGATTGTGGCTATTGCCGCCGACTGAGCAGGAAGGTGATCCGGTGTTTACCGCTGCAACTGCCGGATTTCAGGCAAAGGGCGTAACGTCTTTGTCCGGAATGACGAGGTTGCACATTGATCGATCAAAGGATAACGCTGGTGAATAAGACACGAACCGTAACCATTGGCGGCGGCAGCGGCCAGTTTGTGCTGCTTTCGGGCCTGCGCGCTTCCGGGTGTTTTGCGATCACCTCGATTGTTTCCATGGTGGACAGCGGGGGCAGCACGGGACGCCTGCGGGGGGAATACGGTATTCTGCCCCCTGGTGACCTGTTGAAATGCATTTTGGCGCTTTCCCCTCATCAGGAATTTGCACGCCGTTTCCTGCTGAAACGTTTTCGTGAGGATCGCCGGCTAAAGGGCCATAATGCCGGCAATATGCTTTTAACGATGCTGTCGCGCTATACCGGCAGTTTCCCATCCGGTGTCCAGGCCCTGGCGGAAATTTTGGATGCCCAGGGACGCATTTTGCCGGTCACGGTGGACAAAGCGACCCTGGTGGCGGAACTGACGGATGGGAGCCGAATTTACGGTGAACAGGCCATTGATATGCCCCGTGGCAATCAGCGTGAGAAAATCCGCGATGTCTACCTTGTGCCCCACCACAGTGATCGCGTATCGGTTTACCCGCCGGTTATCGAAGCCATCGAAGGTGCGGAGCTTATCATTTTGGGTCCCGGAGACCTTTTTACCAGCATTATTCCCAACCTGATCGTCCCGGGGGTTACCGAGTCCTTACGCGCGGCCAATGCGCCGATCTACTACGTCATCAACATTATGACCAAATATGGTGAAACCCATCGTTTCAAAGCCCGTGATTTCGTCATTGCGCTTGAAAAGGTGCTGCAACGGCGACTGGACGGCATCATCTACAATTCGACGGTTCCCCAAACGGCATTCTTGGAAACCTACGCCCGGCAGAAGGCGGAACTGGTTGTGGTCGACAGGGCCGATGGCTGGTGGGAGGATCGCCAACTCGTGGCCGGGGACCTTCTGGATACCACCGGGGGGTTGCTCAGGCACGATGCGCGCAAGCTGGCTGCTGTAATCGAGAAGATTGCCGTGACGGCTTCGGATCCTCAAGCCGACGATACGGCCGGCGTAAAGCCCTAGCCTGAAAAGATGCCGGCAGCTTCGGTAGTTTTCAGGAAATCCAGAAAATGCCGAGCATAAAAAGGATCAATTGAACAGGTTCCAATAATCCGCCACGGCCCTGCACACGCCAGTCGATGCCGCCGAGAAAAATGGACCAGGTCCATCGGCTCAGGACATGGCAAGGCCGATGGACAGCAGCAGGCTGAACCAGAGGGAAAGCAAGGCTGTTGCGCCAAGGCGCACGTTGAGGGCTTTCCCTTTTTCGCGATGGATACCACGGATGCAGCGCCACCCGAGGGGAAGGGTCAACAGGGGCAGTAACAAGGCCGGATTTGCGCAGTCGGATGCCAGCATGACGATCGGGAAACCATAGGCCGCCAGCACGAGCAAGGTATATTCCCAACGGGTCCGTTGCGGGCCAAGCATGACCGCCAGGGTGTGTTTGCCCGCGATTCGGTCGGTATCGATATCCCGCAGATTGTTCACCACCAGAATAGCGGTGATCAGCAGGCCTGGTGGCAGCGACCAAAAAAATATGCTCCAGGTCAGGTCATGGGCCTGCACGAAATAGGTTCCACATACCGCCACGGGACCGAAAAAAATAAAGACGGCCAGGTCTCCAAGACCGTTTGAGGCCAGGGGGTAGGGCCCGCCGCTGTAGCCGATGACGCCCCCGATGGCGGCCAGGCCGATGACCAACACCAGCCACCCCCCCACAACGATCAGATAAGCACCGCAGAGGCCGGCCAGGGCCAGGACCAGCCACATGGCGCAAAAAACCCGTTCCGGAGCGATCAAGCCGCTTTGGGTAACACGGATGGGGCCCAGCCGCTGATCCGTATCGATCCCACGGCGATGGTCAAAATAGTCATTGGCGAGATTCACTGCAATTTGCAGCAGCAAGGCGCCCGCCAGGGCGGCGGCTGCCGGCAAGGCGACGAAGGTATGATGGGCAAGGGCCGCGGCTGTCCCCACCAGCACCGGGCCGATGGCGGCCGGCAGGGTGCGGGGGCGCATTGCCAGGCACCAGGCGGCAAGGCTTGGGGGCCTTCCGAAGGGCGTTGTCATGGCGATGTGCCTCTCGGTTTGGTGCCGTGCAGGATGACGACCGTACCGAACATCAGGCGGCGAAACCCCACCTGTTGAAGGCCGGCCGCCCGCATGAGGCGCTGCAATTTTTCAGGGGGATGAAAGTTCTGGGTGGACTCGGGCAGATAGCGGTAGGCATAAGTATCGCCGCTGATCAAGGATCCTGCCAGGGGAATGGCGGACTGCAGATAGACCTTGATAAATGGCTGCAGCAGGCCGGGAGGGGGTGGAGATGTGTCGAGGCAGACCACCTTGCCCCCCGGGCGCAGCACCCGGACCTGCTCTTCAAACGCCTGCCGTATATCGGTGACGTTGCGGATGAGATAGCCCGAGGTCACGGCATCGAAACGATTGTCGCCAAAGGGCAGGGCCAGGGCGTCGGCCCCGCACCAATGGATGGTGCGGCCGTGGTGACGTTTGCGCCCGGCAGCCATCATGGCAAAGGTAAAATCGGCGGCTACGGCCAGCAAGTCGGGATTCCGGTCAAGGGCGGCACAGACAATGCCGCCGGTTCCGCTACCGATGTCCAGCAGGCGCGCTCCTTTGGGCAGGGCCGCACGCTGAACCACTTCGCGGTGCCAGGCCTTGTCGCGGCCGAATGTCATCAGACGGTTCATGAGATCGTACCGCCCGGCGATACGGCCGAACATGTTTTTGACCGTGCCGGCTTTATGATGAGAATCCGGTAAGACCACATCAATCCTTTCCCGCGTCATGTTTGTACTGGTTAACCTGCTTTTCGATTGTAAAGACCCCGAAATAGAGGAGCACGCCCAGGAGGCTCATCCCGAGAATACCGGCATACATCTGGGGGTACAGCAGCACCTGGTAGGTTTCAACCACGATATAGTATCCAAGACCATAAGTCGTCAGCGACTGTTCCGCGATAAAGAGGACGGCTACGGCGGTTCCGATGGAAACCCGCAGGGCCGTCAAAACTGCCGGCAGGGAGGCCGGGAAATAAACATAGCGGAAAAGCGCCCGGCGACCGGCGCCGAGGGAGCGCACCGAGAGGATGAGCTCGGGATGCAGATTGAGGGCTTCGTCCCGTACGACAACCATGATCTGGAAGAAGATAATCAGGGCAATCAGGCAGATCTTGGAGATATCCGTGATGCCCATGAGGACATAGAGCACCGGCAGGAGGACGATTTTGGGGATCGGGTAGAGGATGGCGATCAAGGGAGTGAAGATCCGGTTTAGAATGGGGATTTGGCCGAGGGCCAGGCCTGCCGGAACGGCCGTGACCAGCGCCAGGGCGATGGCGGCCAATACCCGTCCGGCGCTGGCCGCGAAATGCAGGCCCAGGGGGCCGGTCATCAGCCTGGCAAAGATGGGCAGAACTTCCAGGGGGGGCGGCAGGATGGGGCGGTTAACAAGCCAGGATCCGATCTGCCAGAGCAGTAGAAACATGCCAAGGCCTGCGAAGCCGGACGAAATACCGGTTTTTGGCCTCATGGCAAATTCTCCAGGAGCGCTTTGATCCGTTCGCATTGATGGTTGAAAGCGCCCGGTGCCTGGCGGAACGTTTCGCCACAGGCCGGGTTGGCCATCACATGGGCATGGCGGTTGACCCCCCGACGAACCACCAGGATGTGATCCCCCATGCGCACGGCTTCCGGGATTTGGTGGGTGACGATAACCGTCGTGAGGTCGGACTCCCGGGTCAGGCTGCTGACCAGCGCTTGAAGGTTTTCACTGGTCGGCGCGTCCAGGGCGGAAAAGGGTTCGTCCATCAGGAGGACATCCGGATCGAGGGTCATCGTACGCGCGATGGCGGTGCGCTGGCGTTGCCCACGTGACAACTGGGCCGGGTATTTGTCCGCCAGGTCATCGATATCCAGACGCGAGAGCCAGTAGGCGATTTTTTCTTCCAAGAGGGACGTATCGCAAGTAAAATCAACAGGGCTGTGCCGTCCATCCGGGCCGTAAAATCGCCTGATTTTATGGCCCAGGGCCACGTTGTCCCGGACCGTGGCCCAGGGCAGGAGTCCGTGGTCCTGAAGTACCAGACCGTTTCCGGGCCGGGGCCGCAGAAGCGGTTTCCCATTAATCCGGATGCGCCCATGTGACGGCATCCGCAAACCGGCCAGTAAATAGAGCAGGGTCGTTTTACCGCCGCCGGATGGACCGATCACCGCCAGTATTTCGCCCCGTGCCACGCCAAAGCTGAAGCGGTCGAATACCGTCCCGCCGCTGCCATAGTTAAAACTGATGTTTTCGGCGGCGATCATCATTGGACGGAGAGGGTCTTCGGCACCGATGGCGCTTCAGGCGCACCCAACAGGGCGGGTTCCACGGAACTGCTGAAATCAAGCGGCTGGTCCAGCAATTGACGGTCCACCATCCAGGCCATGACATCCTGCCACTGGTTCGGGTTGGGAATTTGCCGGTAGGCAAAAGGTGGTATGCGATAGTTGGCCCGGACATTGGGCGGAATTCGGATTTTCTCCAGGAGCAGCGGCAAATAGCTTTCGGGTTCGGTATTGATCCGTTTCACGGCCTGGTTCCAGGCCCCGAGGAAACGCTGGATCGTCTCTTTTTTTTCCTGAAGAGCGGTGTTGTTAAAACTGAGAACACTCAAACTGCGACCGGCAATGGCCCGGTCATCGATCAGGAGCACGGCACCGGCGGCCATGGCGCTTTGGGCCAGGGGGTCCGGCAGGGTTGCGGCCTCAAGCCGTCCCTGGAGGAGCAACTGGTAGCGTTCGGGAATCGAGGGCACGGATTGTTTGCGAACGGCACTGGTGGCCATTCCGGCGTGTTCCAGCAAGCGGTCGGTGACGTATTCGATAATGGTGTTGCGCGATATACCGATGGGAACGCCGGCCAAGTCGGCCGGATGGCGCAGCGTGCTGCCGGGAGCCGCCAGGATGCGAAACAGGGGATGCGTTTCATCGGCGCTGCGCACCACAGCCACGATTTTTACACGGGAGGCATGCCGGTTGAAGTTGGCCGTGGTCATGAGTTCATTCAACATACCGTCGATTTCGCCCGATTGCATCAGCTGGTCCCGATTCACGGCGCTGCTAACTGCCAGGCCACGGGCATGAATGCCGGCCTGATCGAACAGGTTTTCCGACTGGGCCACGTAATAAGGAAAACTGTCGATAATCGGCAGAAGGGCGATGCGCAGTTCATCCTGTGAGGAGCGGGCCGCCCGGGGCGCAAGCAGCACCAGAAAGGCAGCCAAAAGGCATAAAAATGGGTTCGTTTTAAATGACATCGGTGTAATCTGGCGCAGATACATGGTTCGGATTTCCTGAAAACAAACGGGGCTGCGCTCAGCTGGAATCGACTGAGCCGCCCCGCCGATATTGATGGCCGGGCTAAACAGAACAGGCCCGCAACCGAGGATCAAATGGGGTCAGGTCTATGCAAAAAAAGGCCGCGGTACCTCGATCACAATCGGAAACACCGGACTGATGTCAGGGCCAACAGCGCTGATGCCCTCCGGGTTTTCAGTTACGAGCAGCAACTGCCTGTAGGCATAGCTGACCACATTTTTGCTGATCGGGTAATAAATCTGGAAGTGGTCTGTGTTGACCGATATCAACTTTACATTCTGGATTTCCGAGGGGTTGCCGTAAGTGATACCGATCATCTGGCCCTCGTAGGGCGACAACCGGGCCTGCAGGGTCTCCGCGGGCCTGAAATCCGGTGTCTGTACCGGCATCTGGAGAGGCGTGGACGCATCCGAATCCGCCTCAACCTCCTCCTCGCGCTGGCGGCGTTCCTCCTCGGCGCGGGCCTCTTCTTCCTGTTGGCGTTTGAGCTCTTCGGCCCGGCGGTCTTCCTCCTCCTGCTGGAGGCGCAGGGCTTCGGCCTTTTCCTCTTCCTCGCGCTGGCGTCGTTCCTCCTCGGCGCGGGCCTCTTCTTCCTGTTGGCGTTTGAGCTCTTCGGCCCGGCGGTCTTCTTCCTCCTGCTGGAGGCGCAGGGCTTCGGCCTTTTCCTCTTCCTCGCGCTGGCGGCGTTCTTCTTCGGCGCGGGCTTCTTCCTCCTGCTGGCGTTTGAGCTCCTCGGCTTTTTCAAGCTCTTCCTTTTGCCGCTTGAGCATTTCGGCTTTTTTTTCGGCTTCTTTTTGACGTTCCGCCTCCTGGCGGGCTTCTTCCTCCTGCTGGAGGCGCAGGGCTTCGGCCCTTTCCTCTTCCTCGCGCTGGCGGCGTTCTTCTTCGGCGCGGGCCTCTTCCTCCTGCTGGCGTTTTAACGCCTCAGCCTTTTCTTGTTCCTCAATGTGGCGGCGCAGGGCTTCCGCTTTTTCAAGTTCTTCATAGTATTTGGAAAAATTAATACCGCATTGGGAACACTCCTCTGCCAGGAAATTGTTGGCGTGGCTACAGTTGGGGCAGGTGATGGTTTTAACTTTCATTTGTCATTGACCCCTTTCGCTGAGCATCCAAGGCTGATTCAGGTATACGCAATGGACAATTTTGGGCGTCTATCCGGTGTAGCACCGTGATGCGCTCGTTAAGATTGAGATTGAAGGCGTCCGCGTTCCATATGGGCAGCGGTTATGGCCCTGTTGATATGCGCGGGTGATATGGCCAATGGGCATTCAACAGGCTCACCGACTATAAATCCTAATAATTTTACAGGAAAATCGGATGGAGTGTCAAATAAAAACCCATTGACAGGGATTCGTTGCGGCTGTATTTCCGCCATCGAAGCATGGGTATCAGAAAATGACAACACCATGTCAATATGACCGTTGTAATTGACACCCCCTGCGGCTATTTTTATAAACACCGTTTAAATTTTTTCTCATGGACAGGTTGGATGAAAAAGAAGCCCATACCCGGTGAGAACGTAAAGGACCGCCTTAAGGCAACTGAAAAGGACCGCCTGTATCGATTTCTATTGTCGGGAGGTGATGTTCGTGGCGCCCTGGTTCATGGTACCCGGCTGGTACAGGAAATGCGCGCCAACCACGAACTGGGATTGCTGGAGACCTTGATTCTGGGGCATGCCTATATGGGGGGGCTGCTCGTGGCCTCTTCACTAAAGGGGGAAGATCGCGCCGCGCTGAAGATCGAGTGTTCCGGCCCGGTTCGCGGTCTGGTCGTGGAGGCCAATGCCCGTGGCGAGGTGCGCGGTTATCTGCAAAAAGTTCCGATACCGGTGGCAAAACCACCTGAAGACTTCAACCTGTCGCCCTTTTTTGGGGCGGGCTTCATTAGCGTGACCCGCTATTTGCGTGATGCCAAACACCCCTTTACCGGAAAAGTCCCGTTGCAGCACGGCAACATTGCACAGGATTTGGCGCATTACTACCTGGCTTCGGAACAGATCCCGACGGCATTCAGCCTGAGTGTCAAATTTACTTCCGATGGCGATGTCGCCGGTGCCGGCGGCCTGTTTTTGCAGGTTATGCCGGGAGCCGCCGACACCATTGCGGCTGAGTTGGAAAATATTGTCTATCGTCTGCCGTCATTGGGGGATGTCTGTCGCGGAAAAGAGAACATGGAAGACTTTCTGCAGGCGCATTTTAAGGCGTTGCGTCCGGTGCTGCTCGACAAGCCGCGGGTCGCGTTTTTTTGCTCCTGTCGGCGTGAGGGCGTGATGCGCGTCCTTCGTACACTGCCGGTTGAGGACCTGAAAGATATGTGTGAAAACGGGCCTTATCCGGTGGAACTGCGTTGTCATCACTGCAACACGGTTTACCATGTCAATCGGGACGAGATGCAGGTGCTTTATCTCGAACGCCTGCATCAGACCTGAATGCCGAAGGATTGCGGCATCGGCAGATCAGCTTCTTCAGGGGCATCGATGGGGCCCCTGTCCGCAATGGAGACCGTATCGGGGATTCTTAACAGGGAAAGTGGCCCGGGCAGCCGAAATCCAGCCCCGGGGAACCTAGTTGATCCCCTTACTGATCAGAACACCAATGCAGGTTGCCACGTAAACGGCAATAATGACCACCATCCAGTCTTTGAAAGAAAGTTCGTTGGTGAAGGCTTTCAGCTTTAGTTTCAGGTAAGTACGGAAATTGGCTTTATCGACAGCCTCTTCGGCTTTTTTTAATCCTTCTTCAAGACGGTTCAAACGTTGTTCAAGGTCATGAATCATTGTTTTTCTCCTGCAGTTGATTCGGAATGAACGCCACCGGTCGTTTCATGATCAGGGGGTGACATGGCGAGGCGGGCTAGCATTCCAGACCCTGAGGTTGTTCGCCATCGCTCTGAACCGTCGACCGGGCAGGTATCGGTCCATATTCGGAGACCTGCAAATTGAGCGGATCCACTGGCTGGGACATGGATCGCTCTTAACTATAATTGCTCGTAACGATCTATAAATATTATAAATATTAAATTTTTGAAAGGGCCTGTATTGACTCCGTCTATACAGGAGAATACCAGGGGTGTCAAATCCTTTGCCCTGGTCTGATCGGGCGCCAGGTTGTGACAGCAGGCCATTCAACACCCCCCATCGGGATGGAATATGACACATCATTTTAAACCGGCCCAAGATTTTTGCGCCCCGGTGACGCCGCCGGATCGGGTGCTGGCATTTTATCAAAATCGCCTTTTGATAAAAAAAACATCGAATGGCGTGGCCATACCGCAATACCGGGAACTGGCCTCGATGGATCTGGCGGTCGGAACCCGCCTGTATCTCGGCAAGCGCCACAACGCAGTCTACAGCGGCTGGGCGTTTCAGGAGGAACCCGCGCTACCCGACGATCTGGAACTGGCCGGGCTGCGCAGCCTGTTCGGCCGAATGGAAGACACCGAATTCCAAATCGCCGGATACGCTATGCAACTGTTGAACTGGGTAGCGGAAAACCGGTGCTGCGGTCGCTGCGGAAATGCCATGACCTTCGAAGATGGGGAGCGCGCCCTGACGTGCACAGCATGCCGCCATACCCTTTATCCTCGCATTTCTCCCGCGGTCATCGTGGCCATTACCAGCGGCAACCGCCTTTTGCTGGCACGCTCCGGCCGTTTTCCCGGACAGCGCATGTTCAGCGTGATTGCGGGTTACGTTGAACCGGGGGAGACCCTAGAGGCATGTGTGCAGCGGGAGATCCGCGAAGAAGTGGGCCTGTCGGTAGCGAACATTCGCTATTTTGGCAGTCAGGCCTGGCCATTCAGCGGCTCGCTGATGGTGGGTTTCACAGCCGAGCACGACGGCGGTGAGATCCGGGTGGATGGCAAGGAGATCTTGGAGGCCGACTGGTTTGCCCCAGACCGGCTGCCCGAAATTCCCGGGAAAATCAGCATTGCCCGGCAGCTTATCGACTGGTTTGTGGCCCACCATTAGGTGGTTTGGTCCACCAGTGAAAGAGGATGAGTGCGGCGATTCCATAAAAGGCATGAACGCCCGAAAAGGAAGGCTGCTGGACAGGCGGTTAAACCGTATCCCCCTGGACATTACCGATGCGCGGGTCATCGTAGTCCAGGAATTCGCCGGTCAGGTCCGGCGGGGCGGCTATAGCCAGCCAGGCGATTTTGCCGGCGGGAACCATCGGATCAAGAAGCCGGCCGTCGGCCTTCAATTGGTGAAAATAGGCTGCTTTGGCGGCCGCCATCGCCCCGGCACCCTCTTTGCGTATTTTCGCCTGCATGGCCGTATCCACCACGCCCGGCCGGAGGGCCACCGTGGTAATGTCGGGTTCCTCCGCAGCCAGCAGGCGGGTGAGGTGGGTCAGACCGGCCTTGGCCACGCAGTAGGCGCTCCAGCCTTCAATCGCTTTGACAGCCGCCCCCGAGCTGACATTGACGATGCGGCCGCGGGTCGACCGCAAGTGGGGAATCGCCCCTTGGGCGAGGTAAAAAGGGCCTGTAAGGTTGACGGTCAGATTGTGCTGCCAAGCCTCGGGATCCGCATCCGCCAGGCGGGCCAACGGATCCAGGATGCCGGCGTTGTTGACCAATGCATCCAGACGGCCAAAGCGGGAAAGGGTATCCGCCACCATGCGGCGGCAATCGGCGGCATGGGCCACATCCCCGGTCAATTGGAGATAGTTTTTCGCGGAGGGGCCAATGGCCCTTCGGGTTTGATCGCCACGCCAGTCGCGGGCCGCGACGGATACCCGGCACTCCAGGTCCCGCAGCCGCTTTGCGACGGCAGCCCCAATTCCCCGGGAAGCACCTGTGACAAGAACAACCGGTTTGGCCGTCATGGATAGCCTCCTTACTGGCAATGGGGTTGGCGCGGCATACCCGGGGGCGGGACGATCGTTCCGGTATGCAGTTTAAATTGCCCGTTGTTGCGGTCACTGAAATAGCACTCCAGGGTTTCCCTCACTACTGCAAAGGCCAGATCGTTCCAGGGGATATCCGCTTGGGCAAACAAGCGGACTTCCAGGCTTTCCTGGCCGGGGTGATAATCGGTCGACGCCAGGGGGCCGCGAAACATCATGTAGACCTGGCTGATGAAGGGCAGGTCGAACAGGGCAAAGGGGGCCAGTGTGGTCAACTCGGCCCCGGCTTCTTCCCGGGTTTCCCGGCGGGCGCCGTCCATCATGGTTTCCCGGTTTTCGAGATAACCGGCCGGCAGGGTCCACATGCCGGATCGCGGCTCGATGGCCCGGCGGCATAGCAGCAGTTGGTCGTCCCACTCGGGAATGGTCCCGACGACAATTTTCGGGTTCTGGTAGTGGATGGTTTGGCATCGGTCGCAGACGAAGCGCGGTCGATCGTCCCCCGACGGGATACGCTGGTCCAGGCGGGCGCCGCAGTGGGAGCAAAATTTCATCTTGAATCGCTTTCTGATGGTGGTTGCGTTGGGACGAGGAATCCGAGAGGATTAGAATAGGGCATGCCGAACGTGTTTACAAGGGCGGACGGGCAGGCTATTTTACCCGGGAGACCGCAAAAAGACGGTATTTTCGAGCGAAAACGCAAAATAGGGATTTGGGCACGACAACAAAAAATCCAGGGAGTTAGGTCCGTATGAAATTTTTGGTTTGTGGTAAAGGCGGCAGTGGCAAGAGCACCATTTCCGTCCTGATGGCGCGTGCTTTCCAGCGCATGGGCAAGCGGGTGCTGCTGGTGGACGCCGACGAGTCCAATCTTGGGCTGCATCGCCTGGCCGGCTCGCCGTCGGCGGAGACCCTGCTGGAGACCATGGGCGGCAAGGCGGGCCTTCAGGCCCGCAAGCAGGCCGTCTTCCCCTCGCCAGCTTGTCCGGCTTTCTATGAAACAGCCTTCACCTGGGAAGATATCCCGGAACGCTGCGTGCCCGCGGCGGACGGCATTCGCCTGCTCAAAATCGGAAAGATCAAAACCTTCGGTGAAGGATGCGCCTGTCCCATGGGCGGTGTCCTGCGGCCCTTCCTGGACCATTTCCAGACGGGCCCCGACGATTGCATGATCGTCGACATGGCGGCCGGGGTGGAGCATTTCGGACGCAGTGTGGATGCCCACGGCGATCGCATCATCGGCATTATCGACCCGTCTTTTGAATCTTTCAAACTGGCCCGGATCCTCCGGAAACTGTCCGCCGGCGCCGGCACGCCTATTGCGTTTGTCCTGAACAAGGCCGACGCGCGCATGCGGGAGGCCATTGGCCGATTCATCGACCCGGCCTTGATCTGGGCCGAGCTCAGGGAACACGACGATCTTTTTCTGGCCGGGCTGGAAGGCCGCCCCATCGTGTTTGAAGCAGCGGAAATCGACGAACTTTGCCGTCGGTTGGAATCGGCCGATGTGGCCAGCTGACGCCTCGGTGGATCCAGCGGAATCCATGTCCGGCGATGACCTTATCCGTTTGGAAAAGGTGACCCTGCGGGTCGGGGGACGCTGGATTCTGCCGGAGACCTCGTGGACGATCCGGCGGGGACAGAACTGGCTGGTGACAGGGGCCAACGGGTCCGGCAAGACGTCCCTGACGGCGGCTTTGACCGGTGAAGTGCCGGTGGTGGCCGGTCGCCGTCGGGTGAACTTGGATAACCTTTGTGAAAAGCAGATCGCCCGACTTTCCTTTGAAACCCACCTGCAGTCGATTGCCCGTGACGAAGCCCGTGATGAGGCCCGTGGTTTTGCCGGCATTGCGGACGTGGGTCTGATCGTGCGGTCGTTTCTGGAAGGCGCCGGGTCAGCGTCGGGCGTATGGGACGCCACCATGGCCTGCATGGAATTGTTTCCCCTGATGGACCAGCCCCTGCGCAGTCTTTCCACGGGCGAGATGCGGCGGATACTGCTGGCCAGAGCCCTGCTGCGCGCCCCCCGCCTGCTGATTCTGGACGAGCCCTTTGACGGGCTGGACCCATCCGGTCGGCGGCAGCTTGCCGATATGATGACCGCTCTGGCGCGGGATGGTCTTCAAATTGTCCTGGTTACCCACCGACAGGATGAAATCCTGCCCGTCATGACCCATTGTCTGGCGCTTGGCGAAAACCGTGTCCTGCGTCAGGGAGCGTTGGCCACGTTATCGGTTGGCGATTCCGGTCGCAAGCATCCACGGCAGGCTTTGACAGCGGTTTCTTCAAGGCCGCTAAACGGTAACCCTCCAGCACCATCGCAAGATGCCGCTCCCATGATACGGATGGTAAATGCTTCCGTAACCTACGGAAAACGCCGCGTTCTGGATCGTATCGACTGGTGTGTCAGACCCGGGGAAAACTGGCTTGTTTCCGGGCCCAACGGGGCCGGTAAGTCCACCCTGCTGCGCCTTATCAGCGCCGATCACCTCCAGGCCTATGCCAACGATATCGATTTGTTCGGCTGCAAGCGCGGCACGGGGGAGAGTATCTGGGAAATCAAGCAGCGCATCGGACTGGTGTCCTGTGAATTCCAGGTGCGGTACCGCCAGCCCGTTTCCGGCTATGAAGCGGTATTGTCGGGCTTTTTCGACTCGGTGGGGCTCTTTCGCCTTGCCGGAAAAAAGCAGCGCCAGCGCGCACGTGACTGGATGAAGCGCCTGGAAATCGAACACCTTGCGGATATCCCCATCAACCATATGTCAAGCGGACAGCGACGCATGGTGCTGATCGCCCGTGCCGTCGTGAAAGATCCCGACGTGCTGATCCTGGACGAACCCTGCCAGGGACTGGATGCGGACAATCGGAAACGGGTGTTGGCCATGGCGGCTTTTATCGGGGCCGAATCCTCCACCAACCTGATTTTCACCACGCATCATGTCGATGAATACCCGGCCTGCATGACCCATGAACTGCGCCTGGAAAAAGAGGGGGCATGGCATACCCGGTGCCTCCATTCGGATGAAACGTGACGGTTCCGTTCTTATGACAAAACATTGGAAAATACTGGCCGGATTTCTGGGGGTTGCGGTCTTTTTGGCGGCGGCATCGGTCTTGTCGATCTGGGCACCCGACAGCCCCGTTGAAGGACTGAAGGCGCGCTGGGCGCCACCGCCATCCGTGTTCATGGACGTGATGGGTCTGGCGGTGCACTTGCGCGACGAGGGACCCCGCAACGATGCCGCGCCCATCGTTCTTCTGCACGGCACGTCGTCGTCCCTGCACACCTGGGAAGGATGGGCCCGTAAGCTGAAGGAAAAACGCCGTGTCATTCGCTTCGACTTGCCGGGGTTCGGGCTTACCGGTCCGACACCCGACAATGTCTACACTGTGACACGCTACACGGAATATATCGCGGCCGTGTTGAAGCGCATGGGGGTGCAACGATGCGTTTTGGCCGGAAATTCTTTTGGCGGCTACCTGGCATGGATGACCTCGCTGGATTATCCTGATCTCGTCAACCGTCTGATACTCGTGGATGCCTCCGGCTATCGGCTTGAGCCGACGGCCATGCCCATCGGTTTTCGGATTGCCATGACACCGGTGCTGAACCAATTGGCGGTCTATTGTCTGCCGCGCCGCCTGGTCACTAACGGTGTCAAGAATGTCTACGGGGACCCGACCAAGGTGACGGAAGAACGCATCGATCGCTACTATGACATGGCGGCGCGCGCGGGCAATCGGCGGGCGCTGGTGGAGCGCTTCCGGCAGGCGCCTCCGGGGGCCATGGCCCATCGCATTCCGGACGTGAAGGTGCCGACGCTCATCCTGTGGGGCGGACGTGACCGTTTGATCCCGCCTGCGATGGCCGAACGGTTCCATCAGGATATTGCCGGCAGTCAACGGGTCGTCTTCGACGACCTCGGCCATGTCCCCCAGGAAGAAGATGCGGATGCTACCGTGGCAGCGGTTCAAGACTTCCTCGGCATGACGGGAAACTAAAGCGCCTCCCGACCCTGTTGAAGGCGGTCAACTGCCTGGCCCGGAGATGCTCACCCATGCAGTCGCATTTACAGGATGGATAGGAGCAAAACATGATGCAATGGAAATGGATTTTCATTAGTATTGCGCTATTGATTCTGGCCGCCATTGGAGCCTATGTCGCTTTTGATCCGGAACAGCAGACGCTGGACGAGCGCGCCCGGACCCGCTTGGGGGGCACTTATCTTGCGCTTGCGGATGGGGTCACCCATTACCAGTTGGCCGGTCCGGCGGACGGTCCCGCGGTGGTGCTGGTGCATGGGGCGACGGTACCCATGTGGACTTGGGACCATCTGACCGCATCCCTGGCGGCCAGCGGGTATCGGGTGCTCCGGTACGATAAATATGGCCGCGGGTATTCGGATCGTCCCGCGACGGACTACAATCGTGGCCTTTATAAACGTCAGTTGCGCGAACTCGTAGACCGGCTGGGGTTGAAAACCCCTTTCGACCTGATCGGGCTGTCCATGGGCGGGGCCACGGCCGTCAATTTTGCGGCGCAATATCCGGAACGCGTTCGCAAACTGGTCCTGATCGCTCCGGTGATCCATGACTTCGAGGTGCCGGCGGCTTTTCGGATACCTGTCGTGGGCGAATTTGCGGCGCGTCTCGTGGGCATCCGTTTTATCGTCAACCGGTTTGCGGATTTGCTGGCCGCCATTCCCGATTTCGATACCTACCACCGGTTGTTCATCGAGCAGACTACCTACAGGGGGTTTCAGCAGTCCCTGTTGTCGATGATTCGCGGCGATGCACTGGGCAATTACGATGCCGCCTATCGCACGGTGGGCCGGCAAAAGCGGGATACGCTCCTGGTCTGGGGAACGCATGACGCCGAAATTACACGCGACATGATCGATGACGTTCGCGAATATATTCCCGGCGTGCGGTTTAAAAAGGTAGAAAATACCGGGCACGGTATCGTGTTCCAGAAGCCGGAGTTGATCCGGCGCACTATCGTCGACTTTTTACAGCGCCATCAGATTTAAACACCAATTAAGGAGCAAGATGATACCCGTCGTTGCTGCTGTAATAGAAATGCAAGGCAAATACCTGGTTTGCCAAAGGCCCGGCAATAAACACCATGGCGGCCTGTGGGAGTTCCCCGGCGGCAAGGTCTGCTCCGGTGAATCCGACATGGATGCGATGCGTCGCGAACTGTCCGAAGAACTCAATGTCATCACCGTCGAAGTGGGGGAAACCCTTTTTGAGGCGCCGGATCCGGGGACGGATTTTTTGATCATGTTCAAACCGGTGAAGATTATCGGTGAACCCCAGCCCCTGGAACACGCCGCGCTTTCCTGGGCCACGCCCCTGGAGTTGGTTGGATACCGGCTGGCCCCCAGCGACGAGGTATTCGTTCACCGCTATCTGATTAAAAATTGAACCCGCCCGGAGGAGAGCACTTTAGCACCCAGGGTCAGCGCCGCCCTGGTGTGAACCCGCCCCTGCACCTGGCGCTGTGATCGGCGGCATCGGGATGCGTTTCGCAAGGTAGCGCAACGTCCATTCCATCTTGACAAAGTAAACCGGTCTTTTTAAATTTTAAGTATATTCCGTCAATGCGCGACAGAATTGCTTTTTCCCGCCTCTTTACCGCTCGATTAACATTGCATCCTAACCTGACAGCGCCGTTACGATTCTGTCGGTACTTCCACCTCTCACCTTTTGGAAAAACAAGGTGCGCCGATGCAATGCCCGCAATGCCAGAGCAACAACCCGGATGGGGCCAAGTTTTGCAACACCTGCGGCAGCCGGCTCGGCCTTTTATGCAGCGCCTGCGGAAAAATCAATCCCCCTGCCAGCCTGTTCTGCAACCATTGTGGCGCTTCCCTGGACGTATCGGCGGCAGCCACTACGGACACGGTGGCCGTTGCGTCCGGTGGTGATACCGCAAAGGGTCCCGAGGCCGAGATGTGCAAATGGGAAACGTCCGGAAGTGAACGCAAGTGTGTAACGGTGCTTTTTTCGGACCTTACGGGGTATACAGAAATGGCGGAGAAACTGGACCCCGAAGACGTCAAAGATATTACCAGCGCCATTTTCGGCAGATTCGCGGACATCATCCGGAAATACGATGGATTCATTGAAAAATACATCGGCGATGCGTTTCTGGCGGTGTTCGGCGCGGTGGCGTCGTTCGAGGACAGCGCCCTGCGGGCCATCCGTGCGGCCCGGGAAATCCATGCCCACGTGGCTTTGGCCAGCCCCCGCTATGAACCCCTGATCGGCAGGGCTCTCAGGATGCACAGCGGCATCAACACCGGCGTCGTCGTCACGGGGGAAATCGATTTCGAGAAAGGCACTCATGGCCTGGTGGGAGACACCATCAACACGGCCGCACGCCTCATGAGTATCAGCCCGGCCGGTGAGATTCTCGTCGATAAAAACTCCTTTTTCCAGACCGAAGGCTATTTTGCCTTCGAACCCCTGGCGCCGGTAACCGTCAAAGGCAAAGGAGAACCGATTGCGGTTTATCGCGTGGTTAAAGCCCTGTCCGTACCCCGGAAACTGCATCGCCTGCATGGGCTGCGCGCTGAACTGATCGGCCGCTCCATTGAAATGCAGATCCTGGATGATGCGGTCGAGAAACTGAACCAGGGGCAGTGCGCGGTGGTGGCGGTCTGCGGTACGGCCGGAACCGGTAAAAGTCGCCTGGTCAGCGAATTCAAGGGCCAACTCGACTTGAAACGGATCCAGTGGCTCGATGCCAATGCCTACCCCTATACCCAAAATACCCCTTATTATCCCCTGATCGATTTACTGACGCGGGCTTTTCAAATTGAGGATGGTGACCGCCCGGAGACCATCCAGCGGAAAGTCGAGAGCGGTCTCACGGGCGCACTTGGGCTCGATGAAAAGCTGGTCCCCTACATCGCCAGCCTGTTTTCCATCGAGACCGAAGAGACCCGGAACGTCAGTCCCGAGTTTTGGAAAGGGCAGCTGTTTCAGGCAGTGGGACAGGTCATGGAAGCGTTTACATCTTCTGCCCCCGCCATTATCTGTGTGGAAGACATGCATTGGGCCGATCCATCGTTTCTGGAGCTTTTGCGCCACCTGATAACCCATATGCCGGGCGCGGCTATGTTTGTATGCATTTATCGACCCCTCATATCGCTTTTCACCAATCTGGAAATCCAATCCCTGGATATTTTTATCAAAGAACTGCGGCTGAAAGAGCTCTCGCCGTCTGAGACCCAGACCATGGTCGGGTCGTTATTGCAGTCTGAAACGGTGCCGCGGGATTTGAAACGGTTTGTTCACGAAAGCGTGGAAGGCAATCCCTTCTATGTGGAAGAAGTGATCAATTCGCTGATCGATTCCGGTGTTCTCGCAGAGGTCGACGAAGGGTGGGCAATGACCCGGGCCATTTCCGAAGCCGATATTTCCACCAATATCCAGGGCGTACTGGCCGGCCGGATCGATCGCCTGGGAAACGACGCCAAACGCATCCTCCAGGAGGCCTCCGTCATCGGGAGGGCCTTTCTCTACGATATCCTGCAGCGCATATCGGCCATCGGGGCGGATATCGACAAGAATCTCTCCGTGCTGGAGCGCCTGGATCTCATCAGCGCGCGATCCATTCAACCGACATTGGAATACATCTTCAAACATGCCCTGACCCAGGAGATTGTCTATAACGGCCTGGTCAAGGCCGAACGGCAGGCCATCCACGAGAAAATCGGGCAGGTGATCGAGACCCTGTTCAAAGACCGGTTGTCGGAGTTCTATGAATCCCTGGCGTTTCACTACGCGCGCGGGAAGTCATTTCTAAAGGCCGTTGAATATCTTGTCAAATCCGGCGAAAAAAGCCTCAAACGCTATTCCCTCGATGAGGCGCATCAGTATTTTCAAACCGCCTTCGACATATTGGATACGCCTGAAGCTGTCGATCCTGCCGCCGGTGAGAAACTTGTCGACCTGCTGAACAAATGGGCCATGGTGTTCTATTATCGGGGGGCTTTCAATGAATTGAAAGCGCTTCTCGATGCACAGGAAACGGTGGCGGAGCGTATTGCCGACAAGGAGACCCAGGGTATTTTTATAACCTGGCAAGGCATGGTCTATTGGCAGCAGAGCGAATACCAACGGGCCTGCAACCATCTGGAACGGGCCCTGCGAATCGGTGAAGAAAACGACCTGCCCAGGGTCGTGGTGCACGCCTGCGCATGGCTGTCCTGGGTCTACGGGGATTTGGGACGTTTCAAGGAAGGCATCGATTGCGGTAATAGAGGCAGCCGAGTCGCAAAGGCCGTACCTGCCGATCATTTCTTTATCTACAAGCCGATGGCCGGCACCGTCTATAATTATTTCTTTCAAGGAAAGGCGGCCGCCTGCATTGATATGGGCCGGTCTCTGGTCGAATACGGTCAGCAGTATTCGCAGGTCCGCTGCCAAACGCTGGGGTTTGTCGCCGTAGGAATGGGCCGCATGGCGGCAGGCGATTTCGATACGGCCATTGCCGCAATGGAATCCGCCGATCAGGTTTCGGTGGATACCTTTTACAGCCACTATTCCCAAATATTTCTATCTTTTGCCAGTGTTCTAGGCGGGCAAACGGTTGTGGCGGAGAGATTGCTGCCTTCGCTATCCGCCTACTTCGCACCCAATGGCAGCCACTTGATCAATGATGTGGCCGAATTGCTGACAGGCATTATTCAAATCGTCAAAGGGGATATGAAACGCGGCATGACGATGATCACCCGTCAGCTTCAGAAACAAAGGGAAAAGGAACACCGGGGATATATTCCTCTGATTCTATACACGATTGGAATGGTTTACCTCGAGATGATCAAAGGCGAAAAGCCGATTCGACCGATGATGGTAATGAAAAACATCGGCTTCATCTTTCAGCACGTTCCCCAGGCGGAGAAAAAGGCGCTCGCCCATTACCATCAGACGATTAGAGTGGCTGAAGAAACAGGCGCAATGGGCTTTATCGGGCAGGCCCACGCCGATATCGGCAGAATTCATGAGATCAAAAAACGCTACCCCCTCGCACAAGAACATTTTGAAAAGGCCGCCCGTATTTTCGAAGATGTCGGGGCCTACGCTTTTTTGGCGCAGGCCCGGGCCCATCTCGAAGCCCTGCCGGCTGCGTACCGGCAGAAGGAAACGGTTTTTTGATCCCCCGCCGGTATCGACAGGGAAAAGGGGCCGCCTCCGTGCGAATTCAACAAAGGGGTAAACCCATGGATCGGTATAGCTTCATTGGCCTACTGGTTTTTCTGTCAATGCTTGCGTTTCCTCAGGTACTGAAGTCCGCGGATTGGAAAACGGGACTCACCAAAGGGTGGTCTATCGAGAATATGCAATCCTGGGGCGAAGGGAACCTGGCCGTGGATTTTGGGTCTGATGGTCTGTGGAACTTCAAGGGGATGTGGATGCCATTATCCCGATTGAATCCGAAGATGATGGCCGCCTGGGGAAGCGATCGCCTGGTCGTCGATTTCCCGGGACAGGGCCTCTGGAGCTACGACGGGTGTTCCTGGACCAAAATCGCCCGGTAGTCGCGACAGGCATTCGATGTTCCGTTGGTGGATCGTGATGACCGGTGGCATCCTGCCGTGGGTGGTGCCGCCGCATTCTTCAATGTGCGAAAGGAGGGCCTAAGCATGCCGATTTTTTTGATGTTTGGAAGCTATTCGTCAGAGGCGATCAAGGGCATCAGCTCCGAGAGGACCGAACGGGCCCGTGAGCTGATCCAGGAGAACGAAGGCAAGATTGTCTCCATGTATGCCGTCATGGGTGAGCATGACCTTGTTTTTACCATCGATTTTCCGGATGCCGACAAGGCCATGGCGGCTTCGGTGGCCTTGTACAAGCTGACGGGCATTCATTTCTCCACGTCGCCGGTGGTGGATGTCGAACAGTTTGACAAACTCATGGGCAAGGTGACGGATATGTAGCCTTGCAAACGCCGTTTCTTCTCCAAAGTATGAATGCGTGTGCGGCTCATGGGCCCAATAAGCATCCTGGTGACCAGCCGGTAATCCGCACTGTTTGTTTATGTGACATACCGCTCGATTCTGAAACACTGCAATTGGAACATCACTTTTTGCTTGATAGGGCAGGCAAAAAGGTATTTAAGACGAATCCGTCAATATACCTGCGGCCAGAAACCGTCGTTTGAAAGAATAATTCCGGCTATGGCCGGACTCGTCGAAAACTGCGGAGTGAACACCGGTGGGACCTCATGGTGTTATACTGAGGCATGAAGCTTTTCCGGATTCTCAAATCGCCTATTGTGCTGCCCATCGCCTTTTTCATGGTTGTAATCGTGCTGGGCGCGATCCTGCTCCATGGCGCGGAACGGAATACAATCGAAGCGCTTTCCTGGACGGATGCCGTATTTACGGCAACCTCCGCCGCTTGTGTAACGGGACTGGTCGTTGTGGACACCGGATCCTGTTTTACCGCCTTCGGCCAAATGGTCATTCTAGGTCTGATGCAGATGGGCGGTCTGGGCATCATGACGTTCACGAGTCTTTCTATCTATATCTGGCGACGGCGGACGACCATCACCGATCGTATTGCGGTCGGACAGATCCTGCTGCACGATGCCACATTCAACCTGGGCCGTTTCCTCATTGAAATCGTCTGCTGGACGTTTCTGATCGAGATCATTGGCTCCATCCTATTATACCTCATGGACCCTGTGGCTTTCTCGCCGTTTTCAGCCCTCTTCCATTCGGTTTCCGCTTTTTGCAACGCGGGATTTGCGCTGTTCCCAGATAGCATGATGGGGTTCAAGGACAACTGGGGCATCAATGGTGTTCTCATGACCCTTATCGTGTTGGGCGGGATCGGGTTTTCGGTTTTTCTGGAGGTCAAAGGATACGTGCGGCAGCGCCTTGCCCGGCATCCCATTCCCAAGGGCAAGGGGATCAGTTGGTATGCCGGGATTGTGCTTCGAACCAGCCTTATGCTGATTGTCGTGGGCGGGATGGCCCTATATTTCGCCGAATTCGTCGGCTACAGTCGCATGGTGGCTCCGGAAGACGCCCTTTTGACATCCTTGTTTCAGTCTGTTTCCGCCAGGACTGCCGGCTTCAATACCCTCGACATCGGTCAGATGACCAATGTATCCCTCATCGTGCTGCTTTCCCTCATGTTTGTCGGCGGGGCGCCGGGGTCGTGCGCCGGAGGAATCAAGGTGACGACCCTGCGGGTCCTGGCGGCTGCCATTTGGTCGCAGATGCAGGGCAAGACCCAATCGACCATCGGAAAATTCGCCATCCGCGAGAATGTCGTCAAAAAAGCCATGGTACTGTTCCTTTTGGCAGCGCTGATCATTTTCCTGGCGGCGTTTCTGCTCGACTTTACCGAAGGCGGCGACAAGCCCCACCTCATGGTCCGCGGGCAATTCCTGGAGATCCTGTTTGAATCCGTATCGGCTTTTTGCACGGTGGGATTGAGCACGGGGCTGACGGCGACGTTATCCACAGCGGGCAAATGGATTATCATCACGCTGATGTTCATTGGCCGCCTGGGACCTTTCGTGTTGATTGCCGCTCTGCAGAGCATGCAGGCGCCCCCTGCCTATCGCCTGCCCGAAGAGACGCTCATGATCGGCTGACGAGGAGATGACCGCATGGTTTTAAAAGCGCAAATTTGTGTGATCGGACTGGGGAAATTCGGATATAAAGTGGGTGAATTGCTTCTTAAATTGAACCACCAGGTGATCGGTATCGATGTCAATCCTGCCCATGTACAGCGCGCCCAGAAGCTTTTTCACCAAGTCTACGAGGCGGATATTTCGCATAAACAGGCCCTGGCGCAAATCGGTTTTCGTGAGATCACCCACGCCCTGATCAGCGTAGGCGACTCGATTTCCACCAGTGCCATGACCACCATGTATCTCAAGGAAATGAAGGTGCCGAACGTATGGGTCAAGGCGATCAACAATGATCACGCCACCTTGCTGCGAAAAATCGGGGCCGATGAGGTGATCATCCCGGAGCATATCGCCGCTATACAGCTGGCGGACCGAATTCACATTCCCGGCATCATCGAACGCCTGCCTTTCGATCCGGACATGATTATCCGGGAGATGCGTATTGACAAACTGGCCGGTAAGACCCTTCGCGAAATCGACCTGACCAACCGGCATAATAGCCAGATCATCGCCATTCGCAGGCAGGACGAATCCCGCTATCGCTATATTCCCAAAGCCGACGATCTTTTAAGGGCAGGGGACAGCATCATCGCCATAGGGAATAGTCGGTCACTCGATAAGATTTTGCCTTGAGGGGGCCGCGCGCTGGGATCGGCCGTTGGTTTCATCCCGGCATTTCGATAGAGAACGAAAGGATAAACACGCTGGTTTCATCAGCACCAGAAAGGCTATCGGGCAGGAATTCGGATGGCAATGCGGTTTTCGGCCGCCCCCGGGCCTTGAGCCCCTGCTGTGCTTCAAGTCTTGCCGGGGGCGCCGAAGCTGCTTGACAGGGCTAAAACGCCCAGAAATTGTTATCATGCCAGATACGCTCGGTAATTTCGCGATCGATATCCGACAGGAAGGCCAGGTGAGACTTTTCCCAGCTGCTCAGCCAGCTGTATAGATTCTTTTCCTCGGGGTCGGACGCTGCCGCAGCGCGATCGGCATACAGGCGGATGGCCTTTTTTTCCATGGCCATGGCCGCTGAAATGGCGGCGGCTTCATAATCGGCGGCGGCAATGGCATCCACCAAATCGCGGGTCAATACCTTGTCGGCGACATTCTCGGTGTTCTCAGAGTCTGCTGCAAATGTAAACCGTTGACTTTCCTGGTAGGACTTGAACTGCTCTGTCAGGATTTTAATATGCTGAATTTCTTCATCGGCCATCAATTCGAAAAAACGCTTTACTTCAGGATGTGAGGCCTGGTTGGCAACCTGACCATAAAAAGCTTTTCCTTTTTTTTCCAGAAGAATGGCGCTTTTAAGTATTTCCAATGGGGTTGATTCTGGGGCCATGTCGTCTCCTGTCGCCTGGGGTTGTTGAGGGCGTCCTGGGTGCTGTGCCGTCCACTGCACGTTGATGCAACAGGAATAATGTTAAGACACCTGGGCGAGAATCTCAAGAGGTGGGCTAACATCAAACGCTCTGCGGACAGATATTTAGGTTTTCCCATCCAGGTTGAGCGCTGCCGGGGCATTGTAGGGCTTACAATCCGTTTGACCTTTCAGACGCTTCGCGATATGGCCGTGGGGCGTCAGCGTGGGGGCGCAAATTTGCATGGCAGAGATGGATTCTGGATTTTAAAGGAAAGGGCCTTATGGTTTTCTGGCGCAGCCGCAAAAAAGATAAATCGACACCGTCTGCTTCCGAGGGCAGGCTGAATGAGGCCGAGCAAACCCTTTTGGGGGCCGATTGGCAAGTGAAAGGCCGTATTTATGGAAAAGGACAAGTCATTTTCCAAAGTGCCTTTGAAGGCGAAATGGATATTCAAGGGCGGGTGACGGTGGATTCATCCGCGGACGTCAAAGGGAATTTTTGTTCGGAAGACATTCACATCCGTGGAAAGGTGGAAGGTTGCCTGACGTGTTCGCGCATGGTGACGTTGGAAGAAACCGCTCGGTTTGAGGGGGAAATGACAACACCGCAGCTTCAGATGGAAGCGGGGGCCCGCCTGAACGGAAAGATTACCATGGACAAAACCAGACAACGATGACAACGCAAAGGATGTGAGTGTGGGGAAGGAAACGGAATCAACGACAAATCGGACGGCGGCTGACGTGATAGCGCCTCAGGGGCTTGTGCCATCTTCTGTCGTCAGTCGTGGCATTTGCATTGAGGGCGAACTCGAAGGGCAGCAAAACCTGACTGTCGAAGGACGGGTCAAGGGGCGTATCCATAGCAAGGGCGATGTCGTTGTGGCCACGGGCGGCCATGTGGAAGCGACCATCGTGGCATGCAACATCACGATTCATGGACGGGTTGACGGCAATATTGAAGCGCAGGAAGCCGTGGAAATAGCGCCACAGGGCATTCTGATCGGCGATTGCCGCGCGCGGTCCATTCAGATCCACGAGGGGGCCCGATTCGAAGGGCGCTCCGATATCCTGAAATGATCCCCTCCGTCTATCCCATGATCCCCATCAGGTGGTCCACCAGGGCCCGGCCCTGGCCGGTGCGCATGAAATAGGCCAGTCCTCCCAAAATGACCAGCGCCACGACCAGGCCTCCCTTGTTGTCACTGAGGTCGCCGCGAAAAATCCGGAACAGAACAACGAGCGCCGCAAGCGCCAGAAGGGCCGTGGCCAAATTGACGAATTCATCAGGTTGCATGAAGGCCTCCCGGTACAGACACGAAGTGGGGTTCAATGTTTCGAACCGCTGGTTCCAATGGCTATGCTTATACGGGATATTGCGACGCAAGTAAATGTAGCGGCGGGGGCGCAAAGCCGCCGCCGCGATCCCTGCAGAGGCGGCCTGATCCTATCCATCCGCGACCAGACAGCTGTCCTCAAGGCCGGTCCATGAAAAGCATATTCGTTTTCGTCCTGACGATGATGTTGAGCCTGTATGGTGTCCCCGGGGCCGGTGCCGGCGATGAAACGCTACGCGTTATCGAAACCCCTGCGGTGCGCGTGCTCTACGAGACCCCGCGCCAGGGTGCGGCCCTGCGCATCAAAGCCGTCAGTCCGGCCATGTTCCAGGAATTGGAGAAGGCCACCGGCCTCGTCTTCGATTTTCAGCCCACCGTGATTCCGGCGTCCAGCCGACAGCGGTTCAGGGCTATGGGCGGACGCGACGCTTTTCTGGCCTTTGCTCTTTCGGAACGCCAGCAGGTTGTATTGGACCTGTCGCGTATCGATGCCCGACCGGCTTTATTCCTGCCGGTACTCAAACACGAGTATGCCCATCTCCTGCTGCACCGCCACATCCCTTCGGAGCGGCTGCCGCGCTGGCTGGATGAAGGCATTGCCCAGCACCTGAGCGACGGGTTGTCCGAATACTTGCCCGGCCGCTCCCAGATGGTCCTGGGGGAAGCCCTCGCGGCAGATCGGGTGCTGCCCCTGGGGGCGCTTGAAACCCGTTTCCCTGACGACAGCTTTGGACGGCAATTGGCCTACGAACAAAGCCGGAGCATTGTTGGCTATATGGCCCGACGCTATGGGGACCGTTTTTTGACGGCCCTTATCGGCCGCATGAAGGATCGGGAAACGGTTGGCGAAGCTTTCCTGGCGGTCAGTGCTATACCACTGGCGGAATTTGAATCCAATTGGCGGCGCAGCCAGGCAACCCCCCTGTCCTGGTTGGCGCGCTTTGCCGGGCATCTCTATGGGATCCTTTTCTTTCTGGCCGGCGTGGCCACCCTCTTCGGCTATCTGCGCCATCGCCGTCGCCGTCAGGTCTATGATGCCGAAGACGACGACGATGCCTGGTGATCATCATCCTGAAATCGCCTGCCGCATTCGCGCCAGGCCGTCTTCCAGAAGGGCCCGCCGACAACCGAAATTAAGCCGCAAATAGCCCTCCGCACCAAAATCCCGGCCGTCGGAAAGCCCCACGCCTGCGGCTTCGAAGAATGCCGCTGGGTCCGGATGATTCAGTCCGCGGGCATCGATCCAGGCCAGATAGGTTGCCTCCGGGCAATGGGTTTTCAACGGCGGCATCCGGCTAACAGCCTCAAAGACCAGATCGCGGTTGGCGCGCAGATAGTCCACCAGGGCCCGGTGCCAGTCCCATCCGTAGCGATAGGCGGCCTCCGCCGCGGTGTAACCCAGCACGTTGACATCGGGAACGATCCCCGCCATGGCCTGGCGGAATCGGCGGCGCAGGTGCGCGTCGGCGACCACCGCGAAGGAACAGCCCAACCCCGGAATGTTAAAGGTCTTGCTGGGCGCCATGAGGGTGATGCAACGGTTTTGGGCGGCTGGACTGATGCTGGCCGTTGGCACATGCCGGCGGGAGGGTTCCAAGACGAGGTCGCCATGAATTTCATCGGAGCAGATCACCAGATCGTGGCGTTCGCAAATGGCGACCAGATCGGCCAGTTCCTCCGGACGAAAGATCTGTCCCACCGGGTTGTGGGGGCTGCATAGAAGGAGCAGCCGCGTCCGTGGCGACAGACAGCTTTCGAGCCGGTCCAGGTCCCAGTGCCATCCGGTATCGTCCTGGCAGAGCGGCACGGTTACAAGCTCGCGTCCGGACAGTTGCGGTGCGCTCAAAAACGGCGGGTAGACCGGTGTGGCCGTCACAACCCCGTCCCCGGCGTTTCCGACCGCGCGGCAGGCCACATTGATGCCGGTCACCAGCCCCGGCAGCCACACGAGCCATTCCGGCGCGATGCGCCACCCGAACTGCTGGTGCAGCATGGCGACCACCGTTTGGGCCAGAGAGGACGGCGGGCGCGTGTAGCCCAGAACACCGTGCTCAATCCGGCGTTGTAAGGCGTCCAGGACCGGGGCGGGCGCTGCAAAGTCCATATCCGCGACCCACAGGGGAATGATGTCCTGCCCGGCGTATTTTTCCCACTTCAAGCTGGCGGTGTCATGGCGGTCGATGGGGCGGTCAAAGTCAAACGATGGCATGCGGATCTCCTGTCGTCAGAGGGTCATGAATTTCAGAACGCCGCCGGGATAGCAGGTTTTTCACCATATGAAAAGCCCCAAACCGTCCACAGGTCGTGATACGGTTTGGGGCGTGTAGCTGGCCTCTGCAACAGGGGAGGATTGTTAGAATTGTTCCTCCTCGGTGGAACCCGTCAGGGCCGCCACCGACGTCTGGCCGGACGTGATCGTATTCATCAGCCGATCGAAATAGCCGGCACCGACGAAACGCTGGTGGGTGATGGCACTGTAGCCGCCCTCTTTCTCCTGGGCGAATTCTTCCTGCTGGAAGTTGGAATAGGCCAGCATGCCCTCGTTTTTATAGGACCTGGCCAGGTTGAACATGCCCAGGTTCAGGGCGTGGAAGCCGGCTAGGGTGACGAACTGGAATTTGTAGCCCATGGCGCCCAGTTCCCGCTGAAACCTTGCGATAGCCGCATCGTCCAGGTGGGCTTTCCAGTTGAAGGATGGCGAACAGTTGTAGGCCAGCAGCTTGTCGGGAAACTCGGTACGAATGGCTTCGGCAAATTTTTTGGCCTGGTCCATGTCGGGACGGGACGTTTCGCACCAGACCAGGTCGGCGTAAGGGGCATAGGCCAATCCCCGGGCGATGGCTGCATCCACACCGTTGCGAACCTGGTAAAACCCTTCGCTGGTGCGGGGTTCGTCCAGGATAAAGGGACGATCGCGTTCATCGATATCGCTGGTCAGAAGGGTGGCCGCGTCCGCATCGGTGCGCGCCACCAGGACCGTCGGAACGTTGCAGACATCGGCGGCCAGCCGGGCGGCCACGAGTTTGGTGATGAATTCGGCCGTCGGAACCAGGACCTTGCCCCCCAGATGACCGCATTTTTTGGCTGACGCCAACTGGTCTTCAAAATGAACACCGGCGGCCCCGGCATCGATCATCTGTTTCATGAGTTCATAGGCATTGAGGGGGCCACCGAATCCAGCCTCGGCATCGGCAACGATGGGGGCGAACCAGTAGGGGCCGTCCCCTTTGCAATCCAGGACCTGGATCTGGTCGGCGCGTCGCAGGGCATTGTTGATCCGGCGCACGACGGCGGGCACACTGTTCGCCGGGTAAAGGCTTTGATCGGGGTACATTTCGCCGGCCAGGTTGGCATCGGCCGCCACCTGCCATCCACTCAGGTAGATGGCCTGCAAACCGGCTTCGACCTGCTGGACGGCCTGATTGCCGGTGAGCGCCCCCAGGGCCGCCACATAGTCCTTGGTGTTGATCAGATGCCACAGGCGCTTGGCGCCGATGGTGGCGAAAGTGTAGTCGATGGCGAGGGTCCCCCGCAGCTTGAGCATTTCCTCGGCACTGTAGGGGCGCACGATGCCCTTCCAGCGCGGGTCATCCCGCCAGCCCTGCTCGACCGCGTCGATTTCGTCCGGCAGGACCATGTGGCAGGTGAGTCGTTCTTCGATTTCGATGGCACGCTCGGTGATGGTTTTGGCCATGATCACTTTCCTCCCGGGGCTGTCCAATGGTTGATGGTTGCTGAAAATTAATTCAGTTGCTCGTAGGCTTTCAACGTCAGGAAATCGACCAATTGGTCGTCGCGGACAATACGGTCGAAAAGGTCCGCGGCTTCCTGAAAATGCCCTTGGGCAAAAGCGCTTTCACCCAAAGTGGTTTTTAGATGCGCGGTTTCCTCCTGCAGGATGGACTGAAACAGGTCCAGGGTGATTTTCCGTCCATCTGCGAGACGGGCTTGGGGATGGTGGACCCACTGCCATACCTGTGTCCGGGATATTTCGGCCGTGGCGGCATCTTCCATGAGGTGATGGATGGGAACGCATCCGTTGCCCCCCAGCCAGCTGGCCATGTATTGAATACCGACACTGACATTGCTGCGCAGGCCCTCTTCGGTGATGGTTCCCTGGGGACATCGCAGGAGATCCTCGGCGCTGATCCGGACATCTTCCCGCAGGTTTCCGATCTGGTTGGCCTGGGGCATGTGGCGGTCGAATTCTTCCATGGCAATGGCCACCAGTCCGGGGTGGGCCACCCAAGTGCCGTCATGGCCGTCGGTGGCTTCACGAATCTTGTCTTCGCGCACTTTGGCCAGGGCGGCCGCATTGAGATCGGGATCGTCTTTGATGGGGATCTGGGCGGCCATACCGCCCATGGCGTGGGCGCCGCGGCGATGGCAGGTTTTGATGACCTGCAGGGCGTAGGATCGCATGCAATGCCGGGTCATGGTGACCTGGGCGCGATCGGGAAATAAATACTCCGGGCGATGTTTGAATTTTTTAATAAAGCTGAAGATATAGTCCCAGCGGCCGCAATTCAAACCGGCCATGTGATCCCGCAGTTCGTAGATGATTTCCTCGGTTTCAAAAGCGGCCAGGATGGTCTCGATCAGGACCGTTGCTTTGATGGTGCCGCGCGGGATGGATAGCAGGTCCTGGGCCAGGTTGAAGACGTCATTCCACAAACGGGCTTCGCGGTGGCTTTCCAGTTTGGGCAGGTAAAAATAGGGGCCGCTGCCTTTGGCGATCAAATTAGACGCATTGTGGAAGAAGAAAAGGGCGAAGTCAAAAAGGCTTCCTGAGATCGGCCGTCCGTCCACCCGGACATGTTTTTCCAGAAGATGCCAACCCCGGGGCCGGACAATCAGAACGGCGGTGCGCTCGTTCAAGGTGTAGTGCTTGCCCTCCGGACTGGTGAAGGCGATGGTTCCGTCAACGGCGTCCATCAGATTGATCTGGCCTTCGATGGTCCCTGACCAGGTGGGGCAGTGGGAGTCTTCGAAATCCGCCATGTAGGTCTTCGCCCCGGAATTGAGCGCGTTGATGACCATCTTGCGGTCCACCGGGCCGGTAATTTCGACGCGGCGGTCCTGGAGGTCGGCCGGAACGGGCGCGATTTTCCATTCGCCTTCCCGAATCGATTGGGTTTCAGGAAGGAAGTCGGGTCGTTTGCCGTCGTCGATATCCTGCTGAACGGCCAGGCGCTGGGCCAGCAGCGATTGTCGTCGATCTTCGAATTCGCGGGCCAGTCGGGCGGCAAAACGCAATGCGTCTGGTGTCAGTACACGCGTAAAGGCCTCGGGTACCGGGGCGTAGACCTCGACACCGTCAACCTTGAGAGTCGCTTCCATAAGGAAAACCTCCTTCTATCCCGGGCCGGGATGGTTAGCGGTTGCAGCCTATTGTAAAACCTGGATTTAGCGGACTTCTGTACGAAAGGACTGGTGATTGGCGGTTAAGGTAACTACGTGGATGAGGCTTGACAAGGGTATTTTTTAATGGTCGCTATATTCAGGGCGAAGCACCGCCGTTACGGGTGAACGTTGCCGTGCCGGCCGTTCGACACGCCCCCAGCCGCGTGTAAGGGAAAACATGGATGGGGTTTCCCCGCAGAATAAGTGTTTGTGTGTGCTGCCAGAAATCCACGTCCAACAAGTCTTGGTGGTGGGCCAGGAAGACGTGTCGCAGGTCACCGGTCAGCCCCAGGAAACTTTCGAATTCTTCCGGAAAGATGTCGTTCTCGCCGACAAAATACCATGGCTCCGATGCCATTTCATCCTCGTGGCAAAGGGGCCTCGGCTTGCGGCGGAAACGGCATTGGGTCAGCGGGCAGACTTCGTCGAAATCGTAAAAAATAACCCGGCCCAGGGCGGTGACGCCGAAATTTTTGAGGAGCATATCGCCGGGAAAGATGTTGCTGTAGGCCAGATCCTTGATGGCCTGGCCGAAATCGATGACGGCCGTGCAGGCGGCTTCGAAAGCGGCTTCTGCGAGATAGAGATCAAGGGGGCGGACCCGGCGTTCGACATAGGCCAGCCCAAGGGAGACTTTATCGTTGTCGAATGTCACCGAACGGGCGGCGGAGTTTTCCAGAACCCGGAGCAGATCCGGATGAAAGCAGCCGCGGTCGAACCGGAGGTGTTCGAACAGCTGCGTGTCCGGCAGGCGCCCTGTGCGGTCATGACGGAAAATATAGGCATACTGGGCCATGACCTGACGGCGGGTGGTTTTTTTGGGCTGGGCAAAGTGATCGCGGATGACCTTGAAGACCATGTCATCCGACGGCATGTTGAACACCGCCATGACCATGCCGGGCTTGCCGGGCGAAATCTCGAAGATATCCCGGCACGCATTCTGGTGCCGTGCCAGGTCGCGGTACAGTTCGGTTTTCCCGTGCCGGTTGAAACCCAGTGAAATATAGAGCTCGGCCAGTCGCCGATGCGGCAGCAGCGGTCGCAGGAAGGCCAGCAGCTCTGTGAGATGGTCGGTGCTGACATGGAAATAGGAGTGGGTGTAGCTGAACAGAATGCGGAATTCGCGCATAGCGGTGATGATGCCGTCGACGGCGATGGTTCCCTTTTCGTTGATAAGGGCGATCGCCAGGGGGTGGCCGGTGCCATCGGCGGTCACCAGGCGCCCGATCAGGTAGGCGCCCATGCCGCGAAAAAACGGTGAGGGAATCATATCGATATGACCCAGCGAATGGTTCCATTGGTCCTGTTCCCGACATGTGTCGATATACCGCGCCACGCGCCGGGCATCTTGGTCGAGATTAGCCAGATGCCCCGAAAAAACCGACGCTTCGAGGATCTCGCGCCACAGCGCCGCCATGGATCGACCGGCGGCTGCAAACCGGCGATAATCGCGCCCGGCCCTGGGGAGGGGCATCGGCCGAGGGGCTTCCCGCAGGAATTCCCGCCGGGCATCGGCGCCGAGGATGTTTCCCAGGCGGCGGGCAACCGAGTTGAAAAAGGTTTCGGCCAGGTCGGGATCCGACAGGCGGTCGATTTCAGGTGCAATGGCGGACTTGGCGGCGATCCAAATGTCGCTGCCGTCAACTTCGGGACCCAGATCCGTGGCGATGGCGGCCACGGTCTGGTCCAAAATTTTCTGGTAGGCCTCCAGGCGTTCAACAGCGTCGGCCTGCATGGCGTCCCAATGACCCTGGATGAACCGGTCCGGGGCGCGATCGGTGATCGACCTGAAATAATCCCGATAAGTTCGATACCCATTGAGAATGGCTGCAACTACCATGGGCACCGGGCCCTGGCCGGACGAATGAATCATCGTTCCGTATTCCCGTCGAACCACTTAAGGACGTCCTGCGGTTTCGTAACGATCCGGGACGCTCCGGCCCCGATGAGTTCCGCCACCGACCGAAACCCCCAGGCCACCCCGACAGGCACCATGCCGGCGGCGATCGCCGTGGTCATGTCGACGTTGCTGTCGCCAATGAAGAGGCATTCCTCGGGGGCAACCCGCAAGTTGTCCGCCGCCTCAAGCGCCGTTGCCGGATCAGGCTTGCGCGGCAGATGGTCTTTCTGCCCACGGATCATCTGGAACGGTGTGTCCGGAAAAAAGTGGTGGATGCATTCCTCCGCAAAGCGGTGGGGTTTGTTGGTGACGACCGCACGGGGAATGTCCCGCCGGGCAAGTTCCGCGAGCAGTTCGCGGATACCGGGATAGGGTCGGGTGGCGGTTTTCCAGTTGCGGCCGTAGTCATCTTTAAACCGGGTTAAATAATCATCGATATGGGCCGGGGTGCGGTGGCTTTCCGGCAGGGCCCGGGTGATCAGCATGCGGGAACCATCACCGACAAAATTGCGATAGGCGCTGACGCCATGGGTCGGCAGACCGGCCCGGTCCAGCGTGCGGTTGGCGGCATCCGCCAGATCGGACAGGGTGTCCAGGAGGGTGCCGTCCAGATCGAAGAGAATCGCTTTCATCGGCATGGTGTAACCTCACGACAGGGTTATGCGGGGCGTTGCGCGGCCATGCGCCTTGGCTGCCTACCCATAAGTCCCATCAATTGACAGGTCAAGTGAAAATCAACAGGGATGGATAGGCTCTGTCGGCTGCTTTCGGTGTGGACAAAAGGGACAATCCTTCCTATATCAGGAGACATGTCATCCATCCCGTCGTCGACCAATTCTCCTGCCCCGCCGCCACGCCTGTGGCGCAAGATTGGCATTGCTTCCGCCATTATGATGGCCTCCATTTTTTTAAGCCGCGTCATGGGACTGGTGCGCGAAATGGTCATTGCCGGTGTGGCGGGCGCGGACGCGGCCGTGGACGCCTATCGCGTCGCCTTTGTGGTGCCCGAAATTCTCAATCACATCCTGGCCAGCGGATTCCTGTCCGTCACCTTTATTCCCATTTTTGCCCGCTATCTGGCAGACAATCGCCACGCTGAGGGCTGGCGGGTTTTTTCCCTGATCATGACGGTTTTCGGCGCTTTTCTCCTCGTGCTGATCCTCGTGGCCGAGATTTATGCACCGGCCCTGGTGGCCTTGCTGGCTCCGGGGCGCAGTGATCCGGTCTTCCTGGCAATGGCCGTGCGCATGACCCGCATCATTCTGCCGGCCCAGTTCTTCTTTTTTGCCGGCGGCCTTCTTATGGCCGTGCAATTTGCCCGGGAACAGTTTTTCATTCCGGCCCTGGCGCCCTTGATCTACAACCTGGGCATCATACTGGGGGGTGTCTTGCTGGCGTCCCGGCTGGGCATGGAAGGGTTTGCCTGGGGCGTACTGGGAGGCGCCCTGGTGGGCAATTTTACGCTTCAGATCCTGGGGGCCCGGCGGGCCGGCATGGCCTTTGCGCCGGTTTGGGATCTGACGCATGCTGATCTCTGGCGGTATATTCGACTGACCCTGCCCCTGATGTTCGGCCTGACCATGATGTTTTCCACCGAGGTTTTTACCAAATTTTTCGGCAGCTATCTGCCCGCCGGCAGCATCGCCTGGATCGAGTATGCCATGCGCATCATGATGCTGCTGGTGGCGTTTTTCGGTCAGGCGGTCGGGGTGGCCTCCTATCCCTTCATGGCCCGTATGGCGGCCGAGGGCCGGTTGACGGATTTGAACGGGCTGTTGAACGATACCCTCCGCTATTTATGCATCGTCGTGCCTTTTGCCGTCCTGATGATCGTGCTGCGCGAGGAAATCGTGACCCTGCTCTACATGCGGGGCAAATTCACACGGCACGATGTGCTGATGACCGCCCCGGTCCTGGGCGTCCTTCTGCTGGGCTCGGTGGCCTTCGTTACCCAGACGGTGGTCAATCGTGGATTCTACGCCATGCAGAACACCCTGCTGCCGGCGGCTTTCGGGACCCTTACGGTGATCGTCAGCATCCCCCTTTACTACGCGGGGATGACGTGGTGGGGGCTGAAAGGGGTCGGGCTTGCGGTTTCGCTGTCCGCCATGGCCCAGGTGGTGGTCCTCTATGCCATCTGGAACCATCGCAGCCAGAATGCCGGCAGTCGCGCTGTTTATCGGTTTTTCTTCAAAATGCTGCTGTTGTCCATTCCCCTTGGAGCGATTCTCGCGGTGCTTCGCAGGGGGCTTGTGAACCTTTTGGATCCCGGTAGTGTCTACGGGTGTCTGTTTGCCGTGGCGATCGTGGGCGGTGTGTTTTTCCTGCTCCTTTTGGCACTGGCCTATGGTTTCAAAATTCAGGAACTCACGATACTCTTGCAACGGGTGCGCACGCGGTTTCAGCGTCAAGCTTGAATTTCCCATCCCATTATTCGGAAAAACCAGGTGGCAGACCGGATCCGGCATTGTCTTCAGTCGAGGGAAACGGTGTCGGCTGGGCCTCAGAGCGCCTTATTGGGGGACGCGGTTCCAGGGTCAAACCGAGGGAACGACCTTTTTCCTGATAAGACCCGGTTGTCAGCCGCAACGCCTCCATGGGTTCCACCACTATCGCGGGCTGCGCTTCGACCGGGCAATGATGCTCGCAGAAGCCGCAGCCGCTGCAGCGGTTTTCGATAACGAAGGGCACCGGCGCTTTGATCTCCGGCAGTTTTTTCAGGACAATGGCGTCATAGGGGCAGACCTCGTCACAGACCAGGCACTTGCGGTCGAGTTCCCAGGCCAGACATTTGTTCCGCAGGATAATGGCGGTGCCGACTTTGGCCCAGATGCGCTCGCGCTGGGGGAGGGGGCGGATGGCTTCGGTGGGGCAGATTTGACCGCAGGCATTGCACTGGGGATCGCATGGGCCCATCTGGGGGGCGATGACAGGCGTCAGTAATCCCGTCAGTCCGGTTTCCATGCCCAGAGGTTGAAGGGTGTTGGTGGGGCAGGCGGCCAGGCAGGCGCCGCAGCGATAACAGCGCCGCAGGAAGTCGTCCTCCGGCAGCGCCCCCGGCGGCCGGATGAGATTGGGGGGAATGATGCGACGGGTGCCGGTATCCCCGAGAAGATGGCGGGCACCGGAAAGGGTCAGCGCGGCGGTTCCCACCCCGCAGACACCGGCTGTCAGAAGACCGCGTCGATATTGGGAAAACGCCGGCAACCGCGGCGCCTTGTCCATGCGCCGGGTGGAGAAGGCAACCGCCTGGGTCGGGCAAATGCGTCGGCAGGTTTGGCAGACAATGCACTCGTGGTGCAAGGTGAATCGGGGATCGTCGCCAATGGCCCGGGCGGGGCAGGCGCGGGCACAGAGGCCGCAGTCGACGCAGTCTTCCGTCACCTGGCGGCGGAGGAACGGACGCCGGGCAAACAGTGCCATCATGGCGCCAGCCGGGCAAAGATAGCGGCACCAGAAGCGTGGTTGCCACAAACTACCGGCCAGGATGAGCAGCATCAGAAACAAGGTCAGCCCCTGCCACTCGAATCGCGGCAGGGGCAGTTGCAGGTAAAATAGCCCGGTGAGGTCGAACCGGTTGGCCAGGGGTGCGGCGGCCTGGAGCAGCAGATCGGCGATCTGCTGGAAAAGAGGCAAAACGATTATGGCAAAAAAACGCGAAACCAGAGGGATCGGTGCCACCAGGAAGGCCAGTGAGAGGCCAAGAAGTGCGGCAGTCAGACTGAAGACCAGCAGCCCGTACTTGAAGCGCCGCCAAAGGGGAGGGCATTTTTCAGGAATGTCGGCCGATCGGTGGAGACAGGCATCGATGCCGTCGATGGTGGTGCCCAGGGGGCAGAGGTAGCCGCAGAAAAAGCGTCCCAGTACAACGGTCGCCATCAGGACGGCCAGGGCGGCGAAGAAACCGCCTATCCAAATGCGGGCGCTCAGTCCGGTGAGAAGGGCGGCGGCGGGGTCGAGTCGCAGGAAAAGGTCTTGGGGCAGCCATCCGGCGAAGCGGAAAGCGGCGCCGGCCAGCAGCAGCAAGAAAAGGGCCAGGCCGCCAACCTGAACTGTGCGCTGCAGGGTCATCAGACCTGGATTTGCTGCCGGCGGAGGTTTTCCACATCCATGCGGCCCAGACCACGTTCGTGCGCGATACGGATATGCTTGACGTTGCGGGGTTTCAGCTTCCGGCCGTACCATTCGAACATGGCCACGGCCTGGGCGTCGGCGGCCACCATGTCCCGGGAGGCGATAATCGTGTCGCGTTTGAGCACATGGCCCGGACCGCCGGGGCCGTTCGTGCTCAGCACGCGCGAACCATCCACAACGATCAAATCCGGCTTGAGCAGCGAGGCCAGATCGACGATGGACTCGTGGAGGTCGAAACGGCTGTGCATGATGCCGCGATTCCAGATGAGCCCCATCATGCCCTTCATGGACAGGCTGACACCGGCGCTCGAATGGGATTTGGCCACCGGGGCGGCAATCAGCACGTCCGCCTCCAGGACTTCCCCCATCACTTCGGTTTCCCGCATTTGACGGCCGTCCGGAATGCCCGTGGATTCGAAGAAGCGGCTGCGGGAAACGGCCTGGACAATGTCGTCGCCATGGACTTCACAGGCTTTTTGAACCCCCTCGATACAGCGCTCCTCGCGGCGCAGGGTGTGGTCCAGAACCCGAATGCGTTGGGCCCCGGCTTCCTTGCACAGGCCCACGAGTTCGCGCACCACATCGGGATGAGTGTCGGTGGCATCTTCCGGGCCGCCGGCAAAGCTCATATTGGGTTTGATGATCACCTTTTGACCGGGTTTGACAAACCGTCCCATGCCTCCCAGGAGATCCACGGCCGCACGGGTGGCGGCGGTGCGATCCCCTGTGGCCAGAGCAATATCCGGCGTCTGGCTGGCGCCGGCCAGCCGGGGCAGCCGGATGCCGAAGCCTATGGCACTCGCCCAGAGGATAATGCGGGCATTGTGTTTGATAAAGCTGCGACGGTTCATGGGCGTGCCTGGCCATGACGTCGGGTTCAATGCAAAGGGGCGGCCGGGGGAAGATGGCATGGGTCACCTCTCTTTAAGGGGGGGACGTTCAGGGCACCGTCGTGGGAGGGTGCGAACGTCTAAACTTATTGATAGGAATGATTATCAAAAATGGGAAATCCCTGCAACCGGTAATCCCAAAAGCAGGAAATGCCTATTTGTTACCTAATGTCCGTCCATAAATCGTAGATTTTGGTTCTGGCAAGGCCCGAGCGACTTTTAAACCGGAGGAATAGCGCGCTATTGCGAAAATTGAAAACGAGCGAGAACGCCGCCAGGGGCCGAAAGATGCCATTTAGGGATGGGCACTACCTGATAATCGTCCCCGGACGGCACGCATCTCAAAGATTCTTGGCGCGAATGGCGACCGCGGTGACCGAGCGCACATCGTTCTGCTGATTGACCCCGACACTGTATTGGGGGGTATCCAACTGGGTCGTAAATTTTTCTTCCAGCACGATGGCGTTGGCCCCATGGGAGGCCGCCTCTTTCTGCATAAGACCCAGCAGTTCCGACCAGGGGGTATTGAAGTCGCCGTCAGCCGAGACCCAACCGATTTCGGTGTAATCACCTTCGCTGGGATAGGCTTTCAATATTTTGACCGAACCCGCGTGGGGGGGGTATGAATCCCCGGTGGGCGTGAAGCGTACCGTGGCGCAACCGGCGATCATCAGGATGGCAATCACCAGCACAATAACGATGCTAAAGCGGCTATGGGGCATGCTCATGGAGATCTCCTTCCTCTGGTGAAAATACGAAAGATGGTTGGGGTGTTCTAAAGACGGTTGTCGTCAACTTGGGTTCAAAAAGGGCCGGCATGTTCTTGTTCAAGGCGGGGGAGCGGCCGGCGTTCATGATCGGTAAATGCCTTCGGCGTGACCACGGAAAGCACAAGGTGTTGCCGGTGGTTTCACCGGTTGGTTAATCTATATATATTGGCATTCGGAATGGGTTCGTCAAGTTTGGCACCATGCTGGCGGCGCTTTCTTTTTGACTTCACCATCCAATCATGGCACCGTCGGATCACGCCTAAGTGAACCAGCCGAATAACTCCCGTCCACCAATCGAACCGCAGGATGACGCCATGGGTGAGGACGTGCATTCAGGAAAAGAAGATGATGCGAAGACATCGCCGCCGTTTTCGCTTCTTATGCGCATATTTCTGCCGTTTGCCGGCGGCTATTTTCTTTCCTATCTCTACCGCACGGTCAATGCGGTGCTGGCACCCAACCTGGCGGCTGATCTTGGTCTTGATCCCTCGGCTCTGGGTCTGCTCACCGCCGCTTATTTTATAGCGTTCGCCTCGGCCCAGTTGCCCTTGGGTGTTTTGCTCGATCGTTTCGGCCCACGGCGCATCGAGTCTGCTTTACTGGTTTTTGCCGCCACGGGTGCTTTTTTGTTTGCGCGCGGTACGTCGCTGGCCGAACTCGTTGTTGGCCGCGCCCTGATCGGGTTCGGCGTTTCGGCCTGCCTGATGGCGGCCTTCAAAGCATTTGTGGAGTGGTTTCCCCGCCGTCAACTGCCCATGATAAACGGCATCCAGATGGCCTCAGGCGGACTTGGCGCCCTATCCGCAACGGCACCCGTGGAATTTTTTCTATCATTGACCGACTGGCGCGGTGTCTTCACAGGATTGGCCCTGGTGACGGTTATTGTGGCGGTCGCGGTATGGTGGGCTGTGCCGGATAAACCCCCTGCGGGGCGGCCAACGCCTTTGAAAGATCAGGGGCGAGGTGTTTGGCAGGTCTTTTCAAGCGCTGTATTTTGGCGGGCGGCCCCCTGGGCGATGCTTTCGCAGGCAAGTTTCATGGCACTTCAGAGTTTATGGGCCGGTCCCTGGCTCCGGGATGTCGGCGGGCTTGACCGCTCTTCCATCGCCACCATTTTATTTTGGACGGCAACGGCGATGGTCGTCGGCTATATCGTTATGGGCATCATTGCCGAAAGGTTGGGGCGGACCGGTATTCGGCCCATGGCCGTTGCGATCATCGGCATGACGTTGTTCATGTGTTGCCAGGCGGTCATGGTTTTGGAATGGCGCCTGCCACCGATGCTTATCTGGGTGGTTTTCGGGTTTGCGGGAACCAGCGGAATTCTAGTTTATGCTGATTTGTCCCAGCGTTTCCCGGCCCCCTTGGCTGGCCGGGTCAATACCGGTTTGAACCTGCTGGTGTTCTTGGCCGCCTTCAGTGCCCAGTGGGGTGTAGGTGCGGTCATTGATTGCTGGCCCAATACGCTCAGCGGTTATGCCCCTGACGGCTACCGGGCCGGTTTCGGTCTCCTCTTGATGCTTCAGTTGCTATCGGTGGTGTGGTATGCCGGCATGTCCTGGAAATTGAAAACTGCAAAGCGATCCGTACGGGTTGCGTCCAGCGGGCATGCGGTCTCGGATAATGATTGAAATCATCGTTGCAGTGCCCTGACCAAAAATGTAATAGAATTGAAACCAATAGTTTAGGCAGACGCGACTGCGGCCTGCAGCAGGCCGTGCAACGGAGTCATACGAAAGGATGCCATGGTTATTATCAAAAAAGCCGAGGTAAGCGCACTTGGAGAACGTTACAGTGGTGTCGTCACATTGACGTTGACGGAGGAGCCGGACGGTTGGACTTACAGTGTGGACGGTATGCGGGAGGAGGGCTTTACCCTGGTCTGGCGCGCTCGTTCACCGGAAGGCGCCTCGCGGAAACTGGAGGATGTCTACGCCCCCCAAGACTGGCAATTGACCATCAAAGAAACCCTATAGGGCCAATAACCGATCGGGCAAGCCTTTCGGCCGGACGGAAGGGCGGCCGTGGCACCGCATTCGCTACAGGGCCGTCGGGACTTGGCCGAAAACGGTAAAGTGAGAGAGGATGGGCACATGCTGAAACAGTTTGCTGTTGGCACCGAGAATCTCCGTCAGGTCTGCGATCCGGAGCAATTCGATTTTCAAGATACATCCGAACTGGAGCCGCTGGCATCCGTCATCGGACAGGAGCGTGCCGTTCAGGCCATTGACTTCGGACTCAATATGAAAAGCGCCGGCTACAATATTTTCGTCACCGGACCGGTGGGTACCGGAAAATCGACCATCGTGGGCGATATTGTCGGTCGTCATGCGTTGCAGCAATCCCGGCCTGACGATTGGTGTCTGGTGAATAATTTCCAGGACGAGTATCGTCCGGTGGCCATTGCCGTTCCGGCCGGTCGGGCGTTCGAATTTTCCAAACGCATGAGCAAGCTGGTGTCCGATCTGCGCACTTCGTTGCCGAAAATTTTTGCCGACAAAGAATTTCTGAATCGGCAATCGAAACTGCAGGAGAAGTATGCGCGGGCTCAGGAAACGCTTTTCGAGGAATTGGAAACCAAGGCCGCGGAAAATAATCTGCGCATCAACCGAACGAAAATGGGCTACCAGACCCTGGCCCTGAAAAACAATCAGCCCATCACCAAAGAGGATTTTGAAGCGCTTCCTGCAGAGGAACAGACGAAGATCAAGGAGACCATCCGATCCTTCCAGGCGATCATCGAGGACACGGAGCTGCGTACGAGCGAGGTCGTCCAGCAACACCAGTCGGACATGGAGCAGTTGATGCAGGAGGCCGCTCTTTTCGTCATTCGCAGCCGCCTGAATGTCCTCCGCAATGGCTTTGACGGAAGCCAAGCCGTGCTGGATTACCTAGATCAGGTTCAGGAAGATATGCTTGAAAACATCCATTTCTTCCTGCCCAGCAAAGAGGAGGCGCCTGTCGGGAGTGACAACGGTAATCAGATTGGGGGCTCCCCCCTCAAACGTTACGTTGTCAATGTACTGGCGGACCGTAAAACACTGCGGGGGGCACCGGTTGTCCTGGAACCCAATCCGACCTACCATAATGTTTTCGGCCACATTGAAAAGCGGGCCTACCTTGGCGGCGTCAAAACGGATTTTACCATGGTCCAGGGGGGCGCTTTGCTGCGCGCCAACGGCGGTTATCTTATCATGGAAGTCGAATCCCTGCTGATGAATCCGTTGGTATGGGAGGCCCTCAAACGCGCTCTGCAGACTAAATTACTCTGTATTGAGGATATAGCCTCCGAGATGGGGTACGGGGTCACGTCCCTGCGGCCGGAACCCATTCCCCTGGACGTGAAGGTAATATTACTGGGCAGCTATGCCATTTTTGAAACGCTCCAGAACCACGACTCCAAATTCGACAAAATTTTCAAAGTTCGGGGTGATTTCGACTTTGAAACCGATTTAACCCCTGAAACAACGCAGCTCTACGCCCGTTTTATTTCCCGGGCCTGCCAGGAGGAAAATCTTCTGCCTTTCACGGCCAAGGGCGTGGCTGCCATGGTGGAATATGGCGAACGGTTTGCCGGCGACCAGAAAAAATTGTCCCTGCGCTTCGGTCCCATTGTCGGAATCCTCAAGGAGGCGGACTATTGGGCGCGCAACCTGGAGAGCCCTGCGGTTAATGGCGATCACGTTCAGCAGGCCATCCAAAAGCGGCGGTTTCGGTACAACCTTTATGAGGAGAAAATGCGGGAGTCCTTCGAGAACGACAATGTCCTTCTTGACGTGACAGGCGAGATGATCGGCCAGGTCAATGCCCTGGCGGTTTATCAAATGGGAGATATCGCCTTCGGGAGACCGAGCCGGATCACCGCCGAAACATATATGGGCAAGCCCGGCATTGTGAATATCGAACGGGAGGCGGACTTAAGCGGCCGCACCCATGACAAGGGCGTCATGATCTTGAGTGGTTATCTGGGGCGAATCTTCGCCCAACATGCACCACTCGGTATTTCCATCAGTTTGACCTTTGAACAAAGTTATGGACCCATCGACGGCGACAGTGCCTCGTCCACGGAATTGTATGTTATCCTTTCGAGCTTGGCCAATTTGCCGATTCAACAGGGGATTGCCGTAACCGGGTCTGTCAACCAGAAGGGGGAGGTCCAGGCCATCGGCGGCGTGAACCAGAAAATCGAGGGCTATTTTGATGTCTGCCGCCAGAAAGGACTGACCGGCAATCAAGGGGTGATCATTCCTAAAGCCAATATTGCCAACCTCATGCTGAAAAAAGAAGTCGTGGAAGCGGTTCAGGACGGAAAATTCACGATTTACCAGGTTGGCAGTGTCTCGGAAGGCATTCACATTTTAACCGGCATGCCGGCGGGTGAGGCCAACGAAGAAGGCCTTTATCCGGCTGATACGGTTTACGGACGCATCCAGAATCAATTGAACGCCTATCGCGAACGGGAGCAGGCGTTAAAAAGGGCCGGGCGTAAAGAAGCCCTTGATGATTAGAAGCTATCTCAAAAATTTTGAGATGGCTTCCAGAAGCAGGAATCTTCAGGCACGGATATGGAAGGGGGGCGGCACAAAAAGCTTTATCAAATTGGATATTTCGACTAAAGACGGTGGTACGCCTGCAAAGCGCCCCACCCGGAAATGACGCCAGGCCCCCGGAATGTTACGGGCCGATCTATTTTGCTAGAAACGTTGGAAATTTCCGACTGGACATACGGAGACCCTATGAATCGTGACAGCTATATTGAATCCCTGCGGTCGGAATTACTGGATCTGGTCGAAGAGCACCTTTCTCCGGTGGCCCTGCGCTATGGCTATAGTGAAGTGCCGCTGGAGACCAATATCAAGTGGCGTCCCCTGGTTCTGGTCCTGGGCAATTACTCATCGGGCAAATCAACCCTGATCAACGATTTCCTGGGGATGAAGATCCAGGCTACCGGGCAGGCGCCTACGGATGATTCCTTTACGGTGATTACCTATGGCGAGTCCGAGGGCGACAGCGGTGCGGATACGGTGCAGGTGGTGGAGTCGCGGGACGGCAAGTTTTTGCTCAACGACCCCGAGTATCCTTTTGAAACCTTAAAACGCTATGGACAGCGGTTCGCGGCCCATTTCCGGTTGAAAAAGGTCAACTCGCCTTTTCTTGAAAACCTTGCCATCATTGATACACCGGGCATGCTTGACAGCATTACCGAACGGGATCGTGGGTATGATTACCAGGAAGTGATTGGCGACCTGGCCCAAATGGCAGACCTTGTGCTGGTGCTGTTTGATCCCCATAAGGCGGGCACGGTTCGTGAGACCCATACCAGCCTCCGGGATACACTCCCTGCCAAAACGTTTGAAGACCGTGTTCTCTTTGTGCTCAACCGTATCGATGAATGTGCTTCTCTGATCGATCTTCTCCAGGTGTACGGCACCCTCTGCTGGAACCTGTCCCAGATGACCGGCCGGAAAGACATACCACCGATCCGCCTGACCTACTCCCCCCATGCCATGTCGACCCCTCCGGGTGAACTGGGGCAGGACCTGGACTATCTCCACTATCTGGACAACCAGCGCATGGAACTCAAAGAAGCGGTTTTGCAGGCACCGCGGTATCGACTGGACAACCTGGCCACTTTCGTGGAAACCCACGGTGAGCGGCTATCCCACCTTCTGGAAGCCCTCGTGAGTTATCGGACCCGGGCTAACCAGCATCGCCTCAAACAGATATTCATCGCCATTTTAATTGGTTTGATCGCGGGCGGGGCGACTGTGGCCGGATTGGTTGGCGGTGGTCTGCTCGCGGCGGAACCCTACCTTCTAGGGGCCATTGGCGGCGGAGTCAGCATTATGGTGCTGGCCTTTTGGATGAGTTCCGTCGGGCGCTGGCTGCGCAAGCGTTTTCATCGGGAGCAATTGCGTCAGCTTGATCGACTGACACCGCTTCGTAACCAGACACGCCGCGACAGTTGGCAGTCGGTACGGGACCTTGTCTACATGACGTTGAAGCGGACCGAAGGCCGCATTGTTCTCAAAAAGGCCAGGGCCGAGTATCAGGCCGTCCATCGTATCTATCTGGAGGGGGCCAAGGATATCCGTGAGGCATTGAATGAACTCGCTGCGCTGGGCCCCAATGAAGCCCCCGATTGGGCTGATGGCATGGGCCGCGCAGCCCGCCGTGAATTTCCTTATTCCGAACTGTCCCGCGAAGCATAACCCGCCTTTCTTCGGATGCGTCTGTCATGACGAGGCCCTGTTTCAATGCTCCCTGGGATGAGGGGTCTCAGAATGGTTACGGGGCGGCTTGAGCGGATTGCGCCATCATTAAACCAGAGATGGTTTTGGCGTCTCGGATAACACCCGTCTTTATCATCTCCAGTGTTTCATTAAAGCTGAATTCATGAATTTCGAGAATTTCATCAGGATCCAGGTGCTGTTGAACCGGTGTGTGATCTTTGGCGCAATAGAGATGGATGACTTCGTCCGAATAGGCCGGAAGCGGCATGATTTCGCCCAGTTTATGCCATTTCGCAGCGGCAACACCGATTTCTTCGCCCAGTTCCCTTTGGGCGCAAACCAGGGGAGATTCCCCAGGTTCCACGGTTCCGGCAGGGATTTCCCAAATCGTATCCTTGACGGCATAACGGTATTGGCGAATCAGAAGGACATTGCCCTGGTCCGTTATCGGCACAATCGCCGCCGCTCCGGGATGGCGGATGATATCCAGGGACGTCTCGATCCCATTGGGCAGCCGTACCCGGTCACGATAAAGAGCAAAGACACGTCCGGTGTGGATGATGTTGGATTCCTGACAACGGGATGACACAACTCCTCCTTTCCCTTTAATTGCGTTGAACTTGTGGGACAAACCCAGCGTGAAGCGGTCCAGGAATTTGAGCAGCTGCCCTGACCGCGCTGTTCCAAGCGACGAGGACGCGATTATGAGCGGCATCGATTTGACGACCAGGCGTGCCATCGCCATATTTTCTATCGAGTCCACTTCGGTGGCGTGCTTCATTTCGCCAGGGACTGATAGGCCTTTACCACGGTGTGAATCTGAAAAAAAGCGGAGAACTTGAATGGTGAGTCGAATCCCTGGTCACGGGGCGGAACGCCGTACCTCCGTTAGGTGCGCAGTGCGGTATGGCGCATGTCTGGTCGCCCTGGCGGTTTTGCTGGTTGGCCAGGGTTGCACGGTCATTTCCCGCCCGATGATGGATGAGGCCCTGACCGAGGTCGGTTTCACGCAGTTGACAAAGGATATCAACCGCTTTCGGGGCCAGACCCTCATTTTGGGCGGCCATGTGATCGAGGTTCGCAATGAAGCCCGTCAGACCGTTATCGTGGTCTTGCAGACACCCCTGGGCTTCGGGCAGGAACCCCGCCCTCCGGATCGCTCCGAAGGTCGCTTTTTTCTGCGGCACGACGGATTTCTTGATCCGGAGGTTTTTGCCCGGGGTCGGACCATCACCGCGGCGGGTCGGGTGCTGGGCTTGACACGGGAGGCCATTGACAATGAACCCTACGATTACGTGACGCTGGAATCCCGTGAAATTTATCTTTGGGAGCGGGTGGAGGATTTGTACCGTTACCACCCCTATTATCGTTCGCCAGCCTACGATCCATGGTATTACCGTCGTCCCTGGCGTCGCTATCCCTATTGACAAAAATTGGGCAGGAGGACACCTATGTTGACGCTTGAAAAAGCCATCACCAAAGCCATTGCGTATGAATCCCGCATCCGTGATCTATATCGGGAAGCGGTGGCTAAGACCCAGGACCCGAAAGGGCAAAAGGTTTTTCAAACCCTGGCAGACGATGAGCAGCGCCATATCGATTATCTGGAGGCCAAACGCACGCAATGGTACGAAGAGGGGCGTATAACCGTTGAATCCCTGATGTCGCCCATCCCGGCGCCCGAAGTGCTTGCGGCTGACCTGGAAGGGCTGCAACAGACCCTGGACCGTGAAGACCGACGTGATGAAAAGCGTATGTTGAGCAAAGCACTGCAGGTGGAAGTGGAAACCAGTGCGTTTTACCGTCGCATGGTGGAGCAGATGGAAGGGGATGCCCGTGCTATGTTTGCCCGTTTTCTGGAAATTGAAGACGGGCATATTGCCGCCGTTCAGGCGGAGTTGGACTATATCAGCCATACGGGCTTCTGGTTTGATCTTCAGGAATTCGATATGGAGCATTGAAAAGGGTTCCTTGCGATATTTTCCCCAAGCATGGCATGCTCTATTGAGCACGTTGCCGATGGCTGCCGTACGCCATCCAGCACGCGATGGCGGTGTCGGCGCGGTCTTAAAAATATATGTATATGGGATTATGCCCATTACGTAGTATGATCAGTGACTTCCACAAAGTCCCTGATTTGTATTGTGGATTCCTTCCTTATTAGGTCTTGACACCAAACCTAATCCCTTATATTAGCTCTTTTTTATTTTAATGAACGAGCGTTCATTCTTCTTTTACAGAGGTCAAGGGCGCCAGGCCTGAGACCGATCCTGGCAGTTGTAAGGAGACTCTATGGCAGCAACCGTCAAAGAGTTCGGAGGCAGCGGAACCTTTAAACACGGTGTCCATCCTCCGGAGCGTAAACATTTCTCCGAAGACATTCCCATCGAAGTCATACCCAGCCCGAAGAAGGTGCTGATGCCCATGCTGCAGCATGTGGGGGCACCCAGTGTTCCGGTGGTCAAAGCAAAGGATGTCGTGGCACTTGGCGATATCGTATGCAAAAGCGGCGGGTTTGTTTCCGTCCCGCACCATGCCCCCATTGCCGGGAAAATTCTTAAATCGACCGTAACGACACTGCCCAACGGCCGACATGTGCAGGTGATTCCCATCAAGGCGGATGGCGAACAGCTGGAAGGCCAGGCCCTTAAGGATGAAATCATCGGCGGGGAATGGCCCCTGGACAGCCTGGATCAGTACGACCGGCAGACCATCACAGAGGCCATTGCCAAGGCCGGCATCGTCGGACTTGGCGGCGCCGCTTTTCCTGCCCATGTGAAATATACGCCCAACGATGAAAAACCCGTGGACACGGTCCTGATCAACGGCTGTGAATGCGAACCTTACCTCACGCCGGATTACCGGGTGATGATGGAGGCGACCCAGGCGGTGGTGGCCGGCGCCATTCTGGCCGGCAAGGCCGCAGGAGCCAAGGATATCATCATCGGAGTGGAAGACAACAAACCCGAAGCGGTCAAAGCCCTGCGGCAGGCGGCCGCCGACACCGGTGTGAAAGTTGCCTTGCTCCAGACCAAATATCCCCAGGGCAGTGAAAAACAGCTCATCATGGCGGTGCTGAAACGCGAAGTTCCGCTGGGCGGGCTGCCCCTCGACGTCGGTGTCGCCGTGAGCAATGTGGGCACCGCTAGCGCCATTGCCCGGGCGGTTATGCGCGGCAAACCCCTGACCCATCGCGTGGTCAGCGTTACCGGCAGCGGGGTTCGCAATCCTAAAAACCTGCTGGTGCCCATCGGTATCGCCTACCGCGAATTGATCGAATATTGCGGTGGCCTGACCGAGGACGCGGCCCGGATTATCTCCGGCGGTCCCATGATGGGGTTTGCTTTTGCCAATCTTGATGCGCCCGTGACCAAAGGCACCAGCGCCATGACCGTGTTGACGGCGGAAGACGTCCGCAAGGCCGATGAAACCGCCTGCATTCGATGCGGGCGCTGCGTGGATGCCTGCCCCATGAACCTCGTGCCCACCAAGATTGCCCTGGCCAGTCGGGCCAAAGACGTGGACTTGGCCCAAGCCTATCACATCATGGCTTGTTTTGAATGCGGCTCATGTGCCTTTACCTGTCCGGCCAGCATCCCGCTGGTTCAGCTCATCCGCACCGGCAAGGCCCGGGTCATGGCCAGCCAGAGAAAATAGGAGCATAACGGGGGAAGCACCCGAACGATAAACCTCAACGCCTGTTCAACGGATAATTATGACGGAAAACGCTAATACTATGGCATCAGAATCCCAAAACGCGGCGCCTGTGATTCACGTATCACCATCGCCGCATCTATCCAATCAGGCCCTCACGACCCAGCGCATCATGTTTGATGTCGTCATTGGCCTTGTGCCGGTCGTGCTGATGGCCCTTTACGTATTCCGCCTCTATGCGGTCAAGCAATTGGCGATTTGCGTCATCAGTTGCCTGCTGGCCGAGGCGCTTTTTACCAAAATGCGTGGGCGTGCCTTGTCTCTGAAGGACGGCTCCGCTTTGGTGACCGGCATTATCCTGGCGCTTTCCCTGCCCGGGACGGCACCATGGTATGTTGGTTTGATTGCCTCGGTGGTCGCTATCGGCATCGGCAAAGCGATTTTCGGCGGTGTAGGGATGAACCTTTTTAATCCCGCTATGGTAGGGCGGGCTTTCGTGATGATTGCATTTGCCAGTGTGCTGGCGGCAGGCGGTTATCAGGATGCCGGCAGCACCGTGGATGCCGTTACCCAGGCAACCCCTCTGGATAGCTTCAAACAGACCGGGGCGGTAACCCCCCTGTTCGCCTTGTTCTTCGGGTTGACCAACGGATCCCTTGGTGAAACCAGTGCCCTGGCGTGTCTGCTGGGCGGTATTTACCTGTGCATCCGGCGCACTGCTTCCTGGGAAATCCCGGCCGGCGTCATCCTGTCCGTGGTCGTGCTGGGGGGCATTGCCAATCTGGCCAATCCCGATACCGGTTGGACCGTGTTGCACCATCTGCTTGGCGGTTCCCTGCTGTTCGGTGCCTTCTTTATCGCGACGGATCCTGTCTCCAGCCCCATGACGCCGAAAGGGAAGTTTATTTTCGGGATCGGGGTGGGCGCGCTCATCATGTTGCTCAGGATTTTTAGCGGCTACCCGGAAGGCGTCATGTTTGCTGTTCTTCTGATGAATGCCCTGACGCCGCTGATCAATCGTTGGACCATCCCGCGGCCACTGGGTGCCCAATAAGCCCGAAAACTCGGTCCGGCGACATGCGATGGCCAATGCCGTCGGATGCAACGAAACATAATTGAGGAGATAATAGGCGCGGCATGACAGAAAATGTGAAAACCAACTTTTTTTCCCAGGCTTGGCTGGTTCTGCTCCTGGCGATATGTTTCGGGGCGATGCTGGCTGGGATGCAGATTGCGCTCGGACCGACCATTGAAGCCAACAAGGTCAACGAGACGCTGGAACGGGTGCCGGAAATGGTGTTCGGTGCCGATCGTGCCAGAGAACTGGCGGATCGGGAACAGGCTGTCGATGTGACTCCTTTGACGGTTGGTGTCGACAAGGCCGGAAAAACCGTGCGCTACAGTGTCTTCGAGGCCAAGACCGACGGGCAATTGGCCGGTTGGGTCACCAAAACCGCCGGACAGGGGTACGCCGATAAAATTGAGATGCTGATTGGTTTCGATCCGCAGGTAGAGAAGATAACCGGTATTTTCGTTCTCGACCAAAAAGAAACGCCTGGTTTGGGCAACAAAATCGTTACGGATGAGTGGCGTTCCCAGTTTGTCGCCAAATCCACCGGTCAGTCCCTGGCCGCTGTTAAAGGCAAAGCCAAGGCAGGGAATGAAATCGATGCCATCACGGGTGCCACCATTTCCTCCAAGGCGGTGACTGATATCATCAACACGGCAGTGGTCGACTTGCGTGAACCGTTAATCACCAAGGCAAAAGGAATGTAGTTATGGCTGACCAACCCACATCCCTGGAGCGCTTTGTTCAGGGTATTCTTCCGGAAAACCCGGTATTCCGTCAGTTGCTGGGACTATGTCCAACGTTGGCGGTGACCAATAATATGAAGTCGGCGATCACCATGACCGGGGCGGTGTTGTTCGTTCTCTTCTGCGCCAATGTCATCACCAGTCTCATTCGCAATTTGTTGAAACCTCATTTGCGGATCGTGATCTTCACACTGACGATTGCCACCTTTGTGACCATCGCAGACCGCTTTCTGGCCGCCTATCTATACCAGATGAGCAAGACCCTGGGGCCTTACATCCCGTTGATCATCGTGAACTGCATTATCATCTGCCGATGCGAGGTATGCGCATCCAAGCAGGGAGTCATCACGGCCGGGGCGGATGCCATTGGCCAGTCTATCGGCTTCGGTATCGCCCTGTCCGCCATCGCGGCCGTAAGGGAAATACTGGGCACAGGCATGTTCTTCGAAATCCGTGTGCTTCCGGCGGCCTGGCCGGATTGGGTGGTGATGGTTCTGCCTCCCGGAGCGTTTCTCACATTTGGTCTCCTGATTGGACTGGTGAACTGGTATGAGGGCTTTCGCGCCCAAAAAGCCGGAAAGATTGAAGGATAACTGACATGTTGAATTATCTGGTTGACATTTTTCTGATTGCTGTCAGCGCCGCCCTGATTAACAATTTCGTCCTGCACTATTTTGTGGGGATCTGTCCTTTCGTGGGCGTTTCCCGGCGGATCGAGATGGCCTTCGGCATGGGCTGTGCGGTCACATTCGTCATCAGCATCGCCGCCTTTATCAGTTGGGCGATAACGACATTCATTCTGGTGCCCGGAGCCCCTCTGTCCCAGTGGATCGCCGGTTTTTTCGTGCCGGCCGAAACGGCGGCCAAGGTGGATCTCACCATTTTGAGTTATATCGTCTACATTTTGGCGATTTCATCTTCGGTTCAGTTTGTCGAGATGTACGTGCGCAAATTCTACCCGCCGCTCTATAAGTCCTTTGGCGTTTATCTGCCGCTGATCACCACCAACTGCGCCATCCTGTTTGCCTGCTTGACGATTATGGCCAATATCGTCGGTGTGGACGATCCGGCCGATGCCTGGGATCTCGGGCGTTCGCTGGTGCTGGCTATTTTTGGCGGGGTGGGCTTCACCATTGCCATTGTCATTATGGCCGGTATCCGTGAAGAACTCGATCTTTGTGATGTGCCCAAGCCCTTCCAGGGAGCGGCCATTACGTTGATTGTGGCGGGCATTCTGGCCTTGGGATTCATGGGATTTACCGGTGTCGATTCGGGACTTCGCAAAGCCCTTACGCCGACAGTCGAAAAACAGGCCGCCGTCGAGAACCTTCCTGTCGGGAAAATGGTAAAGACGGCATCGGGTTATCGCCTGATCGGATAAACCCGGAACGAAGATCGGCAGCAGCAGTTTATTTCGGGATAGGGAGATGAATTAATGAATGCAGTAACATTGGGCCTTTCCGCGGGAACTCTTTTCGCGATGGCGGTTGTACTTGCTTATATTCTCGGCTGGGCCAGCCGTAAATTCCACGTCGAAGTCGACCCGCGGGTGACGGCCATCATGGAAGCGCTTCCGGGGGCCAATTGCGGCGGATGCGGATTCGTAGGCTGCAGCGACTATGCCGAAGCCATCGTCGCAGATGGTGCCCCGGTCAACAAATGTCCTGTGGGCGGTGCCAGCGTTGCCGAAGAGGTGGCCGGCATCATGGGGGTGGAACTGACCGACACGCTGCCGTTTCGGCCTATTGTGCACTGTGGAGCCCACACCCAGGATAAACTTTTGCGCCATGACTACCTCGGCGAAAAGACCTGTGAAGCCGCCAACCTGGTTTCCGGCGTACAGGGATGTACATACGGGTGTCTTGGCTATGGGGATTGTACACGGGCGTGCAACTATGACGCCATACACGTGGTAGACGGTTTGGCAACGGTCGATTATGACAAGTGCGTCGGATGCGGGGCTTGCGCCAATGTATGCCCGCGCAATATCATTACCATGACGCCGTTCAAATACCAGCGGGTTATGGCCATTGCCTGTTCGAACAAGGATTTCGGCAAATCGGTGAAAGAGGTCTGCACGGTGGGCTGCATCGGGTGCAAGGCCTGTGCAAAAGCTTGCAGCCTTTTTCATGTGGAAGACAATTTGTCATCCATCAACTACGAACTATACTGCCAGGACTATACGGACGAGCTTAAGAAGGCGATCGAGAAATGCCCCCAGAAAAGAATCATTTTGGTGGGCAAGCCGACCGAAAAACACCTGGCCGAAACCAAAGACATGGATGTTCCCGAGTTGGTGGAGGCTGAGTTCCGGACGACGGTGGACGACACGGAATGGTGGGGCTAACGGCCGATCCATAAATCAACACGTCCAATTCAATTTGTTTTTGCTTAAGGCAGGGGATTCTCCCCTGCCTTTTTTATTGGTGTGGTGTGGCTTATTGAGGGTGCTTTGGCGCGGGTATCGAAAGCGTTTAAAGATGGCGTACCGCCTTGACGTGGTTAGCGAAGGTCTTGTCCTGCCAGGCCACAAACCCGAGTTCCAAACTGACGTACCAGGCGCTGGTATAGGTGCGGCGATCACTGCTCCAGAGCCGTTTTTGGGCGGTTGCGAACGTGCCTGGAAGGCAATAATCGGTATCCGCAGGGGGGGGGCGTAAAATTGTCAATAATTCTTCTACTGTTGGCAGTCGCCAGTCGCTGTAGCCTGCCCACTGGCGGGCATTGAGGTCGTCAATATACGCAAAGACGTCAAACCAGTTCATCGGAAAATGGCTGCCGCCCTGGAGCCATTGCAGGCTGGTGGCCGGATCAAGAACGGTGGCGTTGTTACGGTCAGCTTCCAGGGGGGTGACACTGTACTGCCTGGGCTGCCAAAGAGAATTCAAGCCGAAGACATCCTGCGCATTGCGGACACCTGTCCGAAGAGGTTTTGACCTTGGTGTGCGGGGGGCTTGCGCTAAGCCCGAAGGTGGGCTGGTCTTAGTCGGTGCATACAAATGGCAGGTTGCCTCCACTTGGCGTTCCCAGCGCCGAAATAGGGACGTCAACTCATTCGACATGGAAAGGGCATCTTGGAAACGTTTGCCGGGTTGAGGAGAAAGGGCACGGGCAAGGAACGCGTCCCATTCCGGGTTGAGATTGGCATTGTAGCGGCTGGCTGGCTTGAGCGGGTGCTGGGGAAGCGTTCCCGTAAGCATCCGGTAGGCCATGACCCCCACCGAATAGATATCGGCTCTGTGGTCTACCTGATCCGGAGCCTTTTCCTGCTCGGGGGCGGCATAGTAGGGGGAGCCGACTTTCAAGGACGGCGGCACGGCCATTCGTTCGCCCCGCAGTTTGGACAGACCGAAATCGCAGATTTTGACGTTGTCATCTTCCGTAAGCAGGATATTGAAGGGCTTAATGTCCCGGTGAATAAGGCCGGCCGCATGCAGACGGCGCAGTCCTTCGAGAATCTGTTGGGTGTAGTGGACGAACTTTTCGATGCGTAAGATACGGGAGGGCGCCTCCGTGATGTAGATCTCGCCTATGACCGCCCCCAGGGTGTTGCCGTAATAATCCATGACATAGTAGGGCCAGCCCTGGAATGAACCAAAGTCGACGACATCGATAATGTTGGGGTGGCGAATGGCGGCCATGGATTTGGCTTCCTGGGTAAAAAGGCGCACCAGCTGATCCCTGCCGACCATCGCGAGCAAAAGATCCACGGGCGCCAGCAATTTGAGGGCCAGGATGCGACGGATAACCGGCACTTCGACCTGCAGCACCTTGCCCATGCCGCCACGGCCCAGAAGGCCGCGAATTCTGTAATGATCAATGAACTTCATGGCTTAGAACGGTGACAGATGGTTAACGTAGCCGGGTGGCGTGGGATTCGGGTAAGCCCGCCGCCAGGATTTTTTGAACGACCGCTTCAACGTCGTAGGGAATATACCGCAATTCTATGCTGAAAGTCTCCGGATCGAACACGGCATATTTGGCATTGTTGTTGCCATCACGGGGCTGGCCGACACTGCCGACGTTGATGATATAGCGACCTTCGGGATTCAGTTGCCGCTTTCCGGCCGGGAATTCATACCGTTCGATGCGGCCGTCGAGGTACTCGATGATTTCCGGGTAATGGGTGTGACCTGTAAAAAAAATCCGCTCGGACAGGGTTTGGAAGGTTTCTTCAAGTTCTTGGGCCGATATCTGGAACTGGTAGATGACAGGCGAGTCCGGCGGAAAGCCGTGAACAAAACGGTAGGTGTCATGAACGCGGCAATAAGGGAACTGATGGATTTTTTCGATGGAATCCTCGGACAACATATCAACTGTTTTACGCAGGGATTCACGGGCCACCGGGTTAAACCAGTCCAACTCGGAGGGGTCGGTGACGGCAAGTTCATGGTTTCCTAATACCGACGGAATGCCGAGGGTGGCCAGGCGTTGGATAACGGCTTCGGGTTCCGGACCATAACCAATATTATCGCCCAGGCTGAAAATTTGGGTGATTGCCAGGGATTCAATATCACGCAGAACCTCCTCGAAAGCGTCCAGGTTGCCGTGAATATCGGATAGAATCGACAACTTTTTCATATTGCAGCAAATCCTTTCAGAAGGGAGCGCGCGCAAATCCTAAATACCATCGGATGACCTCCGTTCCGAAAAACAGGTAGGCTATTGCCCCGGCAGCCAGAAACGGTCCGAAAGGTAACCGGCTTTTCATCGAACGGCCGGCCGGAAGGGTTAAAAGCACACCGACCAGGGTGCCGGAAAGCGATGAAAAGAAAATGGTAAACAGTATCCCCTGCCAGCCGACCAGGGCGCCGATCATGGCCAGCAATTTGATGTCACCGCCCCCCATCCCGTCCCGTCCGGTCAGAAGCTGGTAGACGAGTGCGACGGCATATAAGCTGCCGCCACCTGCCAGAATGCCGATCAGCGCGTCTTTCCAGGTAACAAAGGGGACCATGAATCCCAGCAGAAAAAAAAGGGGTATCCCTGGAAGCGAGAGAATATCGGGGATAATCTGGTGGTCGATGTCGATAAAAGTGATCACCAACAATACGGCAATAAACAAGAAATAAACCGCAGAGGCCATCGTGGGGCCGTACTTAATGAATACCGCCAGTGAAGCGAGCCCCGTGATCATCTCCACCATGGGGTAGCGGAAGGGGATATGGACCTGACAGCGGCGACAGCGGCCACGCAGGATAATATAGCTGAGAATCGGAATATTGTCGTAGAAGGGGATGCGGTAGCCGCAACGGGGACAGGCGGAGGGAGGGCTGACAATCGATTTGCCTTCCGGAATGCGATAGATGCAGACATTGAGAAAACTGCCGATGCAGGCGCCGAAAACGAAAGAAAAGATGCTCAGTAAGTGGAATGGATGCATGTGCGTCAGGTTTCCCTCTGGCCTGCAAAGCAATCGATCATGTTGCCACCTGTTTGGTTGATGCCGACCCACCCGGAGGTGTTTTGATGATGGTGCCCGCCGTGATGGGACAGCACTTGCGCTGAGGATATATTTAGGCGTGAGAGGCTAAAAAAGCAAGCAGCATGTTGTTTTCAAAAAGGAATGTCTTATATTAATATGTTTTACCCCAAAAGAAACAGCGTGGCCCCCGATGGACGCCGGTTTGACGGCACGGCGGTATCGTTCGACCACCGGATGCAAGGAGAAACCATGGCAGAAACTGACAAAGACGACCTGGTCACCATCATTGACGAAGAGGACCGCCAGGATATCATACCGGATGCCCTGCCACTGATGCCGGTGCGGGATGTGGTCATTTTTACCGATATGCTGCTGCCGCTTTTCGTGGGGCGCAAGAAATCGATCCGGGCCGTGGAAGAGGCTTTGTCCAAAGATGGTTACATCCTGCTGGCCACCCAGAAAGATCCCAATGTCGAGGATCCCGAGTCGGACGATATTTTTTCGATTGGTACGGTGGGGCGCATTTTACGCATGCTGAAACTGCCGGATGGGCGTGCCAAAACACTGGTACAGGGCGTTGCCAAAGCCCAGATCAAAAAATACGTCCGTAAACGTGGGTTTTACCGCGTGAAAATCAACGTGATGGAAGAGCCGGACATGGAAGCCCCTGACATTGAAGTCGAGGCGCTCATGCGGAATGTTCGGGAGTATTCGGAGAAGATCCTGGCCCTGCGGGGGGAGTTGACCAATGATGTCAGTGCCATTCTGGAGAGCATCGACAACCCCGGAAAGCTGGCGGACCTGGTCGCATCGAACCTGAAGCTGAAGATCGAAGAGGCACAGGAAATCCTGGAAACAATTGATCCGGTTAAACGGCTCGAAACCGTCAATACCCTTTTGTCACGGGAAATGAACCTCTCCGCCATCCAGGCCAAAATACAATCCGACGTCAAGGACGAAATTTCGAAAAACCAGCGGGATTATTTCCTGCGCGAGCAGATGCGGGCCATCAACCGTGAGTTGGGGGAGGGTGATGACCGTGCGCAGGAAGTCGAAGATTACAAGGACAAAATCCGCAAAGCGAAGATGCCCAAAGACGCGAAAGAGGAGGCGCACAAGCAGTTGCGCCGACTGGAGCAGATGCATTCGGATTCGGCCGAAGCGACCATAATTCGCACGTACCTGGACTGGATGGTCGAAGTGCCCTGGGCGAAATCCACCAAGGACATGCTGGATATCGATTATGCCCGCAAAGTGCTGGACCGTGAGCATTACGGGCTGGCCAAGATAAAAGACCGCATTCTGGAATATCTCAGTGTACGCAAGCTCAATCCCAAGATGAAAGGTCCGATCCTGTGCCTGGTGGGGCCGCCGGGGGTCGGCAAGACGTCGCTGGGCCAGGCCATTGCCAAGGCCATGAAACGCAAATTTGTGCGCCTTTCTCTGGGCGGGATCCACGACGAGGCGGAAATAAGGGGGCATCGCCGGACGTATATCGGAGCTCTGCCCGGTCGCATCATCCAGGGGCTCAAACAATGCAAGGTCAACAACCCTGTTTTCATGATGGACGAGATCGATAAATTGGGGTCCGATTTTAGAGGGGATCCCTCTTCAGCCCTCCTGGAGGCCCTGGACCCGGAGCAGAACGACGCCTTCAGCGACCATTACCTGAACCAGTCTTTTGATTTATCGAATGTTATGTTCATCCTTACGGCCAACCTGACCGATACGATTCCATCGCCTTTGCTGGACCGTATGGAGGTGATCCATCTGTCGGGTTATACGGAGGAAGAAAAACAGAAAATCGCTGTTGACTACCTGATCCCGCGGCAAGTCAAAAACAACGGTTTAACAGCGCGTAAAATTCGGTTCAGTGCCGGTGCCGTGCAGCAGATGATATCCGAATATACCCTGGAGGCCGGTCTGCGCAATCTGGAGCGTGAGATCGGCACCGTCTGTCGCAAAGTGGCCCGCCGGATTGCCGAGGGGCGCAAAGGACTCTTCGCCGTTACCCAGAAGAATCTCAGCCGCTACCTGGGGCCGCCTAGCTACCAACCGGAGTTGGACAAGGACGAAAGCCAGGTGGGGCTGGTCACAGGATTGGCCTGGACCCAGACCGGCGGTGAAGTATTATATGTGGAGACTTCCCTGATGCCCGGAAAAGGGGAGTTGATCATGACCGGTCAGTTGGGGGAAGTCATGCAGGAATCCGGCCGGGCGGCGTTAAGTTATGCCCGGGCCAATCTGGAGCTTCTGGGCGTTGAGCGGGATATTTTTGAGAATTACGATATCCATATTCATGTTCCGGCCGGGGCGATTCCCAAAGACGGGCCATCGGCCGGGATCGCCATGGCCACGGGACTTATTTCCGTCCTGACCGGCCGGGCGGTGAACAAGGATGTCGCCATGACCGGTGAAATTTCCCTGCGGGGAAGGGTGCTGCCCATCGGCGGATTGAAGGAAAAAGCGATGGGGGCCCTGCGGGGCAAAGTGTTTACAGTGGTTATCCCGGAAAAAAATCGCAAGGATCTTATCGACATCCCGGCCAACGTCAAGCGGAAGCTTAAATTTGTGATCGTGCACCACATGGATCAGGTGCTGGACATTGCCCTTGAGCCGGCCGCCAAATCGGGTCGCAAAGCCCCTGTGGCGCGCAAGAAAAAGACCAAGAAAGGTTCGGCGGACGTCAAGCGTAAATCATCCCGAAAGTTGTCATGATAACCCTTGCCATCGATAGCGCCAGCCGAAGCTGCAGTGTTGCCGTGCTGGACGGTGAGCAGGTGCTGGCCGAGATCAATGATGTCAGCGGCCAGACACACTCCCGTCATCTCATGACCATGGTGGATCGCGTGATCGCCATGTCCGTGGGTCGTTTTAAAAACATCGACGGGTTTGCGGTGACCAAAGGTCCCGGCAGTTTCACCGGGCTGCGCATCGGTATCAGCGCCGCCAAAGGGCTTGCCGAGGCGGCCGGCAAACCCCTGGTGGGCGTGTCGAGTTTGCAGGTCCTGGCATGGCAGGTTTCCCCGAGCGAGGCCCTTATCATTCCCATGCTTGACGCCCGCCGCAAGGAAGTTTACGCGGCACGTTTCATACGTGACGGCGATACCCTGAAAGGCATCGGATCCGAACAGGCCCTTTCCCCTGAACTTGCGGTGCGAGGTGTGGAGACACCGTGTCTGCTTGTCGGCGACGGGGCCGTAGTCTACGCCGAGCGCCTGGGGAAAATTTTGGGTGATCGGATGCGGATGGCCCTGCCATTTCAGCAGATCATTCGGGCTTCGACCGTGGCCTTTCTGGCCGCCGAAAAGTTGGCCGGCGGCCTGGATGAGCGTATGGGGATCACGCCGCACTATATTCGTAAATCCTATGTCGAAGAAGGGCGTCACACGGCCGCTTGATAAACGGCTCGTTGCGACACCGGACGCAAAAGCGACGAAATGCCGTTTTGGCAGTTGACAAGCCTTTATGCGATTGATAAATATACCAATTTTAATAGCGTTGGAAAAAGAACGGACTGATATTTGGTGCCGGATGCAGGGACCTCTCCATGAGTCGATACGTTTGGGCTGACCCCCCCAGTCAAACAGCATTTCCGATCGCCCGGCCGGGCCTTCCCTTGATTGCCGCCGCCAGTTTTGTAACGGCGGTTTTCGCCTTGCTGGGCTTGCAGTGGCCGGCGCTTTTAGGGTTGGTGGCGACCCTTTGCATATGCGCCTTCTTCCGGGATCCCGACCGCGTGATTCCGTCTGATGAAGGGGCTGTGGTGTCGCCGGCCGATGGCAAAGTCGTCATTTGTGAAAAAATTGCCCAGTCGGACTATTACGAGGGCGAATGCCTGAAAATCAGTGTATTTATGACGGTTTTCAATGTCCATGTGAACCGTATGGTTTACGACGGGACCATAACGGATACCCATTACCATCCCGGCAAGTTTTTTTCGGCCAATCTCGACAAGGCCTCCCGTGAAAACGAACACAATGCCCTTACGCTGGAGGGACCTGGTGGTCATCGCATGGTTGTCGTTCAGATTGCCGGTTTAATTGCGCGGCGCATTGTTTGCGGTGTCCAGACGGGGAGCACCCTCGTTCGCGGCGAGCGGTTTGGCATGATTTGTTTCGGCTCGCGGCTGGATGTCTATCTGCCGCCGGAAGCAGTGCCGCATGTAAAAATCGGTGACAAAGTGAAAGCCGGCACTTCCATTCTCGGTTATCTGAAATAACATTCTTAATAGCGTTAAGGACGGTAGCGACGGAGATTTTCAAAACGTCTTCGTGATTGATTATTATTGAAATTTTTGCCGACCGTATGGCACGCGTCGGCTTGCTTTTTAAGGAGAAAAGGTGGAACGGATACCCATTACACGCAAAGGATTCGAGGCACTGAAAGCGGAACTTGAGCGCATCAAGAAAGTCGATCGCCCTGAGAACATCCAGGCCATCGAAGAAGCGCGTGCCCATGGCGATCTTTCCGAAAACGCCGAATACACGGCGGCCAAAGACCGCCAGCAGTTTCTCAGTGCGCGTATCAGTGAGTTGGAGTATAAAATCGGTAATGCCGATGTCATTGATCCCAATAACCTGCCCCGCGACCGGGTCGTGTTCGGTTCCCGGGTTCTTCTCGAGAACACCGACACCGGTGAAGACGTGGAATATCAGCTTGTCGGGCCGGATGAATCCAATATCGATGAAGGCCGTATTTCCGTATCGTCCCCGTTGGGAAAGGCCATTATCGGCAAACGCCCGGATGAAGAAATTACGGTGCAGGCCCCTGGCGGCCGGCGTACCTATGAACTGGTTGAAATCCTCTGATGGCATTCCATTAGAAGCAAGCCCCATTTCAGGAGGTTGACACGTGGCAAGAATAACGATTGAAGATTGTCTCCGGCGCATCCCGAACCGTTTTATGCTGGTCAATTTGGTGGCTCGGCGTGTTCGTCAGATCCGTGAGGGTTCGGAATACCTGGTGAGTTCCCCCAAGAACGAAGATATCGTCATTTCTTTGCGGGAAGTCGCGGCCGGAAGAGTTGCCTTCGTGCCGAATACCGAAGAGGATTAGAAGCCATCTCAAAATTAGGTTTTTCGTTCGAGATCAAGGCGTGCCCGAGAATCATCCCGCAGGCATACTCAAGTATGTCGAGGACTTGAGACGAGGGCACAACGCCGATATCGGGCGAAAAAACTTTTTTGAGATAGCTTTTAGTCTCCGGCACGGGGTTGAACGGTGCCCAAGTTCAGGGGAACATATCGGGTCTTGAACCGGGAGGTCGGCCGTGCGCTTGCAAAGTATGGCATGATCGACCCGCACGACCGCATTCTGGTAGGCGTCTCCGGCGGCAAGGACAGCATGGCAATGCTATGGTCGCTGGCCGAACGCCAGCAACGCTCCCCGATACCTTACCAATTGTTCCCCGTGTATATCGATCCTGGCTTTGAGGGTGGTTTTGCGGACGGCCTGCGCGATCAGTGCCTTGCCATGGGGCTGGACCTGCGGGTGGAACACACCGATTACGGTTTGGTGGCTCATAGTGACGTGAATCGGGAAAATCCCTGCTTCCTATGCGCGCGTCTGCGCCGTAAACGGTTGTTTGAGATCGCCCGCGACCTCGGCTGCCGCAAGGTGGCGCTCGGGCATAACAAAGACGATATCATCGAAACTTTTTTCATGAATATCTGCTATGCCGGCGAAGTCAGCACCATGATTCCTGCCCAGCCTTTCTTCGAAGGGCTGTTTACCGTTATTCGCCCCTTGGCGTTCGTCGAGGAGGATCTCATCCGCCGCTTTATCCATCAACAGGGATTGGCGGTTTTCCACAACCCTTGTCCCAGTGCCGACCGCACCAGGCGTCAGGAAATCAAGGATCTCCTGCACCGGCTTTATCGCGGCAACCCCAAAGTCAAAGGCAATGTGTTTCGTGCCATGCACCATGTGAAACTGGACTACCTGCCGAAATAAAAGGGGGCTCAACGGGGCATCCTTTTTTCCTCACGGCCTCTCCCATGACAATCGTAGCAAGTCGCAATAAAGAGGTTGAATCGCTGGCCTGAATCGGGTATGAGCAGGGCTGCCAGGGGATAGCCTACCTGCGAGATAAGCGTAGTGAAATTCCCGGCACAGCTGTTTCCGTTACCCACCAAATGTACGGGAGATGCATGCGAGACGTCCAGAATGAACCCGATTATCGAAATATTCCCATCGATAAAGTCGGAATAAAGAACCTGCGCTACCCCATCAAGGTGCTCGATCGCAGCAACGGGTATCAACATACCGTGGCGACGATCAACATGTACGTGGACCTTCCCCATCGCAATAAGGGCACGCACATGAGCCGCTTTGTCGAAATCCTGAACCAGTACCGGCTGGAGCTTTCTCTGAAAAAAATCTCCGATATTCTAGCCGAAATGAAAACTCATCTCAATGCGGCTTCCGCCCACATTGAAATTGCGTTTCCTTATTTCATTGAAAAAGCGGCACCGGTAAGTCTGGCGGCCGGCCTTATGGACTATGCCTGCACGATCAGAGGATCCAGCGGACCGGATGGAAAAATCGATCTGATTTCCGAAGTGGCGGTTCCCATTTCTTCGGTTTGTCCCTGTTCTAAAGAAATCAGCGACTGTGGCGCTCATAACCAACGGGGTGAAGTGTCTCTGAAAGTTCGCTTCAAGAAGTTTATTTGGATCGAGGACATGATCGGTGTCGTTGAAGCGTCCGCCTCATCCGAGGTATACAGCGTACTCAAGCGCGTGGATGAGAAATCGGTGACCGAAACCGCCTACCTGAACCCCAAATTCGTCGAAGACATTGTCCGGGATATTGCGACCGCCTTGAAGGAGGACGACAATATCACCTGGTTCTCGGTGGGGGCGGAAAATTTCGAATCCATCCATAATCACAGTGCGTACGCCCATATCACCAGTAATCAGATGGTCACGGAAACGGTGCAAACTTCCTCCTGAGGTACCGCCTTCAAGACGCTTACATACCGTTTACGGGCGGTAAATGGCGGCATGCCGCCGAAAAAAGCTGTTATTCCGGATTATCTTTCAGAAAACGATGGAGTTGCTGCATCACGGGGCCGGTGGCCTTACCGGCATGGTTGCGAAACAGAACGAAGCGATAATGCCCGCCCGCCCCTGTCTCAATGTAACCGACCCGCGTTCGAATCCCTTTCAACGTACCGGTTTTGTAGTATTCGCGGCCTTTGTGCGACATCAGGTGGGCATGGGGGGCAAATTGAGCCAGGACGGCATCCATGTCCATAGCGGAAAGCCGATTGCGCCGTGATATCCCGGATCCTTCCACGAAAACCCCTTTGGGGATGCCGACCACCGCTTCCGCGTAGGCCTTCAAGGCCCGTACACCCTTGTCAAGGGTAGCCGGTGGTCCATAGCATTTGGCCCCCATGGCGAACAATAATTGATTGGCCGTGAAATTGTTGGAGAACTCCAGCAGGCGCTGGATGACTTGCGGCAGATCGTAAGGGGAAGCATGACGAAAAATGAGGCGGCCGTCCGCTTTCCCATGGGGCGCCATGCGGACCGCACGGACCTTGAGCCCTTCCTTAACCAAAAAAAAACGGAAAAGATGGCCGGCGTAAAGAGGCGCCTCATGATGGTTGGAAAGAACGATGCGTCCCTGCCTCAACCCGGAGGCCTGGATGGCAGGCATTATCATGGGCAGGAGAGGGGTCTGGTCTTCGGCGCTTTGCGGCCTTCCGTTGACATGCGTAAAAAAAACGGTGTTGAAGTTGGCGCACAGGGCCCCCACGGGTGCGTCATAGGGATTGGTGCTGGCACTGACCCCCGGAATTGACAGGGGGCCGTCGAAATAACTGTCATCCAGCCGAATGGTTGAAATTTCCGTAGGGAGTCTTCCGGATAATTGGCGTGCGATGTCCGCGATAACTTCGGAAACCATCAGGGGATCGCCAAAACCCCGAATGCCAAGATTGCCCCGGTCATCCAAGAGGAAATCGGTGGGAAAGCGGTAGCCTGCTCCAAGATAGTGGAGGGCGGCCAGGGATGTCAGCACCTTCAATGTCGATGCGGGCACCATGGGGTTGTCCGGATTGTGGGCGATAATCGTTCGGCCGCCGGGGGCCACCACCAGGAGGGCATCCTGGGAACCGAGGCCCTTGATGGCAGGCCGGGCTGCTTGAGCTTCGGCCACAGGGCCCCATACCGGCACCGCAAACAGCACGCCGGCCAGGAGCGTTAAGAAGACGGCTGCGATTTGCCGAGGTTGTTTCATTCCGTGAGGTCCGCTCAGGTTCTGGGGCTGTCGATGATCAGTGTGACCGGTCCGTGGTTCACCAGGGCAACCTCCATCCGTTGGCCAAAGCGGCCTGTGGCCACCTCGAGACCCAAGGCACGGATCTGCTCGACAAACCGACGATAGAGGGCGTCACCCTTTTCCGGTCCCGCCGCTTTGACAAACGACGGCCTTCGTCCTTTACGGCAGTCGCCGTAAAGTGTGAACTGGGAAACCGCCAATATCGCCCCGCCGCAGTCGTTAACCGAACGGTTCAGCTTGCCGGCCTCGTCCTCGAAAATACGCAGATGGGCGATCTTGGCCGCCATCCAGTCGGCATCCTCGGGATTATCATCAGGGGCCACGCCCAGCAAAACCAAGAGACCATGACCGATTTGACCGACCGTATCCCCATCAACGGTGACGGCGCTTTGGGTGACGCGTTGAACGACGGCGCGCATATCCGTCTCTCCCCATCAAATTGGAATCCGCCGGCTATCTCCCCAAAAGATCGGCAAACGGATTGTTAAAAGGACGTTGACGCGTTTTCGCAGAAACCGTTTTGCTGCGCCCCTGCTGCTGTGGCTTGGGACGCTTTGAGGGTTTCTCTGACGAACGTGCGGCCTTTTGTTTCATGGACAACGCGATGCGGCTGCGGTCCTGATCCACCTCCAGGACCGTAACCGTGACCTTTTGATTCACTTTGACCACGTTGGCGGGATCTTTGACGAACCGGTCCGCCAGTTGGCTGATGTGCACGAGGCCGTCCTGATGAACCCCGATATCCACAAACGCGCCGAAGCGGGTGACGTTGGTGACGATGCCGGGAAGCTGCATGCCGGCCCGCAGGTCCTTGATGCTCTCGACGCCCTCGGCAAAAGCGAAGGTTTCAAACGGGTCGCGGGGGTCCCGGCCGGGCTTGGACAATTCCGTCATGATATCCGTCAGGGTCGGCAGACCGACGCTATCCGTGACGTAGTGCGATAGATCGACACGGCGGCGCAGGGCGGCATCTTTCATCAGGTCTTCCACCGTGCAATCCAGATCGGCGGCCATGGCATCTACCACGGGATAGCTTTCCGGATGGACGGCACTGGCATCCAGCGGCTGAGGTCCGTCATTGATGCGCAGGAAGCCGGCGCATTGCTCAAACGCCTTGGGTCCCAGGCGGGGCACATCGTGCAGTTGATCCCGCGTCCGGAAAGGACCGTTGGCATTGCGGTGGGCGATAATGTTCTGGGCCAGGGCCGGCCCCAGACCGGACACGTAGGTCAACAGTTGGCGGCTGGCCCGATTGAGGTCCACCCCGACGCCATTCACACAACTGATGACCGTGTCGTCAAGGGATTTTTTCAAGGCCGTCTGGTCGACATCATGCTGATACTGGCCGACTCCGATGGATTTGGGATCGATTTTGACCAGCTCCGAGAGGGGATCCATCAGGCGGCGGCCGATGGATACCGCACCGCGCACCGTAAGGTCATAATCCGGGAATTCCTCCCGGGCCGCCTCGGACGCCGAGTAGATCGAAGCGCCGCTCTCATTGACCATCACGACCGGGATGTCCGCCGGCAGACCGATGGTTTTCAGGAAACTCTCCGTTTCCCGGCTGGCGGTGCCGTTCCCCACGGCGATGGCCTCGATGCGGAAGCGTTTGACCGCATCGTGGATGGTGGTTGTCGCCTGGGTGACCCGGGCCTGGGATCCGATCATAAAAACCGTGTCATGGTGCAGAAGTTGACCCTGCCGGTCCAGGCAGACCATTTTCCCACCGGTACGATAGCCCGGGTCGATGGCCAGAATACGTTTGGCCCCCAAGGGGGAGGCCATCAGCAGTTCCCTCAAATTGCCGGCAAAAACGCGAATGGCCTCCGCATCGGCGCGGTCTTTCATTGCCAGCCGTGTTTCCGTTTCCATGGCCCGGGACAGCAGGCGTTTGTAGCTGTCGTGAACGGCCAGCTGCACCTGTTCGGCGTCCTCTCCGCTGCCGTTGACAAACAGGGCCTCCAGTTTTTCCAAGGCCTCCTCTTCGGGCGGGGTCACGGTGAGGTTGAGGATATCATCGCGTTCTCCCCGGCGCATGGCCAGGATGCGGTGGGATGGGGCTTGCGGGGCGGATTCCTCCCATTCAAAATAGTCCCGATACTTGGCGCCTTCTGTTTCCTTGCCGTTTGCGAGGCAACTTCGGATCGTGCTGCGGTTAGCGAACAGGGCCCGCATCTGTTCCCGGGCCCGGGCGTCTTCGGCGACCCATTCGGCAATGATGTCGCGGGCGCCGGCCAGGGCCTCTTCATGGGTGTTGACCTGTTTGTCAGGATCGATATAGGGCGCGGCGGCGGCATCCAGCAGCGTCCCTTTCTGGGCGATAATCAGTTCGGCCAGGGGTTCCAGCCCTTTTTCACGGGCCATTGTGGCGCGGGTGCGGCGTTTGGGCCGGTAAGGGAGGTAAATATCTTCCAACTGGCCCAGGGTATCGGCTTGTGCCACAGCGTCCTGCAACGCATCGGTCAGGTGGCCGTTTTCCTCCAGAGACTTGAGAATGGCCTCGCGTCGTTTCTGGAGCTCGGCCAATTGTTCCAATCGGTCCCTGATCTGGGTGACGCTGACTTCGTCAAGGCTGCCGGTGGCCTCCTTGCGATAACGGGCGATGAAGGGAATGGTGGCGCCTTCGGTGAGCAATTCGGCAACCGCATTGACCTGTGAAGGGGCGAGATTCAGCTCTTCGGTGACAGTGGTGATATGGCTTGGGTTCATAATGTCCTTTCGGGGTATCGACCAGCGCTGGCCTCAGGCAGGGAAAAATCCAGCCAACCATACACTCATGATATGAGACCACGTCCTATAGGCGGAGATGGAATCTCCTGTCAAGTGGGAAGCGGGACCTTTTCTCCGGAGCGCCCATGTCAGGGACAGCGCCGGGTACGATCCGTCATAATGGTCTGTATTGCGTGGATAAGCTCAGGCAGAAAACGGCCGCTGGGCTGCTGGATAAACTGCCCTTCGGGAGAACGGCGGGCCAGTTCGGAAAAGGGATTCGGGGTCGGGTTGATATCGATGATGGTGCCGCCGTTTTGAAAGACGGCCCACGCCACTTGATTGGGCAGATTCGTGGCACCGGAAGTGCCGACGATGACGAGAAGATCGGTTTCGGCGGCGGCTTCAAGGCTGCTGTGAAAGCGAAAATGGCGTTCATCATAGGTTTCGTCGAACCATAACACGTGGGGGCGCAGGCGATCCCCGCAGTTGGGGCAGGTGAGTAATGACCGCTCCACGGCGGTCAAGGGGGCTGTTTGGGGGCGCCCGATCAGGGCCTCGGGCAGGGGGCGGAGATCGTCGGTGCAGCTGGCGGCGCATCGCACCTGGAAAACATTGCCGTGGATCTGGTAGGTCCGCCGGGCCGAATTGCCGCCCGCAGGTGGAGCCCGTCCACATTTTGAGTAATCAGGGTGAAGCGGTCGCCGAACAGGGTCTCCAGGGCGACGATGGCGATGTGGCCGGTGTTGGGTTCGGCCTGGTGACAGACCGTGGCTCGGTGAAGGTACCACTGCCAGACGTCGTCGGGTCGGCGGCGGAACATGGCGAACGTGGCCATCTCCTGGGGATGATAGGATCGGCTGCCCACGGTCCAGTACCCCTCGGGGCCCCGAAAGGTGGGGATGCCGCTTTCCGCGGAAATGCCGGCGCCGGTCATGACCGTGAGGCGTGATTTGGGGGGTACGTGCTGGCGGATGGTGGCGATCCAGTCAGACGGCGGCATGGCGGCAGGAACTCCTTTGCCCGGGCGGAGGATTGCCCGAATACGGTTTTGGTGCTAAAGGGGATGATTTTGGAGCATCGTGCCGAATTCATAGAATATTTAGTCGCGGGGCGCAAGCCTCCGGAACGAGAGGCAAGGAGATCCATGAGCCAGGACGATAATCACCATAGAATACCCTCCGGGATCCGGCGTGTCCACCTGATCGCCGCCTGTGGAACGGCCATGGGCGCTCTGGCGGCCATGCTGCAGGAATTAGGCCTGAGTGTTACCGGTTCGGACCGCAATGTCTATCCCCCCATGAGCACCTTCCTTCAAGATCGGGGCATCCATGTTCAGGAGGGTTTTACTGCCGAGCACCTCGCGTACCGGCCGGATCTCGTTGTCGTGGGCAACGCGGTGTCGCGGGACAACCCGGAAGTGGTGGCGGTGGCGCAAATGGGTCTGAACTACTGTTCCATGCCCGAGGCCTTGAACCATTTTGCCGCGGCTGGCAAGGAAACCCTTCTGGTGGCCGGCACCCACGGCAAAACCACCACGTCATCCCTGCTGGCCTGGCTGCTTTATGCCGCCAAGACCGACCCCACCTACATGATCGGCGGCATCCTGAACAATTTCAATGGCAACTATCGTATGGGCCGGGGGGCTTATTTTGTGGTGGAGGGGGACGAGTACGATACCGCCTATTTTGACAAGGGCCCTAAATTTCTGCACTACCGCCCCAAGGCGGCCGTGCTGACCAGCGTCGAATTCGACCATGCCGACATCTTCGACGATTTGGCCCATGTGAAATCGGCCTTCGGGCGTTTTCTGGAGCGGCTGGCCCCGGAAAGTGTCCTCCTGGCCTATGATGACGATGCCAATATTGAAGCCCTGCTGCCCCGGGCCACCTGCCGTGTCGAACGCTACGGCCGATCGGAAAAGGCGGCCTGGCGCCTGGGCCGGGTTCAGCTCAACCCGCCGGAAACCCGTTTCGAGGTTTGGCGCAATGGCCGGTTATTCGGTGAATTTGCCACCCGCATGATCGGCGAGCACAACCTGATGAATACCCTGGCGGCCCTGGGCGTGGCCCACCATATTGGGATCGAGGCCCGCGTATTGGCCGATGGCCTGGCCGGTTTTCGCGGCATCAAGCGCCGCCAGGAAGTGCGGGGCGTGCGCCGGGGGATCGTGGTGATCGACGATTTTGCCCATCATCCCAGTGCCGTGCGGGAAACCGTGCGGGCGGTCAAAGCTTTCTACGGCCAACGACGCCTGGTGGCTGTCTTCGAACCGCGCACCAACACCAGCATGCGGGACGTCTTTCAGGATACGTACAGCACCTGCTTCGACCCGGCCGACCTGGTCTGCATCCGGCATCCGCCGCTTTTGAGCAAAATTCCTTCGGGAGAGCGGTTTTCATCTGAAAAGCTGGTGGAGGATCTGCGGGAGAGGGGGAAAGACGCATTCTTTTTCCCGGATACGGCGGCCATCATCGATCATCTGACGGCGTCATCCCGGGAGGGGGACGTGATCCTGATCATGTCCAATGGCGGGTTCGACAACATCCACGTGCGCCTGCTGGAGGCGCTGGCCTGAGCCATACCGTCAAGCCGTTCAGGCCACTCCGGAAAACCCGGTGTATTCGTCGAAATCCGGGTTCATCTTGTTGCCGTAAACGTCTTCGCCGTTGAATTTAAAGACGATGTGGGCCGGGTCGATGGTGCCGTCCGCCGTTTCGTTTTGTTGGATGCTAAAGGTTATTTTGGCGGTCAGATTCCGGTCGTCATAGTAGACAAAGTCGGGGTAGGCCTTGGGGGTGACTTCGGTGTCGGGTATGGAAAAGCCGAAATTGTATTTTTCCGTCAGATTGTCGCCGTTGGCACGGGTAATGGACCAGTTGTAAATGTTTTCCACGGATTCCCGGTCCATTTTTTTGCTGAACTGGAACTCCATGGTGAAGGTCTGGACCGCGTTGGCGTTGACCAGGTAGCTGTCCAGGGCGGTCAACGGAGTCCGCATGGGCAGGGTTTTGAGAAAGCTGCAGTTGGCGGACGCGAACATGATCTGGGGAGGATCGACCTTGTACATGTAACGGCTCAAGGTATCGGCCAGATCGGCATCGTTTTCTTCCAGAAAGTCCACCATTTCCTGGGCTTTGTCCATCAGCCCCATATCGGCATAATTGTACCCCAGTTCCGCATAGGCCGTATAGAATTCTTCGTCTTTCTCCAGCGCCATCTTAAACTGCAATACAGCGTCATCGTAACGCTCCATCTTGTTGTACGTCTGCCCCAGACCGAAATAACCGTTGGTGGCCTCCGGCTCCATGCGCTGCACACGGCTGAAGGCGCTTTCGGCCTGGCTATAGTCACCCATGGCCAAATGGGTTTGACCCAGCGAGTAGTAGTTGGCGGCGGAGGGATTGAGACGTACCGCTTTTTCATATTGCATCAAGGCGTCCTGGTGGCGCCCTTCGGCAAAATAAAGATTGGCCAGTTTGAGGACGGGGGCATCGCTGGTGGGATCCAACTGCATGCTGGTTTTATAGGCTTCGGCCGCCTTGTCGATGCGGCCGAGCTTGATATAGCTGCTGGCCATGTAGTCGGCCGACGTCTGGGCATATTGCGAGGTCGGGGACAGGGCGACACTGCGCCGGAAAGCCTCCGCCGCTTCGGTGTATTTGCCGTCCTGGTAAAGATCCATACCCTGGGACAGGGCCGTGTTGGCCAGCTGTTCCATCTGCTGACTTTGCTCAGTCGCTGAAATGAACATGCTTTGGGGATCGATGCCGCCGCTCAATAGATCCATTAGGTCGCCTTTGTTTTGAAAAATATGGTTCGACTGTAAACCTTTATCGGTCGGCGAGCGTCTAAACTTTAGCGGTCTGTTGAAGCATAGCGGTAGGGCAGCTGAATAGCCGCAACGATGGCCAGGGTTGACTTTCGCACCCGCCTTGCCTAATTAAGCCGTTTAGGTCACAACCACTCAGGAGGAAATCGCAAGATGAAAAGACATATGCAAATCGTTTTGATCGGAATGATGATTCTGACCCTCATGGCCTGTGCCAATGCCACCCGGGGCCAGAAAGGTGCGGCCATTGGCGCTGGAATCGGTGCGGCGGCCGGTGCCGGTTTGGGTCAGGCCATCGGTGGTAATACCGAAAGCACCCTGATCGGTGCAGGCATCGGTGCCGCGGTGGGGGGCTTGGCCGGATGGCAGATCGGCGAGTACATGGATCGCCAGGAAGCTGAACTGCAGCAGGCCTTTGCCGATTCTGAAGCCGCGGCTATTCGGCGTGAACAGGATGTCCTGACCGCGACTTTCAAGGGGGATGTCTTTTTTGACTTCGATTCGGCCACATTGAAGCCGGGCGCCTACCGTGAAATCGACCGTACGGCGAATGTGCTCAACCGTTATCCCCAGACCACGATTTTGGTGGCTGGCCACACGGACAGCAGCGGATCGGAATCCTATAACCAGCAGTTGTCCGAACGGCGGGCCCAGGCCGTGCGCGACGCCCTGGTCAACCGGGGTGTCGATCCGCGCCGCCTTCAGGTGATCGGATATGGTGAGTCCCAGCCCATTTCTTCCAGTGATGCCATGAACCGGCGTGTGGAATTGAGGATCGAAGCGATCCAGCAGGGATGATAACCGGCTTGACGCTTTCAAGGGAGAAACCGCGTGAATTCAGCGAAACCCGGTGACCCTAATGTGATTTGTCATTTTTGTGGCTGCCAGTCGCCGCATGCCTATGCCTGCGGTGACTGTCAGCACGAATTTTGCCTCAGCTGTGTGCCCACCCAAACCCCCAACCCAGCCCAGGACCTGCATTGTCCCGTCTGCGGCAGCCGCAACATAAGGGCTCAGAACCCAGCCGACCCTGACTGATATCCATGATGATATGCCCTCGCAGTTGACTTTCAAAAGATAGTGCGTTAACCAAGCGTCCATAAAAAGTTAACGTGAGGGCTGTTTTGAAACGCCGTATTCTTCAATATCTCCGCGCTTCGGATGATATCCTGTCCGGAGAGCAGATGAGTGCCCGTTTGGGGGTCTCCCGGGTGGCGGTATGGAAACATATCCGTCGGCTCCAGGACGCCGGCTACCCCATCGAATCGACACCCAAAGGCTACCGGCTTACCGGGCGGCCGGATATGCTGCAGCCCTGGGAATTTGACGGCCGGGAAGGGCGTATGCATTGCTATGGCGAGGTGGAATCCACCATGGCCATTGCCCGGGAACTGGCCCGCGAGAGCTGCCCGGAATTTACCGTGGTAACGGCCGAGCGACAAACCAAAGGCCGTGGCCGTCTGGGAAGGGTCTGGCATTCCCAAAGAGGCGGGCTGTATTTTACCATTGTACTGCGTCCGACCCTGCCATCCCCATTGAGTTCGCTGACCACCTTCGCGGCCGGTCGGACCTGGGCGGTCATGCTGCGCGACGCCTATGGCATCGAGGCCGGGTTGAAATGGCCCAACGATCTGCTGGTGGACGGGCGGAAACTGTCCGGCATGCTGTCGGAAATGGATGCCCGGGGGGAGATGGTGACCTTTGTCAATATCGGCATTGGCCTCAATGTCAACAATGATCCGACCGCCGACGAACCGACGGCCGTGTCCCTGGCCCAAATATTGGGGCGCAAACTTGACCGACGGGATCTCCTGGAGGGCTTTCTGGAACGGTTTGAAGCGAAAATGAGGGATCCCCACGGGCTGGATCGCATTATTGCCGAGTGGAAACCCTATGCCGTCACGTTGAATCAGGCGGTCCGGATTGTCACCACCCGGGAGTCCATCGAGGGCATTGCCCGGGATGTGGATGAAACAGGCGCCCTGCTTCTGGAGCGCCCCGACGGAACCCTGCAGCGTATCATCCATGGGGACTGTTTTCACCAGGCCGACGCTGTCGGCGCCGGATGAAAACATGCAATGCTTTAGATAATATAGATTAAGGAACTGAAATAATGCATGATATTCGCTCAATGGTCTTGGCGTCGCTGTTTGCGGCGCTGACGGCGGTGGGGGCTTGGGTTGCGATACCCGTTGGACCGGTGCCGATCGTTTTGCAGAATTTATTCGTCATGCTGATGGGCTTGCTGTTGGGACCGCGCTGGGGGATGGCGGGCGTCGGCGTTTACCTGTTGGCGGGCGCCCTCGGACTGCCGGTCTTTGCTGGTGGAACCAGTGGGATTGCCCGTTTTGCAGGACCCACCGGCGGTTACCTGGTCGGGTATCTGCCCTGTGTGGCGGTCATTGGCTGGGTATCGGCCCTGGGCCGGGGGCATCGCCTTTTCGATGCGCTGGCCATGGTTTGTGGGACGGCAGCCCTCTATACCTGCGGTGTGGGCTGGTTGCAACTGGTCACGGGCATGGCTTGGGACAAAGCGCTGGGAATAGGGGTGATGCCTTTTTTGCCCGGGGATATCGCCAAGATCATTGCCGCTGTTTTGCTGATCAAATCCTTGCGCCAACTGATTACCCTGGAGCCGGCCCGTACCCCGGGCGCCGGTGGCAATGCGTCTATGCCCATCGGCAAATAACGGCCCGTCGTGATGAAATGAGGTGACCCGCACCATGATTCGGCTTGAAAATGTCGGCTTCAGCTATGGCAACGGCCAATGGCGCCTGAAGGACGTGTCTTTCGCGGTGCCGGCCGGGGAGCTGGCCATCGTGGCCGGTGCCAACGGATCGGGAAAAACCACGCTGCTAAGGCATATCAACGGCCTTTTGCTGCCCGAAGAGGGGCGTGTTCTCGTGGACGGGCTCTGCACCCGGAATGCCCTGCGTGAAGTTCGCCGGAGGGTGGGCATGGTTTTTCAACATGCCGATGCCCAAATCGTGGGGGAAACCGTGAGCGAGGATGTGGCTTTCGGGCCTGAAAACCTTTGCCTGCCCCGCCCGGAGATTGACGGGCGTGTCCGGGAGGCCCTCGACGCCGTCGGGCTTGCCCATAAAAGGCATCAGCGGCCGCACCTGCTTTCCGGGGGTGAGAAGCGCCGGCTGACCATTGCCGGCATTATGGCCATGCGCCCTAAGGTTGTGGTGCTTGACGAACCTTTTTCCAGCCTCGATCTGTTCGGGGTGCAGCAGGTGCTTCGCCAGATCCTTGCCCTCAAGGCCTCCGGTTGCACCGTCTTGGTCACAACCCATGATCTCGATAAGATTATTACCCATGCCGACCGCCTGCTCCTGCTTCACGAGGGGCGCCTCGTGGCGGCGGGACCACCGGACCATATCCTGCCGGGGATCGAACAGTTCGGGGTGCGTGAACCGGATGCGACGCGCTGCGGGATGCCGGTGAGGTCATGGCTGAACTGAATCTTTTCGGTTATTGCCATGGGCGGACGTTTGCGCACCGCCTGGATGTTCGCTGGAAGCTGGCCTGCCTCCTGATGCTGACATCGGCGGTCATGACGGCAAAGCCGGCGGCCATGGGGCCCCTTTCCTTCGGCGCCATCCTCCTTTGGACCGGCCTGCGGCTGCCGCTGAAACGTTTCGGCCGCGAACTGCTGGCCTTTCTCCTCTTTCTAATGTTTGTTTTCAGTGCGCGCGCGGTTTCGACTCCCGGTGATCCATGGCTGTCCTGGGGGCTGGTGCATGTCACCCGTGATGGGGTTCGGGAAGGGGGGCAGATGGTCTGGCGATTGCTGATGATCCTGGTCCTCGGGTTGGTTTTCATTGCCACCACCCGGCCGGCCGACCTGAAAGCAGCGGTTCAGTGGCTGCTTCGCCCAATCCCGCTGGTTCCCGAACAGAAAGCCGCCACCATGGTGGGACTGCTGGTTCGCTTTATTCCGGTTCTGCACCAGCAAATTCAGGAGACCCAGAGTGCGCTGGCTGCCCGGGGCGCTGTCGCGCGGCGACCGTCCTTGAGAAAGATTCGCACCATCGTTTTACCAACCATGCGTCGGGCTGTGCTTGCCGCGGACCAATTGTCCCTGGCCATGATGGCACGCGGCTATCAGGAAAGACGCACCGAAGCCGATTTTTACACCGGATGGTCCGAATACCTGGCCCTGGCCTCAGCCGGGGTGATTTTAGTGGGGACTCTGATTATTTGACACCTATAATTCTTGCGTGTAGTATCCATTCGTCTGATGGAACGGTATGCCGCTTGAATGGGCCAACATGCTCTTTGGCAAGCGGCTTTTTTGATGGATCGTTTGAGGAAGGGCAACCTTTTTGAAAATTATCATTATCGGCGCTGGTGAAGTCGGTTTTCATATTGCCAGTCATCTGGCGCTGGAAAACAAGGATGTCGTCATCGTCGACAAAGACCCGGAAGCCCTGCGACGCGTCTCCGACAATCTCGATGTACAGGTGTTGCAAGGCTCCGGCAGCAGTCCCACCGTACTCGAGGAGGCCGGGCTGCGGTCGGCCGAAATCATGCTGGCCGTCACCAACAGCGACGAGGCCAACCTGGTAGCCTGTCTGGTGGCCAACATCGTATCGCCTTCCACCAAGAAACTGGCGCGCATCCGCAATGCGGATTATGACGACTATCACGCAACCTTTCGTGAGAATGCGCCCTACATCGACACGGTCATCAATCCAGACATTGAAGTGGTCAAGACGATCGACAGGATGCTGACCGTCCCCGGCGCCGTGGATGTCGGGGAGTTTGCCGACGGGCGCATCAAATTTGTGGGCATCAAAGTCGATGAAGACTCGCCCCTCAACCGCATGCAACTGGTCGACCTTCCCGGCCGGCTCGGGGGCATTCGTCTTTTGATCGCCGCGATCATGCGGGATGAGGAATTGATCATCCCCCGCGGCAAAGACCGGCTGATGGCCGGTGACCTGGTTTATTTCATCACGGCGAGCGAACAGCTGGAAACGACGTTGGAAACCCTCGGCAAGCAGGAGGAGCCCCTCAAACGTGTTCTGATCATCGGGGGCGGACGCATCGGTTATCGGCTGGCTTCGGTATTGGAAGAGCGGAACCTGAGCTGCAAGATCATCGAGAAGGATTCCGCCAAATGCGATCAACTGGCGGATCGGCTGAACAAGGCCGTGGTCTTGCACGGTGACGGATCCGATCAAAGCCTGCTGGCCGAAGAGAATGTGGGTGACATGGATGCGGTCGTTACCCTGACCAACGACGAAGAGACCAATATTTTAGCCTCCCTGCTGACCCGGCGCATGGGGATTCGCAAGTGCATCACCCGGATCAGTAAATTCAGCTATTTCCCCCTCATGGCCACCATCGGTATCGAACAGGTGGTCAGCCCGCGGCTTTCCGCCATCAACAGCATCATCCAGCATGTTCGTCGGGGCAAGGTGCTTTCGGCCATGTCCATCAAGGGGGAACAGGCCGAAATCATGGAGGCCGTGGCCATGGAGACCTCGGCGATTGTCGGCAAGCCGCTGCGGTCGGTCGGCATCCCCAAAGGGGCCTTGGTTGCGGCGGTCATGCGACAGGACCATATCATCATCCCCTCCGGCGAAACGGTTATCGAACCGGACGACCGCATCATCATCGTGTCCCGGCGTGAAGCCATCCCGCAGGTCGAAAAGATCCTGGCGGTCAAGCTGGAGTTCTTTTAATGCATTGGCGTCATGTTGCCAAAGTTGTCGGGGTGCTCACGATTGCCTTGGCCTCGACCATGCTGGTCCCCTTGCTGGTGGGACTTTTTTACAAGGATGGCAGTGCACGCGCGTTTGTCATGGCCATCGCCGGTACCCTGGCGGGCGGTGCGGTACTGATTTTTTGCGGGCGAGGTGACCGCTCCGACTATGTCAGCCAGCGCGAGGGCATGGCCATTGTGGCCCTGGGGTGGACGGTCGCCGGTTTTTTCGGGGCCCTGCCGTTTTATTTCGAAGGAATTTTTCCGACCTTTGCGGATGCCTTTTTCGAGTCCGTGTCGGGTTTCACCACGACCGGGGCATCGGTTCTCAGCGACATCGAAGCCGTTGCCAAGGGACTCCTGCTGTGGCGCAGCCTGATCCAGTGGTTGGGCGGCATGGGGATCATTGTTCTGGGCATTGCGATCCTGCCCTTTCTCGGCGTGGGGGGAATGCAGCTCTACAAAGCCGAGGTGCCCACCCCTGTGCCGGATAAACTCCAGCCCCGGATTCGCGACACCGCGATGATCCTCTGGAAAGTCTATGCCTTGATTACGGTGCTGGAAATTTTGGCCCTGTGGGGCGGGGGCATGTCCGTTTACGATGCGGTCAATCACGCCCTGACGACACTGCCCACGGGCGGGTTTTCCACGAAAAACGCCTCGATGGCCCAGTTTGACAGCGCTTATTTCGATTTAATCATCAGCTTTTTCATGCTGCTGGCGGGTGTGAATTTTTCGTTGCATTACCAGATGCTGCGGGGCAAACCGCTGGCCTTCTGGCGCGATTCCGAATGCCGTTTTTTCCTGGGGGCGGTAGCGGTGCTGACCCTCGTGGTGTCCCTCGATATCTGGCACAGCGTCTATGCTTCCCTGGGCGATGCCCTGCGCTACGGGCTGTTTCAGGTTGTCTCCATCGTTACGACCACGGGTTATGCCACGGCCGATTACGAACAATGGCCGGCCATGTCCCAGTTGATTCTTTTGCTGTGCATGTTCCTGGGGGCTTCGGCCGGTTCCACCGGCGGCGGCATGAAGTGTCTGCGCATCATGCTGTGTTTCAAATTCTGCTATAAAGAATTGTTTTCCCTGATTCATCCCCGGGCTGTCAGCCATGTCAAGATCGCCGGCAAAACCGTGCCCGATGATGTGTTGCGGAGTGTGTTGGGCTTCCTGTCGCTTTATATGGGGCTGTTCGGGCTTTGCACCGTATTGCTGGCCGGATTGGGCGTGGATTTTGTCACCGCTTTCGGTGCCGTTGCCGCCACCATCGGAAATATCGGACCGGGATTCGGCATGGTCGGTCCGGTTGAAAATTACGCTGCGATTCCTTATCTTGGAAAATGGCTGCTGATCTGGTGCATGCTGCTGGGACGTCTCGAGATTTTTACCGTGGTCATTCTGTTGGTGCCGGAATTCTATCGTAAATAGGCTTGGAACAGGCCCAGGCATCACCCTCTGGCGGCACAGGATGAATCACGTTGGGAACCGGGTACGGTTGCTATGATCTGATGGAGGTGTCCCTGCGTTTAGCCTCGCCAGGCAGCGCACCCAAAAATTGTCGAAAAGACGAAATTTATGTTGACAAGAGGGAATTCTCTGTATAGATAATATCGCTTCCTGAACGGGGCCGTTAACTCAGTCGGTAGAGTATCTGCCTTTTAAGCAGAGAGTCGCTGGTTCGAGCCCAGCACGGCCCACCATGCGTCCCCATCGTCTAGCCCGGTCCAGGACACCGGCCTTTCACGCCGGCGACAGGGGTTCGAATCCCCTTGGGGACGCCACTGAAAATAAGGGTTTACGGACATACGTTCCGTAAACCCTTTGTTTTTGGTGGTGCGCGCGCCCTATATTTGTAAAGCCTTTATTGGTGGACTTTAACGGCTAAAATTACATATCCTCTAAAAAAAGTCCTTATAAAATGTCCTTAATTCCCACTTCCCCATCAATTTATGGCAGCAAACAAACCTGCGATGCTATCCTCATCTTGTCCCCATAAGTGGTCCGATGGTATTGCCTTCGTCGGCATCGTAATATAGTTTAGGGGCCAAGTGTTACGGTTTACACGCCTATCGTTTACTTTCGCCAGGTTCATGGTTGCGGTTTCAATGAGATAATTTCCCGGTAATACATAGTTTTAAGCGCCAGAGAGAGAATAGTATGCTTACTGATATATTTGCTTATCGCTATTTCGATCATCTGATCTGGCAAGAATATACAGAGGTTGAGCAGCGATTGCTTAATCAAGCATTTGGTATCGTCAAGGATGCCTTGCCCCCCTATTGCGACCCCAAAGAAAAGGAAATCAAAGCCAACGCGGAAAGATGGAAATCTCTTCACGACCTGTTGGCTCGAGAGCTCGGTATAGATGAGCTTTCGAAACTGCCTTATTCCCGAGGTCGATTGAACGTGCTGGATCGCGAATGGCCGGTACTTTTTTTGCGTCGTTGGGATTATGTTTGCGAGCACTTCGTCAAAGCTGAGTTCCAAGCAAATCATAAAGACTCTGACCGCTTCATTAAGGAAAGAATTAGCTTTATCGAATTAGCAATGCGCCATAGGGGCGAGCAGATTGCGCATCTAAACTCCAGCTTGCCACAGCAATTAGCCCAAGCAGCACTGACCGATAGGCTTTTATCAGACGAAAATATTGTTTCCGACAGCATTGTGGACAGGACGAGGGCTTCGGCCCAGACTCAAAACACTATGTACGACGATCAAATTACCGAGCTAAATGAGAGGTTCCGGCGAGCCCGGGCACCGCTGAGGTACCACAACGGATTTATACAAGTCTCAACGGATGAAGTCATTGAACGAAATATTGCTAAACCTTTCTGGGATATCGTTGCAGATCCGAAATGGAAAAATGTTGATATCGACATGAAAGAGGCGCTCGACCGCCGTGATTCTAATGACAAAGATCCTGCCTTGTTCGCCGCAAAAGCCCTCGAAAGCGCGATAAAGATAGTTTCAGACGAAAAAGGCTGGACACGTGGCAGAGAGTCTGGAGTCTCGCATTACATCGATAATCTTGTTAGCAAAGCAAATGGAAGGTTTTTGGTCCAGTGGGAAGCTGAGATCCTTCGAGAATATTTTAGTAAGGTCAGGAATAGCCTTGGTCATGGCCCTGGTTCTGAGCCAATGCCTGAACTCTCAATACCTCAAACCGATTGGGCTATCGAAACTGCAATGTCATGGGTACGAACGATTGTTCGGCGTATGTGATTTTGTTGCATGCCAATTCCCCAAGGCGGACCCGACCCAAAAGCGGCCGTCCGCAGAACTCAAGCTTTATCGGGCCATACGGTTCCTTCCAGACCGATCCACGCGGGTAACGCGCAAAGGCGCGATAAATTTTTAGTAATGAAAAAAAATTCCGATGTTAAAAAATAAAATTTTCGGTAAGATTTGAAAATAGCTTTAAGGGTTTTTCTATTTATCGTCCCCTTGCGCGTTACCCGCGTGGATTCGTCTGGAAGGATCCGAACTAAAACAAGTTAACTATGGTGGAATTATCATGTTTGAATGGGCGGAAGTTTTTAAATTTATTACGGCTGCATTTGGATCAATTGGCATAGCTTTAGCAATTATCTTTAGCTTATCATCATTTCTCGGAAAAGTATGGGCTAATAGAATTTTAGAAAATGAGAAAAGCAACCTTTCAAAAGAATTATCAAAACTAAAAAATGACTTGGATATATATAAGGAAACTTTTCTAAGTGTAAGAAATGACAAATTACAAACATACCGGGCCGTAATAGATGTTATCGCGAACATGCTAGGATATATTGATTCAGTAAGAGCAGGAAGAACTAATCCGGCCGAAGCTGAAAAAACTTACGACGCGTTCAATAAAAAACGAATCCAACTGTATGGTTATCTTGGGATGCTTGCTCCACAGAATGTAATGGATGCACAAGACGAATTGGTTGATTACCTATTGAATGTTAAAGACGGTAAAGTCCTTTACGAATGGCCTCAAATAAGATCAAAGGGAGTTCATCTAATCAATCAAATCCGTAAAGATATCGGGATAGATACTTCCCCTATCGAGTATAAGGGTGATCGTTAAGAATAAGCGGTGCCTTCCCCCTAACGGCCATTACGGTTCCACCGGTTTAGACCGCAGGGGAAAGACGACCATGCCAGACGTAAAAATCGGCTGTGTTTCAAATTGGATCTGGAATATCTGGAATTGAATCCAATTTATCGATTATTTGATTAACAAACTGGATCTTGAGTTTCTCTATTGCTTCCGTTGTCAAATCGGAAAGTGATGTGCAATTTTGATTAGCAGAAAATTTATTGCGTAAACTGTCATTTTCCATATGTTTCCATAAATCATCGGTATCATCGATATATGCTGCCTTAGGATATGACCATTCACCGTTAATTGCGTAATTTACAGAGTCCTTTCGCTCCGCAGAAAAGGGTTTTGTAAGTACAGATCTCCCAGTACTTGAATCAGTGATCTGTAGTGAACCACTAATTATTATACTATTATCCTCTTTTATCTCTTCATATCTTAACGTTGCATTTCTCTCTCCCACTCTTTTCAAAACAGTTCCGTATTTACCTCGTGTTTCCACATAAACAGGAACTTGACACGAATTTCGCTTGTTCTTTGTTATTAACCCGCTTTCCTTACTTGTAAGCCTGGTGATTTTCCCAGATAAAATATAATCGAAACCTCTAATCTTGCCTTTTTTGACAACGGTATTAGGATCCATAAAATTACCTGATTCCGCCAGGCCATATTCATTAAGAATAAGATCCAAATTTTGTCTATCAATTAATTCTAAAAAAGGGCTACATTTATTTTGCACACCGGCCACAATTGAATCATAAAGATAATCCTCAACACTAATACCCGCAGGCTGTGTTCCGGTGCGGTTATGTATCGGGAAAATAGCTAAACGTACTGTTCCTTTGGCTAAACAAGCATCTCGTAGTTCTTCGGCATCTCTATTGTCTGGATCTAATGAGCAACAAGTTTCTAAATCAGAATACGCATTTCTATATTTTTTCTTTTCATAAAACTTCATTCCTAACGTATAGTAACAATTAGCTGATGATCTTTTATCCAAAAAGTCATCTTGGGAATAACTTGCTGCATCTTCGAACCGTTTGGCAGCATCTCGCCATTTTTTTCGAGCTAATAATTGTTCAGCTATCGATCTATGGCATTGTGCTATTTTTTCGCGCGCATCCTTATACCCAGAGCTTAATTCTAATGATTTTTTATATGAATTAATTGCGTCCTCATAATCATTAATTTGAAGTTTTTTCTCTGCAGACATATACCATTTTTTTGCGCCAGCATTAGAGACCTCCTCAATTTGTTGGGAAAGGCCAGACGCGGCGGGTATTCCTACACCATATAGATTACAACGAGAAGAAAAATCTTGAAGCTCACGATATATTTCTATTGCGGGAGGATAATTATTATTATCAACAAAATTTTGTGCATCTTTCTCTCGCTGGCTGAAAGCCGATTCGGCAATTCTGCTCAAAAGTGTCTTAGCCTCATCATAATCTGGCTTCTCGTTAAGAGAATTCAAAGCTGATTTTGCAGAATGGTAATATTGTCCTGTTTCTTCTAATCTGACAGCCTCTTTATATGGAGCAATATGTGCACAAGATGAAACAACAACTGCAGACAAAATCACGAAATACCAATAGATTAATCTATTTCCTAAAATTGAGTGGTTCACAAAGAAATCCTCCATTTGTTAGATGAGAACTATGGTAGAAAGTTCGGGGGACATAATCAATACCAACATGCTCGTACTCTGTATAGCAGGCAGGGCTTAAGTCACTCTCAAACGATGAGCCTCAAATTATGGATAGATCATCAATCCAATGAGCGGGTTTGATTTTCTATTTAGATTCTGTATATGCTTGTTTAATAATATGATTCAGTTGTTGCCGTAGATTGTGGATACCTGAAGCTATACTTGAAATATGAGCATACGTTAAAAATATAAAATCAAACATGAACACTGGTTAAGCAATTAAATGTTAGCATGCCTACCCAAGCCAATCAAAACAATAATGCTTTAAAAAAGGTGATTATTTTTTAGAATAGTGATTAGAAAAGAATTTGTTAAAAGGGGGCAGATATGTCTAAAGCCCCCTCTTTTTTAATAATTTACCCAAATCGAATATTATATAAACCTATTCTTCATTGATTATAATCAATTAATCACCAACTGTTGCACCACTTGAAGTTGCCCCACGGGTAATTTTATGGCTTGAAACGATTTCATCGTCATTAAATACAACTACAAGAGTTTTACTTTCAGCTGAACCCGATCCAAAGCCTAGGAAGTGACCTTTCCCTCCTCTAGTCCAACTATAGAAAAACACACTTTCATCATCCATAGTTTTAGATGGCTCTCCGAACTTCATAAAGATTTCTTTTTTAGTGGTCTTTCCATCAATTATTTGAGAAGATTGACTTTCAGTTATCTCTTGGCCATGACTAATGCTTTTATATCCACATGAAATTAATGACAGAACAAAAAAGGATGCCAATACAAAAATAATTAAGTAGTTTTTTTTCATTCTAGTTCCGATCCTTTCTTTGCATTTTTGTTGTGGTCGTTTTTGAATATTTTGGCTTTATTTGGGGTAAATTAAAGGCCCTTAAATTTAATTATTTTCGTTTTATCTATGCTATATTTTAAACAGCAAAACACATTATGAATATATTTAAATTGTAGATGAAAAAAATAGGTGTGATAAAAGGAGGGAATTTTAAAAAGGACTTTCTTAGCTTCTGGACGCACCATGGACATGAACCTGAAAAACCCGCTTTAGCAGGAGATCGCATTAAATCATAGAGTAATCAGCCAAAGTCAAATAGAGAAAGATATAGGTAGGTCTTAAAAAGATTAAAACTGTAGCTTCTTATCCAAAAAATATTGTATAATATATGAAGGATGTAATCGCCCAATATACTTCAAGCATATTTGGTTATAGAAGAATTTGATGCATGAGTAGTGATTATTTGCCTAAGCCAGTTTTGAGGTATAACACTAAACCAATTTCGTCAATCTTTTTTTTGAGAACTATTATTGTTAAATCAATTATATGCCATGTCTTATTGATTTCGTAATATTTTCCTAATCACCTTTAATTGCAATTAAGTAAACCACGGCCTATGGCCGTGAGAATCGAATAGGCTTTGCCGATCCGTGGATAAAAAATAAAACGTCCTCCAGAGGAAGGCCCCGGCCGGGAGCAGATCCAAGGAGGACGCTTTGAAGGATAAAGTATGGCCCATGTCAAATGGGAATGCAAGTATCATATCGTGTTTACACCCAAGTACCGCAAGAAGGTATTATATGGCAAATTGAGGAAACGCATGGGTGAAATATTCCAGCAATTATGCAGGCATAACGGCATCGAGTTGCTTGAAGGTCATGCAATGCCGGATCATGTGCATATGTGTGTTTTAGGTATTTCACCGAAGTACAGCGTTTCAATGCCCATAGGCTACATCAAGGGGAAAAGAGCCATACGTGTTCACCGTGAGTTTATGGGGAGCAAAAAGCAATTCACAGGTTTTCACTTTTGGGCTGCCGGCTATTGAGTTAGCACCATTGGACTCGATGAGCATCAGATCCGAGAGTATGTATGGAGCCAAGAGAAAATCGAACAGGGATACCTCGCACAATTGAACTTACCTGAGTTCCAGTAATCCTGGCCCCTTCAAAGGGCCTTCCTAATACCACGCCTTATGGGCGTGTGTAGCTGATTGGCGACCGATCTATCCGCAATCTATAAAGATTCCGGTGGATTCTACTTGTTCTCAGATCAGCGTCCTGCTATGAATCACGTAGATCGGAGATACCCTTTTTTTCAGCCTGACCATTTCGATTCCCCCCCGCGAAGGATGCGTCCGAGGTTTGCCATGAAGGATTACGACTGGATTTTCATTCAGCTCTTGCCCTCGGTAGGGTTCATCATGGCGCTGGTTCTGCTCTCCCATATTTTGAAGCAACGCCGATCGCCCACCAGCACCATCGCCTGGCTCATGGCCGTCATTTTCATTCCTTATATTGGCGTGCCTCTTTATATCCTTTTCGGGGGCCGTAAAATTGCCCGGAAGATGGAGGCCAAACGCATGCTGGCGCCCTCATCGCCGGTGCGGCATGCTGATCAGGGGTTGGAGCATCAACTGGCGTCGCTGGTATACCGGGGCGGATTTCCGCCCACACGACGCAATTGGGCCCGCCTGCTGCTTTCGGGTGAAGAAGCGTTTCATGAAATGATGCGCCTGATTGAAACCGCCGAGCATGCGGTTTATGTGGCCACTTTTATCTTGGGCAAAGGTCCCACCGGCAAGCTTATCGTCGAGACCCTGGCACGCCGGGCCGCCCAGGGGATAAAGGTTTATCTCCTTCTGGACGGACTGGGATCGGTCAAGATCAATCGCCGTTTTCTGGCACCGCTGCACACGGCCGGCGGGCAGACGGCCTTTTTCATGCCCATGTTCAACCTGCCGTTCAGGGGGCGCGCCAATTTGCGCAATCATCGCAAGATGGTGATCGTCGATTGCAAAACCGCTATCGTGGGGGGGATGAATCTGGCCCATCAGTATATGGGCCCCCGGAAAACAAAGGATCGCTGGCACGACATTTCCATGCGGATATCCGGACCGGCCGTCAGCCAGGCGTTCGAAATTTTTCGCTCGGATTGGGAGTTTGCGGCTAAAGAGAATATCGCCCATCCGGGACCGTTCCGACCCAAAGAGGACATCACTGCGACAACGGCCCTGCAATTCATGGCCAGCGGACCGGACGTGGAAAACGATGCCTTGCGCGAGGCGTTGATGATCAGCTTTTTTCGCGCCCACCAGCGGGTGTGGATCGTTACCCCTTATTTTGTCCCGGACGATCTGCTGTTGGAAGGTCTTTGCATGGCGGCCCAGCGCGGCGTGGATTTACGCCTGATTACCCCTGAGCACTCCAACCACCGTCTGGCGGATTGGGCGCGGGAAGGCTACCTGTCGCAACTCCAGGAGGCCGGCGCCCGCATCTATTTTTACCAGCCCCGCATGCTGCATGCCAAGGCCCTTATCATTGACGACAACGTGGCCATTACGGGTTCGGCCAATATGGATATGCGCAGTTTGCTGCTCAATTATGAGGTGGGCCTTTGCATCTATTCGAAGGAAATCATTTTTCAGCTGGAGCAATGGATGCAGCGCTTGATGAACGCCTGTCGGGAGCGCAAACCGCACCACAGCGCTACCTTGACCATGATCGAAGGCGTCAGCCGTTTATTCGCCCCCCTGCTGTGACAGCGAAGGGTAGATGCCTGCGCCTGGAAAAATCGGTATGCCATTTTCAAAGGAATAAAAGTGCGGAGCCGGCTACCGCGACAACGGCACCCAGCACATCCCGCAGGCCGATGCGTTCCTTTTTGATGAGAACGGCCGGCGCGATGATAAAGACGGGAACGAGGGCGATAATGGTGGCGGCCACACCGACCTGGGTATGCTGAACCGCATAAAGGGAGAGGGAGACCCCCACGAACGGTCCGAAAAAAGACCCCAGGGCGGTAAAGAGCACCCCTGACCGGCGGCGAACAGCCGGCAATACCCCCCGCCAGCGCCCGGTTGAAAGAAAGATGATCCCAAACCCCACCAGTCCGGCCAGCAGGCGGATGTGGTTGGCCGCAAAGGCGTCATAATCCCCCATACCGTATTTGCTGAACACAAGTCCCACCGATTGGCCGGTGGCGCCTCCCAGTGCCAGCAGAAGGCCTTTCAGGGGATAGCGGGTGGACCTATTGCCGGCATTGCCGTTCGATCGCCGCATCACCACCATGATGATGCCGAAAGTCGTCACCAGCATACCGGCCTGATCCCGCAGGCTCAACAATTCTCCCAGAAATGCCCAGCTGATCAGGGTGCTGATGACAGGAACAAACGCCATGATGAGGGCGGAAATCCGGCTGCCCACGAGCAGGAAAGCCTTGAACAGGCACATATCGCCCAAGGTCAGCCCGACAAGTCCGGAAACCGACAGCCACACCCAGTTATGCGGGGTGGCGTCCAGCGGAAGCCACAACCCCCGTTCCAAGTAACAAAAACCGCTTAGGAAAAGGGCCCCCATGGCCAGGCGCATCAGATTGACATTCAGAGATCCGATGCGTTTGCCTGCAGACTCGAAAGCCATCATGGAGACGGTCCAGCAGCAGGCCGTACCCAGAGCCGCGATTTCACCTGGGCCGGGGTTTAACAAGACGCACCTGCCCCTAAAGGAATCACGGATAATGTCTGGCTTGGGTGATAAGTGATGGGTGTTGGGTACGCTAACAGCGTAGTGGCGGTCGTGATGGACAAGAGCGCTTTCTTCGGACGGGGCATTCCGGTTTTCTATTGCAAGCGGCTAAAAGGCGATACGGGTTGATTATGGACGCGACAATTAGGATATTGGCTTATCTTCGGTTCAGGAATGAGGCCGGGCAGCGTAGGAACGGACGGCACCGCACCTCATTCCTTCAAGGGTGGCAAGCCACTACGACGAAGACGTCATCGGCGCCTGTGTCTGATGGCCGATCGCCATCTGGCTTTGACAGTAGGGGCAGTAGACAATAGCGCAGTTGTTCTCGTCTATGCAGGCTTCAGGTGGCAGTGAAAGCACATAGGGACCATCACCCTCATAAGAGCATGATGTCGCGTTGCAGTAATAATCCATTGAATATGATTCTCCTCGTTGTTGTGCAATTATCGCTAATGGCAGCCGCAGCCGGATCCGTTTGAGGTGCAACCGCTGTCCGATTCGGTTGCGGAACAGTCGCAGCCGCAACCGCAGCCGGCGGCTTGGGTCGGTGTCGCACTGATGCCGACGACCTCGATCTCGAATGTCAATGTCTTTCCGGCTAGCGGATGATTCAGGTCAACCGTCACGCCTTCTTCATCGACAGCGATAATACGGGCTGGAATCTGCTGGCCCTCATGGGTTGTCAGTCCGACGGTTTGTCCCACCTGGGGATCCATCTCCGCCGGTACGTCATCCCGCGGAAAAGTGTGTTTGTGGTCTTCATTCACGGGCCCGTAAGCCTCCTCGGGCGAAAGGGTGAAGGTTTTCTTTTCATTCACCGCCATGCCCGTCAGCGCTTTTTCAAAGCCTTTGATCAACTGACCCGCTCCCATTTTGACCTCGAGGGGCTGGCGTCCTTCGCTGGAGTCGAATATTTGTCCATCCTGAAGGGTTCCTTTGTATGCAACACTGACATACAGCCCGTCACTTACTTTTTCCATGTGATCTCCTTTTGGGGGATTAAATGTTCGGACCAAAATAGGGATATTTTTTTTCAAGTCAAGACAAATATTTAGAAGCGGCAGCGGAAACACGTCCTTTTGCCTGGGGCTGCACGACAGACGGGTTCCGGTGCAACCGGCATCGCTGCCCTGAAATGGCGCCGGGCGACGAGCGATACTTTCGAATTGTTTGCGAAAGTGAAGCACGCCGCGAACAGTGTATTGCCGGGGACGTCGACGGGAAGGCTCGAATGGTCTAACCGGTTGCCCCCAGATATTCCCGGAATGCTTGCATGGCGGTAATTTCGTCCAGTTGCGCAACTTTTCTTCGAAAATGGATCGCTTCCTGAAAATCTTCTTTATTCATCAGGAGGTGTTCTTTACGGGTTCCCGAAGCATTGATGTTGATGGCCGGCCACACGCGCTGCTCGGCACAGTCGCGGCTGAGCACCAGATCCATGTTGCCGGTGCCCTTGAATTCCTGAAAGATGACGTCATCCATTCGACTCCCCGTGTCCACCAGGATCGTGGCAATCACGGTGAGGGACCCACCGTCTTCGATGTTGCGCGCCGCACCGAATATCCGCCGCGGTATGGTCAGGGCCGTGGCCGCCAGTCCGCCGGACAAGGTGCGCCCGTGGCTTTGGGTCTGGTTGTTAAAGGCCCGGGACATTCGCGTGAGGGAATCGATCAGTACCACCACATCCGCGCCGGTTTCGGTCCTGCGGATGGCGGCATTCATGGTGAGTTGTGTCATCCGCATATGCTGGGCGATACTTTGATCTGACGATGAGGAGAGGACATTGGCATTTTCAAGATCGCGTTTGAAATCGGTAACTTCTTCGGGGCGTTCATCCACCAGCAGGATAAAAAGAACCGCCTCGGGATGATGGCGCTGGATGGATTGGGCCATATGTTTGAGAATGGAGGTTTTGCCGGATTTAGGCGGTGAGACGATCAAACCCCGCTGACCCTTACCCATGGGTACGATTAAATCCAGGGCGCGTCCCAGGTAGTCCGAAGCGCTCTGGCACATGCGGTAAGATTCGGATGGGTTGATGCTGGTTTGTTTTTGTAAGGGTTCAATTTGGGGATATTGTTCGAACGGCATCCAATTGACGGTGTCCACCTGGGATAGTTTAAGGTTCCGATTTTTCCCGTTCCCCCTGACGCCCTGGCCCTGCACATAAATGCCTTCCGGCAGCCGAAACTTTTTGATGAGGTGGGCCGGCACGAAAGGATCCTCGGCGTTCGGGGCAAAATTCTTTTCGATGGTGCGTAAAAACCCGAAACCTTTATCCAAAATTTCCAAATAACCGCTGACTGGTTTCACAGCATTCCTCCGGGGAAAAGCGTCACGATGGTTTTCCATTATGGTAAACGGGGTGCAAAAGGGTTGGGGGTTGTCATGCCACAGGGGCGCGCATCAGGAAACGTGCACCAGGGATTCCAGTAAACTGTCGTAGCGCTCGATGACGTTGTTCCAGGCATAACGCTCCATGGCTTTGGCCAGGTTGAAGCGGATAGCCTGATAGTCGGCGTAATGGTTGACAAGCCGATGCAACCGGATCACCAGGTCGTCCAGGTCATGGTACAGGACATGGGGGTGGAATTGCTCCGGAATGACTTCCGGGTAGGCCAAGCTTGCCGGCAACAGTGGAAAACAGCCGGACCGAACAGCTTCGACGACGGATATGCCGAAATTTTCCTGCTGGGCGGTACTGACGACGATGGCCCCCTGTTTGAGCCAGTCCAAATAGGCCGCCCGGGAAGCAACATAACCGTAATGCAGAATTTTATCCTTGTAGCGCTCGCGTGCGCGGATGAAAACCTTGGGTACTGTTTGACAGTTTTCCCCGAGAAGTGCAAGGCGAAAATCGCCGCCTTTGACCAGCAGCCCATCCAGGGCCGCAAAAAAATCTTCCGGGCATTTGTCGAACTCCCAGCGATGATTCCAGATGATGAGCGGCGGGGTGGCGGTATGGTCGTCGGGCTGCGTTACGTCGAGCTTGGGAAGCCGGCAGCCAGGGTAAAGAACGTCAGACTTCGACCGGATGGTATCGACAACCCAAGTCGGCCGGAACTCCGGCATCATCCGCAGGAAACCGGGAAGGCCATCGAAAAAGGCGGTCAAATGGGTCCGGGAATTGAAACGGATCACATCCGCCGCCAACGCCGTGGTGATATCGGTAAAGCCGAACTGGTAATCCATTTGCTCGCCCGGTGCCAGCGGGTAGGTCAGCTGGTTTTCGTGGAAATAGGCCAGCGTCGGCGGGCAGACATTTCCAGCCAGGGCCTTGAAATCCGATAAACCGATCAGGTCGGTCGTTATCAAACCGTCATAATCCTGAAGCCGGGGCACTTTCTTTAAAAAATAAAGTGCGGCGCCCCGCATGCGCCATTTCCAGAACCGGGCGGGAAGGGTCACCAGATCGATGTGATGGCGTGAATGGGCAACAAGGCCGTCGGCGAACTCCTGATGGGAGCCGCCGTAGAAGGATTCCAAGAACAAAAAGCGCATTTTTGCTTTCAAGGCGGTCTTTCGTTGTCGTGGTGGTGTAACCGGATACCGCAAATGGGGGCCGGCCGTTCCGACAGCCGCCGGCAGTCATACCATCCCCAAAAAGTTATTGACAGAAAAATTAAAAGCGGTATGTTCCCCTATACGTGAAATTTTGGGAAACGAAAATGCGGCAACACAACAACATCACAGGTGAATTTTTCGGACGCTTCTTTTTTGGCTTTAGAAGCGTTCATCCGGCGTCGTAATTTAAATCGATTACACCCCGGGTGGACTTCAGGATCCACTCGGGGTTTCTTATAGCTTTAAGCCCCGAGACGAAATGCTCGGGGCTTTTTTTTTGACGGAAGGACACGGAAGGATGCAGCCATGAAAAATTTGAAACTGGCGTCACGTGATACCATTGAGCAAACCGTTATCCATGTCGGCGATGTGGCCATTGGGCGCGACTTTGTGGTCATGGCGGGTCCCTGCAGCGTGGAGAGCGAAAAACAGACCCTTGAGACGGCCCATGCGGTCAAGGCTGCCGGAGCAGACATTTTGCGCGGCGGCGCCTTCAAACCCCGGACCTCACCCTACTCGTTTCAGGGGCTGGGTCTGCAGGGTTTGAAGATTCTGGACAAAGCCCGCAAGGAGACCGGACTTCCCATCGTTACCGAGGTCCTGGACCCCCGGGATGTATCCTGGGTGGCCGAGTTTGCCGATATCCTCCAGATCGGCACCCGCAACATGCAAAACTTCTCCCTGCTCAAAGAAGTGGGCACGACCCGGCGCCCGGTCCTGTTGAAAAGAGGGATGTTTTCGACCCTGGAGGAGTGGTTGAACTGTGCGGAATACATTCTCAGTGAAGGCAATCCCAATGTCATTCTATGCGAACGCGGTATCCGGACCTTTGAAAATTATACCCGCAATACCCTGGACCTCAGTGCCGTACCGGCGATCAAAGAGTTGACCCACCTGCCGATTGTCATCGATCCGACCCACAGTACCGGACGCCTCAGCCTGATTCCCCCCATGAGTCTGGCTTCGGTGGCCGCTGGGGCGGACGGTTTGCTGATTGAAGTGCACCACGACCCGTCGACGGCGCTGTGTGATGCGGATCAGGCCCTGACCCCGGATCGTTTCCAATTGTTGATGAGGCAATTACGACCGCTGTACGCATTTATGGATACGATGAATACATGATCGGGAAAAGTATCTTTTTTAACCCGTTATCGGCCATTTTTTCAGGCTTGCATGAGGAGACCCCATGAAACTGAATGAAATTCGTTACAAAATTGACCGGATTGACCGTGAATTATTGGTCCTATTACAGGAGCGCATGGGCCTGGCGCTGCGCTCCAAGAAATTTAAAGCGGCGATCAGCGACCCCCACCGCGAAGAAGACCTGCTGGCACGGGCCGAACGTCTGAATCTGGATCTGGTGGAGCGTTCGTTTACCCGCCAGTTGCTCGAAACCATTATCCAGGAAAGCAAGCGCCTTCAGGAAGAGGATCGCAAGCTGGTGGCTTTCCAGGGCGAACACGGGGCCTATGGCGAAGTGGCCTCCCGGGAGCTGGTCCCCAACGGTGCCTATATCCCCTGCCTGGAATTCGTGGATGTCTTTCGCGGTGTGGAAGAGGGCGACCTCGATCTTGGGGTGGTGCCGGTGGAAAACTCGCTTGAAGGCGCCGTGACCCAGGTCAACGATCTGCTGACAACAACCGATTTGAAGGTTGTCGGTGAGATCAAGGTGCCGGTGAAACACTGTCTCCTGGCAACCCGGGGGACCGATTATCGTGAAATCCGGGTGGTGTATTCCCATCCCCAGGCCCTGGCCCAATGCCGGGGCTTCCTGATGCGCAACAAACTGGAGCCGCATCCCTTTTACGACACGGCCGGCGCCGCCAAAATGCTGGCCAGAGAAAGTCCCAAAGCCTCAGCCGCCATTGCCAGCCGGCTGTGCGCCGAGCTCTATGACCTGGATGTCATCAAGGAGGGGATCGAGGACGGTTCTTCCAACTCCACCCGCTTCCTGCTGCTGTCGCGGGAGGCGTATCCCGGCCCTGGCGATAAGACCTCGATCATTTTTGCCGTACCCCACGAGGCTGGCAAGCTTTATGACGTCCTGCGGCTGTTTGCCGAGGCGGATATCAACCTGACGCGCATTGCGTCGATGCCGCTGCGCTCCGATCCGGGAAATTACAGCTTCTTTCTCGATTTCGAAGGCTCGCAACAGGACGATCATGTTGCTGCCGTTTTGGCAAAAATGGAAGCCTTGGCCATCCGACTGAAGCTGCTGGGCAGCTACCCGGCGGATAGCTCTTCGGCTTGAGTGGGCGTTTTCCGGACTTTCTTTGGGGTGACATCGTGCTGCTGGGCGATGAGAAGCATTTTGAACTGCCGGGCGTCATTCTGGTAAATCCGGATGGCGGATTGGAGCCCCAACGCACTGACGATGGCGATTCCCCGATCCAGAAAACGGTACTTACCAAAAGCGCTGCGTTCGGCAAAGGTTTTCGCTATATCGAAGGTGTCGCTTTCGGCTTCCAGAAAGCGTTCCAGTATGCCTGGCAGAAGCATGCGGACCAATCCGCCGACCACGGCCTCTTCCACAGCCAGCCATTCTTCGACAACGGCCTCGATATGGGCCCGGGAAGAAGGTGGTTGGCTGGTCAGGCGGGCTTTGATGGCTTTTTCGGTGGCCCTGCGCAGGGCAATATGTAGGGTTTCTTCAATGGGGGCAATGAAAACATTCAGGGGATCATCGGCGCTGTTGCGCCAAAGTGTGTAACGGTTGTGTTCAAAGGCGAATGCGTTGCCTTCGCCGATCCTGAGAAATGAGGAATAGGATCCGATTTCCCCCCGATAGAGCCGATTGTCCAGTGAGATGCGGACCTCGTGTTCCCTGTCGCGGATGTCGAAAAACGCGTATTCCTCGGTATAGACATCGGCAATATTATGGACCAGATAAGCGGTTATACCGCCGTCGTCATGGTCCGAAATGGGGTCCGGTATAGAGGCATCAAGCGTCGCTATGGCCCGGTAGGGATCAGGAAGGGCGGTTTTTTCGAGAACATGGGCCACCACCAGGCGGCAGTAGCTTTCGAAAAGGTTTGCATAGTCCGGATGTTTTTCCGGAACCACCATCAAGCGTTTTGTTGCATCGATGAGCTTCCATCCCAGCTTGTCACTTCCCAGCTCTGTTCGTATCTTTCCGAGTAGCCTTTGATTCCGGCTGATGAAGTGGCGATTTTCACGGCTCAACGCATTGATAACACCATCACCGGTCTCAACAAATTCAACCAGCGGTCCCCTGCGGTCCTCCATTTGGATGAAGTCCAGTAGCGCGGCATAACCGGGCATCGCTGGGGAACGGTTTTCGGCTAAAACCGTTGTTGTCCCGGAGTAGAGCGCGAGCAAAACCCAGCCGATGAGTCCCCAGGAACTGGCCTTCAGCTGCTGGCCGGGGCCGGCGCTGCGATTTTGGACCGTGCGTGTTCTGTGCGTCATTATTTTCTCCGAAAACGGGATACCTTCAAGATTCATGTCGATTCGCCGATAAGGCATCAAATAGCAATAAACAAGCCATCGTCAAAAGCAAGTGCGCAACTTGCGCTTATTCGTCCCCTAATTGAAGATATGGCAATAATTACAATGGGAAAGGATATTTGAATTCTTGCTTTGAACCCAATTGATCCGCGCCGGCCTTGCTGTTTGAAAGGATCGTTGGACCTATCCTTGAAGAGGCCATTGACAGGTTTCGTCAAAAAACTGGCAAAAATTGTCAGGCTGCCATGCCTGCCTAAGGTGGATGGTAGGTTCCAGAGCGTTTCCCGGCTTGCCTTGCCAAAAGCCGGTTTTAATCTTGGTGGAGGGTAATACCCTGCCCTTTTGATTGTGGTTTATGGTTGGATACCACCCCCTTCGTATAGGATTATTCTATGATTCGAACAATTCGCCGGATTCTGAATCGCTTATGGGGCCATTTCGTTGTCTATATCGACCGGGCCCCGATCAGCGCGGAGGAGAAGAACCGTCTGCAGCAGTATACCGTCTTTATCCTTCTCGGTATTCCCACTATGGTCGTTTTCGGTTTGATCCATTTGAATCGCGGACATTACCCCCTCAGTGCCGCCATTTTTACCTCCTGCATCGGTCTTGTGGCGGGTTGGCACCTGCTTCATCGGTTGCCGAACGGATGGATCATTTACCGCATCAATGCCGTCCTTTTCGGCTTTTTGGTCCTTTACATGGTCGTGGTTGGTGGCGAAGGGGGATCCAAAATCCTGTGGATGTACACCTTCCCCATGATTGCTTTTTTCCTGCTGGGCAAGAAGGAGGGGCTCCTATGGGCAACCGGCCTGTTTGCCCTCGCATTGGCTTGCTTTTGGATGCCGCTGCCCCATATCGACCGTTACACTTATCCGGCCGCTTTTATTACGCGTTTTGTCATTACCTACGCCATGGTGGCGGTCATTGCCTACTGGTTCGAATTTTTTCGGGACCGCTATCGCCTGCAGATGGAAGCCGAGCACCGGGAACTTAAAAACGAAAGAAGGCGGCTTAAGGAGGAAATTGAAAAGCGCCGGGAGGCGGAGGCACGCACCCATGAGCTGAACCAAAAATTACAGACTGTCATCAACGCCATTCCGGATGTCATCAGTTTCAAGGACCGCCAGGGGCGCAACGTTCTCATCAATAAAGCCTTTGAATTGTTTGCCGACCGGTCTGCGCAGGAGATCATCGGGAAAACCGACGGGGAGATTTTCGCGGCCAGGCAGGCGCGTTTGAGCCAAAAAAGTGATGACGATGCTCTGGCAAAAGGTGGCCCGGTGCGGGTAGAGGAGGTTTGTCCACGGGCAGATGCGGTGGATGCTGTTTTCGATACCATCAAGCTGCCGCTTTATGATGCTGATGGTGGGGCGATCGGAATGCTCGGCGTCCGCCGTGACATCACCGATATCCGGAAGGCGGAGCAGCAATTGCGCGTTAACGAGCAGCGGTTTCAGGAAATCCTGGAACATTCCCGGGACATCCTCTACCGGCGGGATTTGAAAACCGGCCAATACGATTATATCTCAAGTGCTTTCGGTATATTGCTGGGATATACCGGCGAAGAAATTGAGGATCTGGTCTACAATGGCGTCGAAATCATGATTCATCCGGATGACCGCAAGCGACACAGGGCCTTTATCGAAGACCTTGTCGCATCGCAACCCGGCCGCGCCGTAGACGATACCATCGAATATCGTATACGGGATAGGAAGGGGACTTCCCGCTGGTTCAACGATCGGCTGGCCGTCATTCGTGATGAGCAGGGCCGGGCGGCTTTCGTTTTGGGCAACAACCGGGATATCACGGACCAAAAAAAAGCCGAATTGGCGGTGCGTCAGGCCAATAACCGGCTCCTGACCATTCTGGACAGTATCGACGCCCATGTCTATGTCTCTGATCTCGAGACATACGAGATTCTTTTTATGAACCGCAAGATGAAACAGGCCTTCGGCAATCCTGAGAAAGGCAAGCTCTGTTGGCAGTTTTTCAGAGGGGAAGAGGGGCCCTGCCCCAATTGCACCAACACACGGCTGTTCGAAAGGGAAGGGGAACCGGCCGGTTTTATCGAATGGGAGGGTAAAAACCCCATCACCGGGCGCTGGTACATGAATTACGATCGCGCCATCAAGTGGATCGATGAGCGTTGGGTGCGTCTGCAGATTGCGGTGGATATCACCCGGATCAAAATGCTCGAGCAGGAACGGCGGGAAACCGAAGCAAAATTGAAACATGTTGAAAAACTGGAGGCGATTGGGACCCTGGCAGGCGGTATCGCTCATGATTTCAATAACCTTTTGTCGGTTATCATGGGAGGGCTTTCGCTGGTGGCGGAAGACTTGACCCCCTTGCATGACGCCCAGTCAACCCTGCGGCAGGTGGAAAGGGCCTCTCATAAGGCCAAAGATTTGGCCAATCAACTCGTCACTTTTGCCAAGGGCGGGGCGCCCGTGATGGCTCCCGGGGATCTTGGCAGGGTGGTGCGGCGGGCCGCCCGGGAAGCCGCCGGCAAGGGCGCTGCCCATCTCCGGTTTGACTTTTTTCCGGGTTTATGGCCCGTGGCTTTCGACGAAAGCCAGATCCGGCGCGCCATCACTCATATCGTCGTCAATGCGGTGGAATCAATGCCCGGGGGCGGCACCATTTTGATTTCAGGCGCAAACCGGCGGATCGGTGTCTCTGAAACCGATCCGCGGTTGACGCTGCCGGATGGCGCCTACGTGGCATTGTCCATTCAGGATGAAGGCCCCGGCATTTCGGATCAGATTTTGAATCAGATCTTCGATCCCTATTTTTCCACGAAGGAAAAAGGCAGTGACAAGGGAACCGGGCTGGGATTGGCGATAACCCACTCGATTATCACCCGCCACAAAGGGACGATTGCCGTAACGCCCAAACGCCCTGACGGCGGTGCTATTTTTACCATTTATCTGCCGGCCTGCGACACGGCGGAATTGGAAACAACAGAAGATAGCGGCGCGAAAACCGAAATAAATCCGTTCTAAAATCAGTTGACCCTCCAAGACAGAACACGGGTTTTTGTGGTAAGGTCCCTTCCGCAACACTGGATCGGTGCCAATTGGGGGACATGATGAACCCTGCGGCTGTCGATCTGTTTATATAAACCAATAAATTAACTATATTTTTTTATCTATCTGTAAATGTTGCAATTATTAGAACTTACATTTGAGGATCTGGCCGAGGTTTTTGCTGAACATTTGGGTAAGGGACCTTTCCTGGCCGGGGCGCTGTACCGTGAATTTTACAAACAGCTCAACCCTAAGGCCTGGCAGTCCCCATCGATTGCGGCCTCACCCGGATTGCCGGATCGGCTGCGGCGGCTAATGGCTTTTGAGCCTGGTCACGTTGTTGATCAGGTCAAGCAGGATGGCGTCATCAAATTTGTGACCGCCCTCAAAGATGGTCATCGGATCGAATCGGTGATTTTGCCCATGGCGTCGCATTGGACGGTCTGCGTTTCCAGCCAGGTGGGTTGCCGCATGGGGTGCCGGTTTTGCGAAACCGCCCGTCTGGGGCTGATTCGTCAACTCTCCGTGGAGGAAATCGTCGGGCAGGTTTACACGGCCCGTCAACGATTCGGGGCCTCTGTCCGCAACGTGGTGTTCATGGGGATGGGGGAGCCCTTCGATAATTTTGATACCGTCATCCAGGCCGTTCGCGTTCTCAGCGATCAAAGGGGGCTGGATATTGCCCGGCGCTATATCACCCTTTCGACGGCGGGACGGGTTGACGGGATCGAAAAAATGGCAGCGCTTGACATGCCGCATCTCAAACTGGCCGTATCACTCAATGCGCCCAACGATAGCCTGCGGTCGCAGTTGATGCCGATCAATAAGGCGGTGCCTTTGGAACGACTCCGGGCGTCACTGATGCGGTACCCCTTGAAGAAAGGGTACGATATCATGGTGGCGTATGTGCTGATGTCGGGCGTGAACGATGGGCCGGAATGTGCCCGACAACTGGCGGATTGGCTAGCGCCCCTATCAGCCAAAGTGAACCTGATTCCCTTTAATCCGGGTTCGGATACACCCTACCGTTCGCCTTCTGAAAAGGACATGGACATCTTTCGGCAGCAGCTAATTGATTTGGGTGTCAATGTCCAGAAACGCGCCCCCCGGGGACGGGACCTGATGGCGGCCTGCGGTCAGCTTGGCCAAGCCGCCAAGACCGTTAGGGAGGCATGACGGCTTAACCGTCGTGGTCCTTTGTCGACATCGATTGATACTGCGGACAGACCATTGCGCGACAGGAATGATGCTATGGATGAAGAAAGCCCTCGCAGCCGGACCCAGAAAAAGAAAGATGATCGTGCGCTGCAACGATTGGGTGAGGAACTCTTAAATCTCTCAAGCGAACAACTGGCGGCCATTGTCATGCCTTCGGAACTGGCCGAGGCGGTGGCGATGGGTCGCCGAATGACCCGGCACGGCGCCAAGCGGCGCCAGCTTCAGTACATCGGCGCGCTTATGCGCAGCATTGATCCGGCCCCGATTCGCAAAGCTCTGGATGATATCCATCGGGGCAGCTATCAGAAAGCCCTGGTCTTCCAAAAGCTCGAACACTGGCGGGAGGCCCTGATCGATGGGGATGAAAGGATCGTCGCGGAGATTCTCATCCAGTGCCCCGGAGCCGAGAGACAGCGACTGATGCAGCTGACGCGGAATGCCCGGAAAGAAAAGCAAAGCGGCAAGGGTGTCAGGGCGTCAAGGATGTTGTTCCGTTATCTGCGTGACGTGACGGATGACGGCGTCGCCAAATAAGGATTTCCTGTGAGCCGTCATTTTCGGAAGAGAGGCAAGATCGAGGAGACGATTAAATGATCGATATCATAAAACAATTTTTTAGCGGAAAAGCCGACCAAACAGCCGGCAAGGGTGAGGATGGGGGGCATGATCTCAAGGTGGCCACCTGTGCGCTGCTGGTTGAAATGGCCCGTATCGATGAATCGTTTACCCCTCAGGAAACCAAAACCATCCTGGATATCTTAAAGAGCCGTTTCGGTGTTTCCAGCGCCCATGCGGAAGCCTTGATGGCGGAAGCGGACAAGGAACTGGTGGAAAGCGTCGATCTGTGGCAATTTGCCCGCCTGATCAATGAAAATTACTCCCGCGAAGAAAAAATCGGCATCATCGAGACCCTGTGGCAAGTGGTTTTCGTCGATGGCAAGATGGATCAATATGAAGATTATTTGATGCACAAAATGATGAAATTGTTGCGGGTTTCCCACCAAGAGCTCATCGATGCCAAATTGAAAATCCTTCATGGGAAGCGCTGATGCCAAAGGACGGCAGGTGCCGGTCAGGGCGGGGATTGGAAAAAACGGGCTAAAGTTCTGTTCAAAACGACCGATAAGTTGTTACGACTCCAAAATAGTTAAGGCGATCCGGTTTCATCCGGCATTTTTTGCGCTGATAAATTTGAATATTGTATCGTAAGAATAGCTTTTTACAATCTTCTTAAGGGGGCCGGTAAAAATATTGAAGCCTTGCCTAAATGGATTCATTTTGGGCTTGCATATCCCTTTTTTCTGGTATAGAGCGAAGCCAACAAAAAAGCGGTGCAGGCCGTTTAATCATCATGTAACCATTCCCGCGTGAGGCGGGTTTTTTACAATGAGCCTTCCCAGACCAACAACATGGTCGAAAAGAAGCGCAGGACGTGTGCCAGGGCAGCCTTCGGGTGAACGGTCAGCTTCCTGACAGCCCTAACCGCGTTTAGAAACCAATTTGTGGAATTGAAGGATAATGGACGAAGCAAAGAAAAAACAACTGGAAGCCAAATTACGTCAAATGTTTCTCAAGGCCAGCCAACCCGAGGATGAAGGCCGACCGACACCATGTAAACCCCGGGGTATCCGTGTTATCCGTCGCCGCAAAGGCGAACCCGATACACAAATCGCCTGATTTAGGCGTCGTACCCATCTCTTCCGCTATACCGCCGGATTCCCGGCAATGCATCAACAAAGCGTAAGCGATAAATTTCCTTATTAAAAAACAGTCGCCCTATTGCCGATTCCCGCCTAAATGATCAATTTGGGATTCCGGCGCGGTGGATCATGGTGTCAGGGCAACCGTGGTCCTTCGGCCAATCCGGGAACACGGGGTGGTCTCTTCAAGGGTAATCCCGTGGCGTGATCGCATTCCCGTAAAATTGCCCGCATAAGACAATATCATGAGCAAACAGCATCAAAGGGAAATTGATCGGCGTCGAACATTTGGCATTATCAGTCATCCGGATGCCGGCAAAACCACATTGACCGAAAAGCTGCTTCTTTTCGGGGGCGCCATTCAACAGGCCGGGGCTGTCAGGGCAAGAAAAGCTTCGCGGCACGCCACCAGCGACTGGATGGCGATCGAGAAGGAACGCGGTATCTCGGTGACCAGTTCGGTGATGAAGTTCAACTATCGCGACTTCGAGGTCAATCTTCTCGACACACCCGGCCATCAGGACTTTTCCGAGGATACCTATCGCGTGCTGACCGCGGTGGACAGTGCCCTCATGGTGATCGACAGTGCGAAGGGCGTAGAGCCCCAGACGGAGAAACTCATGGAAGTCTGTCGCATGCGCAACACGCCCATCATCACCTTTATCAACAAACTGGACCGGGAAGGCATGGCCCCCCTGGACATCCTCGACGATATTGAAAACAAACTGCAGATTGAATGCACACCGCTGTCCTGGCCCATCGGTATGGGGAAGCGATTTAAAGGTGTCTACAATATTTTCCACCGCGAATTACATCTGTTTGAACCCGGACGTGAAACGCGTGAACAATCCGGCGTTGTTCTCAAGGATCTCGAGGATCCGGTCCTGGATGATCTTTTGGGAAGCCAAGCGGGTGCGCTGCGGGAGGATATTGCGCTGTTGGAAGGTGCCGTCGATCCTTTCGAAAGGACCCATTTCCTGAACGGCAGCCAGACGCCCGTATTTTTTGGCAGTGCGATCAATAACTTCGGTGTCAAAGAAATGCTCGATGCCTTTGTTGAAATGGCGCCGCATCCCCGGCCGCGCGTTGCCGTATCGCGCGAGGTTTCACCGTACGAAAGTGAATTTACCGGTTTCGCCTTCAAGATCCAGGCGAACATGAACCCTGCCCACCGCGACCGGATCGCTTTCGTGCGGATTTGCTCCGGAAAGTTTACCCGGGGGATGAAAGTCGTGCATCACCGTATCGGCAAGGAAGTGGCCCTGGCCAACGCCACCATTTTCATGGCCCAGGACCGCGCCAACGTGGAGGAAGCCTACCCGGGCGACATCATCGGTATCTACAACCACGGCACTATTAAAATCGGTGACACATTTACCGAGAAGGAACGCCTGAAGTTCAAGGGAATACCCAATTTTGCTCCGGAGCACTTCCGGCGCGTGCGCCTCAAAAATCCTTTGAAAACCAAACAGCTTAATAAAGGGTTGGTTCAGCTGGCCGAAGAAGGTGCCGTGCAGGTTTTTCGACCTGTCATGGGCAGCGACTACATCCTCGGTGCCGTAGGGGTTCTGCAGTTCGATGTCACCATGGCCCGCCTAAAAGCCGAATACGGGGTAGATGCGGTCTACGAATCGGTCGACTTTTCCGTTGCCCGGTGGGTCGATTGTGAAGATCGCAAAAAACTGGCGGAGTTCGAGAAGAAGAACATGGCGAACATTGCCCGGGATGCGGAAGGCTGCCTCTCCTATCTGGCCCCCAGTGACTGGAAGTTGGGGTTTTGTATGGAGCAGTGGCCTGACATCGTGTTTTATAAAACCCGGGATGTGCTCTGAATTTAGCCCATTTCTTTCGGTATAGGCCTATCCGTATCTATCGGTGTGGATGTCTCCTGGTTATCCCGAGACGATTTAAGCGAGTCGTGCAATCGGGCGTTCGCTATTGATGGCGTCGATATTATCTGTTTCCATCTGATTGATCCGATGGATATTAAGGCGCAGCACCTCCTGCATGCGCCTGTCCGCAAAACGATGGTAGCTGTAATTCGGAACGGCCTCGAATCCCCTCCGGATCTTGTGCTCGCCACCGATGCCGGGATCGAAAATACGAATGCCATTGTCAATCGCCCACTCGATGGGGCGGTAATAACAGGCATTGAAGTGCAGCGCATTGGCGGGTGCCAATGTCCCCCAGTACCGTCCGTACATACGATCCCCCTTGACCAGAAGAAACGACATGCCGGTGGGCAGGTTTTCTGCCGCGTCACTGTAGGCGGCGATCAGAAGGATTCGATCGCGGAAGACAGCATGGAGCCCCGTAAAGAATGCCTTCGTGAGGTATTGGCAACCCCAGGGACCAAACTGGGCGTTGGTGTCGGCATAGAGGCGGTACATGTGCGGGAACAGAGCTTGATGGATTGCATTGCCTCTGAGGGGAACCAATTGGATGCCCTGGTCCGGCATGGCCTGTCTTTCGCGCCGGACATTGCGGCGCTGGCTGGATTTGAAGACGGCCAGATAGTCGCCGAATGATCGGTAACCGCGGTTATGCCAGGCAAAACTTTGATGGGTCCAGCGCTTAAATCCATGCGGCTCGAGATGTTGCCCCCATTCCGGATCCACATAATGAAAGCTGCAGCCTGCCAGCCTGTATCGGCGTACCAGCTGCGCGATGGCGGCGATCATGAGACCATTGATCGCGGAAGGATCCTCATCCGGGGCGATCAGAAAACGGTAGCCGATGGTCGGTGAAAACGGACTCATCCCCACCAGTTTGGGGTAGTAGGCGATGCCCAGGCGCCGGGCGGCATCGGCCCAGGCATGATCGAAGACGAATTCACCGACACTGTGGCTTTTGATGTATAGAGGGGCCGCCGCTACAAGGGTCTTACCCCGCCAGAGGGTCAGATGATGGGGCAACCAGCCTTTTTCCGCCCCAACACTCTGGGAGGTTTCCAGCAGATGCAGCCACTCCCACTCCAAAAAAGGGGTCGGCAGGGTGTCGGCCAAGGCGTTCCAGGCGGTTTTCTCCACATCGTCAAGACGTTGAATCCATCGTATTTGGGGTCGGGCCAATTTTGTCATCGTGATTTTGATTTGTTTCACCTTCGGCTTAAAACCAAAGAGCATTTAGACAATGGGCTGAGGCGATTGACGGTATAATAAGCCCTTAGAAGGGGCTTGTCACCTTGCGGGGTTGGCAAGGAAATCGAGGGCGTTTTGGCGTGGCTCAGGACCTCGCCCTCAGCGTTATGCCGATGCCGCCGGCAATCAGTGCCAGTCCGATCCCATGATAGCCGTAGAACGATTCTCCCAACAGAAGAATAGCCATCAGGCTGCCGAATAAGGGCATCAGGTAGAGAAACAGGCCGGCGCGATTGGCGCCGATGAGATCGACCCCGCGATTATAGCAAAGATAGGATATGATGGAGGGAAAGATGCCCACATAGAGGAACGATAACAGCGTAATGGCGTTCCATTGCACCGGGCGCATGGTCAGGGATTCCCAAAGGTAAATCGGAAGGAGCATCACCGTTCCGGTGATGAAGGTCACCGCCAGGAAACTCAAGGGATGAAGGGGCGGGCGCTGCCGCAACAAAACCGTATAGGCCGCATAGCTGATCACGGCAAGGAAGATCAGCAAATCCCCCGGGTTCAACGCTAGTGTGCGGATCACCCGAACATCGCCCTGGACAATGATGGTTACCGCGCCGAGCAGGCAGCCCAACACCCCCACCAGCGGCCATTTACCGATGCGTTCCCGAAACAGAACAAAAGACATCAGGACGATAAAGACCGGCATCATGGTTTGCATCAGGAAAGCGTTGACGGCAACGGTGAATTGCAGGCCGGTATAGACGAGGGTGTTGAAGGCCGCCACGCCGGTGCCGGACAGCACGAGCAGGATAGGCACGTGTCGCTTGATCGTGGACCAGTCTCGCCGCATATGGGGCAGGGACGGCCCTAACACCAAAAGGGAGGCGATGGCCCATCGCCAGAAGGCCAGGGCGATGGGCGGGATATCGGTCCGTATGGCCCGGCCCAGAATAAAATTGCCTGACCAGAACAGAACGGCTAGGGTCAGCATAGCATAGGCCGTGGCGGGATTTCGGCTCTTTGGGGAACGCAGCATTGTGCTTGTTTAGCATCGATTCCCGGCCGCCGCAAATGCACGCTCCGGCAGCGGTTGATGTTTTTGGAAGGCTGGAGTAGGGTGGTGCGCTCCGGGACGACCATGGACAACTTCGAGATGGAGGCATTGGCGAATGGACATCCAAACCATTGCGGCGCAGGCGAAAACCGCGGCCATACAGATGGCCGCCCTTGCAACCGCAACGAAAAACCAGGCTTTGGCCGACATCGCGGATGCGCTGGAGAGCCGCAAAGAGGCGATCGTTGCGGCCAACCGATCGGATTTGCAACGCTCGGAACAGGAAAACCTGGCCGCGCCCCTTTTGAAGCGGCTCAAGTTCGATGAAGCCAAGATCGCCGAGGCCTGCGAAGGGCTGCGCAGCATGATCCGCCTGCCCGACCCGGTGGGGCGCACCCTGGGCGCCACCGAACTGGACGAGGGTCTGGAACTCTATCGCGTCAGCTGCCCGATCGGGGTGATCGGCGTCATATTCGAGTCCCGCCCCGATGCCCTCATTCAGATCTCCTGCCTTGGCCTGAAAAGCGGTAACGCCGTTTTGCTCAAAGGGGGGCGTGAAGCCTCCGAAACCAACCGTATGCTGGCCGACATCATCTGCCGGGCCGGCGTTGCTGCCGGAATTCCGGAAGGGTGGCTGGGACTCTTGGAGACGCGCGCCGATGTGGCCGAGATGCTGGACCTGGATCAATCCATCGACCTGATCATCCCCCGGGGCAGCAATGCCTTCGTGAAGCACATCATGGACAACACCAGCATTCCGGTCATGGGGCATGCGGACGGGATCTGCCATGTTTATATCGACCGCGAGGCCGATCCGGACATGGCGGAACGCATCGTCGTCGACAGCAAAACCCAATATGTCGCCGTGTGCAACGCGGCGGAAACCCTGCTGGTGCATCGCGATATTGCCGATGCCTTTCTGCCGAAGGTCAAGGCCGCCCTGGAAGCCAAGGGGGTGGAGATCCGCGGCTGTGAGCGGACAACGGCCATCATCGATGTGAAGCCGGCCAGGGAAGTGGACTGGGGCACCGAATACCTGGACTACGTGCTGGCCGTCAGGGTGGTGGATGGTTTCGAACATGCGGTGGACCATATCAATGCCCATGGGTCGGGGCACACCGACGTCATCGTCAGCAATAACCGTGCGCGGGGCCTGCGATTCATGAATGCGGTGGATTCGGCCGACGTGTTCCTCAATTGCAGCAGCCGCTTCAGTGACGGCTTCCGTTTTGGATTGGGTGCCGAAGTGGGTATCAGCACCAACAAAACCCACGCCCGGGGACCAGTGGGGTTGGAGGGGCTGGTCATATACCAATGGCGCATGATCGGAACGGGTCAGATCGTGGCCGATTACGCCGGGCCCACAGCCCGTCGATTCACCCATCGTCAACTCGACAAATCTTTTCCGTGAGGGTTGCGGGGCCGCGTGCTATGACCGCTTTCTTTTCGCCCTACCGAATCAACCATCTTACCCTCCCCAACCGCAGTATACGCGCGGCGATTTGGGAGGGGATGGCCACCGACGAGGGCCGGGTCACCCCCCGACTGGTCGACACCATGGTCGCGCTGGCCCGCAATGACGTGGGCTTGGTGATTACCGGACATGCCTATGTCCATTCCCAGGGACAGGCCGGCCCCTGGCAGCTCGGCGCCCACAGCGAGGACATGAATGACGGACTGCGGCGGATGGTGGACGCGGTGCATGCCGCCGGCGGGCGGATTTGTTTGCAGCTGGCCCACGCCGGCGGGCATGCGGCCACACGTTTGACCGGGCAGGACGCCCTGGGGCCTTCCGTGTTCGAGGGGCGCTTCGGCGGCCGATGCCGGGCCATGTCTGTTGCGGACATTCAAACGGTGCTGCACGCCATGGCCGCTGGGGCCCGCCGGGCCCGGGAAGTGGGATTCGACACCGTGCAGATTCATGCGGCCCATGGGTATCTTTTGAGCCAGTTCCTTTCGCCGGTCACCAATAAGCGGCAAGATCGCTATGGGGGGGCTTTGGAGAATCGGGCCCGCATGGTCTGCGATACCATCCGCGAAGTCCGTGCGGCCGTCGGCAGCGATTTCCCGGTTCTGGTCAAGATCAATTCAGAAGACTTTGTCGAGCGGGGTTTTCAGCAGGACGACATGCTGCAGGCGGTTGCTTATCTGGAGGCGGCCGGCGTGGATGCTGTCGAACTGAGCGGCGGAACCGTGATCAATCCCCAGGAAACCCACTGCGCCCGCAAGGTGCATCCGAAAAACCCGGACCAGGAAGCCTATTACCGACGGGCAGCCCTTGCCTTCAAAGCGATAAGCGCCTTGCCGCTCATCCTTGTCGGGGGGATCAGAACTTTGCCGACGGCGGAAAAGCTCATCGCCGGGGGGATCGTCGATTTGATTGCCTTCGGGCGTCCCTTCATCGCCGAACCGGGACTTATCCGGCGCTGGCAGGATGGCGATTCGACTCCCGCCGCCTGTATTTCATGTAATCGGTGCTATGTGCCGCTGCAGGCCGGACAGGGGGTTTCCTGCGTCGTGGCCAGTGAACGGCATCAGCGAAGGCCGCGCTGATCGGGCGTGGTCGGAATCGTATTCTCCTTGATCCGCCACCTCTGGTGAAGGCCCCGGCAAGGGTTGCCGATCAAGGTCGCAGGACGAAGCTGCCGACATGCTTTTTGGCCATGAAGGCTTCCTGGGCCGACGCGATGTCGGACAAAGGGAACTCACCCGCCACTACCGGTCGGATTTCCCGTTTTTCGATATACCCCACCAGCCGACCGAAAAGGCTCGGCGGCAGTACCGTGGCACCCTGGAATTCCAGATCCTTGAGGTACAGCTGGCGCAGATCGAGGGATACGATGGGGCCGGCGATGGCGCCTGCGGTCACGTAGCGGCCGCCCGGTTTCAGCGCATTGACAAGGTCCGGAAAGGCATTCCCGCCGACCACATCCGCCACGGCGTCCACCCCCTTTCCCGGAAGATTGCGTTTGAGGCTGTCGCTCATATTGGCTTCCCGCGGGATGACCCTGTCCGCCCCGAGGGCGGCCACCGCCTTCATTTTGGTGACGGCGGCGATGGCCAGCACGGCAGCCCCGCGGCGTTTGGCCAACTGGACGAGCGCCGAGCCCACGCCGCCGGAGGCCCCTGTAACCAGAAGGACGTCCTGCCGGGAGAGCCGAATGCGCGTCAGCATGTGTTCGGCGGTCGAATAGGAGCAGGGAAAGGTGGCCAGCTCCACATCGCTCAGATCCGATTGCACCTTGAAGGCGTTCACCGCCGGCACGGCCACGTATTCGGCAAAGCCCCCGTCCCGTTCGCTGCCGAGATAGGCGATCCGGCTGCGGTCGCCGGGGGCCCGGGGATCCCGCACGACCGGTTCGACGATGACCCGCTCGCCTACGCGGTCCGTCGGGATGTTGCGACCCACCGCTAGGATATGACCGGCCACATCCGCCCCCTGGATCCGCGGGAAGGCAAGTGCTCCGCTCCAAGCGCCCCCTTCATCATGATCCTCCAGGACGGCATCGCCATTGGTGGCCTCCCGGACCGAGGGCGCATACCAGCCTTTGCGGGTGTTGATGTCCGTATTGTTGACGCCGCAGGCCCCGACACGAATCAGAACTTCATCCGGGCGGGGTTGGGGTACCGGCACATCGTGGCGAAGAGACAATTTTTCCAAACCACCGTAGCCGGTCAGCAAGACGGCCGTCATATGTCGGGGAATCGTCACATCAGCCTCCATTTCGGAACCGTGTCAAAGGTACGCGTGTTTCCGCAGCCACGCCGTCATTCGATTTCAAACACCATGGTGACTTCGGCTTCGATGGTCAAGTCGCCGACCTCGATCGGTGTCGGTCCCATGGCCAGGGCGGCCCTCTCCCTGAAAACACCCGGCGGCGCCGGAGGGGCGTAGCGAATTCGCATGACGCGTTTCAGGGTGACACCGGCGGCCCGGGCCAGTTTTTCGGCATTGGAACGGGCCTTGTCAACGGCCAGCACCGCGGCCTGGGCCCGATGCTCCGACAGGCGGGAGGTGCTGAACTGCAAACGGCCAATTCGGGCGGCACCCGAAGCGGCGCCCTGATCGATGAAATCGGCAATTTTTTCCATATGGACCGTTTTCAGGGTTACACGGTTGCTCGCCCGGTAACCCGAAGGTCGCCGACGGTCATTCTTGTCGTATACCGGCTGAAGGTTGTAGCCGGTGGTTTGCAGCTTGTCATTGGAGTCCATGATATGGCGCAGGACTTTGAGAAGGGCTTCGGTTTGGCGGGCATTTTCAGCCGTGGCCCTGGCAGCCTCTCGCGCGTCGGTCTCCACGGCAAAGGCCACCAGCGCCATATCCGGTTGGACCGTAACATCGGCGCGGCCGATAACTTCCAGGGTGGCCGGCGTGTCATTGCCCCCCCGGGCCGGCCCCGGCAGGAGGGCCGGGCAGAAAACCATACCCATCACGATGGCGAACAGCGTAAATTTGGGCATCGCGCTATCCTTTCTTTGCGTTTGAACCGCAACGAAGGCGAATGGGCGGAGCGAAACCGATGGCGAACTGCAGTGAACTGGCTCCCAAGCGGCGGCATCATTCGCCTTTGGGTTTGGGCCGCACCCAGCGTCCCTCCCTGCGGTAATCCTGGCTGATCGTCTTCAAACGAACCTTGTGCGCCTGGAAGCGTCCTTTCATGGCCATCAGCCAGTCTCGATGTTTCAGGGCGTCCTCGCGGGTCAGGAAAAGATCATGTTCGCTTTTTTGGATATGCAGCTGCGTTTTGCCGGCCACCGTCGTCAGGGTACCTTCATTGCTGCACAACATGCAACGGATACGGTTGTGGCTCAGGAACCGAAAAGTGCTCCCGCCGCACAAGGGGCAGCAGGGGCTTGTGGGGGGCTGTTTGCCTTCCCACAGCGCGGTGGCCAGATCTCGGGCTGTTTCGCGGTTTTGCTCATCGAGAAAGATTTCGCCTGGCAGGGCCCCGTAGATCATGCCGCGCGCCCGGATGTCGGCAAACAGCATGGCCAGGAAGTTTTCCAAACCCAGCAGGGTGTAGCCTTCCTTGCCGGGGATACCGGCTACCCCAACGGCCACGGCCGGTTTGCCCCAAAGCGATTCCATATGGGGATAGAGGGCCAGGCCACGGTCGGTGAAGCGTTTCAGGCTCGCGTTGGGCCCCAGAAAATAGGCCGGAGCGGCAAGGATAATGGCATCGGCGGCCAGGATGGCTTCCGCTACCGTTTCGAAATCATCTTCGATAGGGCAGCGCCCTTTGAAAAGGCACTGATAGCAGCCCCGGCAGGGCGCCAGGTTAAAATCGGACAGGCGCAGCAGATTCAGTTCGTGGCGCCCGGGCAGGTGCCGGCTGATTTCCTTGGCCATGATTTCGCTGTTGCCCTGTCTGCGGGGCGACCCAATCAGGGCAAGTATGCTTTGCATTGACAACATCCTTTCAATGGACAGTACGGCTAGAGAGGGGCGTTCAATTGATCCGGCACATTACGCGGATAGGCATGGTTGGGCCGGTTCGCTTTGTCCGGATCGATTTCCATTGTCAGAATGGCGGTTGCCATGGACGGGCGTCCACATTCTGTCTGTTTATCGGTTTAAAGGTGGTCTTTGATGGCTTCGTCCACCGCCTGCTGGACCATGTGAGGCAGGGGTTCCGTGCTGATGCAGACCAGGGTAATGTCTTCCTGGGACAGCGGCAGAAGAATTTTGGGGGCCCGGCAGGACGTGATCGCTTCCGCCATGCGGGGCGAGACTTCACCGAGCATGGCGTTGGCCCAGGTGATGGCGATGGGGCCTACGATAAGATCGGAGCGGGCAACGGTGCGGACAATGGCGTTTTCGCCGGATGCGCCCCTATTGGCGCCGGCTTTCATCATCTGGGCCGTTGCGATGGCGTTGGTTCCCAGTGCCAGAATCTCGACCTGTTCAGGGTAGCGTGATTGTAAATATTTGATCAGGGTGGCTCCGATACCCCCACCCTGACCATCGATGACACAGACTTTTTTAGGGGCGGGCACACATCCTCCTTAACGTTCAAACCTTATCCTTGATGGAATCATATTTAGCGGTTGAGCAACATGGGACCGAGGGGGCGCCCGCCAAAAAGGTGCATATGGAGATGAAAAACCTCCTGTCCACCATGCTGGTTGCAGTTGATCAGCAGACGATAGCCGTCCGCGGCAACCCCTTCATCCGCAGCGATCTTGCGGGCGGCCGTAAACATCTTGCCGACCAGCTGCTCGTCATCTTCCTGGATATCGTTGACGGTGGGAATTTCCTTGTTGGGTACAATAAGGATATGAACCGGTGCCTGAGGTTCGATATCGCGGAAGGCTGTGACGTATTCGTCCTGGTAGACCATATCGGATGGAATTTCCTTGTTGATGATCTTGCTGAAGATCGTCGCCATTATTTTCTCCTTCCCCTGGATGATGTCGTTACCGTACAAAACTGGCCTTTTTTAACAGAATAACGTTGATTTTCCAAGCCCGATTGCCGCCGTAAGCAAGACCGCATCGGAGGTGTGGCCGTCCGGCATTTTTTGGACCGGCCGATGTATTCCCGGCCCATGACACGGGTTTTGGATCCTTCGGCAAGTTATGGGCCGATACGGCCTTTGCCTGATTTCGTGGCCATCCAAAGGTAATGAAGACCCCAAAGGTTTAAAGACGGGAATTGCTTGCAGGAGGAGGGATTACCATATAACCTGGGGCATCCCTTCCCAAAACGGCGTTATAGAGAGGCGCAAATGACCCTTGATGCCTATCTGACATTATTGATTTTGGTGCTGACGTTCGGTTTCTTGATCAAAACCAGACTGCCTGCAACCGTGATTTTTCTGGGGGCCCTGACCCTGGCGATCACCTTTGAACTGGCACCCGCCAAAGAATGTCTAAAGGGATTCAGCAATCAAGGTATGCTCACTGTGGCGGTGCTTTTTGTGGTCGCGGCCGGCATGTACGCTACCGGGGCTATCAATTTGATTACCGAAAAAGTCATCGGCCTGCCCCGCCGGCTCTTGACCGCCCAAATCAGGATCCTGACACCGGTGGCCATCGGCAGTGCATTTCTCAACAACACCCCTCTGGTGGCCATGATGATTCCGGTGATTCGTGATCTGGCGCGCAGCTGTCGGCTGCCGGCCAAACAACTATTTATCCCCATGAGTTTCGCTTCTATTCTCGGCGGGGCCTGCACCCTCATCGGCACTTCAACCAATTTGGTGATCGGCGGGCTGGTGACGGACGCCCTGTCGCATGGCGCACCGGGCTTGCCGACCCTGCGCGCTGTCAAGATGTTCGATCCTGCCTGGGTGGCCCTGCCGGCCGCCGTGGCAGGACTGGTGTTTATCGCTCTGGTGGGACGCTTCCTGCTGCCGCATGAAACAGGCGGTGCAGACCAGCCGGTCGGGCAACGGAAGTACAGCGCGGAATTCAAGGTCAGGGGCGGTGGGCGGCTGGCAGGTAAAACCCTTGCCGAAACCGGTCTGTTGAATGGAGACGGTTACGCTCTCAAAACCCTGCGGCGCAAAGGTCGCAGCCAGGAGGATCCGCCGGAGGACGTTGTTCTGGAAGGGGACGATGTCCTCATGTTTATCACCACGGTCGACAATTTGACCGAAATCTGGCGGATGCCCGGTCTCATCCCGAATCTCATGCTTGAGATGGAGAGCCCCCGGCATACGCATCATCTGGTGAAAGTGGTCATATCCCGTCGCAACCCGGTCGTTGGCCGACGGGTCCGGGAACTGCCGTTGCCCGGCAGTCCTTACCGGGTCAAAATTGTGGCCCTTTGTCGCGAAGGGCAACCCGTGAAGGGCGCCCTGCAACATCACCGCCTGGAAGCCGGTGACAATGCCATTCTGGAAGTCAACGACGATTTTTTTTATCTGAACCGGACCGAAACCGACTTTGCCCTTACCCGTCCGCTGAAGGGCTATCACATCCAGCATACCGAACGGGCGCTGGAAGCCATTGTGATCACGGCGGGCATGGTTTTTGTGGTGGCCATGGGCTGGATGAGCATGCTCAATGCCGGTCTTCTGGCGGCCGGGGCCATGCTGGTCACGGGTTGTTTATCACTGAAGACAGCCGCCCAGAGTATCGACTGGGGGACCTTGATCGTCATTGCCTGCGCCATAGGCCTTGAATCGGCTGTATCCCATAGCGGTCTGGCCGAGGTCCTGGCAACGCTTTTCAACACCATCGGAGGCACCAATCCGCTGATTGCGTTGACGGTGGTTTTCTTGGGGTGCACGCTGATGACCAACATCATCACCAACAATGCCGCCGCGGCCTTCATGTTCCCCATCGCCCTGTCGATGGCCGCCCAACTGGGTGTGAACCCCATGCCCTTTATCGTTATCATGATGGTGGGGGCTTCCTGTGCCTTTATTACACCGACCGGCTATCAAACCAACATGATGGTGTGGGGTCCGGGGGGATATACGTTTATGGATTTTGTTAAAATCGGCCTGCCGTTGACGGTGTGTGTCGGCGTGGTTGCTATTTTGATGGCTCCCGTTGTTTTTCCATTTTAACGTGATGAAAGAAGGGCATAAGAGAGCACGCTGTCAGGTTTTTGCTAACCCATGCGGGGTTAAGCCGGGGGAAGATCTTCAAAGGCATTGATTCGTTCCAAACGGGCTATTTCACGGGCATAACGCCCTTCCCAGCCGTATTTCCTCTGGGCACGGGCCACGACCATTTTCATCATCGGCCGAAAGAAGTAAAGCCAGATCGATGTCCATAGCTTACCTTGACGCCGTATGCGTTCCGAGGGTTCCCACCACCCCATGACCTTCAGCCGGTGATACCAGAAGAGATAGTGCAGACGCTCGGCACTCAAGTGACGGGTCCGCACGTTCGCCCACATGCCGTTGTAGCGCGTGTAGTCCTGCGGGTTGGTCACCAGGCCGGCATCCATGAGTTCCTGGCGGATCTCTGTTTTGGGGTAGGGGGTCAGAATCTGGCAGTAGGCCGTATCCGCGCCGGTGGATTTGAGGAACTGATAGTTGGCGATGATTTCAGCCTCACTGTCATCGGGGAAACCGAAGATCATGCCGCCGACCACCATGATGCCATACTTGTGGCAGAGGGCCACCGCTTGGCGCGAGTGATCGATGATATTGCCCTTGTGCGCGGCATGCAGGTTGTGGGGGGATGCATTCTCGATGCCTAAAAAAACGGATTTGAATCCGGCCTCGGCCATCATCCTGACCATGGTTTCGTTGCGGGCCATGGTGACACAGTCCGCCTGGACAACGAAATTGAGGTCTCTGTAACGACGCGCTTTAATGGCCTCACACAGGGTTGTCACGCGGTCAGGATCCATCACCATGTTGTCATCCGAGACAAAAATCCACCGCACCTTGCACCGGTGGTAGATATCGTCGATATCGGCGAGAATACGTTCGGTCGGGAAGGGGCGGAAAGCGCGTCCGTACATGTGGCGGATACTGCAAAAATTGCAGTTGCGGGTGCATCCCCGCGAGGTTTCCATCACTTCGCAGCGATGGTTCATGATGTGGTAGCCCCAGGTCAGACGGCGTTCGTCGCGGATGGGAATGTTCAAACGGGTCAGATCCAGCAATTCTCCGGGGGGATTGTGAACGAATTGGCCGTTTTCTTTATAGGAGAGAGATTTGATGTCCCCGAAACCGGCATTGTTTTCCAGAGCATCAACCAAGGCTTGAAAGGCAATTTCACCTTCGCCGCGTATCATGAAATCGATGGGGGCCGCCTCAGGTGACGCGGCAATCTCCTGATACATCAGGGTGGCGTGGTAACCACCGAGCACGATAGTGACGTCCGGCAGAATAGACCGGATAAGGCGGATCAATTTCAAACAGGTGGCGTATTGCCAGGTCATGGTGGACAGACCAACCACCCGGGGTCTGAGTTTCATAAAGACGCGGGTCAAATAGCGTCGCAGATGACGTCGCTTGCGTATCAGGTCTATCAGGTAGACATCATGCCGGTTGTCGATGTTGGCCCCGATACTGGCGATGCCCAGATTGGGCATGTGAAAGGCTGATTCGTGCATGATGACCGGGGCAACATCCGGCATGGATAGCAGAACGATTCTCATGGCATTTCCTTGCAAATTCGCTGGCCGGCATATGGTGGCGAAAAGCTGTATACCTTAAAACGGCCCCATGACCGGGGCGGTTGGTCAAAAAGCGGGCGCGGCGACTTCATGGCCTGTCGGTCGGCCAATCGGTGTGCTGCCTGGGGCCCTGGACGCGTTGAATCGAGAGTGTTGGAAAGTTTAAAGCCGGTGGAACGCACCCATATTACAAATGATGATAGCGTATTTGGTGTCTGTCCAAAAAATAGTTTAGCATATCCCCGGAAAAACTGCCAAGAAAAGGCGATGGTGTCGGAACCTCATAAGGGGGGGAGAACTGGCCACCCTCCCGGCTATCGGTTAGATTTGACAGTTGGGAACCTTTTCGCTTCTATTCGCCGACGTGTGCGGATACTCCGCCCTGTCCGAGCGTCTGGACCCCGAGGACGTCAAGGAGATCATTGCCAGTCTTTTTGGCCTTCACGCCAATGAAATTGCCGACATCAGCCCGGAATACTGGCGCGCGCGCTTAAAAACCGCCGTCCGGGATTTATTGACAGCCCTGGGCCGCATTGGACCGACCGTCATCTGTATTGAAGATCTCCATATTCGGTGGGGCAGTCGGTCTACAAGGCGATTGACTATCTGATGAAGTCCGGACAGAAGAGCAAAAAGCGAAATGCTGTGGATGAAGCCCATCAGTACTATCAGCGGTCCTGCGAACTCCTGCATGATCTGCCCGACTGGTCGAGCCGGCGCACTGTTCTTCTGGTTAACGTTCTCATTGAATGGTTTTTTATCTACAATGTCCGGGGGATTTTCAATGAACACGAAATATGCCGAGCGGAGCGTTACCCTATTCCGCGATTGTCATGCCGAGGGCTATCTGGAAAAGGCCCAACAATTTATTGCCGAGCGTGTGTAACCCTATCGATGTGGTGCTTTGGGTCTATTTAGGACGCGTTTAGATCTTCTTCGCGGTAGGTAACCATAATGGCAGGGCGACGGGCATCTTTCCTGCCGGTTTTCTTGGTTTCAACACCCGCCGTTGGTGAGGCAAAAGCGAAGGTACAGCCGCTCCGCTTCATGATAATCGGTTTCCGAATAGTGGTCCAGATTTTCGGGTATCCGGAATCGCTGACGGTAGTGATCTACGATACGGTCAATACCCTGACGTTGGTCATGGGGCGCATCCTTGGATTGTGAAGCCATAGAGACCGTCCTTTGATGAGAGTGGGCGACCTCAAATTAAATTTAGCATAGAACATGCCAAGGGTTGAATTTTTAGTAAGGCAATGAAAATATAGCAGAATCAAAGGCGTTCGCCATTGCTTTCAGGCGAGAATAGGAAAAAGTTTTTACACATATGGGCAAAAGATACGCCAAGGGGGAAAACGCCTGGCAACGCTGTCTCTTATCCAGGCGTTTCCTGCAAAGGGGGCGTGACACGGTCGTGTTGTTGGATGGCGTCGTAAATTGTGCGGCCCGCACGGCAGAGCCCTACGGGCCGTGACGTCGAATTACACGGCATCCTGGAGCTTTTTGCCGGCTTTGAATTTCACAACGTTTTTAGCCTTAATTTTAATGGCTTCGCCGGTCTGAGGGTTGCGGCCTTTACGGGCTTTACGGCGAACCTTGGAGAAAGTACCGAAACCCACCAGGGTCACTTTGCCGTCTTTTTTCTTCAGAGCTTTGGTGACACTCGTGGTAAAGGAATCCAGAGCAGTACCGGCAGCGGCTTTGGTGATACCGGCATCTTTGGCCATTTTTTCAATCAATTCAGCTTTCGTCATGGTGTGTCGTCCTCCTATTGTTCTGAAATGGTTAGGGTGGCAGGTGTTTCTGGACATTGCCATCTACTGAATGATCTCCCAAATGTCAACACTTCACATGCGCGATAGCTTTTTTTTATTACCTGGTGCCGCTTTGTGGGCAGAAGCATTCTGAAACGGTGATGATCGTTGGGTTTCGGAGAAATTGGCCTGCTATTTGCACGGCTGGTCTTGTGAATAGCAGGATGCCAAATACCGTTTTTCCATCACATCATCTATGACGCGGGATGCGGGCAATCGCATTGTCTTTCAAGTCGTTGAATCCATGCCGTGAATCATGCATAGGGGGAGAACCGCCATGATGGAAATGCCGAAGCTTTCAGGACCCGGGCCGATTCGGAAACCCATTCAGGTCTTGGTCGATCCGTTGAAGCGTTTCATGCTGATCGAGGCCGCTGACGGCGCTATTCTCCTGGTTGCCGCATTGACGGCCCTGATCGTTGCCAACTCTTCCTGGGGACCGGCCTATCTGGCTTTCTGGCAGAAGGATTTAGGATTTGTCCTTGGGGATAAATTGGTGCGAATGCCCCTGCAGCTGTGGATCAACGATGGCTTAATGGCCGTGTTCTTTTTCGTGGTCGGCCTGGAAGTCAAGCGCGAATTCGTCACCGGTGAATTGCGGGAGTGCAAGCATGCCGCCCTGCCGGTGGCGGCCGCCATTGGCGGCATGCTTGTTCCGGCGGCAATCTATCTTTTTTTGCAGTGGGGAACCCCCGGTGAAAGGGGGTGGGGTATACCCATGGCGACCGATATTGCCTTTGTGGTGGGCTGCATGGCCATTCTGGGGCCACGAATTCCAAACGGACTGCGGATCATGCTCCTTTCGTTGGCCATTGCCGACGACATTGGTGCGGTTCTGGTCATTGCGATAGGATACACCGAGCATATACATATGTTGTCGCTGGGGCTCAGTCTGGTGGGAATCGGCCTCTTTGTTCTGCTGCTCAAAGCCGGCGTACGCAACAATCTGGTTTTTATTCTCATGGGGATTTTTATTTGGGCCGGATTTCATGAATCCGGCATCCATGCGACGGTTGCCGGGGTGATCCTCGGGTTGCTGACCCCCACAAAGGGGTTTGTGCGACGCGTTCGGCTGAATTTCATGATCAAGCGTACGCTGCACCTGATGCAGGGAGATCACTGGGAATACCCGGCCGAGCGCTATGCGACCCTTCGCCAAATGGAGCGCTGCGCGAGGGAAACCTTGTCGCCCCTGGAACGAATGGAAACCGAATTGCATCCCTGGGTGGGGTTCGTTATCATGCCGCTTTTTGCCTTGGCCAACGCCGGGGTGGTCGTTCAGATGGCGGATTTGGCGATGCCGGTGGCGACGGCAACCATGATCAGCCTTATGCTGGGAAAACCGATCGGAATTTTTGGTTTCAGCTGGCTGGCGGTTAAATCCCGGCTAGCCCTTCTGCCCGAGGGGGTCACCTGGCGGCGCTTGTTCGGGGGGGGATTGCTGGGCGGCATCGGATTCACAATGGCCATCTTTATTGCCGGCTTGGCCCTTGATGGCCAACTTCTCAATCATGCCAAAATCGGTATCATGATCGGCTCGCTGATCAGCGCCGTATTGGGCATGTTGATACTGTTCACAGCGCCCAATAAAACCGAACCGGATTGACGGACACCACTGAAAGGCGTTCCCGGTAGTCGCATACGTTTTCGTTCGGCTTTTTAGAGCCGTTTGCCCAGACTGACCACCTCGTCGTCCGCAAAGCCGATGGATTGATAAAAACGGATGACGACCGTATTAGACCGGCGGACCTGCAGGTTGATCTTGGGGCACCCCAACGCGCGCAACCTGTCTTCAGCGGCCTGCATCATTTTTCGACCAATTCCCCTGCGTCTCAGATCCGGGGCCACGGCCAGATAGTTGATCCATCCCCGGTGGCCTTCATACCCCGCCATCACCGTTCCGACCAGGCGCGCCTTTGACAGCGCCACCAAAAAAAGATCGGGTTGAAACCGCATCTTGGCTTCGATGTCCGCAACCGGGTTGTTTTGCGGCACTACCAGTCGGCAGTCCTTCCAAAGGGCAATGACCGCTTCCTGATCTTCGGAATTGTATGGACGTATGATCAGGGACATCGGTTGTTTTCCTTTATTGCCATGTCCAAAAGCCTTTGTACGGCTGACGCAGGTCATGGTGATTAGAGCGAGGTCTACTCTTTACCGGTCTGAATCAGGTCGAGCACTTGGGGCAGCAAGGCCTGGGTGGTACTCAAACCTTCCTTGGCATAGATGGTTTCATTGCCTGACCAGTCACCGAAATACCCCCCGGCCTCGCGCAGAATCGGGGGGAAGGGGGCGCAGTCGTAGGGGTTGAGGACCGGATCTAACATGACTTCCATACGCCCCGTGGCCACCAGGGCATGTCCAAAAGCGTCCGACCACCCGACGCTGCAGTAGCTGTTTTTCAGGAAACGACGCCAGGCCTTGAAGCGTCCGGCAGGCTCGAAACTCTCCGCCCCGGTAAACCCGATGAAACTGCGGTCCAGGCGCTGTGTCGTGGCCACGTGGGCGCGCTTGCCGTTCCAATAGCAGCCGCCGCCTGTGGCCGCATAGATCATGTCGTTCAAGGCGGGGAAGTAGGCGACGCCCACCTCACAGCGCTTTTCGATTTCCAGACCGATCAACACCGCATAGAGCGGTACCCCGCGAATGAAAGCCTTTGTCCCGTCGATGGGGTCGATAATCCAGCGAAAGTCACTATCATCGCCGATTTTGGCCTCCTGTTCTTCTCCAAGGATGGCATGGCGGGGATAGCGTTTCTCGATACGCGCGCGAATCAATGCTTCCGCCTTGCGGTCGGCCACGGTGACCGGCGTGTCGTCTTCTTTGAAGTCAGGGCGCAGATCGGTCTGAAAATAGCCTAACGTAAGACGGCCGGCAGCGTGGGCGGTTTCAATGGCAAAATCCAGGTATTCTTTCAAAGATGCTTCCATAAAGACCTCTTTTCCGATCATGTCCGTTGGCGCAATTAACGATCATTGCGGCGCAATCAATTGTAACTTTCCTGGCAGAACACTTATTTCCAGCCAGTTTGCGGCCGGCAGGGGGTCGCCATCCATCTGGACCGTGAATGGCGTGCCGGACTGCAGCCGAAACCATTGCCCCTGGTGATAGCGGGTGAATGCCTGCGGCGGGCGGGTCCTCCGCGCGGCGGCATGAAAAGTCCGCAGGAGGATTCCGGGGCCGGTGCGGCGGCGGGCAACCAGATCCAAACACCCATCATCCATGTGGGCATGGGGTGCCATGGCCCAGCCCTTGGCATAGCAGCGCGTGTTGGCCATGATGGCGGCCTTAAACCGGCCGGGCAGCAGCAAACCGTCCTGGCAGAGCTGGAAGGATGTTTCGGCTGGTGATGCCAATGCCCTGAGGGCCGCCAGGACATAGACCGGATCCCCCCAGCGGCGGTAAAGGGTTTTCAGGCGGCCGGAGCGCAACCGGTGGGTTAGTTCCACAATCCGTGCGCCGAACCCGATTTCGACCATGGCCAGAAATAACACGGAATCTTCTGCTTGGGGATGGGTTCGGAGGGTGCCGACATCCAGGGATTTCACCCTGCCGATGGTCAGGAGTGAAATGGCCGGATCGGGTTGCAGGGGAATGCCCTGATCCCGGGCCACGACATTGGCGTTTCCGGTGGGAATAAAGCCGACCGGTATTGCTGCCCCTGCCCGGATCAGCCCGGCAGCCACTTCGCGAAGGGTTCCATCCCCGCCGATAACGACGATCATATCGGTGTCCCTGGCCAGGGCAGGGGCCAGTTCATGCTGTGCATGGCCAGCAAAACGGGTTTTAAAGACATCCATGACCTGCCAACCGGCAGTCGTCAAATGGCGGCAGACAGGTGCGACAAACTGAACAGCTTTCCCGCGTCCTGCACCGGCATGACAAATAATCGCCGCTTTTCCAGGTGTCCTCATGGCGTTGTCAATTCAGGAATAGAATCTCAACACAAGGCCGTCAATCCCCCGACGACCATAGGGGATAAACCAATTGGGCCATCTCCGGGCATTCTGACCAACCGCGGCAGCGGTAGAAGCCGCGTTGATAAGATTCACGCTGACGGTTGTGGGTCACGCTTAAACGGGAACAGCCACGACGACGGGCCTCATGGATGACCTTATCCAGCAAACGCTGGCCGATTTGCCGCCCCCGGTAGCAGGCTTCGACGAACAGTTCGGCCACATACCCTTCCTGCCGGGGGAGGAAAAAGCAGGGACGCCAATGGACGGATACATAGCCCACGACCTGCTCATCGTTGATGGTTGCAACCCATGCGGTTTGCGCCGCTCGAACCTGAAATTCGTCGATGATGCCGTTGACCTGGGCAATTTGCTCTTCCTGGGTCAAGCCGGACAAATGGTCAAACCAGCCCAGCCGTCTGAGGATGGCTGCTATGGCCGTTGCGTCCCGCCTTTCAGCGGGTCGGATCGAAATTTTTTGCATGGACCTTGATCATCACTCCCATATGCTTGAGAAGTGCGGCGGGCCGTTTGTACTCTACATCGACACAGAGCGCAAGGGGTAGATGCGAAGAGGGGTGCCAGAGCGACGGTTGTAATCGGCATGGGAGCGCCGGGCTGGGTAGCCAAACAGCGTTGAGGGCGATACCGTCGGGGCTAAAGGGCTCGGGGACTGCCGGTGCGCCCCGGAAATACCTCAAGGGGCAGTTCAAACCGGTAGGCAGGTATTGCCCGTTTTCGGATCTCCCGCGATTCTGGTCAATTGTGATATCTCCCAAAGAGGCGCAATCCATTCGCAACAGGGTTGTTTTCTTTTTATGATTTACGGGTTGGCGATGCGGTTGTGTTAAAAATCATCTTGTAATTTACTGCTATTTTCATTAAATAAAGGCTAATTTTAAACGATTTCGAAAAACATTTCTCTCACAGGCATTCTGGAGGAACTTCTTTGAAAAACTATATTGTGAAAGACTTGATGGTGCCCCTGTCGGAGTACGCAACCGTGCAGGAGGGGTCAACTCTATTCGAGGCCGTACTGGCCCTTGAAAAGGCGCAGGAAGAGTTTGATCACACCAAATACAAACATCGCGGCATCTTGATTTTGGATCAAAAGAACCGTGTTATTGGCAAGCTCAGCCATTTGCACGCTTTACGCGCTCTTGAGCCCAAAACCGACGATGACAGCGGATTCAAGGAGCTTGAACAATTTGGTTTCAACGATACGTTTATCCGAAAGTTGCGTAAACTACGGCGACAGCAGTCAGCGCCGCTTGAAGATCTATGCAGGAAAGCGGCGGAACTGAAAGTAGAGAATTTTATGCATATTGCCGCCGAGGACGAATTTATCGATCATGAGGCGACATTGGATTTGGCCATCCATCAGCTGGTCCAGGAGAAGCTTCTGTCGCTATTGGTCACACGAAATGGGGAAATTATCGGGATATTGCGTCTGGCAGATGTTTTCGCGGCCGTCTATCACACGATGAAGGAATGCACGATTTAACAGGGAACGATATGAAATCACTCAAAGAACTTTTCGATCGGATCACGCAGCGGGTCAACATCAATTTGCGGGAGCTGAAGTTTGACGTCAATCCATTTGTCAAAGACCTGGTCCCGTTCCATCAACTTGTCAAATTTTATGCCTTTTACGGCATTACACCCCATCATCCCCTGGATTTCCAGTTTCGGCATTCCAATCTGGCCGGTAGTTATTTTTTGGGCAAATGCTGCACCACCAACTCGATTTTGTACAAGAGTGACATTCGCGGTGACGAGCTCAAGAAAAAGGGCGATACATGTGAATTCCAGGGTTTCAAAATACCCGTGTCAAGAGACGAGGCCATCCGAATCGAGGATAGTTTTTTGATTAAAACCCTTGTCCATAACTTTTCTCACGATCCGGAAACATTGGAAAATTTTTTCATCAGGAATACCGTATCCACGCATTATGCCAACATCCATGGCTCCCCCACCGACGGCAGTTATCTGGGGCCTTTTGCCACCGTCGACCTGACGACGATGAACGATTGTGTCATCGGGGCGTTCTCTTATGTTCAAGCCGGTGAAATCAGCCACCTCCATATCGAACCCGGAACGGTCTGGGTGCGAAGTCCCAATAATTTCAACTTCCTGTACCGGTATCCACTCAATAAGTTAAGCCATTACATTCATTTTACAGCGGGTGCCCCGCCCCAGGGGCTGTTGATCGACTTCGTCGAGGATCGCAAGGAAGCCTTCCAGCGGGTTTTCGAAACAATGAACATCGACCCTTCCGTGACCATACCCAACAATGCTTCACTGGATCGATTCGCTGTAATCAAGCCCAAAACGCATATCAGCGACAATGTGCTTGTGGCCCAAAGGGCCTTTCTCCAGAATTCATGGATGGGGAAGGGCGCCAATGCCCAAGAGAACTGTTACATTATCAATTCACGTTTGGAAGGGTTCAACGTGACCGCTCATGGGGCCAAAATCATTGAAGCTGACCTGGGCCAGAATGTGTTCGTCGGCTTCAACAGCTTTCTACGCGGACGCCCGGATTGCCGGTTGTCCATCGGCAAGGAGAGCATCATAATGCCCCATACGATCATTGATGTAAAAGAACCCCTGAGCATACCGCCAGGGCACTTGGTCTGGGGGCTGGTGACAAGTCCGGCCGATCTTGAAAATAACAGTATTGAGCTGAAAGAACTCACCAAGATTTCCGAAGGCTTTTCACGCGGGAACATGTTTTTTGAAGGCAACGGGTCCAGCTTTGTTACGGCCTTCCGCGACCGCATCCATCATATTCTGGAAGCCAACGGGGCGCTTTATGATGGGGTGAAAAATAAAGGCCATGCCCAGAAAAATCAGAATATATCCTTCAATACCATTCAACCCTATCCTGAAGGGGACTTGAAAGGATTGTATCCAACCATCATTATCCGTCCATGACCACAGCGAAAACTGCCATAGCGTCGCACTTGTGATCAACTTCTGGGGTAGATTGATCGTTGACTCGGATGGCTATCTGGGCTAAATGCTCATAAAATTTTAGCCTGGGTGGCGTGCCGTTGCAGACCTATCCGCACGAACTTTGGCATTGGAACGGCAGCATTTCTCCGGGAACTCTAAAGCGACGGGAGCAGATTCTGTGTTGGCGATGAATAATTTTTTTCTGGCCGTATTCATCATCCTTGGGAGTGGTATTCTACCACTCCTTTTTTTATGGCGCCGCTTCACCTTGATGAAGACCATGGCATCCCTGGGAATTTCCGTCGGCTGCTTAATCGGTTTGATCGACGCCATCTTCAAATTATCGCATGGCGCTGATCTGACCGCCTCGACATCCTATCTGCGTGCCTTCGCTCTGGCTTTCCGCATGGACGGGCTGTCGACCTTTTTTCTGATTGCCATTTTTTTCATCGCATTCCTCTCTGCGGTATACAGTTGGCAGTATATGAACAATGCCCAGAAAACGGTGCGTGTCGCCGTACATTACCTGTTTTTCAGCCTCCTGGTGGTCTCTATGGCCCTGGTTGTCACCGCGGCGAACATGATCACTTTTATGCTCTGTTGGGAGATCATGTCGCTGTCCTCGTTTTTTTTGGTGGTTTACAATTATGAAAACGAGGAAAACCGCAAGGCCGGTTACCTTTATTTTATTTTTTCCCAAGTGGGAGCGATGTTCATTCTGGCGGCCTTTGGGATAATCTATTCCCATACCGCCGGTTTCGGTTTTGATGCTGCCGCAATGTTGCCGGAAACGGCCAAAGCCCTGGTTTTCGCGCTGGCTTTTATCGGTTTTGGTTCCAAAGCGGGAGTCTTTCCCTTTCATGTATGGCTGCCCCATGCCCATCCGGCCGCCCCCAGCCACATTTCCGCCATTATGTCCGGCGTTATGATCAAGTGTGGGATTTACGGGATTATTCGCTTCTATGGCCTTCTGGGATGGCACGCGCCTCTGTCGGGCTATATCGTTCTGGTGGCTGGTATGGTGTCCGGCATTCTGGGTGTGGTTTACGCTTTAGGGCAGCATGATATCAAACGCTTGCTGGCTTACCATAGTGTGGAAAATATTGGGATCATCCTCATCGGCATTGGCCTGGGGATGATCGGAATTTCAGCCGGCAAACCGGTCATGGCCCTTTTGGGATTTGGCGGTGGTTTGCTGCATGTGCTCAATCACTCCATTTTCAAGTCGTTGCTTTTCATGGGGGCCGGTATGGTGTTGCATAAAACCGGCACCCGCACGATCGATGTGCTGGGTGGTTTGATCAAAAAGATGCGTATTACCGGGGTGACTTTTTTGATCGGATCCCTGGCCATTTGCGGTCTTCCACCTTTCAATGGATTTGTAAGTGAATTTTTGATCTATATTGGGGGGTTTCGGGGTGCGGCGCTAAGCCAAACCGACTTTGCTTTGAGCCTGCTGGCCATCGTCAGTCTGGCGGTAATCGGTGGGTTGGCACTGGCCTGTTTCACCAAAGTGATGGGGGTCGTTTTCCAGGGGGAACCACGAAGCGCTGCCGCCGAAGCAGTGAATGAAAAAGGCCTATCCATGATCGCCCCGATGGTAATACTGGCAGGTACCTGCCTGGTGATCGGAGTATTCCCCAGCATGTTTGCCGGTATGGCCCTGAGGGCGGCGGAATCGTTGCAACTGGGCTACGGTCGTGTGCCGTTGGCGCCTTTCATGCAGCTTACCGGCAACATTACACGGGGTGCCCTGTTATTTTTTATGGTGTTTGGTTTGATTCTGGTTTTGCGCGCCTTTCTGTATCGGGGCAAATCTGTGACAGCCTCCGGAACGTGGGGCTGCGGATTTACACAACCCACCAATAGAATGCAGTACACCGGATCTTCTTATGCCGGATCAATCATAGGCTTTTTTGGATCTTTGGCGCCCCTGGAGGAGGATCACCCTCCCATCGCAGGACGGTTTCCGGCCACGACCCATTATCACAGTCAGGTCCATGACATCGCCGAACGGCATATGCAGCGGGTGATTGTGACCCCGGTACTAACCGCCTTTGATAAGCTGCGATGGTTGCAGCACGGTGATATCCATCTTTATATCGGTTATATTCTTCTCGCGATTGTGGTGCTGCTGTTCTTTGTCTGACGTGGAGACGGGCGCCACCGCACCCCGGGAGCGTCCTGAATATAATATTTTTACGGCAATATATCTGGTCCGCCCAAAGGATTGATGATGACATCCGTTCTTTTCGTTTTTTTAGCGATATTGCTGGCCCCCTTCTATGCGGCGGTCATCCTCAAAGTAAAAGCTTTTTTCGGCGGAAAAAAGGGACCGCCGCTGCTGATCAACTATTACACTCTCGTCAAACTCATAAAAAAAGGGTCGGTTTATAGCACCAGCACCACCGCCATTTTCAAGCTGGGACCAATGGTGTCCCTGTGCGCCGCCATCACCGTCCTGATGTTCCTGCCCATCGCAGGCCAGCCGCCGATATTCGCCTTTCAGGGCGACATTATTTTCTTACTCTATCTTCTAGGTTTGGGGCGTTTTTTCACCATTGCTGCGGCCATGGATACGGCCTCGCCGTTTGAAGGCATGGGGGCGGCCAGGGAAGCCTACTTTCCCATCATCTGTGAAGCCACACTCTTTATGATCCTGATTCTGTTCTACGTTATGAGCGGTGATTTGAGTCTGGCGGCCTATTTCTCGGCAGGTCAGCCCGCGGGCTTCTGGAAGGCGGCCGGCGCCCCGCTGCTGTTTGTTGTCCTCGCGCTGTTTATTGTGATGTTGACGGAAAACTCCCGTGTGCCGGTGGATGACCCGGCCACGCATTTAGAACTGACCATGATCCATGAGGTGATGGTATTGGACCACAGTGGGCCTGATTTTGCCTTCATCGAATTGGGATCCTTCATTAAACTCTTCTTCTATTCCACGATGATCACCCGATTGGTCTGTCCGGTGACGCTGGGCTATCCGGCGGTGGACCTTGTTGTTTTTCTTGCCACCATGGGCGTGGTGTACGTGGCCGTCGGCGTAACGGAGTCCGTCATGGCCCGCTATCGCATGGACAAAGTGCCCCAGTTCGTGTTGACCTCATTTGCGTTGGCATTTTTTGCAACCGTTATCTCGCTGGAGTTTCTCAAATGATCCATCCGGTTGATACCCTTTTGGCTCTGGTCCTGTTGTCCGTGTTGATCTCCTTTGGCTCAAGCCGGTTGCCGACCTTGATCAAGGCCTTAGCCTTCCAGGGAGTGGTCGTTTCGATCGTGCCGTTTTTTATGGGGCATGAGCTTACGGCCGGTGGCGTGGTTTTCACTTTGGCCACCATGGTGATCCGGGGGCTTGGCATTCCCTTGTGCATCCATCTAGCCATCAAAAAAGTCGCGATCAAACGGGAGGTCGAACCCATCATCGGCTATAATGCTTCCCTGCTGGCCGGACTGCTGTTGATTGTTGCGGCGGCCTTTGTGAGCCCCAAATTCAACCTGCCCCAGACCAGCGTGCATGCCCTGCTGCTGCCCACCGCCATCACGCTTATCGTGGCCGGCATGTTCCTGCTGATGGCAAGGCGCAATGCCATTGCCATGGTGTTGGGCTATATCATGATGGAAAACGGGATTTATGTCGTGGGGACCAGCTTTTCACTTCGCGGCCACCATATCGTGGAATTCGGTATCCTGTTGGATGTGTTGGCGGGTGTGATGATAATGGCCATTATCCTCCAGAATATCAAACAGACCTTTGATGATGTGGATACGGCGCATCTCAGAACGCTAAAGGAATAGGTTCGCGTATGGTTGAGTTCGCTTTTGTTGCGCCCATGCTCACCGGAATCATTGCATTTTTCTTGCCGCTGACCGCCGGACGCCCCCTGCTGGTGCTTACCGGCGCGGTTCATCTGGCATTGTCCATTATGCTGTGGGCTTTGCGACCGGCGGCCTTTTTTCCGGCCTATTTTGCGGTCACGCCCGAAGGGCTGCTGTCGCTGCTGGTGATCTCACTGCTGTTCTTTTTGATTTCAATATACACCACGGCCTATCTCAAAGCGGCCGACATTCGATCCGAGAACATTTTCACTGGATCCATGCTGCTTTTCCTGTCCACCATGACCATGGTGACGCTCTCGGAGCACATCATGGTCATGTGGATTGCGATCGAAGCCACGACGCTTGCCAGTGCGCCGCTGATTTATACCCATCGGTCCGCGGCGTCCCTGGAAGCCACCTGGAAATACGTGTTGATTTGTTCCGTCGGCATTGCCCTGGCCCTGCTGGGATCGGTATTCATCACCCTGTCTATGGATGTGGGCGGCGTGAATGTCCCGGTGGCCTTTTCGGCACTGACGGATGTGGCCAACCAGCTGGACCCGCTATGGCTAAAAACCGGATTTGTTTTTATCCTGGTGGGCTATGGCACCAAAATGGGACTGGCCCCCATGCACACCTGGCTGCCCGATGCCCATAGCGAAGCCCCCAGCCCTGCTTCGGCGCTGCTTTCGGGTGTGTTGCTCAATTGTGCCTACCTGGGTATTTTCAAGACCAACAAAATCATGCATGCGGCCGGACTGGGCGATTTTTCGGGTACGATCCTGATGACCTTCGGGCTGGTGTCCATTCTGGCTGCGGCCACATTTATTCTGAAGCAGACCGAATATAAACGCCTGCTGGCCTATTCGAGTATCGAAAACATGGGGATTATTGCTTTCGGTACCGGCATCGGTGGCTTGGGGACATACGGTGCAGTTATATGCCTGATCCATCACAGTTTGATCAAGTCCTCACTGTTTCTCTGCTCAGGTAACATTCTATTGGGTTTTGGCGATCGTCTGATTGCCGCCACGGGGCAAATGGCGCGCCGCATGCCCAAAACCTTTGTGGCCTTTTTCGGTGGTTTCGCCGGTATTTCCGGGTTTCCCCCTTTCGGGATTTTTATCGGTGAATTCTTTATCATTATGGCCGCATTTCGAACCGGCCACCATCTGGCCGTCGGGCTTTTCGTCCTCAGCCTTTGTGTCATTTTTGCCGGTTTTGCCCGGCACGTCATGAAAATTTCTTTCGATGATGTCGACGCCACCACTCAGATCGAAGAGAAGTCGATAATGGTTTGGCCTCAGTACGCACTGTTGACGACATCCCTGGTGCTTTGTTTCTGGATTCCGGAGACCCTGTATCAGACCATTGTTCAAGCGGTGGCGAACATGGGGGGAGGATTTTAATGCAGACGGATTTTTTGGAGATCGGCAACGGAAAGGCAGTTGACCGGCATCGCATTCCCCATTTAGCATTTGAAGATTTTCGCACCCAGGCGATGGCACTTGTCGATAGCGGCGGGAAGGTCGTTCAATACTTCGCCTACGAAGAAGGTGATGGCATTAAACTTTTGGCTGTTTTGCGCACGGACCGTCTGCTTACGGCCGGCTGTGATGCCCCGGAGGCGTACCCCGCCATGAGTTTGACCTGCGAACCGTTTCACCTGTTCGAGCGTGAACTGGCGGAACAGTTTGCCATCCGACCCGAAGGACACCCCTGGCTGAAAATGGTGCGCTACCACCCCAACTATCACGGCCGGAAGGATGTTTTTGGTAATGATTACAAAGCGGACATCCCCGGCAATTATGGCTATTATGCCGTTGAGGGGGAAGAAATTCATGAAGTGGCCGTGGGGCCGGTGCATGCCGGTGTGATTGAACCCGGGCATTTCCGCTTCAACTGTATTGGCGAGCGGGTGCTGCACCTTGAGATTCAACTGGGCTATCAACATCGGGGCATCGAACAACTGCTGCTGAATGTCAGCCATCGACGGTTGCCGATCATTGCCGAGGGTATCGCCGGTGACACCGCCGTGGGGCACGGATTGTGCTATGCCCAGGCCATCGAAGCCCTGACCGACAAAGCGCCCGACGACGGGGCACGGATCATACGGACAATCGGACTGGAATTGGAACGACTGCAGAACCACGTGGGCGATTTAGGCGCATTGAGTGGTGATGTGGCGTTTTTGCCACCGGCGAACTACTGTGGCCGCATGCGGGGAGACTTTCTCAACATGTCCCTGTGGCTGTGCGGTAACCGGTTCGGCAAGGGACTTGTGCGTCCTGGTGGGGTCCGGTTTCCGATGACCGATGTGGACCGGGAGACCCTTGCCGGCAGATTGCAGGAGTTGAAGCCCCAGGTGTGTCACACCATTGAACTCCTCTTTGCGACGCCGAGTGTGCGGGCCCGTTTTGAGGGGTGTGGGGCTGTCTCGAACGATGACGCCCACAAATTGGGACTGGTTGGTCCGGCGGGAAGGGCCTGCGGAATCGCCTACGACGTTCGACGGGAGTTCCCTACCGAACATTACGCGCAACTCAATATACCCAAAAATGCCAAGCCCACCGGGGATGTCTACGCCCGGGCCCGCATGCGGGCCGACGAAATCTTACAGTCCATGGATATCGTGGAATCACTGTTGGAGAATCCGGTATTAACCCAATGTGTGGAGACGGCCCCAGGGGAGCCCGCGCCTTCCGCCATGGTGGTGACGCTCAATGAAGCCTGGCGTGGAGAGGTGTCCCACTGCGTGCTGACCGATGACAAAGGTCAAATCGTGCGGTACAAGGTCAAGGACCCCTCATTTCACAACTGGAACGGCCTGGCCATGTCCTTGAGGGATACGGGGATTTCCGATTTTCCGTTAAACAACAAAAGCTACAATTTATCCTATTGTGGATTTGACTTATAAGCAGCTGTTCGCAGCGAGAAAAAAGCCGCTATGATAAAAACGTTGCAAAATCGATTCGAACAAGGCTACCGTACATCGCGTTATCCCAAAGAACCGATTCATCTCCCGAAGCGCTACCGCGGTCGACCGGAGATCAACGCAGATGCTCCCGCTGAAGTTGTCAAGGCGTGTGCCGATGCGTGTCCCCAAGAGGCCATCAACGCTGAAAACAGGCGAATCGATATGGGACGATGCGTGTTTTGTGGCACCTGCGAGCGCGTCTCGGAAGGGCGGTTCGTGACCTTCACGCAGGACTTTGAAATCGCAACAGCTCAAAAAGAAGACTTGGTTACCGATGGCACCTTGCCGGAATTAGAGGCACATGCGAAAAATCATTTTAAACAACTGTTCGGACGGTCCTTGCAACTGCGGCAGGTATCAGCAGCGGGCTGCAATGCCTGCGAGGCGGATTTGAATGTTTTGGCCACGCCCTTTTTTGACTTGGCCCGCTTCGGTATCAACTTTGTCGCTTCACCGCGCCATGCGGATGCCATTGTTGTGACCGGTCCGATTTCCAAAAATATGAAAGCCGCTCTAATGCAAACCTACGAAGCTGTTCCGGCGCCTAAAGCGGTCATTGCCGTCGGCAGCTGCACATTATCAGGCGGGCCTTTTCGAGGAAGTCCTGAAATTGCGGAGGGAATTGATCAGCTGCTACCCGTTGACCTGTTTATTCCAGGATGTCCACCCCATCCGCTGACCAATTTGCATGCGTTTTTATCCTTTTTCAAATAAAGGAGGTTTTCCATGAAAACTTTCACGGTATCTGATCTGATGGTTCCGCTTTCCGAGTATGCCACCGTTTCTGAAGATGCCACCTTGTACGAAGCTGTTCTGGCGCTGGAAAAAGCCCAGAAGGAGTTTGATGAGACCCGCTATCGACACCGCGCGATTCTCGTTTACGATAAAAGCAAGAAAATTGTAGGTAAAATCAGCCAGATTGATGCCTTGAAGGCCCTGGAACCGAAATATGCGGAATTGATGACGGAGGGCGCCACCCGGCACTTCGGGTTCAGTTCCAAATACATTCAAGGCATGCTGGAACAGTTTTCTCTTTGGGCCGGCCCCCTGACGGATATCTGCCGCAAAGGGGTTGACCGCAAGGTCAAAGACATTGTCTACGCTCCGGCGCCTTCCGAGTACATCCCCCAAAATGCTCCCCTCGATGTGGCCATCCATCAACTGATCGTGGGAAACCACCAGTCTTTGCTGGTCACCGGCGAGGGTGAGGACATCGTCGGCATTCTTAGATTGACCGATGTTTTTGCGGCGGTATTCCACAGGCTCAAGGAATGCAAAATAGATTAATCGATCGATCTGCACAGAATCGGTCAAAAAAAATACAGTAATCGGACTGAGGAGGTAGTCAATATGAGTGAAGCTGTTGCTGGTGCTCCAACCCAGATTAACTGGAGGAAGCTGATTTGCCTTTTTTCGGGGATCATCCTGTTCGTGGTGGTCTATTATTCACCATCCTGGCCGGATGCCATCGATCCAATGGGCAAACATTTCGAACTGACCCGGGAAGGCAAGGGCGCCCTGGCGGTTTTCCTGCTGGCCGGTACCTGGTGGGTGTTCGAAGTGGTGCCTATCGGGGTGACCAGTCTGGCCATTGGTGTCTTGCAGGCCCTGTTTCTGATCCGTCCGGCCAAGGTGGCCTTCAAGGATTTCATGGATCCGTCAGTCATGTTCATTTTCGCTTCGATCGTGATCGGGCTGGTGTTTACCAAAACAGGCTTGACCCGTCGTTTGGCCTACAAAATGCTGGCCATTGTGGGGGAGAAAACCAGTATGATCTATCTGGGCTGTTTTGTGGTGACATCAGCGCTGACCCACATCATGGCCCATACCGCTGTGGCGGCAACGATTTATCCCTTGCTGGTGGCCATCTACTCTCTTTATGGGGAAGGGGACAAACAAACCAGGTTCGGCAAGGGGCTTTTTATCGGCATGGCCTATGTGGCCGGCGCCGGGAGCATCGTCACCCTGCTGGGAGCGGCCCGCGGAGCCGTGGCCCTGGGGTTTTACACCGACATCGTTGGTGAGACGATATCGTTTTTTCAACTGACCTACTATATGTTCCCCATCGGCTGGCTCATGACCTTCCTGCTGTGGGGCTTTTTCATGATCTTCTTCAAGCCGGAAAAGGCCACCATCCCGGGGCTGCGCGAAAAAGCCAAACGCCTGTACACGGAGTTGGGGCCGCTGACCCGCAATGAAATCGTTGCCACCCTGATCGTGGGGGCCTGTATCCTGACCATGTCCCTGCGATCCTTTGTGCCCATCCTGAAACCGGTGGATAAAACCGGCATCATTCTGATTTCCACAATCTTGTTTTTTATCACGGGGATTTTGGATATCGACGACCTGGAGTCGGTGCCCTGGAATATCATCCTGCTTTTTGCCGGCGCCATGAGCATCGGGTTTTGCCTCTGGGAAACCGGTGCGGCCAAATGGCTGGCGGTAAACTGGCTGGTCATGTTCAAGGAAGCCAACTGGTTTATTTTTACCATGAGCATCGCTTTTTTCGTCATGATGATGACCAACTTCATCATGAACGTGGCCGCCATCGCCATTTCGTTGCCGGTGGCCTTCGTCATCGCTCCATATTTGGGGGTGGCCGCAGAAGTCATCTTGTTCGCCTCGCTGGTGACCGCCGGCATGCCCTTCCTGCTGCTTGTGGGAGCGGCGCCCAATGCGATTGCCTATGACTCCAAACAATTCACAACCGGGGAGTTTTTTCTCTACGGCATACCGGCCAGCATTATGCTAATGGTTGTCGTGGGTTTCGCCGTGTATGTCCTTTGGCCCATCATGGGCATGCCCGTGACGGTTCCCCTGTAACGTCGTCATCGCCATAGATTAAAAGGGCATTGTAAAAACCCCGGCCATTCTTTTGAGATTTGGCCGGGGTTTTGTTTTAGGTAATTTGGCAAGGTGCAGCTGCCGAAGGGATGGGACGGTCGGGGGAAGAGACTGTATAAGCGAAATTGGACTTGCGAAGGCGGTAGATCTGGGAAATAGATAAGCGAAGTGCGGACAATGGCATCCGCACTTCTTATGGGTGTTGATCAGGAAAGATCACATTTAAGCAAGCGTTCACGCACGACTTCGAAAATATCGCCAAAGCGGACGACACCTGTTACCGTATCCCCGTTTTTGACGATAAGGGGTTGGTGAACGCCCATGACATATAGGCTCAGGGCTTTTTCCAGGGTGTCTGTCTCCTGGATATATTCCGATTTTTCCGGGACGTGCATTGCGTCGGCAACCGTAACGTTGCCACCCCGTGCGCACACATCTTCCACAGGTTCCAACCAGAGATTAAGCTCCTGGACGGCCTTGCGCACAAACGCGTCCGTCAGTGTTTGCTCTTGTTGTGCTTTTTGAACCTTTCGGAAATTGGGTTCCAGAGCGCGAAAGATATCGATCATGGTGACCTTGCCGATGAAAATACCATTTTCATCGATTACGATGGCATCACGATGGGCATGCCCCTGTTCAGCATGGCGTTTTTTTTCAATGGCCGCCAGGACATCAACCAAACGATCTTCTTTTTTGACGGATACATAGTTGGCAATCGGGATCATCAATTCCTTGGCTACAATGTCTTTCACGTTCACACCTCACTTGATCCTAAATGGTTTACTATGTTGAAGAAAGAGTGTTGTAACGTAACCATTTTTATATAAAAATACAAGCCAAATAAAATCGCAAAGATTAACTGAAAAAGCATGTCCAGCATGCCGTTTGAGGTTGCCGGCATCATCGGAGCAATGGTCAGATTTCACCAAGATTATTGGCAGCGAATTCCCAGTTGATCAGGTGGTCGAAGAAAACGTCGATATATTGATCGCGGCGGTTTTTATAGTCCAGATAATACGCGTGCTCCCAGACATCCAGAACCAGCAGGGGCTGTATGCCATGAACAATGGGCGTCTCGGCGTTGGCGGTAGTGAGCACCTGCAGCTTGCCATCAAGAAGTACCAGCCAGGTCCATCCGCTGGCAAATTGCTTGCGGGCCTTATTTGAAAAGGTTTCACGGAAAACAGAAAAGCTGCCGAAGGACTTCTCGATCCATTCCAACATCAGGCCGCCAGGTTCGCCTCCACCTTCAGGCGTCATGCTGTTCCAGTAGATGGTGTGATTATAGACCTGGGCCGTATTATTGAAAATACTGCTTTGGCGACACGCTTTGGGTTCAAAAGATTGACGCATGATTTCGATCAGCGTGCGTTTTGCCAGGCTGGTATTCGCTACCAGATGATTGGTATTGGCAACGTATCCGCGGTGGTGTTTGCCATAATGGATCCGCAGGGTTTCTTCCGAGATGTAGGGCTCCAACGCATCCAGGGCATAAGGCAGGGATGGCAGCTGAAAAGGCTGGTTGCTGTTCTCCGGATCGCGAGAACAGCCGAATGGGGTCAACCCAAATGTCGCCATGGCAGCTGCGCCGAATGACCATTTTAGGAATGCCCTACGCTGCATGATTCACCTCCTTATGACAAGCTCAATTTTTGAAGTTGGCGCTTCGATTTCTGCCGGGGTGGGAACATGGCCAACCATCTACCCCTCCGCCTGGGGCAAAGCCGGCCGTACTTTCAACACAATTTCTTTGCGGATTTGCACCGTACCCGGTTTGGCGCCCTGGGGTTTGGTAACATAGCGGGCCCGTGTCGCCGATACCGGCACAATGCCTCCCTTGCGAGACTTGCTGTGGTAAGCCGCTATCGCAGCGGCCATCTTTAAGATGGTCCGGTTCGGATCCTGCCCCTTCGGAACCCTCAGAATCACATGGCTTCCCGGCTGCCCCCTGACATGGAACCACCAGTCATTCGGTGCCGCCATCTGCAAGCTCAATCGGTCGTTGTCCATGTCGGTGCGGCCGGCCAGAACGACCCAGTCCGGCGCAAGAACGTACTCGAAAACACGGGGTGGCGCTTGACGGTATCGCGATGGAGGGGGCTGGGGCATGGGATTGAATCCAGTACGAAGGGTGAACGATTTCAGGGCTATTGGGAATGCTAAACAAGACTCTTATATCTGAAAATTGTATAGATTTCAATGAATTAATTATGGATAAAGGCACAGCCGGAGGCAAGGGCGCAGGAGGGAGGCTAACAACCATTTCCGGAAAATAGAGCCTTTATGTCATTGCTTCGGGGGCGGCACAAAGCGGACGCCGATTAAGAAGCGATTGGGAGCCCCTTTATGATGGCTTTGGCACCAAACAACTTCAGCCCGGTATCCTTTCTCAAGGGCGCCGTTCACGGTATCGGATCGAGGCTCTCCGGAATTAATGATCACTTGCGAGCCGGGTTTTATGAAGTTCTCGGAGATCAATTGCATGCCGCCACCGCAGCAGTCACACATCTGGGCCGGATGGCTGTGGCCTGCACCGTCAGGCTGGACGAGGACAAGTGCCTCCCTATATTTGCGGAGAAATGATCGGCGGATATATTCCATTTAATACCCCCTCATAATGGCACGAACCAAGATCGGTTTTGGCCGTCACGAGGTATCTCGTCTATCGGGACAAACCTGAAAAGGAGGAACCGGCATAAGGCGTCGGAAATGTGTTCCATCCATTCAATTTCACACTGAAAAAGGAAACCGACGATAGCAAATGGAAAGTAGGAATGGCGCCTAAACGTTGGGATAATTGCAGTACCGATTTGGAAAATGCCGGCAGTAAGCCCTACTATTTACGTATTAACTAATTATTAGCGATGCTGTCGTTAAAAGTCAAACGGAAAGGTTGGTAAAGGGTTTAGACCGCCACCTGCTGAAATAGTAAATAAATCGCAAAATATCAATTATTTGCAAGTATTTCAGAGGGGGCGTCAAGCGGGGGTGATTTGGATTTGAGGGCTTCGATATGTTGTGCTTTGAGACACTCCATAATATGGCCCAGGCTATAGGCCAAATAGTATCGCTTAATATTGGAAACGTAGCGCACGGTTTCCGATCCGATCAGACGCATGGCGGCAATCTCTGTGTGATGAAACCACTGGTTGGGATCGTATCCCAGTTTGGCGGCCAACCGGCGACACTGCTGAATACGGTTCGGACCGGCATTGTAAGCTGCCAGGATGAAGTGGATTCGCTCGTGGGAAGGAAGGTCTGGAGCTGGAAAATAGACATCCCGCAACACGGCAAGGTATTTGGCCCCGGCATGCACGTTGTTCTCCGGGTTGTTTATATTTTGAATATCGACGTGCGTATCTTTGGAAGTCGATGGCATTACTTGCATGAGGCCAATGGCGCCGGAACGTGATCGGCGATGATGATTCAGCTCCGATTCCTGATAGGCAACGGCGGCGAGGAGCATCCAGTCGAAACCATAACGAGCCCCATATTTGCGAAAAAGAGGGGCATAACGGGAAAATTTGGCGTAGTCGGTCGGTGCAAGCGGGTTGCGGATCCAGCGTGTTTGTTTAAAGTACTGGCGGTAGTAAATATTGCCGAAATGGGATCCCCGCCGACGGTTCATGAGAAAACCGTTCAATTTGTTCTTGAGCGCGGGATTGTTTTTGCGCACCATCCAGGCAATCGGCGTGTGCTCACTGATTTCGGGAAATTCGTAAATTTTCAATTGGGGAAGTGTTTCAGCCCAAATATGGGCGATATGACTTTCCGCAATGCTGAGTTCGATGACGCCGGCGTTGATCAGTTCCAGGATATCTTCGCTGTTGAGAATGCCGTTGGTGCGCCTTATCTGCATCGGAGGCAGGTCCCGAATCCGCAGGCGTGCGTTGATGCGTCGAAGCGTTTTGCTCGATTCCCAGCCGGGTTGAAGATAAATAAACCGATTGCTCAAATCGTCGATATGGTTGATGCTTGTCGTTTGGGAGTGAGCAACCAGCACTTCACTGACGCTTTTAAGATAAGGAATCGTAAAATCAACTTCTTCGCGACGTTCCGGTGTCATGCGCACGCCGGCGGCAACGATATCGCCAAGGCCGGCTTTTAGGCAGGGCAGGAGCAGATTTTCGGGTACGGGGATAAATTCAACGACAATGGGCAGCCTTCCATAAATGGGGCCGCGATTCAGATGGGTCTCGAAATCCTTCAAGAGGCGGTACTCAAATCCATAACCCTGACCATTGGAAATAAAATAGGTTGAGGGTGCATATGTCGTCAATACGCGTATGGTGCGTCGGCGGAGCATATCGGGGAGATCTTCGGTATGCGGTTCGTGAATGCGCGACAATTGCGGTACAACGGTCAGCAATGCTTTTTGGTTGTAGTAGTAATCCAGTTTGCAAAATTCTTCGCTGAGGGAGATACGGGGATCGTGCTGTTTGTTGAGAGCGGTTTCCCAGACATTCTGCATGTATTGGGAATAAGGCTTGAGCAGGGGGGCATAGGCATATCCCAACGCAAGGGATTCATCGCGTTGGTTCGCGTGTTTTTCAAAAATGGCGGCCCAGTTATTTCCGATAAAATCGGCCCTTATCCATTCTCCGGGCTGAATGGCGCCGACGACCTGGGCATCGATATGGCGGGCTGACATGATGACAATTGGTGTGCTGACAGTACGGAGATGTCCCCATGGTTGTGCCAATGCAGAGGGTTGCACGACCGATACGCCGAGGAGACACAGCAACAGCAGCAATCTTTGGGCGGATAATATCATGGCAGCATAGATTCGTTACGGAGCTGATGGGACAAACAGCGTTCAGGTGGCGATATCCTTAGCATGTCAAGTCGATGGTTGTTGCCATAAGAATAAGCTGTGGCGTGCGGAAGGGTCAAGCTGAAAGAACGATTTCATCCGAGCACTTGATTATGGGGTATCGCGGTTTTGAATGGGGTACCCCAAATAAAATCGCAAAAATGTTAAAAAGGATGGTCGATACCGCATTGACACCGGAAGGAAGGCGCACGTCAGGGCTTCATTGTCACCGGCTTCGGGCACCCCGTATCGAAATCTCGCGCAGCCCTTCCAGGAAGGACTGAGTGAGTTGGTTGTCGGTGATGTGGTTTACAATCTCACCATGTTGTCCGAGACCGCGGATGATGCCGTCCTCCAGAAACCAGCCTAACAGTTGGCGGCCCATTTCATGACGGTTTGGCGCTATCACGGGTTTATGGTTAGGGAAGGGTTCCGGGGGCGGCAGAAAGCCGTCCTTGTCCATGCATTGTTTCATGAAGTTGAGGAGGCGGGACAGGCGCAGGAGGGTAAGACTTGCGTTGCAACGGGTCATGCGATCGAGCGACAGGGCCGTGGAACGCCAACAGAGTGGGGAAGAGGGGAGCATGCCTGTCTTATGGCAGTAGGCAAAATCCCAACTGGCCGGCGCCGGGTAATAAATGGAAAGGCCCACCAGCACGCGGCGTGATGCCAGGAATAGAAGGTCCCTGATGGACGAATGCGGATCCTGGTCAGGGGCGCCGGCGATAATATAGCCGACGGCACTAAGATCCAACTCCTCTGCCCAGGCCAGAACGCGATCAAAGGCATCGCGAACATACGGCCTTCGGAAGCGTCGGGTTTGGTCTTTGTCGCAGGAGCCGAGGGAAAGGTTTAATTCCCGGAAACCGGCCTTTCGCATCCGGGCGATTAGATTTCGATTCAAGGTGGGGGGGTAAATGCCATTCATGGCGCGGAGCTCCGGTGGTCGATCACCGAAAAATAAAATGATTTCGGTCAGCAGACGTTCGAACCAGCCCCGGTCCATGGACAGGTTTTCGTCTTCGAAATCAATGAGACCGATGTGACGCCCGCGCGCGGCGTGTCTGATTTCCTGCATGACGTGATTCACGCTGCGGCGGCGGTAGGGGATGCCGGTATGGGCGCCCATGCAGCAGTAGGAGCAGTGCATGGGGCATCCCCGACTGGCGGCAATGACCAGTGTGTCCCCCCCCATTCGGCGGTAGTATCGGGTTTTCACCAATTCGGTCGCCGGCGTCGGCAACTGATCCAGATAATCGACATAAGCCGGTGCACGAATGCATCGTTCGCCATTTTTCCTGTCATAGGCAATGCCGGGAACCGACGCCAACGGTCCCTTTTCCCGAAGTCTGTCAGCCAGGACCGGTAACCCCGCCTCGCCGTCGCCGCGCAGGACGAAATCCACGGCGGGGTGGTCCAGAACGCGATCCGGGAACTGGGTGGGATGGTGCCCCCCCAGTACGATCCGGGCGTCCGGACACATTGATTTAACGCTACGGGCGCATTCGAGGGCCATATCTTCATAGGCCGAGAAAAGGGAAGCGATACCGATGAGAAAGGCGCCGGAGCGACTGGCTTTTTCGGCAATGGTTGTAAGCGCATAGCCGTAATGGCGGTACTGGTGAAAAAGGCCAAAGGGGGAAAGGTCTGCGGAGGCGTACAGTGCTTCCAGGTAGCCCAGTTCAGGAGGGAGGGGCGCCGGACGTGATTTTCCCCGGGCCAGCCCGTCAAGAATCGCAACCCGGTAGCCTTTGTCCTGCAGGACGGCCGCAATAGTGATCAATCCATAGGGAAGGGTGCGCTTGGCCGTGAGATAGAAATCTTGAATGGGCGGCTGGATCAGCAGGATATCGCAGGGCTCGGAGCCTTTAGCAAGGGAATGCTTTCCCTCCGGACTGGTGGCGGTTAGTGCCCGCCGCATCCGCACCCGCAATCTCCACCGCAACCCTTCTGGTCAGCCGCATGGGCCATGGCCCGAACGATTTCCCGTGGATCGGGCTCGCTGACGGACGTGATGGATACGGTTAGATCGAGTATCTCGGGAAGGTCTGTTAAGGCGAGTGCCGTTCGCAGAGGGGTGCTTAGATGGGCGAAGGTCGGAAGAAGCTTGGCCCTAGGTATGGTCAGGTGCAATTGATCGCCGGTGACCTTGTGAAGAAGATCATACTCAAACGGGCACAAGCCTTCGCTAGCGGTGCCACATATGAATTCAAAGGGCGTTTTGCCGGAGGCGGTTTGCAGTTCAAGGGCAATTTTCTTTAAATGATCGACGGCCGCAGTCATGCATTTCTCCTATAGTGCCTAAGCGTCATATGAACGAAAAGTTAATGCTCAATCTATGTACGAATCGCTTTCCTGGCAACCGATAAAAGTTTCTTGTGATTGATTTTAGGCTCAGGGGAGGGAACCGGTCGGCGGGCTGGGCCCGATATCAGGCCGCACGCCCCTTCATCCAGTTGACGAGGGCATTGATGCGGTCTTCCTGCTGCTTGGTCAGGTTTTTAAACTGGACGCCGATACCATCTTCTTTGATGTAAATGACGTCTGCATAGACGCGGAAAATATCCGGAAATTTGGGGTGGGAGAATGCCAGCGCGAGTTCATCGCCAACTTTGAAGTCTTCTTTGGTGCCGATAAACAAGCCGTTGGGGTTAATATCTTCAATATAATCCGTATAAAAGCGGTTGCCGGCTGAAAAGTTGACAATCAGTGAGGATGGCTTGCGGGGATGGCTGGGGCGGCCGCGCATGATGGCACTGGAATCTTTCTGAACTTCAGGTTTTTTATGACGGTAGAGCAGTTCTTCGGCCAGACGCAGCATGATGAGCTGTTGCTTTTCGGACATGCCCACCACCGTCTGGATCAGACGGGAGAGGGTTACATTGTATTTGCGTCCCTCCAGGTCGATGGGGTCCATGCCTCTGTCCTTGCGTCGATGCAACCGAATGGATGGTGTTGTTCGATAGGATCAAGTTAATCATATTTTTGATGGTTTTTCAAACATGGTCCAACGGTTTGACCCGCCGGCAAACGGCATGGCGCCGTGCCCCTTCCGTCTATTGCAACATGGCGTTAGGCATTGCGACTGCGATTGAGGAAGATATCCAGCCGTTCAACCGCCAGCGAACAGGAGAGGGTCAGCACCAGATAGAGCAGGGTGACCGTTATCCAGATTTCGAAGGTGAGATAGGTGGACGCCATGAGTTCCATCCCCCGAAAGGTCAGCTCCTGTATGGAAATCACGGACACGATGGCGGAGTCTTTGATGGTGGAAATAAACTGGCCGGAAAGAGGCGGCAGGATGCGTCGTACCGCCTGGGGGCCCACGACATGGATCATCTGCTGGCGGGGTGTGAGTCCCAGCGCTGCGGATGCTTCCCACTGACCGTTTTCGATGGACTGGATGCCGGCCCGGACGATTTCGGTGATATAGGCGCCCTCAAAAAGGGACAGCGTTATCAGGGCGGACAGAAAGGCGGGAAGCTCCGACGGCGGTGCCAGCAGGATCGACAGGCCCTTTTGTATGGAAGGCGGTGCATTCTCCGCCAGCGACTGAATTCCCAATAGCGGCATCAACTGATCACTGATAAAAAAATAAAAAATAAAAATGAGTACGAGGGGCGGCGTATTGCGGATGAGTTCGACATAGCTTGCCCCCAGCATGCGACGGAAGGGCCGTCGGCTGATGCGGGTCAGCCCCATGACCACCCCGATGAGGGTTGCCAGGATCGTGCCCCAAATGCTGAGGCGGATGGTGTTCAAAAATCCACGGGAAAGGGTGTTCAGGACCCAGCGACCGGTGTCGTCGTCATAGCGTACGAGATATTGGGGGATCAATTCCCATCGCCATTTGTACTGCAGGCCGGCGGATACGCGATGATAGATATAAAAAGCCGTTATCAACAGCAATACGCCAAGGACGATGTCAAGCAACGGTATGCGGCGATTGAAAAGAATCAAGAGGTATCGTACCTGTCCTGATGCCACGTCGGCCCGTTGGCCCATCTGCCGGCGGGCCGATGGCGGCACCCTGTCCCCATGGGTTATTGCAGATTTGCTTTCCAGTCCTGGGTCATGAACCAGTAGGCTTTGCGTTCGGCCAACCACCCCTCGGCCGCGACGTACTGGATCCAGTTGTTGAAAAAATTCAGGGTGTCGGCATCCCCTTTGCGGACGGCGAACCCGATGGGTTCTTTGGTGAACGTATCCTTGATCGGCAAAAAGAGCGTGTCGGGGTGCTCGATGGCCTGGAAGGCCGGGGTCGGTGCCGAAGCCACGGCAGCGTGAGCCTTGCCGTTGATGACCTCCTGGAAAATCTGGGCCTCGCCGTCGAACTGGCGCAGGGTGGCCTTGGGCATGTATCTTTTGGCGGCCATCACCGAGGTGGAACCGAGTTTGACGGCCAGGACCACATCGGGCCGGTTGAAATCTTCCAGGGATTGGAACCCGGCCGCCAGTTTCTTGCTGGCCACCAGGGACATGCCCGAATAGTCGTAGGGCTGGGTAAAATTGATTTTCAGGTTGCGGCTGGGGATTATCCCCATGCCGCCGATGATGACATCGAATTTGCCGGTCAGAAGCGCCGGGATGATACCGGACCATTTGGTGGGAACGAACTCCACCTTGACGCCCATGTCGGCGGCCAGGCGGGTGGCGACATCGATTTCAAAGCCGATCAGTTTGCCGGTTTTATCCCGCATGGCCCAGGGAACGAAGGTGTCCATGCCGACGCGCAGGACACCTTTTTTCATGACCTGGTCGATCGTGCTTTCCTGAATCAGTTTTTGCTGCAGTTCGCCGGCGGCAACGGTTCCCGCCAGCATGAGCAGGGCGATGAAGACCAGCAATGTCTGGAAAACAGGGCGATTTTTCATGATTGGCTCCTTTTGGCTGCTATGGTTGGCTGCAGCGGCTCCGGTCGTTTTTGTCGGCGGGTTCAACCGGCCGTTCGGAGACGTCGCTCCAGCAGATTGATCAATAGTGACAGGGATACGGTCAACACCAGATAGATGGCCGCAATTACGAACCAGATTTCAAATACCAGATACGTTTCCGCGATGATCGACTGCCCCTGCATGGCCAGGTCGTAAATCGCGATGGTGCTCACCAGCGCGGAATCCTTGATCAGCGATATGGCCTGACTGGCCAAAGGCGGCAAAATCAGGCGTGTGGCCTGGGGCAGGATAATGTGACGATAGGTCTGGGGCATGCTGAACCCCAGACTGTAAGCGGCTTCCCACTGCCCGCGGTGGATCGAGACGATGCCGGCACGAAATATTTCCGAGGCATAGGCCCCCTCGAACAGGCTGAGGGCCATGACGGCGGAGGCAAAACGGCTCCAGTCGAACACCGGTGCGACCACAAAATAAATAAAGAACAACTGGACCAGCAAGGGGGTGTTGCGAATGCTCTCCAGATAGGCGCGGGCCACGAGATTGCCCAGCAAGGACCGGGAAAGGCGCAGAAACGCGGTCGTCAGGCCGATAAGGGTTGCCAGCACCAGGCTGATGGCCGTAATTTTTAAGGTTACGGCGAGTCCTTTGAGAAGGGGGCCGGCCACCCATTGGCCGGCATCCATGCTGAAAAGATAGCGGGGAACGCGATACCATTGCCAGTAGTAGCCCAACTTTTCCGACCCCAGGAGCAGGACGTAGACCAGCAGCCCGGCCAGGGCGATGAATTTCATGAAATCCAGCCAGGGCAGGCGTCGGATTCCAGCGCTGGTATGCTCCCGAAGCTTCATTTAAGGCGTATTCGTTGCGGTCGCCATGTGAGCGGATGGTCAGAGTTAGGGCAAGAAATGGTTTCGGCCGTCCCCGGCAATCAGCCGTTCGCAACGATCATTCGACCGGGGAAGCCTATTGCTCCACGATTGGTTGCGCGCCTATATAACAATAATGGCCGGGAATGTAAAGCTGGGGCCAAGCCAATGATAACGTTATGCTTTTTTGCGCGAAACCCGACGTTTAGGGTATGAACGCCGGTGCGGGTGAGCCGGCAGAACCGCTTCTTTTTGTCGTTTTTTCCCCCGGTTGTCTTTTTCCACGAAGAGGGGCTCGCCGTCGAACGGATCCTGTCCCGTATAGTACATGAGGGCGCCGTAGGTGGAGGGCGTGGGAGTGAAAATCTGGATTTGTTCCGGCGCTATTTTCAGATGGGTGCGCGTGAAATGACGCAGACGCTGCATGTCGCCCATGGTGCACCCCGGAAAAGCGGCCATCAGGTAGTAGCTGAGAAATTGATTGAGCCCCGCCTGCCGGGAAATGCGGTTGAATTGCTGGCGAAACGCGATGCAGGCATCGATGGAGGGCTTACCCATTCGGGCCAGAACATGGGGTTCGCTGTGTTCGGGGGCGATTTTGAGCTGGCCGGAAACATGATGACGAACAAGGGCTTCGAGGTAGCGGGTTCCTGCGGTGCGGTCCGCGAGGATCAAGTCGGGCCGCAGGCCTGAAGCCACGAAAATTTTGCGGATACCCGGAATCCGGCGAAGGTCATGCATCAATCGCCGCAGGCGGTCGTGATTGACCGGCAGGTGCGGACATACCCGCGGATAAAGACAGTGCTTTTGGGGACAGGCGCCTTTTTCCAGTTTGCGGGCGCACTCGAAGCCGTACATGTTGGCGGTGGGCCCCCCCAGGTCGCTGATGATGCCTTTGAAACGCGGGTGAGCCGTCATCCGGCGGGCTTCGTGAAGGAGAGAGGCTTCGCTGCGCCCATAGACGGTGCGCCCCTGATGGACGGCGATGGCGCAGAAACGACATTCGCCATAACAACCGCGGTGGGTTGCCAGCGCAAACCGAATGGTGTCCAAAGCGCGTACCGGACCTTGGGCCTCATAAAAGGGATGCTGCTCCAGCGTATAGGGGAGTTCGTAAACGGCGTCCAGGTCCGCGGTGGTCGGGGCCAAGGCCGGCGGGTTTTGCACCAGCCAGCGGGTGTCCTGTTGCTGACAGAGGCCCCGGGCCGTAAGGGGATCGTTATTGCGGTAGAACTGGTGGAACATCCGGGTAAACGCCTGCGGGTCCCGGGACACCTCGGTATGGGACGGAAGACGCAGATAATTTTCTTTCGGCCGGGAGGCGATATAACACAGGCCTCGCAGGGTACGGAAGTCCGTCTGCCGATCCATTGCCGCCGCCAGTTCCAGCACGGTCTGTTCGCCCATTCCATAGACCAGGACATCCGCCCGGGCATCGAACAGAATCGAGCGCCGGATGCGGTTGGACCAGAAATCATAATGGGAAATCCGGCGCAGGCTGGCTTCGATTCCCCCCAGGACGATGGGCGCCGTCGGTCGCCAATAGCGCCGGATCAGGTTGGCATAGACGATCGCCGCCCGGTCGGGACGCCGCTCGTTTTGGCCGCCGGGGGTGTAGTCGTCGGATCGACGCCTTTTGCCCAGGGGGGTGTAGTTGGCAACCATGGAATCGACGCTTCCGGCGGTGATGCCCCAGAAAAGGCGCGGCTCCCCCAGTCGCCGGATATCGTCTGCGGAGTGAACATCCGGATGGGCGATAATCCCGACGCGGTAGCCGGCGTTCAGTAGCACGCGGCCAATGACGGCAATCCCGATATGGGGGCTGTCGATGTAGCTGTCCCCTGTGACCAGAATGATGTCGAGGCGGCGCCAGCCAAGGCTTGCAACTTCCCGGGATGTGGTGGGGATAAACAAAATACCAATCCTATCTTATCTTGACACGCTTTCCAATACTCGGTATCTGTCAGCGTTTAACAATCTTTCCCATCGCCCGGAGGAGTCCATGGATTACAAGAAGACCCTGAACCTGCCGAAAACCAAATTTCCCATGAAGGCGAATCTCGCCCAGCGCGAACCCCAACGCCTGAAAGAATGGGAGCAGCGCCACCTGTACGAAGAAATCCGGCAACGTTCCAATGGACGCCCCCGGTTCATTCTGCATGACGGACCTCCTTACGCCAACGGGCATATTCATATTGGTACCGCATTGAACAAAATTTTGAAAGATATCATCATACGATCCCGCCAGATGATGGGGTTCGATGCCGTGTATGTGCCGGGCTGGGACTGCCATGGACTGCCCATCGAACACAACGTGGACAAGGAACTGGGGCCCAAGAAAAAGGAATTGAGCCTGAACCAGGTTCGCCAGCGCTGCCGCCGCTATGCCGAGAAGTTCATCGACATCCAGCGGGGGGAATTCAAGCGGTTGGGCGTCATGGGAGAGTGGGAAAACCCTTATCTCACCATGAGCTATGGATATGAGGCCACCATTGCAGCGGAATGCTGCCGTTTTGCCCTGGACGGCAGTCTCTTTCGGAGCAAAAAACCCATTCACTGGTGTTGCAGCTGCCAGACCGCCCTGGCCGAAGCGGAGATCGAGTACGCGGACGAGGCCTCGCCTTCCATTTTCGTCAAATTTCCTTTTAGCGACGATCTGGGCGATGTCGACCCGGTTCTAAAAGACCGCCGGGTCGACTGTGTGATCTGGACCACGACGCCCTGGACCCTGCCGGCCAACCTGGCTATCGCCCTGCATCCGGATTTCGTCTACGCCGCCGTGGAAGATGCCGATGGCAACATCTACATCCTGGCCAAGGAATTGGTGGACAGCTGCATGTCCCGGTTCGGTCTGGACGATTATCGCATTGTGAGCGAATTGGCGGCTGCCGATCTGGAGAAAAAACGCTGCCGTCATCCTTTCTACCAGCGGGATTCCATCATCGTGCTGGGTGATCACGTAACCCTCGAAGCCGGCACCGGCTGCGTGCATACAGCCCCCGGGCATGGTCGCGAGGACTACGAGGTGGGCCTGGCCTACGGGCTCGATGCCTATTCACCGGTGGACGACCGTGGGGTCTTCACCGACGAGGTCGAGCTTTTCAAGGGGCAGTTCGTTTTCAAAGCCAATCAACCCATTATCGATCACCTTAAGGCCAATGGATCCCTTTTGGCCCAGGAAGACCTGGCCCACAGTTATCCCCATTGCTGGCGGTGCAAGAAACCGGTCATTTTCAGGGCCACGCCCCAATGGTTCATCTCCATGGAGAAAACCGGTCTGCGGCAAAAATCGCTGCAGGAGATCGATCGTGTCCAGTGGGTCCCCCACTGGGGGCGGGAGCGCATTTACGGCATGATCGAAAACCGTCCCGACTGGTGCGTTTCACGCCAGCGCGCCTGGGGCGTGCCCATTGCCATTTTTTATTGCCGGGATTGCGGCAAGCTTTATATCGACGAGGCCATGATCGAGCGGGTGGAGGCCCTGTTCAGCAACAAGGGCGCGGATGCCTGGTTTACCGAGGAAGCCGACCGCCTGATCCCCGAAGGGGCTGTGTGTGAGGGGTGCGGGGGGCATTCATTTGCCAAGGAGACGGATATCCTGGATGTCTGGTTCGATTCCGGTGTCAGCCATGCCGCTGTTCTGGACAAGCGGGAAAACCTGCGTTGGCCGGCCGACCTCTATCTGGAAGGCAGCGATCAGCATCGGGGCTGGTTTCACAGTTCGCTTCTCACGGCCGTCGGTTTGCGGGGGGCCGCCCCCTACCGTTCCGTTTTGACCCACGGCTTCGTGGTCGATGCCGATGGGCGCAAAATGTCAAAATCACTGGGCAACGTCATGGCACCCAAAACGGTGATCGACAAGTTCGGAGCGGAAATTCTCCGGCTATGGGTATCGGCCGCGGATTATCGCGACGACATCCGGATTTCGGACACCATTCTCAAACAACTCAGTGATGCCTATCGCCGTATTCGCAACACCAGCCGGTTCATGCTGGGCAACCTCGAGGATTTCGATCCGGATGCGGACAAGATCCGCTACGATGATTTACAGGACATCGACCGCTATCTCCTGCATCGCCTTCAGCAGCTGATACGGCGGGCGCGCAACGCCTACGAGCAGTATGACTTTCATGTCATCTACCATGCCCTGCACAATTTTTGTGTGCTGGATCTGTCGTCCTTTTACCTGGATATCCTCAAGGATCGGCTCTATACCTCCCCGCCGGCCTCAAAAGCACGGCGTTCGGCCCAGACGGTCATGTTCACGCTGCTCAGTGCCATGGCGCGGATGATGGCGCCGATTATGGCGTTCACCGCGGATGAAATCTGGCAGCACATGCCGGCCTGGCAAGATAAGGCGGACAACGTTCATTTTGCGAGACTGCCCGAAGAAAATCCGGAGTGGATCGACGATTCGCTGGCCGGGAAATGGCAGCAAATTCTCAGTGTCCGGGGTGAGGTCACCAAAGCTCTGGAAAAGGCCCGGGTCGACAAACTGATCGGCCATCCGCTGGATGCCGCGGTGACCCTTGCGGTGCAGGGAGGCGTCTATGACGTGCTCCAGGAATACCACCGCGAGCTCAGTCATATTTTCATTGTTTCCCAGGCGGTCTTGAACGGGAAGGGCGAATCCCTGAACGAAGCCTTCCAGAGTGAAGAAATCGAGGGACTGCAAGTGCGTGTGGCCCGGGCGGACGGTGACAAATGCGACCGGTGCTGGATACATGATCCCACCGTCGGGGAAGACCGCGACCACCCCACGGTATGCCTGCGCTGTCGAACCCAACTGGCGGAAATCGACTTGCCGATGGATGACGCATGACCGTCAAAGACCACCATGCCGGGGGGGGGGGCTCCCCTCCCGGAAGAACGGAATCCGCCTGGCGGAAATACAGCCGGCTGGGCTGGATCGCCGGGAGCATTGTCGTTCTGGACCAAGCCACCAAATGGATCATTTTGGATCGGCTTGAACTCTACCATACCATTCCGGTCATCCCCGGCTTTTTCAATATCACCCACGTCCAGAACCCGGGAGGCGCTTTTGGTTTCCTGGCCCAGCAAAGCCCTCTCCTGCGAGGGATCGTTTTTTTGTTGATGTCCTTCCTGGCGGTCTGCCTGATTTTTTGGTTTTATCGCCAAACACCGCCAACCCACCGCTGGCTGGCGATCGGTTTTGCGCTAATATTCGGCGGGGCCATCGGGAATCTGATCGATCGGGTTCGATTCGGCCGTGTCGTCGATTTTCTGGATTTCTACATCAACGGATGGCACTGGCCGGCCTTCAACGTGGCGGACAGCGCGATTACCACCGGAATTGCCATCTTTCTTCTGCATGTCGTTTTAGGCCGTATGCCGGAGTAGGTGCGGTATAGAGCGCCGTAAGGTTTCAGGCCCGGCGATTTCCGGACCCGGGTCGCCCCAGCCATCGCCGCAGCATTGGCACGGAACAGATGACCGATATCCATTTTCACGAGTTGGAGCACTTTCTCAAAAGGGAAGACGGCCGCGACGGCCCCTCATGGCCTCCGGTGTGTCTTCTGTTCGGAGAAGACGTCCTTTACCAGAAAGCCCTGGATAAAGTGCTCACGGCCTTCCTTGGCAATGCGGACCGGAATATGAATTACGAGGCTTTGGACGGATCGAACGAAAACGTTTCCGGCGCCCTCGAACGCATCAATACCTATTCGCTATTATCCACGTGCAAAATCATCGCCCTCACCGATGCTCGCGTTTTTCATTCACGCCAGAATATGGACCGCATTTGGGAACAGGCGGCTAAAGCGGCCAAAACCGGTAAAATGAAAAAGGCGGCTCGCCATTTCCTGGACCTGTTGCGGGTTCAGGGCATGACCCTGGATGATATGACGGGAGAATCACCGGCGAAAGTTTTCAAAACGGCCGGTGCCGACCTGGATTGGGTCCCGGCCGTGACCGACTATTGCCGGCAGAACGGATTGCAGGTGTCGGCGGCCGCCGACCCTCAGCAAGCGCTGGAGCAGGCCATTGACCAAGGATTCCCGGCCGGGCATCATCTCATTGTGACCACGGCGGTGGTGGACAAACGCCGCCGGCTGTATAAGGTCATTCGCGAGAAAGGTCTGGTGGTGGACTGTTCGGTACCCAGAGGGGATCGCAAAGCCGACCGCATGGCCCAGGAAAGCGTCTTGGACGCCGTTGTCGAGGAAGTTTTGCGGGAAAACGGCAAGCATATGGACCCGGGGGCGCGCCGGGCCCTGTATGAGCTGACGGGTTTTGACCTGCGGACGGTCGCCGCCAATGTTGAAAAATTGGCGCATTTTACGGGTGAGCGTGATAAAATTGAGGCGGCGGATATCAAAAAGGTTCTCCAGCGGACGCGGCGTGATCCCCTCTATGAACTGACCGAGGCCGTTGCGAACCGCAATTTGGGGCAGGCTCTCTTTTACCTGCAGTCGCTTCTGAACGGTGGGGACTTTGATCATCCGTTGCCACTATTGGCAGCGGTGGCCAACCAGATGCGGCGACTGTTGGTGGCCAAGGAATTTACGGCAAGCTCCCACGGGCGACTGTGGCATCCCGGTTGTTCCTACCCTCAGTTTCAGAGCCAGGTATTGCCGGCCATCAAAGCGTATGATGAAGCGTTGCAGACCCGGTTGGACGCATGGCACCTAACGCTGAATGCGCCAACCACGCCACAGGGAAAAAAACGTCGAAAAAAAACCAATGCGACGGGGCGATCCGATCTCTTCTTGGCGGCCAAGGGCCGCAGTCCTTATCCGATTTACAAGACGTTGCAGAAAGCCGAGCGGTTCACGCTGCTGGAATTGAAACAGGCCGTGCAAAAAATCAGTGCGGCGGATCAGCAATTGAAGCGTTCGGGCCAGTCGGGGCGGCTTATTCTCGAACACCTTATTCTCTGGATCTGCCAGCCGGCTACCATGGGGAATTCCAAAGCCCGGCCGAATAGCAACCGGCCGCCCCGTCAACATCCCTAACAGGGGAGGAGGCCCTATGCCGAAAACCAAAATCGTATGCACGATCGGGCCCGCCAGCAGTTCTCCGGAAACCATCCGCGCCATGATCAAAAGCGGTATGAATGTGGCCCGCCTCAATTTTTCCCATGGCAGTCATGCCGATCATGCCGACAAAATAAAAACCATTCGGGCGATTGCCGATGAACTCAATTGCCCGGTGGCCATCCTGCAGGATCTTTGCGGTCCGAAAATCCGGGTGGGGCAGATACCGGAGCCGGGCATTCAGATCAAACCCGGGGAAACATTCATCCTGACCAGCGATGCGGTGCCCGGCACCAACGGGCGGGTTTCCGTCTCCTATCGCGGCCTGCCGGCCGATGTTAAGGTGGGCGACCGGCTGCTTTTGGCCGACGGGATGATGGAGTTGGAAGTGGTCCGCAGCGCTGGCGCCGATATCACCACCCGTGTTATTACCGGAGGGCTGCTCACGTCCCACAAAGGGGTCAATTTGCCCACGGGAAGCATGCAGCTCCAGGCCCTGACGGATAAAGACCGGGAAGACCTCAAGTTCGGGCTGGCCCATGATGTGGACTATGTGGCCCTTTCTTTCGTCCGCACGTCGGATGATATTAGAGACATCAAGGCTTTGATTGCCGCCGAGGGCCGCAAGACCCCCGTCGTTGCCAAGATCGAAAAGCATGAGGCCCTGGACCACGTCGATGACCTTGTGGAGGCCGCGGATGCCATTATGGTGGCACGGGGGGATCTGGGGGTCGAGATACCCCTTGAGAATGTTCCCAATATCCAGAAAATGCTTATCCAGAAGGCGAACCGGCGTGGACGTCCGGTGATAATTGCAACCCAGATGCTGCGGTCCATGGTGGATGCGCCCCGGCCCACCCGGGCCGAGGCGGCCGACGTGGCCAACGGTGTCCTGGACGGTGCCGATGCGGTCATGCTCTCCGAGGAAACCGCCAGCGGCCAATACCCCGTTCAGGCCGTACAGTTCATGGCCAATATTGCCCGGGCCGCCGAGGAGGGGTTCCCCTATCGGCGCTATCTCAAACAGGTCCACAATCTGGGTATCTCCCAGTCGGTGGCCGCCGCGGCATGCAACCTGGCCGATAATCTCAATGCCGCGGCGATAGTGGCCACCACCCGGTCGGGGGCCACGGCGCGTCATGTCGCGCGCTTCAGGCCGCGTGGACGTATCATTGCCCTGTCCCCCAGCCAAAAGACTGTCCGTCGTCTGGCCATGTGCTGGGGATGCACGCCCTGCTATCTGTCGCTCTCCGACGATACGGACGAAATGATCGAAACAGCGGCGGAGTCGGCTTTGCAGAGCGGCCAGGTCCAGCCGGGTGATTTGGTGGTGATCACCGCTGGAAGACCCATGTACGCGGCCGGCACCACGAATATGTTGTGGGTCAAACACCTTTAGCGGGGTCGGCCGACCTTTTGCCGCCACAGATATTGTTGAGAAGGCACTGATGGGATTCATACGCCGACAGGAAGAAAAGATGGCCGCCCGATTGATTCAGTGGCATCTGCAGCAGCAATCGCGAGCGCCGCTGCCCCCGGACCAATTGTCCGCCAAAGCCGTTCTGCTGGTGGACGAAGCCCACCGTGTGGCCCGTAAACGAGGGAAAAACCTGATGACGATTATGCGGGAGTTGGTTGCCGATATCATGAAGAAATAAACGCATGGCAGGGGTAACCGACTTAAATATTGAATTATTACGGACGGCATGGTATGCACCCAAGCTTAAGCTGATATGGCCCACGCTTACTGTTTTCTTTAACCGCTTCATCCCAACAAAAGGCAGAGCAAAAGGAGGTCGTAATGCGAAAAGGTTTTCTGGTACTCGTGGCAATCCTTGTTCTGGGGCTGGCCCTGGCACCCTGCGGCTGGACCGCACAAAAAACGATTAAAATCGGCATCAACGCGCCGATTACCGGCGATATCCCCAAGGTCGGCGAAGGTTCCAAGTATGCCGCCGAAATGTGGCTGGAGGATATCAATGCGGCTGGCGGCCTTGAAGTCGGGGGCGTCAAATACAATGTCGAAGTGGTCGTAGAAGACAACGAATCCAAACCTGAATCGGCTGCCAAGGCGGCGACCAAGCTGATTACCGAAGATGAGGTCCTTGCCATCGTGGGGCCCCAGGCATCTTCCCAGGCCATTCCGGCCGGTGAAATGGCCAACAATTACGGCACCCCCATGATCAGCCCCTGGTCCACCAATCCGGACACCACCAAAGATCGTCCTTTTGTCTTCCGGGGCTGTTTCCTGGACCCCTTCCAGGGTCCGGTCGTGGCCAACTTTATCAAGGAAGAATTCGGCTTCACGAAAGCCGCGGTCCTTTACGACGTCGCCAGCGATTATCCCAAAGGGTTGGCCGAGGTGTTCAAAGAAGCCTGGGAAAAGAACAACGGACCGGGATCCGTGGTGGCCTTCGAAAGCTTCACCACGAAAGACGCCGATTTCAGCTCCCAGTTGACCAATATCATCAACTCCGGTGCCCAGGTCCTGTTTACGCCCCAGTACTACAACGAAGTGGCCCTGATCGTTCAGCAGGCCCATGAGCTGGGCTGGAAGAATCCCATCGTGGGCAGTGACTCATGGGGATCGGCGGAAACGGTCAAGCTGTGCGGCGAAGACTGCTACGGCCTGTTTTTCAGCACCCACTACGCTTCGGCCGGTGCCACCGGCGCCACCAAGGCATTCATCGAACGTTACAACAAAAAATATGGTTATGTTCCCGATGATGTCGGCGCTCTGACCTGGGATGCCCTGCGCATCGTCCAGGCGGCCATCGAGGGTACGGGCGGACTGAGCGGCGATCTGAAAAAAGACCGTGAAAAAGTCAAGGATGCCCTGGCCGGCATCAAAGAGTTTGCCGGCATTACCGGCAAAATGACGTTCACCCCCGACGGTGACCCCATCAAATGTGCGGTTATCGTTCGCATCAGCGACAAGGGCGAATTCGAGTTTTTCAAGTCGGTTTGCCCCTAGATTGCTTCAATCCAAGCGGTCGGTTGCCCGAAGCAGGCAGCCGGCCGCAGTTGCATTTGAGTTACGCTTTCCAACCGGGAATGCGTGCGAAGGGCGCAGACATTCAGCTGCGCCCGACGCTTTGAGAGAAGACGAGGAGTCCACTCAATGCAGTTATTTTTCCAGAACCTGATCAATGCACTGCAGTGGGGCAGTTTCTATGCCTTGATCGCATTGGGGTATTCGATGGTTTACGGTATCCTGATGCTGTTCAATTTTGCCCATGGCGATATCTTCATGGTCGGGGCCTACATCGGCTTCGGCGTTGCTACCGGGCTGACCGCCCTGGCCGCCATGGGGGCGCTGGCCCTGCCCAACTGGGTTATTCTGGTGTTGACCATTCTGATTTCCATGTTCCTGACGTCCTTCGTGGGGATGCTGGTGGAACGTATCGGTTATCGGCCATTGCGGGAGGCCCCCCGGGCGTCCGCCGCCATTACCGGGCTTATGATCGGTATCATCCTGGAGACCGGCAACCTTGCCATCTTAGGCGCCCAGCGGATTCGTTTTCCTTCCCTCATCAAATCCACCACCTATGACCTGGGTGGTGTTTTCGTGACCAACAAGAAAATCATGATCGTGGTTGTGTCACTGGTTTTGATGCTGGCGTTGAATGAATTCATCCGACGCACGCGTTGGGGCATGGCCATGCGGGCCATGGCCTTTGATTACGTGGTCATTCCGCTGATGGGAGTTCCGCTGAACACCATTGCCAGCCTCACTTTTGCGCTGGGGTCGGGTTTGGCGGCGGCCGCCGGGATTTTGTTTGCCATCGCCTATCCTGTTTTGGACCCCTATATCGGGATCATCTACGGGTGGAAAGCGTTTGTGGCGGCTATCCTCGGCGGAAGGGGATCGATCAAAGGGGCCTGCCTGGCGGGATTCCTGCTCGGGTTCATCGAGATTTTTGTGGGCGCCTATATGCCGTCCACGGTAAGGGACCTGATTGCCTATTCCATCATTCTCCTGATTCTTGTTTTCCGGCCCCATGGATTTTTTGGAGAGCCGCACAGTGCCAAGCTGCGGCTTTAGGACGACTCACGGCCGGTGATAGACGTGTGTATCCGTTATAGTGACTGAACGAGGGTTTGATATGGTCGAAAAAAATGGTGCATCATCGATAGATACACCGAAACGATTTGTTCGCCTGCGCCAATTTCTGGGTGACATCCCCCTGCTGGCATGGTTGTTCGGCGGTCTGATATCGGTTTTGGTCGAAACCCAGGTCGGGGACGCGTTGGCATCCCTTTTGGGCCTGCCCAAGGTCCCGGTGCTGTTCGGGTGCGTGCTGGCGCTCAAGCATCCGCTTCTGCTTCCCGGCGCCCTGGCATATGTCTCTGTCATCTACATAGCGACAATTGTCCTGGTCGGGAAAATAACGGCGCGGCCTTTCAATCTTCTGGCGGAAAAGATGATTCAATGGCCGATCGTTATTCCGGTGGCCATTCATCTGATCACGCTTTACGCCATCATGCATGTATGGTCGGATATCAGCCTCTACCGGGAGTTGACGCTCAAACTGACCCTCATCGCCATCATGCTGACCCTCAGTTTGAATATCATCAACGGGTACATGGGCGAATTTTCATGCTCTCATCCGGGGTTTATGTCCCTCGGAGCTTATGGCGCATCCGCCATCATGGTCCTTTTCTTTGTCAATGACCGTCTTTTCGGCAAAGCCCTGTTGCCGGAAGCATTGGGCCCCTTCTTTTTCCCGATAGCACTCATTCTAGGCGGTGTGGCCGCCGCTTTGGGGGCCTTGCTCATTGCCATTCCCTCCTTCAAAACCCGGGGGGATTACCTGGCGATTATTTCCCTGGCGTTTATGTTCATTGTCAAAAGCCTGTTCGAGAATCTGCAGTTCATGGGTGGTGCCCGGGGCATCAAGGGGCAACCCGATCTGGCCAATTTGCCGACCGTGTTTATCTGGCTGGTGATCTGCGTCTGGGTGATCAACAACTTTGTGCGATCCACCATGGGAAAAGCCCTGAATGCCGTTCGGGACGATGAAATGGCTGCCGAGGCCATGACCGTCAATACGCGCCGCACCAAGATGGTGGCCTTTTTGTTTGCGGCTTTCTGGGCCGGGGTGGCCGGAGGCCTGTTTGCCCACACCGTTCGCTTCATCAACCCCAATACCTTTGGCGTCCAACGGTTGGCTGAAGTGCTGGCCATGGTCTATTTCGGCGGGTTGAATTCGGTCTATGGGTCCATTGTCGGGGCCGTCAGTCTCAATCTGCTCAGCGAAATGTTACGCCCTCTGGCCCTGTTTAAATGGATCATCATACCGCTTTTGCTTATTCTAATCATGATTTACCGACCGACCGGGCTGGTGGCGTTCAAGGAGTTTGATGTCCGCAAATTGATCCAACCCAAGCACAAATCAGAAAAAGAGGTATAGCATGTCGTTGCTGCAAGTGGAGAACATGACCCATTATTTTGGGGGACTGCGGGCGGTTCACAATTTCAGCCTTGACATCGAACCGGGGCAGATCCGTGCCTTGATCGGACCGAACGGGGCTGGCAAAACCACCATCTTCAATTTAATCACCGGTATCTATACGCCCACGGAAGGGCGCATTGCGCTGGATGGCGAGGAAATCATCGGCCTGCAGCCCCATGAAGTGGCTTCGCGTGGTTTGGGGCGTACCTTCCAGAATTTGTGCCTCTGGCGCCATATGACCGTGCTGGAGCATGTGATGATGGCCCGCTATTCGCGGTTGACCTACGGGCTCGTGGGGGCCTTTTTCGGAACGCCCAGGCGCAATCGGGAGGAGGCCGCCAGCAGATCGAAGGCCCTGGAGTTGCTGGAGCTGATGGATATCGCCCATCTTGCCGATCAAACTGTTATCAACCTTCCCTACGGTGCCCAGCGCCGGGTCGAAATGGCCCGTGCTTTGGCCAGCGAGCCCAAAATCCTTTTTCTGGACGAGCCGACCGTCGGCATGACGCCCGAAGAGCTGGATCAGATGCTGGGCATCATCCGCACGGTGCATCAGGAACTCGGGCTGGCCATTTATCTCATCGAGCACCGGTTGAAGATGGTGATGGAACTCTGTGAAAGAATCCAGACCCTCGTTTTCGGGGAGGTCATTGCAGAGGGGACGCCGGAGGAGATTCAGAGCAATCCCAAAGTTATCGAGGCTTATCTGGGCAAGGAGGCGGTGCATTAATGCTTAAAGTCGAGAATCTCAAAGTATCCTACGGCAACATCAAGGCCCTGCATGGCATCGACTTCAGGATCGACAGCGGGGAAATCGTTTGTATCATCGGCGCCAATGGTGCCGGCAAAAGCACCACCCTCAGGGCTATATCCCGACTCGTCAAGGTGGAAGAGGGGACCCGAATGACCTATGACGGGAAAAACCTTCTGGATTTTCCGGCGGATCAGGTCGTAAGCGAACTCGGCATTACCCATGTTCCGGAAGGGCGGCGGCTTTTCGGCAATTTGACCGTTATGGAGAACTTGAAGCTGGCCACGTTCGCCCGCAAGGATAACGACCAGATCGGAAAAGACCTGGAGCGCATGTTCGGCATTTTCCCCCGGCTCAAAGAGCGCGAAAATCAGAAATCCGGAACGCTGAGCGGCGGCGAACAGCAAATGCTTGCCATCGCACGCGCCTTCATGAGCGGGCGCAAAGTCATGCTGCTGGATGAGCCCTCCATGGGATTGGCTCCGCTTTTAATGATGAACGTGTTCGATGCCCTCAAAGAGATCAACCAGCAGGAGGGCACCGCGATTATGCTCGTGGAGCAGAATGCCCGCCTGGCCCTGCAGTTTTCGGCCCGGGGCTATGTATTGGAAAACGGCAATCTCGTTCTGGAAGGCAAGTCGGCCGACTTGCTCAACGATCCCGAGGTTCAGAAAGCCTACCTTGGGGGGTAGCGACCCTCTCGCATTTTTCCCAAACCGCCCGGTTGGCTTAGGCCCCGGGCGGTTTGCGTTTGCAGGGCTTAGCTTGCCGAATGAGGTCTGAGGTCATGGCATGAAATGGATGCTAGCCGCTTTGGCACTTTTGTACGCTTTGGTGCCTTTTGATTTATTGCCCGATCTGCTTGTTGGGTGGGGGTGGCTGGACGATCTGTTCCTCTTGGGGCTGGTCTGGTATCTATTCTTTTGGCGGGGGCGACGGCCCACCCGCAGGACGGTGCCCGGAGGGGATGACGAATCGGGCAAGACGCAGGAGCACGCGCAGGCATCATCCGCAGAAACGGATCGGGACGGGGCGGAACCCCCAGAAAATCCCTACGACGTTCTGGGGGTCCCAGTCGGGGCCAGTCAAGCCGAGATTCAGGCGGCCTACAGGCGTTTGGCCGCCCGTTATCATCCGGACAAGCTGGCCCATTTGGGCTCGGAGTTTCAGATCCTGGCCGAAGAAAAATTCAAAGTCATCCAGTCGGCCTACGAGATCTTGCGCGAGCGGCGGTAGACGGGTTGGCCTTATTGGGATTCCTTGATGAGCATGGTGGCCGGGTCAAACCTCGCAGCCGTCTCCTGCGTAGAAGTTTCCAGACCTTTCAAAATGCGAATGTGAATATCCTTGCCCTCCGGCAATAGCTGAACCGCAACATCGAAAAGGTCTTGCAGGGAAGTCAATTGGGGCGGTATCCCATCGGGAGTAGGCGCTTCATGGCGGTGGGTACGCACCGTAAACCAACAGCGGACGCCGGTGGCGGCGCATAGCGCTTTCAATTCTTCAATCTGATGGCGGATATCTCCGTCGAAGGGCATGCCGTCAACGATGAGGGTATGGGGCCGGAAAATATTCTGCTCCATCAAATCCGTCAAACGCTCCTTGAGCTTGGGCACACTGAAGCCTTCCACCTTGAAGGTCATGATGAATCGGTGGGGCAGGAGCTCATCCCAAAGAGAGGCCGAGGCCCGCAAATTTCGTTTTTCCGCCAACAGGTTGAAAACTTCCCGGTACCATAAGGTAACCTTGTCCACCGGGTCTTCCAGACTGATGTGAAGAATATTGCGGTCACGCAACATGGTATGCAGGGCGATTTGGACCAGGAAGGCGGTCTTGCCGATGCCAGCACGGGCCAAAACAGCACCGAAAGCGCCGTCCGGCAGACTGTCTTCCGAGGTCAACCCAAGCTGGTGCAGTGGATTTCTCAAAATAAGATCTTTTTTCATCGTGGTCAGGTTCCTTTCCCTGATGGTGATGACCCGTCCTTTCGGCTTAAGAGAGGGAAGTTGAGCCTCTCTGGAAGCTGTGGCTGGCGACCCGACGGGTTGTAGCCGATCTATTGCCGGCCGGATTATACGCGAGCGCATATCTTTTAACAGTCTCCTTGTCATAGGATAAAGGGGAAACCCGGGAACGCCGCCACCGCAATGGAAAACGTTCCGCTTAAAAGATGCGTTCGTGCGCTTAGGCCACCTGCTTCTTTTCGGCCTGACGTTGTTTTTCGAGGTCTTCCGCCACCGACTGCGGTACCTGGCGGTAGGTGGCAAACTCCATGGTAAATTGCGCCTTGCCCTGGGTCAGGGACCGCAGGACCGTGGAATAGCCAAACATCTCGGCCAATGGAACCTGACACTCGATAGCGCATTGGCTGCCCTCATCCTGTGAGCCCACAATCATGCCGCGGCGCTGGTTCAAGGACCCCATAACAGCCCCCTGGAATTCGTTGGGTGTTTCCACCACGACCTTCATTACCGGTTCCTGAATCACGGGTTTGGCTTTGGCATATCCCTGCCGAAAGGCCCCGCGGGCAGCCGCTTGAAAGGCCATGTCGGATGAATCCACCGAATGGGAAGCACCATCATTGATGACGATTTTGATACCGGTCACCGGGAATTCCATTTTGGGACCCTTGGCCAGGCAATTGCGGAAGCCCTTTTCGCAGGCCGGAATGTATTGGGTCGGAATCGCACCGCCCACGATCTTGCTTTCAAATTCGAACTCACCATCTTCAAGAGGCTCGATAAAGCCGGCAACCCGCCCGAACTGTCCGGCCCCGCCGGTTTGCTTTTTGTGGATGTAATCGAATTCGGCCTGGGCGGTGATGGTCTCGCGATAGGCCACCTGGGGTTTTCCGGTGCTGACCGCTGCCGCGTACTCGCGCTTCATGCGTTCGACATAGACCTCGAGATGGAGTTCTCCCATGCCGGAGATGATGGTGTCGCCGGTTTCTTCGCTGACATACGTCCGGAAGGTCGGGTCTTCCTTGGTGAAGCGGTTGAGCGCCTTGGACATGTTGATCTCGGCCTTGTGGTCATCCGGCTTGATGGCCAGCGAGATGACCGGCTCGGGCACGTACATGGACGTCATGGTGAGATTCTGGCCCGGGGCCACGAAAGTGTCGCCGGACGCACAGTCGATGCCGAACAAGGCGCCGATGTAACCGGCCGGGATGGCCTCGATATCCTCCATCTGGTCGGCATGCATGCGAACCACCCGGCCGATTTTGACCTTCTTGCCCGTGCGGACATTGATCACGGTATCGCCTTTGGCCAGACGTCCCTGGTAGACGCGTATGTAGGTCAGCTGGCCGTACTGTCCGTCTTCCAGTTTGAAGGCCAGTGCTACCAAAGGATCGGTCTGCTGGCTGCTGAGGGTAACCGGGGTTTCGTCATGTTCGGTGTCGAGCGCGGTGTTTTCGACCTCGGCGGGACAGGGCAGGTAGGTCGTAACAGCGTCCAGCAGGGGTTGTACGCCTTTGTTTTTGTAGGCCGATCCGATAAATACGGGGGTAATGCCCCGCTGCAAAACACCTTCCCGCAGCGCGGCATGAACGAGTTCGACCGGGAGGTCCTGTTCCTCAAGGACGGCTTCCATCAGTTCGTCCGAAAACATGGTGGCCGCGTCGATGAGTTCCTCACGCCGCTGATTGGCTTCCTCCTGCAGGGCTTCCGGGATTGTTTCGATACGGAGGGATTCCCCGTTATCACCATCAAAGTAGATGGCCTGCATGCGGACCAGGTCCACGATACCCTCAAAATCGGCTTCCAAACCGATGGGGATTTGCAGGGCCACCGGCTTGTGGCCGAGTTTGTCCTGCAACTGGTCAATTACCCTGAAAGGGTTGGCACCGCTGCGGTCGCATTTGTTGATGAAGGCAATCGAAGGGACTTTGTAGCGCTTCATCTGCTGATCGACGGTGATCGACTGGGATTGAACCCCGCCGACGGCGCAGAGGACAAGGATACCGCCATCGAGTACCCGCAGGGAACGTTCCACTTCGATGGTAAAATCCACGTGGCCCGGGGTGTCGATGATATTGATTTCGTGTCCATCCCATTCGCAGTAGGTGGCGGCAGAAGCGATGGTAATGCCACGCTCTTTTTCCAACTCCATGGAGTCCATGGTGGCGCCTACACCATCTTTGCCTTTGACGTCATGAATGGCGTGGATGCGCTGGGTATAGAACAAAATGCGTTCGGTCAGGGTGGTTTTTCCGGAATCAATATGGGCACTGATACCGATGTTTCTAACTCTTTGAATATCCGTTTTCATGTTGCGATCCTCTGCGATGTTCGTCTGAAAACCATTCTCGGGGTTGTCGCGCCCGTCTGTCAGCGGTCATCCCCGCAACCATAAAAAAATCACCCGGACCATCGATCCGGGCGATATTCTTTTGGCAAGTTAATGTTTAAACTTTATTAATATATAATGTTAGTTTGATTTGTCAATCAAAATATTGACTTGTCTGCAAGAATTTGGTTTACCTGCCGTGGTTAGCGTGTCGGCAGCGTTTGGGCCGCAGCTAAACTTGATGGATCGCCAACGCACGCCGCCCATTGGCAGGGTCGCTTTTTAGAGCAACAAGTCAGCCTCAGGAAAACAATGCCGCCATCAATTGCTTCATCCGTACTGGGCCGCGGCCTATCGGCCGCCTGGCCCATTTGCTTAGGCTATTTACCCATCGGCATGGCCTTGGGCGTATTGGGGCAAAAGGCCGGCCTGCATCCCCTGGCCATCGGATTCATGTCCCTTGTTGTTTTTGCCGGAAGCTCCCAATTTATTGCGGTATCGATGATAAGCAGCGGCATGCCGGCTTTTACCATCGTCATCACCACGTTTGTCGTTAATCTTCGTCACCTCCTTATGAGTTCCGCCCTGGCCATACCCTTTCGCGGGCGTTCGCGCAGCGTGTTGACACTGTTCGCTTACGGCGTGACCGATGAAAGTTTTGCGGTCAACTACCCCAAATTGCTTGAAGGCGATTGGCATATTGAACACGCTTTGGTGGTCAATCATGCCGCCAACTTAACCTGGATTGCCAGCACCGTAGCCGGTGGGTACGGCGGTCAATACATACCGGAAGGTGCGTTCGGCATTGACTACGCTCTGATCGCGATGTTCATCTGTTTGCTCGTTTTTCAATTGCGGGGAAAAATATACCTTGTCACCGCCATCCTTGGCGGCGCACTGGCGGTAGGGCTTGCACTGGTGTTGCCAAGCAATTGGCATATTATCGTGGCATCCACCCTGGCGGCGGTTTGCGGGGCGTCTATTAAGCGTTATTACAGGCGGTTGTCATCATGAGGGCATTCTGGCCGGATTACACGATGATGATTTTCGCTATGGGGCTGGTGACCTTTATTCCCCGCTGGCTGCCACTGCTGTTCCTGAGTCGTCGCGATCTGCCGCAGTGGCTGGTGGATTGGCTGGATTTTATTCCGGTGGCCATTTTGAGTGCGCTTCTGGCGCCCTTGCTGGTGACATCCGGACCTTTACCGCACCTGGATTTTCAACGCATTGAGTTGGTTGCGGCTCTTCCGACATTTGGCGTAGCATGCTGGACGCGCTCTTTGGGCGTCACGGTACTGGCCGGTATGTTCAGTTTCTGGCTGTTAGGGTTATTCTGGCCGATTTAGCCGGCTGTTCTTTGCGTGAAATATCCGGACTATATGCGGTGCGGGTTGCGCAGACGTTTTGGAAGGGGGCGGCTTCTGAGCAGGATATAGGTGGCGCCGGCCCCCCCATCGCAGATACGTGCACTCGTATAAGCCATGACCCATTTTCGCCAGGAGCCCTGATGGAGCCATTTCACGAGATGTGACTTCAGAACCGGTTCGACGGGTGAGGAAAGACCGCGGCCGTGAACGATGAGAACCATTCGCAGGCCTTGACGAACGGCCTGATGAAAAAACTTGTCGACGGCCTCCCGGGCTTGTCGGACTGTCATGCCATGCAGGTCGATATGGGCTTGAATGGCAAACTGGCCTTGATGAAGGCGACGTGCCATTTCATGGGGCACATCATGCCCCTTGCCTTCAATATACTCCGGCGTATACGCGACATGGAAGCCACGGCCGTTTTCGATAAGATCTTCTAAGCATATCAGACTATTGTCATCTTCGTTGGGCAGGTGCCTGGTCTGAAGTCGGCGGGGGGGCATGGCCACCGCGTTCACCGATTTCAATGGTATGACACCTTCCACGGCTTTAAGAAAGAGGGCCTTTTCCTGTTGCGGAGTGAGAACCTTGCCGCCGCTGTCCGGAATGCGAACGGCCGGGAAATTTTCTACCGGCAGGTCATTCTCCCTCAAGAGTCGTTTTAAATGGCGAAATGATTTGCACGTCGCTTTCTTCTTCATGACGCCCCCGCTTTGCACGCCATTGCTGTGACACGAAAAATGGTTGGTTTTAATATGGCGTCTGAATGTCATTACCATAGTAGTGTTCGGCAAGACGGTTGACAATGACAAATCTAATGCGGGCTGGATCGACCAAAATTTTATTTGGTCCAGAAAACCTGGTCCTCTGTGCCAGGTCGGAGATAATTGGCTCCGCCGTAATCGTCGTATAGGAATTCAGGCGTCAGAATCCAGAAGTCAGAATAAGGTTTTCGCCTTCGGCGCAATCGATTTTTTTCAAAAGACGGAGCGAAGCGACATCAAAATCCTTCTGGCTCCTGAATTCTGTCTTCTGGCGCCTATTGTCTCTCGTGATTGGAGCATCCCCCCTTCCAGGGGGAACCAAAAGCCGGGTCCTGCGGGCCCGGATATATACGTGTTTTGCCAAAAGATCATCGCATGCTTTTTTGGGCGGATGCGATATTCACCTGAGAACGGAAAATATAGATCTAGGCCTCGCAGTAAATTCCCAAAGGTGGCATTGCTTGACTAAGCAGTGGTTTTGGGATGAAATACCATGCAGCAACGTTCCTTAAAAAATCTGAAGGAGTGCGCAATGGATATCAATATGTGCTGCCCCGAAAAAGTTGTTTCCGCCGAGATGGCGATTGCCAAAATCAAGCGGGGCAGCCGTGTATTCGTCGGAACGGGATGCGGTGAACCCCAGCATCTAATTCGAGCCATGGTAAAAAACGAGCAATTGCAGGATATTATGCTTTACCAGATGATGTCGTCCACTTTGGCGGATTATGTGGACGACCCGTCATTTGCCAATCGTTTTAATCTCAAACTCTTTTTTATCAGCAAAACAATGCGGAAGGCCGCTTTTGAAGGGAAAATCGACTATATCCCAGCTTATTTATCAAAGATACCAAGGCTTTTTTCAAGCCATCGCATCGGGTTGGATGTCGCATTGGTTCAGGTGAGTCCTCCCGATCATTTCGGGTATTGCAGTTTGGGTGTATCGGTCGATATTACCCGTTCGGCCATGGACCACGCCCAAATGGTTATTGCCCAGATCAATCCCAGAATGCCACGCACATGGGGGGATAGCTTTGTGCATGTGGATGAAATTGATTATCTGGTTCCGAAGGATGAAAACATCGTTGAGACCCTGACCTATCATGAAGACAATCAGATCTCCATGCGCATCGGCCATTTTGTATCCCAGTTGGTTGAGGATGGCGCCACGCTCCAAATAGGATTCGGATACTTACCCAATGCCATTTTACGCTATCTGGATCAAAAGAACGATCTTGGCATTCATACTCAACTCATCACAGACGGGCTCCTGCCGCTGTTTGAAAAAGGTGTTATTACCAATAAAAGAAAAACCCTACTGCCCGGTCGCGTCGTCGCTTCCCTGTGCATGGGGACTGAAAAGCTGTATCGTTTTGTAGACAATAACCCGGTTTTCTATTTTCGCTCCTCAGAATTCGTCAACGATCCCACCGTTATTGCCCGCAATGACAATTTGATATCCATCAGTAGTGCCTTGGAAGTCGATTTGACCGGTCAGGTTTGCTCGGATTCGATGGGGCAACTTTTTTACAGCGGCATTGGTGACCAGGTGGATTTTTTAAGGGGCAGCGCCATGTCAGACGGTGGGTTTTCAATCATTGCCCTGCCGTCAACCGCATGCAATGGGAGTGTTTCCCGCATTGTGCCGTACCTCAGTGAGGGCTCGGGTGTGGCCACGACGCGTGCCGATGTCAATTTCGTCGTCACCGAGTACGGCATTGCTGAATTGCAGGGTAAAAGCATATTCCAGCGGGTCATGGAGCTTACCCAGATTGCCCATCCGAAATTTCGTGATCAGCTAATCCAGACAGCGAAAAACAGACACTATATTTTTTCCGATCAGCTGGCACCCGCACAGGAGGACCTTCTGTTCCTTGAAGGATACAAATCAACGCTGGATATCAAAAACGGAAAGACCCTGCATTTTCGACCCTTGTTGCCCTCAGATGAATTTGCATACCGAAATTTCTTTTATTCGCTTCAAGAAGAAACCATTTATTACCGGTTTTTCTACCAAATGAAGTTGTTTTCCCATGAAATCATTCAGAAACAATGGGCCAACGTCGATTACCGTAAGAATATGTCCATGATTGGGCTGGTTCAGAAAGCCGGTCATCAGGAAATCGTTGCGATCGGGACATATGCCCAGGAAAACGAGATCAGTGCAGAGGTGGCCTTTGTTGTTCGTGAGGATTTCCAGGGAATGGGGATCGCTTCCTATATGCTTGAAATATTGGAAGGTATCGCCAAGGAAAACGAGTATGAACAGTTCACGGCTACGGTTTTGAAAGATAACCAAGGCATGCTGAAGGTATTCCGGAAATGCTATCCGGAAGCACGCATCAAGGTCAGTGGCGGGAGCGAAGTGTCCGTCGTGATGAAATTTGAGCCGCAAAGGGGCAATGCGGATGGCAAAGAGCAGGGTTAGCCGGGAAAGGTATCGGGACGGCGCTGTGTTTCCTGGAGCTTCGCCAACCATTTTGGCATCGCGATATCGCTGGGGAGATTGAGTTTTTTCTTGATAAAACACTATTTTTTCTGCTATTTATGAAAAATTGTGTAACGGACGGGGGCTGCCTAAGCGTCACCTGATGATGGGTGATGCGTCCATACAGAAAATTCCAAAAATTGAAGACCATTAGAATCGTATTTTGAAATGTACGGTGATAAAGGTTTGCGAAGCATGCGGGGCGCTATCGGCCGAATGGCCTGCAACCCCCATATAAGCGCCTGAAGGAAGCTCAGGGCGGCTTGGATATAAGCCGAATATATTCAGGGAGGTACATCAATTGTCTTATACGCTTGGCCAGAAACAGCTCGATAGTATAGACGAGATTCTCCAGACGGATTTGGTCGACATCGGTGTTCATTGTGTCTTCCTTATCGATATGTCTGGAAACATTATCGCCAGCCTCGACGACGGGGAGAATAAACATGATATTTATTCCCTGGCAGCATTGGCGGCGGGCAATTTTGGCGCCGTAAGTGCAATGGCCAAGATTGTGGGGGAAGGAGAATTTTCCCTTCTGTTTCATAAGGGAAAAAAGGAAAATATTCATTTCAGCAAAGTTTTGACAGAGTTTCTGCTGATTACCCTCTTTGGAAACGACCTTTCTCTTGGTTTCCTTAGGTTGAAAGTTGCCGAATCCGTTGAAAAAATTAAAAAAATTCTAGAGCCCATCCACACACCCTGAAAAATGGTGCCGGCCAGGGATTTCATAATCATATGACTATAGACGGCAGGTAAAATTTCAATGGCATTTGTAAATTTAAAAAAGAAGGAAGTTCAGGTCAAAATCGTATATTACGGTCCCGGTCGCGGCGGGAAGACTACCAACCTTGAATATATTTATACCAAGTTCAATGAACGCATCCAGACGGAGATGGTTACCGTCAAAACCCATGGTGATCGAACACTTTTTTTTGACTTTCTCCCTATCGATATTGGGAAAATTAACGGCTATACCGCCAAGATGCAATTGTATACCGTCCCCGGGCAAGTAAAATATAACGCGACCCGTCGTCTGGTCCTTCGCGGCGCCGATGGTATCGTATTTGTCGCGGATTCCATGGCCGTCCGAAGGGAAAAGAATATCCTTTCGCTAAAAAACCTGCATGAAAATCTGAAGAACTATAAAAAGAGCATTTTTACCATTCCGCTTGTTTTTCAGTACAACAAGGTTGACCTCGCGGAACAGGGAATTCCATTGCTTCCATTTGCTACAATGGAGAAAGATCTCAATAGCCAACTTAAACGCCCGGCTTTTGAAGCGAGCGCCGTAACAGGTTCCAATGTCGTCCCGACATTAAAAAAGATTATTACCATGACGATGACCTCTATCAAGGACGAACTCAAATAGGAGGTGGCCGTTGAGCAATGATTTTCAGGAAAAGAAAGTGGACAGCGAGTTGGAGAACCGTTTGGATTCACTTTTTGATGAAGACGGCCTGGATGAAGAGATGCCCAAAGGTGTCGGTAGCTCTTCAAAAGACCCTTTAGATGAACTGAAATCGCTCGTTATGTCCATAGAATGGGAGATTACGGACGATATCATGGAGCGGTTTCTTGATCAGATCGATTCACTCAAAACGCGCTTTGGGGAAGATCGAATTATTGTTATGTTCCTGCAGTTACTTGGCTCCCTGGGGTTGTATGTCAAAACCAATAAAGGGAAAGCGCATCCCAGTTCGTTCAAGTTGTTAAATTCAGTCTATGAAAGTTTTGAAAAAGCGGTTTCTCCTGGGAAAATATCGCCTTCCGAAAAGAAAAAGTTGCTCTATATTGAACTCAATAAATACAAAGAATTAAAAGAACAAATAGAATCTGTGAGGGAACCTGAGCCCTCTCGGTCGTCTACGATGACCGCGGGGGCTTCGGAGGGTAATGGCCCGAAGAAACCCCCGGCCGGTGAGGCAAATGCCAAGGCTACCCCAGTCCAAGGCTCTGGTGGGATAACACAAGCCTATTTTGATGAAGTTGTAAATAATCTGAAAAACGCTATTTTGGGCGAACTTGTTGGTATCCGAAAGGAACTGAAACGGATCGCAAAATCTTGATGCGATTATTCGGGATTAAGCTCGGTTGCGTAAAAGAATAGGACGCCTCTGATCGACGGATACGAATGCATTGGGTTAAAGAGATGAGGAGGTAGGCGATGGATTTATCGTCTGGAGATATTTCTGATCTAATCTTTAAGCCGGTTGTTAGGGATGATTTAGGGAACTTCTCTCTCGATGGTCATATGTTGAGTGTCCTTATGGCACTCGACGGAAAAAAAGCGCTTCGCCAGGTTGCGCAAGAGACTGGCCTCAACATGGCGACCTTACGTGAAGCTGCCGGTAAACTTCTCGAACTGAAATTGATTGAAACGGTTGAAGTCGGCATTGCTGTTGTCGATAACGAGTTTATTTCATATATGATTACGGAACTTTCGATGGCCATCGGTCCATTAGGAGAGGTCATTGTGGAAGATGGTTTGGAAGATCTGGGCTTTAGCCGTAATAATTTTCCAACCCATCGTGCCGCTGAACTCATCAATTTACTGGCCCAAGAGATTCAGCGAGAGGAAAAGAAAACAGAATTCAAACAGAACATGGTAAAGAAAATTAGAGAAAAAGGCTACTGATACACGCTCTGTATCATCACCTTTGCATAAAATTTGACACATCGGATTGAACAATTCAGGTTGTCGGCGTTTTAAACCGATCTGGATCCCATCTGGCATTCCAGAAATTTGTCGATATTGCAGACAAGGAGTAGGCCATGATCGTAATTTGTGAGGAGTGCGGGAAAAAATACAAGATCGACCCTGCTAAAATCAAAGGTGATCAAGCACGCTTCAAATGCAAGGCATGTTCGCATGTTATCACCGTTACAAAACAAGAGGGCGTAAAAGAACCTGATGTTACGCCGGATCCGACACCTGCGGTGCCCAGTGTACAGGATGATAATGCGTCGCAGGAAGCGTCTTTTGATGATAGCGCAACGGCGTCTCCGGAAGCTAAGCCCGCAAGAGAATCGACCGCCAGAAGGGTTGAGAGTCGGAAAAAGAAAACAGGTATGGGTTTGACAACCAAAGTCATTCTATTGATGCTGCTGGTCAGTTTATTGCCCGGAGCAATATATTTCGTCATTTCATTTAAACAAACCAACGACCGTATTCTCACCGATACAACGCGATTCGGCAACCAGATAACCACTGCTTTGGCTGATGAAGTCAACGAATGGATTGACAAGAATGTGCGGGTTTTAAAGGCGGTTGCCAAGATGCCCGGCATACAATCCATGAATCGTTTCGAGCAGGAAATTTTGCTTAAAACCGTTCAAAAGGAATACCCTTGGATGTATTTGGTTTTCACAACCGACATCAATGGGATGAATGTCGCAAGAAACGACGGAAAAGACCTGAAAGACTATTCGGATCGCCAATATGTCCAGGACGTCACCTCAGGCAAGGAAGTTGCGTGGCAGAATCTGATAGGAAAAACATCCAAAAAGCCTGCCCTCGTTATTGCCGTACCCATTAAGAAAAACAACCAGATGATCGGCGTCCTTGCCGCTGCAATGACCCGGGATGCCATCAGCAAACGTATCGCTACATGGAGTCAAGGACAGACAGGATACGCCTTTCTGGTCGATCAAGACGGTAAAGTCGTTGCCCACCAGAAGAAGGAATTTGTAGAAAAACAGGAAGATTTTAGCAAACATGATCTTGTCAAAGCGAGTAATAGAAAACAAAAGGGAATGATAGAATTTAAAGATACCGGCCGCGATGCTATTGGGTTTGCCCAAAAAACCGATCTGGGTTGGACTCTGGCCACTCAGCAGGAAAGAAATGAAGCTTTTGTTATCCTAAAAGAGGCTCAAACCTATGCGTTTATTCTTATGGGTGCGACCTTTGTGGTCGTTGTTTTAATTGCCTATCTTGCGAGCCGGGCGATTGTTACCCCCATACGCAAACTGACAGATGCAGCCAACCGGATCAGTGTCGGGGAGCTTGGTGTGGAAATTGAAAATAAATCTAAAGACGAGATTGGTGACCTGGCTGAAGCTATTACGCGGATGCAGGATAGTATCCGTTTGTCGATAGAACGATTAAGGCGGCGGAGAAGATGACAAACAGTTAATAGAGCGGTAGGTGAATTGATTAAAAACAGTTCTCTTGAATGCCGCAGGCCTGTTCAAAAGCTACAGTGTATCCATTCTGAAAAGGGCTGCGGCATTGGCTTTGAATGTTTGTAATTGTCACAACATATTCTGCATCTTGGTAAATGGAGAAAGCGTAATTAATAGATGTAAACCCGTTGGACCCATTTTATCATTTGATGCTCAGGAATCAGAATGATTGTTATACCCAAAGAAAATCCTATTATCGGAAATATGAACAGTTATTATGTTCAGATTGAGCGGCTCATTGAACACTATCAAGGTGAAGTGGGTTGTGGTGGGCTATATTTCAAATCCATGTCGTCTGAAGGAATTATTTTTTTTGATAAAGACGAGGTGCTAAACGGGTTATTTCTAAAAAAGGAAGACAGGACCAAGGGCAAAGATGCTGTCGATCGCCTGATCAAATCGTCTGAAGCAACAAACTATGCTTTGAGTGTTTATATCCTTAGGCCTGAAGATATTTATTTTTGGTCTACGATTCCAGATGCACAAAAAATTTATCAAGACCTCTCAACCGAATTTACGGATTTAGAGGGGCTGATAAAGAAGATGAAATCGGAAGGTTTGACCGGCTTTATTGAGGTTTTCATAAATGATAAAACGGGTGGCGGTCTGATTTTTTTTAATAATGGCCAGATCGCTGGTGGTTCCTACAGCTGGGGGAAAGGTGACAGCCTCAGGGACGTTGACGATCAGAAAAGGCTTATTCAGTTGACAAAAGACCATGGCGGGTCTTTTCATGTAAGCCGGATACCATTGAATCAGAACGAATTAGCTGAAGATGACGAGATGGAATTGGATGCTGAAGAAGTCTCTGATAAACCCTCCAAGCGTATTCTTGTAGCAATGGAGGAAATGATTGCCATCTTTGAACGTACGGTTCGTGGCACCAAAAGTATCGATACCGATTTTGCGACCCTTTTAAGACGCAAATTTGTTGAAAAAGCTGACCGATATCCATTTCTTGATCCTTTTGCCGCTGAGTTCAAGTACGCCGATGAGAAAATCACTTTCGACGGCAGTACGACCGACGGAGAGTTAACGAAAGGCGTCATGGAATCAATTTCGGAACTTTCCGAAGAACTCAAGGCATCAGATCGTTTCAAGAGTAATCTTGCCACGTGGATGAAAAAGTATAAAGAAGAAGTTGAAACTTTTGGAATCAAATTTTGATTTTTCTGCCGTGCTGTAGTGAACCATACGCGATTTTTTTACATCAATTATGGATGCTTCTTTACGCAATTATTCAGAGTTTGTTCGGAACTTGCCCGTAGCCGTATATCGCGTCACGGTCGAAGGCAAAATCGCTTTTTGTAACGACCCATTCGCGCGCATATTTGGTTTTGAGTCGGTAAACGAGGCCATTGGATTTCCCGAAATTAAGCTCTATCGGAATAAAAGAGACCGCGGGACACTGGTTCAGGCTGTTCTACAAAATGGCATGATAAGTGAAATGCCGGTACCTTTTTCAAGGCTGGATCGGACGCCCATTTGGTGTTCGGTAACAACCAAAGCCATTATTGATGATGATGGCGAGGCCGTATTCCTCGATGGTCTTGTTCGTGACATTACGGGTGAAATCGAGGAATCCGTCGGTTATAATAACCTGATAGACCGAATGGATACAATCGAGTCCGCTGTTTTTCTTTTGGATCCTAAAGGTATCATTTTACAGGCGAATCACGCTGCTGAACAACTGATCGGTTATAACGGACATGATTTAAAAGAGCGTCTTTTTGCCGATTTTTTGGCAAAGGAGGATCAGAAGCTGTTTTTCCTTTTCCTAGGCGATACAATTCGTATTGGACGGGAACAAATTATTCTGAAACTTAGCGGCAATACACAGCAGGAGCGTTTCATACGTATCGAAACAGCCGTGCAAAAAAACGAAGGGCGTTCAAGGCAAATCAATTGTATTGTCAGTGATGTTACGGAAAAAGTAAGGCAAATCCGGGATAAAACCAATCGTGATAAATTCCAGGGCGTGCTTGAAATGGCTGGCGGGGTAGCCCATAGGTTCAACCAGCCATTGACGATTATAACGAATATTATAAATGAAGCGCTTTCTATAATCAAACCTGATGATAGACTTTACAACAGCATGGTAAAGATGCAATCGCAAATTGAAAAACTAAACGATATTGCCCGAAAGGTGGGCAATATCAAAAAATACGAAGCGGTTGATTATGTGGCCGGTGTCAAAATTGTTGATATCGACAGGGCATCTTAGGCTGCTATAGAGGATGAATAGATGATACGGAAAGTTCTTTTTGTCGATGATGACCAGGAAATGTTGCAAGCTCTAAAAGAAGGACTAGAGAAATATCGCGAAACCTTTACGGCCGTGCTGGCTGAGGATGGGGTCGATGCGGTCAATCAGTTAAAACGCCATCCGATATCTCTCGTTGTGACAGATCTTAAAATGCCAAATATGGATGGGTTCAGTCTGCTCGCTCATGTTATGGAAAAATATCCTGAAATTCCTGTAATCATCATTACAGGATACAGTACATCCGAGATGAAACGGCTCGCTCAGGAGGGGGGGGCTGTCGGATATATCAGCAAACCCTTTTTGATAGAGGATTTAGCAAAACACATCATGAAAACGCTTCGGAAGGAATCCGATGGGGGCACACTCCATGGCGTTTCATCTGGTATATTCCTCCAATTGATGGAAATGGAGGAAAGAACATGCACAATACGCTTGCACGACAAAGGATCGGGGATGAAGGGCGTCCTGTTTTTCAGAGATGGCGAGCTTTTGGACGCTCGCGTCGATGAAAAGCAGGGACTTGACGCGGCCTATCTCATATTTTCATGGGAACAGGTAACGTTGTCGATACAGAACGAATGCCCACAAAGGGACAACAAGATCAATAGTGACCTCCAGCCGATAATACTAGAGGCGATGCGTCTGAAAGACGAGGCTGAAGATGAAAAGGAATTAATCGCCGATGACGAAAAGGTGGAAGAAATTTCAAGCAAAGAAGAGCCAAGTTCCTCAGTTGAAAACATCAAAATGATTTTGAGCAGAGAAGTCGGAGAGCGTTGTGGGCTTGAAGACATCTATCAAGATGGTAGTATGAACGCCGTAATTCAAACCATTTCAGAATTGGGCATGGCACACCAATATGGTGCGTTGAAAGTAGGCTACATCGATAAACGGGCAGCGCATGATACCATCATATTACCGGGGGAGCCATCGACGATTATATCTGTTAATCCAAAATGCCCACGAGATAAAATCATTCAGGTGTTGAGCGACTACAACTGAGGCGAACGATAACGGCGTCAGCAAATTCGATAAATCATTGGCAGTGCGGGGCGAATGACAAATATGAAAGATCTCTTCAATGATGTGTTAAGCATCAGCGGCGTTCAGGGTGTGATACTGTTTTCCGGGCAAGGAAATATTATTTACGATTCAATTGAAGACCAGCAACAGGGAAAACCGCCGACATTCAAAAATTGGAAAAAACTTTTTGGAATACTTCAAAATACGCATGAGGCTGATTTTGTTTTCGATAAAGGACGGTTTTATTTGCGCCGATTGGATGATGGCTTTTTGTTAATTCTGATGCAATCATTTGCTTCGATAGCGATGGTGAAATTAAATTGCGACATTTTGCTTCCTCAAATCAAAACTTCGAGAAGCAGCAGGGGAATAAAGGGTTTTTTTAAACGGTGAGTTAATGTGACAATTACATTAAGACAATTCCAGCGTGGTTTGTCGCTAAATAATTGAGAGTGCTAACATGGCCAAGACTGACCAAACATTGAAGTCTGATCAAAGTTCTAAAATTAACGAAGCTGAAGTTTGTTATTCAATGGGGCTATACGATGAAGCCTTGTCCATTTTTAGTCAAGTTATAGACGACTTCCCTGATCTCGATAATGAAAGTAAGAAGAAAGTACAGCAGAAAATTAAAGAGATAAAAGCGCACTTGGAAGAGCAGGAAGGCGATGAAGCCGGTAGTGTTTCAACCGAAGAAATTTCCATGTTGAAGAAGTCACTTTCCGGCCAGGAAGACGCGCCTGCGATACTCGATAGTGCATCTGCTTTCAAAGACCTGGGGCTTTTTGAGGAAGCTCTGGCTGAATATGAAAAGATTTTACTTCTCGAATATCCTCCCGAAAGCGTTATTCCAGACATCGTTGACTGTTTGCTGAAACTATTCTCACCAAATGATCTTTTTGATAAAATTTTGAAAATTGTAAGTGATCAAAGATTGGACGTCGAAAAGCGCGGTTTGGTTAAATACCATTTCGGATTGGAAATGGAAAAACGCGATTATCGCGATCTGGCCTTAGATCTTTACGAAGAAGCTGAGAAGGACACTCCCGAAGAACCCGAGCTGGTAAAACGGATTGAAACGTTACGCTCAAGACTATCAAGTGGTTCCAAATATGACTTTCTCCTCCGACAACAGCTCGTTACTACGGAACAACTTCAAAAGGCCGCAAGCCTGTCAAAACAAACACGCAAAAGTGTTGAAACAGTTCTCATTGAAAATTTTGGGATCAGTAAAGACGATATCGGAAAATCATTCGGACAATTCTATGGGTGTAGTTTTCGAATTTACGATGAGGACTTGTCGACTCCGTATGAATTGCTTGGCAATCTGAAAAAAGCTTTTCTGTTGCACGAACTGTGGGTGCCCTTAAGTTGGGGAAAAGAGGGTGTCGAAGTCCTTGTTGCCGATCCACGTGACCTGAATAAGACTGACAATATCAAAGCCTTGATGAAGACCGGAAAGATAAATTTTTGTGTCGCTATCCGTGAAGATATCGAGGCTTTCATCAAGAGGTTTTATTCGACCGACCAGTACAGTGACATGGCACAGGGCGGCGAGATGATCGATAACTTCGATGATATTCTCGATGTGTCTTTTGAGGAAGAAGATGATGTTGATGATGCCATCGATGAGTTGGACGAGAGCTCAAGCAAAGTTGTTAAATTGGTGGACCAATGCCTAATTGCCGCCTATCGAAAAAATGCATCCGACATTCATATCGAACCATCGCCCCAGACCAAGTCGACGAATATACGCTTCAGAATGGACGGTGTATGCCAGGATTACATCAAAGTGCCGAATTCGCTCGCAAGAGGAATTATTTCCCGAATTAAAATTATGTCCAATCTGGACATTGCCGAGCGACGACTGCCTCAGGATGGAAAAATTAAGTTCAAACGAAAGGGCATTCCACCATTCGAGTTGCGCGTTGCGACGCTTCCGACAGCTGGTGGGTATGAAGACGCGGTGATGCGTATCCTTGCAACTGCTGGTGCCATGAAGCTAGAAGATATGGGGCTGGATGATCGCAACTACGAAGTTTTGACCAATGCCATTGCCAAGCCCTATGGACTAATTCTATGTGTGGGACCGACAGGTTCTGGGAAAACGACTACGCTGCACTCAGCGTTAGGGCATATTAACAAACCCGGTATCAAAATATGGACCGCCGAAGATCCTGTAGAGATAACGCAATTAGGACTTCGACAGGTTGAAGCCAAGCCAAAAATCGGATTGGATTTTGCAAGGATCATGCGCGCCTTCCTGCGTGCTGATCCCGATGTTATTATGATCGGCGAAATGCGTGATGAAGAAACGGCCTCTATTGGTGTGGAAGCATCCCTTACGGGACATCTCGTGTTTTCAACGTTGCATACCAACAGTGCGCCGGAAACCATTACCCGATTGCTGGATATGGGGCTGAATCCACTTAATTTTTCGGATGCTTTTCTTGCTGTTTTGGCGCAACGGCTCGTTAGAAGATTGTGCGACTGTAAAAAAGAATTTCATCCAAGCCGCGAAGAATTCGACCAGATTGTAGAAGACTACGGGGCCGAACATTTTGAAAAATCAGGAATGGAATATTCAGACGATCTAATTCTCTATCATGCTGGAAGCTGTGAAAAGTGCTCTGGAACGGGCTACAAAGGTCGTATGGGAATCCATGAACTGATGGATGGTACCAAAATAATTAAACGCCTTATTAAGCAGGCCGCTCCAACTGATAAAATTTTTGAACAGGCCATTACAGAAGGGATGTCTACCCTGAAACAGGATGGTATTCACAAAGCGTTTAAAGGATTTACTGATATGACCGAAGTAAAGCGCGTTTGTATCCAGTAAATTTCGATGAACCCGTAACGTCAGTCAAAAGCGAAGGCCTTTCGCAGTTGAGAAGCCTTCGCTTTTTTGCCATTAGCGATAGACATGCAGATCGATTACAACCATTGGGAAAATATCCTGCGGCGCAGTGCCGCTTCGTTCGGTATCGTCTTGTCCGACCAACAGATTCGGCAATTTTTAATACATGGCGAAGAATTGCAGCGATGGACGCGGAGAACGAATCTTACGGCAATTAAAGAGGTCGAAGAAATAGCCATAAAGCACTTTATTGATTCAATCGCGCCGTCGATATACTTTGAACCGATGCACGATGTTCTTGATATCGGATCCGGTGGCGGGTTCCCCGGATTGCCGCTAAAGGTTCTTTATCCGCATATACATTTGACGTTGATTGATGCGGTTCGCAAAAAGGCAAGTTTTCTTAAACACATGGTTCGTTTGATAGCTGTAAAGGATACCGACGTAATTCATGGAAGGGTTGAGGCGCTTTCTACACGGCATGAGATGGCACTTTTTGATACCATTATTTCTCGCGCTTATAGCAACATAACGATTATTCTGAAAAATGCGCTGCCGCTGCTGAAACCGGGAGGTCAGATTCTTATCTGGAAAGGACCTTCCCCCGACAATGAGATCAAGGCGGCTAACGCTGTTATCGAACGCCAACGGCGGTTGTTAACCCTAAAGGTGCGACCCTATGCGTTGCCGGAAATATCCGCACAGCGTACGCTTATTGCCATACATGCGTCCGATGTATAGCTTCGCCGCGTGGTCTGTTAAATGAGGAGCGTAATCGTTGTCCCAACGTTTTAAAAATATGAATAATCATTGGGGAAGTCATAACCGTTCCAAACGGTCGCTAAGGGCTGCGATGGTTTTGTTTGCCAAAGGATTCATTATGGGGGCTTCCGATGTGGTCCCTGGTGTGTCCGGTGGCACAATGGCGCTGATTCTCGGAATCTATGAGAAACTCATTCTGTCCATAAAAATGTTTGATAGCAGGTTGTTACGCCTGGTCTTGCGGGGGCGCTTCAAACAGGCAGCGAGCACGATACCTTTTGGATTTCTGTTACCCTTGGGATTTGGCATTCTGACCGCTATTTTTACCATGGCACGGGGGCTTGGTTGGCTGCTGGAAAACTATCCTTCGGCAATATGGTCTTTTTTTTTCGGGCTTGTGCTGGCATCCGCTATGGTGGTGGCCAGAAGAATTGATAAATGGGATTGGAAGACCGCCGCAAGCTTTCTAATGGCAACTGCGGGAGCCTATGTTTTGGTCGGGATGGTACCCTTGAATACACCGCAAACAATTCCGTATATTTTCATGTGTGGCGCCATTGCCATATGTGCGATGATCCTACCGGGTATTTCCGGATCCTTTATTTTAGTCTTGCTGGGAAAATATAAATATATCCTGGATGCCGTGGCAACATTCGATTTAAGCGTACTTTTCGTATTCACCATTGGAACGATCTCGGGCATTATGATTTTTGTACGCCTCCTTAGCTGGCTCCTTCGCCACTATTACCGAATCACCATGGCCGCCTTGACGGGCCTTATGATCGGTTCACTGCGTAAAATTTGGCCGTGGAAATCAATCGCCGCACCGAACACCGATGGGTCCGTTGGCGATGTTGTTTTTGTTAACATATTACCCCAAGAAGTCGACGGTCATTTGTTCTTAGCCATTGCCTTAGCGATAATTGGTGGGCTTATGGTTGTATTCCTGCAACGTCTCGCTGAGAAATAGAGATTTAGGGCATCTGGTCATTTTTTGCTTTTGCGAATTTCATTGGCCAGTTCAAATTCGATAATCTTTTTTAGGTCGGTTTTTTTAATCCCCGGAATAATCAGTGCCGGTCGTATGCGACGCGACCACCGTTTAAAAATACCGGTGTCTTTGTGGTCCTCAATTTCAACAATGCCTAAAAGGGAGTAGGATGCCTCAGAAGATGCAATGAGGGTAATCACATCCGGTGAACATCGCAGTGCATTTATAAAAAGATCTAATTCGTTGCGGGTCCATCGCGGGCTAAAAATCAACTGACTTATTTTCTTGAAATATCCCTGCAGAAGCCATTGCCCCGCCCGCCGGTTGTTGATCAGGGCCACCGCTGAGAAAGCCTTCCGGGTGCCGCCCTCTTGATAAACCTGGCGATTGTAGCTCAGATAACGTACGTTTTGTGTGTTATCCGGAACACCACTGATAATAAGAACCTCTTTGAGATCCGCACTATCCGAAGAGAACACCCGCTGTGTGGCTTCAAGGAGGTCGTTAATGAAATCAGCGCTCATTGGTCACAAGCTCCTATCCCGGATCGTTCCTGATTATAGTGGCATGCCTGCTACGTCCTGCTCATTAGCCGGGCTCTAAAAATCGATATGACGGCAAAGGATGCGATGGTTGGCAATGTCGACTATCGCAACAGAGGGATGATGTCCTCCTCGCGGAAAAGAGGCACTGCCTGGATTGAGATAAATAACCCCATTTTTTTCGATTAGCGAGGGCCGATGGGTATGACCGCTGACGACAACCCGTATACCGGATGCCTCCGGATCCAAACCGATATGGCTTAGATCGTGAATCATGTAAATGAGTGTCCCGCCGGCTTCAATGTATTCCTCTGATGGCAGTGCCTGTGTCCAATTGCCAAAATCCATATTGCCGCGAACCGGACAGACATGGCCAATGTCTGCTAATGACTTCAATACCTTTGGGTTGTCGATATCACCGGCATGAAGGATGAGATCCGTTCCGGTTAAGGCATCAAGAACTTGGCTGTCAAGATGGCCGTGTGTATCGGAAAGGACTCCAACTTTAACGCTATCGCGGCGCGCAAGTGGCGTATCGTGCTGATGTTTAGCGTGCATGGTACAAATTATCGGCAAAAACGAGCAACAAACCACTTAAATTGGGCGACATGGCATTGAACTGAATGCCAAGCGCCTGGGCATCCCCAGGCTCTGTGGAAATGATCTGGGACCAAATAATTTTACCTTTGATATTTAACGTCATGGCGTCGTTTGGCGGACTCATCATAATGGTGACGGATTTCCCAATAAGCTGGCTGGGTCGGGATGGCTGTGTGTCACCGTCTAGGACAAGGCACGCCCCGCCAATCGACAAATCCCGTGCAAAACCGCTGAGCTTTAAAAGAGAGGTTAATTCGTCGTATTCGTGAACTTCTAATGTGACCCTTACCGGAATCGAATGGCGGCGAAGTTTGCGGTCGACATGGGGGGCGGGATTTCGTTGGCGATGGTTAGCGAACAACTCTGATACGGCCGGCCCAATGGAAGGAAACAGTTCGCTGATGTCAATCAGGCTTTCACGGGATATCTTGACCAGTTCCACTCGTGTTGCGGTTTCCGTGTAGGATTGTGAAAAATGATCTTCCTCCAAGGGGAAAATTTCACCGAAAATTTCGGATTCGATGCTTTCCAGGCACTGATCACGTTCTTCGGATTGCTGGACGGAGGGATAGGTGCGGCGACGGAGTTGGCCGGAGACGACCATGTAAAGGCTGTTTTCAGGGTCACCGAATTTTTTGACCATTTTACCGGCGGGAAGCACGATGCGTTCCAGTCGTGTGATGAGGGCGATAAGCTCTCTGAAAGAGAGACCGGCGAAAAACATATTCAACGGCGTCGCTCGTGGATTGTTTTCGATAAGGCTGTGATAGAATTGCTTAATGGCTTTGAAGGAGGGTTTTACGATTTGCCATTGCATCATTTTGGCAACAACGGCTTGGAGTACGAATCCCGAATCGATGAAAATAGCGGCGGTTTTGTCATAGTACTCCGCCGCGGCTGCAAATGACTTGCGCTTTATCAAAAGGTCAGCCAGGGCGCGGTGAAGATGCGGATTACCGGGAAAAATTTTAAGCATGCTTTGAAATTCACCAATGGAGTCAATGGTGATCGACCCATCCGTGATTTGGTTGACAATGCTGCTTTGCAATTTGGCGGTATTAGCCAAGAAAATCTCCCTGCGCTAACGGCGTTTTTTCTTTTTTTTCTTTTTCTTTTTGCGTGAAGCTTTGGTCTTGAATTTTTGGGCAAGGGTGTATTTTTTAACTTCCAGCTTTATGCGAATGGATTTGCGGTACTCCGTAATCGCTTTGAAAGCGAAATAGTATCCCACGCCCGCCAGCGGCAGACCGACAACAATCCCTCCCACCAGGAGAATACCGATAATTTCAGGGGCACTGCGAAGGGTGTAAAGCAGTGCATCCAAGTTAAACGCGTTGGGTAATTTATAGCCATCCTGGATTAAAAGTACCTTGGCGCCGGTGTAATAGGTGATGCCGTAAATGATCGGCGCTGAAATCGGGTTAGAAATCCAAACGGCCAAAGCGGCTGAAAATTTATTCCATTTAAACAGTGCCGCCACTGGGACGGCGATCGCCGTGTGAAGCCCCATAAAGGGACTCATGCCAACAAACAGGCCCAATGCAAATCCGCGTGCAATTTCCTTAGGGGTTCCACGAATTTTAAGAAACCGGCTGTAGGCCTTCTTAAGAGGCTCCATCCAACGGTTACCGGAACCGCGCAATTCATTCTGAGGTATATCTTCTGACATAACACATCATTAGAGCCTGACGATGTCAGTTGCAATGCCCCTGATGGTGGCTGTTGATTCAAAGGTTTCGGAACGGCTGTATTGCCGGGATTATACCATTGGGTTCTCTGAAAACGGGCCTATGCTCCCGTCCAAAGAAGGTCCAAACGAACATTTCATTGAACCATTTCGCTTCTGTTTTGTAAAGGAAATAAGGTTGGATAGGCTATGGGTTTTATGCTATGAACGCGTCGATATTACACTATGGAAATTCCTAAGGCCAGTAGGATTCAGTGGTGTCATCGCTATCACGATGCCCTAGCAGAGGACTGCTGGCCGAAGGACAGACAGCGAGGAGCGATACATGAAGATTCTAGTCGCTTTTGAGGGATCGAATGCCGCCAATGCCGCGTTGGAACTCGCCGTGAAACATGCCCGGGCCTTTGACGGTCAGCTCGTGCTGGCCTGGTCGATGGCCAAAGGTGGTGAAGACGAGCAGGAAACCATCCAGCACGCGGAAAAGAAACTGGCTTACTGGAAAGGCCATCTGGAACAACAGGGCCTGGACTGTCAGACCCATTTGCTGATCCGGGGTGTTGAGGCCGGGGAGGATCTGGTGCGTTTTGCCGTTGAACTTGAAGCGGATGAAATCATCATGGGGGTTCGCCGGCGGTCGAAAGTGGGGAAATTATTGTTTGGCTCCACAGCGCAATATGTCATCCTGAATGCGCCCTGTCCTGTGGTAACCGTTCGTTAGTAACGTTATCTTCCGTCAAGGCCGGGCCTGGGGGCAGGGCTGAATCCGGTTGATGGGCGATATCCTGTTAGTGTCGGACATAAGATGCGGACATAAGATGTGCCCCAACGTTATGGAAGGAGGTGCAATGAAAAAAATACAATTGATTGCCATTATGATGATGGTCCTGGCCATGCCCTTGGCAGGGGCTGCCGATCCAGGCTACCAGATTTCGGTGAGCCAATTTGTGGAACATCCTGCACTGGATGCTGTGTTAAAAGGGTTCCAGGATTATTTGGCCGAAGAAGGCATTAAGGCTGTCTATAATGTTCACAATGCCCAGGCCAACATGGCCACGGCCGGTCAGATCGGCACCCAAATTATGGGCGAAAAGCCGGATCTCATTCTGGCCATCGCAACCCCGACTGCCCAGGCGGTGGCCCAGGCCCTTAAAAAAGCACCGCATATGCACGCGACCCCTTTCCTTTTTACCGCCATCACAAACCCTGTTGGCGCTGGATTGGTGAAGGATTTGAATCGCCCTGGGGGGAATATCAGTGGTGTTTCCGACCGGCTGCCCCTGGACCAACATATGGGGATGGTGCTCCGTTTCTTTCCCCGGTTAAAAACCCTTGGCGTTATCTACAATGCCGGCGAAGCCAATTCCAAATCAACCGTGCGTGGAATTCAGGCTCTTGGAAAGGAAAAAGGCTTTGCGGTCATCGAGGCCACCGTATCCAAATCCAGCGATGTCTACCAGGCAACGAAGAGTCTCGTCGGTCGAGTTGACGCCGTTTTCATTCCCACCGACAATACGGTGGTGTCCGCTCTCGAATCCGCCATCAAAGTCTGTACCCAGGCTAAATTGGCCTTGTTCTGTGCCGATGTCGACAGTGTCAAACGGGGGGCCATTGCCGCCATGGGATTTGATTATTACAAGCATGGCCGTCAGACAGGTGCCATGGCGCAAAGGATCTTCAATGGGGCCAAGCCCGGTGACATGCCTGTTGAATCCCAGAAGGAACTGGAACTACACTTGAATCTGGCGTCTGCCCGGCAAATGGGCGTCAATGTGCCCCAGGCCATTGTCGATTCCGCCGATAAAACCTACGAATAAACCGGGGTTTGGTATCGTTTATGTCCTGGTATGCTGTCATCGGCGCCGTTGAGCAGGGTTTTCTATATGGCATCATGGTTGTCGGTGTATTTTTGACGTTCAGGGTTCTGGATTTTCCGGATCTCACGGTGGATGGAAGCCTGCCTTTAGGCGCGGCCGTTTCCGCGGTGGCCATCACCCATGGCGTACACCCCTTTGCTGCTTTGGGATTGGCCATGGTTGCCGGTTTTCTGGCCGGCATGGTAACCGCTTTGCTCAACACCAAACTGAAAATTTTGCACCTGCTGGCTTCGATCCTGACCATGATCGCCCTTTATTCCATCAACATCCGCATCATGGACGGCCCGAATGTCTCCCTTTTAGGGGCGAACACCGTATTGGATCTATTGGTTCAGTGGGGATTGACCGGCTATTGGGCGGCCCCCCTGCTTTATGGCATTCTGGCGGCCATCGTCACGGGGGCCGTGATATGGTTTCTCCATACGGAAATCGGTCTGGCCGTTCTGGCCACCGGCGACAATCCGCGCATGATTACAGCCCAGGGGGTCAATACCCATCATATTATTCTTTTGGGTGTCGGGCTTTCCAATGCCATGGTCGCGCTGAGTGGTGCTTTGGTGGCCCAGAATCAGGGTGCCGCCGATGTCAACATGGGGGTGGGAACCATCATCGCAGGGCTGGCATCGGTTATCGTCGGTGAAACCGTATTCGGACACGGTGGGATCACGCGTGGCTGCATTGCCGCGCTTTTGGGCTCCATCGTTTATCGTGTGGCCATCGCCTTGGCGTTGGGGATCAAATGGGGCGCCTTTGCGTTTACGCCCAGTGATCTCAACCTGATCACGGCTCTTCTGGTTATCGGTGCGCTCATGACGCCCATGATCAAGAAAAAATGGAGCCGGCCATGATCCGCATTGCCGGGTATTCCCAATATTTTAACCGTGGCGGCGTCAACGAGGTCCTGGCACTTGAGAACGTCGATCTGCGACTTGAAAAGGGCGATTTCGTTACCGTCATCGGCTCCAACGGAGCCGGGAAATCGACATTGCTTAATGGTTTGGCAGGGATGTACCCACCGGATGCCGGCACCATGTCCATCGGCGAATGGGATGTGACCGCATGGGCTGAACATCGCCGGGCCGCCCACATCGGTCGGGTCTTCCAGGATCCGCTGGTGGGTACCTGTGCCTCGCTGAATATTGAACAGAATCTGGCGCTGGCCCTCAAACGGGGTCGGCCGCGCCGTTTGGGAATCGGTGTCAAACGCCGTCAACGCGACCATTTCCGGGAACAGTTGCGGACCATCGGACTGGGACTGGAAGATCGGTTGAAATCTTCGGTGGGGCTGCTTTCCGGAGGACAGCGGCAGGCCCTGACCATGGTCATGGCAACCATGGTGGACCCCGAAGTGCTGCTGCTGGACGAGCATACGGCCGCCCTGGATCCCAAAACAGCGCTTCAAATTCTTGAACTGACCGATCAGATTGTGCGGGCCAAACAGTTGACCACCCTGATGGTGACCCACAACATGGCCCAGGCCTTGACCTACGGCAACCGTTTGATCATGCTCCACCAGGGGCGCATTATCCTGGATGTCGCCGGAGAAGAGAAAACGTCCCTGACGGTCGATGAACTGCTGGAACGGTTTTACAGCGTCAAAGGGGAGGCATTTGCTCTGGATCGGTCCTTGTTGTGCTGAAGGCCTTTACCACGCTTTGAACAAGGCGAGGGGCTGCTGATTCCACGGACGATAGCGGCAGCCCTAATTTTTCATGCTGTGGATCGGCGCCGGGATCCGGCCGCCATGCAGAATGAACGGATTGTCGCCCCGGGCGTTGTTGACGGGCATGATGACGGATTGCCCCAGCAGTCCCCCGAAATAGGCGTTTTCTCCGGCCTTTTTGCCCGGTACCGGGATCAGACGGGTGGCGGTCGTCTTGAAGTTGATCACACCGATGGCCATTTCATCGGCAATGATGGCGGCAATGGTTTCCGTCGTGGTGTCACCGGGTATGGCCACCATATCGAGTCCCACCGAACAGACACTGGTCATGGCTTCCAGTTTTTCGATGCAGAGATGCCCCTCACGGGCCGCATCGGCAATATTCAGGTCTTCACTGACAGGAATAAAGGCACCGCTCAGGCCGCCCACGTGGGAACTGGCAAAGGCGCCGCCTTTTTTCACCGCATCGTTCAGCATGGCCAGGGCGGCCGTGCTGCCGGGCACACCGATGTTGCGCAATCCTAAACTTTGAAAGATTTCTCCGACGCTGTCGCCGACGTTGGGGGTCGGCGCCAGGCTGAGATCCACGGCGCCGAATTCAATTCCGATGCTTTCCGCCACTTCACGACCGATGAGTTCACCCACCCGGGTGACTTTATAGGCCGTTCGTTTGATCAGGTCGGAAATCATTCCCAGGTCCCACCCCGGGTTTTGGGCCAGGGCGCGGTCGATGGCCTTGCGCACCACGCCGGGGCCGCTGACACCGACATTGATGACGGCATCCGGTTCCCCGATGCCCAGGTAGGCTCCGGCCATAAAGGGAACATCCTGGGGAATATTGGCAAACACACACAATTTAGCGGCGGCCAGGCCATCTTGCGCCGCCGTTTTCTCGGCGGCCGCTTTGACGACTTCGCCCATCATGAGAACGGCGTCCATGTTGATTCCGGCACGGGTGCTGGCGACATTGACCGAAGCGCATACCCGCTCGGTCCGGGACAGTGCCTCGGGAATGGCCTCGATCAGGGCGCGATCCCCACGGGCCAGGCCTTTTTCCACCAAAGCGGAAAAGCCACCGATGAAATCCACATTGACCTCGGCCGCCACGTCATTCAGGGTCTGGGCCATGGCAACCATTTGACTGGCGTCGAAGGGCGCCGCCACAATGGCGATGGGGCTGACGGAGATCCGTTTATTGACGACGGGAATTCCGTACTTGTCGCTGATTTGATTGCAGGTTGCGACGAGATGGCGGGCCAGGGTCTTGATTTTCGTACGCACATTACGGCGCAACGTCTCCAGGTCGTCGCTGACACAATCCATCAGATTGATACCCAGGGTGACCGTACGTAAATCAAGGTGTTCGCTTTGCAGCATTTCCAGAGTGGCAACAATTTCTCTACTTGTCAGCATGGTGTCCATCTTCGGTGCTTGGCCGAAGCCGTTGAAATTCAATAAACATGCACGAACAGGTCATAAATCTACAGGGTTTCAGATGCGATTCAGGGCCTTAAAGATATCCCGGTGTTGAATGCTCACCTGCAGGCTCAGTTCGGCGCCCTTTTCGCGAAGATCCCTAAACAACGCGCTCTGATCGGCTTGGGGGGGGATATCCACCTCGTAGATCATGATATTGTCGTTGGGGTCCTTCCCACCCTTGAATACGGCCTGACAATTGGTGATATTGACCTCATAGCGGGCGATGATCGCGGTGATACGGGCCACCAGGCCCTTCTGGTCGGGGCCGCGGGTCGTGATCACAAAAGACTCCGCCACGGCCGCGGTTTTTTTTTGATGCCGGGGTTCCACCGGTTTGACATGGACCTGAAGCCCCATCGGCTCTACCGTATCCGCCAGCTTTTGCTCTATTTCCGGAATCGGAACCGTGGCTGGAACGGTGGCGATAAAAATACCGGCAAATTCAGACTGCAAGCTTGTCTGGCTGACATTCTCGATGTTGCTGTCATTTTCATAAAGAAACCGGGAGACGGTTGCGATGATGCCGGGACAATCAATTCCCAGTACGGATATGATGACTTTTTTCATGAGAGGTCCCAATCGGCCGGGGTAAATTATCCGGCGGCCGGTCGCAGAATATCGCGACGAATAGCGTTTAGATCCGCACAACCGGTCAATACCATGGCCGATTGCAGTTCTGTCTTGATTTGCTCGATATAGGCGCCAACGCCCTCGGATTGCCCCCCGATGGTGGCAATGGAAAAGGGGCGGCCGATCAGCACGGCATCGGCCCCCAGGGCCAGCATCTTGAGGACGTCGACACCCGAGCGGATGCCGCCGTCCGCCAGAATGGCAATTTGACCCCGGACGGCATCGGCAATTTCCGGTAACACTTCGGCGGCACCCGGGGCATGATCGAGCACCCTGCCGCCATGGTTGGAGACGACGATGGCTTTGGCCCCCACATCCACGGCAATACGGGCCTGGTCGGCGGTCATGATCCCCTTGAGAATAAAGGGGACCGGCACCTGTTCGATAATGCGTTTCATTTTAGCGGGCGATTTCGGGCCCACGGGGCGTCCCATCTGTTTGAGGGTAATCAGTCCGGCCGCGTCGATGTCCATGCCAACGGCGGGCGCGCCGGTATCGACCGCCTGCTCCAGTTTTTCGAAAAGCGCGTTGTCTTCCCACGGCTTGATGAAAGGGATGCCATGACCATCAACGGCACGGATGGCCGCAAAAGCCGCTTCGTGAATAAACGGCGGGACACCGTCCCCTGTGCAGCCGAGAATGCCTTGCGCTTGGCATCCTTCGAGTTTGGCCAGGATGTAATCGTCTTCCGACATGGCGCCGCCCATGTTGAACGAAACGCCGCCGATGGGGGCGGCCATAACCGGGATGGCCAGTGGTTGGCCAAGAAATTGGGTTGCGGTGTCAGGTGTGTCGGCCTCATGAAGGAGGCGCATATTGAGACGCAAGGACGCCAGGGCACTCAGATTGTTGCGGAATGCGGCCCCTGTCCCAAGCCCGCCCATACCGGGTACTTCGCCGGCACAGGCCACGCCGTTGCAAATGGGGCATACCCGGCAATAGCCCCTCATCCGGTCTTTTGCGGCGGCACGTATCGTCTGCATTGGTACTACCTCCCCAGCGGCAATCGGGTTGTACTGTTCGATGGCCTTATGGTATTAACGCCTGGACGGACCGGCCTCTGGTCCTGCGAAAGGCACGGCGCATTGAAAAACAGCGCACCATACAAGCAGAAGGACACCCAAATGTCAAAAAAAAATCTCATGGCGATTGTCAGGGAGCATCGCACCCTGTTCATCGTTATCGCCGTGGGGTTGTTCCTGATCGAACTGGAAATATTTGTCATTGCAGCCATGAAATCCGGCAACAAATCCGTCATTCAGGTCCAAAACCCTGCCGGCGACGTGGTTTACGAATCGGATGGGAAAAATCTCAGTCAATTCGATAAATATTATTTCGAACAAAATTTCGGCCCCCTGGATCAGTACCAGCTCCGTCTGGTTTCCCGTCAGGTGCCGTTCCCTTTTCGCGCCTGGTTCGTGGCGGCTTTCGGACTGCCCGTCGGGGGCATCTTGCTGTTCGCATTTATTGTCAGGGCCTATCTAAGTCTGTTTTTTCCCGACCAGATTGCCCGGGCATCAACGGGCGCTCCGCTGGAAGGCGATTCGCGCCTGGAGCGGTTTCTGCTGCGCGTCAGCCGCTACAATATTTTTATTATCGGCTTTCTGATGTTGATGGGCATTCTGGCCTACTGGGTTGTGCCCAATGTCATTATCTATATGGGGCGGTTGAGTGTCGAAACCGTCATCCGGTATAAATGGTTTTTTATTGCCGCCGCAGTGATTTCTTTGGGGCTTTTGATCTGGGTTATTTATCTGCGGTACCTGCTGGCCCGCAAGAGTATCGAAAGCCAGACCGAACTTGAAAAGCATCGCCTGGAGCTCGAATACAAACACGGGCGCGCCCTTCCCAATTCCCGCGGGCATGATGGAAACGCCGGGTTTGTGACCTGGGAGGGCGAGGTCAAGCCTGATGCGCCACTGCCTTCCACGCCAGACCAACCATCGGACACTTCCCTGAATTCATAATGATGATATATTCGTGACCATGCAGATTGCGACCACCCATAAAAATTGTGATTTCGACGGACTGGCCTCGGCCGTTGCCGTGACCCTGCTTTATCCCGATACCGTTGTGGTGGTCTCCAAGGCCGTCAACCCCAACGTGAAGGCGTTTCTGTCCATGCACAAGGATGTCTTCGACATTCGTCTGCCGACGGATATCGATATGGACGCGGTCAAGCGCCTGTTTGTTGTGGATGTCGCCCAGTGGGATCGATTGGACGGGCTAGGTGCGCTGCAGGACAGAGAAGATCTGGACATTCGCATCTGGGACCATCATCCCGGTCAGGGCAATATTGCTGCCGGGGAAATCTGCCAGGAGCCCATAGGGGCCTGTATCACATTGCTGATACGAGAGCTCCAGGCGAAGAATATCCCCCTGACACCGATCCAGGCGACGTTGTTTATCACCGGTCTATACGAGGATACGGGGCGCCTGACGTTTTCGACAACGACGGCCGAAGATGCCCGTGCAGCCGCTTACCTGCTGGAAAACAGTGCGGACCTCCATATCGTCAGCCGAATTCTCCGCCCGGCCTATCGTGAAAAGCAGAAAGAGATTCTGCATAAGCTGTTGGCCAGCGCTCGCCGCCTCAAGGTAAACGGGTTTTCCATCGGCATCGGGCAAATCGAGATCCATGGGCATGTGGACAGCCTGGCGTTGGTGGTACGGTTGATTCGGGAGCTGTTGAACGTGGATGCCGCGATCGGCCTGTTTTATAATCCGGAACGGGAGCGCTGCATGGTCATCGGGCGCAGTGGCGTGGAAGAATTGAATATCGGTTCGATTATGCGCCATCTTGGCGGCGGCGGTCATCCCGGGGCCGGTTCGGCGCTGATGAAAGGCGTGCAGCCGCACGCTATCGAAGAAATGATTCTTGGTCTGATCGAAGGCAATCAACAGGCATCCGTAAGGGTGAGCGACCTGATGTCTTTTCCGGTAATGAGTGTCAGCACGGGAACCAGCATGGCTGAAGTGGCCCAGCTGCTTCGCGAAAAGGGATGCACCGGCCTGCCGGTCATCGATGACGGTGAGCTCAAAGGCGTGATTTCACGACGCGATTTCAAACGGGTCCGTCGCAAGAACCAGCTGGCCGCACCGGTCAAAGCTTTCATGCGGAAAACGGTGTTCACCATCGCACCGGACAAAAGCCCCGCCCAGGCCGTGGGGCTGATGATCAAACATGATATCGGACGGCTGCCGGTGGTTGAAGACGGAAAGGTGATCGGGATTGTCACCCGTTCGGATGCCATGCTTTACTTCTATGACCTACTCCCGGAATAGGATAGATGCCGCAACGATGCGCTTTTTCGCCAATTCTTACCGCAAGACCCGAACCGCAGGCCGCCCTGCGAATGAAACCGACGCTACCCGACAACCCCCATCCGTAATCTTGAGGATCTGACATGGACGAGAAGAGCTACCCTTTTTACGAAATCGTAGAATTTCCTGCCATATTGCTGGAAACCCCCGGGTTCAAGGAAACCCTGGATCGGCTGATCGACTTTTGCCAGGTGCCGCGTTTTCTGGCCGGCTGCGGGCTTCCGCTGACCCCCGAGACTGAAAAGCGGTTGAGCCTTAAACTGGTCGCCCATCTTTTGGACCAAATGACAAGCGATCGAGTGGATGCTCCCTATATATCGGTATGGGAAAAGGGACGTCATCAGGAAGTCAAGATGATCTATGTCAACCCGGCTATCGAAAAAATTACCGGGTTTACCGCTCAGCAGGTGCTTAAAGTGGGGTTCAGCATTTTTGTCCCGGATGATTTGATTACCAAGTTCGAACAAAAAGACGGCACCACAGAGAAGGTCGACGTACCGATCGAAAAAGCTCGTCAGGAGCGGCAATGGCAACAGATCGACGGACGCTGGGAGCGGGTTTACGAGATTCTGAACAAAAATGGAACCGCTTTTGTGAGAGACGTGGCCGTGATCGAGGAAATTGACAGCCTGTGTATTTCCACCGGCACCCTGACCGACGCATCGCTCGAATTTCGGACCTGATGAGGAAATGACCGGCAATGCCGGCGATGTCTGAAGAGGCGCCCGGGGCTCCTGCCCATCGGGTATGCTAGACCTATCTCTCCAAATTGTGCTTTGCGATTGATGGCCTTGTGGAGGGCGGTTTCATTGCGTGCGGCCAAGGGGCCATGTCAGACCATGACCCCTCGTGGCATTGTGGCAATGGAACGGGGCCGCGCGTGGGTTTACCCTTGGTACGACGCCGTCAGACGATCGATTTCGCCGGCGATAAAGGCCGCCAGCTCTTCGGCTTTCTGTTGCGTAATGGCGCCAACGCTTTGGGCCAGCTCGGCAATTTTGTCTTCCGGCAGACTGGTGGTTTTATTGATCATGAAGGCGTCGATTTCGCCGTCTTCCATCAGCACGCCGCAGCCTCCGGCCGCTCCGATGAACGTATCGCCGGCAAAAATTGGGACCACGATCTTGACCATTCCGGCATCGCACTCTTCGATTACGGGTGAACGACCGTTTTGCGCCATGGCGGCCATGTTCTGATGCGCGACGGCGCAGATATAGGTTTGCCCCTTGCCGGTCGCGCGGATGGCCGGGCACAGGTCATTGGAATGTTGGGACTGGCCGGTGATGCCGACACCGTCGATATCATAGACACTGGCGCGCATGCCGGAGCGTTGATGAATAGCATCTTCCAGTTCGATCCATTTTTCAAGTGGTTGCAGATCCGTCAATTTCATTTTGTGTCACTCCTGATTCCAGTTACGGTTGTGTATTGAGAACCAATGCAAAATAAATACGCTGATGGTCAGCGGTTGTCGCCATCGATCAGATCGCCGAGGGAGCCGAGAAGGGAACCTTCACCCTTGCTGCCGCCCCGTTGCGGTGCGGCCTGGAGCATACGTCCGGCCAGACGGGAGAAGGGCAGGGACTGCAGCCAGATTTTCCCCGGCCCTTGAAGGGTCGCAAAGAAAAGCCCCTCGCCGCCGAAAAGCGCGGTTTTGATATTGCCAGCCTGTTCGATATTGAAACTGACACTGGATTCGAAAGCCACGACACATCCGGTATCGGCTTGCAGAACCTCGCCGGCGGCCAGTTCCCGCTCCACCACCGTTCCACCGGCATGGACGAATACCTTGCCGTCCCCTTCCAGTTTTTGCATCACGAAACCTTCCCCGCCGAAAAGACCCGTCAAAATCTTGCGCTGCAAAAATATGCCGATGGCCACCCCTTTGGCGGCGCAAAGAAAACTGTCTTTTTGGCAGATCAGGCACCCGCCCACGCTTGAGAGGGAGATCGGGATGATATTGCCGGGATAAGGGGCCCCGAAAGCCACATGGGATTTGCCGCTTCCGGTATGCGTAAAAACCGTCATGAAAAGGCTTTCACCGGTCAACAGGCGCTTGCCGGCGCCCAGGAGCTTATCCATGAAGCCGCCAGTGCTGCTGCTCTGGGACCCATCCCCGAAAACCGTTTCCATGGCAATCGAGGGGTCTTTGTACATCATGGCGCCGGCTTCGGCCACGGCACTTTCACCCGGGTCCAGTTCCACTTCCACGAACTGCATTTCGGCGCCAAATATTTTGAAGTCGATCTCATCGGCGCGGCTGGCGCTTTGGCCGGCAGGGGGCGGTGTGGGCACGGCGAAGGCTTTTGCAGAGGGCCTGGCTAATTCGGCAATTTGGGTGATGGGCACCCAATCGGTAAAGCCTTCGCGCCAGGCATAGCCGTTCGGGCTGGACTGTGCCTGGCGGGAGGCCTCGGCCTGGTTCATGGGGCCTGTTTGCTGGCCGTCATAACTCAGATACCATTGTGACATAGTGTTCTCCTTTTTCAGGGTTGAACATCGGGATCCTCCCTCATTGTTTGACGATTACCGTCGCCGCATGCCCGTAGCAGTGGCTATAACGTTCCGGTTTACACTTTGGAACAAAGATTTTCATCCTGGAGCCATTGCCGCAGTCGACGCAATCCCTCCTCTGTCGATATCCGGGGACGATAGCCGAGATCCTGGCGGGCCGCACGGATGTCGAACCAGTGGGATGTGGCCAGCTCCTTGGCCACGAAGCGGGTCATCGGCGGCTCTCCCGGCAGCCGGAAGGTCAGGAAGATCCATTCCAGGAGCGTCCCGATACGGCAAGCGGTTGCCGCGGATACTTTGCGCTGGACCGGCGGAAGATCCGCAGCGGCCAGAATGGCGTTGACCATATCCCACAGACGGACAGGGGCATCCTGGCTGATGAAATAGACGCGCCCCGACAATTCCGGTCGCAGGGCAAGCTGTTCCGCTGCCAGGATATGGGCCTGGGCGGCATTGTCCACGTAGATGGTATCGACGCGATTTTGCCCGTCGCCAACCTGCCGCAGGCGACGCGCCCGCTGTATGATTCGGGGCACCAGATGGTTGTCTTCCGGTCCCCAAATGAGGTGGGGGCGAAGCGCGATGGTTTTAAGATTTTTGTCGGCGGCTTGGCGGACGCATTGTTCCGCCATGGCTTTGGTCCGGGGATAAGGGGCGTGATAATGGGTCGCGTAGGGGGCGGATTCATCAACCCCTTCCATGTTGCCACCGTCGAATACCACACTCGGGGAACTGGTGTAGACGAGTCGCCGGACACCGTTGCGCCGGCAGGCCTGGATCAAATGTTGGGTACCGACGACATTGGTCTGGTAATAGGTATCATCGGGCCCCCAGACGCCGGCTTTCGAGGCCACGTGGAAGACCAGATCGACATTTTGGCAGGCCTTGTGAAGGGCCCGGGCATCCGCCATGTCGCCCTGCATCTGCTCCACGCCCATGGTGTCCAATTTCATGTGGCGGGAGCGGGAAAAGCTGCGCACCTTATCGCCCCTGGCGATCAGCATCCGTACGATGGCCTTGCCAAGGAAACCGCCGCCGCCGGTGACGAGAATGGTCCGGGACGACAGGGAAGCGCTGGTCATTGATCCTTCTCCGAACATCGCAAAGCGTTAGGCCTCATCAGGCTTTTCGTGGCCCTTTACACGGCTGGCGGCCCAGACCGCAAGCTGTTCCCGGAAAATTTTGGAATTGTGCCGGATGTCCACCGGAAATCCGTTATGGTAGAGAATATCCCGGATGGCCCGGGTCAGCGGCGATGCGGCCGCCAATTCCAGCAGTTCCGCCGTCAGCTGTTGGCGTGCTATTTTACGGCCTTCCGGGGTGCGTTCGATACAGATAACGGGCTGCTGACGCGGGCGCGCGCCGATGCCCACCAGGGCGCTGCGAAAGACCCCCGGGTGGTTGTTTAAAATGGCTTCGCAGGGGATGGTGAACATTTCACCGGTCGGTGTGGTTACCCGATGGCTTTTACGGCCACAGAACCAGATGCGGTTTTTGCTGTCCCGCCAGGCCAGATCCCCCATGCGATGCCAGAAAGAATCGCCGTCGTTGATCTTGGCCAGGCTGTTGGCCGCGTCGTTTTGAAAATACCGTCGCGTAACCAGGGGGCCGCGGACGATAATTTCGCCAATGTCGCCATCCTTCACCAGCAGCTCCTCCGACCAGGTTCGGATGGGCTCGTCGGATATGCGGATGATGCGGATATCGGTGTCGCCGATGGGGCGCCCGACGCACATGCCGTAGCCCTTTTCGCTGAGCGTCCGCGTATCGTTCAGGATTTCATGGCTGCCCATGGAAACGATGGGAACGGCTTCCGTGGCGCCATAGGGCGTATGAATCTCGCTGGCATCATCCAGCATGGCGGCGAACTGTTCCATATTGGCTGGTGCCACCGGGGCGCCGGCGGAAACCACCCGTCGCAGGGAGGGCAGGCGAACACGACGTTTCTGGCCGAAGGCACCGACCCGGTTGAGCAGTGCCGGCGAAGCGAACATGTTGGTGACACCGTGATTCAGGATGGGGGTGATGATGTTTTCCGGGTTCACATGGGCCGGTTTGCGCGGATCCATATCCGGAATTACGGCGGTCATGCCCAGGGCCGGGTCGAAAAGGGCGAAGAGGGGGAAGGTCGGTAAATCGATTTCATCATCGGCAATCGTGAAATGCGACTGGATTTGTCGAATCTGGGCGTCGAAATTGCCATGGGTGTAGACCACGCCCTTGGCCGGTCCGGTGCTTCCGGTGGTAAAGAGGATCGCGGCGGTTTCATCCCGGGTGGTGGCGGCCAATTCATATTCCTTCCAGGGACGAGTGTACAATTTGGCCAGGGAGGCGCCGCCCCAGAAGAGTTTCGGGCCCACGGTGACCGGGATGAGCACCGAACGGAAGTAGCGGGGGAAAAATGCCCGCAGGATGTGGGCCAGGGGAATACCGATGAAAGCCTCCGGGGCTGTGGACGCCAGACAGGCCAGCATACGGCGGATGCCCATGCCGGGATCCACCACGACGGGGACAGCGCCGCACTTGAACATGGCAAAGATCAGAACGAAAAATTCAATCCCGGGTTTGACCATGAGGACGGTTTTCGTGCCCTGCTGGATGCCGATGGAGCCCAGTCCGGCTGCAAGACAGTCGGATTCACGATCGAGCTGTTCGAAGGTCAGGTGGGCATAGGTAACCCGGCCAAATCGATCCCGGCCGCTCGGGTTGACCACCGCCCGTTTATAGGGCATGCGCCGGGCCGTATCCCGGAGACGATAAGCGATGTTGACAACGGGTTTGCTGGTCGAGGCGTTTTTTGTTCCCATGGTGAAGTCCACGTATTCTTCCTATCCGATGGGGTTGCGATGGAGAAAATCGCGAATCGTTCGGCTCACGGCGTCGGGTTCATCTTCCAGAAGGTAATGGCCGGCTTGTTCATAGAGATGGGCTTCCGCCTCGGGGAAGCGCCGCTGCCATTCCCTAAAATAATCGATGTCGAACACGAAGTCATGCCGGCCCCAGCAGATGAGCAGGGGAAGGTTGCGCAGACGATGCAGGTTGTCGTCCACGAACCGGACCAGATCGTAACTGGGATCTTTTTTTGAAAGCGGGATATCCTGAACGAATCGAAGGGTTGCCAGGCGGTTGCGAGGGCGGTTGTAAGGTGCTACCAGTGCCCGGCGGACATCGGATGTCAACCGGCGATGGGGACACATGACAAGGGCCGCCCGGGCAAAAAGGTTCAGCCCCAGAACCGCCGGCTCGGCAAACCGCCGAAAATTTCGTATTAGCCGCAACCGCAAGGGGATCGGTTTTCCGGCCGGTGGCAGAAATCCGCTGGTATTGGTCACGACGATGCGCCGGATGTTCGGCAGGTGCTGCAGAGCAAAGGCCAAACCGATCATTCCCCCCCAGTCGTGGACAATCAGTGTCAGGGGCGTGTCGGGCACCACCGTGGCCACAAGATGTTCCAGGTCGGCTACGCGATCTTCCAGGCGGAAGCCATAGGCGTCCGCCCTGGGCTTGGACGACAGGCCGCAGCCGATATGGTCGGGCGCAATAACCCGGTAGCGCGGTGCGAGATCGGTGATCAGACGGCGAAAATAAAAGGACCAGGTGGGGTTGCCGTGCACCAGGAGGACCGGATCCCCTTCGCCCTCGTCGATATAGTGGCAGCGGTGGCCATTGATGGGCAGGAAGTGCGACTGGAAGGGGTAGAGATGCCGGTAGGGAAATTTCATGGTCAGGTTTTTAGCGCGCTCCTTGATATCCATTTACCACTCGATGCCGAGCATCAAACAATTCAGGCCGCTGCCGATGCCGAGAAATCCGACATGGTCGTCCGGTGCCAGAAATCCCCGTTCGTCGGCAATCGCCGCGGTCACGATCAACGACACCGTGCCGATGTTGCCCAGGTAGCGAAACGTTGTAAAATCGCGGTCCGCCGGCATGCCGATGGCGTTGAGGATGGCCTGCTGATGGGACGACCCCACTTGATGGCAGATGATTTTATCGGGCAGGTCGCCGCTCCAGCCCATTTCCTGCTGAAAAGCCCGGAAGGTTTCCATCCCCAGTTGAACGCCGTTCTGCAGGACCCCCACGGAATCCGTGTTCATGACATGGGGTGCGCTGGCCGGGATACCCGTGTCCGGGCCCCAGGTACAGAGGCGGTGGTGGCGGACGGCGTTTTTCACCATGCCGCCCCGCAGGGGGTGGCCTTCATGGCCGAAGGAGCCGTCGGACAACACCACGGCCGCAGCACCGGATCCGCCGGTCAGGGTTGCCACGCAATGTTTGAAAATGTCCATGTCCCGGGCCTGCAGCATACGGTCGATGGTGGCGTCCACGATCTGGCGGCAGGATTCACAGGCCACCACCAGTCCCGCCCGGATTTGGCCCAACTCGATGGCGTTGGCCACCTGGAACATACCGTTCAGGATACCGATGCAGGCATTGGAGATGTCGAAGATCTGCGCCCTGGGGCCGACCCCCAGACCGTCGGCCACGGCACAGGCGGTGGCCGGTTCAAGATTCTCCCGGCAGACGGCGCCGTAGATCAGCATGCCGATTTGATCGGGGGGAATGCCGGCCCGATCGATGGCTTTCCGGCCGGCCCGGATGGCGCCCTCGGAAAGCCTGAAATCCGGATCCCAATAGCGGCTTTCTTCAATGCCGGTGAGCTGGGTCAGTTGCCCCGGTTTCAGGTGCAGCTGTTCATATAAGGGGGCCAGTCGGCTTTCCAGATCTTCGGCGGTCACCACGTTGGGCGCCAGCTCGTAGCCGATGGATTCGATGATCACGTTGCGGTAACGCATGGCAGGTCAATCTTTCCAATTGTCATGGCGGTCCTGCGGCATCATGCACAGGCCAAAATCTTGCATTTTATATATGTAAAGACCGTCGCATTTCAAGTAGCCATCCGCCTTGAGCATGGGGTAAGGATGATCGTGCCGTTCGGTCACGACTGCTTCGACCTCCACGCGGTTGTTGGTCGGCAGAATTTGCCCCCGGTAGCGCCAGACATGGGATTCGGGAGCCAGAAGCGCCATCGCATGGGTTGAGACATGATCAGGCCAGAACGCACCGGCGGCATAGCGCAACAGCTGGACAAAGGATTCGATGCCGAGGGACCCAGGGCAGACGGGGTCCTGGTAAAAATGCGCCTTGAAAAACCATTCCTCCGGGTCGATCATTTTAACGCCGTTCACGTATCCCATGCCGTGGGGGCCGCCCTGCGGATCGAAGTGCTCAATTCGGTCGATCATGCGCAGGGCCCGGGAGGGCATGACCATGGTGCTGGCAGGCAGGCTGCGGGAATCTTCGGGCGTCAGCGGCGTTGTGTCTTCGAAAATCGTTGCCGGGTCGGCGGCCGGATGGGACGGTTGTATATCCGTGTCCGGACGGTCGCTGTCCGGCAAACCGACCTGGTGGGCCAGCGCTTCCGGTGTAAAAAAACCGAAGGATGTCTGCCCTTCGTACCGGATGTGCCCGGCCTGGTGGACTTCGAAAGCGTAGTGTTCGATCAGCATATCGCCGGCGGCGCTGAATTGCAGCAGGCGGGCGCGGGTTTTTACCGGACCGGCATTGCTGCGCACATTGCCATGCAGGGTGGCCTCACCATCCAGGTTGCGAAAATGGAGATCTTTTTCGCTTTTGAGCGCCGAGCCCATATAAGCTGCCAGAAATCCACAGGCCTGAAGGGCGATTTCCATCAGAATGCAGATGGGCATGAACGGGGCGCCATTGCCGCGAAAATACCATGCTTCCGGATGGAGATCACATTCGGTTTCCACCCACCCGTCGGGTTCCAGCTTCCAGGGCGGCGGTTCGATGGAAGTGACGCGATCGATAAAGGCATAGGGCGGTCTTGGCAGTCGGGCGATAAACCGGTCTTTATCGAAGGGGCGGTAGAGCGTACCGAAGGCTTTGGACGGCCGGCCGGTGGCAAATTCAAGTAATTTGTCCCGGGTGAAAGCAATTGTTTCGGAAGCGGACGAAGTTGTTTCACTGATGTGGCTTCGATCTTTGCGGCGCTGCTCTTTCCAGAAGGCTTCCAGGCCCGGGCGGTCCATTCCCGTCATTTTCATGGTCATGCCCCGAAACATGACAATGCGGTGGCCGTCGGCATACATGTGGGCATCGGCAAGGGCATAGGGCTCGGGTCCAAACCCGATTTCACAGATTTCAACTTCGTAGACCACTTTGGTCGTTTGGGCTGTGACCGGGCCACGGCACTTCAGGATCGCCTGTCGTCCGACCACCGGTTCGAAAACCACCTCCGGTCGATCGCTGATCCAGCCTATACGCTGGAGATAAATTCTCAATGTGTGGGCGCAGCATTCATACATCAGCGTTCCCGGCATCACCATGTCATCGACGAAATGGCAGGTCAGGAACCAGTCGTCCGGATGGATGTCGGCTTCCGCCCGGATCATGCCGATGCCATACCGCCCGCCGGCGGGATCCAATGTCAGGACGCGATGGATCAGAGCCATACGGCCGCCGGGCAGGCGTTGGCCTTCCGGCAAGCGAAAGGCCGGAAAAGGAGCGCCGAAACAGGCCTCCAGATCACCCTGACGCAGGGCCGCCAACGCGGATGCATCGTAGGATGCCACCATCATGGGAACCGGAGGGCGCCAGTCGTCCGGGATGATGCCCGACTGGGGTTTGATGTCGTCTCCGGTGAGAATGATGCCGCCTGAGTTGCGTACTTCATCCTCGGTAAAAAAACCGGCGCAGCCGTTGCGCATGGTAATCAGCGGCTGGCCGTCGATGGTACCGTCGAAGCGGAAGAAAAACATCCAGGTAGCACCCTGACGGATGAATTTTTCGATTTCGATTTCGTACCGAATGACATCGCCCGGGCGCGGCAGGCCGCGATGAAAAGTAACGGTGGCATCCAGCAGACGATAGGTGCGTTTACCTTTGACCTCCAGATCGATGCCGAGATAGGCGGAGAGGAAAAGATCGGCCTGGCCGGCTTCCACGGAGATGCAGACCGGCGCGCGGTCGCCGTCAAGATACCAGGCGCCCGGCTGAACGTCGTGTTCGGTGACCAGACGACCGGGTCCCAGAACGCCTTTTTCGCCTTCAACACTCAGAATGCGATCCACCAGCATGAGGGGCTCATCAGGCAGGCGCACCCGGGCAGGATAGCGATCCACCGCCGCAAATGCCGGTCCAAGCACCTTGGCCACCGACCCCACCGCGAACTCCATGCACATGTCGCGATCAAAGGCCACCGGTTGGGGCGCCGTGGGGCCAGCTTCCGGTATCGGGGCAACGGGTGACGGCGCTGCCAGCAGACCTTCCGTATGGGCCTGCTGAACGAGACGGGCCTGTAATTCCACCGATCGGGCATATTGACGGCCAAGATCTTCCGACAAGGACAGAAACCGCTGGTGGGCATCGGTGGTGGCGGCCATGTTAGCGGTCAGATCGGTTAGCATGCCCCGGGTATGCTCGGCAAACAGGGCTTGGGCGGAATTGGCGTCGGCAGGCATGTTTTCCCCTGTAGGGGTGTGTGCTTGGGCCACGATAGCGCTTTTTCCCGGACGGGTGGCAGGATGGCCATTTCCGTTCGGTTGCGGTGGCGTAAGGGCCATTCCGCCGCAATTGATGGCAACCGGATGCGCCTTACGCCGGGATGTCTCCTTTTTCTGCGTCATGGACGGCCGGTCATAGCGTGCGTTTTTCGGGGTTTCCTCAAGGACAACCGACAGCGCATGGCCTTCGTTGCTGATGGCATGCACGCATGCCCGGCGGGGTGTATCGACCCGACCGGCCGGCCAGGAAACCGGGTGGGGAGGAAGATGAAATTGATCGGGAACGCTGACTTGGTCCGGGGCCGTGCTGTAGCGAGGCAAAGATGGGATGGTCCGGCGGTGGAGGCAAAGGGCCGTTTTGACCAGACCGGCAAGACCTGCGGCAGCGCCGGTATGGCCCAGGCTGTCCTGGGCACTGCCGATGGCCGGAGGAGCAGTCCGCTGTTCGAAAAGGGAAAGAAAGGTCTGGTATTCGGCCCGCTTATCGGTCGGATCATCGCTGCCACTGGTTTCCAGATAACCAATGCTCTCCGGCGGGAGGCCGGCATCCGTGAAGGCAGTGGTTAGCGCCCGCTTACAGACGGCTGTTCGGTGGTCTTTTTGGAAAGGCTTCCCCTGTCGGGCACTCCCAAATCCGCGAATTACGGCGTAGATCCGATCGTTGTCCCGGCGGGCATCGGCCAGGCGTTTGAGAATGACGGCAGCGCTGCCTTCCCCTGGCAGAGAACCGTCGAAGCGTCGATCCGGGGTGTGGGAGGCGGTGTCCCCGGCCAAGGCCTTCAAATGGTGGGTTTTGATCAATCGCCGCAGGTCACCGGGAAGATCGATGGCCCCCACCAGCATCTGGTCGACTTCATGGCGGCGCAACATGCGGGCGGCGATGGAAAGGGCCTGCAAACCGGAAACCGCATCGGCAGACACGACGAAACTGGGGCCTCCGAAATGGAATTCCCGGGCGATGCGGCTGGCAATCAGGCTGCCCAGGGACCCCAGTGTGCGGGTGTGGGTCAGGGGAGGAGAGGCCATATCGGCCAGGGCGACAGCCCAGGCCGCGATCTGCTTTGGGGAGAGTCCCAAGGCGTAACGGGTATTCCACTCTTCGGCCACAAGGTGCGTATCCCAGCGGAGATGAAAATTGGTGTCCTCCAGATCGAACTCCATACCGATAACGCATCCCATGCGGGCGGGGTCCATTTCCGGATGTTGTCCGGCATCGGCTATGGCGCCCTGAGCCACTTTGAGCATCAGCAGGTGCTGGGGCAGGATATCGGGGATCTCCTTGGGCGGAATGCGGAAATCGGCCAGATCGATTTGGAATTCCTCCAGGAAGCCACCGACCGGCGGTTTCTCTCGCTGGAGACAGTGCTGCAAAATTTCGTCGCAGAGTTTCCAGCGATGGCGGGATGGCGGCCGGAAGGCGGGCTGTCCGCTGAAGGTGGTTTCCTCGAACGACGCCAGGTCTTGGGCCAGTCCAAAAATGGCCTCCATGCCGACCACGGCGACCGAATCGTCAATGGGTTGGGCGGCTTCGGCAATGACCGCGGGCGCGGGCTGCGACGCGGTGGTGGACGCTTCGGGAGAAGGTCGCCATTCCTCCACCAGCACGTGGGCGTTGATGCCGCCGAAACCAAAGGCGCTGACAGCGGCCCGGCGGGGGATATCGACCCCGCGTGACGGCCAGGGGGCTGAAGTGGTTTGGACATGAAACGGGCTTCCTGGCAACGGGCTGCCGGGAGCGGGCGCCTGATAGTTGAGAGACGGGGGCAGGGTTTGATGCTGGAGGCCCAGCAATACTTTGATGAGACCGGCCGCTCCGGCCGCCGTGAGCAGATGGCCGATCATGGACTTGACGGACCCGATGGCACATTGCCCCGGGTCCCAGCCGTCCGGCCCCCAGAGGTCCGTCAGGCTTTGGAGTTCGGTGGCATCGCCCACCGGGGTGGCGGCGCCATGGCATTCGATCAGATCGATATCTGTCGGCTGCCAGCCGGCGGTGGCGTAAGCTGCCCGCATGGCCCGCACCTGGCCTTCGGCATCCGGTGCCAGAAGATTGCCGCGCTGGTCGTTGGAAACACCTGTTGCGCGGATCAGCGCATAGATTCGGTCGCCATGCTCTAGAGCGTTTTCCAGGCGTTTCAGGACCACCACACCGCATCCTTCCCCCACCACGAGTCCGTCGGCCGACTTGTCGAAGGGGGCACACCTCCCGGAATGCGACAGGGCTTGGAGCTGCGTGAAACCGATCTGGGTGTAGAGCGTATCCGGGCGGGCCACCCCGCCAGCCAATACGGCATCCGTCTTTCCGGCCTGCAGAGCATCGCAGGCCAGCTTGACGGCAAAAAGGGATGAGGCGCAGGCGGCGTCCAGTGTAAGTGTGCTGCCACCGATACCGAGGGCAGCAGCCAGAAGCGAAGCCGGAAAAGAAGTGACACCGCTGGCCATGGCATCCTGAAACGAAAGTTTAACGGAATGACGGTAGGATGCCGCCGGGAATAGTTTTTTTTCGGCGGCCGGCCGGAGCACTTTCCGTGTCAGGCGCGAGGCTGATTCGGTTGGCAGGGCGATGGCGGCCAGGACCACATCCACTCGCTCCGGGTCAACCGGGGCGTATTGGCAATCGTGCCAGGCCGACCGACCGGCGGCCAGAACCAGATGATGCATGGGATCCAGCCCGGCCATGATTTCGGGTGGAAAGGGACCGTCTTCCGTATAGAAAGGAAGGTCATGGATAAGGCCGGCATTCAGGGAACGCGCTTTGTCCGGCTCGCCGGCCGCGGAATAGACCCGGTCGCGGGACACCGGCCAGCGTTCCGACGGTATCGGCACGATGGCACTCCGGCCATGACGGATGTTTTGCCAGAATGTCGGGAGATCCGGCGCTCCGGGAAAGATGCCGCCGATGCCGACAATGGCGATGGGGGTGTTTTGCTGGTGATCCATGATTCCTATGGCCGTTACGGATAGACCGGGCCGCAACAACCCGGCGAATCGCAAAAGAGGTTGAATCCGAAACAGGTACACTTACTATCTTTGACTTGGCAGTTCAATAGGGGAATGGGTGGCCCTGGTATTCCCGGGCGTCAAGGGGAGAGCATTAGGTCGTGGATATCGAAAGCGGGGAAATTTTCCGGTCGGATATTGACAAATTCCGGCACCAGGCAGGCACGATTGGGAGAACTGAAGCGGGACAACAGCACCGGAACGGTTGAATTTCCCTGGGCATCGATGTGCGTTAAAAAGAGTTGAGTATAGGGCGTGTTGACCTTGGATGAAAACACAAGCCATTTGCTGTTTGGTGACCAGCTGTGCCAGGAGTTCATTATTGGCGTGTTGCAGGTCAGAACACGTGCTTTCCCGCCGGCCGCCGGGACGATGCAGAGCCGGCTGGAGGGTTGGATGGCCAGTCCGGTATCGCTCTGGGTGAAGACAATCCATTTGCCGTCGGGGGAATAGCGGGGAAAGTAATTGCTTTTGCCGTTGGCGCTTGCCCCTGCTAAAGGGACGGCATTTCCGCCTTGGCCGTTATTGAACGGCACCGTGTAGAGATCGTAGCGGATCTGGTATTGGCGGTTCAGATCCTCGATCCGGACATCCGGGGCAATGGTGAGATACCCCTTGTCCCCAATGACTTCGATCAACCGCGGGTCATGTTTTGCCCGGGCAAAAACGATGGTTCGGCCATCCGGATGCCATGCGGGACAAGTCTGCACATGATCGGATAGATCGGCGCCGGGCAATGCAAAAAAACGGTTGTCTTTACGGCTGTAGCAGGCAATCACACCTTTGATGGGGAAGAAAAGCTGGGAATAGTCGATATCGGGAATCATTGTAAAGAAGGATGTTTCCCTCACAGTGCTCAACACGGTGTTTCTGTCGGGTGAGATTTGGGAGAACAGGCCCAAGTTTGCATTGTGTTCCGAACCTGGGAAATCGTTCCAGGTGATAAAATTTTCAGGCGAGATTTTTAAAGCATCGTCAAAATCTGTCAGGAGATAGGCACCTTTGTCTCCGTTGATGTCCATATCCATGCCGAACAGCTTGGCGTCCGGAGAAAATCCATGGCAGTTTCCACAAACGGGAAGGTTTTCCATGACAACGGGGGGAGGGGCATAGGCGGCAATATCGCCGAGACGCCATTGGGACAATTCCGGATGCCGGGCGGCGTAGGCGAAGGGCAGGGGTATGTGCTGGAAAAACAAGGGGGCCGACACAGGATCGGTCGAAACGCCTATGGAGACGAAGTTCCGGGAAACGATGTGGGGCGTTTTTCCCATGGACACACCGTAAACGGTGATGCGCGTCGGGTTTTCAATGGCTCTGGATTTGATTTTTTCCCAGGATTTTCGGTCGGGTGTCCAGGACATCTGGTCCGTCAGCATGCAGACCACGCCTTCATGAGTGGCAAAAGAAACACAGACCAGCCAAATTTGACCCCGGGTGTCTTCCCAGGTGATTTCGGGCGATGCCATGTCTTTGGGAAAGACAGCGCCGTGATAAGGGGTGAGAATGTCCAGTTCCGGCAAATGTTCCGCAGGTCCGGCTTCGTCCAGGAGGTTGTGGACGAGTTGGCCTGCCTCTTCCGGTTCGAGGGTCGGAAGGAGGCTTTCCCGGAATCGGTAGAGAGAGTCCGTCGTCTCGAGGTCGGTACTGTGGCCAAAGGTGCAGGCCAATACCATCATGACGGCCGTCAGGCACACCGACCAAATTATTCTGCTTGCCGCCAAGGCGAATTTGAGTTTTTTAGCGGCTAATCCGGTTACTGGAGGCGATGACTGGAGATGCATCGTCTGGTCCGGCCGTCCTTGATAAAGGTGTTCAGATACAGGGCCCCTGTCGAAGCCTTGTCAATCGTAAACGTCTCCACTACCACAGGCCATTTTCCGGGGGCGGCATGCCATTGCTGCCCGGCCGTGCCGGATGATTTTTTTTGATAGCTGCCGATTCTCAGACAGATCGGTTTATGGGGATCGACCCGGTCGAAGAAATACACAAAGGCCACAAAACCAGTGCCTTCGGCGGCCAAACGGGCAAATGTTTTCGGGTCCACCGCATGTTGTTTGACCGTCTCAAGGCTTTCAAAGCCGTTGTAGAACTGGTCAGGGCTTTTGTCGACAACGATTTTGGGCACCACGTAAGCCGCATGGCGGGGTGTTGACGGGTAGACGATTTCACTGGTGAGGCTGTGAACATCGATAACGGTTGATTCCCGGCCCATGCATCCGGCCGTCTTAGGACCGAAAATACCGTCCGGTGTCAGGCTGCAATCTCTCTGGATCTCCTTTAGAAAGCCACTGAATGCGGCTTTTTCAATGGGAGACAATCGGTTCATGTTTCTTCGGTTGATATACGTTCCAATTTTTTGTGCAATGGCTGAAGCTTCTTCGGGATTAGGCGATCTGATCTGGTAGGCAATCCGGTCGTCCCTTAGGTCGATCCGGCCCATTCGGTCAGCGGCCTCCATCAGCATGCGTTGGCTGAAAACGCCCTCCGAGTCTATGTTCGCCTCCATAATGACGATGTTTTGATCGATCCATTCATGGCTGTTGTCCCAATTTTCAATCTCGATGGACGAAGGCGTGGTGGTGATATAGGGGGAGACGGGGAGGGCTGCTTGTTTGGCCAATCGATCCAATTGGATGGCCAGCGATGATATCGGCGCAAGGTCCGATGCGTTCTGCGAGACGTAATCTTCGGGCGATGAAACGAACGAAATCGAAGGGCCATTTTTCACGCAGCCGGCGACCGTAATTATCATAAGGCAGAAACCCGCAATGATCAGATGTTTATTCATGAGGTGCTCCTTAGATAGTATCCAGATCAACGATAGATCGAATGTTAATGCGAATAAATATAAAAAGTGATGGGTTGACGACTATCGAACATACGATGATGCATGGATAGGGTTGTTGCTTTATGACCGATTCTTCAATACCCAAAAAACTTTTTTAGCCCTTTGTTTATTTGATCGGAAACGATTTCAACATCCGACTTCCCTTGGTTCTCTTTTTTGTTTTTGATTCGATTCCATTTATTTTTTAACCCGGCGCTAATTGCCGCCGCTTCGATATCCGATGCCGATCCCCCATTTCGATGGGCTTTGGACACAGCATTAAAGATGTTTATGAAATCGTTAGCCTTTTCGTTTTGCTTTTGGTTTCGTGCCTCCAAGGAGGATGATGACGAAGTCTTGGACGGTTTGGCTGGAGGATTCTTAATTTGATTAAGTTTTTTAATGGCTTGGGGGGATAATTTGATGCCTACCCTTTGGGCCCATTCCAGTTGTTCCTTGACTTGTTGAGGGGTGTATTTTCCGCCATCGAGACCTTGCAGCAACTCCGCTTCGGCATCTTCTACCGCCTTGTCCGGTTGGTAGGGGCCTTGCTGAATGTTTTCGGGACGGCCATCCCAGATGGAGGATCCCATGACATCGGCGCCATTGGGGTTGGGGGCCCAACTGACACCGCCACTGGCCTGGGGTTCCATCGATGCAAATGCGTCGGTACCCTCGCTCCCTCCACCCCCATAACCGACAACCGTCGACGGAACGCAGAAACAGACGAGCAGTAAACTGATAAACATAATTTGGGCGGTCGTTTTGGGCATGATGAACCTCCTCGTGGATTGGGGAAGCGGGCAGTGATGTTACGGCATATGTCTCATGAATGGCATCTTTTTATAAAACAAGTGTAGATGTCAACTGAAAATGCTCTGACCGGAAAGGTCGCAAACCCCTGTTTAACGAAGCCAACCATGCTGCTTGTCGGGACTTTTAAAAACAGGGGCGCAATGCTTATTTGCTGAAATCTTGAGCAAAATTGGAATTTTTTGTACGTCGGAAGTGAAATATCCGTCCTATTATATTCCCGAAAGGAATTGCTTGACAAGTCGACGCGGTTTCTTTATCTAAAATTGTTTAAAATTCTAACGAATAGAACACTGTCACGCAGGGGCGATTTTAAGCGATACATACCCTGTGGACAGGTTCGGTGACCGAAGCGGTTGGAATTCAATCGTTGCGGTCTATTTTTTCTGTGGAGGGGTTATGGGAAAAGAACAGGCAGGTCAGGTGCGGGACACCGCCGCCGTGCGTTCCATGCTGAGAGATGCCGGATATTCTGAAAAAGCGGTCAACTACTATTTGGAAACACCTCACCTGGGGATTATCGACAACCCGGACCAGGTTTCGGAAATGACGGGAACCTGTGGGGATACCATCAAAGTCTATCTCAAGATAGAAAAGGATCGTATCCAGGACGTCAAATACCAGATCATGGGATGTCCGGGGTCCATCTCGGCTGCCATGGCGGCGGGTGACCTCGTTCGGGATAAAACGGTTGACGACGCCCTGGCGCTGAATGACGGGGATGTCTTCAATTTCCTGGAAGAGATACCGGTAAAGAAACACCATTGCATCCAGTTGGCGGTCAAGGCGCTCTTGTCGGCGATCCAGACGTATCGCGATGGCAATGGCGGTGACAGTGTTGTGAAGGCGGGTATTCCCACCGGGCATGGACGCAACCGCACCGGTAAAGACGATCGCCTGGGCTGCTGTGGCGCCCCCAAAGGCGAGGGAGACTGTGAAACCGCCGGCACCTGCTGTGGTAAAACGATTTCCCTGGCCCCCAAGAACTGATGGCGCCCGGCAAAACGGATTGATTTTACGCTTGCAGGGGGAAGGGGTAAACCTTTCTCCATTGCATGGGAAGATGGAGGCCTGAGCATGCCCGCGTGATGCGGCATCCGGCCTCCATTTGTGTTTGCGGGCATAGATAAAGGCCACGTCAGGCCAGGTAAGGTGGCGGCCATGCCCTTGAATGGCTGCATCCGGACACGGCCCAACAGGTAATGCTCTCCGTTAGGTATGTGGGGTGGCCAAGCAGGCCGACGTTGACCGTTGTCCGCTGATCAGGAGCAGGCTCAGATGGATTACCGCGACGAACAACTTCAGAACCAGAGAATCATCCAGGCCTATCTGCATTCCCGAGGCGAAGCCGAGGTCGCTTCGATCCGGAATCTCTGCGATGATTATCTTAACTTCCGAGAAGATGTTGCCCGCTTTCAGGCCCGCTACCTGGCATCCTATTGCCATGCTGCATGCTTTCAGCAGCAGCGCAGTGACTGCTGCAATAAAGATGGCATTATCACGTTCTTCGCCGATCTCGTGGTCAATGCCGTTGTGAGTTCCCCCCGGGAAATGGATGCGATAATGGAATGCCTGCAGCATCCGCGGAATGATATGAAGTGCATTTATCTCGGAACCCAGGGCTGCCACTGGTGCATCAAACCGATTGTGTGCGAGATGTTCGTCTGTGAAAACGCCAAACAGAATGCGTTTGGTGGGGGATCGGAAGCATCGGAAACATGGCGCGGATTGGAAAAGCGCGCGCTGTCTTTTCGCTGGCCGGATCGGGTGGTGTTGTTTGATGAAATTGAATCGCGGTTTTTGGCTGCGGGCGTGCGTTCTTCTTTAATGTATCTGCATAACAGCCCGGGATTAATTCGCATCAAGAAAAAAGCCGGGCTGCTTTAACGCCTCGAAGGGTGGCGTTAGACCGAATCGAAAGCTTCTTCTTTGACTTCCGTTTCCGCCGCTCCAACTTTGACGACATTCTTGGCCGCGGGACCACGCTGACCACGTTCAATATCGAAGGTTACATGGTCCCCTTCCGCCAGTGTTTTAAATCCATCCATTTGAATCGCCGAGAAATGGACGAAGACATCGCCCTCTTCTTCCTGTTCGATAAATCCATAGCCTTTTTTGTCACTGAACCACTTCACAATACCATTTGGCATGGTCAAAATCTCCCCGTGTAAAGCAGGTTGCGTCCGAAAGCGCTATGCAATTGCCCGCAGAGGCGATACGGATTCCTTTCGCAACCGGCCCGCAGCCAAAACCGGGATTTGGAGTATATTTTGTTAGACTGAAAAATACCCCAAAGTCAAGGGAAACCTATGGTGTGATAAATGCCTTGCCGGCTTGCCCGGGGATCAGGTTAGGTCCAAGCCATAGATTTCGCTTTGGGGAAAGGTGTAGGAAAATCCGTACCAACGGGTAAAGAGTTGCAGGGGGCGGGACTGGTCCGGGAAGCGGGCGTCGGGTATGCCATCCGTTGGGTTCAGGCGGATATGGACAGGTTGCCCCAGCCAATTGTCTTCAATGCCGAAACCGATGCGCGTTAACGGATAGAAGCGCTGGGCGTTGCCGCTGATGAGACCTAAGCCCATTTGCATTTCATCCAGTCGGTTGTCCGGAGGCCCCATGGTTTTGCGAAAACCTGGTGGTATGATGGTGCGGGCAAAGGGCAGATTCAAGAACCAGCTGATCAGGCGGGCGGACAGGCTCTGACGGGACAGCAGCAGCAAAAGGTCGGGCATGCCCTCCAGGGCATGGGCAACGGTGGTCAATTGGACATTCCATACCGGCATGCGGTGGCCTGACATGGGACCATGAACGCACGTGCCGGTAATATGATCCCAGTAAGAGCGGGTTTCATCATCGATCAGAAGGACCAGACCGTTGTACAAACCGCCGGCACTGAAGTGGTGACAGCGCCCGTCGATGATGGGTGTCAGACCGACACCGCTGTTGCAGACCACTCAGAACGTTATCAGAAACGGTTTCCCGGCCAATTCGCCCTGGGCGACATGGTGATAGGCCATTTGCCGTGCCAGCAGGGCGCGCTTTTCACCGGCCCGTTCGAAAATGATCAACTGCTCACTGGGGGCGAAATCCCTGCTGGCCAAAGCGTTCGGCTTTTCAAATACCTGGAATCGAGAGAAAAGGTCAGGCCCCTTGAGCATGGCGCGACGAACATCAAACTCCATCGGGTTGCGATCCTTCCAGGGCGTTGCACCCGGTATTCGTTCCGATTGAATACCGTCACAACCGGTCGCTTGGTCAGGTTGAAAGTGCCGGGCAAGATGATTGCCTCACGGTAAATTGATGCTTATAAGATGGGCGTCAAAAGCTCAACAGCATTTCCGTGAAAGATAGGGATGACTTCCCGGACATTTGAATCCCCCGTATCGCAATTTTCGAAAGGAAAACCCATGCCGCGCAAGACCAAGATCGTGGCCACCATCGGACCGGCATCCAACAACAGGAACATGCTTGAAAAACTGGTCGCCGCGGGGATGAACGTGGCACGCCTGAATTTTTCACACGGCAACTACGAAACACATGGCGACGTCATCCGGACGATTCGGTCCATCTCCAGGATGATGAACCGGCCTGTCGGCATCCTGCTCGATCTGCAGGGCCCCAAAATACGCGTGGGCAAACTGACCAACAACCAGCCGGTGAAGCTGAAACGCAACAGCACTTTTTCGATTACGTCGCGTGCCCTTCCGGGAACCGCCGATATGGTTTCCACCACCTATCCGAATCTGGTCAAAGACGTCAAGAAAGATGACACGATCCTTCTGGATGACGGTTTGATTCGGCTTCAGGTGATAGCCGCGCGCGGCGATACGGTGACATGCCGGGTGATAAGCGGAGGGCTCCTGAAAGAAAACAAGGGTATCAACCTGCCGGGTGTGAAGGTGTCGGCGCCGTCGCTTACCGAAAAAGACAAGCGGGACGTTAATTTCGGTATCCAGAACGGGGTCGATTTCTTTGCCCTTTCATTTGTGCGAACGGCTGATGATTTGAAGCAGATCAAAGCCATCCAGAAAACCCAGGGCGCATCCATTCCGGTTATCGCCAAGATCGAAAAACCGGAGGCCGTGGAAAACCTGGTTTCGATTCTGGGGGTGGCGGACGGCATCATGGTGGCACGGGGGGATCTCGGTGTTGAACTTCAACCCGAACAGGTGCCCACGATCCAAAAGCAGATCATTGACGCGGCCTTAAAGAAAAACAAGCCGGTCATCACGGCTACGCAAATGTTGGAAACCATGAGCGTCAATCCGATCCCCACACGGGCTGAGGCTTCGGATGTCGCCAATGCCCTGTTTGACGGCACGGATGCCGTCATGCTTTCTGGGGAGACCGCCTCCGGACGCTATCCGGTAAAGGCATTGCAGATGATGGCCAAAATTGCCGACCAGGCTGAAAGCTCGCCGTTTATGCGGTATAACCTTCAATTCGAAGCGGATGCTGCCGATCCTGTAACCCACGCGGTGGCACGGTCGGCTGTGAATATTCTGCATGAAACCAAGGCGCGATGCATCGTGGCATTCTCCGTTTCTGGAAAAACATCTAAACAGATTTCCAAACAGCGCCCCACCGCGCCGGTTTTTGCCTTCACATCGCGAAAAGAAATATTCAACCGGCTGGCTTTGTTGTGGGGGGTGACTCCCATGTACATCCCGAATATCGATGGCGCCAAGCGTCTGATTCGAAGCAGCGAGAACCTCTTGCTGGAAAAGAAAAGGGTCAAAAAGGGGGATTTGATCGTTATCGTCATCGGTCGGGGACTCAAAGAGGGCTCCACCAACATGATCAAAATCCATCGGGTAGGGGTTGACGATTGACCGTGCGCCCACCATATATCTCTGCGAATAACTTTTGGTGAGCAAACGCAGCGGAAATCAGGCTGGAGAGAAAGGGCTCGTAGGCGCTCTACGGGCTGGCAGTAAGCTGACGCGGACGGACTTCGATGCGAACCCGAATACTGTTTTTTTGGCCCGGAACCAGCCGCAGAGAGGCCGGCACCAGGGCTACGGCCGTTCGCAGTTCCCCGGATTGCTTTAAACCGTCCACCGGTACTTTGGCGGTATAGATTGTTTTCATTCCATTGAGCATCAGCTGACCACCGATCACCTCAACGGTAGCCGGTTCGAGTTGAACCGAATCCACCAAAATATCAGGCGGCAGGGTGCCGGCCCAGTCAACCTGGACCGGCAGTTTTTTTTGTCCCAGGGCATCCACCGTGATGTCAACGCTGGTGGGTTCCACTTTTTTCAGCATGGCGCCCGGGGGGAGGATGATATCGTCCTCCGTGATGGTCAGACTATTGCGGCCCGGGACGGCCTTGCTGAGGTCGAAGCGCACCTTTATCTGGTTGGGATCAAGCCGGCTTATGAGTTGCAGGGATCCACTCAACTGGATCCGAACCGAGGTACTGGACGTTTCGATAATTTCCAGGCGGGCATCCCGTTTGGTGTATTCGATGGGCACTTCCACAGTGGTCAGGCTGCGCACGAACCCCAGCGAAAAACTGTACCAGACGCTGCTGACGACGACGATCGAGAGAAAAAAAGCGACGGCTGCTGCCATTCTGTCATTGGACTGCCGTTGGGATGCGCCAACGGCCATGCCCGTATGGCGGCGCAGACGGTGCTCCAGAGCGGTTGCATCTTTAACGTTTTCAATGTGGCCCCCATGGGCGATGGCGACTTCCCCCCGCTCTTCGGAAACGATCAGCACCAGGGCATCCGAGCGTTCGGTCAAGCCGATGGCAGCGCGGTGGCGCGTGCCGAACTCCATGGGCAGATCGGAACGTTCCGTAAGGGGCAGGATCGCCGCCACCCGGTTGATCTGGTTGCCCTGGATCACGGCGGCACCGTCATGGACGGGATTGTCCGGCCAGAAAATACTTTCGATCATTTCGCGGGATACCTGGCCATTCCAGGAGACACTGTTCTGGATGGCGGCATCCACGGATTGACGCCCCGGCAGAACGATGAGGGCGCCAATGCGCTTGCGGGCCAGGTGATAGACACTCCCGGCGATGATCTCCACTGGTGTGACAACCGGTTTGGTCGATACATGCCACAGGATATCTTTGATGCCCTTTGATTGGAACAGACTGCGAATTTCGTAGCGAAAGACGATCAGGACACCGATCGCCGTCAATGCCGCGATTCCCTGGAGGACCGTGTGGGTCAGGATCATGCTGGATACGGCCACAATTTGCTGGACAATCAGCAGAAGAAAAATAAAGACGACGATCAAAAAAAGACGGGTGCCACGCAGGACGATATAAAGGCGGAAAAGAATATAGCTGTTGAGCAGAATATCCAGGATGTCCTGCCAGCGGATGATCGAAAGAAGTTTTTCCAGGAAGAGGGTCATCGCATCAGTCCGTTATGCTGAAACGCAGAATACGGAGAAGGTTGCCATCGGCATCGCGAACTTCAACGCGCCAGGGCCCCTTGTCGGCTTCGCGGAGTTGGATGCTGCTGACCGAAGACCATCGCGGGGTTTTTAATACCAGTTTTTTGCGGAATACCAACCTGTCCCGCCGTATCCAGTCATGAAAGATGCTGGTGCGCTCCGGCACATGGTCGAAAGCGGTGAAACACATAATGCTGCCGACGTTGACCGAAAAAATAACGCTCGGATTGAGGGGCTTGAAAGCCTCTAACGTTTCGCAGATCACGGCTTCTGCTAGATGGAGTTGATCATTTGGAGGAGAGGCGGCCTTAAAAGCAGAAGGGGGGGTGTCCTCTTGCGCTGCCAGACCTGCGGGAAACAGCATCACCGCCAGGACCAATGTAATTATGAATCCTATTTTCGCCATGGGTTATTCATGACCAGATTGCCGGAGATGTCAAGCCCCTTATCGGCAAGGGACGCGCCATGGCGTCATAAGTCTTTGAAAAACGTTGTTCGTCTTCCGTCGTTGCCGAAAGCCCTTCCTCATCGGCCGGATGCATAGCGTTCCGGCTTGAAGGCCTGAATCAAGCGGTCTTCCATTACGGCTTCATAGCCGGTAATTTGGGCCAACACGCTGCCGGTCTGATCGAGAAAGGTGACATCGCCCACAAATTTGTGACGGGAAACGTCCTGTACCGACAAAACCGCCTGGATCGGATGGGAGGGGAACCGGCGGCAGTACTGCCGGTAGGATGCGCTGTAGCTGGGCAGGGATACACAACCGGTTTCTTCGTAGCACCAGAGGCTGGCCATCTGAAACGCGCAATCCAGAACGAGGGGATCGGCGATCCAGTGATTACGGGGCGGTTTTTGAATCCAGACACTGGGGGCTGGAGCGGTATCCAAGTCGGCGAGCATGCCCTCGGGTGTGCAGGTTCGGATTTGGCGTATGCCCTGAAGGTTTTGGCCGTGAAAAAGGACGTCGGCATAAATCTGGGCAACATCACGACGGTAACCCGCATTGATCAAATTCGCCGGGATTTCAAAAGATGGCGGCGCTGGAAGGGTTTCCGCCAAAATGGCGGTCGATTTGGCATGGATCACTTCGGCACCATCCACCAGACCGTCGCGGAGCTCAAGCTTGACCGCAATGCCGTTGGGATGCGATGTGGCCGGAGCAGCCAGAACGCGAATCGGCCGCTGACGATTTTCCAGCACAATGCCCTTCAGCAGGCGCATATCATCAAAACCGGCCAGTTGCAGCCCGGGGTTGTTGTGCAAGGCGCCATGGCCAAACCACTCCGCCATCAAGGCAAACGGTACCACCGGCTTGGTGTCAAGACGATGATGGTCAAGAATCGGATAGCGCTCCAGTGACAATTCACTGAGGTATGCGGTGCTGAGACCTCGAACTGGCTTTTCGTCGGGAATTCCGGGAACGTCAGGGGCTGCGGATCGGACGGATACGGTGTCGGCACTGGACGGCAGTTCCGAACCAATGACAACCTCAACTGCCTCACGACTCCCGGCGGTCATTTCTTTCAAGAAGGCCGCGGCGCCCTGTTCAACCGGAATCAGCGGGATCTTCTTGGCCTGGAAAGACTTCTTAAGGGACGCATCGACCATGCCGCCGTCCCAGGGGCCCCAGTTGATGGCACGCACGGTGCAATTCTTGCGCTGTGCGGCTTCAGCGACCGCGACCTTGTTGAGAACTTCATTGGCCACGGCATAGTCCACCTGTCCGATATTGCCGAAGCGCGCGGCGACGGATGAGAACAGGATGATATAGCGCAGAGGATCTTCGCGGGTCGCCGCCAGGAGATTCTCCAACCCTTGGACCTTGGTGTCGAAAACCTGTTGGAATTCCTCCGGCGTTTTATCGAGGATCCGTTTGTCGCGCAGAATGCCGGCGCCGTGCACCAATGCTTTAATTGGGCCGTGGACCAGGCGGACGTCGTTCAAAACGGCCCTGACCTTGTCCGCATCGCGTACATCCAGCGAAAAATAGCGGGCTTCCGCACCCGTTGCTTTGATCCTGGCCAGGTTGGCGCTGATTTCACGATTGCTGTGGTAGCGGCGGTAGGCCTTCTCAACGGCCATCGGCGTTGGCGGAGCTGTGGCAAAATCGTTGGCAATGATGGCTTTTTTGATATCCGCTTCCGCCTCCAGACCCTGCAGCCATGATGGCTCATCAAAAGGCCTGGGCGATCGCCCCAGGAGCACCAGGTTCAGCGCCCGGTGGCGGGACAGTGTTTCTGCTGCGGCCGCGGTGACCCCACGGGCACCGCCTGTAAGAACCACGACGTCACCATCTTCAAGCTCCAGGGGAGGATCGGTACGGTCGTCGATGGGAGCCGGATGCAAGGCCAGGGTAACGCGGCGGTCACGCTGCCATCCCACCTCAACAGGTGCGTGGGGGACGGGCTGCAGCAGTTCCGCGACGATTTGCCGGGCGATGGCGGGGTTGTCCTGCCAGCCAGCGTCAATATCCAGGGCGCGGCAGGTCACCTCGGGCCACTCAATAGCGGCTGTTTTCATCAGGCCGGCCAGACCCCCCGGGTAGGGGTGCCGTCCGTTCAATCCGTCGACACCAAAGGTGCCATCCATGCGGCTGATACTGGCCAGAATCGCGCCACCCTCATGAGCGCTCGCCTGGAGGGCGTTTCCCAGGTGGCGCGTTAATTCAAATGCGTCGGCAATATAATGTTTGAGGTGATCCTGAGCCGCATCGCCGGGGTATTCCGTATCACAGAGTAAAATGAGGCCGGCGGCATCCGGTAAGGCGTCGCGATGCTTGAGAATGTCGATGGAAATCTGGACGGTATGCAAGCCTTTGGCCGCAAGTTGATCGGCAAGGGCGTGGGATAGGCCCGCCTTGTCCGTGGTGATAAAAATTTTGCGGCTTTGGGGAATGGCGAGGACGGGCGCGGACGCTCGCGGTGTCTCAACGGCCTTCAACTCCCGGCGCAGAAGACTCGCTTCGGGGGCTGCGGTTTCCGATGGGGGTATGGCCTGAGTTTGGGGGGCAGCCTGCGGCTCCGCTTCAGAACCAACCGCGTCTGAAGTGGTGTTACCCCCTGCCAGGATGGCGGCAATCTGGGAAAGGGTTTTGATACCGGCCATGTCATCGGGGGCAATGGCCGGCAACAGGGGAAGCCGATCCTCCATGGCGGATAGGATTTCCACGCGCTTGATGGAATCGATCCCCAGGTCAGCCTCGATATCCATGTCGCCCGAGAGCATATCTTCCGGGTAGCCCGTCAGTTCGCTAACCACCGTCAGTAAAGCCGCCTGAACCGTTTCCAGCGGATTGTCTCCGGATTCTGGTTGTGGAGAGGATTCGGATGGCGGTCCGTCGGGAGGGAGCGCGCGGCTCTCACTGCTGCCAAGCCGGGCGGCAATCTGGCCGAGGGTTTTCAGTTCCGCCATTTCATCGGGGGCGATGGCCGGGAAATCGGCCAGACGATCTTCGAGGGCCGACAGGATTTCGACGCGCTTGATGGAATCGATGCCGAGATCGCTTTCCACGTCCATATCGAGGTTGAGCATTTCAACGGGATAGCCGGTCAGTTCGCTGACCACATCAAGAAGCGATTTGACGACATCCGTATGTGATCCCGTCTTTTCAGACGGTTCGGGTGGACGCGTAACGTTTTTCGCAGCCATGCCGGCTTGAGCTGTCGGTGAGCCGGCCAGGTAAGCCGCAACTTGGCCAAGGGTCTGGAACTCAGCAATAATATCCGGTGTGATAGGGGGCAGCGCGTCCAGTTTTTCTTCAATTTGGGATAGAATTTCCACCCGTTTGATGGAGTCGATTCCAAGATCGGATTCGATGTGCATGTCCATACCGAGCATATCCGCGGGATAACCGGTCAATTCACTGACCACTTCCAGGAGGGTCTGGGAAACAGCGTCGGGGTCGGCATCCAAGACGGGCGCCATGGGGCGCTGGGGCGGGATGGATTCTACCTCAGTCGGGGAGGGCGGCTGGTGCGGCAACGCTTTGGAAGAAGCAATAGATTCCTCACGGTGTGGGGACGGGTGGGATACAGCGGCAGCATCCGGCATTTCCGGTGTTACGGCAGTGGCGGCCACGGCGGGCATTGTTGCCGGGCTTTCGGGCGGCAGGGCGAAGCTGCCGCTCAGCGCCGTTTCGGCAAACCGACGGGAACTTTCCATCATTTCCTGCAGGGTTCGGCCGGCCTGTTGCTGGGTATCAAGGAATTTCTGGTGCGCTTCAACGGTCTGGGCCTGCAGCGATTGCAGGGATTCCAAGCCCTGTTGAACCACTTTAAGGGCATGCAATACGGGATGATTTTGATCGCTCACGGAAGGACTCTCATATCGTTTAGGGCTGCCGGGGTTGGCAGCGGTTGGTTTTTCGGTCCGGTTGTCTTCCCCCGATGTTGCGGGCGCGGACGAAACCAGCGAGGTTTCAGGGCGGTCCGCAACTGCGGCCGGGGAATGGGAACGGGGGATGGTTCCCGCTGCCGTTGAAGGCTTTTCCCTGGTCAATCGGGACTTGGATTCCGGTTTGGGGGCACGGTAATTGGCACCGGCAATGGGAATTCGCATTTTGAGTTTGGGGGGTGGGTCCTCCTGGGATTCCCATTCGTCCCAGTTGATGGGGCAGCCCAGGGCGGCCAGTTGGCTCAGCAGGCGGGCAAGATCGGCGATGGCGAATTTTTTCCCGTTGCTGGCGTCCATGGCCAAGGCATGAAATGAGCGTCCTTTGAGAATGGCCCGCACCAGACCGGTGAGGACGGTTTTGGGGCCGACTTCAATGAAAATGCGGCCGTCATGGTTGTACAGGGCTTCAATTTCGCCGACAAAATTGACCGGATTGCGCAGATGATTGCCCAGCAGGGTACGAATGGCATCCACGTCCGTCGGGTAAGGCTCTCCGGTGGTATTGCTGTAGACCGGCGTCGTGCCGGGTTGAAACGCAATGGACTGCAGGGCTGCGGCAAACGGCTCACGCGCACTTTCCACCAGTCGGCTGTGAAAAGCGGCCGATACCGGCAGGCGTACGGTCCGATACTTATGCGCCTTGCAAACCGCTTCGGCACGCTCGATACCGGCTATGTCTCCTGAAAGGATGCCCTGGTTGGGGCTGTTGCGGTTGGCCAATACAACGTCGAGGTTTTCGGCTTCCAGAAGGCGATCCAGATCATCCAGCGGTGCTTTGACCGCCAGCATGGCGCCGTTGGGTTCGTCCGGGCGTCCTCCGGCTTCGGCCATAAGCCGCCCCCGCAGGGTGGACAGCTGGTGGAGGGTCGCTTCATCGATCCAGCCCGCGCTGTAAAGTGCAGTCAGCTCGCCATAACTGTGACCGCAGGTGGCATCCGGTGCGAGACCGAAGCGTCTTAGGATTTTTTCCATGGCGACGCTGACCCCACCGATGGCCGGCTGGGCAACCGCGGTGTGGCGCAGGGCTTCTTCAAGTTGTTGGGACTTCTTCGTTTCTGAAAATCGGGGATAGATGAGGTCCGTGAGCGGCTGGCTGGCAGCACAGGCCTGGGCAGCCGATTCCAGCGTTTCCATCGCTTCCGGAAACCAGGTTACCAGGTCGCGCCCCATGTGCAGATATTGACTGCCCTGGCCGGGGAATATGAACGCCACACGGCCGGGCTGGGCACCACTGCCGAAAAAACTTGACGGTGTCTGCCAGGCGGTTTCATCGGGGTTGCTTTCGAGAGCCTGGGCCGTGGCCGCCAAAACGGAATCGGTGTCCCAAACCGGCCCCTGGTTATCTTCGGTGCGGGTGAAAACCATCACCAGCCGGAAAGCGGCGGCGGCTCCAAATGACGATCGGCTTTGACGTGCCAGGTAGGGCAGTTCGTCCGGAGGGCATTCGGAAAGCGTGTGGCGCATGCTCTGGAAGTCGGAAGCCAACGCTTCCCGGGTGTCTGCCGAGAGGGCAACGATTTCGATGGAGCCGTCCCAGGCAACATCAGCTCTTTGGTCGCCATATTCTTCCAGCACCACGTGATAATTACTGCCCCCGAAGCCGAATGCGCTTACCCCGGCACGCCGGGGGGTGTTGTCCGAACGAAACCAGGGGCGTGCCTGGGGGTTGACATACAAAGGGCTTTTCCCAAGTTCGAGATCGGGATCGGGTTCGTCCGCCTTGAGGGTCGGCGGCAAAACCTTGTTCTTGAGGGCCAGCACGGTTTTGATCAGGCCGGCCGCACCGGCGGCCGCCTTGGTGTGGCCGATCATGGACTTGACCGAACCCAGGGCGCAGCGGCGTGGGGTATCGGCATCGCCGAAAAGTTGTTTCAGGGCCTGGATTTCAATTTTGTCACCCACCCGGGTGCCGGTGCCATGGGCTTCGAGGAGGCCGATGGTATCCGGCGTGATTGCGGCAGTGCTGTAGGCCCGGCGCAGGGCATTCAGCTGGCCTTCGGCCCGCGGCGCATAGATGCTCTGGGATCTGCCGTCACTGCTGGAGCCGATCCCTTTGAGAACCGCCAGAATGTTGTCGCCATCGGCTTCGGCATCGGCCAGGCGTTTCATGACCAGAATGCCGATACCCTCTCCCAGCACGGTACCGTCGGCTTGCGCTGAGAAGGGGCGTGCATCCCCGGTCGGTGAAAGGATGTGTGTGCGCGCAAAGCACATGTGCATAAAAATGTCGTTGAGCGTATCCACGCCGCCGGTGACCACCATGCGGGAGCGGCCGGTATACAACTCCATCAGGGCAAGGCTGACAGCGCTCATGGAACTGGCGCAGGCCGCGTCGACAGCACAGTTGGTGCCGCCAAGATCAAGCCGGTTGCATATACGACCCGCAACGACGTTCCCCAGAAGACCGGGAAAGGAATTTTCCTGCCAGCCCACGAATTCGCTGGACAATTGTGCCATGACGGCCTGTGTTTTCTCCGGTCCGACACCGCAAGCTTCAAGCGCCCGCTTCCATTTGGGCCAGCTCAGCCGCGTGCTTAGGGGGATAACCAGCTCCTGGGTCCCGGTGACACCCAGAATGACCGCTGTGCGGTCTCGGTCGAAATCCGCATCTTCGCCGTAACCGGCCTGGTCGAGCGCCGCTTTGGCGGCCAGCAGCGCAAGAATTTGCGAACTGTCAGTGGCTTCCAGGTTCGACGGCGGGATGCCGAACATGGTGGGGTCGAAGGGAATCGGGGATAAAAAACCGCCGCGCCGGCAATACACATGGTCAGGTTTGCTGGTGTCTTCCGTGTAGTAATCTTCCGGTGACCAATGCGTGGGGGGGACGTCGGATATGGCATCCTTGCCATGGTACAACAAGTGCCAAAAGGATTTTAAACCCGAAGCGTGTGGGAAGAAACACCCTAAACTGATGATGGCGACAGGGGACGGTGAGACGATTTGCGTATCGTTGACATCCATTGATTGATCCTTGGAAACCCGAATGGATGCTTCACCTTAATCACCACCGCAGTCGGGGGCAACTACTGCGTGGCCGCGTTGCGATTGGGCAGAGAACATAAGCTTTTCCATGGGGATACGACAAGCCGTGGCCCGGCTGTCAATAGCCGTTCGATGCATTCTCCGCATGGTTGCCCCCATCCCGCCAATATATGATCAAGAAACCGATTCGGGTATGCGTTTCAATACGATTCCAATGATTGTAAAGGTAGACCTATAAAGCAAAAAGCAAAGGATTGCAAGTTATTTAGGGGTATGCTATAGTTGTGATATTGATTATACAACAGGGCAGGTTACGATGCTTAAATTTTATCTCAACCGGGAGTTGTCGGAACGTTTGGGCATTCCCCTGAATCGCTGGAAACGATGGTCGCGGGAATTTTTGCCCCCGGATCCCTTGGGAGGGCTCCAATCGGGCTATGCCCGGCAATACAGTATCCGGGATGCATTCCACGTCTATCTGGCGGGCTATCTCGTCTCGGCGACCGGCTTTTCAATACCCGAAGCCCGGCTGGTCCTGAATGACCTGAAAACCTGGCTCAAAAAGAATATTATCGACAATCACGAGGCGGGGGATGAGCGATTTAGCGATAGGGTCAAAAACCCTTTCAACGTTGAGCTACAGATTATTCCCACCCGTTGCAATGCTCCGCCGTCCTTTTCCTATCGCATTCGATCCCTGATCGAATGCCGGTCTTTTGCAAGGGATGATCAAACTTTCTACCAGGAAACGTTTATGGAAGAGGTCATCAAACCGGGCGAATCGGTGAATAACGGATGCTACCCGACATGCCCGCAAAAGGTGGATCTTTCAACACTCGTAAGCTGTTTTTTCAAGCAGTTGGAGAATAATAAGGGGTAGCTCGGTGGCCGTTCAACTTAATTAGTTGTTCGACTAATAATACAACTCAAGCCTCTTTTTCATGCGCCTGGTCGAGGTCTCCTTTGGCGATGCGGGGGCCGGGCAACGGGGCGCTATCCCTTATCGTCCGCCAGCATGGCCTCCAGCTTGGCCCGTGGTTGGGGTGCAAACTTATCCAACTCCGGTGGCAAAACAACCCCCTGGAATCGCAACCACTTGGAACGTATGGAAACCGCCGCGCCAACGAGGAGATTCAATGCCACGGTGACGCAATCGCGATTTTCAGGTTTCTCCAAAACCGAGCCGCGGGTCCATTGGTTAAACGCCCCGATGCCGGGCCCGCACCAAACCTGGTAATCCATCTGGCGGGAGGGGTCGCCGGCGTTCGCCCATTTTGACGATTTGCCGAGGTAGGCCCGAAACACCAGGGCCAGTTTGTGATGGGGGTCTTGTTCCGCCCGTTCGATTTGGCGAGGATCGCGTTCCTCGAAGAACTGACGGGTTTGTAGCCACTCGGTTTCAAATGCACATTGAAAAAAATCTCGTTCCAGCGTCTGGCGGTCGGCGGCGGGAATCGCTTCCCAGGACGTATACTGGCGATAATAATCGTAAAGTTTTTGGGCGCGTAGCGCAAACATGGTGCCCCGTTTCAGCACCTGCACCCGAACCCCCATTTCGAACATGTCGGCGGAAGGCGCCATCGTGACATCGGCCTGTTGCGCTTCGGCCAGCATTTGGCGAACGCGATCGGAACTGCCGGACTCCCGGCAGGCCTGGTTGACGGTGCCCGTGAGGATGTAGGCCGCGCCCATGCCAAAAGCCGCGGCGGCGGCTTCGGGAGTGGCAATGCCGCCCCCCAGGCCGACCCCGATGGGTTCGTCATAGTGATGCGCGGCCATCATTTCGTCGCGAAGATCCAGCATGATGGGCAGGAGGGTCAACGCCTGGCGGTTATCCGTATGGCCGCCGGAGTCCGCTTCGGCCGTGAGGTCGGAGGCCATCGGAATGCGGCGTGCCAGCTGTGCCTCTTCCTCGCTGATGTCGCCCTGCGCCTGCAGGCGCATTAAAAGTTTCTCCGGCGGTGGTGAAAAGAATTGGCGGGCCACTTCAACCCGCGAAACCTTGGCGATGACGCGGTTGGGACAGACGATACGACCGTCCGCGTCCCGATGAATCCCGTTGATCCGGTACCGCACCAGGGGCAGGGTGAGTCGGAGATAAGCGGCGGCGCTGACGCATCGGATGCCGCGACGCAGATAGAGATCGACCACGGCGGCTTCGTGATCGGGTTCATGGGGGCTATGGATCAGGTTGAACCCATAGGGGCGATCTCCAAGGGCGGATTGAATGCGATCGATGGCATGTTCGATGGCGTTCAGGCCCATGCCCGCCGCTCCGAAAAAGGCGATCATGCCGGCTTTGCCGGCGGCGGTGACCATTTCCACCGAGGTGATGCCATTGGCCATGGCACCCATAACATAGGCATAGCGCAGGCCGTAGCGTTCCCGAAACAGCCGGCTGCCCAGTTCCGCCGGCGGCAGGGGCGGCACATAGGCCTGCAGGGGGTAACTGCCCTGGGGCGGTTCGGTTGGGGATGCTCCCTGGAGAAGGGCCTGGCCGCTGTGGCTTACGGCGGTCCGGCCGTCTTTTGCAACGATAAAAAGCGCCTTTTGAATCTGCAGCAGGGCAGCCTCCAAGGCGTAGCGGTTTTCATCGGGCCCGCTTTCCCCCGGGGAAAGCCAGGAGCCGATGTTGGATGGAAAAGGATTTGTAGGCGACGACATAATATACCAACCCTTTCGGACAGGATGATGCGGTTAAAGTGGCGCTATCTAATGGGAAACGATTGCCTGTGTCAAGGGACGACGTCCAGGGGGTGGGCTCGCGTTTTAGCGGAGACGTTATGCGCGTGGATGATAAAGGCGGTGAATCGTTTTCAATCTTTCAGCCGAGACATGGGTATAAATTTGGGTGGTCGCAATATCGGCATGGCCCAGCATGGTCTGGACCACCCGCAGGTCAGCACCACCTTCCAAGAGGTGGCTGGCAAACGAGTGGCGCAGTGTGTGCGGGCTGATCGGATGACGAATGCCGGCCCGGGAGGCGTATTTTTTTAAAAGTTTCCAGAACCCCTGACGGGACATGGGGCGCCCCTGCCGCGCCACGAACAAGAATTCGCTGGCGGCCTTTTTAAGGAGTACTGGACGGGCTTTGCGGATGTAGTCGCCCACCACCCGCAGAGCGGTTTGCCCGATGGGGACGACGCGCTCCTTGCCTCCCTTGCCAACAACGCGGACAAAGCCGGCTTCCCGGTTCAGGTCCATTAATCGTAGGTGAATCAACTCGGAAACGCGCAGCCCGGCGGCATAAAGCAGCTCCAACATGGCGGCGTCCCGCAGCCCCAGTGGACGCGACTTGTCCGGTGCGGCCATAAGGGTCTGGATGTCGCCCAAAGAAAGGACGCCGGGCAGGTGGAGACCGGATTTCGGTAGCTCGATCAGGGCGGCCGGATCGTGGGGGATGCATTTTTCCTGGTGCAGGAAGCGAAAAAAGCCCCGCAGGGTTACGAGGTGGCGTGCCCGGGATTTGGGCGCAAGGCCCTGGTTGCGCAAATGAATCAGGTAGCCCAGGATCGCCGCGGCCCTGACCTCCCCCAGGGTATCGATGGATTGGGCGGAAAGATAATCCCGAAAATTTTGAAGATCACGACTGTAGGATTCAACCGTGTTGGCGGATAGACCCTTCTCCACCGTTATATAGACCAGGAAGCGGTCGAACAGGTGGTCCTGGTGGGAATCATCGCCTGTGTCCGTGTGAACCATTCCGTTGCGCTTATCGAACTTTCTGCTATGACCACCCGTGGGGGGCCGCGTTATGAAGTTACCAGAGAATAAGCATCGAGATCGAGTGTATTGAGAACATCGGCGCCGTTTGCGGTGACCAGGACCTGGTTTTCGAGACGGATGCCGCCCCATTCCGGAAGATAAATACCGGGCTCCACTGTGACGATCATGCCCGCTTCGAGAATATCATCGCTATGGGGGCTGAGACGGGGCGCTTCATGGATACACAGCCCGGTGCCGTGGCCCAGACTGTGGCCGAAATGATCGCCGAAGCCGGCCGCTTCTATAATTTTGCGGGCCACCGCATCCACGGTTTGCCCATGGGCTCCGGGTTTAATCGCTGCGATGGCCGCCGCCTGGGCCTGGCGTACGATGGCGTAGATTTTTTGAAACTGTTCGTCCGGCGGGCCAAAAACGACCGTGCGCGAAATATCGGAACAGTAGCCTGCGAAGCGGGCCCCCCAATCCAGCAGTATGGGTTCACCTGTTTTAAGCGGTTCGTTTCCCGGCACGGCATGGGGTTTGGCGCTATTGGCACCGGCCGCAACAATGATGGGGAAAGACGGCGCTTCGGCTCCGGCTGTAAGCATCAATTCTTCCAGTTTGCGGGCCACCTCGCTTTCCGTCATCCCCGGCTGCAGCCATGCCTGCAGATGTCGGAACGCGGTTTCGGCACATGCAACGGCCTGTCGGGTGATGGCGACTTCGGTGGGGTCTTTGGCCCTACGCATGAATTCAACCTGATTTTCGGTCGCCACCAAACGGATCGGGAGCTGGTTTTCCGCCAGATGGTCGATTAAATCCTGATGCTGTTTGACGGTCAGACGGGTGCTTTCAAAACCGACCGAACGTGCATGCACCTGTTCGAGAAGGCTGGGAAGGGCGTCAATCAGACCTTTACGGTAGCGTACGATTTTATATCCGGGAGCTTCCTGCCGGGCCTGGAGATCATAACGGGAATCCGTGGCCAGAAGGCAATGTTCGGCCGTGATGATAAGGGCACCGGCGGTTTCGTCGAATTGACCGTCATCGGCGGTATAGCCGCTGAGATAGCGGCGGTTGGCATCGATTAAAATAATAAAAGTGTCTAAACCGTTCCGGGCGAAGGTTTCGCGTAAACGGGCCACACGTGGGCTTGTCGGGATTTGGGGCGTATCGGATGTCATAGGGGTCTATCTACAAGGAAACAGGAACGGAAATCAAGGGGGCATGCCCCTTTCGGCCCAGAGGGCGCACCGGGATGATGACGCGATGCCCAAGAAGCCAGACCGAAAGGTCTTGACAGCTCAGGGCTATTGGCAAATAACTTGATCGTTGCAGCATGGGGGCAATCCGTCCCCAGGCAGAATGCCTGCCGTTATCATTTTCCGACTTGGATTCTGCGTCTCTCCATTCCAGGAATTCGCTATCGGGCAAACGGTTTCCGTTTTATGCGCCGCGGTGTGGATTCCCAAAGCCAAAACGCTCCAGTGGGGCAGTAGCGTGATGAGGTGAACATCTTGACGGAGCCCATTGAACAACTAATCGAAGCCTACGAACGGAACGTAAATAATTATCACCTGCTCATGTCGCGCCGGGTTAAGGATATTCTTCTGATTTCCAACCTTTATGATGCGTGTATCATCAACGAAGACTGTCGCTTGGCCGATCGTATCGTTCGGGAATACCGAGGGTTGAATCTCAGCCGTCCTCCCCGCGTAACATGGGCCGCTTCGGCCAGCGAAGCCCTGGATCTTTTGGATCAGAACGATTTTGATATGGTCATTACCATGTACCGCCTGGCCCGCGAGGACGCGTTTAGCCTGGGGCGCAAGATCAAATCCCGTCAGCCCAATCTTCCGATTATCATGCTGACCCATAATCCCGTGCCGCCATTGTACTGCGTACCGGAAATAGGCCGGATTCCGGGGGTCGATCACATTTTCAGCTGGTCCGGTGACGCCGATCTATCCATGTCGATGATCAAATGTGTTGAAGATCTTCATAATGTTAAAATGGACACGGAACGGGCCGGCATCCGCGTGATTCTCCTGGCGGAGAGTTCCCAGGAGCAGCTTTCCGTCGTCTTGCCGATCCTCTATCGTGAAATCATGAGCCAGACGGAAGCCGCCCTGGAGGAAGGGCTGGATGAAGAAGACCGGCTGATTATTCGCCAAACCCGCCCCAAGGTAATCATTGCCGACCATTACGAATCAGCGCAACAGCTCTACCACCAATACAGGCCCTACCTGATGGGCGTGATCGGATCCTCCCAACTGGGCCAGGAGTGCCATCCGGAGGCCCGGATGGGGCTAGATTTCCTCAAATCAGTGCGGGCGGACAATTCCGAATTACCGTTTCTGTTTTTTACGGAAAAGCCTTCTGAAGGCCGCGTCGCTGAAGATCTCAATGCCACGGCCGGCAATTCCCTCGACGCAACATTAAAAACAACACTGGTGGAATACGGTCGGAAGTTTTTCGGTTTTGGCGATTTTATATTTCAGGATGACGCGCAACGGGAAATCGGGCGTGTGCGCAACTTCAACCAGATGATACCGGTGCTCGAGCAAATGCCGGACGATGTCCTCCTGAAAGTCGCTCAAACACCGGCGCTGCCGCGGTGGCTTTATGCCCGCGGTGAAATTGTTTTGGCCGATCATCTTCTTCAAAGGATTTCTGAAGGCAAGCTGGGTCAGCCCGAAGAAGTGCGCAACATGCTTACCGAGACGCTGAAGGTGCGCCAAATCACGCGCCAGAAGCGGATTGTTACCGATTTCGACCCGACGGCGGGAGACGGCTTGTCGGGTTTCGTCAAAATCGGGCATGGTTCCCTGGGCGGCAAAGCACGGGGCCTGGTGTTTCTGGCCTCGCAAATCCATTCGGAGGCGGACATCGTCAAACGATATCCCGGTGTCCGGATTTATGTGCCGGATACGCTGGTGATTACCACCGACATGTTTGAAGATTTTGTCGATACCAACCAACTGGATGTTTCTTCCCGGACGACGATGTCGGACGAAGACATTGCGGCAAGATTTCTGGCCGGGAACTTGCCGGAGAAAATCCATGCTGCGCTCAAGGCGTTCATCACACCGACGGATTGTCCTCTGGCCGTAAGGTCGTCGAGTCTGCTGGAAGATTCCCAGTCTCGTCCCTATGCGGGGATCTACAAGACCTATATGCTGCCCAACAATCAAAAGGCGCCTGAAGAACGGCTGGATGCGCTGATCCAGGCCGTAAAACTCGTTATGGCGTCGACTTTTTTTGAAGAACCACGCGCGTTTGCCGCAAGGACGCTGCAAAAGCCGGATGAAGAGAAGATGGCCGTCATCATTCAGCGTCTTATCGGTCGGCAATATGACGACCTGTTCTTCCCGGCGATTTCAGGCGTTGCCCAATCCTACAACTACTATCCCATGGGACCGATGAAACCGGAAGACGGTATTGTCAATATCGCTGTCGGGTTAGGAAAATCCGTCGTCGATGGCGAACGTTCATTGCGCTTTTGTCCAAGATATCCCCAGCAGTTACCGCAATTTTCCATCATTGAAGATATCCTGGAAAACGCCCAGCGCGACTTTTACGGGCTGAAACTCGCTCATGACGGCGGGGGAGAAGACATCCCCATTGAATCGTATATGGAAAAGCGCGATGTCATGGATATTGACGATCCCGAATTGATGCGCCTTGTCGCCAGCACGTATATGCCGGAAGAGGGGCGCATCAAGGACACGGTCATGGCCGGCGGAAATCCTGTCGTCACCTTCGCCTCCGTGCTTAAGTACGGTGCGATTCCACTTCCGGAAATTCTTTCCGACATCATGGAACTCGGCCAGCAGGGCATGGACTGCGCCGTCGACGTGGAATTTTCCGTCAATCTGCCCCAGGGCGGTGGTGGCGCCGCTGAACTGGCGATTTTACAAATCCGCCCCATGGCTTCGCGTGGGGAACTGGCTTCGGTCAACCTGGATCCGGAGGAGACCAAACGCGCGTTTTGCTATTCGGAAAATGCTTTGGGCAATGGCATCAGCCGTGATTTGACCGATATCATCTATGTCAAACCGTCGGATTTCGACGCTTCCAAAACGGTCGAAATCGCTGGTGAAATCAGCCGGTTGAATGCCGAGCTCGCCAAAGAAAACCGCAAATACATTCTGATCGGGCCGGGACGCTGGGGGTCTGCTGATCATTGGCTGGGAATTCCCGTGCGCTGGGCGGATATTTCCGGAGCAGCCGTGATTGTCGAGACCACCCACGAATCGTTCAACGCCGATCCGTCCCAGGGATCCCATTTTTTTCATAATATGACCTCGCTGGGAATGAATTACCTCAATATCACCAGAGACACCCGGGATTTCATCGAGCCCAGTTGGTTCAACTCCCGCCCGGTCATGCGCGTGACGCGCTACCTGTCCCACATTCGCTTGAATCGCCCTGTGGTTGTGAAAGTGGATGGCCGGCATTCAACCGGCATTATCCTCGATTCGCGCTAGAGGGGCCATCTGGTCGTTATGGCCGGCGGTTATTGGGGGGCGGGGATGGCAAAATCCGGCCCTATCGGATCGGACAGGGGGAGATCGCATCATGATAACGCTTGACGATATACGGGCGGCGGCCGACCGCATTCAGAAGGACATTCTGGCCACCCCCCTGATATCCTCACCGGCCCTGAGCCGCATGTTCGGCGCTGAAATCCATCTGAAAATGGAAAGTCTGCAGAAAACAGGATCTTTCAAAGCCCGCGGCGCCATGAATCTCATCAAGGCCTCTTGCGGCCGGATTCCCAAAGGCGGTGTTGTCGCCGCCTCGGCGGGCAATCACGCCCAGGGGGTGGCTCTGGCCGCCCGTCAGGTTGGAATACCGGCTACGATCGTAATGCCCGTCGGCGCTTCCATATCAAAGCAGGAGGCTACCCGCAGCTATGGCGGAAAGGTTCTTCTGGAGGGACAAACCGTTTCCGAAAGCCTTGCCGTGGCAGAAAAATTGGCCCGGGACGGACGGACATTCATCCATCCGTTCGACGATCCGCTCATCATGGCGGGACAGGGTACCGTGGCACTTGAAATTGTCGAGGCGCTGCCGGATGTGGAGCGGGTCATTATTCCTGTCGGCGGCGGCGGCGTGATTGCCGGCATGGCGGTCGCCCTGCGGGCCCTGCGGCCAGGGGTCAAGATTACGGGGGTGCAGGCGGCGGTCTGTCCCTCCGCTGTGGTGGCGATCCAAAAAGGGGAAATAGTGGAAATCCAGGGCGCCACGTCCATCGCGGATGGCATTGCCGTGCGTAAAACGGGCGCCGCTCCGTTTGAGATCATCCGTGATCTGGTCGACAACGTCGTGACCGTCGAAGAAGAGCACATTGCCGCCGCCATTCTCCTTTTGATGGAACGCAAGAAAATTGTCGCGGAGGGGGCCGGGGCCGTTGCCCTGGCCGCCCTCATGAGCCGGGCCGTGCCATTGCAGCCGGGCGAGAAAACCGTGTTGCTGATCAGCGGCGGCAACCTGGACAGCCCCTTGCTGGGGCGCATTATCCGCAAAGGATTAATCCAGAGCGGACGCATCTTAAGGGTGAACGTCATGCTGGCGGATGAACCCGGCGTTCTGGCCAGGTTGCTCAATTGCATCGCCGCGCGTCAGGCCAACGTTCTTCATATTCACCACAATCGGTCCCGACGGGATTTCCCGGTCAATATGACGGCGGTCGAACTGGAACTGGAAACCCGCGGGGAGTCGCATGTCGAAGAAATCGAGCGATCGTTGCGGGATGCGGGGTATACCCTGTCTGTCTGTTAGCATGCGGTCGTCATTCACCGGCGATGGTATGGTCCGGCGCTTGTCCGGTGGGCGGCGTCATCAAAGATTCCAGGCCAGGGAGAGCTGGTTTTTGTTAACCGCCAGATTCAGATCGTTGTGAACCAGTTCATGGGGTCGTTCTTCGAAAGGCAGGTAAACCAGCAGGGCCTTGCGGGGTTTAATCCCGATGTGGGGCAGCCATTCGGCCACACGTTCCTTGGGTTTGATGAGACCGGCAACATTGACACGCAATGTTTCAATGGCTTCACTGACCGGCAGGTTGGCTGTCAGACAATGGTGGCGGGGGCCGCCCGGTTCAAGGTTTTTGGGAGGCTGGGCGGTGGTAAGGACATGCATCAGGCGCAGGAAGACCCGGGGGCGTACCTTGAAAGCCGGTGCCCAGAAGTGAAACGCGGTCGCTTCCCAATCCTTTTGGACCGCTTTGGGAAGGTTGGCCAGGCGCGCCAGATCCGCGTAGGAGTTCAGATCGACCCCGTTGACATCGGCCTTGATGCGCCAGAAGGGAAGATAGACCGGCTCCTGAAGTTGGGTGGGGGTATGCGCACACGGGACGGCTGAAAATCCATTCGGACCAGGTTGCCAGAGGGAATGACAGTGGGCGCAGTTCAAAACCTGGGCATCCCGGGAGCCCGTCAGATCCCAACCGCAGTTGGGACACATGGCGGGAATAAATTGAAAACGCGCCGAAGGTGTTCCGCCGGGGAAATTTTCAGGGCGGAACGAATTGGTTCGCGTCGGCAGGGGCTTATTCAGGACCGCGTCCACCAGCCCCGGATTGGTGTAATAAGGGGCATAAATCAGGCTGATCGTTTCGCCGATGTGGGCCTGGTGGAGAAGGGGGGACGCCAAATCCCGGGTGAAGCGGCGGTTGAAAATCGTCATGACCGCTTTGAAGGAGGTTTGCGGGGCGATAAAGTACCCCTTGGTCTCAGGAGAAACGCATTCAAGGGTCAAGGCTTGGCTTCGCAACCCTAAAGACACCGGGAAGCAAGTCGACGAACACGCCTGGTGACTGGTGTCAATGAACTTTTCGTGTGTGCGGTCCGCCAGGCAGGAAAACAGCATGCCTTTGAAGCGCCAATAGGGGAAATAGATCAGTTCCCGGTCGTCCGGTGTTTTGTGGGGCAGGTGATATTGGCTGAACCCCCGTGTCAGCAGATAGGATTTGACACGGCAATACGCACAGGAAAACAGACGGTCGGATTCCAAGAGCGTTGCCGGTGCCCCGCATTGGGGGCACTGGTGCTGAATTTTCAGGTCAGAGTTTTTCACCGCACGCGTTGCAATAGACGGCGTCTGCCAAATTTTCATTACCACACTTGGAACAGAACCGGCTTTCGGGTTGTCGATCCACTTCCTGGCCACAGCGGGGGCAGAACTTGGCATTGGGGGTCAGGTTTTTTCCGCACGCCATGCATTGGCGAAAAACCAGTTGTTGATGTCCACAGTAAGGGCAAAACCGGGCGTTGGCCGGTATGGACTGATGGCATTCGGGACAATGCGCCTCGGGAGCAGGCTCCGAAGCCCGGGGGGGTGAATCCGGTGGCGTCAAATAACGGGACAGCATGGCCGGCATCATTAAACCTATCCCGGCTCCCATGCCGGCACCTGCCATATCACCGCCGCCCTCAGCGGCCTTTTCCATTGCCATGGCGGCTTTCATCTGCATGAGTTTGTTCATGTCATCGATGGCGCCCATTCTGCTGCGTTCGTCAATGGCTTTCTGAACTTCGGGCGGTGGGGTGATGGCGTTGATGTAGAGATGCGTCAAGGCCAACCCGAAATGACTGAAATCCTGCTGCATTCGCTCCATGAGCTCCTCGGAGAGGGTGTCATAGCGGGATGGCAGCGAGAGCAGGGAGTCAAGGTGCTCCCCCATATGATCATTGAACCGGCTGATAATGACCTGGTTCAGATAATCCTCAATGGCCTCTGTGGTGTAGACCCCCTGGGTGCCCACGAGCCGGTTGATCATCAGGACCGGCTGAACGACGCGCAAATTGAATACGCCGAACGCCCGCAGGCGTATCAGGCCTAACTCGGCGTCCTTGAAGGCGACCGGATCACGGGTGCCCCATTTGAGGTTGGTAAACACCTTCATGTTGACGAAATAGACTTCCGCCCGCAAAGGGCTGGAAAGTCCCCAGGGCAGGCTGGCAATCTTGGTCAGGATGGGAATGTTGCCGGTTTTTAGGGTGTGTCGCCCGGGACCGAAGGCTTCCAGGGCTTTGCCTTTATAATAAAAGACGGCGGCCTGATTTTCGCGAACGGTCAATTGGGCACCGTATTTGATTTCGCCGGAGCCCTGCTGTGGGAGGCGGTGCACAAGGTGCGTCCCGTCATCGTCGAACCACTCTAAATTTTCGAGAAACACAAGGTTCATGCGATTCATACTCATAGGATATCCTCCTTTACCCGCAGGCATATCAACACGTCAACGTTCTGATGTCAATCATTGACATGGTGGCAAAGAACCAATGTCCTTCGGCGCAGGGGATTGAAAAGAAGGCCGCATAATCGGTTGCCTTTCGATTCCGGATTTGGTAATCCCCAGTTCTTCTTTGGGGCAGCCGTCCCCAATGGACGTTTCAGCCGCCTGACGATCATTGCGTAGCGCACGCACAGCATGCCAGGGAGAAATCAAAGCCATGCAACGGTTGGCCCAACAAAGCCTTTTCTACGGACTCAAATTGCCTTTTATGCTGTTGTTGATCATGCTGGGTTTCATGATGGAAACCATCGTGGAACTGCCTTTCGCCATCATGGCCCATTTGGATGGCCGGCGCCGCTGAACGTCGGATGAATGCCGGCCATCTTTGACTTAAGGCCTGTCCTTCGCTATAAACCATCCTGAGAAGCCTACCCCCCACACCATCATGGAGGAGCCATGCAGACCATAGGAATCGATGTCGGGTTCGGGTTCACGAAGGCCACCGACGGTAATGACACGGTTGTTTTTAAATCCATTTACGGCGAAGCCACGGAAATTCAATTCTGGGTCGATTTCCAGAATCGCAATCTTACCGAATACTTTCACGTGACCATGGATGGCAAATCCTATTTTGTGGGTGATCTGGCCGAGCAGCAGTCCGATGTCGTCAGTTTTACCCTTGATCAGGACCGTATGATTGCCGATTTTGTGCGCTTGTTTGCCTTGACCGTAGCGGGACTTTTTTTAAAAAACGATCAAAGCAGCGAGACCCCGCTGAATGTGGTGTCCGGCCTTCCGGTGGGTTTTTATAAGCAATATCATGATCGTTTCCGAGATGCCCTGAAAGGGCGGCACACCATCACCTATCACAGCCCTGACGGGAATCGCATGACGAAAAAATTTGTCATCGAGGGCGTCCAGATGCTTCCGCAACCCATGGGCAGCGTTTTAAACCTGCTGATGAACGAAGCGGGGCAGATTACGGATACGGAGTTGGCCAAACAGAAAATCGGTGTGGTGGATATCGGATTCCGCACGACGGACTACACGGTCATCGACCGACTGCGGTACGTTGAAAGAAGCAGCCGCACGATGGATTCCGGTATTTCACGGGCTTATGCCGTTATTGCCAACAAGCTGCGGGAGAACAGCGGTGTCAATGTAGAGCTTTACCGCCTGTTTGACGCCGTTCGCAAGGGTACCATCAAGATGCGTGGCCAGGGATTCAACTTCGCCAAAATCCGTGATCAGATTTACGCCCAACTGGCGACAACCATCGCAGGGGATATGGATCGGCTGTGGGCCAGCGACTGGGACATCGACACCATCGTATTGACCGGCGGCGGCTGTCAGGATCTGGCCGCCCACCTGCAGCCCCTGATTACGGGCAATATCCGTACGGCCCCGAACAAGAATGATCCGCGCCTGTCCAATGTCGAAGGCTATCTCAAGTACGGCCGTTATGTGGCGGCACAGAAGGAGAGGGAACAAGAGGACAGCCCGTCATAATTCAGTGTGTTTTAAAATACCATGCTGCCAGGGGGAGAAAAATTGCCGCCAGCATTACCAGAATTCCCGGCGGTGTAAGGTAGGCCGCAAACCAGGGCTTGCCGCGTCGGCGGGCGGATTGAAGCTCTTTCAGAAACCAGTTGCCCAGAAGGGCTGCGGCGGACAGGATGGCGATCACTTTGATGATCTGAGGGATAAAGCTCATCATGAATTTGGCCCTCTAATGGACATCGCCATCGGTTTCGGGCGGTCTGGAAGCTTCCGGCTGAGTGGTTGGCGTTGCGCCCGGATGCTCATCAAGGACACGCCGAATGGATTCCGCCAGATCTTTGCGGGTCAGGGGCTTCATCAGGCAATCTTTGATGCCCAGGGACAGAAAGCTTTCGCGGGATACGATATCGCTGTAGCCGGTAAATAAAATCACGGGAATATCCGGCCGGATGCGCATGGCTTCACGGGCCAGAACCTCGCCCGTCATATTCGGCATGGTCAAATCGCTGATAATGAGATCGAATTGATCCGGTGCCGCCTTGAAACGTTCAATGGCTTCGATACTGGAGGTGGTGGTTTCCACCCGATAGCCCAGCGTCGTCAGTATTTCCTGCCCGATTTCCACGAGGGCGGGTTCATCGTCGATAAAAAGAATGCGTTCATGACCGGTAAAGGTGTCCGGCGCAATTGGACGTGCCCTTTCTTCCGAGGGCGTATCGGGGGATCTCTCCGGAAATAATACGTGAAAGGTTGTCCCCTCGCCAATCTTGCTTTCCACTGAAATCGCGCCGCCATGGCTGCTTACGATGCCGTGCACGACCGCCAGGCCGAGGCCGGTACCTTCACCTTTTTCTTTCGAGGTAAAATAGGGATCGAAAATTCGATCGATGTATTCTTTGGGAATGCCGTGGCCGGTGTCGCTGATGAGCAGTTCGATATAGGATCCGGGCTTGATGCCGCCAAGCTGGGCGGCCTGAGCAGGATCAAGTTGATTGGTTATCAGACTGATTTCCAGTTTTCCTCCGGCCTCGCGCATGGCGTGGTGCGCATTGGTGCAAAGATTCATGATGACCTGATGGATCTGAATGGGGTCGGCCTCCACCACGGCATCGTTATTGAGGTTATTGCCGGAGATTTCGATAGTGGAGGGCAGGGAGGCACGAATAAGCTTGAGCACCTCTTTGACGATCAGGTTGATCTGGACCGCTTGCTTTTCCTGTTCGGTCTGGCGGCTGAAGGAGAGGATCTGGTTGATTAATCCCTTGGCCCGTTGACTGGCCGTTAAAATATTGTCCAGTGCTTCATTGGGGTTTTTGCCCTGGGATATCTGGAGACCGGCAATTTCCGTGTAGCCGAAAATGGATTGAAGGATATTGTTGAAGTCGTGCGCTATACCACCGGCCAATGTACCGATGGCTTCCATTTTTTGAGCCTGACGGAGTTGGGAGCGTAATTTGGCTTTTTCTTTATCGGACTGAATTCTTTCGGTAATATCGCGGGCGATGGTCAGAACGGCAGGTTTGTTGTCGTACTCAATCGCCCGGCAGCTTGTTTCAACGGGAATAATCTGACCATCCGAAGCGATCAGGGCGGTTTCAAAAATGATATGGCGCAGGCGACGCAACTCATCCATGCGTTCAGGCCAGAAGGGGGCATGCTCCGGAGAAATGATGTCCATGGTGGTCTTGTTGAGCAGTTCGTGGTGGTTGATGCGCAATTGCTCACAGGCCACGCGGTTGCCGTCAATGATCTGACCTTTGAAATCCATGACAAAGATGGCATCGCCGGCACTTTCAAACAACGTCTTGTAACGGTTGGTCGAGGCCATCAAGGCTTTGACCGTACAAACGTCAAAGGAGAGGCTTCGAAAATCAGCGTTATCGTCTTTGCCCGAACGGCTATTTTTCATGATATCACCGCATCATCCTTTTGCAGGACGGCAATTCGCTCCCATTGGTCGCATAAAAAAGGGAAAAACATTTATGTCTTAAGTATGTTAGCAGGTTGTTTGTCCCCTGTAAATATGGATTTCGCGTGTTTGGAGGGACGCACCAAAGTTTAATGAATTTAATTTGCCGCGGCAGGCCAACGGACCACTTCGGTTCAATGCCATTCGGATGCAACCGACAGGGGGTAACGACGCATGGGAGGCCTTTGGTGGATCTGACGAAATGTGGTAATGGCGGCATGATGCCAAGGCATTTCAAAACCCGCCAACGTTTTCATAAATTGGCATTGCCTTTGACTTATCTCAATGAAACATGCTAAAAATTAAAGCTTGTTTGTTGCGGAGGATCACCAATTGCAAGGGGGATTCCGGTTTTCCTTGTGCAATGGGCCGTGGGCTATGTTCTGAAATAATGAAGGGAATCAACACCCGAGGATGATTCCCTTTGGCCGTAAAGCTGGTACGCCTGGCAGGATTCGAACCTGCGGCCTACGGATTAGAAGTCCGTTGCTCTATCCAACTGAGCTACAGGCGCATAAAGTGCGTTCGGTCGTTAACATATGTTGCCGATGTTGTCCACCCCCATTGCTTGTTCCACAGAAAACCGGATAGGTGCTATGATGGGTGGTGGACGACGAAAGAGCGATTTTGGGAAAGCACGCAAAGCGCTTTACGCCAATGGCGGCATGCCCGCTAAAAATGACTATAGGGACTCATGACAACAAAAAAGACAACCAAACCGAAAAAGACGGATACCAAAAGCGTGAAAAAGGCGGGCTCTTCGGTACGCAAAGGGAAAAAGACCGCGCCAAAGAAGGCGGCGACAGAAGGCCAAAAATCCGCACCGGCCGCTCGGGGGAAAAAAACAAGGGGGGCCAAGCCTTCGTCGAAAGCTGCGCCGGGCAAGGCTCAACCTACCCGCAAACCGACACGGAAACGCCCTAAAACGCTGGAACCGGAAGTGCTGGGGCCAACCTCCGAACCGAAAGGCAAAAAAAAGAAAACCGATACGCCGGACAAGGCACTGGTCAAATTTGATCCGCTCCAGCGCTACTTATCCGAAATCAGCATGTACAAGTTGTTGACGCGGGAGGAAGAGCGTGAACTCGGTGTTCGTGTTCGGGAGCACGGTGACAAAGACGCGGCCTATGCGCTGGTGACGTCCAACCTCAGACTGGTGGTCAAGATCGCCCTTGAATTCCAGCGCGTCTGGATGCAGAATTTGCTCGATCTTATCCAGGAAGGCAACATAGGACTCATGCAGGCCGTGCGAAAATTCGATCCCTATAAAAATGTCAAGTTTTCGTATTACGCCTCTTTCTGGATTAAAGCTTATATCCTAAAATTCATTATGGATAACTGGCGCCTCGTGAAAATCGGAACAACCCAGGGGCAGCGCAAACTGTTTTTTAAACTGAAGAAAGAAAAACAAAAACTGATTGAACAGGGATTCGATCCCAAACCAAAATTGCTTTCGGAGCGTTTGGGCGTTTCTGAAAGGGAAATCGTCGACATGGATCAGCGTCTGGACGGTTGGGATGTATCCCTGGATGCGCCCTTGAAGGACGATTCCGATACCGAACGCATTGAGTTTTTAAGTACCGAGGCGGTTTCCGCCGAAGAGCAGGTTGCGAAAAAAGAAATCGAGGTCCTGTTACACAATAAAATTGATGAATTCCGAAAAAACATGACCGATCGGGAAAAAGAAATTTTTGATCTGCGGATTTTTTCCGATTCACCGGTAACGCTTCAGGAAATTGGCGACCGTTACGGTATCAGCAGAGAGCGCGTTCGACAGGTGGAAAAAAATATCATTAAAAAGATGAGAGAGTTTTTCAAACAGGAAATCCCTGATTTTTCAGCCTACACGGAAGGACAAAAAAGGGAATAGGCATGCGGTGGGGGCACCGTGTGCATTCGCATGGAATCCCTAACAATCGAACCCGACGGGAAAGGCTGCCCGTCGTCACTGATTCTTCTATCGTTAGTGTTCGTCCAGAGATGGTAGATTTTGGTTTCGAGCAAGGTCTGAGCGATTTTTACCGCTACGCGGGATATTATCCCGCTAGACGGGACTTCCCGTCTGACCTATTCTCTGCGGTGGGTGGAAACCGCGGGAGTAGGGGACTATTGCGAGGATTTCAAAAGAGCGAAGACGCCGCTCGGGGCTAAAAGATGCCATTTATGGATGGACACTAGTTACGATCGCCGCCATCCTCTGTTGATTCGAATCAACCGCACTGCCAGAAAGAAAAATACATGATTCATCATCGGTTTAAGTCTGCCTATATCGTTTTCACAGGGCTTTTGTTCGTCATGAGCGGCTGCATTTCCGGACCGCCGGTATCCCCTGAAACCCACCGGCAGGAACTGATAGCGGAACCCGCACCGAACGCCTATTACTATTACACCGAAGCACAGATATTGAAAAATCGTGGTGACACGGAAGCGGCTCTGGATATGATGCGGCAAGCGATGGAAAGGGACCCCGAGACCCTCTATGTGCGAAGAGAACTCGCAACGTTGTACATCCAGAACAAGCAAGAAGCGCAGGCGCTGGAATTGTTGCAGGCAATTTTACAGGATGCCCCCGATGATATCGCATCGCTTTTGCTGACCGGACGCCTGTACCAGAGCCGCAAAGAGTTGGAAAAGGCCAAAACTACCTACGAGGCGGTTTTGAATCTGGACCCCGGGAATAAAAATGTTTATCTGCTTTTGGGAAACCTCTACATGCAGGACGCCCAATGGGATGAAGCATTCCGCGTTTTCGAAAAAATGACCGCGAACTTTCCCGACGCCTACTCAGGGTTTTTCTTTTTAGGAAAAATACATAAAGAACGCGGCGATATGAAACAGGCCGAGGAGGCCTTTCTGCAATCATTGTCGATCGAACCAAAGCTGGAAGGGGCCCGGTTCGAACTGATCGACATTTATGCAAAGACGTCTGACAGTGCCGCCACCCGTCGAAAAGTGATCCGGCTTTATCAGGAAATTCTGGAGGAAGATCCCGGCAATGCCCGCGCCGACCTCGGTCTGGCATTATACTACCACCGGACGGGCAATGATTCGTTGGCGCGCCAAAGGCTTCAGCTGTTGGCTGATACCACCCCGGAAAATGACCTCGTGCGCTATGTGTTCCGGCTCTATCTTGAACCGGGGCACAACCGGGAGGCCGTTTTCCTGCTGAAGGAGATCCTGCGTGTCCGCGGTGACTTCGGCAGTCTCCACTATTTGCTGGGATTGGCCTATAATGAGCTTGAGGAGGAATCACTGGCCATCACGCATTTCAAGGCCGTACCGGCCGACTCCAAATTTTACCGGGATGCCGTGATTCAACAGGCCTTTCACTATAGTGAAAACGAGCAAATTGACGATGCGATCGCCTTGCTCAATGAGGCCCTGGATAACGATCCCGATTATCCGGATTACCTTATTTATCTCGCCTCCTTGTATGAAGAAAAAGAAGCTTTTGAGGAAGCGCTGGTTCATTTGAAACGGGCGACTGAAATTGCACCCGAAAATGAAAGAGCCTATTTTCGGCTGGGCGTCGTCTATGACAAAATGGACCGTAAGGAAGATTCCATTGCCGCGATGCAGCGGGTTATAGAGCTGAATCCCGATCATGCCAATGCATTGAATTATCTTGGATATACCTATGCGGATCTGGGTATCCATCTGACGGAAGCGGAAAACCTCATCCGGAGAGCGCTCGCCCTTAAACCGAACGATGGCTACATAACCGACAGCCTGGGCTGGGTCTATTACAAGCAGGAGCGGTACGAGGAAGCCTTGGCTTATCTGCTGAAAGCCGTTGAACTGGTGGCGGACGATCCGATCGTTCTCGAACATGTGGGTGATGCTTACCTGAAGTTGGATAACCCCGCCAAGGCGCTTGAATTCTACCGCCGGTCGCTGTCTGTCCGGGATAAGGACCGGGATGAAATTGTCGAAAAGATCGAAGCGCTCGAAAACCGGAATTTCTGACGAGAATCCATGATGACAGCCTGTACAGGGGGTAAAGAGAACCAGCTGCCGGGCATGGCCTGCATCCGCCGCGTCATTGTCAATGGCTGTCTGTTCGTTGGCATCGCCGTCCTGTTGAACGCATGTGCGGCCTGGCCCGGAAAACCGACGGTGATTCAATACGACAGCGATGCGACACGGGCGTTGATCAACCGACTGACCGCAATGAATTCAGGATTGAAAGCGATTTCCGGAAAGGGCCGGGTTGTCGTTTCCGAAAAAGGTGCCCAGCATGTTTACAACCGTACGGTATGGGTCGGCGCGGAGCCCGGCCGGCTGCGGTTTGCCTTTCGTTCTCCGGCCGGCATGCCGGTTTTCTCCATGAGTTGCGATGAACAGTGGGTAACGGCGCTGCAGCACGCGGATGGCAAGTACTACCGCCGCCATATCGGCGACAACAGTCTGTCAAGTTTTCTGCCGGTCGAGATTAATTGCCGCGACTTGTACGGCTTGCTGGTGGGACGACTTCCCAGGGTAACCTACGACAAGGCCCGCACGGATGCCAGCGATAACCAAGCGGGCGATACCATTGCGATATTACTCCAAAGACAGTTTCGCGGTACGGTGGGGCGCATCCGTGTATCCCGTGCCACAGGAGAACTGCGCACCGTCGAATTGATGGATATTCATGGCAATCGACGATATGCGGCCGAAGTGGACCATATGCAGACGGTCGGTGGCTACCGTCTTCCGGGCCATATCGCGTTGATCGGGCCGGACGGGAGCCTGGAGCTTGATGTCCAGGAGGTACGCCCCCGGGAAAATACCAGTGCCGATTTGTTTCGCATTGAACCGCCCGTGTCGAATTGAGGGCGGTGTGGCCTCGCGCCCGCCATGGTATGCGTGATGAGTGGCTCCGGTAGAATTGCCGCCAACAATGATGGTCGTTGCCGCCCCCTGGCCTGATACCCAGGCGCACCGCAACCTGCCAGCTGTTGTCATCATTTTCCGGACAGCGATGGGATGGCCCGGAATTGACCATCGGAGGGGCTGTGGGTGTCGCCGTTAATCCCCGATACACCTCACGGGAATGCATCGTGACCCAAGTTATCGCTCTGGAGCATCGTTTGCGGCATTGCCGTAATGTACGGACCCTGGGGGTCCGGTCCAATTTATGGGATTATGCCGCCGATGAGATCCAGGCCATACGGAAAGCCGCCAAGATTTACTACCCGTCTGTTTTTTATGCCGACTTGTTGGATGCCATGGGAAAGGATCTTTTCCCAAGCTATCATACCTACAAGTGTGTTCAGGACAAGATCAAACAGACCGCGCTTTTCGACTTGTTGGAGATTCCACACCCCTTTACACGGGTCTTCTACGGTAAACGTCAGGCGGAGAAAATTTTACGGTCTTTTGCGTTTCCTTTTATTGCCAAAATCCCCCGTGGATCGGCACTGGGGCGGGGCGTGTTCCTCATTCACGATGAAGAGGCGCTTAGCGCTTATATGCATCAGTCCCCGGTGAGCTATATCCAGGAATATCTGGCCCTGGACCGGGATATCCGCGTCGTGGTGATCGGCGACCGGGTGGTTCACGCCTACTGGCGGCTGGCGGCCGAGGGGGAGCATCGCAGCAATGTCGCCCTGGGCGGGACCATTTCCCTTGAAAATGTACCGGAAGAGGCGCGGCAATTGGCCCTTTATACGGCGCGCGCCTGTGGCTGGAACGATGTGGGGATTGATATCTGCACGCATCAGGGGCGTTATCTGGTGCTTGAAGCCAACATGAAATATGGTAAAGAAGGTTTTCGCCGGGCCGGCATCGATTATGTGAAACTGATGGAGGATCTTATCGAGGATGGCGCAATTTAACACGAACACCCTTGATATGTTGCGGGGGGCTTTAGACGAACGCGAAGCAGCCTATCTGTCCCCTGTGGCAACCCTGAGCCATCGGGCCCAACGACGAAGACCGGAGCGCAATCCGGGGGGATATCGTCAGGAATTTTCGCTCGATGCGGATCGTATTTTACATTCCCTGGCCTATACCCGCTATATCGATAAAACCCAGGTTTTTTATCTGATCAAAAACGACCACATCACCCATCGGGTGCTGCATGTCCAGCTGGTTTCCAAAATTGCGCGGACCATTGGCCGATTTCTGGGATTGAATGAAGATCTGATCGAGGCTATCGCGTTGGGGCATGACATCGGGCACACGCCCTTCGGTCATGACGGCGAGCAGTTTTTAAGCGCCTTGTGCGAAGCCAATGGCATCGGTGCCTTCCAGCACAATTTGCAAAGCGTCCAGTTTCTCGACCGCGTGGAACGCAAAGGGCGGGGATGGAACCTCTGTCTGCAGACCCTGGACGGTATTGTTTGCCATGATGGTGAGGTCCATAATCAGTTGCTGAAGGCGGAGTGGGACAAAACCTTCACAACGTTTGACCAGATGATGCGCGCCAAAAAAGAACAGCCGAAGTTGGCGTTGACACCCATGACCCTCGAAGGCTGCGTGGTGCGCATGGCGGATACGATCAGCTACATTGGACGGGATATCGAGGATGCCATTCGCCTGGGGGTGCTCAGACGCGATGAATTGCCGGCAAAGGTCGTCAAGGTACTGGGATACACCAACGGTACGATTGTATACAACCTGGTGACCGATATCATCGCCAACTCCTATCGCCAGCCGCATGTGGCCTTCAGTTCAGAGGTCTCCCTTGCTTTGAAAGCCCTCAAGGAATTCAATTTGAAACGGATCTATATGAATCCGATCATAAAAAAACATACGGATAAAATTAAAAGGTTATTCGAGCTATTGTTCAACCGATACATGAACGATATCGAAAGGGGTCACGAAGACTCTGTCATTTTTCTAGGTTTTCTGAAAGACATGGACGACCAATATGTAAAAGAACACTCCCCGGCTGAAGTGGTTCGTGATTTTATTGCCGGTATGACCGATCAATATTTTCTGCAGCAATGTCCAGCGGAACTGAGGCCCCAGGTGGAAGTCCGATAGACCCGGATGTCCAACGCCCCTTTGATTTTCAGAAACCGTCTCACGATCAAGATCGAGATACCTTTCTATCCTGTTAACGCGTTTGGAGAACAAGATGCCCCCCCCGTCCCAAGGCCATATCGCTGAAGAGCGGACGTATCGACGCCTGGCCATGGTGGATCGTCTGACCTCTTTTCACGTATCGGCTCAGGAAACGGATCTCATGGTGATGGCCCAAAAAGACCTGCGGGATATCTGCCGTGAAGAAGTTCTGGTCCAAAGGGGGTATATCGAGCAATACATCAGGCGCTTTCCAGCGTTTCGCACAACCCTGGCCCCTTGGACGAATGCGGCCCCTGCGCCCGAAATCATTCACATGATGGCTGCGGCCGGGCGGGCTTGCGGTGTCGGACCCATGGCCGCTGTTGCCGGGGCCATTGCGGAAACAGTCGGTCAGGCGTTGCGTTGCCATTCGCGGGAAGTGATCATTGAAAACGGCGGTGATGTCTTCCTGGTGTTGGACAGCGCGGTGACCATCGGGTTGTATGCCGGGCAGTCGCCTTTAAGTATGCGGATTGGCTTGCAATTGGATCCTGGTGGCAAACCATTGGCCGTGTGCACGTCATCCGGTACCGTGGGGCATTCAATCAGTCGCGGGAAGGCCGATGCGGTGTGCATTGTTGCCCGTCAGTGCGCCCTGGCCGACGCCGCGGCGACAGCGGTCGCCAACCGTGTCGCATCCCGGGACGTCATACCGGAGGCCATCCGCTACGCCCGTTCGATTGACGGTGTCGAGGGGGTCGTGGCCATATGCGGCGATCATATGGGGTTGTGGGGAGATCTCCGTGTCGTTAAACTCAATGGTGCAAAAAAGGCTTGAATTGTAAAGGCAAAAAGATTAGCTTACAGGCTTTAGAATCATTGTGTTTGGGCGCTGTCGACACTTGATATTTAACCGGATCGTATATAGAGCCGGGAGACATTTTGCCGGTCCGGCCCCCAAGACATTGGCTCACCGGCGGACCGCCATGCAACTGTCAACCCACCCCTCATGATGGGAGATCAGCCTGATGAAAAAAGTTAAAATCGGCTTTTGGCTTCTTGTCTTAGCCTTCCTGCTGCTTTTTGGATATCAGAATAAAGCTTTTTTTTTGCAGAAGCACATCTTCGATCTGAACTTGTGGGTAAGCGCGCCTTATCAGACACCTGAAATCCACAACGCCGTGCTGTTTGCGGTCTGTTTTTTGGCCGGTCTGGTGATTGCCTACCTTTCGGGCCTGTTGGAACGATTCAAATCGAATAAAACCATCAAACAGCTTACCAGCGCCATAAACGAACAGAAAACCCAGGCGGAACAGTTGCGGACCGAAATCGAGGCTTTGAAGAACGTTTCGGCTCCGGCGGTTTCGGCGGTCGATGAAAGCCAGGGCGAAGAAACGGTCTCCACCAGCGCCGCCGGATAGACCTTGCCATGGGATCGATTCTGCTGCCATTGGATTTGTGAAACATGGCCCTGCAATAGCGACTATCACTCGCGCAATAGATGTATCCGAGTTTGTTCTGAATGAGTTCTTCCAAATTGACCCCGATGATCAAGCAGTACCTGTCCATCAAGGACGAATATCCTGACGCGCTTCTGCTTTATCGAATGGGGGATTTTTTCGAAATGTTTTTCGAGGACGCCGAAACGGCTTCCCGCGCCCTCGACATTACCCTTACCTCCCGCAATAAAAACGACAACAAACCCATTCCCATGTGCGGGGTTCCCGTACGTGCCGTCCAGGGGTATATCGCCCGTCTGATCGAAAAAGGGTTCAAGGTGGCCCTGTGCGACCAGGTCGAAGACCCGGCCCAGGCCAAAGGTATCGTCAAGCGCGAGGTCGTGCGGGTATTGACGCCGGGCATGTTGCTCGAAAACGAGTTGCTCGATCGTGCGAACCATAATTATATCCTGGCGATTTCCAGCCATGATCATAGGGTGGGATTGGCCTATCTGGATATTTCGACGGGCACGTTTCGTTTGACCGAGACCGGGGAGCGGCAGGGGGCGCTCGACGAAGCCTTGCGTGTGAGTCCCAGTGAGATTCTTCTGTCGGAATCCTTCCGGGCCGACGATGCCATGCAGGCGCTGATTCTACCCTTTGCCGACCGCGCCCTGACCGTTCTCGAAGACAAAGTCTTCTCCCTTTCCCGGGCCCGTGAGCAATTGACGGGCTTATTCAAAACCATGTCCCTGGAAGGGTTCGGCTGTGCGGGGATGCCGGCCGGCATCCGAGCGGCCGGTGCTTTGGTCCATTATCTGCAAGAGACCCAAAAGCAGACGGTCGATCATTTCACCGGCATCGAAACCTATCACCTCGATGGCTACATGTGGGTGGATGACCGCTCCTGCCGCAACCTTGAGCTTGCCGTCAATCTCCAGAACGGAAGCGTTCAGGGGACGCTGATTCATATTCTTGACAAAACCTGCACCGCCATGGGGGGACGGCTGCTTCGGGAGTGGCTGCGCTATCCCCTGATGGATCGGGATAACATTGTCCGGCGGCACGATGCCGTTGGTGAAATGCTGGAACGCAATCGTCAGCGCCATGACATTCGTAGCCTTCTTGACCAGGTTCACGATTTGGAGCGCCTGGGGAGTAAAATATCCCTTGGACGCGCCAATGCCCGGGATCTGGTGGCCTTGAAACAATCTTTGCAGGCCCTGCCGTCGCTGTTCGGCTATTTTGCGAACCTGGAATCGCGCGCATTTCAGAGCGATTTAGAACTTGGACCGCTGGCAGAATTGGCGGCCCTGATCGAGATGGCCATTCGTGAGGACGCCCCGCCCGTGCTGAATGAAGGCGGGCTGATCAAAGCGGGATATCATGCGGAACTGGATGAGCTCGTCCAGATCAGCCGCGATGGCAAAGGCTACCTGGTCCAGTTGGAATCCCGCGAACGGGAGGCCACCGGCATCAGTGTGCTCAAGGTCCGCTATAACAAAGTCTTCGGCTATTTTATTGAAGTTCCCAAAGCCCGCAGCACGGAAGTCCCCGGGCATTATGTGCGCAAACAGACCCTGGTCAATGCCGAACGCTACATCACCGACGAACTCAAGACCTTTGAAGGCAAGGTGCTCAATGCCGAAGAGCGACGCGCCAGCCTGGAATACGATCTCTTCAGCGCCGTGCGGGAAGAGGCGGCCCGTCACCACACCCTCGTGAAGCAAACCGCCATGTTCCTGGGTGCGGTGGACTGCCTGCTGGGGCTGGCGGAGGTGGCCGAACACCGGCATTTGAAACGGCCGCACATCAATGCGGAGGGGGTCATTCATATCGAAGATGGGCGCCATCCGGTGATCGAACAAATGCTCAGCGGTGAACGTTTCGTCCCCAACACCATCCACCTGGACATGACCGACGCGCAGGTGCTGATCATCACCGGTCCCAACATGGCCGGCAAATCCACCGTGCTGCGTCAGGTGGCCCTGACGGTGCTTATGGCCCAGATGGGGTCTTTCGTGGCGGCCGAGAAGGCTTCCTTACCCATTGTGGACAAGATATTCACCCGGGTCGGGGCCCTGGACAACCTTTCCCAGGGCCAGAGCACCTTCATGGTTGAAATGCAGGAAACCGCCAACATTCTGCGCAATTCAACCCGGCACAGTCTGGTTATCCTGGACGAAATCGGGCGGGGGACGAGTACCTACGACGGCATGAGCATCGCCTGGGCTGTCGCCGAATTCCTGCACGATGTGGACGGCAAGGGGGTCAAAACCCTTTTTGCCACGCATTATCACGAATTGACGGATTTGTCCGACCAACGGCCACGGGTAAAAAATTACAATATCGCCGTCAAAGAGTGGAACGACGAAATTATTTTTCTGCGTAAATTGGTGGAAGGGGGGACCAACCGCAGTTATGGAATTCAGGTGGCGCGCCTGGCCGGAATCCCCGACGACGTCATCACGCGTTCCAAACAGATTCTGACGGCCATCGAAAAAGAAGGCCACGGCACCGGTCGACCGGCCGGCACCGACCGTCGCCAAAAGGCATCCGGGCCGACCCAGCTTGATCTTTTCCATCGGCCGGATCAGGAGATTATCGAAAAGCTCCGCCATATTGATGTTTCACGGACAACACCGATGGAAGCCTTGAACCTGCTCAGTGAATTACAGGACCGTGCAAGGTCGGATGTTTGACGCCATGGTGAATACCTGCCATAGACTGTGTTTATTTCTCCTGATGGTCGTGATGATGGCGGTGGTTCCCGCCCCCGTGCAAGCGGACGCCGTGCGCGACCAGTATTTCAAGGCCGAGAATGCCCATAAAAAGCTCCTGGCATCTTCCCGCCAGCGCAAATACCGTCATCACTGGCTGCGTGTCATAAAGGAATTCCAGAAAGTCTATGACAAGGATCCGGATGGCGCCTGGGCGGCTGCCGGTCTCTACCGCACCGGCGCCACCTATATCGAACTGTTCCGGCGTTCCGGCCTTGGCGATGACCGTGATGCCGGGATCAAGCGGCTTCGGCAGGTCCAGAAGAAATTCCCCCGCAGCGCCTATCGGGCCAAGGCCGAAAAGCTGCTCAAAGATTTCCCGAATATCAAGATTCCCCCTGCGGCTTCCAAGTCACCCCAGAAGAAACGCGCCGAGCGGTCCGCCCGGCAGCAGTTTGAAAATGCCGAGAAGTGCCAGGCACGCCTTATGAAAAATCCCCGCCGTACGAAACACCGGGACGTCTGGCTGACCTGCATCGATAAATACCAGTCCGCCTACCAAGCCGATCCCGAAGGTCCGACAGCGGCGGCCAGTTTGTATCAAATGGGGGCACTGTTTCAACAACTGGCCGGGTATTCGAAAAATCGGTCGGATCGCGAGGCCGGTGAAGATCATCTACGCAACCTCATCAACCGTTTTTCCGGCAGTTCCTATGCGACCAAGGCCAAAGCCCTTCTGGGGGAAAAGGATGTTGCCGCGGTTCCCCCACCCGCCAAGGCTGCTCAGGAAAACGCCCCTCCCGCCGACGGTCAGCCATCATCGCTTTTTTCCGTATCCGGGCTAAGGTATTGGTCCAACCCCAATTATACGCGCGTGGTGGTGGATACCGGTGGCAAAACGCCTTATTTTCATCGTCTTCTCAAAAAAGATCCGGATTTGAAGAAACCCCAGCGCCTTTATGTCGATTTGAAAAATGCCCGCCTCGCCAAGGATTTTCCTAAAGTCATCCCCATCAATGATGATCTTCTGATGGATGCCCGGGCCGGGCAGTATCAAAACGATACCGTGCGTGTCGTCGTGGATATCAAGTCGTTCAAAACCTATAAAATCTTTTCCCTGATGAATCCGTTTCGAATCGTGATCGATGTGTGGGGTAAAGAGGAGAAAAAGAAGGCGGTATCGGACAAGCAGGAAACGGCTGCGGTCAAGCTGCCCGCCGGAAAGATTCCGCCGGGGTCACTGGCGCGCTCGCTGGCGTTGGGGGTCAGCCGGATTGTCGTCGATGCCGGCCACGGCGGCAAGGATCCGGGGGCTAAAGGCTATTATCGGGCGGCCCGGGAAAAGGATATCACCCTCAGTATCGCCAAAAAACTCGCCAAAAAACTGGAAGCCAAAATCGGATGCGACGTCATTATGACACGCCGGGGTGACAAATTCCTCACCCTGGAGGAACGCACGGCCCTGGCCAATACCAAAGAGGCCGATTTGTTTATCTCCATTCATGTCAATGCCCATCGCAACAAGAATGCCTATGGCACCGAGACCTATTTTTTGAATTTGGCCACCGATGAGGAGGCCATTCGGGTGGCCGCCATGGAAAATGCCACATCCACCAAGAACATCAGTGATCTGCAGACGATCTTGATGGATTTGATGCAGAACGCCAAAATCAATGAATCGAGCCGCCTGGCCAGTTATGTCCAGACCAACATGGTCCAGAGCCTCAGAAAAAAATACAGCAAGGTACGGGACAAAGGCGTAAAACAGGCTCCATTCTACGTCCTGCTTGGCGCCCAGATGCCCGCCATTCTGGTGGAAACATCCTTTATCAGCAACCCCCGCGAATGCAAACGTCTGATGGATCCGACCTACCAGGACCGGCTCTGTGACGGCATCGTTCGCGGGGTTGAGAAATACATCAAGGCCACCAGCCCGACGGCATTCCAAAAGGCCTCTCAACTGCCGGCCCATAACGGTTGACGTGCTCCTGACAATGGCCGCGGACAGGGTCGCCTGTTGTGGCGTGAATCAACGGAACCCCCTGCTGTCGATCAGCGCCGGTTACAGCCGGCCGCAACAAGGCGGCTGTTCTGGCAAAGTGGAACGGAGCTTTTGAATACGGTAATGTCCCCGGAAGATACCCGCCCGCCCTTACCGCCGCTTGTCGCCCTTTCCATCGGTGTTGTCGCCGTTTCAACGGGCGCTATTTTTGTGCGGCTGGCCGAAGCCCCGGCTTTGGTCACCGCCGCCTACCGGGTGGGCATTGCCAGTTTGGTTTTACTGCCCCTGGTCTGGTGTTACGCCCGTGAAGAATTGTTCACTTTAAAGGGCAAGGATGTCGGGTTGGCAGCCATCGCCGGTGGTTTTCTGGCCCTGCACTTTGCAACCTGGATTGCATCGCTGGACCATACCTCGGTGGCCAACAGCGTTATTCTGGTCAATACCAACCCGTTATGGGTTGGCCTGATGGCCCCCATGATGACCCGGGATCGGGTTGGTCGCGGCACCATCATCTGCATCCTGATCAGTGTCGCCGGCGCAATGATTATTGGTTGGGGCGATATCGCGACCGGCGGCAATGCGCTATGGGGGGACGCACTGGCGCTGATGGGAAGTATTTTTGCGGCGGTATACCTGCTGATGGGACGTAACCTGCGTTCACGGCTCAGTCTGGTGGTCTATATTTTCCTGTGCTACGGAAGTGCCGCCGTATTTCTTTGGGGGACAGTGGTGATCAGCGGGTTGCCGGTGAGCGGATTCAGTGGGACCACCTGGGGGGCGTTTGCCGGCATGGCCCTGTTTTCGCAACTGGTTGGGCATACCAGCTACAATTGGGCCCTGAAGTGGTTGAGCACCAGTACGGTGGCCGTTAGTCTGCTGGGGGAACCTATCGGTGCCAGCCTTATGGCGTTCTTTTTTTTCAATGAAGACTTGACCGCGCCGAAGTTTATCGGCGGTGGTTTAATTCTCATGGCGATTTACCTGGCCGCTCGACTCGAGGGCCGCTCGACTCGAGGGCCGCTCGACCTGAGACAACCTGACCAAATGGAGGCAAGGATGACGTACGAGAATATCAATTTCGAGATCGAGGATCGCATCGCAATCATTACGTTCAACCGGCCGAAAGCCCTCAATGCGTTGAATCGCGCGCTGCTGGATGAATTCGCGGATGCCGTCGACCGGGTCGCAATGGATGAAACGGTGCGTGTCCTGGTGCTGACCGGAAGCGGGGACAAAGCCTTTGTGGCCGGCGCCGACATCACGGAAATCAATCAATTGGGCCCCTTGGGGGGCAAATATTTCGCCCGCCGTGGCCTGGAGGCCATCAATCGATTGCCCCAAATCCCGGTACCGGTGATCGCGGCCGTCAACGGGTATGCCCTGGGCGGCGGCACCGAGATGGCCCTGGCCTGCGATTTCATCTATGCCGCCGAAAGCGCCACCTTCGGTCTGCCGGAGATCAACCTGGGGATTATCCCCGGCTTTGGTGGGACCCAACGGCTGTCCCGCCTCATTGGTCCCAATATGGCCCGTGAAATGATCTATACCGGTAAAATGATCGATGCGGCGGAAGCATTTCGTCTGGGAATCGTCAATAAGGTATGTGCACCGGATCAATTGATGACCGCTGCCTTGAAAACGGCCGCTGTCATGGCCACCAAGGGCCGAGTGGCCCTGCGTGCCGCCAAACAGGCCATTACCAACGGACTGAATGTCGACCTGACATCCGGTTTGGCTCTGGAAAACGATGCGTTTGCGCTCTGTCTGGCCAGTGCCGATGCCCGTGAAGGGACCAGTGCTTTCCTCGAAAAACGCAAGCCGGAATTCAAAGGGACGCTGGCGGACGATTAACCGGCATGCGCGTGCCTGATTCGCAAACGTCCCCCCGGAAAGGCCTCGGGCCCGTCGAACCGCATGGCCTGTTTAATCCCGTAAAGGCCTTTGCCGGAAAAGGCCTCCGGGGGAGGATATCGCTTTTCGCTTGACAGGACGGGTGTCATTCGTTATGCAATCAGGCACAAGATGATTTAGGAGAAAAACAAGCAATGCTTTTCGGTAATGTCTATTTTTATTTTTTCGGTTTTTTTGGGGGCTTTCTCTTTAGAAAGTCCACCCATGAGCCGTCAACGTAGATATACCGACCAACGCGATTGACAAGACCATGGGGGGACGCAAGGGGTCAACCCATGGTCTTTTTATTATAGGCTGCGGGTTTGTCACCCGGCAGCTTTTTTTTTGGCCGTGCCTTGAAACAACGTTCCTCGCCAAACTCACTTTTCTTTTTGCCAGACCCGTTCGATAAGGAGGATGACGCGCATGATCTACGACATCGAGTATGAAACCATGCCCCGGGAGGCTTTAGAAGCCATCCAGTTGCGCCGATTGAAGGCAACCATCGATCGCTGCTATGCCAGCGTGCCCTTCTATCGGAAAAAATTTGAAGCAGCCGGCATCACGCCCGGGGATATCCAGAGCTTGAAAGACCTGCAGCGGTTGCCCTTCACGACCAAACAGGATCTGCGGGACAACTATCCTTTTGGCATGTTTGCCGTGCCCATGGAAAACGTCGTCCGCATTCATGCGTCTTCCGGAACCACCGGTCAACCCACCGTTGTGGGATACACGGCACGGGATGTGGATACCTGGGCCGGGTTGATGGCCCGCTCCCTGATGGCCGGCGGCGCGTCCCGAGGAGATATCATCCACAATGCCTACGGTTACGGACTGTTCACCGGGGGATTGGGGGCACACTACGGCGCTGAAAAACTGGGGGCCTCGGTCATTCCCGTCTCGGGGGGGAATACCAAACGCCAAGTGGTGATCATGCGGGATTTCGGTCCCACCATTCTTACCGCAACCCCGTCCTATGCCCTGCATCTCGCCGAAGTCGCCGAAGAGTTGGGCGTCTCTTTCCGGGACCTGAATTTTAAATACGGTATTTTCGGCGCGGAACCCTGGTCGGAAAAAATGCGTGGTGAGATCGAAGAGAAGTTGGGATTGGTGGCCGTCGATATTTATGGTCTCAGTGAAGTCATCGGGCCTGGTGTGGCCATGGAATGCCATGAAGCCAAAAACGGGTTACACATTTTTGAAGACCACTTTATCCCGGAGATTATCAATCCGGAAACCGGCGAAGTCCTGCCCTACGGGGAAATCGGAGAATTGGTGTTTACCTCCATCACCAAGGAGGCTTTCCCTGTTCTTCGCTACCGCACCCGCGATATCACGTCCTTGAACCCGGAACCCTGTATTTGCGGCCGGACGGTGGTTCGCATGAACAAGGTGAGCGGTCGTTCCGACGACATGCTGATCATCCGGGGTGTCAATGTCTTCCCCTCCCAGATCGAAAGCGTTTTGATGGAAATGCAGAACGTCGAACCCCATTATCAACTGGTGGTGGACAGGGAAGGGCAGTTGGACATCCTGACCGTCATGGTCGAAGTATCCGAAGCCATGTTTTCCGATGAGGTGAAGACGCTCCAGGGCATGGAGCGGGAAATTACCAAAAACATCAAGGAATACCTCGGTGTATCCGCCAAGGTTAAACTGGTGGAGCCGAAAGCGATCGCGCGCAGCCAGGGGAAAGCCGTGCGGGTTATCGACAATCGAAACATTTAGGGAGGCAAGCATGCGAGCAGAACAAATATCCGTCTTTCTCGAAAATAAAGCCGGTCGTTTGTGTGAAGTGACGGGCATTCTCGCTGAGGCACACGTCAATATCCGGGCCCTGGCATTGGCCGACACGTCGGATTTCGGCGTATTGCGGTTGATTGTGGATGACACCGATAAAGCCAAGGAAGCGCTGAAGAAGGCGGGCTTCACCGTGGGTAAAACCAATGTCCTGGCCGTGGAAGTTCCCGATCGTCCGGGAGGCCTTCATGAAATTCTCGATTTTCTCCAGTCTTCCCATATCAATGTCGAATACATGTATGCCTTCGTGCAGCAGACGGGCAACAATGCCGTCATGATTTTCCGTTTCGACAATACAGATGAAGCCCTGAGGGTTATTCAGGAAAAAGGCTTGCGGGTCATCGACGGGAAAACCCTGTACGGTATGTAGCCCGTCGTCGGGTGTGCCATTTGCCTGACCTTGATTTTTGGCCGGAAGAACCAGAGGAACCGAATGAAACCTTGAATCTCACCGGATCAACCGGTGGCAACCGACCATGATGAAGGAGGTCAAAATGACGATCAAGCGACACGGACGCAAGATCGCCCTGTGGGCGGTGATGGTCCTGGCCATCACGGGGATGCTGCTGCCGGCATCTCTGTATGCCGCGCAAACCTACAAGATTGGCGCCATCCTGGCCGTCACCGGACCGGCCTCGTTTCTGGGTGGCCCGGAAGCGCGCACGCTGGAAATGCTGGTGGATCAAACCAATGCCGCCGGTGGGATCAACGGCCAAAAAATCGAACTGATTATCAAAGATTCCGGCGGCAATCCGGAGAAGGCGATTTCCTTTGCCAAGCAGCTCATCGAAGAAGAGAAGGTCCTCGCGGTCATCGGGCCATCCACCTCCGGCGAGACCATGAAAATCAAAAAGATTTTCGAACAGGCCGGCACCACGCTGATTTCCTGCGCCGCGGCCGAGGTGATTGTCAACCCGGTGGCCCAATACGTTTTCAAGACTCCGCAAAAGGACTCCTTCGCCGCCCAAAAAATTTTCCAGACCATGAAGGCCATGGGCATTTCCAAGATCGCCGTGCTGGCCGGCAATACAGGCTTTGGCAAGGCCGGTAAGGCGCAGCTGTTGAAAATCGCGCCTGAGATGGGTATCGAAGTGGTCGCGACGGAAGTCTATGACAAACAATCCAAGGACCTGTCGGCCGTTGTGGCCAAAATCAAGGCCAACAAAGACGTCCAGGCCGTGGTCAACTGGTCCATCGTTCCGGCCCAGGCCATTGTGGCCAAGAACATGCGCCAGGCCGGATGGGACGTGCCCCTGTTCCAGAGCCATGGATTCGGCAATATCAAGTATGTCGAGGCGGCCGGGGCGGCCGCTGAAGGCATAATCTTCCCCTGCGGTCGATTGCTGGTGGCGGATCAGCTCCCGGATGGCCATCCCCAAAAGGCGTTGCTGGTGGATTACATCGCCGGCTACGAGAAAAAATACCAGGAGACCGCATCCGCCTTCGGCGGGTACGCCTACGATGCCTTTATTATCCTTGAGGCCGCCATGGAAAAGGCGGGTATGGACCCGGCCAAGATTCGCGACGAGATCGAGAAGATCCAAAATCTTCCCGGAACGTCCGGGGTTTTCAGTTTTTCGCCCCAGGACCACAATGGTCTCGATATCGACTCCTTTGAAATGATAACCGTCAAGGACGGTAAGTTCGTTCCCTACAAGGGGATGTAGATAGACGGTTGACTTCTGTAGGGTCCCATGGGCCGCAGCCTGATGCCGGATATAAAGGGGCTGGTCGTTACCGGCCTCTTATCGGCATCAGGCGGGGCTTTCAATTCAGGCATACCGGTTAATCTTCGGCGGATGCGATGACAGCGGAACTCTTTGTCCAATATCTGTTTGCCGGCATTACCTATGGCGCGATCTATGCCATCGTGGCCATCGGCTTCAATATCATTTACAATGCCACCGGCATTATCAATTTCGCCCAGGGTGAATTTGTCATGCTGGGCGGAATGATCTCCATTACGCTGCTGCCCATAATGCCGCTATGGCTTGCCATCACAACGGCCGTGATGCTCACCATGGTGTTCGGCGCCTTGCTGGAGATCTGTTTTATCCGCTGGCTGGAGAATCCCAGCGTCTTGCGGATGATCATCATCACCATCGGCTTGTCCATCCTGACCCGCGAGGCCGCTTTGCATATCTGGGGAGAATCCATTCGCTCGCTACCGTATTTCATTGGCGACGAGGTGATGACGGTGGCCCTGTTCGGCGCGCGGATATCGCCCCAGGTTCTCTGGGTGATCGGTGCCTGCGGACTGATGGTCATCGGGCTGAATATTTTTTTCCAAACCACTTCGGTGGGAAGGGAAATGCGCGCCTGCGCCGCCAACCGCAGGGCGGCTCTGCTCTGCGGGATCAATACCCGCAACATGGTGACGCTTTCGTTTATGCTCAGTGCCGGCATCGGGGCGCTGGCCGGATGCGTCATGTCACCCATTACGTCCACTCAGTACGATATCGGCACGGGACTGGCGATCAAAGGGTTTACCGTCGCCATTCTGGGCGGGCTCGGCAATGCCATGGCCGCCGTGGGGGCGGGGCTTCTCCTCGGCATCCTCGAAGCATTTTCGGTTTCCGTCCTGCCGCTGGCCTTCAAGGATGCCATTGCCATTGCCATTTTGCTGTTGATCCTTTTCTTCAGGCCGCACGGCCTTTTCGGCTCCCGCACGGCCGCCGGGTTGAAGGAGTTCTGACCATGAAGAAGCTCTTTCCCCTGGCCGTGCTGGCGACCTTGATCATTGCCATTCAACTGATCACCGGATGGACCGACACCCGCTTTTACCTGACCCAGCTGACCATGTCGGCCTATTATGCCCTGCTGATTATCGGCCTTTGTGTGGTGATGGGCTATGCCGGCCAGTTATCCCTTGGCCATGCCGGTTTTTTCGCCATCGGCGGGTACGTGTCGGCCGCCCTGACAACCCGGAACCTTGAGGGGCTCAAGGACACGGTACTGATTCGATTATTTGACGGGTTGGGATTGCTCGTTGCGGGACAGGACATTTACGGCGATTCCCTGTTGGTGGTAACCCCATGGGCGGCCTGTCTGGCGGCGGTGTTGTGTGCCGGCGTCATTGCCTGGGTGCTCGGGATTCCGGTGCTGAAGCTCAAGGGGCACTACCTGGCCATGGCGACCCTGGGATTCGGGATTATCATCTATCGAATTGTGCTGGCCAGCGAGGTTTTCGGAGAGGCCGACGGCATTTCCGATGTCCCCTCATTTCCATTGCTGCCCGGGCTGTCGGTCAGCGGTGATTTCGGCGCCCGGGAGGAGAACTACTACATTGCCTGGGGATTGCTGATCATCGGTTTGGTTCTTCTGCGTAACCTGGTGGACAGTCGTGTCGGCCGGGCATTGCGCTCGATCCACGGCTCGGAAGAAGCCGCCGAAGCAACCGGAGTCGACACCGCCCGCTTCAAGCTGCAGGTCTTTGTGATTTCCGCCGTATACGCCGCCGTGGCCGGTGTCTTTCTGACCCACTACAACGGTGGTATCGGTCCCTCCGAAGCCGGTGTCATGAAATCGGTGCGCTACGTGGCCATTGTTGCGGTGGGCGGCATGGCGCATCTCTGGGGCGCCATGGTGATGGGCATCGTGCTCAATTTTCTTTCCCTGCGCGGCGTGTTCGGCTCCTATGACGACGCCGTATTCGGATTCATATTGATTGCCATCATGTTGTTTGCACCGAACGGCATTTTGAGCTGGAACTGGCGGGGCTATGGCGCCATGCTGTTGCGGCGCGGCCGCCGGAGGGAGTCTTTGAGGGAGAAAACGGATGGCCTTGCTTGAAATTTCCCGCCTGCACAAAAAATTCGGCGGTTTGCATGCCGTTAACGACGTTTCCTTCGGGGTCGCCCAAGGCAGCATCAAGGCGGTTATCGGGCCCAACGGGGCTGGAAAAACAACGCTTTTCAATCTGATTGCGGGATCTCTGGCGGCAACATCCGGTCGGGTGCGCTTCAACGGGGAAGACATCCAGGGCCAGAAGCCCCACCAGATTGCCGCCTGCGGCATCGGCCGAACATTCCAGAATATCAAGCTTTTCCACGATATGACCGCCCTGGAGAACGTCATGGTGGGCCGCCACCTGCGCAGCAGGGCCGGGTTTGTGGCCTCCATGCTGCACATGCCGTGGACCCTTAAAGAGGAAAAGCAGATCCGGGAAAAATCCCTGGAACTGCTGGAATTGCTCGAGATTGACGCCTATGCGGATGTGGAGGCCACCAGCCTGGCCTTCGGTCAACAGCGGGCCGTCGAGTTTGCCCGGGCCCTGGCGCTGGAGCCGACCCTTTTGCTGCTGGACGAACCGGCCGCCGGGCTGAATATGCAGGAAACAGCCGAAGTCAGCAAGCTGATTGCCCGGATTCGGGACTTGGGTATTACCGTCTTGCTTGTGGAGCACGACATGTCGTTGGTCATGGAAATTTCCGATGAAATCGTGGTTCTCAGCTTCGGCCAGAAACTCGCCGAGGACGTTCCGTCGGCCATTCAGAACAATACGGAAGTGATCAAGGTGTATCTAGGTGAGTGAGGCACGATGCTGAAGATTCGAAATCTCCAGTCCGGCTATGGAAAGCTGAAAGTACTGAAAAATGTCTCCATGCACGTGGCCAAAGGGGAGATCGTGACGATCATTGGGGCCAACGGTGCCGGCAAGACAACGCTGCTGTCCACCATATCCGGCTTGCTCCGGGCGACCGCGGGCGACATATTGTTTGAGGGACAAAATTTGTCTGCGCTGCCACCCCAGAAAATTCCCCCGCTCGGTTGCGTTCTGGTTCCGGAGGGGCGGCAGATTTTTGCCTCCCTGTCCGTAGAGGAAAATTTGATTCTGGGTGGACATCCCTTGAAAAAGACGGGTAAAAAGGAACTGCTCCGCCAGTTGGAGCGTCAGTACGCACTGTTTCCAATTTTAAAAGAGCGCCGTGACCAGTACGCCGGAACCCTTTCCGGTGGCGAGCAGCAGATGCTGGCCATGGGAAGAGCCCTGATGTCGAAACCCACCCTGATCATGATGGATGAACCGTCCACCGGGTTGGCGCCGCTGATCGTCCAGGATATATTCAAGGTTATTGTCAAGATGCGCGATGAGGGCAAAACCGTTTTACTGGTGGAGCAGAACGCCCAGACTGCTCTTCAGGTGGCCGATCGGGGATATGTCTTGGAAACCGGAAAGGTGGTTCTTCAGGGCAAAGCCCATGAACTGCTAGAGGATGTAGAGGTCAAGCGCGCCTACCTCGGCAAGGATTATGGTGATTTTTATGACGGAAAATCCTGATGGCAACATTTGTATTCCCGAAGAACGCGGACAGCTGGTGCTGGAACGGCTGCAGAGTACCCTGAACCGCGCCTATCGCAATGTGCCTTTCCATCGGCAGCGTTTCCAGGACATCGGGATCGAACCGTCCGATATTCAGTCCCTCGGGGATATCCAGCGGCTGCCCTATACGACCCGCAGTCATCTCAGTGAAAATTATCCTTACGCCCTGTTTGCCGTACCGCTGAGGGATATTGTCCGCATTCACACGGCCCCGGGAACCAGCGCCAATCCCACCGTCAGCGGCTATACGCGCCAGGACCTGCGAACATGGGAAAGTATCGTGGCCACCGCCTTGCGCAGTTCCGGCGTAACCCCCGACGACATTTTGCAAATCAGTCTGGATCCCGGCCTGGATACATGGGGGCGCGATTACAAAAGCGGGGCCGAATCCCTGGGGGCCAGCGTTATTCCCAATACGCTCCTCTCCATTGAAAAACAACTTATGGTCATGCGGGATTATCGGCCTTCCGTTTTGGTCACAACACCTTCCTACGCCCGGCAGGTGGCCGTTCATATGGAACACAAAGGGCTCGACCCGGGGCAATTCAGCCTGAAAAAACTCATCCTGGTGGGCGAACCGACGGATGCTGTCCAGCGGGATTTCCTGGAGACCAAGCTGGACGTCAGTACCTGGCAGCATTTCGGACTGAGCGATGTTCCCGGACCGGCGCTGGCCTATGAATGTGACAATCATGCCTGCCTGCATGTCAACGATGATCATTTCCTGCCGGAAATTATCGACCCGCACAGCGGCGTTCCTCTGCCGGTGGGTGAAATCGGGGAGTTGGTGCTGACAACGCTGACAACCCGGGCCTATCCTTTGATTCGGTTTCGCACCGGTGACATGGCCCGCATCCTGCCGGGCACTTGCGAATGCGATTGCCGGCTGGTGCGTATTGAATGGCGGCCGGAAAGAAGCGATCGCCTGATCCGCATTCGGGGCGTCAAAGTTCACGAAGAACAGGTTTTGGCCAGTATCGCAACCGCTCTGGGGGTCGCGCCGCCGCAATACTGCATGTTTGAAAACAGTCACCGCGGCAAAAAATATCTTGAGATTTGGATCGCGGTCGACGATGCGCTTTTCTCCGACGAAATCAAAATGTTGGAAAACCGTATGAAGAACGTGCGGGATCAGGTCCAGGAAGACACCGGCGTACCGGTGATCGTCAGGCTTAAAGAACGTACGTCCATTATCGCCGCCAAACTGGCCTGATACCGGTCCGGGCTCGCCTCTCTATTCGTGCTGGGGCATCACCGTCGTTGGTGGTATGGTCCCCATCCGACCCTGCCTGTTGCGCCATGTCGGTTTATACAAGCAGTATCAGTCTGTGATTATTATTCATATTTGACTGTCGGGTGCTTTGCGGCTATAAATGAAAGTTGATTCAGCCGCAGGCAGCCATACGTGCAATGGAGAGATTCCATGGGAAACAACGCTAAGAACTTCCAGTTGATCTGGGGGGCGGCCCTGACCGCCGCCGGGGTAGGGGTGCTGGTTATTTTACCCCATCGCATGGAACAGATCCGACAGATGCGACAGGCCGAACCCTACGCTTTCGACATGCTTTTTCTATGGTTTTGTTTCGGTTTGCTGGGGGTTTTGCTGATTGGCGGCGGTCTGCGCAAGATCTATGGTTTTTTCAAAGCGCCGGGAGACAACGAGAGCGGCGCTAACGACCGTGATTAAAATCTTATCCGAGAACGGACGATCCCATGAACCAAAAATCCGAAGGGCTGCGGGTCAAAGAATCCAATGTCCAGGATCTCAAATCCGAGGTCGCCTATCGCGACCAGCTGCAAAGCATTTGCAACAAGATTTATGCGGCATCCGACCTGGATGAGATTCTGATCGATCTCAAAGATGAGATTACCACCCTCTTCGAGGCCCAGCGGGTGACCGTATTCGTTGTGGACGGCAAAACACGTGAACTGGTGTCGCGGTTTAAATCCAAAGCCGAGATATCGGAAATCCGCATCCCCATTGCCACGCACAGTATCGCCGGGTATACCGCCAGCAAGCAGGCACCGTTGAACATCGGCGATGTCTATGATGAGATAGAACTGCGCAAGGTCAGCGCCGATTTAAAATTCGATCGCAGTTGGGACATGAAAACCGGTTTTCGCACCCGCCAGGTGTTGGCCTATCCCATCGTTTTCAAGAAGTTTCTGCTGGGGGTCCTGCAGCTGATCAATCGCAAGAACGAAGGCCCCTTCACGGATGAAGACGAACAATCGGCTGCCAAAGTGGCCGAGATCATCGGTATCGCGGTCTACAATCAGAAGCGGATTGCCAAAAGCCGCCCCCATCGTTTCAGCTACCTGATCGACAATCATTTCCTGACCCAGAAAGAACTGGACAAATCCATTGCCGATGCCCGGCGTCAGAAGATGCCCATCGAGCAAATATTGATGCGGGATCTCAATATCCCCAAAAAGGATATCGGCAAATCCCTTTCCCAGTATTTTGGGGTGCCCTACATCGAGTTTTTCCGGAACGCCCAGGTACCGGGCGCGCTGATGCAGGGGCTGCGCATTCCCTTTCTGGAGCGCAATTTCTGGGTACCCCTGCGCACCGAGGGCAACAAGGTCATCATCGCCATCGACAATCCCCAGGATCTGGCCAAGATCGACGAGATCAAGGCCTTGTTTCCCGGGCGCGAGCTGGGGTTCTTTATCGCTTTACGTCCCGATATCCTCAACTTTATCAAACTGTTCACCCAAAGCGACCAGAAGCTCGAAGGGATTGACGAAATCCTGGCGGACATGAAGGCGGAAGAAGCGGCCGTCGAAGAAGCCGAAGCCATGGTGGGGGAGGAAGACAGCGCCGTCGTCAAACTGGTCAACAAGATAATCCTGGATGCTTACACCCGTGGCGCCTCGGACATTCATATCGAACCTTATCCCGGCCGACAGGAAACCGAAGTGCGCATCCGGGTGGACGGCGCCTGCACCATTTACCAGAAAATCCCTTTCCAGCTGCGCAATGCGGTTTTGTCGCGGGTCAAAATCATGGCCGACCTGGACATTGCCGAACGCCGCAAACCCCAGGACGGCAAAATCAGGTTCAAGAAATACGGCGGTAAAGACATCGAACTGCGTGTCGCCACCGTACCGACCCAGGGGGGTATGGAAGACGTCGTCCTGCGCATCCTGGCGGCCGGCGAGCCCATTCCATTGGATCGGATGGGCTTTTCCCACCGCAACTATGACAAATTCGTCGATTCCATCACCAAACCCTATGGTATCATTTTCGTTTGCGGACCCACCGGCTCCGGTAAAACCACGACCCTGCATTCGGCCCTGAGCTACATCAACAAAACCGACACGAAAATATGGACGGCGGAAGATCCCGTTGAAATCACCCAGCGGGGCCTGCGCCAGGTACAGGTCAAACCGATGATCGGGTTCGATTTCGCAGCGGCCATGCGGTCCTTCCTGCGTGCCGATCCGGATGTCATCATGGTGGGGGAGATGCGGGACCAGGAGACCACCCACATCGGTATCGAAGCCTCCCTGACCGGCCATCTGGTGCTTTCGACCCTGCACACCAACAATGCCCCCGAAAGCATCACCCGCTTGCTTGACATGGGCATGGATCCGTTTAATTTCGCCGACGCCATCCTCTGTATCCTCGCCCAGCGCCTGGTCCGCACCCTTTGCCGGGAATGTAAAAAAACCTATGTTCCCAGCCAGAGCCAGTACGACGAACTCGTGCGCGAGTACGATAAAGAGGCCTTTGAGGACCATGTAAAAATTCCCTACAATGACAATCTCAAACTCTACAAACCGGTGGGGTGCGAGGCATGCAACAACGGCGGCTACCTGGGGCGCATGGGCATTCATGAACTGCTGGTTGGAACCGACGAGCTGAAACAGCTTATCCAGAACAAGGCCCGGGTGGAAGCGATTCGTGAACAGGCCATCAAGGACGGTATGACCACCCTCAAGCAGGACGGTGTGGAGAAGATTTTCAGCGGCAATTGTGACCTTTTGCAGGTGCGCAAGGTCACCATAAAATAGTGTCGTACATCCCTGCATATACGTCTCTTGATTATGGCGTTTGTGTCCGACACGTCTATTTCCCCGATCCGTCGTCATCAAACCCGCTGGGAACCGAACGGTTTGAATGCCTTAAATTTCCATAAAGTTTGAAAAGGATCGGCCGATATATAGCCTGGTGCCTTTACCAATCCATCTCCAGCCGATTGTCAATCTATATGACGTGAGGAAGGGTAGACACGCGTAATCGGCCCTGTAAAGTGCGGGCTGACGAAAACTTCCTGAAGAGCAGATTACGGTCGTGATGCCAGCAGAACCATGAACGATCAAGAACGCCTGTACAACAGTCGGCTTACCCGAATCTACCTGGAGTACCTGGAGGCCCATTATCCGGATGTCGATGTCGAGCTTTTGCTGCAATACGCCGGCATGACGAAGCTGGAGGTGGACGATTCGGCCCACTGGTTCACCCAGGACCAGGTCGATCGCTTTCATGAACTCCTCGAAAAAGAAACCGGCGACCAAACGATTTCCCGCAAAGTCGGTCGATATGCCACTTCCTCCGAAGGCATCGGCCTTGTCAAACGGCATGCACTAGGATTCATCAACCCCGCCAATATTTATGCCCTGACCGGGAAACTCATGCCCCTTATGACGCGCGGTGTCGATATAAAGACCCGCAAGTTGGGCGCCGCCAAAATGGAAATCATTGCCACGCCTTATCCCGGGGTCCGGGAAAAGCCCTACCAGTGTGAAAACCGTATCGGGTCTTTCGAATCCATTGCCATGTACTTTTCCCATCAGTATGCCCGGGTGGATCATCCCGCCTGTTTTCACCGGGGCGACGGTAGCTGCCGCTACATCATTTCCTGGGAAAAAGCGGCCCACATGCGCTGGCAAATTATTCGAAACGCCAATCTTCTTTTCGATATCGTCGCATCGGTATTTCTGCTGATCCAATTACCGAACATATTCGGCCTCGCCGCTGTGCTGGGCCTGGCGTTGAAAACAACTCTGGTCACGCTTTATAAACTCCAATTGGAGCGAAGGGAACTTACCCGAACGGTCACGGCGCAAGGCAATGCCGCCGAGGAGCATATCAAGGAGGTCAATACCCGCTACAGCAATGCCCTGCTTGTTCAGGAAATCGGAAAAGCCACGGCGACGCTGTGCACCAAAGCCGAACTTGTGGACGCTGTGCTGGGTATCATGCAGAAACGGCTGGAGTTCGATCGGGGGTCCATTTTACTATCCAGCAGCGATGGCCAGCACCTGGACTATATCGCCGGCTATGGCTTTGGCGAAGAGCATGAAGCCATCCTGCGGCATATCCGCTTCAATTTGGGCAATGCCGCTTCCCGAGGCATTTTTGTGCGCAGCTTTCACGACCAGAAGCCCCTCATTGTCAAGGATATGAGTTCCATCAAAGATCAGTTTTCCATGCGAAGCCAGGCGCTGCTGGAGACGATCAAGGCGCGGTCCCTTATTTGCGTGCCGATCATATACGAAGACAAGGCCCTGGGGATTATCGCCGTCGACAACATCAACTCCAAAGCCCAACTGACCCAGAGTGATCTGAATCTCATCATGGGGATGGCATCGCAAATTGCGGTGGGGCTCAATAATGCCGAATCCTTTCAACGCGTCCAGAAGAGCGAGGAAAAATACCGGGACATCTTCGAGAATGTATCCGATTTTTTATATTTTCATGATCTGGAAGGACGGCTCATCGAGTGCAATCGATCCTTCCAGAACGTATCCGGATACAGCACCGACGAACTTTCCCGCAGGCCTCTCAAAGAATTGATTCCAGAGCGGTATCGCGACGAATTCCATATCTATCTCGAGACGATCAAGCGTTTGAACCAGGCGGAAGGATCGATGCGGCTGGTTAAAAAAGATGGTTCCGAGTTCATTGTCGAATATAAAAACTCCCTGGTTTATGACCAGGATCAACCCATCGGTATCCGCGGATCGGCGCGGGACGTTACCGAACGCTGGCAGGCCAGACAAGAGAAAAGGGGACTGGAAAAGAAACTGGAGCACGCCCAGAAAATGGAAGCCATCGGCACCCTGGCCGGAGGCGTGGCCCACGATCTCAACAACATTCTCGGCGGCATTGTGAGCTATCCTGATCTGCTGCTGATGGATCTGCCGCCCAACAGCCACCTGCGGGAGCCGATTCAGACGATTCGTGATTCCGGCCAAAAAGCCGCGGCGATTGTTCAGGATCTGCTCACCATGGCCCGCCGGGGCGTGGCCGTTACCGAAGTCGTCCGACTGAACGAGGTCATTTCAGACTACCTGACATCCCCCGAACATAAAAAGATCGCGTCCTATCATCCCGACGTTCGCATTCACCAGCAGTTGAGTGCGCATTTGCTGAATATCAAGGGCTCCCCTGTCCATCTGGCCAAGACGGTGATGAACCTGGTGTCCAATGCGGTCGAAGCCATGCCGTCCGGGGGCACGCTATCGATTCGCACCACAAACCGCTATATCGACAAGCCGGTTCATGGGTACGACATTGTCGAGGAAGGCGATTACGTCGTTTTTGAAATTGCCGACACCGGTATCGGCATATCGGATGAGGATCAGAAAAGGATATTTGAACCCTTCTACACCAAAAAGAAAATGGGGCGCAGCGGAACCGGCCTGGGGATGTCGTTGGTCTGGGCCACGGTGATGGATCACAAAGGCTATATCGATGTTGTCAGCCGCAGGGGCTCCGGAACGACGTTTACACTGTATTTCCCGGTGACCCGTGAAAGAAGATCGAACGCCGGGGAAGAACGGTCGGTGGACGATTTCATGGGCAATGGCGAATCCATCCTGGTGGTCGATGATGTCGGCGAGCAGCGCCAAATCGCTTCCGGCATCCTGCGTCGGCTGGGCTATGAGGTCACCACGGTGGCCAGCGGCGAAGACGCGGTGGCCTGGGCCCGCAATCAACGCCCGGATCTGGTCATTCTGGATATGATCATGGACCCCGGTATGGACGGGCTCGAAACCTATCGACAGCTTCTTAAAATCAATGACCAGCAGAAAGCCATCATCGCCAGCGGGTTTTCCGAGTCTGAGAAGGTGCAGACGGCGCTGAAGATCGGTGCGGGGGCCTATATCAAAAAACCCTACCTCTTCGATAAAATCGGCATGGCCGTCAGGGCCGAACTGGATCGGCAGGGCTAACCCGAATATCCCACCCGGGTGTGAGTCATTCCCTTTTCCGGAAAAAACGGAACCACCGAAAGTCAAGATTTCCCTATGGACGTCATTCCGGCGGAAGCCGGAATCTGTTGCATCATCATGTCATTGGCTTGATAAGATGCCGGCTTTCGCCGGCATGACGGGCAAAAACAGGATACCCCGTGTGGTGCTTCGCACTTCCCTGCGCGTCTTCGCTGCGGCTGCATTACCGACAGCTGGCTATACGCCCTCCAGGGCCTTGTGAAAGCGCTCCAGTTGCTGGCGGTAATACGCCTGGTTGTCGCCAGCCTTTTCCAACGCGCGTTTTTCATAACGGATGGCGGCGGCGATGTCGCCGTTGACAAAATAGCTCTCTGCCAGGGTGTCCAGAATATGGGCGCTGTCGTCCAGGGCCGCGGCCTGCTGTGCCAGCAACAGGGCCCGTTCCGGGCGGCGAACCGTTTGATCCTCGCAGGTGGCGTACAGCCAGGCCAGGTTGTTCAGCACCTGGGCGTTGTCCGGGGCCAGGGCCAGTGACTGCTCGTAAGCCGCGGCCGCCTCGTCAAAAGCGCTCTGGCTGTATTTCAAATCCCCCAGAAGGCTGTACAACTCCGGGTTGTCCGGTGCATCGCTGATTTCCTGCTGCAGGATTTCTTCCAGAAAACGGGTGCCGATGTGGTCGCCGGCGCGGCCATAGTTGAGTTGATAGCCGATCCCCCCCATCAACAGCATGCCCGCCAGAAACAGGACCAGGCTCAAACGCACTTTGCGGTTGTGGCGGTCGATCCACTGGCGGTCGCCCTCGCATTTCAGCAGGTAGTCGATGCGCTCGCGGATACTGTAGTGATGCCAGTTGGGCTTGTCCGGAGACTGGCCGCTGGTGGCGGCGATTTTTTGAAAAGTCGTGATCATGGGGATGGCTGTGTCAAACAGGCGGTAGACAAAAATATCGGCCTGGCGCTCGAAGGAGCGCATGAAATAGCCGAACAGGAAACGAAAATAGACCAGGAAAATCGACAGGAAGACCAGACCGAAAAGGATCGATATTACCGTGGACTGATCCAGGCCGAGATTCAGGATGGCCTGGTAGAACGGCCGGGCAAAGAAAAGCAAAAAAATGGTCAGGTCGTTGAACGCAAAGGTGATCAACATGAAGCCGGCCAAAAAAACAATGTAGTAGAGGAGATGATGGTTTTTGACATGGCCGATTTCATGGGCAATGACTGCATCGATTTCATTCGGGGTCAGCGACTGCAGCAGCGCTTTAGTGACAAGAATATAGCGGAATTTGCGGGCGATGCCCATGACGCCGGCCGTGAGCATGCGGCCGCCGAAAATGGGCCAGTAGACAATGTTGCGGTAGCCGATGCCGGCCCGCCGGCAGAGTTCACGGATGCGCTCGCGGTGGAATCCCGGTTCGAGCGGGTAGCAGCCCCAGAGGCGCTGGATGACCAGGGGCGCGAAAACCGCCACCACCACGAGAAACACCAGGAAATAGGCGACCTCCCCCTCGGTGCTGGACAAGACCCGTTTGGGGGTCTCGAAGGGCAGGGCAAAGATGATATCGGCAATCAGCGACACCAGGATCCAGGGGATGAGGATCGGCACCGACATGCGCCAGTTGGAGATGACATAGCCGCTGCGGGAAAGTTCGCTGCCATACAGGCGCCGGTAGCTCGGGTAGGCCTGATGCCAGACGATGGTCAGAATGATGAGGAGCAAAAAGAGAAAGGCCAGCGCCATGAGGGTCGGGAGCAACTGGAAAAGCGGCCATCGATCCACATGGGAGGGAAGGCCCAGGCCATGAATGACAACCGCGAAAAGCGCGATCGCCATGATGGACTGGCGGGTCAGCAGGTTGCTGTGCCGATCATCGGCCTGGAAGGTGTCGATCTGGTCCAGGGTTGCGCCCAGACGCCGGAAGAGCCAGCGGGAAAGCGCCGCAAAGCCGATGATGGCGGCAAGGGCCAGCCCCCAGGCCTCCCAGGCGGAAAGGGCCGGGTTGTCCGTGGGCTGATAGATGGCAAAGATCAGGATGCCGATGATCAGATAGATGAAATTGGCAAACATAGGCGGCGGGTCTTCAGGCTTTCCGCGAAGCCGGTGACGGCTTGGGGTCGCGATAATAGCGGTCTTTTTCGCTGTAGATGCAGCCGCAGTATTGCTGGCGGTACATCCCCAGGGCTTTGGACTGCTCGATCCCCTGGCGCCAGCCCGTGCGAAAATCCCGGTAGAAAAAGGCGACCCCGGTTTCCCGGGCTATGGATTCGCCCATGGCCTGGATCATGTCGTGTTTCTGGAAACGGCTGTAGAGCAGGGTGCTGGTGAAGGCATCGAATTTGCCCTTGCGGGCGATCATGGCCGCGGAGCGCAGCCGGTCGTGGTAGCAATAGCGGCAGCGCTCCTTTTCCCGGAAGGCCGCATTGCGGAGAAATCCCTCCAGGTCGTAGCCCTCCTGTACGATCACCCGCAGACCTTGCCGGGCGGCAAATGTCTCCAGGGCTTCCTGGCGCTTCAGGCACTCGGTGTAGGGATGAATGTTGTGGCGGTAAAAGAAGCTCATCACCTCGTGGCCTTCCTCCCGGAGGACCTCGAGGGGATAGATGGTGCAGGGGCCGCAGCAGCTGTGCAAAAGGATTTTCACTGGCGTTCTCCGAATATGGCGGTGCCGATTCTCACCAGGGTGGCGCCTTCCTGGATGGCGGCTTCAAAGTCGCCGGTCATGCCCATGGACAGCTCCGCCATGGATACCCCCGGAAGGGTTTCGGACGCGATGCGGTTCCGCAGCTCCCGCAGCTGGCGGAAATAGGGGCGCACCTTTTCCGGGGCATTGAAATAGGGCGGCAGCGTCATGAGGCCCTTGATGGCCAGGTGGTCCAACTGCCCGGCCTCCCGCACGAGGGCCAGGGCCTCTTCCGCGTAGACCCCGGACTTGCTGGCCTCCTTGCCCGTGTTGACCTGGATCAGGATGTCCTGGACCTTGTCATGTTTGGCCGCCTGGCGGTCCAGCTCGCGGGCCAGCTTGACGGAATCCACCGAGTGGATCAGGTCGAACAGGCGCACGGCATACTTGGCCTTGTTGCTCTGGAGGTGACCGATAAAGTGCCAGGTGAGGCCCAGATCCGCCAGGGCCTCGACCTTTTCCCGTGATTCCTGGATGTAGTTTTCGCCCATAACAGTCAGGCCGGCCTCGGCCGCCCGGCGCACCATTTCCGCCGGCATGGTCTTGCTGACCGCCACCAGGCGGACGGATTCCGGCTCGCGTCCGGCGTCCAGAGCCGCCGTGCGGATGCGCTCACGTACAGATTCGATGCGTGTTTTCACAATCCAGTCTCCACTCCAATATGTTAATGATGCGATCCGGGTTCAAGGCCCATGATGCCCTCCCGGATGAGAATTTCAATCACTTCGCACACCGGCAAGCCCACCACATTGGAATAGGAGCCGTTGATCCGCCGCACCAGGAAGGTGCCCATGCCCTGGATGGCATAGGCCCCGGCCTTGTCAAAAGGCTCGCCGGTCTGGATATACCAGGCGATCTCGCTTTCCGAGAGATCCTTGAAGGTCACGTCGGTCCGGACCGCATCGGTGAAGGCGGCATGGTCGGCCTGCCGGCAGATGCAGAAGCCCGTATAGACCTGATGGGTCTTGCCGGAAAGCCGGGCCAGCATGCGGCGGGCCTCTTCCGTGGATCCGGGTTTGCCCAGCAGGCGGCTGCCCGAAGCCACGATGGTGTCGGCCCCGATCACCCAGGCCTCGGGATAACGGCGGGCCACGTCATGGGCCTTGCCCTCGGCTAGGGCGCGCACATAGGGATCCGGCGCGTCCAGGGGGACGGCGGCCTCGTCAAAGGGGCTGGGAATCACCTTGAACCGCAAACCGGCCTGCTCCAGCAGGTATTTCCGGCGCGGTGACTGGGAGGCCAGGATCAGTTCGACATTGGTGACGCCGTTGGTCATGTGAGCTCCAGGTTGTGGTTGCAAGTCAAAGGTCAATCGACTAAAAATAAGATCTATCTCAATATTTTGAAGGGCCTGTTTGCCCGAATATTTCATGAAATATTCGGGTTAGGCAGTGCCCATTCATAAATGGTAGAGTTTGATGCCTGGCAAGGCCCGAGCGTGGTTGTAACCGGAGGAATAGTCCGCTATCTCGAGGATTGAAAACGCGCGAGAACGCCGCCAGGGGCCGAAAGATGCCATCTATGAATGGGCACTAGGTAACAGATGGGTGGGTACTTGACAAGGTACCATTCCCTCCCGGACTTTCGTTAAAAATCGGTTGGAGTGTCGGAATCAACAATGCAAGCATTCTGGATCATTGGTTACGGAAAAGTGGGCCGCCGCGCCCTGGAAAGACTTCAGCGCAAGTATGCCGAAGCCGTTTTCACCGTGGTCGATCCGCGGTTAGGGGATAACCCGGATGAGGCGGGGAGCGTGCGCTGGATCCAGGGGGACGGGGTGCGCTTTTTGTTGGATCGACTACCGGAGACGGATGGCGGAGATTCCCCCTGGATCGTGCCGGCTGTGCCCTTCCATCTGGCCTATGAATGGCTGGCGGCACGGTTGGGGGAGAGCGGCACGGTCACCGCCAGTGCCGTGCCGGAAAAGCTGGGCCGGGAGCTCCCAAATGCCTTTATCGGCCCGGAAGGGCAGGTCTTCATCAGCCTGGCGGATTTTATCTGCCCGGCCAACTGCATCGAACCCAGAAAGAAATGCCCGGCCACCGGCAAGCCGCGTCCCTATGAGCTTTATGACCATCTATCCGGCCTGTCGTCCGGGGATTACCGCCCCCTGGTTATTCGCAGTCATCAGCTCGCCCCCGGCGTGGGCGGGTACCGTGGAGCCCAGCTGAAGGACGCGCTCGACCAGGTGCGCCGGCAGCCCGGCGACTACCTCATGAGCACTGCCAGCAAATGCCACGGCGTCATGCATGCCTTCGGATATCAACGGTCTGATTTTCTTGACAGTTAGCGGGATTCCCGTTAAATAGCAGTCCAACATTCCTCAACTGCCCGGGTGGCGGAATAGGTAGACGCAAGGGACTTAAAATCCCTCGGTGTAATACACCGTGCCGGTTCGATTCCGGCCCCGGGCACCAAAAAAAACAAGGGTTTGCAGATATTAATATCTGTAAGCCCTTTATATTTAGGCTTTAACAGCCTTTTTAACGATAAAAGCCTTATATGTGTAGTGTTTAAACGAATTTAAAATTTATAAAAATATTTTTGCTTGGAATTCTGTACAAGGACTGTACAAGGATTTGAAGAGACAGCGCTGTTATTGGAATAGGGTAGGGGGAAGCGTCCGCGACCCTGCTTACCAGCGCCCCGCGTTCGCCTTCCGGCATTGTTCCGCGATCCGTTTCGCCCGCCATTCGTCAATCAAGTCGGTATCGCTGACCCAGGCCCCGCCGATTTTGGCGGCCGGTAGGCCGTGGTTGTCGATCCATTTTCTGACCGTTACTTCGGATCGATCGATGTAAGCGCCTATTGCCTTCATGCCGTTCAAACCCGCCATAGTGCCCCCGTGGTTGAATATTATGGTCGATTCATAGCCGAATTTTCCATTTTCCGCAAAACCTGCTATCAGAAAGCATTGAGAGTGCATTTTACCGGCCGTTCATAAAAGTTGAAAGCTGGATTTAATTTAAAATGTACGGGGTGGCTATGACCATGATGGATGAACAGCTCAAGAATGAACTTAGAGAAATCCTCTTAGATAAGGAAAAGTTCTCGAGTCTATCAAAGGCATTTATCGAAAAGGCTGTTGAAGATGAAAAAAGAGAGGATCCCGAGTTTGCAAAATGGTACTCGATGGCATTGGAAACTGTTACAACGATAAATACTAATTACGTGTTTGAACTGTGCGAATCTCCGATTGAAAAAATGTTTATTAATTCGCTTTTGCTTGGCTTTCTGAAAGCCGATTCCTTAGGCATCATAATTCACCCCACCTACCAAGATACAGATACGGAGCTTGTCGAGTTTCGAACACACTTTAAAAACTTCTTATCATTTCTCAAATGGTACGACGGAAAGTTCAAATCTTGGACTGGGATTGAAGAATATCTCGACGGAGAAGTTAAAGCCGGGAAAATGGATAACGCAGAAAGGGATTATCTCCGGCAATTAACTTTTAGATATCATTACCTAAGGATGATGAACAGTTATCATCTGACCTTACAGGCCAAATTCCCAGGAATCACCATTGACGGAAAAAGCATAAGGCCTGATTTATATTTTTGGTTGCCGTCTGACGAAAAAATTAGAATTATTGTAGAGTGCGATGGTTTTGAGCATCATTCAAATAAAAACTCATTCATATCAGACCGTAAAAGAGACCGGGCTCTTCAATCGAAGGGCTTCCAAGTATTACGGTTTTCAGGCTCAGAAATTTATAATAACCCTGCAAAGGTGACAAGCGATATTCTTGAGTATTTATGGAATATTAAACCAAACCACCCCCGACCATAGTCACAGACCATATAGACGGCCTTCATTCGGCCACGACTATTCCATCAATCCCACTTTGGGTTACCACCCCCCCCCTGTTTAAGATCTTCCCGCCCTGGTCCGTTAAGCCGCTAATTTCGCGACTTCCCGCCCAAACCGTTCAAGGCCCTGGTCGATATCACCAAGCCGCTGTATGACCGTTTCCATGATCGCCGCCCGGGTTTCCGGTTTGTCGTTCGGCCGCGGTTGTTCCAGCATTTCCGCCAGGTGTTCCGCCATGGCCTTTGTCGGCCCTATCCCGTGAATTGATAAATCTTGCAATCCTTGGCCGCCGCTCCATTCGATTTCGCTGATACGCAACATTGGAACCTCCCGGGTTTAAGTTTTGATGTTTTCAGCATCCATTACCGGGATAGCTTTCGATTTTTTAAATGTCAATTAACTTATTGTAACCATTTATAAATATATACATTTAGAAATTTTTACCACAAGAAAACAATGCTTGATTGACGCTGTTTTCCACAATTAAAACGGCGCAGCCAGGTAGGATATGTGGCGTGATTCAAAACCAAATTGCCAACAAATATCGGGGATACAATTGACAGTTCGGTTTTTATCAAGATATACCTCACAAATACCCTTCCTTTAAATTCCTTGCCATATAAGCCATGCCGACCGAAAAGCCCAAATTCAATACGCGGACACTAAAGCTAAAGTTGAGTGTTGTTGCCGAATCCCCGGAAGAAAAAAAGAAAGCTTGGAAACGGATCCGACAAATTATCGGCGACGCCTGGCGCGCGGCTAATTGGATCGCATCCGGTCAATACCTTAAAGACCAAATGATCCGACGGGTCACCTACTACATAGATACCGATAACGGCCAAATCCCAATAACCGAATTAGAGAAAATCAGCGTCAATAAATCTATTGACCGAAGTCGATTATGCGGAAAGGCAGATTTCCAATGAATAAATAAGTTGGGCAACCAATAATTTTGTTCTGAAGGGTAAATTTATGTCGATCAATACCAGATTCGAAATTGATTCGTTAATTGGCGAAGGTGGAATGGGCGAAGTTTATAGAGTTTATGATAATGACTTAAAAAAAATCTGCGCACTCAAATTATCAAAATATCCTGATGATGAAAATGAATTTGAACAAACCGTTAATGAAGCCACTTTATGGTTTAAATTTAGGAAATTTGCGCATGTTGTTGAAGTATATGAAATTATCCGGCTTGAAGATTCAAGAATTGGAATCCTAATGGAGTATATGAATGGTGGAAATTTAAGAGCACTGATATCAAATGAAGTCTCATTGAATGACAAGCTATTGGCATTATTTGATATATCTTCTGCAATAATAAATTGTAATTCACTCATTCCTGGTTTTTCCCATTTGGATTTAAAACCAGAAAATTGTCTCAGAACAGACTTTGGTCTAACCAAATTGTCAGATTTTGGTCTTTCTTGCTATGTAAAATCAGGAGTACAAAGAATTTTCCAAAATGAACAAAGCATTGATTCATCGTTGTCTCTTCCAATCAAGACAAGTCATGGAATACGGTGTGCAGGCACACCGCTGTATATGGCTCCTGAGCAAATTATTGAATTGGAGACTGACCAACAAAAGTCTGACGTGTATTCTTTTGGAATCTTAGCGGCGGAATTATTGTCAGGAGTTCACCCTCTCCAAAATATAGATGATCTCAATGAAATTTTTAGGGCGCATATCCAAGGGATCAGTAATAAATTTATAAAGTTTCCGGAAAATATTCCTGCATCTTTGATTAATTTGATTTTAAAAGCAGTCAGCCCTAATCCAAGCAATAGGCCTAAATTAATTGAAATTAATGAGCTCATTAAATCCTTATATGGCGGGCCTCGCCTTATGATGGTAACGAACCTTGAAAAACTATCTGATTCAGTTGAGGAATCATCGAGAAAAGGAAAATCATTGTGGGCAATTGGTCAGCACGAAGCAGCTTCATCAGTTTTAAAAAGCAATCTGGATACCGATCCATTTCAAGCTGATTTATGGTATTATTTAACCAAAATAGAATGGGAGAATTTAAATTCTGTGATGTCGGATTTGGACCTAAACCAAGTTATCAATAGGTCAACCAAAATTTGTGCATATGCTTTCAGGGCAAGAGTTTTAGATGAAAAATATTCAGATCAAAATCATGAAGATTATCAATTTATTAACCTTATACTTCCACAGGTTGCTGGTCAGAAATATATCGAAGCAAATGATATGGATGGATATTATAGATGGGGAAAAGAATTTCTTGTTGAACAAAACCAATGGATAAATCAGCAACACACTAAAATAGTTGAATCTGGTGGACCAGTGAGGTGTCTTTGTGTTCGGTGTGGTGAAGTAAAGATGCATATCACAAAAAGATGTCCTCGGTGTGGTTTCCTGTCAACTAATATGAGAGATATTTATAATACCTATCTTTTAAGGATAGAAGCAGTCCATTTTCCAAATGCCAAAGAAGACGTCCCATATTGGGTTAAAATGAATTTCTTGAGGAATTTAGGTAAAAAAATCCAGAAAACTTTATCTGAAATATCCTCGGATGCAGAATATTTATCCCGCTATAAAGCATTTGAACAGAATGAAGGGAAGTTTTTATATCAACTTATACATTTCGGTGGAAGCAAAGACGAAATAGAAAACATTAAAAACTTTTTAAGACCCAAAAGAAAGGCTGAATTGGGGGATAAAATTAAACGATTTTTTAAATAAAAGACTTTCAGTTGCCCAACAAGGGCATTCACGATGATCCCAAAACCTGGCGTCTTTTGGTCCAGGTGATGCCCGGCGTTATGCAAACATAAAGAGTTAAAGGGAATTCGTCTATGAAAATTATTTATTTGTTTGTCGTTGGATTCCTCGCGATTACTGTGTCCTGTGCATCGATAACTGAGGTAGTGCCGGCCGGAAAGGATACCTACATCATAGCTGGCGACGATAGTTCCAAGTCAGTTTCTGGTGCGAGCATAAAAACAGATCTGTATAAGAAAGCTAATACCCATTGCGAGGCAATGGGCATGAAACTTATGCCACTTGACGAATCTGTATTCTCCTATTCTGCGGAACTTCGATTTAGGTGTTTGAAAGAAGATGATCCAGAGTATGCGAGGCCAAATATGGAATCAGTTCCTGATGTGCGAATCGAAACAAAATAAATTGCTTAACCAAGCGCTAAACACGACGCGCGGACATGCGCTTAGTTAAATCGATTTCGGCCAATTTTGCTAAACGTCTGAAGGTGTTTTATACGGACAAAAATGAGGAAACCGGCATCTTTTGCGGGTCAACCTAATTATTGTTCGGTAAATATCTAAGGAGGTCGTTATGGGTTTTTTCTCTAAAATGATGAATAAAGCTGGAAGTTGGCACGTTAAACAATTAGTCCAAGATTGTATAAAAGAGATGATGGAAGCGTCAATGTATGATAATCAACAAGTAAATAATCCTTATCTTACTGACAACACTTTAGATTTAATGATTGAACATAATAAATTTAACTATTTAAAAAAACAGAAATTTAAAAGTCTTGAGTCAAAATTTAATAGTGTTGTTCAATTCTGGGTTCGAATAAAACTTGGAAGAGATCTAGATTTTGAAAGTGATGATTATGAAATTTTATTTGATTCCATTGAAAAGGTCAGACCATATTTTATGAAAACAAAAGCTGGGGTAATACAAAAACTTAAAGAGGAATAATCTCATAATTTATGCAACATAAAAGGGGTCAAGTCTACATTTGACCTTAGTGTAACCTCCTGATACGATATCCCCATGTCACGTCCTTTACGGATAGAATATCCTGGTGCTTGGTATCATGTGATGAACCGTGGGCGGCGGTTTGAATCTATCTATTCTGATGCGCACGATTATAGGCTGTTTATTGATCTTATGATCGAGATATCCGAAATGTGGAACGCTCAGATCGCAGCCTATTGCCTGATGACCAACCATTATCACCTCCTTGTTCATACCCCTGATGGCAACCTATCCAGATGCATGCGGCACCTCAACAGCTTGTATACCCAGCGATTCAACCGCAGGCATGGATATGACGGGCCTCTTTTTCGAGGGCGGTATAAAACGATCCTTGTTTCCGACGACAGCTACCTGCTTCAGCTGGTAAGATATATTCATCGAAATCCCCTGCGCGCCGGGATGGTTAGTGAGATGCAGAAATACCTTTGGAGCAGTTACAAAGGTTATTTGTCTTACGCAAAAAAATGGGATTGGATCCATAAAGATGCCATTTTCAACATGATTACCGCCAAAAAACGGGGTAGAATGAAGGCATTTATCGCGTTCATGCAGCAGGAAGATACCCCGGAGGTAGTCCGCTTGTTTTCAAAAAGGAATTTACCTTCGTTATTCGGTCCAGAGAGTTTTATCAGTCAGATTCGTGAACGTTATTATTTAAAGAAAAACAGTTATGAAGTGCCGGAATCAAGACAATTGGCACCCGAACCTGATGCGATCATCGATGCTGTTTGTCGATATTACAAAGTCGATTTTGATGATTTATTGATTTCCCGAAGGGGCTTTTTTAATACGCCTCGAAATGTTGCGATCTATTTGTTACGTCACCTTCGCGGCGATGATCTCAACAGCATTAGGGAAATATTCCTGATTAATACATACAGTACCGTGAGTAGCATTGTTCAAAAAACGGGCCGTCTGAAAACAACAGACAAAAAAATCCGTAAAGACATCCAAATACTGAAAAACAGGATAGTTGGATCGCCATCTTTTTGATCAAAGGTCGAATGTAGACTTGACCCCTTATACCCTTGAAGATAGGTTTGGATGTTTGTATCTGTATCTATCAGTCTATTTTACCCACCTGTGATATCAGACCAATAATCTGACACAGATCACCCGAATATCCAAGATCCCGTTAATTGATAGATTTTTATCATGGCAAAGGAAATTATGAAAAAGCGCTATTTTATCTTCTGCTGAATGATTTTACGCCATCTGATACTCGCTTCTAATACGTTCATGAAATATCGATAAGTTCGATTTTCATCAATTATCGAGAAAACTATATAATTACTTGTTAGAAGGAGGCTCTTTATGGATCAAGAAGTAAAGTGGGTGGTGGTCAAAAAGTGGCGACACTTCGTACATCCGGTTAGGACTATCCAGACCAAATTACGAAATCGCGGAATAGCTATCTTTTTGTTTTGTTGGGTTGTAATGGCAGGATTGTATGGATGCGCCGCTTTAAAGGAGGTCCGTGAAATGGAAAGCGTTACGGGTCCATGCAAGTTGGAGTGTTATGAAGAGGGGAACAAACATGCTAACTGTTTAGGCTATAATTCGGGGTTGGCTGCGTCGGGGGCGGGAGGAGGAGCCTGTACTCAAACGCGTGCCAGGTATGTCGAATGCATGAATAAATGCAGACTTCATCATGCATCGTGGAATGGAGACCAACAGACTGTCAGAAGACTCCTGGAAAAGGGCGCTGATGTCAATATGAAATTAAGTTCCAATGGAGGTACAGCCTTGATGTCAGCATCAGAGAATGGCCATACAGAGATTGTCAAACTCCTTCTGGAAAAGGGTGCTGATGTCAATGTGAAATTAAGTGCCAGTGGAACTACAGCCTTGATGTTAGCATCATGGCATGGCCATACAGAGATTGTCAAACTCCTTCTGGAAAAGGGCGCTGATGTCAATATTAAATTAAGTTCCAATGGAGGTACAGCCTTGATGTTAGCATCAGAGAGTGGCCGTACAGAGATTGTCAAACTCCTTCTGGAAAAGGGCGCTGATGTCAATATGAAATTAAGTCCCAGTGGAGGTACAGCCTTGATGTCAGCATCACAGAATGGCCATACAGAGATTGTCAAACTCCTTCGAGAAAAGGGCGTCGATGAGTGAGACTCTCTTGCTTCTAATGATGACGTCCTGATCAGCGGTTTTGGAAAATTCTGTGTTCGGGAAAAATCGGAGCGGCGTGGCAGGAACCCTGCGACTGGAGATTCTTTGATGCTGTCAGCCCGGCGGGTTGTAACGTTTAAGTGTTCTGGAAAGTTGCGGGATAGGTGTAATGGGAAGTGTGGGAATGGGGATAATCCAGTTATTCGCACGTAATCCCATGCTCAGGTTCATTGATTTTTTCAAAATTGCCAATCCTGTTCGATTTGCCTATATGAATTCAGATATGGGATATATCTAATATAATCAGCAAATCACACACCATCGGCTGTTTAATTTGTAACCCGCAGATTATCTTGACAATTTTATCATTCCGCTGATAAATAAATTATATCATTCAATAGCGGAACTTAAATCTGGACCTTTCCTGACCCGCATCCTGCGCTCAAATTTCAGTATTTTTCATAAAACTACACTTTTCAACTTTCCTTATACGGCAAGCTTCCTCTGACGGACCCCGAACGGGAAGATAGTATTAAGCACCAAATTGGTTGTGGGTAAGACTATTAATAGAGCAGGGGGATACTCTTATGAAATCAAGGGTGTTTTTATTGTATTTGGTATTTGTGGTTGCTGGTTGTGCGTCAGCGGTTACGCCACCTATCAGTTATGAAGTAGCACCTGATCCAATCCTCAGTCGGGGCAAGGTACTCCTGGTCACCGATGTATGCATTCAAATAGATTGCATTGGTGATTCTGAAGACTATTTCGTTATTGAAGATTCGCGATATGGAGCAGAAAGCTGTTTGCCTGCCCTACAGACATACCTCAAGGACAGTGGAATTCAAGTTTGTGACACAATTCCAATAGTATGCGGTGCGTCACATGGAGAGAGTAGAATTATCTTAGCAGGTCTGAACACGGATAGTGAAATTAGTGAAAGCCCTCAACCCATATATGTGGATCCTTCCATCGTGTCAGACCAAAAATACATAGACGCACTTTCCCAAGTTAGTACTTTTGCATTTGAGCATCCGGCTGCAAAAAGCCAGGAATCATCTGAGAGTTTAAGTCCGGCATACAAATCATTGGTATCTGAAAATGAATTCTCGGCCGCTGCAGAAATTATAAAAAATCGTACGGGAGCTTCGAGCGTTCTATTTCTTGGGGTTGTCGGGAAGAGTGAAAGTGGCGGAAAAGCTTTCGCGAAAGGTGTAGGTAGCTTCTTGGTGGGAATGGGCACTGCGCTCGCAACTGCCGGTTTAGGGACCGGTTACTATGTAGGTGTTATGCCACTTCAAATTGACGATGGCCGCATATTCGTGGGTTCGCTGATTGATCTCGATACGGGCCGGATAGCTTGGTCAAACAATGCCAAATGGCGGGGCGATCCAATTGAAAAGGAAATTTGGACAAATGATGATCCCCTTGAGTTATTATTTCATGATGTTTTATTTCAGAAAATCTCGACAGAATAATATGGGGAAAGGGGAAAAGACTGTGAATACCAACATGCTTAAGTTTAAATTTTGCTTTCGATGGTCAGTATGCATAGTCTTTTTTTTATCTCTAACAGGATGTCCGAGCCTGAGTGTGCAGAGAATGGTGCCGTCAGAACCAAACACATTTTCGTATACGACAAATCAGAGCATTCGCAAAATAATTGTTACAGGGGTAGAAAATGATTCGCCAGGTTTAGGATCGCAATTGTGTATGTGTGAGCATATTCATAATGCAGTAACGAAAACACTTACAAATACAGAACTTTTCGATTCCATTGACCAGGGGCAAGGTGACATCGACTTGTTAGTAAATGTGCGATCTCAACATACAAGATATGTTTCTGGGTTAGAGCTCCGTTGGGAAATTATCATCACCTATCGTTTTGTAGGCCCATCTGAAGAAACCATTTGGACAAAAACCTACGAATCGGGATTTAGCGGCAATAATGCTGGTGGCAAGGCAAGATATGTCTATTCTTGTGAAGGTGTTGTTAGGGAAAACATTAAAGCATTTTTGAGAGGTTTGAGTGTGCTTGATGAAGATTTTTTCGCATCAAAAATCGCAACAATAATAAATGCAAATGATACTAATGAGAAAATTAATTTAGATTACAGTATTGATAAACCACAAGGGATGACCGGGTTAGACAAACAGGAATCAGAAAGCATAAGACCAAATGACACCATAAACCTTACCACAAATCCAAAGGGTACCCAGATTGATAGACATGATAAGTATAAAATAGCATTTCTTCCATGGGATACAGGGTCTGGAACTCAAACAAAGAACTTAATAATTAAGGTGGCAGACTATATCAAAAAATCAGATGACTTGGAAATCATTGCAAGCTGTTATGATCTATCTCTTATCGATCCACGCGATGTAGAAAAGATTGGAAGCATAGAAAGAAGCAAAATTTGGAAAAAACATTCAATCTTCGAAGTAAAAAAGCCTGATATCGAACAGGTGTGTAAAATTGGGGAAAAATTAGACGCCGACGTAATAATGGTTGTGTCTTTTAGCACAGAATCCAACTCGTATAATTTGTTTAAATACCTTCGTATATATCTTATCGATGTGACATCAGGCAAACAATGTGTTTTTAATAACAGGGAAAGACTAAATGATTTCAATTTTAACCAAAGGATTTTTGAGATTCTTGAAAATGTTTTTAACGATTATCGAGATTTGAGACGTGATGTAGCCTATAAAATGAATTAAAGTAATTTTGTAGTTTCATGGAAATGTGTAGTAGGTTTGGACATGTCAGATTATTGTGTGGCACTCTCAAGGTTGTGCAAAAACGATGATACTTGAATCTTAAACAAGGATTAGTTTTGAAGTAAACGACTTTGTAATATAATAACATAAAAAGATCCAGATGGGAGTTAATTATGGAGGAAGTTGAGACCCTTGTCAGTTGCCAGTATTCGGCAAGGCGAGGGTTCTGTTTTAGGGAGGAAATATAAATGGGCTTATTTAGTTTTATATTCAAAACAAAAAGTAAAAATTCACATAATTTTACAAATCTTGAAATTAGAAATTCATTGCTTGAGTTGTTAGAAGAAAGCTACCATATCTACGATGATGAACGTCGTAAAACTCAGAACAATATATTTAAATCTTATGGTAAATCTGGTTATGAAAGGCTAAAAGGGGTCAAGTCTACATTTGACCTTATGTTGCCCTCCTGATACGATATCCCCATGTCACGTCCTTTACGGATAGAATATCCTGGTGCTTGGTATCATGTGATGAACCGTGGGCGGCGGTTTGAATCTATCTATTCTGATGCGCACGATTATAGGTTGTTTATTGATCTTATGATCGAGATATCCGAAATGTGGAACGCTCAGATCGCAGCCTATTGCCTGATGACCAACCATTATCACCTCCTTGTTCATACCCCTGATGGCAACCTATCCAGATGCATGCGGCACCTCAACAGCTTGTATACCCAGCGATTCAACCGCAGGCATGGATATGACGGGCCTCTTTTTCGAGGGCGGTATAAAACGATCCTTGTTTCCGACGACAGCTACCTGCTTCAGCTGGTAAGATATATTCATCGAAATCCCCTGCGCGCCGGGATGGTTAGTGAGATGCAGAAATACCTTTGGAGCAGTTACAAAGGTTATTTGTCTTACGCAAAAAAATGGGATTGGATCCATAAAGATGCCATTTTCAACATGATTACCGCCAAAAAACGGGGTAGAATGAAGGCATTTATCGCGTTCATGCAGCAGGAAGATACCCCGGAGGTAGTCCGCTTGTTTTCAAAAAGGAATTTACCTTCGTTATTCGGTCCAGAGAGTTTTATCAGTCAGATTCGTGAACGTTATTATTTAAAGAAAAACAGTTATGAAGTGCCGGAATCAAGACAATTGGCACCCGAACCTGATGCGATCATCGATGCTGTTTGTCGATATTACAAAGTCGATTTTGATGATTTATTGATTTCCCGAAGGGGCTTTTTTAATACGCCTCGAAATGTTGCGATCTATTTGTTACGTCACCTTCGCGGCGATGATCTCAACAGCATTAGGGAAATATTCCTGATTAATACATACAGTACCGTGAGTAGCATTGTTCAAAAAACGGGCCGTCTGAAAACAAAAGACAAAAAAATCCGTAAAGACATCCAAATGCTGAAAAACAGGATAGTTGGATCGCCATCTTTTTGATCAAAGGGCAAATGTAGACTTGACCCCTTCTGTGTAATTCTTGTCATCGTTTGAAACTGACCCTTATGTGTAGATGATATTGCCGTGAGATGTTTTTTTTGTAAGGCGTGAGGTGTGTTTATGAAACGCTGTTGTTTTGTAGGGGTATTGATATTGGTATTCGGTCTGGGGCCAAGCCTCGATGCCGCTGAAATTTACCACTGGATCGATAAAGACGGTGTATGGCATTTCACTGATGATCCACCGCCTCCCGGTGCCGAAAAAGTCGAGGGCCTTTCAGAAACCCCACCTGCGGAACCGAAAGCCCAGTCGGGCCAGAAGGGGCCTGAGGCTAAGCGCGAAAAAATAGACAGGGAAATCGCCCCTGCGGAACCCGAAGATAGCGGCAGCGTTGATCGCGAGAAAGAAGGCGCAACCTCTCGTGAGGATTACTGGCGCCGTAAAGGATGGGGCGGTGACACAACCGATAAAAAGGGTGAGGGGGAACCCGAAGGTGATCAAAATCGCCCGATCGAACGCAAGGCCGACTAACTCCCATAAAAATAACTTCTAAAATCAAGAGGAGTCAAATCTACACTTGGCCTTTGTTCCCGAGGCCGGCCGAACCCTCCATAATCGCATCTCCAGATCGTCGTCGATGGTTTTTGGTCCATATAAAGCTCTAAATTCATTTATCGGCAATATCGTGCATCGTTAGCGATTCCAGGACTTCATTAAGTGCAGGGCGGTTGGCTTCGTACTTGTCTGTTTCACTTAAAGAGAGCACAATTGTATAACAGGAATTCGTTTTATGGCATGGGTGTATAAACCAATCATAACCAATAGTAGAATCGCCCATCGTAAAGCTAACATCGGCTTCAACTTCAAGCCAAGGTTTCGACTTGAATGATTGGGGGTTTGATTTGTAATTGTCATAGGTAGCGGCCAAGTTTTGAACTTTTATATCGCTTTCGTACCTACCGATTTCAGCCCCATTTTCCATGGAAGTTCTTAAATTATTGGCAGCTTCTTGCCAATGGCTGTCAGATCTTTCAAGTATTCTATCAAAACTTGCGTACTCCTTATTATTCATAAACAAAATCATTCCTTTGGATTTTTTGTTTACAAGTGCCAAACTGACCATTTTTCTTCCTTCTGAAGGCATTTGACCTTTGAGGTCTTTTGGTAATTCAGTGTAAGCGTTCCAACCGTGCGGTATGCTCACACTGTACTGATATTTGAAATTGGTAGCCTTATTGGATTGAATTATAGGCGGAGGATATGTTGCACAACCCGTGAACCCGACTAAAAAGGCTACAACTACGGCAGATTTGAATAGCATTTGGCGCATAACGACCTCCAAATCAGTCTGTAAGTTTTAAAGTGATTAAACCAATCTGAATTTCAGAAACTGTCAATGCTACTTTATCAGCGTTTCCAGTAGCTGCTGAAATTCCGGATTCATTTTCAGCAGCTCACGGCCGGCCATCAGCAAATGATCCACCTGTTCCGCGTTCAGTGCGAAATTGGTCGGGATCTGGTTGAAATAGTGCCGCTGGTCGGGGTCGGCAATCTGGTCAAAATCCACTGTCACAAAACAGGGCGTGATGGGCGCATCTTCGGTGGCCAGCTCGGATGTCCAGCGTGCGATGCTGTTCTGGAGCAGTTCCAGGGTGGCTGCATTGGTGCGGTGCAGCGGAATGTCGGTCACCGCGTTGACGATGTCCTCCATGGCCGGAGGCTGGTTGGACAGCTCCATTTCGTATTGCGGGGTGGTGGAGGCGTTGACCGCTATCACAATGAAATAGGGCTTGGGCTGCCCCCCGAGATGCTGCAGCAGTTTTTTTGCGCCGCCGCCGGCCTCGGTCATTTCATAGATTGAAAGAAGCCCCAGGTTGTCGGTAATGCCCCCATCCACCAGATGAATGTACGGGCGCTGGTCTTTGGCCGCATAGCTCTTGAGCCCGTCGACAACGTGGGATAGTTGCGGAGAATGGATAGCGTCATCGGCGGCGGCCGCGAACATGTTCACGGAAGAGGGCCGGCATCCGGGATGATTTTGCAATACGACCGGATTGAAGATGACCGGGACGGCCGACGAGGCCGCCACCGCCCTTGATATGGGGAAGGTGGAAAGGTCGGAACACAGGAGGTCGAAATAGTCCTGCAGGAACGAGAAGCGCACGCCCCGCCCCAGATCCGTGGCATTAATGATGATCAGCGGCCCGTTGCGGCGTTTCAGATCGGCGAATGTGGCTCCGTGAAAAATATGTTCGTCGTACACATCGATGGCCATTTCGGTGCGGCCGCGGGAGGAGAACCACAGGGAAGGGGAGAGCAGGCCGTCGATCAGGTGCTCGGACAGGTCGCGGCGCAGAAAATCGGTTTCAAAACGGTTGAAAATGCCGTCGGCGTGCAACCCGTAATAGGCGGCGGTGAAGCTGCCGCCGGATACGGCGCTGATCACGTCGATTTCGTCTATGAGCCGCACCGGCTGCCCGTCCACCATAACCGTGGTGTCACGCAGGCCCTGGAGAACCCCGTAGGCCAGGGCGGCCGCACGGGTGCCGCCGCCTGAAAAGGCCACGACGAGGGTGATATGGTTGGGGCGCTTGGATGCGATGGCGCTGCGCACCGAGTAGTCGGCTGACGGTGGGGCCGCGCCCAGGGGCAGGTTTTCAATCCTGGCGTAAGTGGCGCAGGCGGAGAACACCGCCGGCATGAACAATAGCGTGACGATGACACGGAGCTTATGGGGCATGGAATGGTCCTGATTCAAATTTACGGAAACACCCATGCTATATGATTTTAGCCCTCCGGGCAAATACTGTGGGGCGGCAAAAACGGATTTGCAGGTATTGAGCCGAAATCTATAACATATTGTAATCCATAGCCCCCGGCTTTCGAGCTTGTGTCACAATGCGATAAAATATCCCGCTTTGATCTGTCATGCCGGACGCGATCCGGCATCTCGTGTATCAACGGCATGAAATGAAAGAGATTCCGGATCAGGTCCGGAATGACGAGCTCTACTGTAATTTCTGTCTGCCCATTATGGCACAATATATTTCGCCGGAATGACGTCGAAACGGGAATGTCGGCTCTTACGGTTTCATCAAACAAAGGAATACGAACCCGGATATTTCACGCGTCTTCGCAAGAGTTTCCCTGCGCCCGCGTTTTACCTCATCTCTTGTCAGCCGGTTTGCTGTCCTTGAACACCGGCATGATGCCGCCGACAAGTGGCTCGTAGAAACGGTAGGTCGTCTCTTCGCCCAGAAGCGCATCGATCTGTTTCTGCAAAGCCTGGCGCTCGGCGGACTGAAACCAGTTGTCCCAGTCTTCTCGGCTGTGCCAGGTGCTGATCACCAGGTATTCACCGTCGCAGTCCAGGCAGCGCAGGGTTTGGCCGGTGATGTAGCCCGGCTGAATGGTTGCCTGGGAGCGCAGCTGCAGAATAAAGGGCACCAGCTTTTCCGCCTGTTCCTTGTCTTTGAATTTGCGTTGGATGATGACTTCGAAGGCCATGGCGTTTCCCCCTTTCGTCGTTGATGGTGCTAATGGGTTGGCGCTGTCAATGAACCTTTTTGCTATATCGGCCGGTCAGAACGTCGTATGTAGGCTGGCGAGAAGGTGAGGTGAAGTCTGCCCGTGGCAGATCGGCGTGGATAGCTTTATTCGTAATGCAATTGAGAGCCTAAATCAAGCGGCGATTGATGGAACAGGGCTCACAGGCCGTAGCGTTTGATCTTGCGATAGACGGTGGACAGGTTGATGCCGAGGATGCGGGCGGCTTGGGCCCGGTCACCCTGGGTCGCATCCAGCACTTTGCGGATATGCCGGCGCTCCACGTCCTCCAGCGGCAGCAAATCGCCGGCATCGGTTTCGTCTGCGTCGGACACCGGGAGCGGGGTGACCACCGATGCCGTGCGCAATCGGTCGGTGGTTTCCACCAGGACGGCGGAGGCGATGATGTTCTGCAATTCCCGGACATTGCCCGGGTAATCGTAGGCTTCCAGACGACGGGCCAGATTCGGCGTGAAATCGTGAATCTTTTTGCCATTGCGGTCGGCATGGAGTTCTAAAAAATGTCTGGCCAGGGGCATGATGTCGGCACGACGCTCGCGCAGGGGCGGCAGATGGATGGTGCAGGTGTTCAGGCGATAGAAGAGATCGGCCCGAAAATGTCCGGCCTCGATCTCGCCTGGAATGTTCCGGTTGGTGGCGGCGATAAACCGGACATCCACATTGCGAAGGCGCGTGCTGCCCAAACGGTAGAGCTCCTTCTCCTCGATGACCCGCAGCAGTTTGCCCTGCAGGGACAAATCCAGTTCCGTGATTTCATCCAGGAAGAGCGATCCTCCCTGGGCTTCCTCCAGAAAACCTTTTTTGTCACTCACGGCGTTGGTGTAGGCGCCCTTGGCATGCCCGAAAAATTCGTCTTCGAACAGCGTACCGCTGAACGACGCCATGTTCACCGGCAGAAACGGCTCCGCGCTGCGGTTGCTCAATTGATGAATGACCTTGGCCAGCATTTCCTTGCCGGTGCCCGATTCACCGGTGATGAGCACGCTGTATTCCGTGGGGGCCACGGCCTCGACCTGCCGGAAGACCACCGCCATGCTGTCGTCCCGGGTGATCAGGGACTGAAACGCCTCCGGGTGCTTTAAGTCCCCGAAGCTCTGGCGCTGGGCCAGGAGGGTACGCTCCTGTCGCAGACTGTAGCGCTCCAGGGCGTGATGGATGGTGATGACAAGCTTTTCGTTGTTGAGGCCTTTGACCAGGTAATCATAGGCACCGAGGCGAATGGCATCGATGGCGGTTTCGACATCGTCCACGGCCGTGAACACGATACATTCCACCTGGGGACACTGGGATTTGACGGCTTTGAGAATCTCCATGCCATCGATATCGGGCATCATGAGGTCGAGGAGAACCAGGTGGATGTCGTGGTTTTTGACCAGATCCAACGCCCGGGTGCCATCCGATAGAAGGATGGGCTCCGGAAAGCCGGCACCCACCAGGACAGCGTGGATACTGGTCAAAAGACCGGTATCATCGTCAACGACAAGAATGGGGGCCGCGTTTTCAGGAATGGCTTTCATCGCCATCCACTATAGCAGCGGGATGTTTCGTCTGCAAGGGTGCCTTGCCATAGGGAAATAAACAAAAATAGCAAATAGATACAGGATATGATTTCCACCAAAAGTTGAACGTTGGGTTCGATATCCATCCGCTCATTTCATGGGTGTTAATTTGTCGGTCCGCTGGGCGGGGACATCAGGAAGAACCCTTCTGAAAAAAACTCAAGTTTAAATAGAGGCGGACGATAACCTATGTGATGCCGCCCTGCGCCGAATGACCCCGTCGATGGATTTTATCGAAAGGGTCGGCAAAAGCAGGCTCGTGGCATTCTTCAAAGTATTCATGACCGAAGTCGTCACAAGATAAAAGGATCCAATTCAAAACGAGAGATCGAGAGGGGCCAATGGATCTGGCAACCATAATCGGGTTAATCAGCGGAGCAGGACTGATCATCAGTGCGATCGTGATGGGGGGGAGTGCCGGTATATTTTTTAACGTGCCGGGTATCCTGATCGTGATCGGGGGAACGTTCGCCACCGCCTTCATAAAATTTACCCTGGCGGATGTGTTCAATTCCATCAAAGTCGGCATGAAAGCCTTTCTCTTCAAAATGGAACCACCCGAAGAAACCATCAAAACCATGATCGGCTACGCCAAAATGGCCAAAAAAGAAGGGCTGATCTCCCTTGACCAGGAAAATCCCAAGGATCCCTTCATGGCTAAATCCTTGCGGTATCTTTCCGACGGATATGACGAGCACCTGATCCAGGACATGCTCAACAAAGACATCCGCATGACCGTGGCCCGGCATACCACCGGTCAGAACGTTTTCAAAGGCATGGGGGACTCGGCCCCTGCTTTCGGTATGATCGGGACACTGATCGGCCTGGTGCAGATGCTGAGCAGCATGAGCGATCCGGCCAGTATCGGCCCATCCATGGCCGTGGCCTTGCTGACGACCCTGTACGGCGCCCTGATGGCCAACTTCGTTTGCCTGCCCCTGGCCGACAAACTGGCGCTGCGCAGCCAGCAGGAACAGCAAAGCAAAGCCATCATCCGGGAAGCGGCGGTGGGTATCAATCAGGCGCTCTCGCCCATGGTGCTGGAGGAATCGCTCAAGATTTACCTGGCGCCCACCGTTCGACATAAAAAGGACAAGAAAAAACCGGATGCGCCCGAACCCGTGAAGAAAGCGGCCTGATCATGAGTGAAGATGCCCTGTTCGATGCCCCCCCGGAAGACAAGGGGGCACCCAAATGGGTGGTCACCTTCGGCGACCTCATGAGTCTGCTGTTGTGTTTTTTTGTGCTCCTGCTGTCTTTTTCGGAAATGGACCGCCAGAAATACAAACTGGTGGCCGGATCACTGGCCAAAGCGTTCGGGATTCAGCGACAGGAGAAATCTTTTGAGAGCCCCAAAGGCGCAACCATGGTCTCGCTCAGCTTCGACCAGGACCTGGTGCCCCAGCACCGGCGGGAAGAATATGTCAAAATGGACAACTCGGAGGCGGACGGCGATGAATACGACGCCATGAAAGCCATGCAGGCACTCGGGGAGGAGTTGAAGAAAGCCCTGGAGGGCAAGCTCAAGGGACTCGAGGACAAAGTCGAAATCGAGGTGGAAGGCAACCAGACCATCATACGTCTGCAAGGTGGGGCGACCTTCGACTCGGGGCATGCCAACATTCGGAAACGGTTGATTCCTGTTCTGGAAGAAATCGGGCAGCGTCTTAAAGGCACGGACGGAGATATCATCGTTGCCGGGCACACCGACAACGTGCCGATTATCGGCGGCCGTTTTGAGTCCAACCTGAAGCTCTCCATCGGCCGTGCTGCCGAAGTGGCTGAATTCATGATCGATAAGGTCGGAATCGTCCCCTCGCGGATATCCACAATGGGGTTCGGTGAATACCGGCCGGCTTATTCCAACGATACGGAAGACGGGCGTGAAAAAAACAGGCGGGTGGAAATCATTCTGACCGCATTGCCCAAAACCAAGATGAAACCGGATCCGACAGCGGCGCCCTGAAGACACCCTGCAGCACCAACCATCGAAGCGCCTGTGTGTTGATGGGGTTTGAACGGCAAAATCAAAATGTCCAAACCATACTGGAAAAACCTTTAAAATCGGGAAACCCGTCATTGTTACGCAAAGCGTGCGCTATGCCAAACCAGGCCTGGATCATCAGCACCGGCAATTATACCCATTTTGATTTCGACCGTATCGGTATCAAGGCGCAACCCCAGCACATCGTCGCGTATGAGCTTTCCGACATCGGCCGCTACCTCATATCCCCCGATCCCATTGCCGTTGAAAATCGGTTGATGGGGTGTGAGTGCCATTTCAAACCCGGCGCCTGGGAAAAATTCCGGGCGGCGGCGACCCGACTGAATCCGTTCCGATCCAACCCCCAGGCCCATTCAATGGCAGGTGAACGCCAACTCCTTATGGCCCACCCCTATATGCGCATCCCCGCATTGCAGGATCGGGAGCTGGCCCAGCATATCGATCAGTTGCGGGGCATGTTGCGGCCGCTGGATCCTGTCGCGCAGGAGATCGCCGCGTTGAAATGCGAGCGCCTGCTGGATATCCGGGGGGTCTGCGAAGACGAAGGCGGGAATCGTACCCATATCAGCCTCAGCGGCGATCTGGAAACCAAACACCGCTATATTCTTGACAACCTTTTATGCTCCGTACCGATAACCCTGCAGCATGCGCACATAGGCAAGGGGTTGTATGAAATGCGCGGTATGACCCCGGAAACTTATCGTGCCGAACGTCACCACCCGCTGTTGAAATTCCGAATGGAAGGGCGTTCCTTCGCCTGTCTTCTGACCCAGGCCGGCAAGGTGGCCTTCTGGATCAATGACGTAAAACGGCTGCATCACCTGCTGCTGCTGGAACAGGCCCTCGCATCCAATCCGGTATTGAAAGCCTCGCTGGAGCAATGCCTCCAGGGAGACGGGCGGGCCTTGCGTCTGATGCTCAACGGGGACATGGAGATTGACTACTCCCGCAACCGGCTGCCGGCGATCTACCAGGACCTGTTCCGGCATCTGAGCCTCGATGCCGCCTCCCAAAAAGATGTTATCCGTTCCCTGAAAACGCACCAGATGGGGGTTTCCTTCAGTTATGTGCCCCGGGAGGGTTTCGGGGATCCGCGCCCGGTCACCAGCCTGTCGGTAATGCATGACGTGAAGGCCCTCGATCCTGTGCGGCAGCATGTGCCCCAGCTCTACGCCGAAATCAACCGCAAGGCCACCCTGTCGGAAGCGGGAAACTATTATTTATTGGAATCCATTAAAGGCCGGCCCGATGAAGACGGACTACAATGACAATGACTACGCCTGGATCAAGGAACTGCTCCAGTACCCGGTGGTCCTGAAAGAGCGTTTGCGCCATTTTGAAGATACCTCTGAAATCCAAGTGCCGGAGGATCCGATCGAATGCGTTATTTTCCAGGAACGGGCCAAAAAGGCGATCCGTAAAATCGCCCATAAACGCGGCCATATCCTCATGGTGGGGCGGCCGGGAACCGGAAAGTCCATGCTGGCGGGCATGTTGCAGAATGTCCTTTCCCAATCGCTGGATGATTACATTCGCCCCTGTGAATCGATCCTGGCCTATCCGGGCAAGGACCGCAATCATATCCGTGTCGCCTACGAAGATCCGGAGACCGCCGATCGGTTGCTGGAGGATTTGCGCGCCAACATCGATGCGGCCGCATCGACAACTCCTGTTTTTTCCCTTGACGAGCAGATTCGAACCCTGCGCCGGGTTAAATTAGGCCTGATGCTGACCACCATCGGCCTCGTGGCAGGGGGGTTGGTTTATCCGTTGCTGCTGGCCGGGGCCGGTGTTGCCGCCATTGGGAGCATTTTCCTTTTTTTGCAGGAGAACAACCACCGGGCCCAGGAAAGAATTCAACGGAACCAGCCGCATGCCGCTGGGGCGAACATGAAACATTTGTACGACATGATCCCCTCGGTGCTCCATGACCCGCGTCAGCAAAGCGATCTGCTGGCCCGTATCGCGGAGCCCAATGCCCGTGTCATGAAAGGCGGTTTCCGCCACGATCCCTACCAGTCCGGCAATTTGCAGACCGTGCCCCACCAGCGGGCCTATCTCGGGGCGCACGCCACCGCTCCCATCATTTATATCGATGAATTGCGCACCCTTCTGCGGATTGGCTATATGCCGGAACTGCTGGAGATCATGCAGGAGAAGCAATACGTTCTCGAAGGCGGACAGGGGGCCGGCAGCGGCGCGGCCGATCGCTCCGAAAACCCGCTGAAGGCGGACAACATTATCGTGGCCTGCTGCAACAACGACACCATCCAGCGCCTGCGGGAAGAGGGTGACGGCGCTTTTCTCAGCCGTATCGAAGACAAGGGCGAAATCGTCTACATGGAGAGTGCTGTCCCGGAAACACCCGAAACCATTCGGCAAACCGCCCAATATGTCAAACAGGAAGTCGATCGTATTGCCGATGAATTCCAAACCGCCTGGGGGGATGTGTTGTCCAATGAAGGCATGGAAAGCGTTCGCCAACGTTGCGAGACCATTTTCGGCCGGCGCTTGTCCCCCGGTTTCAGCCTGACAACCCGCGATTTTTCGCGCGACGCGGTCATGGAGATTATCCGGGAGATGCGCTGCCGTGCCGCCGACGGCAAACTTACCGGTATCCTCCGGCCCATCAACGGGATCATCAAAAGTTCGGTTTTCGAGGCGATTTTCAGCGATGCCCCGCGCGTGGAACCGGAACATGTCCGGGTGGCCCTGCAGGAACACCTCAGCCTGGAAGGCGCCATGCAGCAGGAAATCGGCCGCTATAAAAAAGACCTTAAAAAATACATCGATTCCATTACGGACTCCATCGGTTACGTCGTGGGCTTGGCGGTGATAGCGTCCACCGCATCCGGCCAGATGCATGGCCAGCCCCTGCCGATTCATGGCCAGGTGGATGCCGGCGGGGCCGACCGGGTCGTGGCGGCCGGGAAAATCGGTGATATTGCCCTGGCCGCAGCCCAGAACGTAAGGGCCTCCATTCGCCGGATCCTGAAAAAAATCGGCGCCCCCTACGTCGGCTATGAAATGCATATCGAGTACATCCAGGCCCATGGCGGCGTGGAAGGCGACAGTGCCTCGGCGGCGATCGATGTGGCGCTGATATCGGATTTTATTCGCCAGCCGGTCAATGCCAAATTCGCGGTAACCGGATCATTGACGGGGGACATCATCCTGGCGGTGGGCGGGGTTACCGAAAAACTGCGATCGATCATGGATCCGTCCCTGGGCATGTACGGCGCCTGTGTCCCGTGGCAGAACAAGCATGACATCGAACCGCTTCTGGTCAACTGCCACACGGCCTATTTGCAAAAAGGGGCTATTCCGGGTATTCGTATTTATCGTGGCGGGCAAGATCAGGATCCCTTCGATGTTTTTTTCTGTAAAACCAAATGGCATGTCTACCAGATCATGCTGGACATCGACCGGGATCAGGTGGAACGCCGAATGGCGGATCGCTGCCGCCGCGACTCCGATGTGATCAAACGATCCGACCGCTCATGGCGTCGGTTGGCGGCGCCCAAGGACGATGCCTGAGCGCAGCCGTAGACGAAGGGGGGCGCCAAGCACCGTGATGCAACGCACCTCCAAAAATTCCAACGCATCTACTTCCGAACAACCGGATATCCGGTCCGCGATCCTCGATGCCCTGCCGGATGCGGTGGGAGTCATCGACGCCGGGGGAAATCTGGTGGCCGCCAATGCGGCCTGGGCCAGACTGATGGGGCCCGGGGCGGAGCGCGGCCATGTGGCCGGCGATTCAGACATGCCCTTCCGTCATTGCCTGCCGTCGTCTGCAACACGCCGGGAAACCGGGGCATTTGGCGGAAAAATCCGGGCGGTTGTCGATGGCCGCATCCAATCCCACCAAATCGAAATGCACGTCGAAACTGCCGTCGGCCTCCGAAGTTACCGGGTTGCGGTCCATGCCTTTGCATTTTCCGGTGCCGCCGCCATCATCACCTACCAGACCATGCCCGCCAAGGGGAAGGCCGATCTGGCGCTCAAGGAGCGCCGTGATCACCTCTACCAGGCCCAGAAAATGGAAGCCCTGGGGACCCTCGTGGCCGGTGTCGCCCACGAGATCAACAATCCCATCAGCCTGATCATGTTCAACCTGCCCATCATCCGGCGGGTATGGCAGGATGTTTTCCCCCTCATCGACCTGTCGGATGACCATATGGCCCGACGCAAATTCGGCGGTTTCACCTTGGCCTATCTCCACGACCACTTTGGTCAGCTGATGGACGATATGGATATGGCCGCCAACCGTGTTTCCAAAATCGTCAGGGATTTAAAACATTTCTCCCGTCGCTCGCGTGTTTCCGAAAAAGAAGCGTTTGCGGTCAATGAGGCCGTGGCCAATGCCGTCCGTCTGGCCCAAACCACCATCCAGAAATCCGGCGTTGCACTGGCTCTCGATCTCGACGAAAACCTGCCCCCTGTTTACGGCAATCTTCCGAGCATCGAACAGATCGTTTTGAATATTCTGATCAATGCCGTCCAGTCGATCGATCATCACCAGGGTCAGGTTGCCATCCAAACCGGTCTGCGCACCGAAGACAACAGCATCTACATTGCTGTCCGCGACAACGGACGCGGTGTGCCCGCGGACATGACCGCCAAAATGTTCGATCCGTTTGTAACGGACAAACAAAACCGTGGCGGTTCCGGATTGGGCCTGGCCGTAAGCGACAGCCTGGCCCAGGCCCACGATGGCCGCATTGCGTACACTCCGGCAGAGGGGCAGGGAAGCGTTTTTACCGTCTGGCTGCCGTCCGTGCATCAGCAGGAGCTCGTCGAAGTGCTTGTGGTGGACGATGACGCGGCCATCCGGCAGCTGATCGTTCAGGTGCTGTCACGATCCGGTCGTTACCGGGTCCAAGATGCGGCCAGCGGCATCGACGGGCTGCTGCGCATCGGCACGACAACGCCCGATTTGCTGATCCTGGATTTGGAAATGCCGGGCATGAAGGGGCTCGATGTTTGCCGGGCCGTTCAGCAGAACGAACTGTTGGCCGAGATGAAGGTGCTGATCACCACAGGGCACCCCAACCATCCGGACCTGGAGGAAATCCGGGCCATGGGGTACACGGATTGCTACACCAAACCCGTGCGTGTCGAATCGTTCCGAAGCGTGGTGGATGCCATGATGGCCGCATGCTAACATTTCCCTCAAGTTGCAGCGGTTTAGGACGATAACCCTTATGAAGACGGATTCCATGGTCCGAGTCCTGCGAATCTTCCCGAGCCGGCAGGCGCCAAGATGTCCGTCCGCAGGCTTGCCGATTGATGTGAAACGGTTGGGAGCGCCAACGAAATCATTTCAGGAAGACACTACCAATGAAATTTGAATGCCCGAACTGCAACAAGAGCTACAATGTGCCGGATGAGAAGCTTCCTCAAAAGAAAAAAATCAGTTTTCCCTGTCCGAACTGCAATGGACGAATTGAACTGAATCTTGATCCGGGGGGCGCGTCACCCCCCCATGCCGGCGATCAAGGCGCGGAAACCAAAGGCGGAGAAAAGCCCCCCGTGGCAAGCAACAACGGCGATTTTAGGAAAAAGGTCCTGCGCAAACTGAAGGATCTCCCCCCCATGCCGCAAATCGTATTCAAAGCGCGTCAGATCATCAGTGATCCGGATTCGGAAATGTCGGAACTGGCCGACCTGCTGGAATCCGACCAGGCCATTGCGACCAAGGTACTGAAACTGGCCAACAGCGCTTATTATGGTTTGAGCGGGAAAGTGTCCTCCATACGGCATGCTTCGAGCCTGCTGGGATACAATGCTCTGGGGCAGTTGATTTCCATGGTGGGGGGCGCTGCGGTTCTTGGGAAAACGCTGGAGGGCTACGATCTGGACTCGGCCGGGACCTGGCGGCATTCGCTGCTGGCGGCCAGTGCTTCCCGCATCCTGGCCAACCGGAAGGCACCGGATCTGGAAGGGGATGCGTTTTCGGCCGGCCTGATTCACGATGTGGGTAAACTGGTCCTCGATACCTATGTGATGGACCGTAAGGCGGAATTCGAGCGGCTGACCTCGGGGGGGCGCAATTCCATGTTGGCCGCGGAACAGCATTTGCTGGGATTGGATCATGCCGAAATCGGCTATGAAGTTTGCCAGCACTGGCATATCCCCGAAGCGATCTCCACGGCCATCAAGTTTCACCATGACCCCGCCCAAAGTGACCGGGATACGTTGTCCTATATCGTGTTCATGGCCGACTCGATAGCGAATATCGTCAAATCCATGGAGGAAACCGAAGGGACCATGGCCCAAATGGAAGGGATCGAAGGCTTCATGTATATGATCGATGACGATGCGCTTGCTTTTCTCGGTCTCACCGAGGACGATGTCCCCGATATCCTGAATGCCGCCTGGGATGCGGTCAACAAACTTTCCGAAGAGATGCAAATCATAGCGAAATGAAATCTGAGATGCTACGAACAACGTGCGATGGTTCGAATGGGGTTCCGGGGGAGACAGGTTACGGGCAAGACGGGGCGGTGACCTCCGATCAGGTGATAGCAGCCTGTGCCCGAAGGCTCCTGGGACGGTCATCCGCCGAGAATGCCGTCCAGGACGCCCTGGCCGATCTCGGCGATATTATGGATGCACAACATGTGGTCGTGTTTCAAATCGAATCCTACCACGCCGAGGACATGCGTCCGAAGCGCCTGGCCTGCACGCTGATGGATCGTTGCCCCCATTGCGGGAGCCGGTACGGCGATGATTACCTGCGACTCGTTGAGGGGGATCTGCGCACCGAGCTGGAGGCCGGGCGGAACGTATCTCTGACGGTCGACCAACTGACGCCTGAACTCCAGCAGCAATTGAAGGCCCGGAATGTTAAACGCCTCCTCATATTTCCGCTGACCGTGCTTGGATCCTGGTGGGGGGGGCTGGTGGTTGAAAGCCAAAAAGATAATTGGCCAACCCCTTTTCTGCAAGACGGCAATCTGGAAACGGTGTCGGCTCTTTTTTCAGCCTACTACGAACGTCTGACCGCCACCGCAGGCTATCAGGAACGCGACAAGCTCTCGGGTGCATTGGAAATGGCGGGAACCGTATGCCATAAATTGAACCAGCCGATGCAGGTCATCCTGGGATATGCCAGCATGGTGACATCCGGGGATATCAATGAACCCGACCAGATCGCAGACGTTGTCAAACTTATCGAAGATGAAACCCGGCAAATGGGGATCATTACCAAGAACCTGATGGGAATCACCAAAAATCACGGGGCCGATTAACCACCCTGGCAAACCACCTTGTTCCGTGACGCCCGAGGTTTCCCAATTGCAGATCGATGATGCGTGCGCAATGTGAGGCCTGTTTACGCGGGCACGGCGAGGCGGACATGGGGGAAGCAACGTCATGCCGCTTTCCATTCTTCCTGAGCTTTCATCCTTGTTTAACGATCGTTCTTCCGCTGCTCAATTGGACCAGGTCAAGACGGGCGACCGGCTCAAGGCGCGTATCGTTAAAATTTCACCCTCCGGCCGGACCGTTTTGCAGTTCCCCGGTTTCAGAGCGGTGTCCGAGAAGCCGGTGGGAAGACGGGTTGGCGAAATCGTTCAATTCCAAGTTCTTCCGGATGCAGAAGACGAGGGGGCCAAACCAGCCGTCAATCGCGCTTCGGTATGGAAACCTCAGCCTGTGCCGATTCTCAGACAAGGACAGACGGACGTCCGCTTCACAAGACTCTTAAGGCTGAATGCCCTTCCGGATACCGCCCCTCCGTCAGCCAGCGGCAAGGCGGCGGCAGCGCCGCTGCCGCAACATGGCGACCAGGTGGCTTCCGGCAGACTGCTGTCCGGTTCCCCGGAAACCGCGACGCTCAAGTCATTTCAAATCATTTCCAAATGGTTTCATCGCCTCAGAGAAGACCGGCAGGTGAGCGGCAAAATGAAGACCCGTCTATCCTCTGCACGAGAAGGGCAGGGCGGTGGCCGGGACACGTCCGTCCTGAAAAGCCCTAAACCTCACGGATGGTCGGAGCCGGACCGGACGGATCGCGCCGGCGAGTCGCCGCCCGCCATTGACATCGGCAGCCTGCATTTGGGCCATCGTCCGATCAGGATGAGTGTTTATGACGGAAACAGCGGCAGCCGGGAAACCCTTCCGCAGCCAATGTTTAAAGCGGTTTTCCTTCTGGATTTGGAAACCACCGGTCCTGTCCGCACGGATATAGAAATGAGTGCGGATCATATCGACGTTTGTTTTTTCGTCGCAAGCCAGGCACTAAGGGATCGTCTGGCCCGGGCGCTTCCGGACTTGCAGGACGCCCTTTCCGGCTTTACCGCCCGCTGCTTTTGCCAGGTGGCGGTTTCCAAGCAGAAAATTAGCGCCTTCATGCGGGAAGAGGGTGAACGGCAGGATAATGCCGGCGTGGCCGTAAAGGCGTAAATCGTATGGCTAAACCCACCCAACAGGCCGTCGCCCTGCGCTACGAAAGCCAAAATGATACGGCGCCCCGCGTTGTGGCCAAGGGAGCGGGGCCTATCGCCGAAAAAATCATTCAGGCCGCCAAAGATCATGACATCCCGCTGGTCAGCGATCCGGTTGCCGGAGAATTGTTGAACCACGTTGATCTGGGAATGGAGATACCGTCCGAATTCTACCAGGCGGTGGCGGAAATTCTCGCCTTCATCTACCGCCTTAACGAAGATTACAAAACCAATTGATTCAACAATATAATTAATTATGCATGGCTTGGCAGGGAATGCGAACGGGAGGGGGGGCTGTCGTCAGGGCGGTCCAGTTCACGGCGCACCGCCAAGCCGATTTTTTCCAGCATATAGGGTTTGCGCACATAGGCTCCCGCACCAAGCTTCTGGGCTTCGCGAACGCGCTGGTTTTCGGAATAGCCGCTGGCGATGATGGCGCGCTGGTTGGGGTGAACCGCCAGAATCCGACGATAGGTTTCCAAGCCGTCGATGCCGGGATCCATGATCATGTCCAGAATGACAAGATCGGCGGCTTGTTTTTGGAGGTATTCGACCGCTGCCATGCCGCTTGGGACGCTTTCCACGGTATAATTCAAGCGTCCCAGCAGGCTGACGGCAATCTCCCGTTGCTCGCGGACGTCGTCGACCACCAGGATTTGCTCCCCCTTACCCATGTAAGCATGAATGGGTGCCGGTTTCTCAGCGCGGTTGGCGGCTTCTCGGGTGGCGGGGAAATACAGGCGGAAAGTGCTGCCATGGCCTGGGGTGCTTTTTACATCAATATAGCCATGGTGATCCTGAACCGTCCCCCACACCACTGCCATCCCCAGACCGGTGCCGCTGCGTCCCATCACTTTGCGGGTATAGAACGGTTCGAAAATGCGATTCAGATCTTCGGGCGGGATGCCGATGCCCTTGTCCGCAATTTCCAATACAACATAATCGCCTTCCAGGACGTTGTCGTAGCCCTTCAAGGCCTCGTCAATATAGCGATTATAGGTCCGGATGATGATTTGACCGTTTTCCGGTTGGGCTTCGAATGCATTCAGCACAAGATTCATAAGGGTTTTACGGAGGTGCACGCCGGAACCCTTGATGTTCAGCAGGTCCCCATCGAGTCTCATCTCCACCCGGACCTGGCTGTTTGCCGAGGCCAGGTGCTGGTGTTCCGGTGAGGCAATATATCCCGCTATGATTTCATTCAGGTTGATGACTTGGGTATGGGTTACACCCCGGCGGGCGAGGGTTAGCAGGTCCTGAACGATGGCGGCGGCCTTTTGGCCAGATTCCTGAATGGTCAGGATGGGGTCGCGAAGGGGGCTGTCCTCCGGTAGCTCCATGAGGAGATATTCGGGATAGCTGACAAAGCCGGTCAGCACGTTGTTAAGATCGTGGGCCACCCCGCCGGCCAAAAGACCGATGGACTCCATTTTCTGGGATCGTGCCAGCCGCTCCTGCAATTCCTGGTTTTCCCTCTGGGCCTTTTCCTGCTCGGACATGTCCGTGGCAAACCCGATAATGCCAATGACGTTCCCCTGGGAGTCCTTATTGGGGATCTTGTCGATTTGGATGGGTTTGCGTCCTTCGTGGGTATTGACATGCCCATACGCGCCAAAAACCGGTTGGCCCAACCGGATAATTTCTCCATCGTCGAGGAATACCTTCTCATCACTCTCCGGGAAGAGATCCCGATGGGTTTTTCCGATGATTTCGGTGATGGGGATGTCAAGGAAATCGGCGAATTTGCGGTTGGCCCGAATATAACGGCCGGAGGTATCTTTATAGAAAATAAGCGTGGGTGACGCGTCGAGCATGATCTGCAATTCGCGGGTCTTGGTTTCCAGCTGCGACTGGACCTGGTTCAACTCGCGCGTCCGCTCTTCCACCATTTTTTCCATATTGGAAAAGATGTCGAAGTAGTTGTTGATCAGGTTTTGATATTCCGTCTGGGTCAGCGCCAGTTCGTTCTGGAGGTGGCGGATCTGGGTTTCCATCTGCTTGATTTTTTGATCGTTTGATGGCGTTGACGAATCCATGACGGTCTCAGAGCAGTCCCTCTGCCTCCATGTCGGTAATCTTTTGCTGCACGTCTTGCATGATTAAAGCCAGCGCATGGGATTCCAGGTTGAGCCGCCGGCAGCATTCCATAAACACGTTTTCATCTTGTTGCGGGGCATCGCAATACCCGATTTGATCTTGCTGACAGTAATGGTTCGCAATATGGAGAACTTGGGAGATATCCGATGATGCTTCAGGGGCTTCCAAAGGGTTGTGGTGATAGCCGATCCCGTCCACAATGTCGTCCGGAAGATTCCAGTTTGCGGACAAGGCCATGCCGATATGGGCATGGTCATAGCCGATAATTTCCCTCTCGGCATCTGTTAGGGGGCAAGGTTTTTGTGAAGCCATTTCTAGTGATCGCGTGAATTGCTCATTCCGGAATTGATCTTCAATGATGATGCCCAAATCGTGTAAAAGCCCAAGCGCATAAGCATTTTCGCCCCGCTGCCCGAATTCTCTTCTATATAGCATTTTACTGAAGAGCGCAACGGCGACACTGTGTTTCCACAGGCGGGGCCTGGAATAGCCGTTGATGGTCATGCTGCGTTTGAATATTTCACAGACTTTCTGGTTGAGGGCCAGCTCCTTGAGCGCTTCGAAGCCGATAAAGATAACGGCCTGCTGAATATCGGCAATTTTCGTTTTGGGTGCACAATAGGCGGAATTCACCAGGCGCAGGATATTGGCCGCCAAGGGCGGATCCGTCAATATGATTTCGACCAGCTCCTTGGCGGTGGCGTCCGGGTCATTGATGATGGCAATGATGCGGGTGACCACGCTGCCGATCGTGGAAATATTCGAATGGTTGACCTGATTTATTAACCCCTGAAGATCGTCGCCTTGAGCATTGTTCGTTTTCATCTTTATCGATCCCATCTTAAACGGCTGCTATGGATTGTACATTGATGCGCACGCAGGATTGCAACTGTATAGAACTATCGGTAATTTTATTAAAAACTTTAGGGGATTGAGGTTCTAAGGGCCGGAAGAGGGGTTGGCGGGAATTGAAAGTACGGGAGCGTATCTTAACCAGGTTTAAGCGACGCCGGCGGCTGGTGTCGGTTTAAGCATTCATGAAAATAGAACCTGCCGCGCTGGTCGTGTTCGGTATTTCAATGGCGAAGCGAAGCGTCGCCCTTTCCGCTTGACGCTTTGAGCTTGGTGCTTTTTTCATGAGAGGACGTGACATGAGGCCCGCTGTTTTGAAGGTTTTGACGCGGTTCAAATTGGGGATTCATAGTGACCTGTTTACGCCGGATAGCCGGGCTTGTGGGGGTTAACCCGCTTTCTGTTGCGGCACGATTTGATGGCGTTTGATTTTTTCCACCAGTGTGGTGCGGTTGAGGTTGAGCAGCTGGGCGGCTTTGTTCTTGACCCACTGGGTCTTCTCCAGGGACTGCAGGATCAGCGCCTTTTCAAATTCCGTCACCGCGTTGTTGAGGTTGATCCCCTCATCGGTCAAGGCCACCCCACCGCCTCCGGCCGGCAGCGGACCGCCACCGCCGCGGATTTTCACCGGCAGATCCTCCACCTCGATCTCACCCGCCGCCTTCAGCACCACCAGCCGCTCCATCAGGTTGCGCAACTCGCGCACATTGCCCGGCCAGCCATGGCCCGCCAGCGCCGTCCGGGCCGGCCTGGAAAACCCCGTAACCGAGGCCTGCATACGGGCATTGAACTGCACCAGAAAATGCTCCGCCAGCAGCATGATGTCCTCGCCCCGCTCACGCAGCGGCGGCAGCACCACCGGGATCACGTACAGCCGGTAATACAAATCCTCCCGAAAGCGCCCTTCGCCCACCCGGGCCTCCAGGTCCCGATGGGTGGCGGCAATCACCCGCACGTCCACCCGCACGGTGCGATTGCCCCCTACCGGCTCGAACTCACCCTCCTCGAGCACCCGCAGCAGCTTCACCTGCAGGTCCGCGCTCATATCCCCGATCTCGTCCAGGAAAATCGTGCCGCCGTGGGCCTGCTCGAACTTGCCCACCTTGTTGGCCGTGGCCCCGGTAAAGGCCCCCTTGACGTGACCGAACAACTCGCTCTCCAGCAGGTTCTCCGGGATGGCGCCACAGTTGATGGATACGAAACTGTTCTCCGCGCGGGGGGAACGGCGGTGGATGGCCCGGGCCACAAGCCCCTTGCCCGTGCCCGTCTCGCCATTGATCAATATCGTACTGTCGCTGCCGCTGACCCGCTGCAAAAGCCCGAACAACCGCTGCATGACGCCACTGGCACCGACGATGCCGTCAACCTCGATATCTGACACGAATAATGTCCTCTGAAAAACGTCTGCTAAGTGATGTTTGCGGCTACCAAATCAGGAAAAAGCATTGCCCTCGAATCCGGAAATGGTCCGGATCGGAAACGAATGGCATCATGGTTTGCCCGCCTGTAGGCCCCTGTCCACATGGGGAATATAAAATTCAATCCCGGGTGTCAACACGGCAGCGCCATTCCGCACGCACCGGGGCGCCCAAAACCTTCGAACCACTATTTATCCGGGAACCGGTGGCGCAACTGGCGAACAAGCCATTCGGCAGGGGCTTTGGAAATGGCCCATCCGATGACCACGACGGTGATAAACATCACATAGCGTCCGATCCCCGTGCGGTCCAGCGGCAGAAGATGAGGGGCCAAAACAACAGCCATGGTTGTGCCGAAAACAATCCGCCATGTATCGACGGATAACAGTACGTGAAACAGAAGGTAGGCCGGCGTAAGGCGTCTTTTGGGAGGGACAGGATCATGAGGTTGCGTCAAGAGGGTCTCCTCGTGTTGCAATCGTTTTGGTTTAAAGCTGAGCGCAGGCCCGTCAAGGCTTTGTAAAGGGCCTGTCGCTGCCAATCGGAAGGCCTGTGCCGCTATTTCATCATGGCGCAAGCGGCGCCAGAATAATTTCGATCCTTCGATTTTTGCGGCGCCCGCTCTCCTTTTCGTTGGAGGCCAGAGGACGGTGGGAACTGAATGCGCTGGCGGTCAAAAGTCCGGGATCCATCCCGGCTTTTTCCTCCAGAAAGCGAACCACGGCAATCGCACGGGCCGCCGATAGCTCCCAGTTGGTCGGGAATCGATCCGCCAGCACCGGACCGATGGGCACATTATCCGTATGGCCTTCCACAACGATCTGGTGGGAGGCACCCGCCTTGAGCGATTCGGCAATTTTCGACAGTGCCCCGCGTCCGGCCGCGTTGATCCTGTCACTGCCGGTGCTGAACAATATCTTATCCACAAAGGTCACTTTCAGTTTGCCTTCCATCTCCTCGATCATGATATCTTTGGCGGCAATCTGTTCGCGCAGGCTTTCCTCGATTTTTTCCCGTGCGTGTTTGAAGTCTTCGATCACTTTTTCCTGAGTCTGGATGATCGTTTCATTTTTTTTCAGCCGATATTCCAGTTGCAGCACTTCTTCATGCAGCTCGTTGTTGATTTCGAGTACGTTCTCATGCCGCCGCTCAAGGTTTTCATTGGCGTCCCGCAATGCCAGAACATCGGCCGTCAGTACATCAATCCGGTCTTCAAGGCTTTTTTGCATTTGGGATGATTGAGCCTGTTCATCCGCCAGGGATTTCTGCAAGTCAAGGTATTGACTTTTGGAAACACAGCTGACCGTTCCTAAAAAAAACAGGACCGCTGCAATGAGAACGCTTGTTCGAACCATCACATCCCTCCAGGGTATTGCCTTTCGATTCTCATAGTGCTCCGGCGTCCTGCCGGCGCGGGGCTCTCGAACCTGACACGAAACGGGGTTGCCGGCACGTCGGCCATCCATACCACCGCGCGTCAGATCGCCATGAGACTGCGCCGACAAAAATCGACAGCGGCCTGACGGGTCCGGATGATGCTGTCTTCATCCAACAGCGAATGCTGTCGGCTCATACCATTGATGGTCGATATCAGCACAAAGGCGGTTTCCGCAACCGGAACATCTCGAAATTCACCGGAAATGATGCCTTTTTCCAGACACCGGGTCAAATAATCATAATGCCATTCGTAAATTCCGATCATCCGGTCATGACACACATGCTTGGGGTCTTTGATCCTGGCCGGGCAGGAGCTCATCACCAACCGTGTTCTGCGGGGCATGTCTTTGACAGCCTGCTGGGTGGCATGAATTAAATTTTCAATTTTGGTAAATTCATTGGGGGTTTCGCAGGGAAGCGCATCCATTCGGCCCATGTATTCGTCGAAGGCCTCGATCAAAATATGGGTAAACAGCTCTTCTTTGCCTTTGAAATGGTAATAGATGAGGGGCTCGGTCACGCCGGCTTCACGCGATATCTGCAGCGTTGTGGTACCGTCATAACCCTGCTCGGCAAACAATCGAACGGCCGTTTCGATCAAATTCTTTTTTTTTCCCATTGATGGTATCCCTATGGTAGAAAAACGCTAATGGCCGGTTTGGTCCGGCCCGTGGTTGGTGGATGTCCTGCAAGAAGGCCTGGTCCAAGGGGGCGGTTTCGACCGCCATCGCCTACCAAACGGACCGGTTGGTTACCCGTTTGATTTATCATTTTTTTCTTGCTAACGGAGACGTTTCTCAACCGCATCTCCACGTCGGACGCATTTTTGTTATTTACCCGGGTTTTTTCGCTTTAGTACAACTTAAGGGTTTAAGTGGAAATTAAAACATTCGGACGATGAATGCAAGTCGTAAAATGGATCGTATTCATACGGAATGACCGAATCGGTTGAAGCACCGATTCCCCAGAGGCCTCGGCTATCCGGGAAACAATTCTTCGTGCCGGAACCGTTGGCCGCGGCAACAGGTCAATCGTTCCGGGAAAATGGCCGCTAAGGTAATGATCATGCCACCGGATGACCCAAAACACCGGGATGCCCGCAGCCGCAGCGATGCACTGGTCTTCGACTTGTTTCTTACCGGCGCCTGCCGTCTGGTTCTAAACACGGCTCGGCGCTTTGCCTACCCTTTTGCGCCTGCACTGAGCCGTGGTATGGGTGTTCCTCTGACCTACATCACGTCCATCATCGCTGCCAATCAGGCCAGTGGTGTTCTGGCCCTTTTTTTCGGCCCCCTCACCGATCGCCTGGGATACCGTTTCATGATGATGCTGGGGCTTTTTTTATTGAGCCTCGGGATGCTGGCAGCCGCCCTTTTACCCTTTTACGCTGTCGTGCTGATAGCGCTCTTTCTGGCCGGCCTGGGCAAAAATATTTTTGATCCCGCCATTCAGGCCTATGTTGGGGAAAGAGTCCCCTATGAACGACGCGGCCTGGCCATCGGTCTGATTGAGACCAGCTGGGCGGCCAGCACCCTTGTCGGCATCCCCCTGGCAGGGCTCCTGATTGAGTGGCATGGCTGGCAGGCCCCCTTCGTGGTGATGGGATTGGCCGCTCTGGCAGGCATGGGACTGATCGCCCTGCGCCTGCCGGTCGAATCATCGAGCGGAAAAGCCAGGCCGGAAATCGCCGATCTGCGCTATGCCTGGCGTCGTCTATGGCAGAGCCGGACCGCCCGCGCCATGCTGGTGCTGGCGTTTCTGGTAAGCATGGCCAACGACGGCATCTTCGTTATTTTCGGCGCCTGGCTGGAGCATAAGTTCAACCTGAGCGTCGCCCAATTGGGCCTGGGCAGCAGTGTGATCGGACTCGCCGAATTACTGGGGGAATTCTTAACGGTCGGGCTGGCCGATCGCATGGGCAAACGCCGCGCCCTTCTTCTGGGGGTCGGCCTGAGTATGGTCGGCTATGGTGTCCTTCCCTGGACCGGCAGCGCCCTTCCATATGCATTGGCAGGGCTCTTTGCGCTTTTCATCGCGGTGGAATTCACCTTTGTCACCGCCCTGTCCGTGGCGACGGAAATCCTCCCGGGCCATCGTGCCACCATGATGTCCGCTATGCTGGCCGTGGCCGGCCTGGGACGGATGAGCGGTGCCGTGACGGGCGGATTGCTCTGGACCCAATATGGCGTCGCCGCCGTTGCGCTGGTATCCACAGCCCTTTGCGGCGGCGCAGCCCTTTCCATAGTTCTCGGCATGTGGGGACGGCATAGGTCCCGCCCGCCCTTCATTTTTTAACGGCTTGCCAAGGGGCATCGATCGCCCTACAATAATATGACGAACGTTGATTCGTATACCGTTCGTCCGATAACCGACGCCGTTTTCCCAATAACGTATGACTGTACATGAAACCAGGGAAATTGACCGGTGAAACGTATCAGAAAAACAGCAGCGTCAATCGTTTGGCCCTGTTTAGCGGGACTGCTGCTCATCCTTGGTTGCGCCCAGGGGCCATCGCCTGCTCCATCTCGGCAACCCGTTGGGCCTGACAGCACCCAAGCGGGTTTTGTGCTGCCGGCCCCAGCGGATCCCGCCCAGCGCGCTTATCTCGGAATCGATACAAGCGGGACATTCACCCTCAATGATATCCAGGCCCAGGTCCTCGTCATTGAAGTCTTTAATTTCTACTGTCCCCATTGCCAGCGTGAAGCCCCGAACGTCAACCGGTTTTACCACCGCATTTCCAGCGATCCCGACCTCAGAGACCGCATCAAACTGATCGGGATCGGGGTCAGCAACACACGATTTGAGGTCAACCAATTTCGGGAAGCCTTCGACATCCGGTTCCCTCTTTTCCCGGACCGCAGCCGCAATGCGGTCCGCTACTTAGACGTTCGGCAGACACCGACATTTATTGGCTTTGTCTGGAAAACGAAAGACATGCCGCAACGGTTTATGCACCTCGCCGGTGAAATGGGCAATGCGGACCAATTTCTTTCCGAAGTGCTGCGACGGTCCGAAATCCGATAGCGCCCCAACGGGTCCCCCGCCGGCGTCCCGATCCCATTTTTCCATGGCATTCGCCGGGACTTGCCGCTTTTTGAGGTTGCCGTGAAACGTGTCATTTTCCTCCTGATCGCCGCCCTTTTGATGATCACGGGGTGCCGGACACCGCCCAATACTGCGGTGCCCCTGGCCCCCCTGTCAAACATCGAAAAGTGTCGGCAATTATTGTCCCTGGTAGACCGGGCGGTGACCAAGGCGGCCGCGACCGATACGGCCGTGTTTCGCGTGGAAGGCTATCCTTACCTTCGGGCCAGTCGTTTCCTGGCGGGCATAACCCCGGAGGAAATGAACAGCGACGCTGTTGTTCAATGGTGGTTGGCGCACATGCACCAACTCGATCTGGAAGCGCGTGAAAAGGAAATCCTGAATCTTGGCAACCATCATTACCAGCAGCTTGTCAATCAATGCGAGGGTGTGGGTGATCGGCGTGATCTCATCGCACTGACGCGGGAATGCTCGCACCACCTTTTCATTCACGCCCTGCAGACGCCCGGTCTTGCCGCCCATGTGCAGAAAGCCATCGCCATCCCCGACGAATACCGCTCATGGCGCCGGGTGGTCGGCCTTTATCCGCTTCTGGCACTTCCGGTGGCCTACGCCAGTGCCAACGCTTTCGACGGGTTCCGGGCCTGGCATGCCATGCCGCCGGAAGACATCCCCACCATCGGCGCCCCGGTTGTCTACTGCCCCGGAGGCATTACCGACAACGAGCGCCTCGACCCGTCGGCCCTGTATCGGAAGGTTCCCAAAGACGCCCTGGGGCTGCCGCGATTGACCTCCCGGGAAGAATACCGATTGGCCAATGCCCTGGCCCCGGTGATTGATCAGGACACGGTTGCCGGATATGATCGTATCGGAAGCGTGCAATGGCATAACGGCAACGTGACGGTGGCACCGCAAAGGGCTACCGGATATTTTTATTTCAGCTATGGACGCTTCGATCACCAGCCCAGCCTGCAGATCAATTATGTCTTCTGGTATTCCCATCGCGCCGGGGACAACGCCCCCTGGATCGAGCGGGGCCGCCTGGATGGGTTCACGATCCGCATCAGCCTCGATCCTACCGGACAACCGGTCATGCTCGACATCATGAACAACTGCGGTTGCTATCACTTCTTCATACCGGACTACGCCCGCATCGGCAGCCTGAAAACGCCCTTTATGGGTCTGGATCCTCTAGTGCCGGCCTGGCTGCCGGAACAATTCCCCGACCACCGCCTTTCCCTGACGGTCAATTCCGGATGGCACCAGGTTCAGCACATCGGAGTGACAGAACCACACGCCACCGTGACATTCTATGCGCTGCGCCCGTATCGTGAACTGGAAATGCTGCCGGACGAAAGCGGGCAGCACCGCAGCATATTCGACCCTGAGGGCATTGTCTGGGGTTCCGGCCGCATCGAGCCCATACTGTTTTTTTCAATGGGCATCCCGGATGTCGGCAGCATGCGCCAGCGGGGCCACCACGCCATCAAATTGGTCGGGCGGGCGCATTTTGACCACCCGGGCTTGTTTGACGAAACCTTCACCTATCGGTAGAGTTGACGTCAATCCATACGGCCCCATCAAACGTTCAGCCGACGAAGCGAAGCCATTCCACGCGTCCCCCGATAGCGATGGGCAACGCCAACGGAGAGGGAGATATATGAACAGAAAGCCTACCCCGGACTTCACCATCCTGGACCGCCCCGACGTATTGTCCGTCCTTTTTCATCCACGCCCGGAACCCGGCAGTCCCTCTTCCGCTTTGGCCCGGGATATGATCATTCCCGTCGGAGAGAAGCATACCATTGGCGCCCGCTGGCATATGGGGCCTGCAAATGGTCCGAACCTTCTTTTTTTTCATGGGAACGGTGAAATCGTGGCGGATTACGATGATCTGGGGCCCCTGTACAATTCGCTGGGCCTCAACCTGATGGCCGTCGATTACCGGGGCTACGGGCGCTCCAGCGGCGAACCGAGTGTTGCCGCGATGATGGCGGACTGCCACCGAATCCTGCTATTTTCCAAAACCTGGCTGCAGCAGAACGGATACACCGCCCCCTTGATCCTCATGGGGCGCTCTCTCGGCAGTGCTTCGGTCCTGGAACTGGCCGCAACCTACCCTGATCGCATCGACGGGCTGATTATAGAAAGCGGGTTTGCTTTTGCCGCACCGCTACTGCGCCTGCTGGGCATCGATCCGGAGCGGATCGGTTTCGACGAAAGCGCCGGCTTTGCCAACCTGGAGAAGATCAGGCACTATGCCGGCCCCACCCTTATCATCCACGCCGAACACGACCACATCATCCCTTATAGTGACAGCCAAGCGCTCCTGGCGGCTTCACCGTCGCCGAAGAAAACACGTGTCAAAATACCCGGGGCCAACCACAATGATATTTTCCTCCGCGGGATGAAAACGTATCTCGAAGCGATTCAAACCTTCTGCCGGACCTGCACGAAATCCTGACCCGGTTTCGCGGTTTGCGCCTCCGCCATCGGTCATCAACCCGCCAGAAACCCGTCGAAGGCCTCCCAGAACAAGGCCCGTCGGTTATCCGTTTCCACCAGCACTTCATGCCGGGCGCCCTCGATGCATGTCAAATGGCTGTCAGGTACATGACGGCAAAATTGCGCCTGTGCCCGCACGGAAACGATTCGGTCCTCCCCGGCGGTAACCATTAGAAGGGGTATGGGAAAGGCGCCGGCGAAGGTCGGGGCCGCCACGCGGTCGATGGAACGAAAGGCCGCCGCGAGCCAGCCATAGGTCACACCGCCCACCGCCAACCGGGGATTGCGTTCGATCATGGCGATATTGCGTTCAAAACGCGCCCGGTCCGATGTCAGGGGGTTGCCATCGAAACAGCGTTCCCTGGCATTGAATCCCCCGGATCCCGGTACGTAAGCTCCCTGCAGGCCCCGCCCGACGGCCGTGCGAACCATCCAGCGAAGCAGGTATCGTGGAAGAAGAGCCGGCAGCTGAATATCGATCATCGGGGATGTCATCACCACGCGCGCAAACACATCCGGATGGCGCTCGAGAAAGCGGGCCGCGATGTGCCCCCCCATGGAATGTCCCATGAGAATAAACGGCATAGGCGCCTGGCGGCGGTTCACGATCGCCATCAACTGCTCCAGATCCGCCAGATAGTCTTCAAAACTCCCGACGTAGCCTTTCTGGCCATCGGCCAGCAGGCGGTCCGAAAGCCCCTGCCCCCGCCAGTCGCAACTGAATACCGCAAAACCTCTCTGATTGAGCTCTTCGGCGACTTCTCCGTATTTTTCCATGTATTCGGTACGCCCGTTGAGCAAGATAACGGTCCCCCGGGCCGGGACAGCGGCCGTGGGGGCATGCCCCCAGCGAATCATAAGGCTGTCGGGGGTTTTGAAGTAATCGAAATGAAAGCCCATCGTCGTGTTGTTCTCCCAAACCAGCGTCGAAAGGTCGCTTTAAGGCCTGGTGTTGCCGCCAGGCATTGACCGGGACCGGCGAGTGCTCTATGGTGGCCCCGTCGTATAGTGAGGTAAACTTGCCCCAAATAAACGCCCGTTAACCGGCATGCCCACCATCCATTGGGAAGGGATCTATACCACACATGACAAAACACTCCCATCGATTTATCGAGGTGTTTGACGGATTCGTGGGGTTCGGGATGGACCGTGCGTCCGATGAAAAGGCCCTCATTTACTACCTGCAAAAAATCTCGGACGACACCCTGGCCGAAACCCTGATGCCGCGCCTGACGGAAGAGGAGCTATGCGAACTCTTCGACATGCTGAGCGGCCTGCTGAAGGCCCATTTGAGCGAAGAAGAGTACCACCGGCTGTTCCTCAAGGATCGCTGAAAAAAATAAGTCCCGACCATTTGCAATTCGCCTAACGCTTACCAAAGGAGTCAACCGTGCTGACCGAAAAACAATGGCAGCGCTATGCCGATGTCATGATGTGGGCGCTGCAAACCGCCCGGAAAAACCGCTTCAGGAAAAACGATATCGTTCTGCTGCGCTACGATTTACCCGCCCTTCCGCTGGCGGAAATACTGCAAGCCCGGCTGCTGGCCAAAGGGCTTCACACCGTCTTACGCGCCATGCCGACGCCCACCATGGAAACGGATTTCTACCGCACGGCCAACGCCCGGCAGTTGACCTTTGTCCCCCCCGGGGAAGAAACCCTTCTCAACCATCTGAATGGCAGCATTTTCCTTTATGCCCCGGAGTCCATCACCCATCTGAGCGGTATCGACCCCAAACGCATCGGGCGCGCGGCTTTAGCCCGCAAACCCCTGCGGGACATCCTGGATCGGCGGGACGAACAGGGATTGTTCGGGTGGACGCTGTGCATGGTACCGACCCCTGAACTGGCCCGCCAGGCCGGCCTGACATTGTCCGCCTATACCGCCCAGGTGGTCAAAGCCTGCTACCTGAACCGAACCCGCCCCCTGGAACACTGGCACACCATTTTTCGCAACGCCGCGACCCTCAAACGCTGGTTGAACCGCATGGATGTCACATCGTACCACATCGAATCCGATACGACCGATCTATGGATAACACCCGGGGCCCAGCGCCAATGGATCGGTTTGTCCGGACACAACATTCCCAGTTTCGAACTGTTCACCTCACCGGACTGGCGCGGAACCCGGGGGATCTACTTCGCCAATCAGCCGTCTTACCGCAACGGCAATTATGTGGAAAAAGTCCGCCTGGAATTCAAACGCGGGAGGGTTGTCTCCGCCCGGGCGGCGAAGGGGCAGGCTTTCCTGCGGCAGCAGCTTTCCATGGATCCGGGCGCCTCCCGGGTCGGTGAATTTTCATTGACGGACCGCCGGTTTTCCAAAATCACCCAGTTCATGGCCAACACCCTCTACGATGAGAACTTTGGCGGTCGCCAGGGTAACTGCCACATTGCCCTCGGATCCTCCTACAGCGACACCTTTAGTGGAAACCCTGCCGATCTCACCGGCGACAAAAAAAAGGCATTGGGCTTCAACAACTCCGCCCTGCATTGGGACCTGGTGAACACCGAACGCAAACGGGTAACCGCCCGACTGAAAAATGGAACAGTTGTCACCATTTACGAAAACGGCCAATTCTGCAACTGATGCCCGGCCTAAAGCCCTATAGGGAAGAAGGCTCGCCCTGCCATGGCGTGATGATCTGTTGTTGCGAGCCGGCGAGCACCCGAGCAGAGGTAAAAACACCGCATGGCGGCATGCGGCAATCAATCGCCCCAGGATCAACAGATCCTCTCCGGGGCCTTCACCAAAGATGGAAGTCTCAGAGCGATACGATAAACCGCTCGATAGGCAATGGCGGTGAGGTTTGTGGATGGACGCTACGGCAAGCAATCGCCGGGAGGATTAATTCGTGTTCGTCCAGAGATGGTAGATTTTGGTTCCGAACAAGGTCTGAGCGATTTTTCCCGCAAGACGGGACTTCCCGCCTGATTTATTCTCTGCGGTGGGGGGAAACCGCAGGAATAGGGGACTATTTCGAGGATTTCAAAAGAGCGAAAACGCCGCTCGGGGCCAAAAGATGCCATTTATGGATGGACACGAATTCAGGCCTCAGGAAGGCCCCGCTTGATAAGCCCCTGGACCGATTCAAGCAAGCGGTGGATGGAAAAAGGCTTTTCAAGCACATGATCGAACCCCGCATCGGCCAGCAGCCATGGGGTTCCCGACATTCCGATCACCGGTGTTTGCCGCTTTTCAGAGGAACGAATCTTTTTGAGGACATCCCGTCCATCCATACCCTGCAAGAGGACATCCGTAACCACCAGATCGAATCGGCCCCGTAAAAACTTCTGAAGGCCTTCCCGCCCGTCAGCGGCGGTTTCAACCGTAAACCCGCTCCGGGTCAGGGCATAGTCGAATACCTGGAGAATGGACTGTTCGTCATCAATGATCAGAACGGATTCCATTGGGTGTCTCATGCTGGGATTAAGGGTGTGGGCGCGACTTGGGGACTGATAACCGATTACAATCCGGCTGTCAACTATATATTGTGGGCTACAAATTAATCACTACCACATATGCCTTTGAATGACCAGCAGGCGGGCATCAAACGAATCCAAACAGGGGCGGTTCCAGCTCGGGGGTTAGACTTTATACTTGCCGAAATCCTCCGGTGAGAGCTTTTCGAGATACTCTTTCCATTTACGCCCTTCCTCACTGTCATCCGAAGCCTCGGCATCCGCTTCGAAGGGGCGGGCTTTGGCGATAACCTCCGTGTCAATAAATATGGGGGCTTCAAAACGCAGCGCAATCCCAATGGCATCGCTGGGACGGGCATCCATGCTGAACTGTTCGCCCTGGGACAAAAAATGGATCCGGGCATAGAAGGTATTATCCTGCAAATCGCAAATCTCGATACTGCTGACCGTAGCCCCCCTCATCTCCACGAAGTTCTTGAAAAGGTCATGGGTCATGGGCCGATCGAACTTGACGTTTTGCAGCGCCGAGGCAATGGATGTGGCTTCCAGCAATCCAATCCAGATCGGCACGGCCTGGTCCCCTTCTTCGGTTTTAAGGATAATAATGGGGGTGTTCGTGGCCGGATCCATGGTCAGTCCGGCAATGACAGCTTTAAGCAGCATGGCACGTGTTCCCTTTTAGACCACCGTTTGAAAGTTCCTCCTGCATCAGGACACCCTGCAACGAGTGGGCATACGCTTTTTCAATGCACACGGGCACCACCTGGCCCACCGTGAACGCTTCCCGCGATGCCCTATTTCGATCGGTATTGATATTGACGATCTTGTTGCCGGGTGTGCGCCCCGTCCACTGGGGTCCCTCGCTCGCGTGTTCAGCCAGGCCGGGACGGTGGCTGCTGCCCTCCAGCAGGATTTCCTGACGCGACCCCACCAGGGCCCGGTTTTTGGTCAGCGTTATGGATTCCTGGGTCTTCAGAAGTTGCTGAAGGCGAAGTTTTTTCTCATCTTCACCAATTTTGTCGCTGAAACGGGACGCCGCGGCAATATGGCGATCCGAATACATAAAGGCGAAAATGCTGTCGAAAGCAACCGCTTTCACAAGGGTCAAGGTATCCTCGAAATCGCTGGGCGACTCTCCCGGAAAACCCACGATAAAATCCGATGTAACGGCAATGTCCGGCCGTATCCGCCGGAGGCGTTCGATCCGCTCAAGATATAATTGCCGGGTGTACTTGCGATTCATGCGTTTGAGGATACGGTCAGAGCCGGATTGTACCGGAAGATGGATATGGGGACAAAGCTTGTCCAGTTTGCCGAACGCCTCCATGAGGTCATCCGACATATCCTTGGGATGGGACGTCGTGAATCGAATCCGGTTTAGGCCCTGGATTTCGTTGACTTGCGCCAGCAGCTCGGCAAAGGATGGCAGGCCCTCCTTGTGGCCGTAGCTGTTGACATTCTGGCCCAGCAGTGTGACTTCACGCGCCCCAGCTTGGACAAGGGCCTCGATTTCCGCGATAATTCGTTCGGGCCGGCGGCTCATTTCAGGACCCCGTACATAGGGCACCACGCAGTAGGTGCAATAGTTGTCACACCCCTGCATAATCGTCACAAAACGGGATATCGGGCTATCGACAGGAAATCCGCCGCCGCCCTCGATTTCATCGATGGCCGTCGACTGGGCGACATCCACCACCCGGACACGGTCCTGTTTGACCCGACTGAGGATATGGGGCAGCCGCGCAATGGCATGGGTACCGAATACCAGATCAACATGCGGCATGCGGGAAAGAATGGCATCTCCCTCCTGCTGGGCCACACAACCGCCGACACCAATCAAAAGTTCCGGGTTATCACGCTTCATGCGGGCCAGGCGGCCGACAAAGCTGAACGCTTTCTGCTCCGCTTTGGCCCGGATGGCGCATGTATTGACGATAACCAGATCCGCGTCTTCGAGATTATGGGTTTTCCGGTAGCCGACGGGCTCCAGCACCTGGACGATCCGGTCGGAGTCATAGACGTTCATCTGGCAACCGATGGTATTGATATAGACATTCTGGTAGGTCATGGGTCTCCTAAGTCTGTATGGCCGCCACCGGGCAATGGTTCCATCAATATATGCTGCCTGACGCTCAGGTCCTGAAGTATAGCCATGACCAGTTGCTCGCAGCCGGGGGCGATCCGGATGGTGACGATACCCTCCCGCGGGGATAGGGTCGTCACGACGGCCACGCCTTCATAGGCTTCCAGGATGAATCGCAGAAAGCTTATCTGCCGTCGGTCGATCCGGTAGTGGCGCTCGGTCACGGCTAAAGCGGTCGGGGGTTGGGTGAGATCTTTCGCTGTACTGGAATCTGTTGTCGGGTGTAACGGCGTCAAAACCAATTTCCTTTAGGTCATAAAGGTTCCTGATTATAACCATGTGCCACCTGTTTGCAACCTAAAACCCTGGCAGTATCACACGAATACCTCCCGGCAGCACGAGTGGTCTGTCGGAAGAAAAGGTTGCCCCTGATCAGGGAATGGGCTATACCGCGCAGCGATGACGACGATCTGGGACATCATGGAACCTGACCCTGACAGGGTTCGACGACTGGCGGCCGCCCTGGTCATCGACCCCCTGGTGGCCACTGTCCTGATCAACCGGCAGATCACCTCGGCCACGGCTGCCCGAGCCTTCCTCGCACCGTCTCTCCGCGATATCACGCCTCCCGAAATCATCACGGACATTGAACGGGCCGCCGAGCGTCTGGCTGGGGCCATCACCGCCGATGAAAATATCCTCGTTTTCGGTGACTATGACGTGGATGGCGTGACCGCCACGGCCGTGCTGTTGGAATTTCTGAGGGACGCCGGTGGGCATGTCTCCCACTACATCCCCCACCGGCGCAAAGAGGGCTATGGCCTGCGGGCGGAGCATATTGAGCGGCAGATCCGGCACCGGGGCTGCCGACTGGTCATAACGGTGGATTGCGGCATCTCCAGCCACGAAGCCGTCGACGTCGCCGCCGCCGGTGGCATCGACGTCATCATAACCGATCACCACGAGCCTGCGGCCAGTCTGCCCGATGCGGTGGCGGTCATCGACCCGAAACGTGAGGACTGCAATGCCGGTCTCGACCATCTGGCCGGTGTGGGGATGGCCTTCTATCTACTGATCGCTTTACGCCGCCGTCTTAGGGACATGGGGTTTTGGAAGCAGCGCCCCGAGCCAAACCTCAAGCACCTCTGCAATCTGGTGGCCCTGGGGACCATTGCCGACATGGTGCCCCTGGTTAAAGAAAATCGGGCTTTCGTCCAGGCCGGTTTGGCCACGCTGTCTTCACGGCCGGGGATTAAAGCCCTGATGGATGTCAGCGGCGTTTCTCCCCGCCGGGTCGAATCCGACGATGTAGCCTTTCGGCTGGCCCCCAGGCTCAATGCCGCCGGCCGGGTGGCCCATGCCAGTCTGGCCCTGCGCCTGCTCACCACCCACGACGCCCGGCGTGCCGCCCGCATGGCCAAAACCTTGGATCGGCTTAACACCCGCCGCCGACAAATGGAAAACATGATTGCCGATCAGATCCATCAGCGCATTGCCGCCCAGCCGGAAATCCTCGAACAGCACGCCCTGATCATGGCAGCCCCCGACTGGCACGAGGGGGTTTTAGGCATTGTCGCCGCCCGCCTGGCCCGCGCCTTTACCCGCCCCGTGATTCTTTTGGCCCAGAATGGAACCCATGCGCGGGGATCGGCCCGCAGTATTGCCGGTATCGACCTCTATGGTCTGTTGGCATCCTGCGCAGCACATTTGGAGCACTTCGGCGGGCATGCCATGGCCGCCGGTTTGACCCTGCCGAACGATCAACTTACCGCCTTTACACAGGCGTTTCTACGCCACCTGGCCGACAGAACCGGGCCGCAAGATTACTGCCGGCGTTTGTCTCTCGATGCCGAAATCGCCCTGAGCCAAATCACACCGCGCCTGCTTGATCAGCTGGAAACATTGCAACCTTTCGGGCAAGGGGTCCCCGAACCGCTTTTCATCACCCGTGAAGTTGACGTCGAAAGCCATCGCGTGGTGGGCGGTCACCACCGCCAAATGGTTCTCCGCTCCCGGCACCACGGCAATGGGCAACGCTATCAGGCCATCCAGTTCAATATCGATCCGGATCAGGAACCACCGGCCTTTTTCAAACGAATGGCCCTGCATCTGCGCTGGAACCGCTGGAACGGATCCCGTCGGCCACAGGTAATGGTTGTTGCAACCGATCCTGAAACGGACCCGCGGCAGCCGTGAAGACCAAGGGTTGGCCCTGCTGACCGGAAAAAGACTTTTTTCTTGCAAATTCAAAAAGCTGTCTCTATTATTCGCATTTATCACTCAACGTTTCAGCGAAGGTTATCCGCATAAAGGAAAAACAATGGCTAAAGTCTTTCGGCCCAGCACGCGCGAATCCAGCATTCTGTCCAAAATTGAATCTTCGAAAGAGTATGCCCGGCGCCGATCACTGAACGCGATTCAGGACTGCATCGATACAGTGGCCAACGCGATTGCCATGAAGCTTGTGGAAAACAAGCTCGTGGAAACAACCAACAAAAACGGTCTGGAGGACCAGATCCATGGATGCCTGGACCGCCTGAGCCGGGCCGACGACTTCGACGTGGATTATTTGGTCGCGCCTTATCGCGCTCTGGTCCAGAATCCCCATGTGGTCACGCTCTATGTGACAGCGTTCGTCCTGGAAAAGGTGATTGACCACAAAGACACCATCGACATCTTCGGCTCCGACGAAGAAATTTATCAATGTATTCATCAGCAGGTGCAGAAACACCTGCCGTGACGCCATGGCGCCCCGTTTTCACCCCCGCCTGGTCAACGATCCCTTTGACGATCCGGCCCTTTACGTGGCCTTTGCGTTTGAAAAACGCGCCATCCTTTTTGACCTCGGCGACTTGCGTCGCCTGCCCCCGCGGGACATCCTCAAGATCTCCCATTGTTTCGTCTCGCACACCCATATGGATCATTTCTGCGGCTTTGACCGCCTGCTTCGTTTATGCCTCGGACGTGAAAAAAAGCTGCATCTTTACGGCCCCGAAGGCTTTCTGACCAATCTGGAAGGCAAACTTCGCGGTTACAACTGGAATCTCGTCAACCATTACCGCTACCCGTTTGAAATAACCGCATCGGAAATCAGCCCGCAACAAATCCGCACCCGCCGCTATGCCTGCCGTGACGGGTTTAAGCCCGACCGTGAAAGAGACCAAAGGCACCCCTTTAACGGCCTGTTGCTCCAGGAGCCCTCCCTATGCGTTGAAGCTGAGATACTGGACCATGGCATCCCTTGTCTGGGGTTCAGCTTGTCGGAACCGATCCATGTCAATATCGACAAGGTTGCCCTGGACCAGTTGGCCCTGCCGACCGGTCCATGGCTCAAAACGTTCAAACAAGACGTGTATGGCAACCTCGATGCGACCAAAATGGTAACCGTGCCGACGCGTCATCCTCCCGGAGGTTGTCGACACTTCCGCCTGGATGAACTGGCCGCCAAAATCACCCGCACCACCCCCGGCCAAAAAATCGGCTACATCACCGACGCCGCCGGCCACGCAGACAATCGGAACGCGATCGTCCAGTTGGTCCGTAACGCCGACTATCTATTCATTGAAGGGGCTTTTCGATCCAAAGATCATGGCATGGCAGCATCCAAACACCACCTGACTGCCCGCCAGGCAGGCGAAATTGCCGGTCGAGCCCGGGTCAAACGCTTTGCTATTTTTCATTTTTCACCACGATACGAGGCGGAGGTCGACCAGCTTCAGCAGGAGGCCTGGGAAGCTTACCGCCAGTTTTATCGCGCCGCCCCCCTGGGTAAAAACAAAATTTGATGATCCCCTAACATCTTTTTTTTCCTTTACTTTATAGAGACTCAGCATATAATCGGAACGCGTAACGATTATTTGTTGCTTTGGCCCTCAACGCCATCTACATGAAATGGAGATGTGCTCCGGTGAAACAAGACGAGATCTCTTCCACGGAGAAGCTTCTGGAGCAAATCCGCGGAAACAAATTATCCGGTGCTGTCCCGTCGCCCCCGGAAGCATTGCCCTCGCCCCCCCCCGATCGCCAAAGTCGGCCGCATTCTTTCTTACAATTCAGAAAGACCGTACAAATCGGCGTTGATATCGGGTATGATGACCTTCGGTTGGTCAAAATCGTGCCGTCCGGGGCAAATCGCCACCAAATCATTGATTACCGCCATGTCCGCTTCGATCCGGGGCTGGATGCCCAGCATCTTTTGTTCCCCCAGTTCCTCCGGAATACCCTCGCCCGCTTCATTGGCTCGGAGGAAAACGTCAGCATTTGGACCACCATCTCATCAGCCCGGCTGGACACCCGCCTGCTGCGCATCCCTAAAGTGGCCCGACGACAGATTCCCAACGCCGTAATCTGGGCCTACAAAAAGAAATCCCCCCATAATGATACGGAGCAGATTTTCGATTTCGAAGTTCGGGGCGAAACCACAGCAGCCGAAACACCGCAAATCGAAGTGCTTGCCTATACCATTCCACGTAAGGAAATTGACACCGTCAAATCCTCCTTCACCCGCGCCGGTTACACCTTGGATGGTGTGAGCACCTATCCCTTTCTGATGCAAAACCTGTTGCGCACCCGTTGGAAAATCATCGGCCAAGGAAATTTGTGTGCGCTCTACATCGGTCGCAACTGGTCGCGCATCGATATTTTCAACAATGGCAACCTCATGCTTTCCCGCGGTATTCGTGCCGGCATGAGCAGCTTGGTCGAAGCCATTCGTACCGATCCGCGAATGGGTTCCGACACCGTTTCGGAAGCCATTCCGGCAATGGATTTCCGCCCCACGGCAGCGCCGTCCGATTTGCCCCACGGCGCCAACGGTGTGAGCCCAATGGCGGTATTATCCCGCCTGGTACCCGGTCTTTCGCCGGAATCGGGCCAGACGTCCTTGGACGACCCGGTAGCGGAAATCGAACCCGACGATATCTTTGCCATGATCCAGCCGGCCATCGATCGCCTGGTCCGTCAGGTGGAGCGCACGTTCAGTCATTATGCCATCAACTTTGAACAGCAGGAAATCGATCGCCTCTGTGTCGCCGGCACGATTTGTGGTAGCGAAGAGGTGCGCCGCTACCTATCCGACCAGCTCGGCATACCCCTTGTCGAATTGAATCCCTTTGAAGGCGAAACCCTCTCTGAACGGCCCGACACCCCGCAGGAGCAGTTCGCGTACATACCTTCCGTTGGCCTTGCATCCGCCGGAGGCACCCCGACGCCCAATTTTTTAGAAACCTACCACGATCGCGCCCAACGGGAGAAACGACAGCTTTTTAACGCGGTACTGTTCGGTTTTTTCCTGCTCGCGATGTTCGGTTTGCTCGGCTATAACGGATGGCAAAAGCACCGTTTGCTGGAACGTCATAACCACCTGATCCACCTTCAACAGGAACTGAAGGAATTCTCACCCCTGCTCAACCCTGAAACCGTGTTGGTTTTGGGGGCCAAAGCCAAAGAGGCCACCCGCCGATTGACGCAGTACAGCGATAAATATCGGGGAATGGCCATTATCGCCGAATTGTCCCGCACGACACCAGCCGATATTCGCATGACCAGGATTGCCATCCGGTTGCCCCGCCCGGTGGCGAATGCCGAGGACCCACCACGCCGGGTCCTTTCCATGGCCGCTATCATTCACGGGCCGCGGCTGGATCTGGAACCGGCCCTTGCCGCTTATATGGTTCAAATGAAGGCCTCACCCCTTTTTACCGCCCCCCGTATCGTCGATAAGTCTTTCGAAATGCAGGACGATCGGGAAGTGCTGCGCTTCACAGCAGAACTGGAGATTATCTGATGAAGGTGCGTCGGCAATCCCTGCTGGCCCTTTTCCCGGAGCGGCGTATGTTTTTTGCGGTGGTGTGTTTCGGGGGATTGCTGGGCTTCTACCTGCTGAGCATTCTACCGCATCAGCAGGCGGCGGATCAGATCACGGACCAAATCGATGCATTGAAAACGCAAATCGACGAGCAGCGTCTACTGGGACCGATCTACCACCGCTTTACCGAGCTTCTGGTGGATACCCAACCTGAAGGTCTGGGAGATCTTCCCTTCCCGTCACCCGACCGTCTAAAACCCGAACAGGTTGCTGGTATTGAAGCACTTTTTCGGCAGCTGGCCGAGCAAAAGCGGCTCAACATCCGGCGTATCGGTTCGGATTTGAACTCCATGATCAGTGAAACCGGTGAACTCAAACTCACCCTTGAAATTATCGGTGCTTTCAACGATTTGAGAGAATTTATGCTGAAACTGGCGGAATTGCCCTATTTGAATCATATTGACCGCATCGAAGTCCGCCGGGAACCCGGCGACCAGGGGCTGCATATGGAAATGGATATATGGTTGGCGCGACAGTGATTTCCACGCCCGGGACGGCCGGTCCCCCAAATCGGGGAGGTTCCCATGTCCACGCGTGAAAAAATTCTTGTGGGACTTATGCTGGTATCGGTTTGCCTTGGCATGGTCATGCTGTTCGGCGATAATCCGGAACATCCCCCCGCAACACCGGCTGCGGATGAACCCCAGACGTTGATTCGCATGCTGACCAATCTGACCGCCCAGTTTGGCAACGACAAATCTCTGGAAGGGGAACGTTACACGCTCTCCATGGCCCGTAAGCCCTGGCGGGATAAGCTCTTTCTGTCCAGTGGGGATCACCTGCCCACCAGCATGACGAATCCGGCGACCGCCGAAATGCTGCCATCCAATCTTGCCCTGATTTACTCCGGATATATCGAAACACCCCAACGGCGCGTCGCCATCATCAACGGGATTGAATATGTTGAGGGTGAGATCGTGGACCAAAGCCGGCTGGTCGTTCGCCACATTGATACCCAGCGCGTGGTACTGGGTGCCTCAGCGAACAAGGTCTTCAGTGTCCCCCTGGCGGATGACTGGGAAGCGCAGACGCCCAAACCCTGATTTACAGCGAGTGAATGCCATGAAACGCAACACCAACTTCAAAACGATAGGGATCGGCATGATGGCCATGCTGGCACTTCTGATGCTGGTGACCGCCTGTGCCGAAAAGGAAATCAAACCGCCTGAAGATAAATTTTTTACCGAATGGAAAGCCAAAGCGGAAACCTCAAAAGGGCAATCGCCGCCCCCGATCAAACGCACGCCGGCAATGCCGCCGTCGCAGCCCGAACAAGCCCCTGTGCCGGGAAGCACGACTGCGCCACCCTCGCGGCTCGCCACACAGAAGATATCCTTGACCATGCACGGCGCCGAAGTGCCGGCCGTGCTGCGCGCCCTGGCCCGGGCGGTTGATCAAAACATCATGATCAATGATCAGGTACGCGGCCGTATCGATGTCAGCCTCAAAGCGGTTCCCTGGGACCAGGCGTTTCTGGGCATCCTGCGCACCCACGGTCTGACCTATCTTTGGGAAGGCGACATCATCCGGGTCATTACCATCGAGGACAAAAACCGTGAACTGGAGGCATTGGAAACCAACCAGCGCATCAAGGCCAAAGAGCGTGAACTGAGGCTGGCGGAACCGCTGCTGACCCAGATCGTGGAAATCGAATACGCCGATGCCGAAGGGCTGCGGGAAAACCTGGAACAATTCCTGATGCGCCTGGACGAAAAAACCCTTCTCGGTTCCGTGCTGGTGGACCGTCATACCAATTCCCTCATCATCCAGGCGGTCCGCTCGGACCTGGAACGTATGCTGCCACTGATCGAGGCCCTGGATCGGCCCACGTCCCAGGTGCTGATCGAAGCCCATATCGTGGAGGCCACCAAAGATGCCGCCCGCAATCTCGGTGTCCAGTGGGGTGGGCTCTACGGCACGTCCATCAACAGCTACAATTTTTACAATACACCGGGAGACATCGCCAATCCGGCCGGCAGCGGCGTTACGCCCGGCAATGGGGAGTCGGTCAACCCCACGTCCGGAACCATGGGCAATTTCCCGGCCAGCCTGACCGCCACGGACGTGGCCGGCAACCTGTTGGGGCTGGACCTGGGATTCATTCTGGAAAGCGGATCCGGGAACATTCTCAGTGTCCAGTTGCAGGCCCTGGAGGAGGAGGGACAACTCAACATCCTCTCCAGCCCCAACATCACGACCCTGGACAACCAGCAGGCCTTCATCGAAAGCGGCCGGGACATCCCCTACCAGACGGTCGAGGACGATGAAGTCAAAATCGAATACAAGAAAGCCGTCCTGCGGTTGGAGGTCACGCCCCATGTCATCGACAACGAAACCATCAAGATGGATATTTTCGTCACCAAGGATGACGTGGATTTTACCAATGCGGTGGGCAACAACCCGGTCATTATCACCAAACGCGCCCAGACCGGTGTTATCCTGTTCAACGGCCAGACCACCGTTATCGGCGGGCTCAGCAAGGAATTGACCTCCGAGGACGAATACGGCGTGCCATATCTGAAAGACGTTCCCGGCCTGGGCAAGCTGTTCAAAGGTACCAATAACGACAACGGTCTGGAAGAGTTGCTGATTTTCGTAACCCCGCATGTATTGAAGGAAAGAGCCCCGGCCCTTTCGAAAATTCAGCCGTCGCAGGCCGGCGGCCAGAAAAACCTCTCTCCGTCTGTGGAGGCAAATCCGACCGCTGCCGATACAGCAGTTCCCGAAAACGGTGCCACAGCGCCGGAAGAGGCCCCCTGATGGACTATTTCACCATATTGGACTTGAAGCGGGAACCCTTTTCCAATTCACCGGATCCCGACTTCTTCTACCAGTCGGCGCAACACACCGGATGCCTGCAGCAACTGGAACTGGCGATTCGCCTGCGCCGCGGTCTCAATGTCGTGATCGGCCAGGTCGGCACCGGGAAAACCACCCTTTGCCGGGAGTTGATCCGCCGGTTTGAGAATGAAACCCAATTGACCCCTTACCTGATGCTGGATCCGGGCATGGCGTCGGAAAGTGCCTTTCTTTCGGAAGTCGTGGCGCTCTTAACGGGTCAACGGCCTCCGGAAGACGGCCGCGACGATCGCAAAAAAGAAGCCATCAAGCAATTTCTCTTTGCAACCGGTATCGAAAAAAAGCACACCCCGGTCCTGATCATCGACGAGGGGCAGAAAATCGCGCCCGCCTGCCTGGAAATTCTGCGTGAATTTTTAAACTATGAAACCAACACCCATAAGCTGCTCCAAATCGTTATTTTCGCCCAGAAAGAATTCGATCAGGTGATTGCCGCGCACCCCAACTTCAGCGATCGTATCAACCTGCGCATTGATCTCAACCCGCTGGGATTTCGCGACACCATGGCGATGATTCGCTATCGCATTCAGGCATCCGGAGGCGGAACCGCCGATCGGCTGTTCTCCCTGCCGGCGCTCATCGCCGTCTACCTGGCAACCCATGGATATCCCAGGCAGATTATTCATCTGTGTCATCGCATCCTCCTGACACTGATCATCCAAGACCGCACCCGGGCCGGATGGCGTCTGGTCCGTTCCAGTGCCCGGCGGGCCTCCGGGCATCGGGCTCCCCGCCGATGGCAATGGGCTGGCGCAGGCGGAGCGCTTGCTCTGATCACCGCACTGGTGCTAACCGTCGGCGGTTGGCTTCAACTCTTTCCAATCACAACCGGTATGGGCCCCGCTCCCAACAAACCCGTTGCCGAGACGGCCCGTGAAGCGGCACCACAAGCGGCCCGCACCGAAAAAACGCGACCGGCGAATCGCCCTGAACCGGGGACAGCCATCGCCGCCCTCAGCCCAACGAAGGCTTTCGGATCGGCGATGCCCATGGCCGCATCCGCCGCACCATCCGCGGACGCCCCCGTCCTGGATTCGCCCGCCAAGGCAACGCCCATGCCGGCCCGCCTGGGCCGTGTCACCATCAATCCCAACGACACGCTGGGAGGGCTTATCACCACGATTTACGGTCGCTTTGCACCCAGCCACCTTCAAGCCATTGCCGATGCCAACCCCCATATTCTGGATCCCGATGCCCTGAATGTAGGCGATATCATTCACTTCCCTGCTCTGCCGGCAGAGGTACGCCCGTTTCCGGTCCACGTCTGGTGGCTCGAACTGGCCACGCGCCAGCGGCTGGATGAGGCCCTGCACACTTATAAGGGGCTGAAACAAAACCGTCTTGCGACACGCCTCATCCCATACTGGAACCCTGAGAGGGGGCTGGTGTTTTCCCTGGTGATGGCGGAATGTTTCTACGGCCGCCAGGTGGCGGAAAACGCTCTGGCGCAACTGGCGTTGAGGGATGCGCCCCATGCCCGGATCATTACTTTCGGACAGGATGAAACGGTCTTTTTCAGCGATCCCTTCCAGGCCGTTGCCCCCCTGGCCGCAGCCCATCCTGACAGGCGGTGAAGCACCATGCGTGAAAAGAAAAAATTAGGTCGTATGCTGGTGGAATCCGGTTTGATGACCGAGTTTCAACTCAACCAGGCCGTCCTCAATCAGAAAAAGAGCCATCTGCGGCTGGGGCAATACCTGACACGGGAAGGTGTCGTCAGTGAATCCCAGATCGTTGACCTGATATCCCGCCAGCTTCGTATCGCAAAATACGACACCATCAGCTTTCCCATCGACGTCACCCTGGCGGGTCTCCTTTCGGCCGAAACGGCCCAGAAATATCAGATGGTGCCGATCCGCCGTGAAAACCGCCTGCTGACGGTGGCCATGATCGATCCGTTGGATATTGAAGCTCTCGACATTCTGGAAAACAGCACCGGCCTGGAGGCGGAAGCCATCATCTGCAGCGAGCAGGAACTCAACCAGATCATGGGCAGCCTCTACGGAACCTACGGCGGTATCGGCGATGTCCTGGAAGATATGGAGGAAATGCAGTACGACACGGAGTCCCTGGATGAAGTGGCCATTTCCATGGAGGATGTGGAGGTCAGTTCCCTGCAGGATATGGCCGAAGAAGCGCCGGTCGTCCGTCTCGTCAACTCCATTCTGTCCCAGGCGGTTCGCGAGGGGGCCAGTGACGTTCATATCAGCCCGGAAAAGGATTTTGTCCAGGTAAGGTTCCGGGTGGATGGCAAACTTCACAATGTTCCCGCCCCGCCCAAATCCATGCTGCTGCACATCATCTCCCGCTTGAAAATTCTGGCCAATATGGATATCGCCACATCCCGGATTCCCCAGGACGGGCGGTTCACCGTCAAATTGAACAACAAGGAAATCAACATCCGGGCCTCCACCATCCCCACCATCTACGGGGAAAATATGGTGCTGCGGCTGCTGGATACCAGTGCCGGCATCCACACCCTGGAGACCCTGGGTATGGCCGATGGGGACCGCCGTAAAATCGAATCCGTCATGTTCAAGCCCTACGGTATGATCCTCAGCACCGGGCCCACGGGCAGCGGGAAAAGCACCAGCCTTTATTCGATCCTGAAAAAAATCAACCAGACGGACATCAATATTCTGACCGTCGAGGATCCGGTCGAATACCGCATCGAGAAAATTCGCCAGGTCCAGTTGAACCGCAAGGCCGGGATGACGTTCGCCAGCGGCCTGCGATCCATTTTACGCCAGGACCCCGACGTCATCATGGTGGGCGAGATCCGGGATCGGGAAACCGCCAACATCGCGGTGCAGGCCGCCCTGACGGGGCATCGGGTCCTCAGCACGGTGCACACCAATGATGCGGCCGGGGCCATTACCCGGTTTGTGGACATGGGCATCGAACCTTTTCTGGTCGCCTCGGTGATGCTGGTATCGTTTGCCCAGCGTCTGGTGCGGCGGGTCTGCCCCAACTGCCGGGAACCCTATCGCCCATCGGACGAAGCGTTGTCGTTCTGGGGGCAGTCGATCCCCGAGGACGCCCGTTTCCAGCGCGGCAGGGGCTGTTTTCACTGCCAGGATACCGGATATCGGGGCCGGATCGGTATCTATGAAATCCTGCTCATCGACGATGCCATCCGCGACATGATTATCAAAAATCGGGCCTCCCATGAAATTGCCCGGGCCGCGCAGGCCGCCGGCCATCTTCGTCTTCTCAAGGAAGACGCTTTCGATAAAGTGGCCCGGGGAATTACCACCATAGAGGAAGCGGCTTCCGCCGTCATGGTGTAGGACGATATGCCGACGTACGCCTACCAGGCCATCAACGAACAGGGCCAAACCCTCAAAGGAATCATCGAGGCGGAATCCGCCGATGCCGCCGCCGATATTCTAAACGGACGCGGTGTTCTGCCTTCGCGGATCCAGGAACGCAGCCGCGGCAAAAAGCAACGCACGTTGCCGGTCCTTGACCGTTGGCTTCGCCATATCCCAACGGCGGATCTGATCTTGTTCACCAAGCAGTTCAGCACGCTGTTCAAGGCCGGGGTCCCCATGATGTCCATTCTCGACATCCTGGCGGCCCAGACGGAGCACCCCCGTTTAGCCGACGTCATCACCACCATGCGCCAGGCCATCAAAGAGGGCGCGCCGCTTTACGACGCCTTCCGGCAACATCCCGGTGTTTTCACCCCTCTCTACTGTGCCATGATTCATGCCGGTGAGGTCAGCGGGTCGTTGCCCCGCGTCATGGAACGGCTGAAATATATCCTGGAGCACGAACAGAAAGTCCGCTCCGACATTCGCTCGGCCATGTTCTACCCCACATTTGTTCTCGGCCTTCTCGTGGTCGCCTTTGTCATTCTGCTGGGCTTTGTCCTGCCCAAGTTTGCCGCCATCCTGACCCGCAGCGGAGTTGACCTGCCGCTGCCGACCCAGATCGCCATGGGCATCTACCAATTCATGACCACCTATGGTGTTTTCATCCTGACCGGCCTCCTGGCCGTCTTGGCGGGCACCATTGTTTACCTGCGAACCGATCAGGGGCGCTATATCAAAGATCGCCTGCTCATCCGCGCCCCCATTGTGGGACCAGTGCTCGTCAAATCGGCCATGTCGCGTTTTTCTTCCATTTTCAGCATTCTCCAGTCCAGCGGCATTGGCATCCTGGACGCCATGACGATCCTGTCCGGTACCATCGGCAATGCCGCCATCGCCCGGGAATTCGATCGGCTTCGCGAACTGCTCGAGGAGGGGCGGGGTATTGCGGCCCCCCTGCGAAAAGCGCGCTATTTCACACCCATGGTGGTCAACATGGTCGCTGTGGGCGAAGAGTCCGGCAACCTGGATGAAATGTTGGAGGAAGTTGCGTCGCATTATGACGAAGAACTGGAATATGCCATCCGGAAAATGACCAACGCCATCGGCCCCATCCTGATCATCTCGCTGGCGGTCATGGTCGGCTTCTTTGCCGTGGCTATATTTTTACCCATTGCCGACTTGACGAAAATGTACCATTAACCCGGGATTTCAATTTTGGCGCTCAAAGACTACCGTTACCACATCAGTCTGTATATCATCGTTCCGATCATCTTCGCCGGAATCGCCTTTCTATCGGCTTTGCTGACCTTCCTGGTCGCCCAGCACTACCATCGCCTCGGCCAGGACGGCAGTCTGCAGGTGCATCTGTGGGCCTTGCTGTTTGCCCTGCTCAGCTTCATTTGCGGCCTGGTGGTCACCCGCCTGCTGCTCATGCCGGTGAAACGCTTTGTACAGCGGGCCAACGATATCCCCGTCATCTCACGACCCGAAGATGAAAAATATCACCGCAAACAGGTGGATGAAATCAAACATTTTGAAAACGTTTTCGAACGGGTCGAAGACGTCCTGTCCAAGCTGGATGCCCGCCAGCTATTCCCTGAAATCATCGGGGACAGCCGGGTTATGCGGGGGCTCCTGCGCCGGGTACAAATGGTGGCACCGACGGATTCCACGGTCCTGATTCTGGGGGAAAGCGGCACGGGCAAGGAACTGGTCGCCTCCAGCATTCACCATAACAGTCGTCGCAAACAGAATCCTTTCATCAAACTGAATTGTGTGGCCATCCCTCCCGATCTGCTGGAAAGCGAGTTGTTCGGCCATGAAAAAGGCGCTTTTACCGGCGCCGCCGCCCGCAAACCGGGAAAATTCGAATTGGCCCACGGCGGCACGATCTTTTTGGACGAGATCGGCGACATGCCCCTTGGGCTGCAGGCCAAAATCCTGCGCGTCATTCAGGAAAAAGAATTCGACCGGGTCGGCGGAACCCGTACGGTCCGGGTGGATGTCAGGATCATCTGCGCCACCAACAAGGATCTGTCCCAAATGGTCAAAGAGGGCACCTTTCGGGAGGATCTGTATTATCGGATCAATGTCTTTTCCCTGCCATTGCCGGCGTTGCGCGAGCGCAAAGAGGATATTCCCCTGTTGGTGGACAGTTTTTTATCCCGAACGACGCCTGAGATCGGTATTGCCTCACCGGCACTTCAAATGATGATTGGTTACGCCTGGCCCGGTAACGTCCGCGAACTCCAAAACACGGTCGAGCGGGCCGCCGTTTTGAGCCAGGGCCAGGAAATCACAGTGGCCCACCTGCCGGACACGATCACGGAAATGTTTCATCAATCCTATATCGCCGGCGAAAACGATGAGGCCATGTCCATTGACGATAAACTCAAGGAAATCGAGAAGGGCATGATCATCGAGGCCCTGAAAAAAACCAACGGCATCCAGGTCAGGGCGGCCGAATTGATCGGCATCAATCAACGCAGTCTATGGCACCGCATCAAAAAGTATCAAATCGATGCCGCCGCTTTTAAAACCAACAAAGGATGAGATTTTATCTACACAATTTGGAGTACAATACAAAACCAATTTTCAACAACAGGGTTGATATAATTCATTTTTTCAACTATTGGGGGTTGAACAATTCGTCTTGGGGCTCTCTGCACTTCGTTTGACGATATCAGGCATATATTTTGCTTCTGATCGTCTTCAAAGGCAACCTGAAGGCTTTTCCCGCCGTTTGCCATGGAATGCAAAGGGAAACAAGCCACCACGAAGCGAATGCCATCAACACCCAGGATTTTCATGGGGAGGCCAAAACATCATGAAACGGCGACCAATCTTACGCGATCAATCCGGTTTTACCCTTATTGAAATTATTGCGGTTCTGATCATCCTAGGCATTTTGGCGGCTGTGGCCGTCCCGCGCTATATCGACCTGACCGCCAACGCCCAGCAGCGGGCGCTGGATGCCGGCATTGCCGAACTGAATGGACGCGAAACCCTGCAGTGGGCGGATGTCAAATTGTCGAACACCGGTTGGACGGCCGATACCGACGTATTTGGCGCCACCATCTACGATCTCGATACGCCCTATTCCTGGACTGTCGATCCACCACCGGCAACAGGCGGTGAGCTCAACTATGGCTCCGGAGCCAGCGTAACCCTGACACGGACACCTTCTACCAGCACATCGCCCGGACGCTGGTCCCGCTAAGGCGCCGTTCATGCATTTCAGCTGCTGCCTGAATAATGCCATTCTTAACGGGAACCGAACACGGAACTTGAATCTCAATTGCCGCTATTACCGAACCAATCGCACCGTGTTTAAGAAAACCCTCCATGCCTCCCCGCTGCTGGCTAGCCAGGGAGGCTTTACCCTTATCGAGATTATCGCCGTACTCATCATCCTGGGCATTCTGGCGGCTGTGGCGGTGCCCAAATTCATCGATGTCGCCGCCAATGCCGATCAACGCTCCCTCGACCTCGGAGTGGCCGAACTGAACCAGCGCGAAAGCCTTGTCTGGGCCAATATCATGTTATCGGACAATGGCTGGTCAAATGACGCCGCCACCTTCGGTCAGATGAACGTCGATCTCGGCACGGGCTACCAATGGCCCGGCGCCGCCATTGCCAGCGGCGGCACCCTTCGTTTCGGCTCCGCTACGGCGGCCTTGTCGCGCGCCCCATCCACGGCGTTGTCGGCCGGCCGATGGTCACGCTGATCCTGGCCAGGTTCCACCCCGTTATTACCCGCCATGGCCCCCATTCAACATTCACCGGCCCAACCCCACCCGGGTATATCTGGAAATACAATGACATCGATGATAGAATAAGGTGGTTCATCCGGAAAATCGTTTTCCATCCAGGCATAATACGCACCGAGACGGCCGATGAGCGGTCCAAAGGGAAGACCCGAATGGTCAGGGAACACCAGCCCACGATATGCGGCGATACAAAGCCAGCCCTTTCAGCCGGATTCACTTTGATCGAGGTGCTGGCCATGCTGATCGTCCTGGCCGTGGTCATAACCCTCGTGCTACGCCAAACCTCCAGTATTGACCGTGAGGCCTACGCCCAAGCAGCCATAATCCGATCCCACCTTCGCTTCGCCCAGTCATTGGCCATGAGCGACAACACCGCTAGCTGGGGAATCGCCTTCACCTCCAATTCCTACACCCTTTTTCAAAATGGTTTGCCGGCCGGCGTCAACCTTCCCAATGACAGCACGGCGACCCATAATCTTCCCGACAACGTCGCCATCACGGGCGGCATCGGCACGGTTTTCTTTGACGAGTGGGGCAGCCCCGGGCCGGACACCATCACGATTACCGTCAATAGCGAAACCGTGACGATAACCCGCCTGACAGGATTTATTCCATGAGCGCCCCCCCCGACAATAACCGGGCGGGTTTCACCCTGGTGGAAATCGTCATCACTTTGCTGGTAGCCGTTATCCTGGGCGGCCTCATGGTGCAATATCTTGTCGGCAGCTTGGCCCGGAGCACCACCCCTATGAAACGGCTGTCGGCCGATACAGCCCTCCATGCGGTTGCCGACAACGTCATTGGGGCCTTTCGCCAGACCGCTCCGAGCGACAGCACCGCCTGGATCAATTTCCAGGCCGGTATCGGAGCCGCCGGTACGGACCAGAACAACGCTTATGGGGCCTATCGTGTTTTGGCCAACACCTACATCCAATTCGACGCTTCCGGCATCGAACAAACCGATAGCTACGGCACGGCGCCGGAAAATATTCTCAAAATCGTCATCGCCGGACCCGACGGCGATCCCCTGACCTTTCTGCTGATTCGCTAGAAGGAGATGGCCATTCTGACCCTCTGCGCCCGATACGAAACGCTTCTCCCCCGCCCTGGAGGCCGTTCGACTCCGGCCGGTTTCACCCTGATTGAAATGATCGCCAGCCTGGCCATTGTCGGCATCCTGGCGGCCATCGCCGGTATCGGGCTGGTTCAGTTGACCGAGGGGTTTTTCCTATCCCGCAGCGGGGCCGGCAGCGCCCAAAAATCCCAGTTGGCCATGACCCGCATGGTCAAAGAATTTAACCATATCATCGATGTGACCGGTGGCAGCAGCCAATCCATTACCTTTGACAGCTTTCATGCCGATGAAGTCCTGGACAGCCGCCGTTCGTTTACCATTTCCTGGAACGGTTCGGCCGGCGATCCCCTGCTGTTGGCCTGTCTTGACTGTACCGGGGGGACGATCAGCGAACCGCTGATCGACAATGTCGTAACGTTCGACCTGGCCTATGTCTACTACGATCTCTCCGGCAATTTGGTCACGGCGGCGTCACGCACCCCGGAGTGGTATGCGGCCTTTACCAGCACGACCCCGCAGGCCGCCATCCGCCTGCGTCTGCAGTTGAATGACACCGATCAGGATCTGTTGGCGACAACGGTATTTCTGGGCAAACATGATTGATGCGCTCCAAGAATCACATGACGAAACAACACGATCATAACTTCCTTGCCAAGCTCGTGAAAACGGCTGCCGGCACGCGGCGGCATGGCAGGCCTATCCACCGCGACAACCGAGGCGCCCTTCTGGTCAGCCTGATTCTGACCCTGACGGTCATGGCCTCCCTCGGTGCGGCGATGATCTATATGTCGTCCTCCTCCGGATATGGTGTATTGACCACCACGAGCCGGCAAAGGGCCTACTATTTAGCCTACGCCGGTTTGGCCTACTATGATGCCCAACCGGTCAAACCCACCCTGCCCCAGACCTATCAGATGGCCAACGGCGACCGGTTCGTTCTGGATGTGGAAGGCCTTCCGCAACGCCTGACGTCCACCGGCATCGTCGACGGTCCCTTTGGTGACAGCCATGTGAAGCTGACCGCACGGGGCTCCGGCGGAACAGCCGAGTGGGTGGATACCATGGACGATACGGACAACTGGCTGCCGGACGAACGTACCCAGGGCGAATTTGCCACCGAAACCATCGGCGGTGATGCGGCCCTGCAAACGGGGGGCGAGGGCCTGAGCCTTCCCGGTGCCGGCAGCCCCGTATCGCTGCAAACCGCTATCGACGATGCCGCCGACATTCGGGACGACTATGAAAACCAGCGCAGCAGCTCCGCCCCCTTCAGCCTGGAATGGTTTCGCAATGATTTTTATGCCGACTACTGGTCGGCGGTCGTGATCGCCCTGGAGGACGCACGGGCCATCCTGGTCGGGGCCGGGGTAACCGACGACACCGTGACCCTGCCGGAGGAACTCGCCCAGCCCCGGATTTTCGGTATTTTTGACTGGCGAACGTTCAATGGGGGCAGCGCCATTCCTTTCTTCGACTATTGGAACAGCACGGTCTATGATAATGTCGCCCATGACGCCAACAGCCTGAGCTACGACATCCAGGTCAAAACGGCTGTCCTTCCCGACGCCGACGACTATCTCAGCGGCCTCTCCCTGCGATTGGACAATACCCCCGCCAACGGCGGCAATCTGCTGGGCTTGTCCATTGTCCGGGGGCAACAGGGCAACCGGCTGCCGGACCGCCTCCTGCCCGAAGACGACGCATCGACGCCCCACATCATTCTGTGGACCCAGAAGGACCTCAATGGAGACGGCCTCATAACGCCGCTGTGGGAATACACGGTGATGCCCTCGGGGCCCACGTTGATCTTGTGGCCTGAAGAACGGGAAGTCCTGGCGTATGCCGAATTGCCACTGGACTACTGTCTGCTTCAGACCTCCCCACGTAACTTCGAGCCATGGTTGACCCTGCTCGTCCGCCTGGAAGAACGGGCTGTGCGTCCGGAGGAGGCCGGCGGTGCCTTTTCGGCCGGCGAGCGTGTCAATGCGGTCAAAGTCTTTGTCGCCAGCCCGTTTTTGTGCAACGGCGGGGGCAGCATCAGCGGGTCCGCCCCCAACTTCATGCTCGACAACCGACGAGGATCCAATCTGCGTCTGGCCCCTTTCAGTGCCTTTACCAACTGGCCGGTCTTCGACCGCACGAATTTCCGGGTGACCAACGACGTCTTCAGCCTGCTGGGCGGCAGCACGATTCAAATTGACTGGACGTTTGTCAGCAGTTCTCCGTCCCCGACCATGGGCTTCCGGATTGAAAAAACCGGCAGCAGCGGGCGATGGGAGCAGGATGCCGTCATCCTGACCGATGCCTTCACGACGGACGGTTACAGTACGGAGGTCGACAATTGGCCGGAAGAATTGGGATTGCATGCCATGGGGCAGTTCGCCTCGGATCCATCGGTCATTTACTTCGACGACTTTGCGATTCGCCTTAAAGGGCAGGATCCGGGATTGCGCTAACAATCACAGGAGCATGGCATTCAATGATGGACAGCTTCCACGCAATGATCCAGAAAGGACTCAGTCTGGGATGGTCCGACATCCACATCACCGGCGGCCACCCACTGGTTTTTCGGCAAAACGGGAGTCTGCATTTCGAGAAAAGCCTGCGGTGGCCCCATCAGGAAGTGGACAAGCTGGTGCAGGGTATGTTGGATGCGGGTGAACTGGAAATCCTGAATCAGCAGATGTCGGTGGACATCGCCCGCAGCATCGGGCATGTACGTATCCGGGTCAATATCTTCAATACCCTGCGAGGCCTCAGCCTGGCCATCCGCCTCCTGCCGGGGCAGCCCCCGGAATTGGCCAAACTGAACCTGCATCCTTCCATTGCCGATTTCTGCCGATTGAAGTCAGGCCTTATCCTGGTGGGCGGGGCGGCCGGAACCGGCAAATCCACCACGATTGCCGCCATGGTGGAAGAAATCAACCGCACCCAGAGCCTTCACATCATCAGCCTGGAAGCGCCGGTGGAATACCGTTTCCGATCCAAGAAATCCTTTATTGAACAGCGTGAGCTTTGCACCCATTTTCCCGATTACAGCCAGGGTTTACAGGATGTACTCCGGGAAGCACCGGATCTGATCGTCGTGGGTGAACTGCGGGAGCCGGAAACCATCCGTCTGACGGTCAACGCGGTGGAGGCCGGCCATCTGGTCATCGCTTCGATCCATGCCACGAATACGGAAGACGCCCTCTACCGCCTGTGCAATGCCTTTCCTGCCGATATTCAGGATCTGGTTCGCAACCAACTGGCTTCCAGCCTTTCGCTGCTGGTGATCCAAAAGCTGATCCATCTCGACGCCCACGGCTTCCGTGTGCCCTTGTTGTCCATTCTGCGGGGCACCCCGGCAATGCGAAGCATGGTGCGCGAAAACCGCCTGAGCCAGATTGAAACCACGATGCAAACCGGAAGCCGGGAAGGTCTTTTCACCATGGAAACCTATTACACCGGTTTCATCGCCCCGCAAACACGGTTCGTTTCGCCCCTAGAAACCTTCCGCCCTTCCCACGAAAAAAGCACGGAGACACCGTATCAATCTCCTCTGTTGCACCGCTCCCGCCAGAAGCCCCTCTCCGGGCGCGATGCACGGTTGCCGGACAGCCCCCCCTATGTCGGCGACCGTCCCACCAGCTATGAGATTCAGGAAGAAGCAACCATGCTTGAACTGATCGAAGAACTGAAACGTGAGGAGAAACGCAAGACCAGCTCCGAGCCCGCATCCGGTTGAGCTTTCAACGCACCCCAAACCTATCGTTTGCCATCTCGGTAAGGGGTTCTCCGCCAGGAAGGGGACCTTTTCGCTAGCCCGAATATGGCATGAAATTTTTCTGTGAAATAAATTTTATGCAAATATATCTGCGAGATAAGCGCTACTCAAGGCGCGATTTCCCGGTGACCGTTTGTTATCTGCGCCGATTTCCAAAAAGGCAGAAGAATTTTCACCCTGCGGGCGCGCCCGCGATGTCCCTTGGCTGCGTTATCAGGGGCTTGCGGTAGCAAAAGTACAGCAGCGCCCCGGATGCCTTACCAATGAACATCTCGAACACGTGACATATCCGGGAGAGGCCCCCCTTGAACGAAACGGTTCAGGACCGTTTCCCGGCCCACCGCGGCCGCCCGTTGCCGTTGGCCGTCAGCGCGGCCGGCGAACAACGCGTTTCCACGGCGGCCCACCCCAACAGGCCGTTGACGTCCCGTGTCAACATAGCACCCGCCTTGAGGCGCAGGGTGTCATCAACGGCAATTATGGTCTCGGTTCGGTTCCCATCCACCAGATGCAAAAAAGTACGGCAAGTTCCGGGATGGCGCGCCAGCAGGGATTGGAGTTCCGACAAACGTTCACTGGATACACGTGCGGTATCCAGGGTGATGTGGACACTGGCGGTCCAGACCTCTTCGGCCTTTTCCATATCGATGATTTTATCCGCCACCACCCGCACCGCATTCTCCTCCTTCTGGGCCTGACCCTGTACGAGCACAGGATTGTCTTCCTTCAGGAGTTCCTCACACTCGGCGTAGGTGTCGGGAAAGACGATCACTTCGGCCGTGCCCTGGAGATCTTCCACCTGTACAAAGGCCATGAGGTCGCCTTTCTTGGTGCGCAGGGAGCGCACGCCGCTGATCAAACCGCCGATTCGGACAGCGGCTTTATCGGCGATTTCACTGAGAGACAAAGCACTGGCATTGGTGAATTTGGCCACGATGTCTTCATAGCGCTCCAGGGGATGTCCGCTGAGATAAAGCCCTAACGCTTCCTTCTCCAAAGCGAGCGCCTGGCGGGGCTCCCATTCGGTGATATCCGGCAGAGCGGGGGCATTGATCTCCGGGGCCGATGTCTCGGTGGTGCCGAAAAGCCCCAGCTGAGGGTCGGCTTTTTCTTTCTGGATACGCTGACCATATTCAAGGGCCTCCTCCAGAGCCGCCATCATCTGGGACCGTCGATGCCCCAGACTGTCGAAAGCGCCGCATTTTATCAGGCTTTCCACCACGCGTTTGTTCACTTTGCGCAAATCCACCCGGGCACAAAAATCCAGCAGAGACTGATAGGTACCGTTGGCTTCCCGCTCCGCCACAATGGCTTCGATGGCGGCTTCACCAACGTTCTTGACCGCCACCAGACCATACCGGATTTTCCCGCCGTCGACCTCAAAGGTGGTGCCGCTGTGGTTGATATCGGGCGGCAGGATGTCGATGGCATGGCTGCGGCACTCGGCCATGAATTTAACCACCCCATCCGTAGAGTGCATTTCGCTGGTGAGCAGGGCGGCCAGAAATTCCACCGGATAGTGGGCTTTGAGGTAGGCTGTCTGGTAGGCGATCAGGGCATAGGCGGCGCTATGGGATTTATTGAAGCCGTAGCCACCGAATTTTTCCATGAGGTCGAAGATGGTTTTGGCTTTATCCTCGGGGATCTTGTTCTCCCGGGCCCCGGCCATGAAAGTGTCCCGGTGCTCGGCCATCTTTTCGGCGATTTTCTTGCCCATGGCCTTGCGCAAGTCGTCCGCTTTGGCCATGGAGTAGCTGGCCAATTCGGCGGAAATTTTCATGACCTGTTCCTGGTACAGGATCACACCATAGGTTTCCTTGAGGATCGGCTCCAGTTCCGGGACAAGATAGACAACCGGTTTGCGGCCGTGTTTGCACTCCACGAAATCATCCACCATGCCGCTGTCCAGCGGACCGGGACGATAGAGGGCCACCAGGGCGGTGATATCGGCAAACGAGGCGGGCTTCAAGCGGACCAGCAGGTCTTTCATGCCCGAGCTTTCCAGTTGGAACACCCCGGTGGTATCCCCGCTGCACAGCAGGCTGTAGGTTTCGCGGTCGTCCAGGTCCAAATTGACCATGTCGGGAACCGGTTTGCCCTGGTTCTCCAGCAGTGACAATGTCTTTTCGATAACGGTCAGGTTGCGCAATCCCAGGAAATCGAATTTGACAAGTCCCGCCTTCTCGACATGCTTCATGTCGAACTGGGTCACCACTTCCCCTTTTTTACCGCGATAGAGGGGCAGGTATTCCACCAGGGGTTTGTCCCCGATCACGACGCCGGCCGCGTGGGTGGACGCATGCCGCGGCAAGCCTTCGAGCACCTTGCAAATCCGCAGGAGATCGGCCACTTCCGGTCGGGAGGCGGCCAGCTCAGTGAACTTGGGTTCCTGGGCGATGGCATCCTCTAAGCTGATGTTGAGGACATCCGGCACCATTTTGGCAATGGCATCCACCTCCCGCAGCGGAATGTCCAGGGCCCGCCCCACGTCGCGGATGACCGCGCGCGTCTTGAGCTTTCCGTAGGTGATGATCTGGGCGACGTAGTCACCGCCGCCGTAATGGTCGACGACATACTTGTAGACCTTGTCGCGGCCGTTGATGCAGAAATCCACATCGATATCCGGCATGCTGATACGGGCCGGGTTCAGAAACCGCTCGAAGATCAGCCCGTGTTCGATGGGATCCAGATCGGTGATGCGCATGGCATAGGCCACCATGCTGCCGGCCGCCGAACCCCGGCCCGGCCCCACGGGCACGCCGTTTTCCTTGGCATAACGGATAAAGTCGGCCACGATCAGGAAATAGGCGGGGAACCCCATTTCCTTGATCACCGAAATCTCGTAATCCAGCCGCTGGTCATAAACGGACTGGTCCAGATCCGGTTGTTTTTCCCGGATTTTTTCCATCCGGCGGGCATATCCGTCGCGCACGGTCTGCTCGAACAACTCGTCGGTGGACAAGTTCTCCGGCGCAGGAAAAGTGGGGAAGTGATAGGAAAAATCAAATTCGTATTCACATCGCCGGGCAATGGCGAGGGTGTTGTCAACGGCATCGGGATAATCTTGGAAGGAGGCCGCCATCTCCGCGGGCGATTTGAAGTAAAGCTGATCCGTGCTGAACCGGAAGCGATTGGCCTCATGGACGGTCTTGCCAGTCTGGATACACAGCAGGACGTCGTGGGCCCGGACGTCTTCTTTCTTGAGGTAATGGCAGTCGTTGCTGGCCACCAGGGGGATGGAGAGTTTGGCACTCATTTCCCGCAAAGCGCGGTTGACCGTCTCCTGGATCTCGATGCCGTTGTTCTGCACTTCGAGATAAAAATTATTCTCGCCGAAAAGCTGCTGGAACCAGCGCGCGGATTCTTCGGCCTGGTCGATGCGTCCGGCCTTGATCCGCATGGGAATTTCACCGTGCAGGCAGGCGGATAGCGCGATGAGGCCTTCATGATATTCGGTCAGAAGCTGCTTGTCGATCCGGGGCCGATAGTAAAATCCTTCCATTTGGGCGATGGATGCCAGACGGCAAAGGTTGCGGTAGCCGGTTTGATTCTCGGCAATCAGAACCAGGTGGGTCAGTCCTTTGGCATCCAACGGCGTTCGATCCTGAATGGTGCGCGGCGCCACATAAATCTCACAGCCGATGACAGGACGCAGACCGGCTTTTTGGGCCTTCGTGTAGAACTCGAGGGCCCCAAACATGGTCCCATGATCGGTGATCGAAACCGCCTCCATGCCGAAAGCCTTGGCCTGGGACAACAGGGAATCAATGCGGATGGCCCCGTCGAGCAGACTGTACTGCGTATGGACGTGCAAGTGGACAAAGGGACTGGTTTCGACATCATTCATGCGTGGCAACTCTCTGGGGATCGATCGGTCGTCCCCTTCTTCCTATTCGACGCGGTAATTCGGGGCTTCCTTGGTGATGATAACGTCATGCACGTGGCTTTCCCGCAAACCGGCGGCGGAAATCCGCACAAACCGGGCTTTCTCCCGCAGTTCCTCCAACGTTCGGCAGCCCACATACCCCATACCGGCTTTGAGGCCCCCAAGCAATTGGTGAATATTGGCCGATAGAGCGCCGCGGTAAGGCACACGCCCCACAATCCCCTCGGGCACCAGTTTATCCGGTGCTTCATCATCGGTCTGGTAATAGCGGTCCTTGCTGCCCTTTTTCATGGCCTCCAGGGAACCCATGCCCCGATAGACCTTGTAACTGCGTCCCTGAAACAGGATGGTTTCCCCCGGGCTTTCCTCCGTGCCCGCAAATAAGCCGCCAATCATCACCGAGTGGGCGCCGGCGCCGATGGCCTTGGGGAGGTCGCCGGAGTATTTGACACCACCGTCGGCAATCAACGGCACACCGGTTTTACTGGCCACGGAGCGACAATTCAGGATGGCGGTAACTTGCGGCACCCCGATACCGGCCACAATCCGGGTGGTGCATATGGATCCGGGTCCGATGCCGATCTTGACACCATCCACACCGGCCTTGATCAGGTCTTCCGCGCCCTTGGCCGTTCCGACATTGCCGGCAATCAATTCGATGTCACTGAACGTGCTCTTGAGTTTGACGACCGCATCGATGACGTTTTGGGAATGTCCGTGGGAAGTATCGATGGCAATGACATCGGCACCGGCCCGCAGAAGCGCTTCGGCCCGGGCTTCCATATCGGGTCCCACGCCGACGGCAGCGCCCACCCGCAGTCTTCCCAGACCGTCCTTGCAGGCATTGGGGTATTTTTTGATTTTCTCGATATCCTTGATGGTAATCATACCAGCCAGCCGGCCCTCTTTGTCCACGACCAGAAGCTTCTCGATGCGGTGCTCGTGCAGGAGTTTTTTAGATTCCTCCAGGCTGATGCCCTCAGGCACCGTCACGAGATTGTCTTTGGTCATGACTTCCGCGATCGGGCGTTCCAGATTGGTCTCAAAGCGCAGGTCCCGATTGGTCACAATGCCCACGAGGCGATGGCCTTCCGTGACCGGGACGCCGGATATGCGATAGCGCTTCATCACCTGCAAGACCTCTTCGACCGGGCGGTCGGGTGCGATGGTCACCGGATCGACGATCATGCCGCTTTCCGATTTTTTCACCTGGTCGACTTCCCGGGCTTCACTCTCGATGCTCATATTCCGATGAATGATACCGATACCGCCCTCGCGGGCCATACAGATGGCCGTATCCGCTTCGGTCACGGTATCCATGGCGGCACTGACAAGCGGGATGTTGAGTTTGAGGTTGCGGGTCAGGCGGGTCCCGACTTGAACGTCTTTGGGCACCACATCGGAATAGTTGGGCAACAGCAAAACATCATCGAATGAGAAAGCCTCTTCGGGGGGCATTTTGATCATGGTTCCTCCGGGAATTTTGGTTGACGACTGAGTCAAATGGAAAAAGTGCCCTGGCACGCACGGAAAAGGCACTTTTGTTGAGTTCGCTTGATTGCATGGGATCGACCGCCGAATTACGCACTTTCCCTTGGCGGAAGCGCCATCGCAATGGCCGGAAATTTGACCTGCTCCATTAGCAGAAGGGCCGGTCTTTGGCAATCATTTATTTAGTACCTTGACATCATCCGCCACCCGATATATTAGGTGCTCTTTGCAAAACGGCCTGAATCATTGCCTTTTCCTTTAACGCTGACTCGATGAAAGGGCAGCCGGGCCATGCGGTCTGGCGGTATGCGGAGGAACCGTTCATGCTCCTTAAAATCAATCCCTACAATCCCCAGCAGCGCCTGGTCGACAAAGTGGTCACCATTCTCCGTCAGGGCGGCATTGTGGCTTATGCCACCGACACATTCTACGGCATCGGTTGCGATATCACGAACAAGAAGGCGATCGAAAAAATCTACCAAATCAAACAGCGGGACAAGAAAAAGCCGTTTAGTTTCATGTGTTCCGATCTAAAAAACATCAGCCACTATGCCAAGGTTTCCAACTACGCCTACAAAACCATGCGTCGCCTGCTGCCCGGCCCCTATACCTTTGTACTGGAAGGGTCCCGCGCGGTACCCCGGATGATGCTGACACCCCGCAAGACAGCGGGCATCCGCGTACCGGACCACGCCCTGTGCCTGGCGCTGGTAAGGGAACTCGGAAACCCCATCCTGACCACCAGCGCCACCAAAACCGATGGCAGCGTATTTGCCGATGCCACCCTTATCCACGACCATTTCGGTCCCCGCATCGATGTCGTTATCGACAGCGGTTTGGTACCGGGCCAACCCTCCAGCGTCATTTCGCTTATCGACGACATACCGGAAGTCATCCGGGAGGGCGCCGGAGATATCAGCCTGTTCGCTTAATGTTCCAACAGCAGAAAAGCGTTACATAGGGGGCATTACTGGCGGGATGGTGTATAGATATAAGCGGCCGACATTTCCGGACGGGTGACGCGGCCAAGCAGATCTTTCAAAGCGGATTCCGATAAAAGTCGCAGTAACGACATCCTTTTCTCGGGTGGATAGACGGTGACAATGTCACCTTCAATGCCGGCCAGGCGGCCCGCCCATTGAATGGCATCTTCCAGGTTGCCGATACGGTCCACCAATCCGATATCTTTGGCATCCTCACCGGTGTAGATGCGGCCGTCCGCAAGGGCCTGAACCGCTTTCAGTTCCAACCGGCGGCCTTCGGCAATGGCCGCAACAAACTGGCCGTGCAAGCGCCCCACAAATTCCTTCAGAAGGCGCTCTTCTTCCGGTGTCATATCGCGGACCGGAGACCCCGCATCCTTGAACTTACCGCTTTTGATGACCACCGGGGAAAGGCCTATTTTATGGAACAACTCCTGGAAATTGGTGTATTCCATGATCACACCGATGCTGCCGGTAATGGTGCCCGGATTGGCAACAATGCCGTCGGCCCCGGCAACCACATAGTAGCCCCCCGATGCGGCGACCGCCCCCATGGAGGCCACCACCTTCTTGGTCGCCTTGGTGCGGACGATTTCACGGTAAATTTCCTGGGAGGGCCCCACCACACCACCCGGTGAATCCACCCGAACGACGATGGCCCGGATATCGTCATCTTCGCGGAACCGCTTGAGCTGTTCAATCGTTTCGCGGGAATTGGCGATAACCCCGACGATTTCGACAACGCCCACTTTCTCGCCGTCGCGCATATCCAGTCCGGCCAAATCGGATCCCCGCATGCCAAATGCGATGATCAGGGAGAGGAGAAGCAACGTCGCAGCAGAGATGGTCATAAACATCAGGAAAGAAAACAGGAATGGATGTCTGCGGGAAAACATGGCCTTCGCATTCCTTCAAAGGTGGGGTGGTCAAACGGTTGGTTGAAACGAAGGTAAACAAAGGGCCCGGAGGATCATCCGGGCCCCCTTGTGCAATGGTTATTTTTCTTCGCCGGGCTCCTGCTCGTCTTGTTCCTGAGCCTGATCCTGGTCCTGGTCCACCTCGTTAAATTTTTCCTGAAGATTTTCGCGCAGGATTTCACCAAAGGTGGAGGTCGCCGGCTTCATGCTGTTCACGTATTCGCTCAAAATGGACTGTTCGTCTTCCATTTCCAGGCGTTTGATGGACAACCCGATCCGCCGTTCGTCACTGTTGATGTTCATCACTTTGGCCGTGATGACATCCCCGATATTGTACATACCGACCGGTGTCTTGATTTTTTCCTTGCTGATCTCGGAAACGTGCACCAACCCTTCAATGCCTTCTTCCAATTCGATAAAGACACCGAAATCGGTCAGATTCGTAATAGTACCCGTGATCTCCTTACCGACCTCATAGCGTTCGGCCACGGTCCGCCAGGGATCCTGCTGCAGTTGCTTGACACCCAGCGAAAACCGTTCGTTCTCTTTTTCGATATCCAATACGATGGCTTGCAGCACATCCCCTTTTTTGTAAACTTCGGAAGGATGTTTGATGCGCTTGGTCCAGGAAATGTCCGATATGTGGACCAACCCGTCAATGCCTTCGTCGATACCAATGAACAAACCGAAATCGGTAATATTTTTAATTTTCCCCTCGATGGTCGTACCAACGGGATATTTCTCGGCAATGATATCCCAGGGATTGGGCTTGACCTGCTTCATGCCGAGGGAAATGCGTCGGCTGTCCGGTTTGATGTCCAGCACCACGGCATCCACTTCTTCGCCCACCGAAACCACTTTGGACGGATGACGCACTTTGCGGGTCCAGGACATTTCGGATACATGGATCAGCCCTTCGATACCTTCCTCCAGTTCGACAAACGCACCGTAATCGGTCAGGCTGACAACCCGTCCCGTGACATGCGTACCCACGGGATAGCGTTCGGCGGCATGGGTCCAGGGATCTTCGGTGAGCTGTTTCATCCCAAGGGAGACACGTTCCTTTTCGAGATCGAGATTGAGAATTTTGACCGTAATTTCGTCTCCGATGGTGAAAAGCTCGGAGGGGTGTTTCACCCGACCCCAGGAGATATCCGTAATATGCAGCAGACCGTCAACACCGCCCAGGTCCACGAAAACACCGTACTCGGTGATATTTTTGACCGTTCCGGGAACGACCTTGCCGTCATGAATGGACGCCAGAGTGGCGGCCCGTTTGGTCTCCCGTTCCTTCTCCAGAATAACCCGGCGGGACAGGACGATATTGCTGCGCTTGCGATTGTACTTCAAAACTTTAAACGCAAACGTCTTTCCGACCAGATCATCCAGGTTGCGAATCGGACGCAGGTCCGCCTGAGAACCGGGCAAAAAGGCCTGAACGCCTATATCCACGGAAAAACCGCCTTTGACCCGGGATTGAATGGTCCCGTCGATGGTTTCGTCGGCATCGTAGACCCGTTTGATTTCTTCCCAGACCTTCACATTGGCCGCTTTTTCCTTGGACAGGACGACCCGCTCTTCTTCATCGTCCCACCATTCGACCATCACTTCGACTTCATCACCGATTTCGGCTTTGATCGCGCCGGTCTCATCCCGGAATTCATGAATCCGGATTTGACCTTCGGATTTGTAACCGATGTCCACCAGGACGTGATCTTTGTCGACCGAGATGATATGGCCTTTGACGACTTCACCTTCGGCGAAACGCTTGAAGCTTTCCTCATAAAGACTCATGAGGTCTTCCATGCTTTCGCTTTCTTCCGGATCTTGATCGCTGTTGGCCTGCTCGTTGATGCTGCCAGTTGGATTGATGTCTTCGTTTGCGTTGTTTTCCACTAGATTTTCCATGTAAAAATGATTTCCCCCTTAGCCAATTTTATTGCAACAACCGATTTCGGTTGGCATAACCAAAGTTAAATATCAGATCATATTTATAATTACAATATTTAATTTGTCCAAATCGGGACGACGATCACGATCAGCTCCGGTCGTCCAAGGTTTCGATTTCTTGCAGCATACGCTCCACGACCCCTTCGGGGGTATAGCGCTCCGAAGGGATGACGATTGCATCCGCCGCCGGCTTGAGCGGTGCAAGTTCGCGGGTTTGATCATTATGATCCCGCAACTGCATGTCTTTTAGAACCCCCTCCAGGGTCTGGTCGCAACGGTCGGCCAACTCCAGGTGGCGCCGACGGGCACGGACCGACAGGGGGGCATCCAAAAAAAATTTAACATCCGCATCCGGGAACACCACGGTTCCCATATCCCGCCCCTCGAAAACCGCGCCTTTTTCGCGGCCGAAGCGCCGCTGAACCTCCAGCAGGTAACGGCGCACCACGGCGCGGGCCGAGATGGCGGACGCCAGCATGGATATTTCCGGGGTACGGATTTTGTCTTCGATGTCTTCATCGCCATTATAGAGCCGACAGCCGGCGTCATCGCGCATGAACCTGAGCTCCTGTCGCGCACAAAGCGCCGCCAGGGCGGCATCATCATCCATGGCAATGTTGGCGTTGCGCGCCGCCAGAGCCACCCCGCGATACAAAGCGCCGGTATCGATATAACGATACCCCAGCCGTTCGGCCAAAGCGCGACTCACCGTGGTCTTGCCGGCACCAGCCGGCCCATCTATGGTTATCACCCACTTAGGCTTCATACGATACGTTGCCCTCGCCGCCTGCCGAGAGTGAGGTTGGGTCGGCGATAAAACGTTAAGGATTTAACACCATCTTCAGTGCTTCGATAAACCGTTGGTTTTCCGCCGGGGTACCAACATTGACACGGATATAACGGGGAAACCCGTACCCCTTCATGGAGCGTACGATGACCCCCTGCCGCAGCATGTCCTGGAAAACCGCTTCCGCATCACGGGCCACATCGATCAGGAAAAAATTGGACTGGGTCGGATAAAAGGCCACCCCCATATCCGTCAAGGCCTGGTAAAGGAAAGTCAGCCCCGTATGCACGACGTCGAGGGTACGCTCAACATGGGCATGATCCTGCAGGGCGGCACGGGCCGCAACCTGGGCCAGGGAATTGACGTTGAAAGGCTGCCGTATGCGATTGAGATACCCGGCCAGTTCTTCGGGCATGACCCCGTAGCCCACCCGCAGACCGGCCAAGCCGTAAAGTTTGGAGAAGGTACGCAGGGTAACGATCGAAGGCCCGGATCCCCAATGGGAACTGCTTTGCAGACAGTCAGCATCCCGCACGAATTCAATATAGGCCTCGTCCACCACCACGACGATGTCGGTGGGCAGATCCGCCAGAAAATCATCGAACGCATTGCCGGAAATGATGGTTCCGGTGGGATTGTTGGGGTTGCACAAAAAGACCAGACGGGTCTTTTCATCCACGGCCCGGCGCATGTCTTCCAGATCGATGGCAAGATCCTTCAACGGAACAAACACCGGCTCCCCCCCCACCGTTCGGACGGCAATCTCATACATCAAAAATGAGGGGCGGGGCATGACGGCCCGCTCCCCCGGACGCAGGAGGGTATTGGCCAGCAGGGCGATGATATCATCCGATCCGTTGCCCATAACAATCGCCCCGACAGGACAGTCCAGATGGCGGGCCAACGCCGTGACCAACGCATGGCCGGCCCCGTCCGGGTAACGATGCAGTCCCGCAAGCGCCTGGCGAACAGCTTCCATGGCCATGGGGGAAGGCCCCAGGGGGTTCTCGTTGGACGCCAGTTTGATGGAACGGGTGATGCCCAGTTCACGTTCCAGTTCCTCAATGGGCTTGCCCGGCACATAGGGCTCGATCGCCCTGATATTTTTCGGGATACGAATCGACATGAATGCTTCCCTAAACCTTTAGCCCCGGCCGGATTTCAATGCCACCGAAAGCGGAGCGATCCTTTCCGTGCGTTGTGTGCAAGATACGGATCGGTGACGGGTTGGGTCACCGATCACAGGTTTTGCTCCGATACGTCGGGCGCCGTCAGAATGGCCAAAAGCGGGCAGGGTTTCGTAATTGTTACCAAGCCACACAGCGGTTCGCGGTGGAGCCGAAGGTGACCGTACCGCAGTTAAGCGTTTTGGGCCGCCTCGATCCCTCTGTCCATGGCCTCCATGTTCAACGGGATGAGTTTGGCTTTGCGGGCGAATTCTTTTTTGACGGATTCCCGCAGATCGTCGATGGACAAAACGCCGCTACGGGCCACAAAAGCCGACAGGGCCACGATATTGGCCGACCGCACACTGCCCGCCTCGATGGCCATGTCGTTGACCGGAATCGCAAGCTCATCCACATCATCCCGCTGGGAGCGGACGGGAATCAGGGAACTGTTGATCAGGACCACCCCTCCCGGCTTGACCACGGGGGCGAATTTTTCCAGGGACGGCCGGTTCATGGCCACCAAATGCATTGGATTTTTGACGATCGGGGAACCGATCGGCCGATCACTCATGATGACCATGCAGTAGGCCGTTCCGCCCCTCATTTCCGGTCCGTAGGATGGAATCCAAACCACTTCATAGCCGGCCTCCATGGCAGTGTAAGCAAGAATTTTGGCACTCAGCAAAATCCCCTGGCCGCCGAACCCGGCAAACATGACTTCACTTTGCATTACGCCTCCTCGCGCGGTTCAGGTGTTTTGCAGTCTCCCAACTGGTAGTAGGGCAACAGGGTGTTTTCCGTCCATTCAACGGCATCCAGGGGTGTCATTCCCCAGTTGGTGGGACAGGTGCTCACCACTTCCACAAAACTAAAGCAACGGTTTTCCATCTGGTAGGAAAAGGCTTTATGAATCGCCTTCTTGGCCCGGTTGATGTATTTGGGTTTGATAACGGACTGGCGTGTTATGTAAGCCGGCGTCTGGAGAGCCGCCAGCAATTCAGCCATTTTGACCGGCATCCCCACCGCCTGCACATCACGCCCGAAGGGTGAAGTGCTGGTGCGCTGGTCCGGCATGGTGGTCGGCGCCATTTGCCCTCCCGTCATGCCGTATACAGCGTTGTTCACAAAAATCGTGGTGAATTTTTCCCCCCGGTTGGCCGCATGGATGATTTCTCCCATCCCGATGCTGGCCAGGTCGCCATCCCCCTGATAGGTGAACACCATCAGGTCCGGCCGAACCCGCTTGATCCCGGTGGCCATGGCCGGGGCACGCCCGTGGGCGGCTTCCTGAAAATCAACATTGAAATAGTTATATGCCAGCACCGCACACCCCACGGGGGCGATGCCAACCGTACGACCACGAATCCCCAACTCATCGATGACTTCGGCCACCAGCCGGTGGATGACGCCATGCGTACATCCCGGGCAGTAGTGGGTGGGGTTATCTTTCAGCGCTTCAGGGCGCTTGAACGTTTTTCCCATGGCAAGGACTCCTCAATCCGCTTATCCTTATGTCTCAGACGCCATCCGCGGCAGGGCATTACCCTTTCAGCATGCCGCGGACCACATCCATGATTTCTTCCGGGGTCGGCACTTCGCCGCCGCACTTCCCATACCACTCAACCGGGCAACGTCCCTGGATGCTGCGCTCCACATCTTCGACCATCTGCCCCATGCTCATTTCAATGCTGACCGCCACCTGGCAGCCCGCTTTACCGGCAGCGTCGCGCACAGCCTCTTCCGGAAACGGAAAAAGTGTCTGGGGACGGATCATAGCGACTTCCAGCCCCTCTTCCTTAAGGAAATCGATGGCCGTACGGCAAACCCGGCTCATGGTCCCGTAGCTGACAATAAGGGCGCGATAGTCACCATCGGTATTGTAAGCTTCATAGCGCACGTCCTCCCGTCGCATACGGTCGTATTTCGCTTTCAGCATCAGATTGTGGCTGTTGAGCTGGACCGGATCCAGGAAAAGCGATTTGACCAGATTGGGGGAATCATCGGAACGGTTGCCGATTCCGTTGGTGGCCCATTCGTCCTTGTTGGTCGGTTTTACAACCAGATCCTCTGGGAATTCCACCGGCTCCATCATCTGGCCGATCAGCCCGTCGCCCAGGATCATGACCGGGTTGCGGTATTTTTCTGCAATGGGGAAGGCTTCCATAACCATCTGGACGGCTTCCTGAACGCTGGCCGGGGCCATGACAAAAAGGCGATAGTCTCCATGTCCGCCGCCCTTGGTGGCCTGGAAGTAATCGCCCTGGGAGGGTAATATGCCTCCCAACCCCGGTCCTCCGCGCATGATGTTGACAAAAACGGCCGGGCACTGGGCGCAGGTGATGTAGCTCAACGCCTCACTCATCAAACTGATCCCCGGGCTGGAGGACGTGGTAAAAACCCGGGCACCGCATCCGGCCGCCCCAAAAATCATGTAGCCAACCGCGACTTCACTTTCCCCCTGAAGAAAAACACCCCCGACCTCGTCCATCCGACGGGAGAGGTATTCGGCCACTTCAGACTGGGGCGTAATCGGATAAGCGAAATAATTCAGGCATCCCGCCCGAATGGCCGCTTCGCCGATGGCCTCGTTACCTTTCATGAGAACTTTGCCCATCTTACCTCCTGATCATCAACTAGCGGCTTTGTCTTCCGCTATTTCCACGATTGAAATGGCAACATCCGGGCACATGACACAACAGATCGCGCAGTAAATACAATCTTCCGGACGTGCCTGATACGCAGGGAAATATCCCTTGGCATTGAGCTCCTTCGTCAGTTCCAAAACGTTTTTGGGACAAACCGCCACACACAGACCGCAACCTTTGCATCTTTCACTGTCAATTTGGTGTAAATAGGCCATTCAATTCACTCCTTATATGGAACCGGGCGCCCTGCCGGGTTCATCGGGCTCCCCGTCTGTAATCGTTTCCGCCTTTAGCCAGGGGGGTACGAGCTGTCGCTGGATCGGCAGGACCGGGCAATTGATGGGCCTGTCGGACAGGGCGCCGATCAGGGCGCCCGGCGCGGTGATGAATGCCAGCGGTAACCCGCTGGCGCTACTCAGTTCCGCGACGAATTCATAGCCGTCCCAAACCGTCTGGGGCGTGGTCGCCTCCATCAGATGGGCGTTGCCGATCCAACCCGTAACCTCCATTTTGGCGGCCGCTTCGATTTCCGCACGCATGGCCAGACAACCGGGAACAGAATCCGTGTTGGGGCGATGCGGGTTGACCACCTGCAGCATTTGAATCGTCTGCCCGCGAAAAGCATCGGCCAGCGAGGCCAACACGGTGGCGCCGACATCATCCCCCCCGACATCCAGGATGGTCAAGTGACCGGCCCCTCGGATGGCACCGGCAACCGCCGGACTTAGAATCGGCAGATCGGCGTGCAGGTAAGTTGCCGGGGGCAGAATCAGCTCGATTTGATGCCCGGCCAAAAGGGCCCGGGCCTCTCGGGTGCGAAAGTAGGGATTGACGAGGTCAAGGTCGACCACCCGGACGGCGTCCGCCTTTGGCCGGCAGGCCAAGGCCAGGTTGATGGCGACTTCGGTCTTGCCGCTGCCATAATTGCCGACGATAACCACAATGCCTTGAAATTGAATATCCAACAGGTTCCCCGCATCCGGATCCATCATCCCCCGAGACGGATGTTCTTTCCACAAGCCACCCGCCCGACGATTTTCGACAAGAGTGCTGTGTATTGGTTATTGGTTGAATTGTCAAGCCACTCCAGGGGCTTTTGACCGGTTCCGGCCCATGGGAAAATGCCCCCTTCACCCTGTCATAGGAGGGCACGAAAATTTAAAGTTGACGGCATCGGGCCAGGCCTCATCGTATTGAAAAATGCCGGGGGTTCGGCTATGAAGACTTATCGATGATAATGGAACGCCCCTAAGTAGTGTCCGTCCATAAATGGTAGATTTTGGTTCCTGGCAAGGCCCGAGCGCGTTTTCCCGCTCCGCGGGATATTATCCCGCTAGACGGGACTTCCCGTCTAATCAATCCCGGTCGGTGGGTTTCAACCGGAGGAATAGTCCGCTATTGCGAGGATTGAAAACGAGCGCGAACGCCGCCAGGGGCCGAAAGATGCCTTTTATGGATGGGCACTAAGTAAGGAATACCCGTGATGGCACATGTGAAAACCGGTCTGGAAGTGCTCATCCGCAACGGCCACCCGTGGACAACGGACACCCGACTGGGGCTGCTCTGCAATCCCGCTTCGGTAGATGCGAATTTTCAACATGCCCGGGACCTGTTGGTCCAACGTTTCCCCGGTCAGGTCAAAGCGCTTTACTCCCCCCAGCATGGGTTTCATGCCGAAAAACAAGACAATATGGTCGAATCCGACCACTTGGTCGATGCCGTCACCCGTCTGCCGGTCTACAGTCTTTATGGTGAAACAAGGATCCCCACCCCGCAAATGCTGGCCCCCATCGACGTCCTGCTGGTGGATCTCCAGGATGTCGGCACCCGGGTCTACACCTTTATCTACACCTTGGCCTATTGCCTGGAAGCCGCGTCGGCAGCCGGCAAACGGGTGCTGGTTCTGGATCGGCCCAATCCGGTGAACGGCCGTGATCTGGAAGGCAATATACTGGAAACCGAATGGGCCTCGTTTGTGGGGCGATTCCCCATTCCCATGCGCCACGGCATGACCATCGGGGAAATTGCGCGGTTGTTCAACGACCGTTTCGGGGCAGGTGCGTCCTTGGAGGTCATCCCCATGGAGGGCTGGCAACGGACCATGTGGTTCGAAGATACAGGCCTGCCGTGGGTGGCGCCCTCACCCAATATGCCCACGCCGCAAACCGCCATGGTCTACCCCGGGCAGGTCATCTGGGAAGGCACCAATGTTTCCGAAGGCCGCGGCACGAGTCTTCCGTTCGAGATCTGTGGCGCGCCCTTTTTGTCTCCTTCCCAAATACTGGACTTCATCGGGGGCTCCCGGGTGCCGGGGGCGATCCTGAGACCGTGCCTGTTCGAACCCACCTCCGGAAAACACGCCGGCAGGCCATGCCACGGCTTCCAGATTCATGTCACCACACCGGATCAATATCGTCCCTACACGACGTCACTGAAAATCCTGCAAGCCATCCTGCATCACCATGCAGATGCTTTCCAATGGAAATCAGATCCTTATGAATACGAATTTGAAAAACCGGCCATCGATCTGATTCTGGGGAGCCAAGCCGTCCGGGAGCGTATCCAGGCGATGGAATCCATTCCGGCCCTGGAAGCGTCATGGCAATCCGACTTGGCCGCTTTTCGCTCCCTGCGCCGCCCCTATCTCCTGTATCCCGATTAATCGGGCCGCGCCAAAAACGATACAGGCGCAAAAAAAAAGCTCCACATCCTGAAAAAAGGATCCGGAGCTTTTTAAAAACCAGCGTGTACTTAAGCGCTTTTCAGATTCTCAATTTCCTGCTTGAGATCGTCAATTTCCTGTTTGTACTTATCCACATCGTCTTCCGATCCCACCGGGCTTCCGATCGAATCGTCTTTTTTCCAGCTGTCCTTCAATTCGTCGAAACCAAGGTAAATTGCCAAGCCGCCACCCAGAAGCAGCATCAAAGGAATGGCACCGGCCAGGAGCGTCAAGAACGGTGACCACCATACGACCAGACCGATAAGACCGAGAACTGCGGCTGCCGCACCACCTACTAACGTTTTCATATGGAATTTTCCTCCTTAGCAAAATAGTTTTCAGATTCGAAACTTTCTTGAGTTGGCGAGCCTCCGAACCAGATGGATTCGATCAGGCCGTCTAACAACGACAGCCCAAATGATGAGGGATCGACCATGATTACGATTACTGGGTTCGTTGGTAACGAACGAAAAGATAAAGATAGAAGAAATTGATTCTGCTGGCAAGCATTCAAAATCTGGTTCCGGATAACACATCCCTTTGGTTTTAACAAGCTTAATTTTTGCCGGTTTCACAGGGCGAAACAGCTCTGACCCCAGCCGCAACCGCCATTTGACAGAAGTGTAAAAACGCCAGCGGACTTAATCATTGCAACCCTTTAGGGGTTCTGTTAGTTTTCGTTTTTTGATGCGTATTGCGGGGATCCCTTCCCCAACCCAATTGTCGATCAGATACCATTGCCGGCTTTCTAATGCCGCCACAGCGCGACATACATACCGTTCAGAACAGGATGACTTATGGGCATCACCAGGAATGAAAAATGGGCTCGCATCCAATCCCGACTGAATCGCTGGGTCCAGCGCCTTCTCAAGGGCACCTATCACTACTATGCCTGCTTTCTACCGGAAAACCCGGGCCATCTATTGTCTTGGGGGCTCAAACTTTTTTACCGGGGCATCACCCTGGCCCCCAGCCAGGCGAACGTACTCAAGCAATTGCCCCGCAACGCTATTCCGGTCTATGTCACCAAGCGCAAAAGCGTTTTCGAACGTCTGTTTTACCATACCCGCTATCGGGATACCCGTCATCCGGTCCCGACCCTGGCCTTTGACTATGCCCTGTTCCTGTGCCAGCCCCTATCGAGAATTTGCAGAATGCTGCTGGCCCGCCTGGATTATTTTTGCCGCCATTTCAATTTTCCGAATGCATATGCCAGTGGGTACTATGCCGAGGCACTGCGCAGCGGGCAGGCAGCCATCCTTTCTCTTGTGGAGCCACGCGGGTTTCACCGCCGTTTTGTGAAAGAGAAAGAAGATCCCATCCGGTACCTGCTGGAAGTTCAGAAAACAACGGATCGTCCCATCTTTCTGATTCCCCAGTTGATGATCTATAAAAAGGATCCGGAAAAGGCCAATCCCTCGTTGTGGGATCTGCTCACCGGACCTGAACGCCCCCTGGGAGGCTGGCGGCGGGTGATGATGCTGATCAAAAAGCCGGGGCGGACTTTCGTCGAAATCAGTGCGCCGCTGAATCTCAAAACGTTCCTGGCGCATCCGGACATTCAACATCGCGACAGCACCTATCAGGCGCTGGCCCTGCGGCGTAATCTGCTGCTCCAACTCCATCGTCACCGGCAAAGCATCATGGGGCCGATTTTGAAAACCCGGCTGGAAATCAAGGAAAACGTTCTTACGGGTGCCGCTCTCCAGGAATTCATCCGGCAACAGGCGGCGGCCGAGGACAAACCGGTCACACGCCTGCTGAAAAAGGCCGATCATTACTTTGAGGAAATCGCGGCGAACTATCGGCCCTGGACCATCAAAATTTATGAAGCCCTGCTCACCTGGATTATCAATACCATGTTCGATGGCTTCATTGTGGACCAGAAAGGACTGGATCGCCTGAAGGCAATGTCCCAGAAGGGCCCGCTGATTTTGCTGCCCTGCCATAAAAGCCACATCGACTACCTCATGCTCTCCTATGTCATGTACCGCAACAACATGCCTTGCCCCCATATTGTCGCGGGGAAAAACCTTTCGTTCTGGCCCATGGGGCCTATTTTCAGAAGCGCCGGGGCTTTTTTCATGCGCCGGACCTTCAAGGGCGCGCCCCTGTATGCTCGTGTTTTCGCAGCCTATATCTACAAACTTCTCCAGGAAGGGTTTAACATCGAGGTCTTCATCGAGGGCGGCCGCAGCCGCACCGGCAAATTGCTCTCTCCCAAGACCGGCCTGTTGTCCATCCTGTTGGACGCCCATCGCAAAGGGGCCTGCGACGACCTCATTCTGGCCCCGATTTTTATCGGATATGACAAAGTCCCGGAGGAAAAGGCCTACCTGCATGAACTTGAGGGCGGCAAAAAAGAACCGGAAAGCCTGTCCCAGGTGATCAGGGCGCGCAAGGTGCTGAAAAAACGTTTTGGCAAAATCTACATCGAATTCCACGATCCCCTGTCTTTGCAATCGCTTCTGGCACGCAACGACCTTTCCCTGGACACCATGGACAAAGAGGCCACCAGCGCCTTTTGCCGCAACATCGGTCACCGTGTCATTCATGCCATCAACAACATCGCCATCATCACGCCCCACGCGCTGGTGGCGGCCTCGGTGCTGAATCAGCCGGCCGCCACCTATACCTATGAGGCTGTCGCCGCCATTGCGAACACCTATTTAAGGCAGCTCAATTTCCAGGGCTACAAGCTGGCCGATACGCTGATCATGGCGCCCGATCACGCCCTGGAACAGGCGTTTGAATCCTACGTTCAGCGAAAATTCATCGAACCGGTATCCAAAGGAGATACCACCGAGCATGATGAGACCCGCTATCGCACCAATGCCGACAAACGCCCCAGCCTGGAGTATTACAAAAACAACTGTGTGGCCTGCTTTGTTCCGGTGGCCCTCACGGCCCTGGCCATCCTCGAACGCGACGCTTTCCAGTTCATTTCAACCGATCTGCATGGGAGCTATCGTTTCCTCCAGGACTTCTTCAAGTACGAATTCGCCTATGATATCGAGAAACCGGCCGAATTTTACATCCGTAAAAGTATCAAGGCCTATATTGACGATGCGGTTTTAATGCCCCACCCGACGCTCCCCGACACCTACAACATCACATCGGCAGGACTCCGCAAGCTAAGGCTTTACGCGGGATTCCTGAAAGCCTATTTTGAAGCTTACCGGGTGGTTCTGGCCCAGTTAGGCATGCAAAAAAGCAGTGATGTCGGCTACAAGGAGCAGGCCAAGAAAATTGCCGCCACAGGGTCCCGCATGCTCAAGCAGGGCGAGATCACGTGCCCCGAAGCACTGTCCCGGGTCACCTTCAGCAATGCGGTAAAATTCTTTAACAGCCGGGATATCGCCTGCAACGAAGACGATCAAGAGGCCCGTCCCTATGCCGAGGCCATCCGACGCTATCTGGGCCTGTTGCAGTGAGGACCGCCCCATGATTGCCCTTGTCTTGGCGGCGGGTTTCGGAACCCGTCTGCGGCCCTACACCGATCATACCCCCAAGCCACTGTTCACCCTGAACGGCCGGCCGCTGCTGGATATCATGATCCGCCGCCTAACGGCCGCCGGCGCCGACACCGTGATCGTCAACACCCATCATCACCATCGACAAATCGAAGACTTTCTGCACGGACAGTGCTATGCCGCGAATATCATCACACGCCACGAACCCGTCATCCTCGGTACGGGAGGAGCCATCCGCAACACAGCCGACATCTGGCGTTCACACCCCCTCCTGGTGGTCAACAGCGATATCGAAACGGACATCGACTTTCAGGCCCTCTATCGGTTTCATCTGGATCAGGACCGTCCGGCAACGCTGGCCCTGTGCCGTCATCCGGCGTTCGATTCGGTGGCTGTCGATCATCAGGGCCATGTGATCGGTTTCCAGGAAGCAACGGATACCGACGGCCGCCGACCCTCTGACCTGATGACGTTCACCGGCATCCAGGTGCTGACCGACACGATTCTCCCCTATATTCCTTCGGAAGGATTCGCCAGCAGCATCGATGCCTACAGGGCCATGCTGGCCGACGGCCACCGCCTTTCGGCCTATATCCCCGATCCGTTGCGCTGGTCGGACCTGGGCACACCGGAACGCTACCAGACCGCAGCCCGCGACATCATGACGGCGCACGTGTTGGGACGAATCGATCCAAGCCATCGATCAGCGCCTGCCGAATGGCAGCCGCTGCCAGGAGACGGCTCCGATCGCCGCTGGTACCGTCTGCGCGGGGGGCCAACCCGCATGGTGGTGGCCGACCACGGCATCAAGCCTTCGGCCGACACATGCGAAGCGGAGGCCTTTGTCGCCATTGGAAGCCATCTCCACCGCCAGGGCCTGCCCGTCCCCCGGATATACCTGGAAGACACCTTTGCCGGACTCGTGTTCATGGAAGATCTCGGGTCTGAAAATCTTCAGACACGTGTGCAGGCATCATCCCATTTATCCACCATCGAAACGGATTATCGTCGCCTCATCGATATCCTGCTGGATATGGCGATAGCAGGCGGCCAGGGGTTTAATCCCGACTGGGCCTACCAAACCCGGCGCTATGACCGAAATGTGATTCTCGAAAAGGAATGCCGCTATTTTGTGGAAGCCTTCCTCAAGGGCTATCTGGGCATAACGGCCGCATATGACACGGTGGCGCCCGAGTGCCGGCACTTGGCGGATGTCATCATGGCCATTGAGCCGGTGGGGTTCATGCACCGCGACTTTCAGTCCCGCAACATCATGGTGCGGGCAGACCGGTTCTACCTGATCGATTTTCAGGGTGGCCGGATCGGTCCGCCCCATTATGACCTGGCCTCGCTGCTCATTGACCCCTACGTCGATTTACCGCAGGCGTTGCAAAATACCCTTCTGGTCTACTTTGCCGACCAACTCCAAAAACGCACCGGCCTATCCGCCGGGCTGACGCAACGCGTTTACCGGTATTGCGCCCTCGCCCGCAACCTGCAAATCTTAGGCGCCTACGGCTTTTTAACCCGCACCAAAGGCAAACATCAATTTTCCCGCTACATACCGGCGGCCGTGGAAAGTCTGCAACATGGGCTGGCGATGTTCGACCGGGGTGAATTCCCCCGTCTGACAACCATCGCGAACCAAACCATTCCGGAAAACCTGACGCTGAGAACATCCCGTCACTGAAGAAGTCTGGAAGATAACCCCGATCCATGCTATGGCCTACGAAATCAATCTACCCAGGCACTCCCCTTTTCAACAGGAGGCATGAATGAATCCCATCAAAGTCATGGTCAACGGCCTTCCCGGCAATGTGACGCAAATGATTGCCACCCACATCCTTCGCGACGATGCCCTGGCATTGTTGCCCTATTCCCTTACCGGCCCTGACATTGCGTCTGACCAGGTTGTCGTCGAAAATGAAACCATCGAACTGATCCGGCCCGATCGTCGGGACGCCTCCATCATGGCCATCAAGGACACTTACGGCCCGTTCATCAGCATCGACTTTACCCATCCTGCGGCCGTCAATTCCAACGCCCGGTTTTATTGCACCCATGGCTTGCCGTTTGTCATGGGGACCACCGGCGGCGATCGCCAGGAACTTCACGATACCATCACCAAATCTTCTGTTTCGGCTGTGGTCGCGCCCAACATGGCCCGACAGATTGTCGGGCTGCAGGCCATGCTGGCCCATGGGGCCGAGAATTTTCCGGAACTTTTTCAGGGGTACACGCTGGAGGTTCGCGAAAGTCATCAGCAGGGCAAGGCCGATACCAGCGGAACGGCCAAAACCGTGGTCGGCTATTTCAACGCGATGGGGGTTGATTTTTCAGATGACCGGATTCAAAAAGAACGCGATCCTGAAGTTCAGAAACAGCAGTGGGGCATCCCGGAAGCCTATCTGGGCGGCCATGGCTGGCATACCTACACATTGACGTCACCGGACGGCACCGCCGTGTTCGAATTGAAACACAATATCAATGGCCGGGAAATCTATGTCGAGGGAACGGTGAGGGCCATTCGTTATCTGGAAAAGCAGATACGCGAGGGCGTTCAGGGCCGCATATTTACCATGATCGACGTGTTGAAAGCCACCTGAGTTTTTCCCCGCCCACAAAGCGGGAGGGGAAAAACAAATACGGGCGAAGCCCCGGCAGCCGTCAATCCATCTCCCGTGCTACCCCTTCCCGATCAGATCACCGGCCTGGGCGATGGCCTCGTTCAATTTCTCCGGACGGCTCCCGCCCGCCTGGGCCAGGTCGGCCTTACCGCCGCCGCCGCCGCCGACGATGGCGGCCAGCGCTTTGACGATTTTCCCGGCATGATAGCGATCCGTCAAATCCGAAGTGACCCCGACGATCAAAAGGGCTTTACCATTACTGGCCGCCCCCAGAACCACGATCCCCGACTCCAGTTTGTCGCGGAAGCGGTCCACCATGTCCCGCAGGTCGGCCGGGTTGTCCACGTCAACCTTGCGGGCCAGAACCTTCACCCCCTCCACCAGGCGAATGTCCTCCTCGGCCTGGGCGACCGACTGGGAGGCCATCGCCGATTTGAGCCGCTCCACTTCCTTTTCAAGCGCCTTATGGTCGGCCAGAAGTTTATCGATCCGTGTCGTCACATTCTGGGGAGCATCCTTGAGCCGAATGGCCGCCGCCTGCAGCGCCTGTTCCGTCTTTTGAACATGGCGCAAGGCACTTGGACCGGTCAGGGCCTCGATCCGCCGCACTCCTGCGGCCACACTGGATTCGCCGATGATCTTGAAAAAACCGATATCGCCCGTTTGGCGAACATGCGTACCACCGCAGAGTTCTTTGCTGAATTCGGCCAGGGAAACCACCCGCACGCGATCGCCGTATTTCTCTTCGAAAAGAGCGGTTGCGCCTGACTGAAACGCCTCTTCGGCATCCATCTCTTCGGTCTCGGCCGGCATATTTTTCTGGATTTGCTGATTCACGCGGGTTTCGATAGCCGCCAGCGTTTCCGGTGCGATCTGAGAAAAATGGGTAAAATCGAATCGCAGACGGTCCGGCGCCACCATTGATCCGGCCTGTTTGATATGATCGCCCAGGGTTTCCCGCAGGACCGCATGCAGGATATGCGTTGCTGTGTGATTGCAGGCCGTGGCTTGGCGCGCTTCGGCGCTTACCGACAACCGAATGGGGGCGTTTGGGGCAATGCCGCCCGCTAGAACCCGACCTTTGTGGATAATCAGGCCGGTAGGATCCTTCACCGTTTCCTGAACGTCCACGGCCAGTTCACCGCCGTCCGGATCGGTAATACGACCGATATCCCCGACCTGACCACCGGCCTCACCATAAAACGGCGTCGCTTCAGCCACGATCTCCACCACATCACCGGCGGACGCGCTTTCAACCGCCTGCCCCTCTTTAACCAACAGCAAAACTTTGCTGTCGGCCGTCAGGGCATCGTAGCCTTTAAAGTCCGGCTTGAACCCCTCCGCCGAAAGAGTCCGGTAGGCCTCGCTGGTGGTCGTAAATGAGACCACCGACCGGGATTGTTCCCGCTGCCGGTCCATGGCGGCATCAAATCCGTCCATATCCAGCGTCAGCCCCTCATCCCTTACCACGTCACGCACGATATCCACGGGGAATCCAAATGTGTCGTAAAGTTTGAAAATCACCTTCCCCGGCACCACGGTTTCGCCCTTGGCCCGCAAATCCTCCAGGGTGTCGTTCAAAACCCGCAGGCCATGATCGAGTGTTTCCGAGAAGCGCACCTCTTCGTTCTCGATGACGCTGGTGATATAGGCTTCCGCCTCCAGCAGCTCCGGATAAGCCGGTTTCATGATGGCCATGACTTCCCGGGCGGTAACGTTCAGGAAGGGTTTCGTCAATCCGATATTGCGGCCGTAGCGAATGGCCCGGCGCATGATCCGGCGCAGCACGTAGCCCCGCCCCTCGTTGGACGGCAGCACACCGTCGCCAATGAGAAACGCTGCCGCGCGGCTGTGGTCGGCAATCACTTTCATGGCCACACCGGTTTCCATGGATTCGTCCACGGAGCGGCCGGCCAGTTCCTCCGTGCGTCGGATGATGGGAACAATCAGATCGGTGTCGAAGTTGGACGCCACATCCTGCAGAACCGACACGATGCGCTCCAGCCCCAGACCGGTGTCGATGCTGGGCTTGGGCAGCGGCTCCATTTTCCCGGACGCATCGCGGTTGAACTGCATGAAAACCAGATTCCAGATCTCCAGAAAACGGTCGCAGTCGCAGTCGACACCGCAATCCGGATTGTTGAGTTCACAGACGCCGCCCCGATCCAGATGGATTTCCGAGCAGGGCCCGCAGGGACCTGTATCCCCCATGGCCCAGAAATTGTCTTTCTCCCCCAGACGCACGATCCGATCCTCAGGCACGCCGATACGCTCACGCCAGAGGTCATGGGCTTCATCGTCATCCAGATAAATCGAGATCCAGAGTTTATCGGCCGGCAGGCCGTATCCGTTGGTCAACAGATCCCAGGCGAATTCAATGGCTTTTTCCTTGAAGTAGTCCCCGAAGGAAAAATTGCCCAGCATTTCAAAAAAGGTGTGATGACGTGCTGTGTACCCCACATTCTCGAGATCGTTATGCTTGCCGCCGGCGCGCACACATTTTTGAGATGTGACGGCGCGGTTGTAATTCCGTTTTTCTTCTCCCAGGAAAGTTCGCTTGAACTGGACCATGCCGGCATTGGTAAACAGCAGAGTGGGGTCGTCTGCCGGCACCAGCGAAGAACTTCGTACGGTCTGATGATGATGTTTGGCAAAATAATCGATGAATAGTTTTCTGGCTTCGTTTCCCGTCATTGCGATCTCTCCTTAACCGTCTGACAACCGGTTACCCCGCTTCCGTCCCTCCGGAATGCAGCTATTGCCGGCAACCGCACCCGGCTGTAACCATCTATCCGTTATCGGCCTCTTCCGTGTTTTCTGCGGTTACTTTTTCAAACCCGAGTTTCTGGCGAATGCTGTGTAAAACCTCGGCATAAATGTCTTCGTTGGCGGCAAAAAATTTTTTTACATTGGCTCGGCCCTGACCGATGCGTTCACCATTGTAGGAATACCACGAACCGCTTTTATCGATGATGCCGCACTCCACACCGACATCCAGGATTTCGCCGGTCTTGGATATGCCTTCGCCGTAAATGATATCGAATTCGGCTTCCTGGAAGGGGGGCGCCAGCTTGTTTTTAACCACCCGCACACGGGTGCGGCTGCCGGTGACTTCCTGGCCCTCCTTGATCGCTCCGGTCCGGCGGATATCGAGACGCAGGGAGGCATAAAATTTCAATGCATTCCCGCCGGTGGTGGTCTCGGGATTGCCGAAAACAATACCGATCTTCATCCGAATCTGGTTGATAAAAATGACCGACGTGTTGGTTTTCCCGATCGTGCCGGTCAGTTTACGCAACGCCTGGGACATGAGCCGGGCCTGGAGCCCCATGTGGGAATCGCCCATCTCGCCTTCGATTTCCGCCCGGGGGACCAAGGCCGCCACCGAGTCGATGACAATGATGTCCACCGCCCCGCTACGCACCAGCATGTCGGCGATTTCCAGAGCCTGCTCGCCCGTGTCGGGCTGGGAAACGAGCAATTCATCGCAATTGACGCCCAGATTACGGGCATAGCTCGTATCCAGCGCGTGTTCGGCATCGATGAAGGCGGCGATGCCGCCCTGTTTCTGGAATTCCGAAACGGCATGCAACGCGAGAGTGGTCTTACCGCTGGACTCCGGTCCATAGATTTCGATCACCCGCCCCCGCGGCAACCCGCCGATACCCAGCGCCCGGTCGAGGGCCAGGGAGCCACTGGAAACAGCGGGCACCTTGACGATCGCCTGGGTGCCCAGCCGCATGATGGAGCCCTTACCGAATTGGCGCTCGATCTGGGTCATTGCCGAAGCTACCGCTTTTTCTTTATCCGGTGTAATCGCCATAAAATCCTCCTGGTAGTGTAACACACGCAACAATTTATCGAAGTCGAGCGACAGATATGGCGGCAATAGGATTCTGCGGCCATCGCTCCGATCGGGTCATCATTCCATTATCTTTTTTTTACGCCCCAATACCTTCAGAGCAGCGCCTTCAGGAGGCCGCGTCATGCAGGTCCCACTGGCGGAGCGCCTCATACACGGCCCCCGTGGGCCTCAGGTGGCTGCGGTACAAAACCAGACGAGCGGCTGTAAATGGAACGACGCCCTCCGGTTCGCACTGTTCGATCGTATCGGCCATGTTCCTGGCCAAGGGGCGCCGCCCTTTGGCCCGGGCCAGCGTCAGGTGCCCTCTGAAAGGCCGCTTTTCCGCCAACCATCCCAGCGGCATCAGGGCGCTCTCCAGATGCCGCTGTAAATCCGCCAGGCGTGCACTCTGGCCGCCAATCCCCACCCATAAAACGCGGGGTCGGCTGCGGTTCGGGAATCCCCCGAGGCCCTGGGCCGTCAGCTCGAGCGGTGTGTAGCTACGAACCACCGCGTCCACGGCAGCGGCAAGGTCGTCCATCTTTTCCGGCGGAAGGCCGCCCAGAAATTTCAATGTCAGGTGCATGCCCTCCGGCCGCACCCAGCGGGCCCGGACCCCCTCCTTGACAAGGCAATCCTGTACCCGTTTCAGGAAATCGGTTACCGCCGGCGGCAATGCCAGCGCGATAAATGCGCGATACGCATCCGACATGGTCGATGGGCTCAAGGCAGCCCCCTCCCGATGGCCAAAACTGGCGGGCGTCAGTTGGACGGCAGGGTGGCCTGGGGTTCTCCAATGAAAAATTTGCCTTTGGCGATCCATTCCTTCAGCATCGCGGCAATCTCACGGGCCCGGACCATGCTGGACAGCGGGACGGTCTGGATGGTCTTGCCATCCAGTTCGATGTGCCCCTGTCGGAGGTCCGCATAACTTGCCTGACCCAAGGTTTTCCCGGTCCCCTGCGGATAATCGTGGCTGTAGTCGACAATGGGCGCAAAAAGATCTTCATCCGAAACCGCCGTATAGCCGGCCATTTCTTCATTGAGTATGGGAATCGGCACCCCCAGTCCCACCGACAAAGAGCAGCCGTACCCCTGGATGCTGGCGCCCACAAGCCACTTGCCCGACATCCGTTTTAAATCCCCCATGACACTGATGGTGCCGGCCGGCGTCACCGGAACGCCTTTCGGTGTGCGTTTAGCCGATGGTTTGTGCTGGGTCCCGGCCCCAGTGACATAACCGACCCCGCCGCCCAGAAAAATACGGGTGCCGATGCCGATCGTTCTATAGAGGGGGTCATTGAAGAGTGGACTCAACTGCCCGGCCGAGCAGAAGTTGGCATTGGCCGCCCGGGGTTTAAGTGTCCCCATATAGGTATAAATGGTCTTATTGGAAAGATTGACAGCGCAGTTGTAGTTCTGGTAGCCGTTGCGCGGGTTGAACAGGGAAGCATAGGGGAGATCCTTGAGGGCAATTTCCTTTTCAAGGTACGTGCGCGGGTAGCAGTCGGTGCCATACCCCGTGGCTTTCAGGTGGACGGTTTTGCCGGCCACAAGATCCTGGAGGACATGCCCTCCCCCATAGCGGAATTCCCCGGGATAAACCCGGTTGAGCGGATCGTCTTCGCAGGGCTCCGTGACACCCAGATAGCAATCCACAGCGGCGATCCCCCCGTAGGCCGGCACATTGTTGAACCACACTTTGGACGCCTTTATCGTCGGCGCGGCATGGCCGAGGTTGAGAAACGCGCCCGAAGAGCACATGGGGGCAAACGTGCCGGTGGTCACGACATCCACATGGCGGGCCGCCTCTTCGGCCCCTTCGTCACGTACGATGTCGATCATTTCCTCGGCGGTAACCACCACCACATCTCCGGATTTGATTCTCTGATTGATTTCTGCGTATGTTTTGGTGACTTTGTGTTTCCGCATGGCGCGAAGAAGCCCCTTTCTCCTATTTCGAAGGGCCGAGGTAACGAATCCCGATTTTTTGAAATTCCCGGCGGGTCGAGCCGCCGCCGGGTTCCCCTGAGAAAATGCCCGCGGCCCAGGCTAATTTTTAGAACCGGCAGCACGGGCCACCAGTTTCATTTTGTTCAGGATATTGTTCTTGATCCAGTGGCTATCCCACCATTCGACCGGATTCACAAAGGTATCATTGACCATGATGCCGAAATGCAGATGGTCGCCCACGGCCAGCCCTGTAGCACCGGTGTTGCCGATAATGTCGTTTTTATTCACCCGATCACCCGCCGCGACCGCCATCGAACTCAAATGGGCGTATTGGCTGAACAGGCCAAATCCATGATCGATGACAACGACATTCCCATAGATACCCACCCGGCCGGCAAAGACCACCCGCCCATTGTTGGCCGCCGGAACGGGGGCCTGTTGCAGGGACGCCAGATCGGCCCCCAGATGAACCTGGCGATCGATCACGGCCCCTTTATAACGGTAGACCCGATGATCTGCGAAACGCGCACGATTGGCCGCTTTGGGCAACCTTGTAAAAGCACCGTCCCACATCATCTTCGGCACCGTTTGATGCCCCAGGCCAGTCAGGAGGACATAGTTGTCTTTGCGCATGTCGCGATTGACCGCCAGGAAAACGTCCTTCGGGTCTGTTGCGGATTTTCCTTCCGCCGCCAAAAGCGGTTTCATTCGATCCTGAATGAAGGTGTCGGATATTTTCAGGACGTCCTGGCGGAAAGATTTCGACCGGATACGGCAGTGAAAGCCCATCTTGGTTTGATTGCCGGCCAGATCGGTCGCCGATGCCAGAACCGCCGTATCGGTGCCCTGGTTATAGGCCACCGCAAAAAAGGCGCACATGAGTTTGGGATCTTTGTCCCCCGCGGGATATCCCGGGTAAAAGTGGCCGCCCACCTCGACCCCGTGGCGCGTACAGGTCTCTGAAAGCCGGTAGACGACGACACCGCTACCGCCCTGGTTGACATAGTGCAGACGGCTGAGGACTTCGACTTGCGGTGCGCGGGTATCCACCACCATGGGCAGTTCCACGACCGCCAAGTTGCCATGCCACCAGTTGCGCCAGGAAAAATCGCGGACTTCGATACGCATCTGGGCTTCGCCGTCCTTCAGGGAAAGACGCGCCGCGTCGATGGACACGGGAAGCTGATGGGCCATGATACCACTGCCGCCCCCTAACATGGACCCTTCAAATTGGAAGTCCTCCAAAAGGGTTTCATGTCCGTTCTGGGTCAGGGTGACGCGAATGCGCTGCAGACCGCGGCCGCGTTCGGAAATATCCAGCACGATGTCCCGCGGTGCGCCGATAAAAGGTTCCGTCATGTTGTGGGTCACTTCCGGCGTACGGCCCTCCAGCCGCATGGCGACAAGGGTTCCCGCCCCAATCAAAGGTACGAGAAGCACCACCAGAAGTACCCAGCGAATTGTCGATTTCTGTTTCGATTTCACGCCGTTCACACCATTCCAAGGTTAATTTTAAGGCGTTAAGCTAACAGGTAACGTATCGATAATCAAGGCAAAGTTTCGATTCTTGACTTTTAGCACCCCCCGGGGTAAAGGGAAGCTTCGATCGATTTTCGGCCCCTGACGAATGGGGGGAATGCCGCTGGGCATTCCCTCGGGCAACGCATCTCACACCCCATTCGAAACCAAGCCCAACAAGGTCCAGCGAAGTTGCGGTCCCGTCTAAAAAGCACAGCGGGCCGGATATAGAAAACACCAGGCCGTATCGCCGGAAAAAAGGGGTCATGTTACCCGCTAAAAAGCTATTGAAAACGATTCTGGTGATTGGCATCGCCCTGATTTTAGGCCTGCTGATCACCGTTTTTTTGAAATACCGGGAATATTCCGATAACCCGGCCAAGCTGGTGGAAGCCATCCCGGAAGGTACGGACATCGCTCTTGATGACATCCAGCACACCGCCGTAAAGGACGGCCGCAAGGAATGGAGCCTGAAGGCTGCTTCCGCCCGCTATAGCGACGATGCCAAAGAAGCCCGATTCGACGATGTGGAGGTCATTTTCTTTATGGAAAACGACCGCCAGGTGATGGTAAAAGGCCGCCAGGGAAGCTTGGATACCCAAACCAACAATATCGAAATCTCCGGTGATGTCATCGTCCGGGATGCGGATTACCAGCTTGAAGCACAAACACTCTTTTACGACCACGGCCAACGCAAGCTCAATGTGCCGGTGCCGGTAAAAATTTCGGGACAGGCCTTTGAATTGCACGCCGATAAAATGACCGTAGACCTGGCCTCGGAAACGGCCGTTCTGGAAGGCGCGGTAAAAGGATCCTTCAGTGAAGACAATACAATCCTATGAAAAAAGCCGTGGACGGGTGGTAACCATATTGGGCCTGCTGTTATTTTTGGTTTTTGCGGCCGGCCCTGTAGAAGCGCAGCAAACGCCCCTCTCGTCGCCCTTGAACAGCAAGGAAAAAATTCAGATATCGGCCGACAGGCTGGATGCCGACAATCGCAGCCGCACCTTTGTTTTCAAAGGCAGCGTGAAGGTGGTTCAGGGAACGACGACCATCACCTCGGACCAGCTCAAAGTCTGGTACCAGGGTGATGCGAACCAAGGGGCTGACGCGTCGACCGGCAACACGCGCATTCGCGATATTGAAGCCAGCGGCAACGTCACCATTCTGTTCGACGGACGGACGGCCAAATCGGATAAGGCGCTCTATTCCACCAGCCAGGAGACATTGACGCTGCTTGGCCAAACCGCATCCATCATCGATGGCAAAAACACGATCAAGGGGACCAAGATCACCCTTTACAGGGCCAAGGATCGCATTACAGTTGAGGGTAGTAAGAAAGAACGCGTAGAGGCGGTCTTTTTCCCAAGCGACACGGATGCCGATTGAGGGCCAAAAACGAAAAATCGGGCAAAAAACGGTATTGATGCCCCTATGAGCAAGTGAAATCATGCCCCTTCTGGCAATCGACAATCTAGAAAAAAACTACAGTGGACGAAAAGTCGTTAACGATGTTAGTATGTCCGTAGAAAGTGGAACGGTTGTCGGTCTACTAGGCCCTAATGGTGCGGGAAAAACGACCACATTCTATCTGACGGTCGGCATGGTGACACCGGATGCCGGGACGGTACGTATCGACGAGGAGGAGGTTACCCATGACCCTATGTATATCCGCGCCCGCAAGGGCATCGGCTACCTCCCCCAGGAAACATCAGTCTTCCGTAAACTGACGGTGCGGGACAATCTCATGGCCATTTTGGAGACCCTTCCACTGAGCAGGGACGCAATGAACCAGCGGGCGGACATGCTGTTGGAGGAACTCGGCATCCAGCACCTCGCTGCAAGCAAGGCCGCGGTCCTGTCCGGGGGGGAAAAACGACGGTTGGAAATTTCGCGCACATTGGCCACCGATCCGGCCTTCATTCTTCTGGACGAACCTTTTGCCGGTGTCGATCCGTTGGCCGTGATCGACATCAAAAATATTGTCAAACACTTGCGTACCCGGGGGATCGGGGTATTGATTTCGGACCACAATGTGCGGGAGACACTGGAAGTTTGCGATCGGGCCTATATCCTGAATGATGGCCAGGTCATTGAAGACGGGCCGCCGGATAAAATCATCGCCAGTAAAACGGCCCGTAAAATCTATTTGGGGGACGAATTCCGCTTATAGTATGGCACTCGAACTCAGACAGCAACTGAAGCTCACCCAGCAACTCATTATGACGCCACAGCTCCAGATGGCGATCAAACTCCTGCAATTGTCACGGCTGGAGCTGCTGGAAACCATCAATCAAGAGCTGGAAGAAAACCCGGCCCTGGAAGAGGTCCAGGAATCTTTACCGGAAGAAAGAACCGAAGAGCCGGCGGCCGAAAACCCGGCCGAAGCCGAGTTGGACGCCAAAGAAGTCACCGTCGAAGAAAAATTGACGGAAGAAATCGACTGGAGCAACTACCTGGATGAGTACAATTCCGTCGGGCGGACCAGTTTCGAATCGGAAAATCGCGACGCACCCCGTTACGAAGCCTTTGTCTCCAAAAAAGAATCGCTCTTTGATCATTTGATCTGGCAGCTGGCCATGAGCATCCCGGATGATGCCGACCGGGAAATCGGCAGCCTGATCATCGGCAACCTCAACAAAGACGGCTATCTGGATGTATCTGTGGAAAGCATTGCCGAGACGGCCGGTGTTCCTGCAGAACATGTCGAAAACCTGCTCGAATTGATGCACTCCTTCGATCCGATCGGTGTTGCCGCCAGAAACCTCAGCGAATGCCTGCTGATCCAGGCCCGTCACATCGGTGTCGATACCCCGTTGGTCGTTGATATCGTCAATCATCATCTCAACCATCTCGAGAACAAAAACTACAAAGCCATCAGTCGGGCGCTCAAGGTGAAATATGACGATGTCCTTGAGGCGGTTAACATCATTCGCAGCCTTGAACCGCGTCCCGGTCGGCAATTCAGCGATGAAACACCCCAATATATCATTCCCGATATCTATGTTTATAAGGTCGAGAACGAATTCGTCATCGTATTGAATGACGACGGCATGCCCAAACTGAGGGTCAACGCCCTCTACAAGAAATCCTTGTCCAAAGGGGAAAAACTGCCCGGCGACGCCGAGAGCTTTATCCAGGATAAAATGCGCTCGGCCGCCTGGCTCATCAAAAGCATTCATCAGCGCCAAAAAACAATCTACAAGGTGATGGACAGCATTCTGCGGTTCCAACGGCCTTTTTTCGACCAGGGAATCGCCCATCTCAAACCCATGGTATTGAGGGATGTGGCCCAGGACATCGAAATGCACGAGTCCACCATTTCAAGGGTCACGACCAATAAATATGCCTACACGCCGCAGGGACTGTTCGAACTGAAATATTTTTTCAACAGTTCCATCAGGAAAAGTCACGGTGGCGAAATTGCTTCGGCAAGCGTGCAGCAAAAAATCAAAGACATCATTGCCAACGAGAACCCTCGGAAACCTTACAGTGATGATAAAATTGCCAAATTGCTAAAGGAGGCCAATATCAGCATCGCGCGCCGGACAGTGGCCAAATACCGTGAAATTCTTGGTGTCCTGCCTTCCAATAAACGCAAGCAAATATAAGGAGGACATTTATGCAAACATCGGTTACATTCAAAAATATTAACTCCTCCGATCATCTTAAAAGCTATGTCATGGATAAACTCGACCGCTTTGACCGACTGTTGGACAACCCGGCCGAGGCCAATGTGGTGCTCAAAGTAGAAAAGTTTCGCCATATCGCCGAAATCAGCGTTTCCGGTGACCGTATGAACATCAATGGCAAAGAAGAAACCGAAGACATGTATTCGGCCATTGACATGGTGCTGGACAAGCTGGAAAAACAAATCAAAAAAGGCAAAGAGAAGGTACGTGAAAGGCGTTCCAAATCACGCGGCAAAGTGAAGTTGGCGGATCTGGCCGCGTCAGGGGACGATGACATATCCCAACAGGTCAAGGTGACCCATATTGAATACAAGCCCATGGATGTTGACGAGGCTGTTCTTCAAATGGGCTTGACCACCGAAAATTTTCTTGTTTTCACCAACGCCCGAACGGACCAGATCAACGTTCTTTATCGCCGCAACGACGGTGATCTGGGGTTGATTCAGCCCCAGGTTTAATCCCAAAAATCAGGACAATTTAACGTGCTGTTTACTTGACCATGAAAATTCTCGACGTACTAAGCCGCGATGCCATATGTGCCGACCTTAAGGCCCATGACAAAAAAGGCGTCCTGGAAGAACTGGCAACCCCGGTAGCCGAAGCTGCCGGGGTCAACCGTGACGAACTCGTTCGCGTCCTGATGGACCGTGAGCGTCTGGGCAGCACCGGTATCGGCGGCGGCATCGGCATCCCCCACGGCAAATTGAAAACGCTGCAAACCCTCGCGCTCGGCTTTGGGTTAAGCCGTGCGGGTGTTGACTTCGAGTCGATGGATGGCAAACCAACGCATATTTTTTTCCTGTTGCTGACCCCCGAAAATTCCACCGGTCTGCATCTCAAGGTGTTGGCCCGGATTTCCCGAATTCTCAAAAATGAACCATTCAAAGAGCAGCTGATGGCGGCCGCAACGCCAGAAGAAATCTATGCCGTCATTGAAGCCGAAGACGAAGAATTCTAACCGCCTGACGTTTCGATTAATGTGACGAATAAAAAACTCTTCATTATCACCGGACTCTCGGGTTCAGGCAAAAGTACGGCCATCGACGTGATGGAGGATGCCGGCTTCTATTGTGTCGACAACATGCCCGTATCCCTGTTGCCCAAGTTTCTGGAACTGCCGTTTCAACATGATGCGGATATCGCCGGTCTGGCATTTGTCATGGATGCCCGTGAAAAGGAATTTCTCAAAGCCTACACCGGTGTATTCGATGCCCTTCGGGAAGAGGGCCACGCGCTGGAAATTATTTTTCTGGAAGCGACTGAAAAGGAACTCCTGCAGCGCTACAGCCAAACCCGCCGCTACCACCCCTTTGACCGGGGGAAAAACCTGGTCGAGGGGATCCAGAAAGAAAAACAGGCATTGATGGGCCTGCGCTCATCCGCCGATCAAATCATCGACACCTCGGGCCTGACCGTTCATCAACTGAAAAAAAAGATCCGGGATCTCATCCAGCGCCACGATGCGACGCGGCTGCAGATTCAGGTCATGTCTTTCGGGTTTAAATATGGCCCGCCCCATCATGCGGATCTTGTGATGGACGTCCGCTTTCTTGCCAATCCCTATTTTCACCCCGACCTCAAAACCATGGATGGCGAATCAACGCGGGTAAGCGATTTCGTGATGGCGGACCCGAACAGCCGGCAATTTCTGGCCAAATATTTCGATCTGCTGGATTTCCTCGTCCCGCTCTATGAAAAGGAGGGGAAAGCCTACCTGACCATTGCCGTCGGCTGTACAGGCGGCCGTCATCGATCAGTAGCCATCGCCCGGGCTCTTTTTGAGCACATCCGCCACCAGGGGGCGGAGGTCGAAATAACCCATCGCGACATCAGGCGCCAGGATACCGAGACATCTTTTTCAAATCGTGAAACGTCTTGACAACTGCCAGTAACCCCCATCAGACCGCATCTGGTCAGGTCTTGCCATCCGATGCCGACATCGAGTGGGCGCCTGTATTCAAAATCGAGGTTGTCACATTCTTTTTGGGTATTATATTATATATCTTAAGGCAACGGCGCCTGACCCGTTTTCACCGAAGCGAACCAAAGCAACGCAAAGACTCATATTACACGTGACAAGGATACCATGATCGGAATTGTTATCGTAACGCATAGTCAACTGGGTGACGCCCTCATTGAAGCCGCCGAATTCATTTCAGGCAGCAAGCCTGAAGCGACCATGGCGGTTTCCATCGATCTCAACGAAAATGCCGAAAAGCTCAGGGGTAAAATTGCCGCTGCCATCAAAAAGGTTCGCCAACCCCAGGGCGTGCTCATCCTTACTGACATGTTCGGCGGTACGCCATCCAATTTGAGCTATTCCTTTCTTGAAGAAGGCAAAGTTGAAGTCATTTCCGGCGTAAATCTGCCCATATTGATCAAAGCCGCCAGTGCCCGGAAGGAAAAGGCCCTTGGCGACTTGGCCGTTACCCTTGAAGCATTCGGCAAACGCAGCATTTCTCTGGCCAGCAGCATCCTTAAAGGTAACACACGAGGGCATTGACCTTAGCCGTGTTTTCCGCGCCTGTCAGTCCAAACGATCTTGAGACCATCATCCGAATTGAACACGCGTCGTTTACCCAGCCATGGCAGCGTCAAGCGATTGTGGACGAACTCGCCTGCCCGGACGCCTTCCAATTTGTCGCGAAGGCTGCCCCCCTGCCCTGTTCGCAAGCGACAGCTGTGGGCTTTATATTTGTACGGCTGTTGACCGATGAAATGCACATCATGAAGATTGCCGTTGAACCCCAATGGCGCAACCGTGGTGCGGCCAGGGCCCTCCTGCTTGCCGCCCAGACAGAAGCGATGCGGCGCGGTTCCGTCACGGCCCTGCTGGAGGTTCGATCTTCCAATAACGCCGCCATCCGATTTTATGCCAAATCCGGCTACCAAACGATTGGTATCCGGCCCAACTATTATCCACCGGCCGGGGAAACCGCCCTGGTCATGTCCAAAAGCCTCAAGGAGGAGCCATGAGCATTAAACTTGCCATCAATGGATTCGGCCGCATTGGCCGTGTCGTCTTCAGAGCTGCGCTCAAACATCCCGACATCGAGGTGGTGGCCATCAACGATCTCACGGATACTGCCACCATGGCCCATTTACTTACTTACGACTCCGTGCATGGCAAACTGGCCGCCGAGGTCACCCATACGGAAAATGAAATCATTGTGGATGGCCGTCCGGTTGCGTTCACCGCGATTAAAGATCCGGCCCAGCTGCCGTGGAAAAAGCTGGGGGTTGAAATCGTGGCCGAATGCACCGGGCTTTTTCGCGACCGCGAAAGTGCCGCCAAACACCTTAGCGCCGGAGCGCGCAAAGTCATTATCTCCGCGCCGGCCACGGACCCCGACGGCACCATCGTCATGGGGGTCAATTCGAGCCAGTACGATCCCAGGCAGCATGACATCATCTCCAATGCCTCCTGCACCACCAACTGCCTGGCCCCGGTGGCCAAAGTGCTGCTGGAAAACTTCGGTATCCGCAACGGGCTGATGACCACCATCCACGCCTATACCGGCGACCAGCGCCTGCTGGACTTTCCTCACAAGGATCTTCGGCGGGCCCGGGCCGCGGCGCTGTCGATGATTCCCACCACGACGGGCGCCGCCCGCGCCGTTGCCCTGGTGATTCCCGAGCTGGCCGGCAAGCTGAACGGACTGGCTATTCGCGTGCCCACCCCCAATGTATCCATCGTGGATCTCGTGGTATCGGTCGAGAAAACCGGCATCACCGAGTCCGATGTCAATGAAGCCCTGAAAACCGCCGCGGCCTCCACCCTGTCCGGCATCATGGGGTACAGCGAAGCACCCCTGGTGTCCACCGACTACAACGGCTCGGCCCTCTCCTCCATCGTCGATGCCCCGACCACCTATGTCATCGACAACATGGTCAAGGTGCTGGCCTGGTACGACAACGAAAGCGGATACTCCCATCGGATGATTGATCTGGCCGCCATGGTGGGTGCCCAGTTGTAGCCCCTGGCGCTGATGTCATATTCGGCTCTCTTTCTGTCCCATCCATTTCGAGGAGGATAAAACGATGTCCCAGCGCAAGCCCCTTATCGCCGGAAACTGGAAGATGTACAAAACCGGCCCCGAAGCCGAGGCGACGGCAAGCCGTCTGGCGGAGCTGGTCGGCAAGGATGAATCCGTAGACGTTATGATTGCGCCGCCATTTACGGCCCTGGCCCTGGTGGATCGTGTCCTGAACGCCTCCCCCATCGCCCTCGGGGCACAAAACCTCCACTGGGAAGCAGAAGGTGCCTTCACTGGCGAGATATCACCCGACATGCTCAAAGCCGCCGGATGTACTTACGTGATTATCGGCCATTCCGAACGGCGTCAGTACTTCGGCGAAAGTGACGAGGGGGTCAATCGCAAGGCCAAGGCGGCCCTGGCAAACGGATTGAAGCCCGTGATCTGCATCGGCGAAAGCGAGTCTCAGCGTGATGCCGACGAGACCTTTTCAGTGCTTGACAAACAGGTTCGATTAGGGTTAGAAGGATTACCTTTGCGCGGCCCGGAAGACTTAGTTGTCGCCTACGAGCCGGTCTGGGCCATCGGAACAGGAAAAACCGCCACCAAGGATCAGGCTCAGGAAGTCCACGCCTTCATCCGGAAGCAGCTGGCGCATTTTTTTGGCCAGGACATGGCCGCGGGCATCCGCATTTTATACGGTGGCAGTGTTAAGCCCGACAACATCGCAGCCCTTATGGCCATGCCGGATATTGACGGTGGACTCGTTGGCGGGGCCAGCCTGAAACCTGAAATTTTTGCCGAAATCATTCAATTCGGCGCATGAGAACATTGAAATAATTATGTCTATTCTCGTTATTGTTTTACACATTATTGTCTGTCTCGCTCTCATCATGATCGTTCTGCTGCAGACCGGCAAAGGGGCTGATATGGGAGCCGCTTTTGGCGGTGGTTCCAGCCAGACCCTCTTCGGCAGCACAGGCGCCAGCACCTTCCTGGGGAAAGCCACCACGGTGGCCGCGGTGGTGTTCATGCTCACCTCCCTCGTGCTGGCCTACATGTCCGGCAACCAGACCGCCAGCACGATCATGGAAGACAGCCCGGCACCGATCGAACAACCGGCCTCCGCTCCGGCAGCGACCGACGCGGGAAGTGCCAATAACGCAGCACCGGCAGACAACAATTAAAGGGCATCAAGCTTTTGTGCCGAAGTGGTGGAATTTGGTAGACACGCTATCTTGAGGGGGTAGTGGGCCACGCCCGTGCCGGTTCAAGTCCGGCCTTCGGCACCATAGGTTAAAAAGACGAGCGATTTCAGGTATTTGCCTGGGTCGCTCGCGCTTTTTGGGCCGGATATGCGATTATATGCGATTGCCGTACAACCGCCCCGCCTTCGCCGCCGTTAACATCCCCGCCTAAAGCCGCGTCCAACTGCCCCCGACCCTCCCCCGGAATCCAGTGGCCATAGGTGTCCACCGTCATGGAAATGGAGTGGTGCCCGAGCTGCTTCTGCACATAGGCCGGACTCTGGTGGGCCATCAGTAAACGCGTGGCATAGGTGTGGCGCAGGTCGTGGGGATTTCGGATCCGCAGTCCCGCGGACGCGCAGATTTTTTTCATCTGGTACTGCACCTTGCGCTGGCTGTAAGGCCACGGGCCACCCTTCTCTTTCGGATCCTCAAAGAGCAGATCCACCTGTCCGCCGCGACCGTTTCTCAGGCTATTTTTCTTGAGGTAGGCCAGATAGCCGTGCAACTCCTCGCACCAGAAGGTGGGCAGATCCACCAGGCGTTCCTTGTCGGATTTGGGCGTTCTGAACTGGCGACGCTTGAAACTCTCGGTCACCAGATAAGTCAGGTTCACCAGATCCAGGTTACCTCGCCGCATGGCCAAGGCCTCCCCCAGCCGCAATCCCGCAAAAAGCATGGATTTTAGAATCATCTGCTGGGTACGGTTGCACAGCTGAGCCGCCTTGGCCAGAAAGACGTCACATTCGGCCGCGCTGAAGGGGTCGGCCTTTTTCAGGTTTCGGCGATTTTTGGGCGGCAGGATGCGCTTTAAAAGCCCGGCAGCCGGGTTGCCGCGAATCATCTCATCATCGATGGCCTCGTTGAAGACCCCGCTGATAACGGCATGGATGGTCTCCACGGTGGCCGGGGATTTGGTCTGGTAGACCCCCGCCAGGAAACCCTTAATTTCCCGGCGGCCCACCTGGTCGATAGGCTTCTTGAAACAGGCCGCTTTCTCCAGATACATGCGCTTGACCTCTTCGTAGCGCTCTTCCGTGCCATCCTTCCATTTCTTGCAACCCGCCCGGTACCACTCGTGGGCATAATCAATAAAGGCAGGCAGCTGGTTTTTCTGATCTTCCTCGCGCTGGTGAACGACCCCGCGGTCCTTTTGAGCCGCGATGGCCTCGGCCAGTTTGATTGCATTGATCAGCCCTTCCCGGCCCTCGCCCACCGTCTTGTTTTTACGCCGGCCGTTCTTTTCCAGATACACGGTCCACTTGCCGCGCCGGTCCTTGCGGACCTGGATGCCGCGTCCAACATAGTAGTTCTTGCCGTATTTCCCAATCTTGGAACCGGCTTCGTATTTTCGCCAGGGCATCTAAGCCTCCTTTCCTCGTACCACCCTGGCAGCATAAATCGCGGCTACCACGGTAACAGAACTCAGGCCGGGAATCAAACACCCCTCAATTGGCCAGCAACGTGGCGGCAAGCTCGTCAACAGTATCGATCCATTTGTCTTTAGCGACCACCTTGAAGCGGGCCTCCAGCCACTGGCGGGCCTCTTCAGGGTCCACCAGGATTTTGCGCTACAGGCGCAAATGGGGCATGCCCTGGTTCAGGTATTTACGTAGGGTCGGCACGGAAAGAGAGGTTTGTTTTGCGAGCGTCTTCAAGTCGATTAGTTGCATGTAGTCGTCTCCTGAACGGGATAAGGTTGCCCTCCGGCCACCCCCGTGGCAGGTGGGATCTTGACCGCTTCTGCTTCGTTGGCGCTGGAGGATTCATCCCAATCATGAAAAATTGAGCCGAAAAGTTAAGTAACGCTATTAAAAATACCTTAGCCTCTAGCATTGACCAAAAGGATCGATCGGCACGCAACCGACGAAATCGCCTGAGGTCTTCGCTGTCGCTGGAATCAGCCAACGGACACAGAGGCCGGGCTATGTGTAAGGGGGTGGCGCGCGGTATGGATGGATTGATGGATGGGGTTCTGCTTTTGATTGTCGCGCGCGCTTTTTTCTAATAGGTGGCTAAAGCCGTCTTTCAACCCGGCTGTTTACCTTCAAGGTGTCGAGTTTTGGGTGGAACGACGACCAAATCCCCGGATTCCTTTTCGGAAATCGGCTCGATCGATGCGAATACCTTGCCTCGCTTGGTAACCAGGGTCCGCTGTTTAGTGTAACCCACCTCGTTCAGCGTGCGAAAAAGATCTTTCTGTAAATCCGAGACCGAAACCACGTTTTCATAACGGGTTTTGATCTTTTTACCGAGGCTTACGATTTGTTTTTTCATTCTTTTGCTCCTGTAACGTCTATGAGAGATTTGGCAACATCATGGCTGCTTGTCGATTCGGTGAGGTTTTTGATTCCCAGCAACGCCATATCTTCCAGAAAATTCTTGTCTATTGTCTTTGATAACCCCAACAAGGCCATCGTCGTTATCTGGCTCAACCGTCCTACGGGGGAGATATGAGTGACCCGGTCAGATTTACCGGCCGCAAATTCCTCGATGCGGCTTAACCATTCATCAACATTCAATTCATCTTTCTTCGAAGGGTCTAGCCATTCCGGGGGCCATTCAAACTTATTCGCCACCTTCAAAAGTTCCTGTTCAAGCACCTCGAGGACTTGTGAATAAAGGTCGGAATCGCAAAAAACGGCTTTAACTAAATTGTCATTGAGCATTACCAGCCTCCTTCCAGCGTCGGTACGAAGTCTTTGTAATTGGGATGTGTCATCAAATCTTCCGCCGAGATTAAGGCCGCGACGGGCTTACCGCTCCGAACGATGTACGCGATTGCGCCCTTGCTAACCAAATCTACAATGTTACCCATCCATTCCGAAAGATCCTGTTCCGTTACTTGGATTTTGGGGACGCTGCCTTCAAAATTACAAATAGTCATGCAGTAACTCCTATTTTAGAATAAGACATTTTGTCGGAGGCCATTCCCCCGATTTCTGATACATATATGGGATTATAGTCCTTCCAGGTTAAGTAAAACGTCATACTTTTTCTGCATTGCTGAAACTTCTTTTCATTTGATCCGAGAATGTTGACACCATTTTAAACCGAACCAGGTGCAGCCAGTCTTCCAGTACAGGAGCATTGGTAATGCCGCTCACCAAAGTACTGCCAAGAGCCTCTGCGCGAATTTTTGAAAAGGCATAATCTTGTTGCGGGAATGGAGATCGGTTTTCAGCATGATCGGGCGCCGCGGTTTTTACTGAGATAAACGTCATCCTCGGCAAGGTCACGGTGAATCATGGGAAGGCTGCAGGCGTCATGGTAGGAAGCGTGCAATACGAGAATCGTAGTTACCAAGGCCCTATTCTCTCGGGTTCGGTAGCTTCCTTGTCGCTTTAGTCAGACGCAATATCCTTAGCAGGAGACATTGCGCAAAATGCACGTGTGGCCTGCCATAACCTCTTCACCATCCCATCCCCGCATATCCAGTGTTATATCAAACCAGTTACAGGCAACCCATTAGGTATAGCGTAATCAAGGTATTCGTCTCGAAAACATATATTAAGGGATACTCCAAGGTATTTTCGAGATTCGCTATCTGAGTCGCTCGCAGATTTGACGCCAAATCGTTCCAGATCCTGTGCGAGCATTTTGTGCGTAAAGGGTCCAAAGATAGCCATGGTATCCGCCCAATATTTGCAGGCTTGGTATAATGTGGGTTCGGGGATTTGCATCCGTGGATCCAGTTCACAACATTCCTGCACGAATTCAGCCATCAGATCTTTCTCAATGGGGTTCTCCCAGTCAATCCCTTTCAGCACCTCCAGGAAATCTGGTGATAGCTGCCGGAAGTAGGCTCGTGTACCTTCGTCCACTTCCTCAGCATTCTCGAGGTATTTCGGAAATAGGCTAATATCAACATATACTTCGTCTCTCATTGTCATTAATCTCCAATTAAAATGTAAAGTGTTGTTTAAGATAAATGCGGCATCCGGTTTCTCAGTAGAAATCATTGCCACTGCAAACAAAATATAGAGATGGTTATTCCAACTCCGGCGTCTCTTACCAATTTAACGACAGTGCGTGTCCATTACCGTAGTCCCGACTATGTCAGTTAACCTTTTAGCGGCGGCCCCCTGCCTTTGCTGGTTAAATTCGTCATGGTTTAAATCCTCGCTGAAATTATGGCTTCGCCGGCAGGCCTTTTCTCCCGGCACTCGCTTTAATAGATGGTCTCCTGAACCCAAATTTTAAGTAAGACACCTAATTTTTTTGAAATTTTTATAATACTGTTTTTATTAGATAATTCAAATTTTGGCAGTGTCCGCGCAAAAAAATCATGAAATAACTGGATTGCTCGCCGGTTCAATACTCCCTCTATGTCGGCGGAATCACAGCCATCTGTCTGGAGACAAGCCTCAGCCCCCCATTGTCTATGTAAAGTGGGAAAATACACCAATGAAAGGGAAGCGCGCTGCAACTGATTAAAATGGGCCGCAGGGCACATCACAAATCCGTCAGGGATACGATAGACTCACTATCCCCAAAGTACGGGCTTCCAGATAAGTTCGCTAGTCAGCAATCATTCTGAGTGTAAAAAACGTAATCAGGGCAGGATAAATTCACTGCAGAATTACATCAACAACACCGGCTCTGATGAAGACTACTGCATTCACCAAAAATCCGAGGAAAACATATGCACGTGTTCACCTTTGACGGGAAGGTGACACTCGAAAATAATATCCGGATATTAGGAATCTGTTCTGAAGAGGGGTGGGGGGGGTGTCAGCGGCTTGCCACTCAATGTCTCTCGAGGTTATGGCAATTCCGTCCTTTCTGCAACCGAGGTCGTTATAGTTGATCGTACTGCCAATTCAAAAACCTGTTCGATTCTGGTTATAAGATTACGAGGGAACCTATAGATTGACAACGAATCCATCAGTGACGGCAACCGCAGTCGCCCTATACACCAAAGTCTTCCCTGGTAGTTCTGGACGACGACAACACCCCCGTGACCACCAGCTTGATCGTGGCCAAGAAGTTCGACAGACGGCATGATAATGTACTCCAAGGAATCGAAACCCTTGAATGTTCACCAGATTTTAATCTCCTGAACTTTCAGGAAATCTCTTACACGGACGACAAGAACCGTACCTACAAGGCCTACAACATGACCCGGGACGGGTTCGTGTTCCTGGTCATGGGCTTCACCGGCCCGAAGGCTGCCAAGTTCAAAGAGGCCTTCATAAACGAGTTCAATCCAAAGCTTCCCTGTTCGCCATGGATGCCTCCCGATTATCGCCGCTTTTTTCATAGCCGAGAAGTTTGGCAAGAGGCACAAGAATGTGCTTAAGGCAATTGAACGCCTTGATTGTTCAAAGGATTTTGGAGAGCTGAATTTTCAGCCCTCTAACTACTGGACAAAACTAGGAAAAAAGAAACCCTCCCATAATTTAACCCGTGATGTGTTTGTATTCCTGACCATAGGATTTCGTGACAAATCTGCCGCTCAGTTCAAAGAGGCCTTCATTAACGAGTTCAACCGGATGGAACAGCACATCCATTGCATAAATAGACGCTGAAGACCGCTCCCCTACCCTTTTTAGCCTCCAATCATATTTTACCGTTTTTTAGCCCAGAAAGGAGACATGCTTATGAACCGTGAGTTACTAGAGCAACCCTTCGACCCCGCCCAGATTCGCCAGCGGCAGGGGCACTTCGGCAACCTGCTCGACTATGTTGAAGGCCATGCCGTTATCCAGCGCCTGAACGACGCCTTGGACGGTAACTGGAGTTTCGAGGTGGTCGAGCACGGTGTGATTGAGGAACATGGTGAAGTCCTGGTGCTGGGACGCCTGTCCACCGAAATCGTCACCAAAACCCAGTTCGGATCCAGCGTCATCACCCGTGCCAAAGAAACCGGTGATGTGATCTCCCTGGCCGACGATTTCAAGGCCGCGGCCACCGATGCCCTGAAAAAATGTGCCACCCAACTGGGCGTTGGCCTCTATCTTTACAAGAATGGCAACGGTTCGGGAAAGGATCTGTCCATCCCCGGAAAGCGGAGTGGTAACGGCTACAAGCCAAACGGCAACGGACGCCTATCATCCAAGCAGCACAGTTACATCCTGCGCCTGATCGGTGAGGCCGGCATTACTCGCGAGGATTTTGATCGCCAATGCGTCGAACGTTTTGGTGCCGGCCTCGATCATCTCAGTCGGGCAAATGCTTCCCAAGTGATCAACCAGTTCGTATCCCAGTAAAAGAAAGGAGGTGACCTATCGGTGGGAAGACGCCAGCAGTTGAAAGTGCTGACTGCTCAATTGCATGTCAGTCACAGCCAGATATCAACCTATCTTGCCTGCTCGTTAAAATACCGTTACCGCTACGTAGAGCGCAGGCCTTTAGAACGCCGCGGCATTGCCCTCCCCTTTGGCATTGCTGTTCACAATGCGGTTGAACACTATTACAGATCCTTGAAAGAAACCGGATCCCCGGCGCCCTTGAACTACCTCACGGAGCTCTTCTCCGACACGCTTGCCCAGGGAGTCGGAGCCACCGATGTGCCGATTGTGTTCAACAAGGCCCTGCCGGACATCGATCAGGCTCATGATCGAGGTTGCAAAATGCTCGAAGTCTTCGTAGCGGACCAACGTGGATCGACGGACAAAATCATTGGTGTCGAATTGCCGCTTTCAGCTCCGCTTCGGGGCACGGATGGCCAGGATACCGGTTTTCAGCTAATCGGCATCATCGATTTGTTGGTTGAGGACGAAAAAGGGCGCCTCACACTAGCGGACCTCAAGACTGCAGCCAAATCTAAGAACCAGAAAGACGTCGATGCCGACCTTCAGCTGTCCGGGTACGCCTGTCTGCTCGAGACCAATGGTTATATCCTGCCAAACGCACCTGTGGAAGGCAGGCTGGACGTACTCATGAAAACCAAGAGCCCTAAACTTGTGCGCTATCATAGCCGGCGCACCGTTGATGAACGAAGGCGGTTTAAAAAAATCGCCGCCCATGTCCTGCACAGCATCGATGCCGGAGTCTTCATCCCCAACCGCGGATGGCTCTGCACCGACTGCGAGTATGCCGACGCCTGTGCCGTGTGGCACATGACATAACCGTAAACGACATACCTAATCCCCTACTCCACTATACCCGGATCATCAGTGATGATCGCGGGTCTTTTTGTTTCTGGAGGGAACAACCACATGAAACCAAGTCAATTAAGAACGCTTTTAGAAAACGCCATAACGGCACGCACGCCGGTCCTGATCAAAGGAGCTCCCGGTGTTGGTAAAACCGACCTTGTCACCCAGGCCTCCGAGACTGCCGGTGCGGATCTCGTCATCAGCCATCCCGTGGTGGACGAGCCCATCGACTACAAAGGGCTTCCCGCCATACGGGAGGATCATGCCGAGTTCCTGCCCTTTGGGACTTTACGCAAACTGATCGATGCGGACAGGTCCACGGTCTACTTCATGGATGACCTGGGCCAGGCCCCACCGGCAGTGCAGGCCGCTGCCATGCAGCTTATCCTGGCCCGGCGTATCAATGGCTACCAAGTTGCGGACCAAGTCTGCTTCATGGCCGCCACCAACCGCAAACGGGACAAGGCCGGGGTTGCCGGCATTCTGGAGCCAGTCAAATCCCGCTTTGTCTCCATCGTGGAACTTGAGCCGGACGTTGAGGAGTGGGCTGCCTGGGCCGCATGCTATAACCTGCCACCCGAGTTGATCGCCTTTATCCGGTTCCGGCCCCAGCTCCTGTTCGATTTTACCCCCACGTCAGAGATGAAAAATTCCCCCTGCCCTCGCACGGTGGCCAACGTGGGTCGGTTGATGGCTATGGGCCTGCCGGAATCGTTGGAGTTTGAAGCCTATGCCGGTGCTGCCGGTGAAGGGTTTGCCGCCGAGCTCATGGGCTTTCTCAAGATCTTTCGACAACTGCCTGATCCAAAGCTGATCCTGATGGAGCCCGAAAAGGCCTATGTACCGGATGACCCGGCAACGCTCTATGCCATCTGTGCTGCCCTGGCCCGTCTGGCTGAGCCCGGCAACATGGATGCCCTCGTTGTCTATGCCGCCCATCTGCCTGAAGAGTTCTCAGTCCTGCTTTTAACCGACAGCGAGCGGCAAAACCCCTCAATCGTAAACACCCGGGCCTATGCCAAGTGGGCGGCCCGGCACCACAGCGTCATGACCTGACATAAAAAATAGAAAGGATAAATCTATGCCCTATGACATATCGGAAAAGGCCATGCTGGCTGCTCTTCAGATCCAGCAGTGGTCGGCACGTAAACACGACAAAAACGTCTCCCGGGAGGTGAATGCCCAGTACGGCGGTGAAGCCAATGCCGGCCGCTTCAACAAGGTGCTGGCTTCCAAGGAGGCGTTAAAGGACATCCAGGTGGTGGTGGGCAGTGCCCGCGCCTTCCACCAGGAGCAGACCCTTCCCTGGGGTGAGCGCGGCGAACGGTTGCTCCCCAGCCGGAACTACAGCGAGTATGCCCGTCAGATGCGGGCCCTGAAAGCCGAATTCGAGGCGGCCGTAGACAACTTCGTCAGGGGCTACTCCGAGGTGATCTTCGAGGCCCGCCGCATGCTGGGTGGCCTATTCAACCGTGAGGACTACCCGGAGGCTTCCGAGATCAGGCATAAGTTCGCCTTCCGCACGGTGATCACCCCTGTGCCCGAGGTGGAGGACTTCCGGGTCAACCTGGCAGCCGATGAAGTGGCGGCCATTCAAAGTGACATTGAACAGCGCCTGGCAGCGGCCAATGCCGTAGCCCACCGGGACCTCTGGCAGCGGCTCTTTACTGTGGTCGGCAACATGGTGGAACGACTTTCGGATCCCGAGGCGGTGTTCCGGGATTCGCTTGTCAGCAACATGGTGCGCCTGACCGAACTCCTGCCCCGGCTCAACCTCTATGACGACCCGCAGCTCGAGGCCATGCGCCGGCAGATCGAGGCGGATCTTTGCCGGCATACCCCGGAGGAACTGCGTCGGAACAACCATATACGGCAGCAGACCGCCCGTGCGGCTCAAAGTGTGCTGGATGCCATGAGCGGATACATGGAGGCGGCATGAGAACCATACATAAAATATCCTGGGCAAGAACCCAACTGCTGCTGGACTCCCCCTTCTTCGGAAGCCTCGCATTAAGATTGGTCATTATCGAGGACAACACCATGGAGACGGCCTATACGGACGGTGTCGTGCTTGCGGTAAACTCCGAGTTTGCCCAAAGCCTTTCCAGGAAAGCCACGATGGGATTGGTAGCCCATGAGGTGATGCACCTGGCCTGTCTGCACCACACCCGGCGTGACGGACGTGAGCCTGTCCGCTGGAACATAGCCTGTGACTATGCCATCAACCAACTCCTGGTTGAAGCGGGATTTGAGCTTCCTGAAGGCATGTTGCTTAATTCCTACTACGACGGTCGCTCAGCTGAATGGATCTATGAGCGGCTGCCTGCAAGACCAAATGATCTGGAAAATCCTCCCCCGGATCCGGGTAAAACCGGCGAGGTGCGTGACGCCCCGGTAAAGACACAAGACGCCTTCAAGCAGGTGGCAGCGCACTGGCGAGTGAACATCGCCCAGGCGGCCCAGCATGCCCAGTCGGCAGGCAACCTGCCCAAGGTAATAAGACGACATGTGCACAAGATGCTTGTACCTATCGTCGACTGGCAGGCGTACCTGAGGCTATTTATCGAACGCGTGGCCCGGAACAATTATGACTGGCTGCCGCCAAGCCGTCGCTACCTGGCATATGGGCTTTGTCTGCCGAGTTTACACTCACGAGATCTTGGCCGCCTCGTGGTGGCCCTGGACACTTCCGGCAGCATCGATTCCGTAACCCTCGATCACTTTGCCGCTGAAGTTTCATCGATTCTTGAGGAGTATGATACCGAAATCGATGTGCTCTACTGCGACAGCCAGGTGCAATTGCACGAGCATTTATCCAAGGAGGATTTGCCCCTCGATATGGCGCCGGTGGGTGGTGGTGGCACTGACTTCAGGCCCGTGTTCGAATGGGTCGCGGAGCAGGGTGTCGATCCTTCCTGCCTTATCTATCTGACGGACCTGGAGTGTCATCATTATCCCGAAGTCCCGCCCGACTACCCGGTTCTCTGGGTGCAGTGGGGTCAGGTCAAACGTGAAGCACCGTTTGGTGAGGTGATTCTTATAGATGCATAAGGAGGTGTCCATTGGCAGGTGAAGCGGAAGTGATCCAGGTGGCCGTAGAGGCCTTTAAAAAAGTCATGGTGCATGCCAAGGGAAATCCGGCCCAGATTGTTGCCGTTGGCGTGGCGGCAGGGTTTACCGCCGTGGCGGTTGGGATTGGCTATGGAGCCTATAAAGGAGGTGAGAAGGTGGCAGGGTTCTTTTCGGCACGATGAAGCATTGGTTGCAATGAAATACCCCCTCGAACCTAATTTGGAGAGGGGGTAACCCAACTATCTATTTTCAGGGGATCTGATCTGAGCGCTTAAAGTCTTGGTCAATTGGCCGATAAAACCCAGTGTTTCTTTTACCAGCAAGCGATCCTGCTTCGCCTTTTCTGTACAAAGCCCATGCTTCAAGGCATTACGGTTGCCTTTAATACCGCCAGGTCGGTATCGACCAGCGTGTATGCCACACAGCGAACTGCCTTTTAACGCCGGTCGTTTGCAGGGTAATCCCGTACTTTTTGCAATAGCCTGGCAACGCGGCAATTCGGAAAGATCCAATGCCTTTGCCCCGTTTTTTAAATACCATACCTTTTTACCACGCTTTGGATTCGACATATTTACCCCACCCCCCTATCCACGCTACCAATAATGGCATTCGCATCTTTCTCCACATGGACATGCTCGATGTGCATAAACTGTTTCCCGTTCCGTCTGTACTTGGCCAAGGATTCCATACCGCTTTTGTAGCCCCTGGTCAGCTTCATGGCGATGTTGGTGTATTTTTCGATGTTTTCCGGCCACCTTTCTTCGGAAGCCTTTTTTAGCATCTTCGAAGCCAGGTTGTGAATGGATAGAAGCTGAATGAGTAACTGCGCTTCGACCATCGAAGTCGGTTTCTGGGTGGCGACAAAGGCCAGCATAAAATTTATATTTTCTTGGTTCTCCGGTGTGTTGGGTATAAGGCCTCCTGTAAGTTGGTTAATAGCCACCGGCACTGGAATTGAATCTGGCACCCCTACGAACCTGCAAAACTCTTCTTGGTAAAGCTCAGGGTCCATGCCGGGATTAGCCGAAATAACACTGCTGGAGGTAGGTCTATGTTCTAATTGCATTAAAAGACCTCCTTATTAAGGCCTAGCAGTGCGGGTATTGGCGATGTCAATTTCAAACTCTCTATTGGCAGGTAATTAGCCAAATCAAGGAACAAACGGATAACCGCCGATCGGCTGATGTCGTTCCTAATGGCGGCTTCGTCAAGCAAAGACACCGTTGCTTCGTCCAAGCAGAAGCTGCAGCGAATTTTTTTCATCGATGATCTCCTTGTAGTAAATTTGTTTCTTCTCCGCTTAATAAATAATGCTACTCGGAGGCTATTTTTTGAAGAAAACAGGATGCAAATTTCCGGCTTAGATACCATCCCGAAATAGACCAAAAACCGTCATTCCAGATAGCTCCAGACTCGTATTGAAACAGAACCTGCTCGATGCAGGATCGGGCTGAATGCCGACATAATTATCTACTCCTACTCTACATATATGCAGACAGACAGAATCCGGAGGCTTTACAGGCGGCCTGCATTGCAGGGACTGATTTTTTGAAATTCGGATGCAGCGGCGGGGGATTATGCGGGTTTTCGGCTTTTACGAGCCCCCGGGAGCCTTCAGGCGAGTCCGGGGGCGGTATCAAGTATTCTAATACTCTAATATTCAGGATTTTCAACTACCTGTTTTCTTTCCATTTTCATTCCATTTTGCGTCAAGTAGCATAGGTATTTGCGTCAAGTAGCATAGGTATCCGCGTCAAGTAGCATAGGTATCCGCGTCAAGTAGCACAGGAATTTGCGTCAAGTAACGCAGGTTTCATCGGGGCTTACAATTTTGATTTCAACGACCTGATCAAGCAGCCGGCGTGTTTCCCACGGCCTTAGGCGGCTCTTGATGTATTCATGCACACTGCCTTGTATGCTGGTAGAGATCATCTCCCGATCAACTAAAAAATCTATGGCGCTTCCAAGGCGCTTCAGCGACCGATGAAGGGTGTTACGTCCGGGGTCTTCATTCACATAGAGCTCCCCGATGAGCGCTAAGTAGTCTCGAAGGCTCTTTTTAGCCCCAAAGTTCAGGTAGTGCGTTCCGCCAGGTATGACAAACAGCGAATACATCAGCTTTTTCGCGTAGGCCTCTGCTCCTCGTTGTCCTCGATGGTCAAATGCGATAATCGCTTGGTGGAGTTTGCCGATGAAATTATCATGTGCCCTGGACATGTTGTAGACCGCCCAGCTGCCTGGTTTTATCCGCCAGGAAGTTGGAAAGTACTGTTTTGTGAACCGATTGAAGTCTCGTCTATGAGGCTTGATAAAGGCGAAGGAACTCTCGTATGACTTAGAACCATCCCTGATATTCGCATCACGCACGTTTATTTGAAACTTACCCAGGTTTAGCACCTCCCGGTTGATTCTCTCGAGAAACGCCCATCGATCCTTCCCATAGGACTTGAAACCTTTGTAGCAGGCTATCTGCTTTGCTGTTAACGTGGCCTTCGTCTGCAAGGGATTGTCTGTTGGGGTTTGCTGGCAGGCAACGCACAAATGCCCGGCAATAGCCATCAGTACGTCGAGGGTAAGCAAATTCAAACCTTCAATGAAGGCTTCCTGGTCTAAACAGTCTGCAATGGTAACTGTGATGGTGCCGGCGTTCTGGAAGGCGGCTTCGTATGCAAGCCCGCCCGCGTGAACCTGCCATCCGTCCACTTTACCAGCAAATCCCCTTCCTCCAGCCATGATTGCTCGGGCCAGCACGCTGATCACGCTGTTATTGGGCACAGGAGCTGTCTCATTTCGAAAAATGTTGGCCACCTTCGGAAGATTCGGAGGTTTATCATTAGCCTTAATCTCCCGGCACTTGGCTGTAACCGCGTCAATCTTCGCTTCGAGGTCTTGATCTTCGAAGCTGAAGTCCAGCAACTCCCTGTGGTTCCACTCAATATCGTAGTTACTTTCCTCCAGATCCCAACATGCCATTGCCAAATCGTACAACTTGCCTTCGATCATCACTTCGCCTCCCCCCAGGTATCCCCAACTCCAGCTTCTACCAGCCCGGTTGTATGGGCTTCCGGGAACACCCTCAGCATCCCGTTAATCATAGCTCTCTCCAGTAGATCCTTGGCCTGTTCAGCATCTGTTGCCGCCACTTCAAGGACGATCTCGTCGTGTATGATGTTGACCATCTTGATATCCAGTCCTGAGGCTGCAATCTCCCTGTCCAGTTCGATTATCGCAGCAAGCATCACCTCTCCGGCGCTGCCCTGCACTGGGTAGTTTCTGGATTGAGTATGGGGCTTGTCGACCCTGATCTTGCGGCCCATCTTTGTCTCCACAAATCTGTATACAGCAGCACTTTTTTTGTTGTTATTCCCCCAGGCCTCTACTGCCGGATACTTTTCGAAAAAGGCTTGAATATTCTTCTTGGCTTCTCGCGGTGTCATCACGACATTATATTTATCCCGCGCATGGTTAGAGAGTCCTTGGCTTCCCATACCAAAAATGATCCCGAAGTTGACGGGCTTGGCTGCCCGTCTTTGCTCACCGCTAACATCGTCAGGCGGAATGCCCGCCATGGAGGCTGCCGTCAAACGGTGCAAGTCCTCCCCGTTGCGGTAGGCCTCAAGCATTGTGAGTTCTTTGGCCAACATGGCAAGGACTCTCAGTTCTATCTGGCTGTAGTCCGCGACGAGAATTTTCCTGCCGTTTGGTGCGCTGAACAAATCCCGGAACTCTTTCTCGTGCGGAATCTGCTGCAGATTCGGCTTGGAGCATGTGAACCTGCCCGTCTTGGCGGCTCCAAGACCGTACTCCGGATGGATTCGGCCCGTGACGGGGTTGATGTCGCTTAATAGCTTACTCCCAAAATTTTGAACCAGTGTCTGGAAGCGCTTATATCTAACCAAGGGTTCGACAACTTCGACGTGGGTGAATTTTTGGACTGCACGCTTATCAAGGCATAGATCATCCCCTTTCTCAGTTCGCGGCCACTTCTTAAGAATTTTTGGATCCAACACCTTTTTATAGTGGTCGGAGAGTTGCTTGTTGCTCGTCAAGCTGACATTTGGTCCCACAGCCGCTTTCAGTCGGATTTTCGCGGCTTCAAGGTCCTCCTTGATTCGATCCATCAGCAGCCAGTGTGTGCTCGCATCGAAATGACAACCGTTGTACTCCATCTTCATCACCGGGAACTGGGCTTCTCGAAGCAGCTCATATACCTTCATTTTTTGCTGTTCCTCGAGCTTGCTCTTCAGAATCGGATACAACCGAAATACCAACCAGGCGTCCCGGGCTGCGTACTGGATCTGTGAAGAGCTAAGTTCGGTCAAGCTCCAGTCTGAGGCCTGCTCTTCTTTCGAAATGTCCAGATCGAGCAGTTGCTTGGTAAGATCCTTCAGATTTATTGTTCCTCCTCGAAGGGCGTTGTACATCAGCATGGTACAGTCGATCTGGGAAATTTCGATTCCAGAATGGTATAGGTGGGACATTTCAAACCGAGCGTTATGCGCGACCATGGGGCCCGTCAATATAGGCATTAAAGGTTCGAGACCGGTTTTAGGGATATCGAACACGTAGACCTTATCCAGGGTCTGGCAAGCCTGTAGCAATCTTATTCGCGATAGATGAGGGCTTAGCCCGGCCCTCGAATGGCTTTTATACTGCGACATCTTCATCGTCTCGATATCGACGCCTATGGACAATTCGCTGTCAAATTCAGTCTCGGCTATTGCCGCAGCCTCCTCAGAGTCGGTTATGTACTTTACCGTAAACTCCATTTCGGTGGGTGCAGCCGGTTCCGCGCAGGATTGCGCCGGCCTTACTATGGTGTCATTTTGTCGAGGTGTGGTCCCCTTAGTGGCGGAACCTAAATTGGAGGCGGCCTCAAGGTGAGGCCGGCGGCTCTCCGTATTACGGTTGCGGACCTTTTTAAGCAGCAGTTCGAGCTTGTTCATGATCAGGCTCTCCCTTCTGCCTGGGCCTGGCCCGGCAATGTCACTGGTTCGAACCGGTGGTAGGCGCGCTCGTAAATTAGGAACTGACTGCCTCTGCCCTGACCGGCCCGGTTTTTGATCAACTCCAGGCGGGCATATACCGCAGCCCCGTCTCCGCCGGTTTTGTGCTCATTTTTTGCACGCTTCACGGACTCTACGAAGTCTTGGGCTCTTTCGGATGAGCTTACTTTTTGGACGTACATATCCCAAGGGTCTGCCGTAGCTTTGCCGCCGTCCGCTTCACTGCATTCGGAGTACAGGGCCATGGCTGTGTCAGCCGCATGACCGATACGGTTTGAGCCTCTCAGCGAGTTTAGGGTAAATTCCTTGCTGGCGAAGCTTTTCTGCTGCTCGTCCTTGGTAATGTCCGAAATCGCCAAAACTGCGACGCCACAGTCTCTGGCCAGTTGCTTGCATCGCACGGCCAATTCACTAATCTTTACCGTTTCGTTAGGACTGGTATCCAATAATTCATTGCCTGTGTTCAGTAGCTGCAGGTAGTCGATAACGACCAGGATGGGATCCTGTTTGGTAAGCTTGTGCTCAGTCCGCACCGTGTGGATCATGGCCTGGATCTTGGCAGGAGTGGTGTCGTACGTACCTTCGACGATGTAGAGGTATTTGCCAATGCCTTCGAAATAGGATTCCGCAGCCTCCGCAAGCTGGTTTTGTACAGTGTCTTTGATATCCGCGTAGGGGGAGAGGATCTTGGCGCTATTCATCGGGATCGTCCGTGCCAGGCTGTTATGGAAGATTTGTTCTCTACCCATCTCCATGCTGACGAAAATCACAGGGGTACTGGACTGGGCAGCGAAATCTGCGCATTGGGATGCGATGGTCGTTTTACCGCCTCCTGGGGGACTCACAACCACCGTTAAAGAGCCATTTGTAAAACCGCCTCCAAGGAGGCCGTTTAGATCCGAAAACGGGGTCGGTGTCTTCGCTGCGCCGCCACCAAGCAAATCCTCGATGAGCTGCTCGGCGTAGGCACCTATCGGGGCAACCGCCCCCTGCATGGTTCCCGCAACAATCTGGGTGGACTGATTTGTATATTCGGAATGCGTTGTGAAGATGTCTTTCGCAGGATCGAGTATATCGGCATGAAGGGCATTTGACTTTTCCGCCAGGCGGTAACGCATCGTCAAGTCGGCGGCGCGGCCCAGCATTTCCTGCCATGTATCGTCATTAACGAGTTTACGGCTCGATAGCTTTTCGAATAGCTCGAGGACCCCGTCTTTAAAACCCGTGTGGAAGTGCGCAAAGGTTATATTGTTGGTGTTAAATAGGTCACTTAACTCATCAGAGGACATTGTGGTGTAGGCGGATAGGTCATCGACCTTGCGAATCTCTTGGTCGATCCACTTCGCAATCCCAGTAACTGAAACGCAGCCATCACTGATGGCACGGAGCAAGAGTTCGTAAACTTTGAAGGCCTTCTTCGCGCCCTTCAAGAGGGGAGTCGCAAACTCGTTCGATGGCATGATCTCTGGAGCAATGGGCTCGACGGGCGAGCCTTTCTGGACAATGTGAGTCATCAGTTCTCGGGCTATCACCTTTTCAAGAACTAGCAATGGCGAGGTTTCGCCTTGACGGTCGGAACCACGTTTATGCACGTTTACCCCGGGCGGTCTTACCGGGCATTCACCACAGTCGAAATCAAGGAAGGGCCGACCACCCAGCATGTATACGCAGCTAAATGGGGCGTCCATCAGGCTCGGGGCGTTTTTGGTGCTATTAAAATGCCGCACTTTCGCCGCATAGGTCTTGCCGGTTGGGACAAGTCCGTTTTCAGCGTTTTCCGCCATCTTCTTGGCCAGTTCGATGCTCTCCTTCTTGCCCAGACCCTTCGCGACGGTATAGCCGCGGAGGGTTAGATTACACAGGTCGTACCGCCCTATGTGTGGGCTCCCCCCTCTCTCCACAAGCTTTCGGATGCAAGGTGGGATACCGTCGTCTTTATTCAGATCCGGGATCATATCTTGGCTGATTTCCCGGCGCTGGGGCTCTTGATCGGCAGTTGCAAACGCGATAACCACATTGGCAGGGGTCGGGGTGATGCCTTTCAGTATCTCGAGCTGCCCCTCGTAAAAACCATCCGGGAGGTCATCCAGGCCGAAAGCATTCTGGTATGGCTGTTCCCCTACCAGGTAGCTCATCTTGCGGGAGACCTGGTGAAGGCAGGGAGCAATTTTGCATCTTTGGCCGTCACCGGGGATCAATTCACCCTGGAATGGGATTTTGGCTTTCACCTTTTTTAAAACGGCTACCATAACCTGTTTGGGAACTGGATCCGTGATCACGTAAACATGCCAGCCTTTCTGTCCGGAGAAGCTAATCAGGGAACGGATACCATTGGCTGCCAATTGCTTTTGAATCTTCTCGGCCTTGGCGAGACCCTCTTCGCCGGACTCGTCGAGGTCGAATGCGCCGCACAGGCAGAGCTCGTTACATTTGGCATCGGTATAAGCGAAGTCTATGGCGAAGGTGGTTTGACCGCTGACATGTCTGTCCAGGTCGATGCTATTTGCGTTCGGGTATTGATTCCCTTTTGATTTCTGTTCACCGCCGGTCAACGCAATTCCATCAGGGGGGCACATCAACTCTTTTAGTTTTTCAACAATCTGGGTCTTGATCTGGTTCATTGGCAATTTCTAACTCCTCGTGTTTGATTTCCCGGGCCCACAACACGCATCTCTGCTGAATAGCGGCCTCAAACTCATCGGGTTTGGTCGAGGCTGCGATCTCGTGGATTTCTTGCAGGAACTGTTCAGTTGTAAGCATGTCGGCTCGGGACCAAGTTATTAAACGGTATGCGGAAATGCATACCCAAGTAATAAAGTATGGTTTGGGTCCCTATCGGAGTTAAGTAGGTTTCGACGAGGTGGGGAAAAAATAAGTTGGGGTATTGGGATTTAGATCAGTCCACCTTACCGACGGTTTTCGGGAATTGGTGGGAGGAGTTTTTGGGAAATTACGTCAGTTGCATGCCATATAGCGCCAACTGATCTTTCATAATATCAATCGGATGTACGAACCCATAGAGGCACCTCTATTGGTAGTCCCTGATGATATTGAGAAAGGCTGGGGGCTATCGGTGACTTTGGCGGCTCCCTCGACCGAGGCATGCCCCTTATATAAATAGGATAGTGGTACGAATCGGATTCATCTGGTTTGAAGGGTACTATGTCACGGGGTTGCTTTTGTTTTTTCTCGTAGCAATTTTGATCAGATAGAATTGTTGATGAATTATCAGTAGGATATCGGTCCACATAAGGTTCGATATAGATCGTATGGAGGAAGTCCCTATACGCTGAAGCCCCCACCAACCTTTAGTGTGATCCTCATCTGTATGAACTTAACGAACACCCCGATGGTGTTATCGTCGTCCTCGACAACCAGGATTTGTAGCTCTTGCTCCCTGAAAGGCAGGATCGCGGTCATAGCACCTCCAATCAATCCCAGAGCATAGCGTCGGTGATCTTGATGCGGCCGTTTCGGCACTCCGGGCAGGTCAATGAGATGATGTCATCGACATGGTTTACGATCTGCATGCGGTCACCACAGCGGGGGCAATCGAATCGGGTCTCGAGAACAGAACCGTCATCATACACCACGAGGGCGTACCGTTGCATTTCGACCACGCCGCATTCCGCACAGCGATAGATGGGCTTGTCGAATTTTGTCGATTGAACCTTGTGGTTTGTGAGGATTTCGCAAAATCGAGTTTTGTCTTCGTCCTCCATGAACGACACGTGGTCTTCAAAACGGTAATCAAAAACACTGAATCCCATGAAAAACTTCTTGTTGTAGCTGCAATTCGAACAACCTATCTCAAATCCGTTACAATTGTATCCAACGTCGAGCATGTAAGCACCCATCGATACTCCTTTAGGCGATTGTCGTCAGTTCCTTGAAAGAGTCCTGGGTCTGTCCCAATTCCATCAATCGCTTCAATGCCTGCCGGCGAAAAATTTCCTCAGGCTCTTTCTCGAGCAGTTCTTCAAGCACGGCTACGGCTTTATCCGGGTTGCCGATGGCTTCGTAGGTACGGCTAAGGATCAGCATGGCTTTGTGCTGCCAGGGGCCGTCTTTGCTTCCTGCCAGTTCAAGACAAAGGCGGGCCTTCTCGTAATCGGCGTACTGGTAAAACTCCGTGCCAATCCGGAAAAGGATATCGCCCGACAACAAATTGAGGTGCTTCGGGTAATAGTCCCGCACCAGGCGCACTGCGCTCTGGAAATCCCGTTTCACGGTAGCGGCCAGCAGTTTCACGAACCAGGTGCCCTCTTCCTGGTCGTTGTAGCGGTTGAGCTTCAGGAAATGCTTCAAAGCTGTCAGGTTTTCCGGATCGTTTTTTAGGATGTCGGTGTACAGATCCGATGCCTCGGTCGTGCCGCCAACTGATTTGGTGAGCCTCTTGGCCTTGACCTCTTGAGCCTCCCCGGCCCCGTCGCCCTGCAGCCGGAACACCAAGGCTAACACAATACCGGCGATGAAACCTCCCACGTGCCCCCAGTAATCGACCATGATGCTGGCGTCGGCCATCTGCTCGGCACTGCCTGCAAGATCCTTGGCAAAGAAAAACCCGATCAAGACGATCCCGTTGATCTTGACGGGCACCGAGAACAGCGGGTTGAACAAAATCGGCAGACTGAAGGACAACCGGGCAAAATAGCAGCGAATGACGAAGAGCCCCATCAGGCCCGATATGATACCGGAAGCACCGATGGAACTGTATTGGAGGAGCAACAGCGGATCGTCGTACACCATCACCTGGATGATCAGCAGGTTCAGGCAGATCAGGCTGGAAATAATGCCGCACAAAAAATAAGTGGCCAGGTAGCGCCACATCCCCAGTCGCGACTCAAGGGTGGCACCAAAGGCCCACAGAAAAATCATGTTACCGAACAGGTGACTGAAATCACCGTGGAAGAAGGCACAGGTCACCGTGGTCGACAGGACATGGAAAATATTCAGATCGTTGTATGGCAAAAAGCATAGCTGGTCCACGACCAGCTCAGGGGTGAACAGAAACAACAGCGTGTTCGCGACGATGAGGCTGATGGTCACCACTGGTGTGCCGGCTTTTTTGAGATCAGAATTGTAAATCACGCCGGCTGGCACCGGTCGGATGAACTTGCCCAGCACGCTGATGATTCCCTCATCCGACCGCGCCCACATATAGACGATGCCAAATAGAACGATGGGCACCAACCAGAAGGCGGCCCAGAAAAAGAGCTCCCAGACAATATCGATGAACCCGGGTTCGAAAAAGCCGATAAACACCGGCAAGGCCACCGCACCGACCAAGGGCAACAGGACAACATTTTTCCGTTTAGCTTTTCTGTCCTTTTCCTCAAACACATTGGAGCTTTCTGATTTGCCGACTAAAGTACTCAATATTTCCTCCTGATCAGTTAGATCCAACTCCCTTTCTGCTAGCATCCTAACCGCGAGGTGTGACAGATCCGGTCACAGTCCAAACAAAAAAACCGAATCCTATGGGTAACCAGGGATCCGGTTTTCATATCCTTTGGCAACCCGGCTGTCTTGGTAAGACCCGTGGCTTTCCGTCCCCACCTCGCGGTGGGTTTGGCTTTTCGTTATTATTGATTCGCTAGTTCATAAAGTGCTATCCAATGTCACTGGCTTGAAATTTTCATAAATTTTTTGATTTTTAGATCCCATCATACAGCAGCCTCGACACAATCGAATAGCTCTTCTGCTTTAACTTGCATTTCTTTTGTGGGTCTCAGTACATCCCTTGCAAGTTGAGCCTTAGACCGAATTAATTCATCTAATCGATCCTCGACCGTTTTGAACCTTGCATCCCTCACTATAGGATAATATACGGTAACAGGTTTCTTTTGACCAATCCTGTGAACCCTGTCCGTGGCTTGATTTTCTTTGGCGGGGTTCCAAGGCCTAGTGTAATGGATAACGTGATTCGCAGCCGTAATGTTAAGTCCTACACCAGCCACTTGGTGACCAAGTATAATAGCGTTGAAGCCTTCTTTTTCACTAAAAATATCAATAATCTTTTGCCGATTAGATGTGATTTCACCATTGATAATGTCTGGCCATATTCCTACCGCTTGTCGAATACGACCTTGCAATACACGCTGCACGATCTTGAAGTCAGTAAATATAATTGCCTTTTCGTTCATTTCTTTAATAGATAATAATAGATTTATTACTGTGTCTAATTTTGGGCATTCAGCATCATTTATATTAAATGTTTGATCGAATGTACTTTGATGCGCACATAACATTAATAATTTTTGAATCGCTCCAAGCATTGCGCCACGTCCACCGGCCTTCGCATTGACTGCAATCATCCTATACAGCCGAGCTTGGTCTTCAGAAAGCTTTGTTTCAATAATCTGGACTGATTTATCTGGTAGGTCTATCGTCTCGTCCTTTAGTCGACGTAAATAATATCCTTTGATCTTGGTTAAAAGCTCCTGAATTTTATTATCACGCTCATTGCCTTCCGAATCGATGATCGGTCTCTCAAATTCATTTCTAAAATCTCTCCAACTTCCGAGCAGGCCTGGTTGCACAAAATCCATAATGCACCAAAATTCAATCAGCCCATTTTCCACTGGTGTGCCTGTTAGAGCCGCACGATGTTTTGACTTTAGAGCTTTTACGGCACAAGTTCTCTGGGTTGTGGGGTTTTTGGCATATTGTGCTTCATCACAAATAACCATATGCCAGTCAACTGTGGCAAGCCTCGCCTGATCTCTTCGAAGTGTATCGTAGGTAACCAAAACGATATTAAATTGATTCAGCATGGATGCATCAATGTGCCGCTGGGGACCGTCGAAAGAATATGCCGTGAGTGTGCCGCTTGAAAATTGATGAATCTCTCTGAGCCAGTTGGCCATCAGTGTTTTAGGTATCACAACAAGGTGAGGTCCACTAATACCCACCTCTCTTAATTTGAGCATATGCGCAATTACTTGGATGGTTTTTCCTAATCCCATGTCATCGGCAAGGAGACCTCCGATGAATTTATTCGATAGACGGTGCAGCCATTTATATCCATATAGTTGATGAGGATATAACTGACCATTAAATGAATCAGGGGGATCAATCTGCGGGATATCGTCAGGTAGATTACTGTCATCTTTTGAAAACGATTGAGTATCGATAAATTCTAAAAGTTCCAGATTTTGATAGATTTCTAAAACCGATCCGGCGGGTATACGATACACACCGCTCTGTTCCTCCAACTCATTGAGAGTATCATTAAAGCGCTGCGATATTTCAGGGTCAATGCGAATCCAATTCCCTTCATGCAGGACATACTCTTCGCCAGATTCCTTAGCCCTCCGCGATAGTTCTCGGTATGTATCTTCTGATAAATTTGGAGGTTTTGTTCCATAGATGCCCCCACGACCTTCGCTCTCCCCTTCAGGAGCAGGGGACCAATCCTCCATCTCAATTCCCGGTATTCCCTCAAACCAACCGCCCCTGTTTTTGCCAACATGAATATAAGGTCTACTATTATATACTTTTGTCTGAATTCCTTTGACACGTTTGCTGAATAAGGAAAGATCAAAACCTTCAGGTATTATTGTCTCAGGTTGTGTTAGTAGTTTAGGTACCTTTACCCCTGTTATCATACCTTTCTTTGGGAGCTTCTCTATGTTCTCCCTTAATGTCTTTGATAGAACCATTCGGTTCCTTTTAGAGGGTGAAAGTGGTTTGGATACAACACCACGGACTTGGCCATTCAATAATTCTTCAGCATTTATGTGATAATCGTCCAAACCTTGAATTTGAGGTACAATTTGCAATTGTTCAGAACTGATTTCCCTGAGATCCAAATCCGCTTCATTCCTGAACTCGTAGTCTTCATTTTCAAGATAGCTGTCGATTGATGCATCGGCTTTTTTTGCTGCATCTTTCGTTGAGGCTAAATAGCTCATCCGCTGTTCAATATTGATCCAATCTATTCCTTCCCCAAGCGCTGTGTTATACAAGTTTGCTTGTTCACGGGTTAGGGGGACGATGCAGTCTTGGGAAAGGAAAAAAACACGATCAAACCGTTTAGGGTCATTTTCTCTGAGGGGACCTTGTTCGGGATGAGTTGCCTCTATGTGAATTCTGAAATCCGGATGGCCAACATTGGCAATAGATTTAGCTTCTATTTTTAGAGGCTCTGGTTTTGGTATCAGCAATGTATCAAAAAAAGTATCATCTTCTAAAAGTTCAATTTGGTCATATACGCTAAAAGGAATACGCCATGCGTTTTGATCGATGCTTTCAACTAGCTCATCCGCCCAAAGCACATCCAATGCTGACCACAATCCACCCTGGGACAACAGTTTTGATAATACATCTGAGGAGTTTGAGTTTAAAGGAAATGAAACCGCAGCATCACCTTTAAAATTATAATTAATGCCATTTTCGGAAAATTGGCGTTCTACTATATTTTTTCTTTGAAGCCTAAATAGTTTCATTTTTCTGCCATCAAGGTATTGATGCGATCTTTTGAAGTATACTCCCATCCTGCATGATGCAATATTCGACCATCCCACCCAGACATCCTTTTTGATCGAACTGTCTTGGATAGCTCCTTGAAATGTGAAGGGCTGTTTGTCCAGAATTCTGCGCTGCTCCAAAATTTCCTAAAAATTTCTCTGGGATAAATATAGGCGGCATTACCGACATTTTTAAATTCAATAACTCCAAAATGTCCAAAGTCCAACATAAAGCCTTCACCACCTAAAATGTTATTTACATCTCGGATGAACTTCGAATTAACATAATGGCGCCAAAAATCAGCACGCTCACCTTCAAAAAAGGTCTCTACCTCTTCCAACATCAACCAGCGTCTAAATTCATCTTTTGCGGATTGGTGGACTAGTGACCAAAAACGGCTCTCTTTTTTTTGTGTTTCATGTGGTGAATTAGGTTTTCCCCATTTGGCCAGAATATATTTAAGAATATTCTCGTGCCATTCATCAAGATTATTAAGCGTATTAAGATAGTGCTGCCCGATTTCGATCCGCTCGGATGCTTTCTGGCGATTATGCATTTCAACCAGAATACGCCTTGAAACTTGCCGGATCAAATCGCTCCTGGTTCCTTTTGTAAGCAATTCAAACCATACCGTACTATATAAACCATCTTGTGTCGAAAATAGATGCTCCGACATATATTGATCTAATGTAGCAGAGTTAGACCTTAAATTGTAATCCCTTAAAATTCCACTCGATAACTTATCAGCTAAAAACCAGTGTGGGATATGCTTAGATACTTTTTCGTGATTTTCAAGTGCTGAGAATCCTAGATTTTCTATGAGATGTTTAAGTAGTTTTTCAAGAAGGAGATTGGGATAGAACGAAACCAACTTAAACCAGCCTTTTATCAACATGGCATCGCGCGGCCGTAAAGATGCCACCGTCGCAGCTTTATCGGCAATATCGCCGTCTCTATCATTTGCAACTATTTCTACGCATGCCAACAATTTTATCAGATCGAATTGAAAAGATAGTTTGTTTAATTTGTTTAATTCCGTTCGTTCTAAAAGGTCCCTTACCTCATCGACTATCGTCTTACTAGTTTCAACTTTTTCCCCTCGCCTTATTGGGTGCTGAACACGAACCCTTTCCAGTGCTGCAAGCAAATTGTTATTTGTAATAGAAAGTTGCATGAGGCTATCGTATAACTTGGTTTAAAATATCTATAAATTCCCTTAACATATCTGTTTCGCTCAACCGAATTGTGATTTCAACACGTCTTGCCTCCGCGCACCTGTCCTTATCACATGAATCGGGAAACATTGTTGCGGAATAGCCTGCCGTCATGGCTTTGGATTTTATTAGGTCACGGTATTCTGATAAATTTGGCTCACTCATCAAAAACGCCATCACCTGCCCTGCTCGCTCCCTCGAAACATACGGATTACCATTTCCTGTATCATCTCTATCTGTATGCCCTGAGATTTCAATCATTTCCACTCGTTCTAAAAATTTCGGATAACGGTGAATGATTTCAAGGTACTTTGGTACAGCCCTTCGCAAAGCATCTTTAGCCTCGTCTCCAAGATCAGTTCTTGCGAAACCAAACCTTAGGCTTTTTTCGCTTATAACCAAAGCTCCAGTTTGGCAGTCAACCTGAACGTTTTCAATTTCATTTAGATCTTTATCATGACATATTTCATTTACGACTTGTTCCCATTCCCTAACCCCCTCTGTAGGTTTAACAAGGCGTTCGCCAATATCAAGCAAAGTTATAACAGTGGTGAGCGTAAATATCATTAGTAAGCCAGCCATCATATCGCTATATGACGCCCAAAAAGTTTCGGCGGATGACTTTTGGCCTTTATTCCATGAACTGCCGTCTTTTTTGATTACGACTATCAATTTTTACTCCCAAACCCAAAGAGGCTACGCTTTTTTTCAGGAGGATTTATCGTTTTGGTCTGTGTATTTATTTTATTTTCGCTTGCAGCGGCAATTTTTGTAACTGTCTTATCGACATTAGCCAAACGAGCAAGAGCCTGTTTCAAACCAGGACCAATTATTTGTATTCGTTGTTCAATGGCTGATATTTTTTCAACTATATCATCATTATTAATCGCATCACCGTTGTTTAATTTTTTTTGGATAACATCAATTATCTCGGAAAGTTGCTCTGTTAATGATTGTATCGGTTTGCCAATTGATTCCTCGATTTTAGTATAATTTTTACTTTCAGGATTTATTTGCAGGCTTTCCAACCTCTTAATCGTTTGACCTAAAGGACCTTTACTGTCCAACAATGATTGACCTTGCCTTAACTCAACTATCAATTCGTTTATTATACTATTGAGATCACTTAATGCCTGTCGATTACGTTGTTCGAATAGGTTTGCACCTTTTAAGAATTTATCCGAAAAACTGCCAAAGAACTCATTCATTGTTGTTGATGTCGATCCGATTTTACCGGCACTTTCTCCAAGTTCTTTGGATGCTTCGCATACCATTTGTATATTTTCAGAAAACACGCTTTTTGATGTTTCCCTAATTTCAGTTAAAATATTTTTTTGTTCATTAACTCCATTGCTGATCGTTTGAAGGTTCTCATTCATACCCATAGCAAGCTGAGGCATTTCAGAAATAGTCTGGCTTGCCTCAAAAAGAGTTCCAGAAAATCTTTCTACAACTTCTGCGACTTTTCCATCAAAGGAATCTAAAGCTTTTATCAGATTATCCCCAATACCGCTGGCTAACTCTTGGATGGTAGCGCTGACTTGTTCAACCAATTTAGCTGCGTTTTCAGTTATTTCACGCCATGACCCCTCAAGCTCATTCCGGGTTTCGACCATAGTCTCAATTTGCCTTACCATGGTTTCTTTTAAAACTTTTTGGCCTTCCATAGCTGAGCTTGCCGAATGTTCCAAGAGTTCAGCCGCTGAGCTGATATCATCAGCTGAAAGCTTAAGTTTCTGGGCAATCGATTCGAGGCTATCAAGACTGCTTCCCAATATTTCACCAGCCTTGTTCGTTTTTTCGATTAACTCACCTTGGGACTGAAATTGTTTATTTAATTGCTCTCCAAAATCAACGAATTGTTGCTTGATTTCCTGCTGTGCTTTCGTCGTATCTTCAATTACACGACCCATAGCTTCAAATTGTTTTTGGAAAGTTTCTGTTAAATGGCTAGAATAATGCTGTAAAACAGCTTCCATGGCTTCAGACTGTCGGTCTTGTGAGTTTTTAAAATGCTCTACAATGACCTTACTTAAACGGGTAATATGATCGTTGAAACCCGAAATTATGTCGTTTTGCTGATTTCTATTTTCCTGGATATGCTTTTCAATCCAACTGTGAAGATCTCTCATTACCGGGATTAAATTTCTTTGAAGAGCCTCAGCAAGCTGAGGTCCGATAGCTCCGGATATTTGCATGGCAACATCCGTTGCTAAAGTCTGTAATCCCTGTTTTACATCCGCTTGCATCTGGATATATCGTCTGGCATATCTTTCCTGAGATTCAAATGGATAAATCCTACATAATAAGCCATCCAATGCCAAAAAGGATCTTTCCAACCGATTAATTGAGAGGCGGTATGAAAGAGAAAATACAATTGAAAGCGCAATGCCTGCCAACGATGTCAAAAATGCAAGGGATAGGCCTGAAATAAGATGGCTCACACCATTTTGAAGGTTTTCAAGCTTACCGAACTCTAATTCCCCTAAACCTAAAACAAGACCGAGGAATGTACCAAATATGCCTAATGCTACAAAGATTCCCGGTAATGCTTCCGCCATACGACGATTACGCACGTTATCAAGGACCATTTCTGGTGTAAGGAACTCTCGCAGCCGAATCGGTAATACGGCTTTAGATTCCTCGGGCAGTCGAGCTTCTTCCCACGCCATTCTAAATTCTTGGAAACCCTCTTTCGCCCATCCGCAATACCTACTGACGAGATCGGGAATTTCTTGTCTTACCCTTCTCAATTCAGTCGTTTTTTTCAACGATCGCCTGATTTTAACTCTACACAGTAACACCCCAATCCATCTAATAAATACGCGAAATGTGATCAAAATGAAAAAAATGATGAAAAGTGCCACTAAAATATTTATGTAAAATTCGGTATTACGAAGCATCACAGGGTCAAATGATTTAGGTGCAATTTCTGAAATAAGCTGCTTTAGCATTGGGATACCTATTTTTTTGAATCTCGATTTTAATAGTATTGCTTTATATATCCGTAGGCTTTATCGAAAAGATCCTGCTCCTTGTGTAGCTTATACTTGAGCAAAGTTTTCCTTAGGGCTTTCTGCACCTCACGCTCACCCGCCTTGGTATTCTGCCACCCTGGGAAACGAACGAGCCTTACAATTTCGTCAATATCGTTTACGATTCTCTCGACCATGACCGGCGTACGATCGTTTTTGACCTCTTTGAACAACTCGGTCAAAGCCGTTTTAGCCTTGGTTCGTTCGTCCTCGGGATCGACTTGTTTTTCGGCTTCGACCACATCGCGCGCGATCAGCAAAAGCTGTTTAAGGAACTCAATGCTGGTCACAAGACCCTGCTCATGCTTTTCTTTGAGCTTTTCCAGGCGCTCCGCCAAAGCAATAAATCTCGGATCATTTTTATGCTTTTTAAGCCTAGCGATGATTTTAATTTCGATTTCCTTTGCCTTTTTGGGATCCTTGGAGGCAATAATGCTCTCTAAAATTTCTGGATCCATTACTAGAGTGTCCAAATCATCCCTGACGGTTTCGAGATGGATATTTTCGTGGACCAGTTCGATGGTCTTAGCCCCCAGTGCATGCCACAGGAGTTTTCCGTGACCACTGGGTGGCTTTACCGATTCATAAACCTGGGTGAGCCACCTGTAATCCTTCTGGTAAGGGGTGAGGCAGGGATCTGGGCTAAGCGCTTCCCACAGCCTTGACAGCGCTGAATACTGCGCGGCAAATCGATCTCTTGTCTCGTTGTCCGGGAGGCAATCCTGAGCCGCAATGAGCCCCTCATAGCCACCCACCGACCGATCCACATCCGGAAAGAATGAGAGGCAAATGGCGACTTGGCCGGGTAGTTCCTTTTTAAGTCCGTCCAAATTGGTGATGACCTTCTGGACGGCCTTCTCGTCAAAGTCGAGAGCCTGGGCCACATCATCAAAAATGCCGAGGTAGTCGACGATTAAGCCATGGGTCTTGCGGGGATAGAGGCGGTTTGTGCGGCAGATGGCCTGCAGCAGGTTGTGATCACGCATTGGCTTATCGAGATACATGACCTGGAGGATGGGCGCATCGAATCCGGTCAACAGCTTGGAAGTGACGATAAGGAACTTTAGCGGGTCGACAGGATCTCGAAAGCGGTCAAGAAGCTTTTCCTCTTCATCCTTGCTCAGTTTCCATTCAGCGTACTCATCGCTTTTTCCTCCCTGGGTGTGCATCACGATGGCGCTGGCCTCTGGCTCGACCAGTTCATCGAGCGCCTTTTTGTAGAGAACACAGCACTCCCGATCAAAGGTAACCAGCTGCGCTTTAAATCCGTTGGGTTCGACTTTCTCTTGATAATGGTCAAATACATGCTTGCAGATGGCCTGGACGCGCTCCGGCGCTTTGATCAGCACTGCCATCTTGGCTGCCCGTTTAGCCAAATCATCGCGATCCTGCTCGCTCAGCTCATTGGTTATTTCCTTGAAAGCTTCATCGATGGTTTCCTTGTCGATTTTGAGTTTTACATCGACAGCTTCGAAATGAAGGGGCAGTGTAGCTTTATCTCGGATGGAGTCCTGGAAGGAATAGCGGCTCAGGTAGCCCTGGTCATCCTCATCTGCTCCGAAAGCCCAAAAGGTATTGCGGTCCCGCTTGTTTATCGGTGTACCAGTTAATCCGAACAGAAAAGCATTGGGCAAAGCCTCGCGCATTTTACGCCCCAGATCACCTTCCTGGGTGCGATGAGCCTCGTCCACCATGACGATGATATTGGAGCGGTCATTTAGTTGACCATCAGCCTCTCCGAACTTGTGGATGGTGGTGATGATGATTTTTCTGATATCCTGGCTTAGAAAGTCTTTAAGCTCCTGACGTGTGCCGGCGCCTATCATATTGGGGATATCCGCTGCATTGAAGGTCGCTGTGATCTGGGTGTCCAAGTCGATGCGATCCACCACAATGACTACGGTGGGGTTCTTAAGCATGGGATGCATCCTGAGTTTTTGTGATGCAAAAACCATCAACAGTGACTTTCCTGATCCTTGGAAATGCCAGATCAAGCCCTTTTTTGGGTACCCGTTCACCACACGATTCACAATCAGGTTGCCGGCTTCGTATTGCTGGTATCGGGATATGATCTTGATACGCCGATGCTTCTTATCTGTTGCGAAAACCGAGAAATTCTGAAGAATGTCCAAAATGATATCGGGTCTGAGCATGCTGCGAATAGAACGCTGCACATCGACCAGGGTACCTTCAGATTTATCAGACGGATCATGCCAGGGGCCCCACATATCGATGGGCATGCGCACTGATCCATAGCGATAGCATTTGCCCTCGGTGGCGAAGGAAAACACGTTGGGCACAAACATCTGGGGCACGCTCTGTTCGTAGCCGTTGTGGATGTCGCTGGCTCCGTCCACCCAGGTCACCGCCGGGCGCACCGGCGTTTTGGCCTCGCCAACCACCAGCGGGATACCGTTGACCAGCATAATGATGTCGAAGCGGCGACCGCCTTCCTTGACCGGGTAGACCCACTGGTTGGTGACCACGTAATCGTTGTTGCTGAGATTCTCGAAGTCGATCAGGCGCACCGGCGTGTGTTCGCCGCGTTCGCCGAAGGGCATGGACTTCTCGCCCCGCAGCCATTCGGCAAACAGCTCGTTGGCCCGCACCAGGCCTTCGCTCTGTACCGACAGCGGTATGGTCCGCAGTCGGTAGAGCACCTCGTCGGCCCGGTCGGGCTGGGCCTTGATTTCCGGGTTAAGGCGGATGAGGGAATCGCGCACCATCGACTCCACCAGCACGTCGGAGTGCTGACGCGGCAGCTCTTCGGCGGCCACGAAGCGCCAGCCTTTGATCTCGCCACCGTAGCTGGCGAGCTCTTCGGCAACCATGTTCGAAGTCACGCTGCCAGAAAGCGTGTCGAGAACCATATGCTCGACCGTGTTTTCTTCGTTAAACATAGGCGGCTCCCTTTATTACATCGTTTGTAATTTGTCGTTGAAGACCAAGAAGATCCTCGATGTGCTTGGACAACTCGTTTTCACGAGCGCCAATGACTGAGAGCTGTTTTACGATTTCTTTTTGAACATCAAGGTTGGGAACAAGAAGCTTATGTTGGCGCAGATCCTTCCCGTTGATTTTCCAAATGCCATTAGTAGACTTTGCAAACGCAAGAAGCTTTCTATGTGTAAATGGATCATTCCATTGCGCCACTGCAAAGTCGGGGAGAACCCTTTCTGCATCGAAAGCTATTCGAATCAGAAGATCGGGGTAAAAACAATCCTCCGGAACTTCCGTAACAAGGCCAGCTTTCCCACACAAGCATTTGTTGCCGTTCCCTCTTACGACTAAGATATCCCCAGACCGCAAACGAAACTTCTCAAGGTTTGGTTGTGAGATTTCGGCAAATTTTGTGTTGCCACTTGGATCGACCTTCCCATCCCTAACAGCGCCAATGCTTAATGTGGGATAGCCAGCACCGGATGCATTGGTTTTTGGGGAGAATCCATTTCGAGGGGGAATGTTATAAAGCTTGCCGCATATTACTTCGCGAGTTGACTCATGCCGCAAGGACTCTCGGAGAACTTGACTCTTCACAGCGGTAAGGGAAGTAACAGATTGCTTGAATCTTTCCAACGCCTCATCCGCCACCCACAGGATCTCGGCAAAGCGCTTCTGTTGATCAAGGGGCGGCAGCGTTAATTCAAAATCTTTTAATGCCTTCCAACTTGTTCTCGGTGAAAGCGATCCGGCCGACGTATCAAGCGCATGATCGAAAAACGCATCGCTCTGGCACAAAAACGGCAAGAGTTCTGGCAGCAGTACCTTTTTATCTTTCGACTCGAACGTCAGGATGTCCCCGGAGCAAATACCTTCAAACTCGGCATAGGCGACCTTGCGTTGATAGGCTCGACGCTTGCCGAAAAGCGTCTGTCCCGGTACGAATTTGCGGGTAAACGAGGTGCCATTCGCAACGGAGTTCCATCGCCAAATATGCAGATTTCCGGGGTCGATGTGTTCGAGTCCGACGATTCTTTCAATGTCATTGGCCTCGGGATCACGCTCCACAAGATTGGCGTTCTTTACCACCTCGCCGAACTTCACCATCTTCCAGCCGGGTTTCAGGATAGTCATATATTCCCCCCGGCGTGAATCAATCTCAAGGTTCTATCGACATAGATTTTTAGCTCCCTGCCATCTGGCTCATCGGCCACCTCTCCAGTTCCGCCGTGATGAAAACGTTGGCTATACGTGTTGATATGTCCCAGCTCCTCAACCATAGTCTGGCAAAAAGACAATGGCGTTCCAGCTTGAGCTTCACGGATTTTCCGGATCATATCTCCCAGCCAGTCGTTTTCCACCCATACTTTCGGGAATTTGAGTCGAAGATACTCTTCCAGGATAATACGAAGCGTGTCGGCAACCTCTTTGAGGTGCTGCTGGTGATTGGCAGGGTTCTCCGAATAACTGTGCAACCGGTGATAATTCTTCAAATAGGCCTGGCTTGGTAGAAGCGGCAAGGACCGTGCTTCAAGCGTTGCTGGATCAATCAGCGGACTGAGAACAAAAGTCTTTGCTGATGTGCCTGGACGCTTCTCAACCGCTCGTGCGAATTCGAGATCATGCGAGAGCACAAAGCACTGATTAGAAAGTCCAGTAAGTTGATGGATTCTTTCTATCGTACAATTACGCCGACTTCGGTCCTGATTGTGATAGGGGTCATCAAAGACCACAATTGAGCGATCCACATCCGCTGCCATTTCAACTTTTGCCAAAAAGTAAGCAAGTGCCAGTGCGCTTCGATCGCCACCGCTCAATGTATTTGCCAATGAAGGCTGCGATGGATCAGATGCCGCTTCTGGTGTTGCAGAAATTCTAGTTCCACAGAGTTCAACTGCAAGCTGCCCAGATGGAGGACCGCCTCTGAACGTCACTCCATCACTGACAATTCGGAAATCAGCTCCGAAAAGTGTCAACAATTCATTGATTTTGGCTCCGTAGCGCTCGAACAATTGATTGGATTGTTCGCGGAGGGCTTCATTGGCTTGTTGTTTGCTCTTTTGCGCCGTCGTTTTCTGGCGAATAGCGTTATCGTATGCTGTATAAGCGTCTGCGGTCTCCTGTTCATGGCGTTTCTTGCTGGCACTTAAGTCAGAAAGGTTTTTCTGAAATGGCGTCAAATCGATGTCGCCAGCATTTTCCTGACGATTTCGTAATTCGGCATTTATCGCATTTAGGGCTTCATTGTACGCCCTTAGTTCCACAGTCTTTTCCCGCCAAGAGGTTATGGCGGCAGACTCATCGTCGGAAAATTGAATTTCGTTTCCCGGGCTTGCCTGTTTTCTGTCGATCGCAGCATTTATTGCCTGATAGACCCCATTCAACAATGCAAGTATGCTTTCAACATCGCCCGCTGGAGGCAATGTAAATTCAAATCCAGTAGCATCTTTCCACCAATCTTGCTCGGTTCCGTGAGCGATGAGAGTCTGTCGAAGCTGATTTTGCGCAGCTTCGCCAAAAGCAGCTTTTGTAGCAGTTTTGGTATCATCTCGAAGGCGCCCCTGTTCTTGTAGCTCACCAGAGAAAAAAGAGCGATATGCCTTAAGAATTTCAAGCCCTTGCATATTCTGTCCACAGTGCGGACAAGCAGTACCGGTTTGTGACTCAAAGCCCTGTTGAAGCCAGTTTATCGAAAGCCCTTGGGAAGTGGTCGCGAGGTGCTCCCTGATTTTGCCCTCTGCAGCTAAGGCGGCGGCATCCAGTGTAGCGCTAAGGACCCTATCCAATGCATCTGGCACTTCGGCTATCGGCAACACACCCAAAGGGCGACGTGCCTGTATGGCATCAACCTTCGCCTTTGTTTGCTCGGCGGATCTAAGGTCCTTGGTTGCCTCAGCGATTTTATTGTCCACTTCATCTACAGCACCAAGGGTATTAAATGTGTCAATGGTGTACCCGGCAGGAATCAGTTTGGTGAGATTTGCCTGTGCTGTATTCAAAGCAGTTGTTGCGTTTCTTAGCTGTTCCTCTGCGGTATCGACAGCCTGTTTCAATGCGATGGCTTTATCCCCAATGACCAAACCATACAGGTTACGTCGTTGATCAACGCTTATGTGCTGGCCGATGAATACATTCTCTGCAACAAACCTGTCATCATAAACATGGATTGGGGGGCAATTATGACGATCATGCCATTGGGAATTTTGAAAGCGGATCGTTTGTCCCGTTTCCAGTAGAACAAAAACTTCTGGTTGCGTATCTAAGTCGAGTTTTTTCCGGCCAATAACATATGCGGGATTACCGTTATCAAGAGAGCGTAATACATCGCACAAAGTGCTTTTCCCGCAAGCATTGCACGCATAGATAACGTTCAATTTAGAGAAATCCCCTTCTGTGCCGCGCGTTGAATTAAGTGAGGAGAAACGGCCAACCCCCCTTAGCCCATTAATTCGCTTAATCATTTTGGCTCCCCAATACCAGGAACATTTTGTCCATCGACTCCCGCAATGCCAATGAACTTTCCTGCCAGTTCGCAATGGCCTGCTTGAGACTGACCGTTCCGACCGTCCCATTGCTATTACCGTTGTCGTTTTCCACCCGAACGTAGAGCGGAATGCTGAGGTTGCTGCCTTTCTCCCTGATCTCGTCATTGCCGACCACCCGGGCAAAGCCTCCCTCATCGCCGAAGGACTGGTAAGCGGCAACAATGCGCTGGATGTGTTCGTCGGTGAGGAAGCTCTGTGCCCGCTCGCGGGTCACTTCGTTCACCGCGTTGATGAAGAGCACCTTGTTCCTGCGCTCTTTGGGTTTGTTCATCCGGCAGATGACGACGCAGGCTTCCATGGGCGAGTTGTAAAAGAGGTTGGGGCCGAGGCCCAGCACACACTCCACCACGTCGTGGGCGACCAGCTTCTCACGCATGGCCTGTTCTTCATTGCGGAAGAGGACGCCATGCGGAAACAGAATGGCGCAGCGACCACTCTTGGCCTTCATGCTCTTGATGATGTGCTGCCAGAAGGCATAGTCGGCGCGGCCCTGGGGCGGGGTGCCGTATATGTTCCGGCCCCACGGATCGGCGGCCCAGGCATCGCGGTCCCACTGTTTGATGGAGTACGGCGGATTGGCCAGGACCACATCGAACTGCATGAGCCGGTCGCCTTCGACAAAGGCGGGATTGGCCAGGGTATCGCCCCGAACGATGCTGAAGTCCTCGGTGCCGTGCAGGAACAGGTTCATCCGGCCGATGGCCGATGTGAGCAGATTGCGTTCCTGGCCAAACAACTGCAGGTTCCTCCATTCCTTGCTTTGCCGTTTCAGATGGGCGACGGCGGACAGCAGCATGCCCGCGGAACCGCAGGTGGGGTCATAAATCGACTCACCCGGTTTAGGCTCGAGCATCTCGGTCATCAGATGGACAACTGTGCGGTTGGTATAGAACTCCGCAGCGGTGTGGCCGGAATCGTCGGCAAATTTCTTGATTAGAAACTCATAACCCACGCCAAGCTCATCCTCCGGGCAGTTGGAGAGTGAAAGCATCTGCGAGCTGAAGTGCTCGATAAGCTCGCGCAGCATGTGGTCCGGTAGGCGGTCCTTGTTGGTCCACTGGGCGTCGCCGAAGACCCCATAGAGGGTGTCGGGGTTGGCCGTCTCAATCGCCCGCAATGCGTCCTGAATGGCCTTGCCCACGTTCGTGACCTTGGTACGGGTGGCATACCAGTGGGCGTCTTCCGGGATCTGGAAGCGGTGCTGTTCGGGGAGTGCAGCATATTCCTGATCGCCGCCGGATTCCTCGAGGGCTTCGGCCAGCTCTTCGACATAGACGTCGCACAAGCGTTTGTAGAACAGTAGCGGGAAAATGAACTGCTTATAGTCTCCGGCGTCGATGTAGCCACGCAACAAAGTTGCTGCGCCCCAGAGATAGGATTCGAGTTGTGATTGTGAAATCATTACACCTGCTTTCTGAAAACCTGAGCCCGCAATGGGTGCATTCCCACGCTGGGTCATCATCGCTGACACAACAGCCGCCAAGCGCGATCCTGCCTCCATTTATTTTTTGCTCTAACTCCTTATCGAGAGCAGGCATGCCATAGAGGATGCTGGCAAGAGGGGTCTTCCCGCATTCAGGACATTTCCTTGGTTTCTGCCCACGTTCTACTCTGGTTGATTTGTTGCTCATTCCATCAACCCTTCTTTACGAGCAGCGATCTCAGTCGATCCTCGGCCGCATATGCCGCCTGCAGCGATTTCTTGAGGTTGGCAATAGCTTCGTCGATAGTGATGGATTCTTCCTCGATCACCGGCTCCACGTAACGCGGTATGTTCAAATTGAAATCGTTCTCGCGGATCTCATCAAGGGCGACCGCTCTGCTTATTCCTTCGACATCCTCGTAGCTCTCATACCAGCGATGGATATTATCCACATGTTCGGGCATCAGTTCATTCTGCGCCCGGCCCTTCTTGAATTCCTTTGAGGCGTCGATAAAGAGCACTTTCTGCCGATGTGCTTTGGGTTTAGTCTCTCGGAACACCAGAATACAAGCGGCCAGCCCGGTGCCGTAAAAGAGGTTTGGACCAAGACCGATCACTGCTTCGAGAATGTCCATTCCAAGAAGCTTTTGGCGGATCTTGCCTTCCTTAGACATGCGAAAGAGCACACCATGGGGGAGAACCACGGCCATTCGACCAGTCCGAGGCGCCATTGATTTGATCATGTGTTGCACCCATGCGAAATCACCGGATTTGGCAGGTGGTAGCCCGGCAAAGTTTCGTCCATATGGGTCGTTTATCCAGACTTCTTCGCCCCATTTTTGGAGAGAAAACGGTGGATTTGCGATAACGCAGTCAAAAACGGCAAGACTGTCACCCGAATAAAACGCCGGTTGTCGAAGCGTATCACCTCGCTCAACAAGAAAATCCTCTGCGCCGTGCATAAATAGATTCATGCGGGCAATGGCTGATGTAGTGAGATTTTTTTCCTGGCCATAGAGCTTACCCAGCATGAGATTTTCATCACCGCCATGCTCCTTGACGTGATGAAGCGCCTCGAGCAGCATGCCGCCAGTTCCACAAGCAGGATCATAGATGGTTTCGCCCGCCTGAGGAGCGAGAATCTTCACCATCAATGCAACCACAGCGCGAGGTGTATAAAATTCGCCAGCCTTTTTGTTCGTTAAATCGGCAAATTTCTTGATGAGATATTCGTAGGCTTGGCCCAGAACATCTGCCTTGCAATTGATATTGGTAAGTTTGTATTTTGAGAAATGCTCGATGAGGTCTTTGAGGAGTTTGTCTGAAAGACGGTCTTTGTTCGTCCATTGGGCATCGCCGAAAATCCCATGCAAGGTATCTGGGTTTGCTTGTTCAATGCACCGAAGTGCCTTTTGAAGGGCATGCCCGATATTGCTGGCCTTCTGCCGGATATCCTCCCAATGACAGTCCTCCGGGACCTGAAATCTGTGATTTTCTGGAAAGCGCGCGTATTCTACATCCCCATCTGATTCTTTTAGCGCCGCAGCCAGTTCCTCATCGAAAACGTCACAAATGCGCTTGAAAAACAAAAGTGGGAAAATGTAAGTTTTGAAATCCGCTGCATCGACTGGACCGCGGAGTATGTTGGCTGACTCCCAGAGCCAGGATTCGAGTTTGGAAAGCTGGATGTCACTCATCAACCGGTAACCTTTTTGCCATATTCCATTTGAATTAATTTCAATTCGTATTCAACCAATCTTTGACTTGACGTACACAGCGACCGAGGTCATCTCTAATTTGATATACCCAGAACCGCTTCACATCCCAACCTAGTTCCATCATACGTTGATTTCGAATTTGGTCCCGACGGCACAACTCACCATCCCAATTTCGATGATACCTTTCGCCGTCTACCTCGATGTTAAGCTTCCTTTTTCCATCAACGACAGCGAAATCGAGAATATATTTTTCTATTGGATATTGAGGAATAGGTCGAATACTAGCCTGGTAGAGCGCTCGGTAAAATAGGTGTTCCCATTCGGAAACGAGCTCGGGATTATCAACCGGAGGGTACTCGGGCCCGTAATCAATCGCCTCGACGGGAACATCCTGATGCGTATTTGACCTCAACCGGTCAGAATAAGCCGCAAAACTCGAGAGGTAATCAACTTCACATTTTAATGAGGCGCTTTGATCTCCAACAACGATTAGAGCGGCTCGTGCCCGGGTAATCGCGACATTGAATAGATTAGGATTGCCCCTTAAAAATCCTATCGCTCCTCTGCTTATGCCGCTAGATACGACAGGCGAAAAAATCATTACATCTCGTTCATCGCCTTGGAACTTGTGAACAGTATCAGCAAGAAAATCAAAGTTGGAAAGTTGTGATGTAAGTGAACGATGATTGTGCACTAAATCCCGAATGCGATTTGCTTGTGCCCTGAACGGACTTACAACACCAATGCTCCCCTGATATCCTTGGCTCGCCAGTCGCTCTATTTCAGAAATGACAGCGAAGGCCTCTCGATCATTAACTGCACCACCATTCGCCGGCCGCTTAACTGCGCCCTCGACATTGATCCACCGTACCGCAGGCCCATCAGTGTATGGTCGTTTGAGGCGATCATATTTGGTAGCAACCCTTAGCCGTCCTTCATAAAATTCATCATTGGAAAACTCGATGATATCCGCGTGCGAGCGATGGTGATCACGAAGTGCGATTATATCCTCACTTCGACAAAGGCTGCTTGCTAAATCAAACAAAGATCTATGTGAATACGCCCATCCTGGATACTCATCGATAAGGTTATGCCTTGAGAGCAATTGCTGATCTTGTTGACGCGTCAAGGTGCTAATATGGCGCAATTGCATGGGGTCACCAATCACAACCGCATTTTTAGCGCGATAGAGCAAAGGCAGTACGGATGCGATGTCACACTGGCTAGCTTCGTCGATGACCACCAAATCGAAAAAGCCAGATTCAAATGGGACACGTCCCCTCGCTGATAAGGAAGTTACTGCCCAGCATGATAAAATGGATGTGATTTGAGGAAAAAGTTGATAGTACCTACGAAAAACATCTCTGCGGAGATTTTGATTATTTTCATTCGCAGATATGATCATCTGCAGAATTGCGCTATAATCACCCAATAGTTTACGCTGCTCTGGCGTCATTCTTGATGGCTGCAACCGAAGCCAAGCATTCCACAAATCTTTTGAGTTTGATGATAGTTCATCTGTCAACTGTATCTGTAGTTGGCTTATTTTCTCAATAGATTCAGAGTGATTCAGTTTTTGAAGGCTTTCAAAGTAGCTGCGAATAGGCCGAACATCATCCAGCCTATTTTTCAGCTCTTTGCCATATTCTATCCAATATCCAATCGTATTTTTATCCGGATCACTTCCTTTGAATGGCAGGTTGATTCGTGTAGCGAATTCGCTAAAGGTATCCCTTGCCGAACTAAATTCTTTGAAACGGCGCTTTCGGATGATCGGCCATATTAACTTTTTCATCAAACTTTGTTGGCTTTTATCACAAGCGGCAAGATGGCATAGAAAGGTTTCTGCCGATTGGTTCAACTGCTCTTCATTAATGTTTTGTATTATACTGAAGCAATCAGGGCCAACTTTCTGACGGATGTGTTCAACAGCTTGCTCTAGTTGGTCAACCTCATTCCGTAGGGCGATTAAAGAGTTCAAGCGGTTATCAAGCTCAGATGACTTCTCGCAGATTTTTGAATGAATTTGTTTGCAATCATTGTAACGACTTTGTTCGTCTTTATCTGCTGAGGCAGCAAGGAGAGTTGTTAAATAGGCAGCCAGTTTATTTTGATATTGATTCGCCCCAAGGCGAAGCAGCACAGGACGCGGCCCAAGAGAATTGACCCTTACTTCAACAACATCAACGGCTTTATTGTTCTTGCTAACGAATAATACCTTTCTATTTTGCCAGGCCGCATTAACCAGAATAGATGTAACGACCTGTGATTTACCTGTTCCCGGAGGACCGGTTATGACAGTTAGAGGTTGTGACAAGCTTTGACGCACGGCTTGTCGTTGTTCAGTGTTTAACGGGAGAACCTCTATTAGTGGGGTTGGTTTTTCCAAAGAATGAGAATTGGGATTGCCATCCCTAAGCCATGCACCAATGACAGTATCCCCATATTTCGCCTCAGGGATAGTCTGAAGCATGCCGAGTTCTGTTTCTAACCCTTTGGTATAAGGGGATCTTTCCGCTGCTACAAGAACCGCACGATTATAAATGCCTTGCTCGCCAATACCTGAGATAGCAGCACCGTTAGTTAAAGAATCAGGATCCGGATTCTCTTTCCAGTCCCAATCGTATCGGACGTCATACAAGCGCGCCATCAACTCATCTAAATCAGGCTGATCACCACTAGCGTTTCCTAAACCCAACTCATCAGCCAATTGAATCGCCTCTTCCATGATCGTCGCATCGCCTGCATTCGAAAGAGACTTCAATGCTCGGAAATTTAGATGGGGCAGCTCTTCAGACAAAATTGGTGGGCTGTATCGATCTGATGGATCCTGGAAGGAAATCAACAATATCGGTTCGAGGATAAACCCTTCCCAACCTTTTCGGGAACGAATTTTTTTTAACCGTATGGGATAACCAATAAAGATGGATTGGCGATTTCGATCACGCCGCATCCTTGTGAGTATTCTCTTACCAGCTTCCGACTCGAAAAGATCAACATCGCATCCTTCGATCATTGGCAAAGATTGGAGTTCCGCATAGTCCGGCTCACCATATTTAGACTCGGCAAAAACACTAACACCGCCAAGATCATCCTGGTTTAAGCAATCAAGATAATAGGCGCAAAGTCTGGATAAAGGTGTATCCAGACGTTCCGGTCTTTTGGGTTTTCGTTCATCCACTCCTTCAGTATCTTTAAGATACCAACGATAACTCTTGTCTTGTTTGACCTTTCCTCGTAAACGCCCATACAATAAAGAGTTAATTTGTTTACGATCTATCTCAATTATATCAGCAATTTGTTTTGCCTTTATTCCTGGTTTTTCTTGAATTACAGATAATATTTTTTGCTCTAAATTGCTCATATAATTTTTGATGCCTGCTTCGAATCGATAATCGCTATTTAGCCAGAATTTTTGTAAGCAAACTCAATTTAGCTTGTCCAATAGCACAATAAACCATTTAGTTAAGGGCAGTTTGATTGCACATAACTAAAAGAGTAGAAACAATTCACCAAAACTATGATGCCGGCAATTCCTAAATACGCGCTGTGATGAACAGCTTTAGGTGTGATGTTAATGAACTGACTTAGGATATGATGGATGCCTATGCCTATCATATGTACCATGTCTTGTAACTATCTATCTCTCAAGCCGGAATTGTCAAATGAAATTAACAAAATAGATAAAATCGCCCATTATTGTCAAAAAAAAATACCGGATTGTCTTAGGTCGACAAGCCGGCACTAATTTATTAATGGCAACCCGGCTTTCTCTGAAAGATCCGTGGCTTTCCGTCCTCGGCTCACGCCGAGTTTGGCTTTGTTATGTAATTATCTAAAAATTTTATTTTTATCCCCATACTTACCCCACGTCAACCCACCCAATGCCCGTTTAAAACCCATGTGTATTTTACATTTAAAATTAGATAGTTGCGATATAAACCAATACAACCCCATATTTACAGACTTCGTTGAAAGCACCAATACCCAATGGTCAAGTAGAACCGAATCAATAAAAAACTACAGTTTTCTGCAACCTGGTCCTGTTATTAAACCTCTGCCACCGGTTTGAGGGGTCACAGCAATTCGTGTGGATATCCGCTCTTTTAGAGCTGGCACATGTGAAATTAACCCAATAATTTTTCCTTCCTGTTGTAAACCTGCGAGGGTCTCGAGCGCCGTGTCTAAAGCCTCCTCATCCAGGGTCCCGAAACCTTCGTCAAGAAACAATGAGTCAACCCGAACGTTTTTGCTTGCCATTTGGGACAAGCCAAGGGCGAGTGAGAGGCTGACGATGAAAGACTCACCGCCCGAGAGATTCTTTGTGGACCGGATCTCGCCAGCCTGATAATTGTCAACCACGTTGAGTTCCAAGGGTTGTTCATCATCACGAATCAACAAATACCGGTCGCTCATTTTTTGCAGCTGAAGATTGGCATGGCCAACCATCAATTCAAAGGTCAGCCCTTGGGCAAAGTTGCGGTATTTTTTCCCATCATTCGAACCGATCAATTGGTGAAGATTGTCCCATCTACGGCACTCTTTTTTCTGGCCGTCAATAGCGGCTTGCTTTGCCTTTACCCGCTCTTTGGCTGCGGTGTTTTCACTCAGCTTGTGCTTTAGACTGGCCATACTGTCCCGCAGTTCAATCAGAGAATCTTCGTACTCTTTTAATATTGGCTCCAGTTCCTCGAGAGATTTGTCGGTAACTTTCCTGGCTATTTCCTCGGCCAAACGTGTTTCTCGATCTTTTTGCCTGGCATTGAGGACAGTTTGGCTGTCATCTAGCTTCTTAGCCTTTGCACCCAACTCATCCCTATGCTCAGCTGTCAGTCTGGCCTTAAGAAACTGTTCTTCATCCGAAAAACCTACAGGTTCAAGCGCAGCGGAAAATTCAGTTTCCGACTTTTTCAGATCTGGCTCTCTCTGGGCAATGCGCTTTTTCAAAGATTCGACATTGGTCTTTGCGTTGTCCCATTTTTTCTGTAGTTCACTGTGCAGATCCCTGGCTTTCTTTTCCGCGTAATCGGCCTCAGAGATCGCCTTGTTCAAGCGGCGCTCCTCAACGTCCGGATTTTTGTCGCCGTACAATTCTTTTCGCTCGTCAGTTCCGTCTACGAGTTCCTTTTGCAAGGTCTCCAGACTTTCTTTTTTCTCGGCCAGTGCAATTTGTTGAGTTTCGATAACCGCGCCCAGACTCTTCACCTCACTGTCGAGATCGGCAATCTTTTTCTCGATTTCAGTCTTTTTCTTAACCTTGGACTTCCACTCATTCATCCGCGCTCTGAGTGACTCAAGCAGTGATGAAATATCTCCATCGGGGATTTCCTTGATGCCAAGCGGCAGGAGCTTGGCCAAGGCGGTCTGCCTGCGTTCGTCAAAATCAATCTGGAGTTTCTCCAGGCCTTCTTTCACGTCGGCGAGAGCTTTCTCGGCTGCCTTCTTGTCATTAGCAGCTAGTGCCTCCTGCTTTTCACCGTCTGTCAGATTCCTTTGGGCCGCGACTTCCGATTCTTCAAGCTTTTTGACAGCGCCGTCCTGGTCTTCAGCCTTGCTGATCAGTTTTTTGAGTGATTCAATCTGCTTTTCTGTTTCATCGGGGGTGGGAACGTTGCCTTCCGCAAATGGGTGTTCTGTTGCACCACAAAGCGGACAGGGTTTGCCATCTTCCAGTTTGGCCCGGTGGTCTTCAAGCTCAGCTATTTTTGCTAACAAAGTCATTTCACGTAGCAGGGTTTCCATTTCGGTGCGGTATTCACGCAACAGTCGCCCCGCCAGCAACTGTCTTAACGCATCTTTGCCTTGCTGGAGATTCTTAGTCACTTTCTCCAGTTCCTGTCTCAAAGTGCCGCATTGTTTCTGACGATCACCAAGCGATTTCATCGCCTGCTCCAGAACCTTCACAGCCTTTTCTCGATCGTCCTTTTTTTGGATGATTTCTTTTTGCTTGTCTAACAGTATGTTCAACTGCTCTTCAACACCGGCCAGGCCACTGATCAGCCATTCGTCCTTTGCATTCTCCTCAAAATATCTGTCAATACCCCGGAGCTTTTTTTGGGCTTTGGAATGTTTTTCCCGTTCCTTAAGCCAGGCCTGTTTATCTGCGTCAATCTTTGCCAAATCTTTTTGGCAGGTTTCTTCGACTTCCGAAACAGCCTTTTTTTGATCGGCAAGCTTCTGATCAAAGGAACGAACCTTCTGAAGGATCGGTGCAGCAGCTTGCAGTTCCGCTTTAGCCTTGAATAATTGCTGTTCAGCCATCTTAAACGATTCGGCTTGTTCTTTGGCAGAGAATTCCAACTCTGGAAGGGTTTCTTCCTCACTTTTCAGTGCCGCCTGGTCACCCGCCTGTTCTTTTCGAATTGCTGTGAGTGTTCCGTATGAGCCATCAAGTGACGCTGCGCTTACAGCCCGGCTCAATTTGTCGCGTTCTGGTTTAAATGCCTCTATAGCGCTTTGAAGCTCACTCGCTTCGTCTGCCAGACTGGCGATTTCCTTCTTAAGGCCATCTATGGCGGTCAGCCATGTAATGGCCTTTCCTGTGTCAGCCAACTTGCTGTTGAGATCTGTCTCTTCTTTCTGCTTTGTGTCGAGTGCCTGTTGGATCTCTATTTCCTGTTCCGGCTCCAGGATCACGATTCCTGCCGTTTCAACCTGTAGGATGTCAAGCTTATCCCGTTCTTCTCGCCTTCGCTCATGGACACGGGTGGATATCAGGCTGTAAATTTCCGTGCCTGTTATCTGTTCCAGGATCGGTGCCCGTTCTCCAGGATCAGCTTTCAGGAAAGCCGAAAAGCCGCCCTGGGCCAATAGCATGGATCGGGTAAACCGATCGAAATCCATTCCCGTGGCATCTTCAATTTTTTCGGCCACCCTTCGAATTTTGGTCTCGATAATTTTCCCCGAAGTTGCGTCTGCAATTTCATGTTTAGGTGCCTGCAGTTCACCCGTAGGGTTTTTCCGTGCCTTGTGTTGACTCCAATGGCAACGAAACAGGCCCGCTTGGGTTTCGAAGGTTACCTCTGAAAAACATTCGCCTGTCTGGCGGGACATGATTTCGTTTAAGCTCTTGGTGACCTTGTTCAGTCTTGGGGTGCGCCCATAAAGGGCCAAACAAATGGCGTCGAGTATGGTCGATTTTCCGGCACCAGTTGGCCCGGTAATGGCAAAGATCCCGTCCGAGGTGAAATCCTGATGCGTAAGATCGACTTCCCACTCACCGACAAGAGAATTCAAATTTTTCAATCGTATTTGCAGTATCCGCATAAGCAGTCCCTATTCAGCCATGGCATCGTCTTCCTGGAGTGACGCGACGATTTCATGATAGGCGTGGAAAAGATATGAACGTTGCTCTTCCGGCACTTCGTGGGCCGATAGGCAACGCTCGAAAACATCGTCAACGGTCAGATCGTCGAGGGTTTCTTGGCGATGCGTTTGGTTCAACACCCTTTCGACGATTCTGTTGTTTTTTACGCGCAGTATCTCAAGTCCGGAGCCGGCAATAAGAGCGTCCAGCCGTTCGCGCAAATCACCGATGATCTCATCGCCTTCATAGACGATCTCCACCCATGCTGAAGATCCAGTATTTGATAACTCTTGGAGTCGCTCCGAAATATCATCCCAACTGCCGTTGATACTTTCCAGTTCTTGAAAAACAGGCACTTTGATTTGCTCTACATCAACTTTGGTGCTCGCAAACTTTACCAAACAGACACTTTTTTCTTGCTTTGCTTCTCCGAATCCAACCGGAATGGGGGCGCCACTATAGCGAACGATATCCGAATTATTTACCTTTTGGGGCACATGCAGGTGGCCAAGAGCTACATAATTCACGCTGTCCGGAAAAATGCCGGCATCGACGTGGGCCATCGAACCCACGTACAGTTCCCTCACGCCATCACCATCGACTGTTTTGCCCCCTGCAGTGTAAAGATGCCCCATAGCGATAATGGGTATTTCGGCGTCCAGCTTTGCGCGTTTTTGTTCGGCTAACTTGACGATGTCTTTATAGTGACTGCGAATGCCCTCGGTGATTTTATTTTGTTTGTCTGCAATGCTTTCACCAGCCTCAGCCATGCGTATCTCCCGGTCACGCAGATATGGCACAGCGCAGACAATAGCCTCCGGTGAATCAGTTTCATTGCCAAGTACAAGGATTTCGTCTTCCAGGTTTCCTGAAGTTGCACCGACCACATGAACGTTTAGGGCTTTGAGCAGTTCCTGAGGCGCATTGATGAAGGAAGGAGAATCGTGATTGCCCGCTATTACCACCACATGACGACAGGTAGAGGCGGCTACCCGACATAGAAAACGGTAATATAGCTGCTGAGAACGGTTGTTAGGGGCGCTTGTGTCGAAAATGTCCCCTGCAACAAGTAATGCATCAACCTCCTTCTGCTGTATGGTATCGGATAACCAATTAAGAAATAACTCGAACTCATCGTATCGCTTTCGGCCATATAGAGACCGACCGATGTGCCAGTCCGAGGTGTGCAGAATCTTAAATTGGTGCTTTTCGTCCCGCATTATTTTCTCCGCTATTCGACCTAATTCAAAGTCATGCCATCTGAAACTTCAATTTGATTACCTAATTCGGCCTCGCAACATCCAACAACTGCTTTAGATCGTGATAAATTGCTTGCCACTCCTGGTTCATATTAATCGTACGGATCATAACCTTGTGGCCGTCCATTTTATAACTCAGCCTTAGTTCCTTTTGGACCGTCGGGTACAGCAAAACCCCTGTGCAATTGGTATTGATGCCACCTTGCTTTTCAAGATTTTTTAGATAGGCGAAAATTTGGTATATATTCTGGGCGTGAATCTTTTCGGTGTCATAGTGAGTAGATAGAGCTTGCTTGTAATACTTGGTATCGATAACAGCCTTGAACCCGTGGCCTTCGATTGAGATGTCGGTGACCATTTTAGGCAAAAAGGCCATTGATTGATCATCCAAGGCCTCGGCCTGCCAAAGGATGTCCTCCCGCCCGACCTTAAAGCCAGTGGTTTCTAACTTGTAAAAATTACGCACGAAATCCTCGAAAAGGGCCGCCATGCGCATTTCGTCATCCTGCAGAAAGTCACGAAATTTGCTTTTTCCTTGTGTTTCGGAGGGCAGGAGGTTCTCGTAAACCAGCTCGCAAATCTTCAGCAGGAAGTCATAGAAAGCGTTGTTGCGGTGGAGTTGTACGCGGCTGAAAACTGCGCTGGACAATTCGATTTTGTCCACTTCGAGAAACCGACGATACAACCCAATCAGCCTGTCCTTCAATTTTCTGTCCAGGCTCTCGACCCGAATAAGGTTGTGCATTGTTGTTTTGATGATCTGGTTGTGTAAGACATTATGGCTCAGCTCGTCGAACTCGCAGTGAATCTGGGCTTTCATGAGGAGGTTGCGCTTGATAGTAGGGCTGAACAATAGTTTACCCCGCAAACAGCGCGTGTCCTCGGCATATTCGACATAGCCACGATCCAGGCCGCGTCGTAAAAGGCGCTCGACTCCCCCACACAGCACTTTGGCGAACAGATCCACCAAACTGGTGGTGTCGATACCGGATACATCTACGACATCACGCTCTTCGAGCCGATTCCAGGCATAACAAAGCAGGTAATAAATGTTTTGAATGGGAATTTTGCGGGCGTTATTCATCAGAACAGCTGCTCAACCCTCTTCTGGACCTTGTCAGGATCGTCGAACCAGTACTCTTCGAGGAGGGGTTCGATTTCAGTTCGGATCACATTCTCGTACCAGTCACTCCCATACGCTTGGTTGTTATCTGAGGGACAAAAATAGCTGTGGCCGACGCAATAGCCGCGACCGAGGTTTTTCTGGTCCTCGGTGATGCGTTGGTTGAGCTGCCCCATCCGCTCTATAATCTTGTCGATGATCTCAGTTTCAACGCCGGCGTTTGTGAGAAAATCCCGGAATTTTTTGCTCTCGAATGCTGGCTTAAGATCGATGAAACAAAAGCGGCGCCGGAGAGCATAGTCGACCATGGCAAGAGATCGGTCGGCCGTGTTCATGGTGCCGATAATGAAAATGTTACTAGGGATAAAAAAGGTGTCGTCCAATCCCTGTGCGTAGGTCAACGGCATGGCGTAGTCTGCGCCACGCTTGTCGGCCTCGATCAACATGAACATTTCACCGAAGATCTTGCTCAAATTGCCGCGGTTGATTTCGTCGATAATAAACACATAGGGGTTTTCAGGATCGCGTTGGGCTTTACGGCAGAAATCATAAAAGGCCCCATTTCGTAGATCGAACTTGCCCTCACTGTTGGGCCGAAACCCCTGCATGAAATCCTCGTAAGAATAGGACTGGTGGAACTGAATCATGGTCACCCGGCGCTTGTCCGCTGCCCCCATCAAGGCATAAGCGATATGACGTGCGATAAAAGTTTTCCCGACTCCAGGCGGGCCTTGAAGGACCAGATTCTTTTTGAGTTTGATACGGTCAAGGATCTGATGGAATTTTTCGTTGTTAATGAAAATGGATTTCAAGGCTTCTTCAATTGAATAAGGACCTTGAACTGGATCAATAGGCATATTTTTCTCATCTAACAGGGATCGCATGGTCTCGTATTCGGCAGGCGTTAGTTTGAATAGACTGCCCTGATTATTTTTAAGCGGTTCGCAGTCACTTAATTCGGGAATCGCCCTCAACTCTTCAAAAGACACCGTTTCGAGGAACTGGTCCGTCTTTTCGAACTCGATCCCCAGTCCCTCCATGGTCTCGTGAAGCCCCCTGGTGACCCGGCATTCGGCAACAATCTCCCGGTTAGGCGAGGCGACGTAACCGATGATGGTGTCGCCAGACGCTACAGCCTCGAAATGCTTGAAGATGCGCCGTTTGTTTCCTTTTGCGTTGTAGGCTGTGTAAATCTGTTTCTCCCCTACAGGGGTTTCGATAAAGTTCCAGATTTTGGGATTAGCGTTCAACCACCAGAAATTTCCTCCCGTTGACGGTTTCGGCTGAGATACATTTATCTCGGTTAACTCGAGTAACTTTCGTATAAAGTCCTTATACTGAGTTATGTTGGTAAGGGTTTTAAGAGCCGGAGTCTCTCCTTCAATCTTCCAAGTTCCCTTCCGGAGCCATTTAACATTACGGACATTTTTCTTTTCTTGGCGATCTTCATCAAAATAGTACTCAGAATCGACGATACCGACGCCTACGATTTCTTTAATTCCCTTTTTTGCAAAGATGTAATCGCCCTCTTTCATGACATGGCAGAATTCATAGCAGGCCAGAGCGCGGTTAAATGGCTTGGCACCGTAATCGTATATTTCCGAGAGAGCATCCTGAATCTGTGGCTTCGACTGATATTGAGTCAGATCGCCGAGCTTATCCCAACCAATTCCCATAATGCCTTGCTCGAAAAAGTCCTGAAATAGGCTCGCATTTTTACCTGGCGAAAAAGTCCAGTACTGTACCTCGTCATCAACTTTGTTTTCCAGAAGCTTGAACATGAAACCCAGGGTATGAACATCCAGAAGGTTACCATCTTCGAGACCGTGCCCTTTTGAAAGATGCTGTAACAACTCCTTATAGATCTCCCGGCAGTGCATAATACGTTCGACCGGCTCGACCTTGCGCTCAGTCCAATCAAAAAGGTTTTTTATGAAAAACTCGTAAACAGATGGTTTGCAAAATGGATATTCGGAGGGTGATGCCATTGCCAGAAAATAGCTGCAAACGGTTCCGTTAATCCCCGATTTCTTGCCGGATTCAGCAGATGGCTCAACTTTCGACCATTCGGAAAACGCTCTCAGCCTTTCCTCAAGAGGAGTCGCGCCGTAGAGTAGATCCACAATGCGAGAGCCCAGTTCGCTCTCGTCTACATGCCCCACAAAGTGCCGTGCGAAGCTGCCCTCATAAATTGCCAAAAGACCACTATTTGCACTTATAACCTTGAGCAAATTCTCTTTCGGGCTCTTTTCAAGCAAGTCCCTTTCAAGATATGGCGATGCTTTCTTTAGCGCATCCCGCTGAACAAACATCTCACCGCCACCTTGCCGTAGCTCCCACTCGTCGATCTGTTTTTCCCACCTTGGTTTGGCATAATTTTCTATCAGCTCGTCGAACCGTTCCAGATTCAATTGCATAGTATTACCTCACATGTTTGGTGCCGGATGGCTGTCTGATGGCACGGTCGATATAGGACACTTTGAAGGAAAGAGGAAACCACGGCCACTTTAAAAAGCGGAGTGATACGCAAGGATGACGTGGATTGAGATAGTCCGCTACTGTCATTGAACACTGCTCAAGGGAATTCCTAAGAACCGCCAGGATATGACGGGAGACTGTTATGCCCAACCGACAATTTCAAGATTTGAACCTTAGTATTGGATCGACGCCTATGCTGAAAAACTTTAGGGATCATTCTCATATTATATCAAAAAAGTCTAATGATTTTAATCATTAATAAGAACAGCTCTTAATAGTAACTGCTTGCAGGTTCGTCCCGCTTTGCGGGGTGTTCGTTGTTACGACCCAAGCCCAAGCGGTGTGCAGCACCGCAACCCACCGACACAATGCGTCATCTACAGAGCTCCGCCACGCTTTTTGTGACCCAATCAAATCCCACACGTTCTTGTTCGAACCGTAGCTGGTCACTCAACCGATTGTACCGGAGATCATCATATAGCGCTTGCTCCTCGGGATCCAACCGCGGCAGCTCCCGGATTTCCTGGCGCGGCTCACGTTCCCAGAGGCTCCTGTGGGCCGAGAGGGTGTCACGGTCCATGAGGAAAGACCGCACTTGCGGAAATAGACTGCGCAGCTGATTGAGGATGGCGAACCCGTGGGTGTCGATGTCGCCCCAGTAAAAAAGACGCCGGTCGCACAGCCAGCGAGCCCGGCAAAGGTGTCGTGGGTGACCGCGATGTTCTGATCCGTGCCAGTGGGAAAGACCGCCAAGGCGTCGTCCAGAATCCGAAATCGCACCCGCACGGGCTTGTTGTCCACAAACCCGTAACGCCGGCAGAACCCGGACACGCCGCCGGCCTCTTTGTCGACCGTTTCATCTGGCAATACCAAATCGAACAGTTCCGTCAGCACGGATCGGTGGCCTTCAATGAACTTGCTGTGAACCCCGGGATGTCCACCTGGCGCAGGTACAGGCCTGGGCTCGGGTGTTGGCGCATGTGTGGGGATGAACCGCACCCCCTCCAGAATTCGTGGTTTGGTAGTGTTTGTTCTTCTTATTCGCCTATAATATAGTAAAATGCATTCCATGGTTGTTGAGCTTAAATTCAGCTCTTTTGGTATTGACCTTATGTTGTTCAATATAGGAAACTACTTCACCTAACAGCCTAGCTGCGATTTGCTTGTTAACTCCTTCGAAGTCATACGCGCTTGTCGCCTCTCCAATATCAATAAGTTTTTCAATGTCCCAAAGCTGTTTAAAGGTATTAAGCGGCAATAAGAAATCGCTATTCCTAACGTCTATCATAGTAACGCGCCCTAATTTCCCTAATCGCAGCAGGTCATTAGCAACCTCTTCCTGCATATCATCCCACGATTGCCTTCCTTCCATTGTTATTACATTCAAATCGGGTATTCTTAGTAAAGTTTTATCAAACAGTTTGGCAGGTACGAATGCACACTCTTGACGGGCAATTTGGGTATCAACATCAATACGTTTCATTTTATCCATGTAAGCTAACGCTTCATTTTCACTTAAAATATTTTGGGATTCTATATTAGGGAAAACGACTACACAAGGCCGATTTGTGCATTTAAATATATCACTAACCAAATCGTTGTCGGACGGAATCTCAATGTTGGCTTTAAAATAAAAATCGGCTTTTCCTATATGGTCCGATAACTTTTTATCATCAATTGCAGTTCTAATTTTATCTAACATTAATTTTTCTCCATCTATAATTTATCGAATTATCAAAATAAATGATCAATTAGATGATATCTTAATTTACTGTCAAACGTTCGCTTGGCTTAACGCCTTCTTAACCCAATTTTTGTGTTCTTTTTGATTTGCGAAAATATGACACATTTTCTGGGCGGCTCCGCAATCAACGATTCTTTTCCATTGTTTTTCGCGATCTGCATCCTTTACAACTTTTTCCCCAAAAACTGGAGAGTAAGGTGTCCAGCAAATGTTGCTTACAAGATACAGTCCCGAGGGAATTTGGAGGTAGAATTTCTTTGTTAATTTTGCTCTTCGTTGCGGAGGTAGTGCCACGGCTGTCATTTTAGGCTCCTTTCGATCTGAATAATCCCAGGTTTCTAGTCAGAACTGAATTTTAAGTAATCACTAAGCAAAATGCATGCCGTAAAGGGAACTTTGCAAAGGCAGAATGATATCAGCAATATGGAAAATGATGAGTTCGAGGTAGCAGATAGAGATGCCAGAATTTGTCAGAAGACTGACATATTTTGTTAACAATTTCTTAATAATTGAGGAAGGAGCCAGGATTCTGCATTATAGTGTTAAAGAGGAGAAAATTAGTTATTTGGCATATAAAATCCCAGCTTTGAAAATATTGGTAACTATCTGCTAAATTCGATTAAGGAATCGCTATTTCATAGGCCAAATATAGTGGTTTTCATTGATCGGAGGATCTTACCCTACTTTTTCTTTTAGCAAAGAAAACTCAGAACCTACTGGCAAGCCAACTGGGCATGGGGATGGAAGGTCTATGGGGATTCGTAAAACATCTCAAGCGTGAGCCTGTAAAAACAGCATATCAGAATCAGTGCACTACATATTTGCCTGAAAATATATTGATTTTTTAAGTATGGAGCCAAAGGCCGGTTTTGGAGCGGTTCGATGTTCTCCTGCTTGGACGCGGTCCTTCCAAAAGGCAGCAAACCTTCCTTCAAACAAAATTTCCATCCATACCTCAGCCCATCTATAAGCCAGTCTCATGATTTGATGATTAGGATACGCTTTTCAAAATGCTCCCAAGGAATCAGTTGGTCCATCCGCGCCAATTTGTTTTCTGGGGAAAAGTGCCAGCCAATTGGCAATGAAAAGGCCACGAACTCTCGCTGTTTTAAGTTGTGTCTATACATGACCTGGGCATCAGAAGGCGCAAGATTTTGAGGGGAATATTGCTTTTTTTGCGTGCACTTACAGCACCCACATTAGAAAATTCAATTTTTTCTATAGGATATGTGTATTCCATTAGGCTCGAATTGATCGTGTGCTATCTTTTCCGAGGACATGATTAATCATCCGTCTGTTTGCATTAATTATTCAGTACACCGTAAATCCTATTACTAATGCTGCCTAAATTCTGGACCATTTAGTATTTAATTTTCTTCCATCGGTGCTGAAAGTAACGTGATAATGCTCATCGGTACGATAGAATGTGAATTGCCTATTATTTAGTTCGCTAATTACCCTAGGATGCGGGTGTCCATGCCGCAAATGAAGACTTAAGGTTAGCTTTGTTCGAACTCCAAGCAAATCAAGCCATGGTGTGTTGTTGCTATTATCAAAAAGCCCATTTTCAGCCCCATGATGTGGGAATTTAAACATTTTGACCTTTGACTTAAGTAGTTCAGCATCTATGTTATGCCAATTTTGAGCTTCACAATCACCAGTTAGAACAAAACGAACACGGTCAAGTTCTAGCACCAATACAATTGAATTATTATTTGGATTATCTTGATCGTAAGGATATGATCCATCAGTGTGTGGTGGCCACAAAATATGCAAATCGGCATCCCCTAATTTAGGCAAGACTTTTGTATTATCGATGGATTGATGGCGTGAAACTTTATTAGATCGGTTAGCGTATCTGAGCGTATCTGCAAATGCACCATGCAGATCGGATTTTGGATATAAATACCAATCAGTTCCAAACGTACTCATCATCTGTTTAACTCCACTGATATGATCGTGGTGTGGGTGAGACAATAGGATAAAATCGAAAAGATGCATTTGTGACTCATAATCTACATGCATTTTCTTTAAATATTTCTTCACGTATATCAACGATGAGCGATTATAAGTAGTATCGTTACAATCTATGAGTGCATAATGAGTGCTGTTATTAGTTACTGATTCAATGAAAATGGAATCGCCCCAACCAACATCAATAAATGTGACAGATAATTTGCTCATTTGCTCTCCTTCCAGGACATGACTCGGTCTTTATTTGCTAATATATGATAATTTTCAATCGACCGGTCTATCTGTAGTTTACTCCATGTCCTAAAAGTCCGGGTTTCAAGGGGTGATGATTTTACCTGCTGTTGATGCTCTTCACACTCGATAAAGTAGTCTTTGTATTCTATGCGTTCTGTTTGAAACAAATAGGAAAGGTACATTAACTTATGCCCAACTCGGTAAACATCGCCTCGTCTTGGGCCTTTTTCATTTATTTTTAGTATAGAGGTAGGAAATATGATATCTGAAACTGATACAATCGTTCCTTCCATATCTTCAATCCTGTTAAAAAGACTATCTATCTGATCAGGATTTTCAAATAGAGTATTGTTATGATCTGGTTGACAAATAATGCCCGTCAATCCAATTATTAAAAGCGGTATATTCACGCTATCAATTGTCACTAAGCTAGGGGACTCAGGCAAAACGGCATCAATCGTAAAATATATACAGCGAGTTATTTCATGATCTAAATTCTTTATAGCATCCACGATCACGGGCACATTTTGCGCTATACTATTCATGTCCTTACTCCAAAATTTTCTTTTCATACCAACAGGCACCAGGTATCTCTGATGATATGATCTTGGTGATGGTCATCTGTTCAAGAATCCTGCGTCTTAACCACTCCCATCTAAACCTGCTTGATCCGACCAAGGAGTTCTTCCTTGGTCAGTGTCTGTGGTCGATTTCTGTATCGCCCCTAATGCATTGGTTTGAGCCGTTTATGCTGAAGTTGGTAATTGAGGTGTATGCTCCAATGCGATAGGCGCTGGTGGTATGATTTGAGGATCTGTCCCCGCCGTGTTTAAACAGCCATTTCCTCCTCGAAGCTCCCAATCGGCATAGGCATAAGGCAAACCATACTTCTCAGCTAAGCCAAGCATTTCAGTATACCAACCAACATAAGCCCAGTCCCGACCTTCTGATTCACTGATTAGCTTTGGGAACCTTTCGACAAATTTAACCGCAAGTTGACGGGCTGTGTCTGTTTGGGCATCTGTCCACTCAAAATATCTGTTATCCAAGCCACTACCGTGTAGAGCACAATAGTCAGAATACTCTTCAGATATCGCCCCATTGTATGGTTGAGTGTATTTCGATGGTACAACTTGACATCTCCAGTAACCTCCACTGGGTGACATACTTGGCGCAATTCTTAACCTCTGATATCCGGCTTTATGCAACTCATGGACCATACTGAGAACTCGAATGCATCTCCGAATTACTGGATCCTTACTTTTCATTTTTACATTGCCCTATGAAGCTGACCAACTCTTCATTGCTCAGTTTGGTTGCCATTGTTATGCCTTTGTGCCAGTGCCTTTTATCGAATGGTAGCGTCGAACCTCGCCTTACGGCTTTCCAATGCCGCTCTGACCTTATCAACCACACCGGCTATCTCAAGAAAGCGTCTGTCACATCCATGCAGATCCATATCAACGACACCCAATTTGACAGTCACGAAACTGGTACCGTTATCCTCTATGCTCCAATCAAGCTGGGTTCCGACTTCCTGCTGAAGAGTCTTTCGGTCGTTATGGAGGAACTGAAGCCAACCATCGTCATCGTCTTCTCGAAAAAGGAGGTACAAGTTCATAGCTTTGGCAGAGGGGGCATATGAAATTACGAACCTCGTCTCGTGCATGTAGAACCTTATCCAATGCAAACCCGAAGGGTTTGGGAGAATCAAAAGCGGGTATTCCGGGCTAACCACCTCGATGAACCTGCTCCACAGTTCTCGGAAGCGTTTAGCCTTCTCTGGATCAGGCTTTGTTCCTTTTCTGGTAGCTTTGGTCCAATCGTTTGGCTTTGAGATGATGTTGAACTTTGGGGCGGTGTGTGAATCGCCGATCCGCCATAACTCAACCTCAAGACCAAAGAACCGAAACTGCTCCTCCGTGATACGGTTAAGCCAATCCAAAGCGGATCTATGCTCCTCAGTAAATTGCTGAGCGACCCAAATGATGTTCACTGTATCCAAACCCGCAGCGTAAGTCATAAGTTGACCGAGATGGGTATGGTCGGTTTTTTCAAGCTGATTCTCGATCAACACCATAGCGTCTGAGATCATATCCTTGCAAAGGATGTCAGCCCTGAAGGGTCCAACGTTGCTTTCGGTGTCGATGAGTTCAAGTTTCATCCCCACTGTATCACTCAGCAGACTGAGATTTTCCTCCTCAGCCAGCCAAGGGGTAAAATCAACTGCTTCATTCTGCCAACAATCACGCAAGTCCACTTTTGACAATCTGCTCAGCTCCAATTTCGTCGGCATAGTAGTCCTTATTTTGTGGTTAGGTACTTTGCAGGTAGCGGGTTATCATCTCGCTCATTGTCCCAGAGCATGTTGATGATCCACCACCGCTTACCATCATGGAAAAGCTGAATACTGTTGATGCCACGCTTGAATGGTTCTGGATCGTTGGGATCAAACCGAGCCTCGTAGGTGCTGAAAACGTGAGCCACGTTGCCGAATATCTCAGTCCGTCGGGCTACCTCCCATTCGTAGAAACCCTGCTGGTCGAAAAACCCCTTGGTGGACTCGATGTATTCCTCGACATCTCGCACAACAGCCTGAGGGGTGCCGTCTTCCAAGACATCCGTTCTGATCATGTGTGCCCTGTCGAAAAACAGTTGACGCATCTGGTCCCATTTACGCTCCTGCCCAGCAGGTCCACAGATGCTGTGGTACAGAGTCTTGATGAGTGTGTCGATGTCCTTACCCGGTGCATCCTTCATCGTATCCCTCCCTCAGCATTTCGTATTCGTCTGGTACGCCTGTCGTTCAATCCCAGAGCATGTCCTCTGTGACGTTCAATCTTCTTTCACCACAAATTGGGCAACGGTTTCCTCGTAACTGTTTAGGTTCCAACACTGGCTCCATGCGCTTATTGCAATCCCTGCATATAAACTCGGTTTCGTAGGTCTGATCGTTATCGTAAACGATTTTAGCCCAGAAGGCTCCCCGCAATTTTTCGCAATTTGGACACTCGAAGATCCTGTGCTCATAGTCTGTCTCGTGGACATCATGATTCTTCAGAATCTCGAGCACCTTCGGGCGGCGTGTGTAATGGAGCAGGTTGATGACCTGGTCCAGTGAACTGTACATCATGCCCACGCCAACGGTGAAATGCTGACTAAATCTACAGTTACTGCATGAAACGGCATACCCGATACCCATCAATAGCACCCCACCGAATCCTTAATCCCAAGGCATGACCCTGACCAGATCAAGGTTGACGTTGTAACAATCAGGACATGGAAACGCCTTCATGTCCTCCGGTTTCAAAACCGATTGCATTCGATTCCCGCACTTACTGCAATAAACCTCCGTTTCGAATACCGAAGTGCTGTCCTGTTCAATCCGAACCCAGAACTCATCACAGAGGTTATTGCATATGGGGCAGTGAAAAGCCCGATAACCGAAGTCGGTTTCAGACAAGCCGTTGTCCCTGATTATCTCTTGGACTTGGTAGCGCATATTAGCGTTAACAAGGCAGACGGCTTGGTTTAGATTTGAGAACTTGTTTCCAACACCGAACTTGAAACCCTGTGAGTAAGAACACGATTGACACATGACAAGATAGACTCCGCTCATTGGCAACGTCCCTCCAGAATCAGATTCAGCAGTAGGTGTAGTCGGCATGGTCATTGCTCATACATATTGCGTACCACAAGCATTCTGCCGCCTCCAGCGGCGTGTAAGGCACTGATTTTCTACGATCTATTCATAGCCTGATAGGATAGGTGCGTCCGCACGACGTGCCAAGCCCGTTTACGGTTTTTAGTGCCACTCGCATACGGCTTAGCCAATTAGGAAATATTCCTAACTGTCTGCCGTTACTTGACTTTATAGCCATCGTTTGGTTATCACGTATTGAGCGAATACTCAAATATTCACCCGAGAGGCAGGTATGGAAGGATAATGGGAACTCCCGTCGTGCTCGAATGAGAGGCGGGGGTTCGATTTTCAAGTGTTCAATCCCATCTCTTACTGCCTAAGTTTTGAGCGTGTTCCTTTATATATAGTGGACTAAGATCACGGAATAGATGATGTCAGATGTTAATTTCAGGGCAGAATATCGAATTGCATATTCATGTATGAAATGTAGCTGGAGGATTGAGATATCCACCTACAAGAATCCTCCCCCTAAAAGCTTAATGGCAATATGCAAACGATGCGGAGGTGAAAGGCGGTTCGAGAAAGAGGAATTGATAGAGAGGAAACCAGGCTTATTTCAGACGAAATGCTGGAATTGCGGGAATCCGATCTCGAGTAGAAATACTAAAAGAGATGGGTGGTATGGCTTAGAATGCGATGCCTGTGGTGAAAGTTTAAGAAACAGACAGGGATCAACCAAAAAGCTAAAAAAAAACAAGCTATCCAAAAGTAATAAGTCTGTCACAAATTTCGTGCTGAGGTGTATGCACTGTCAACACGAAATACTACTAACGCCTGATGTCGTTTCAAGACTTGAGAAACGACTTTCGATAAAGATTGATAGAAAAACAATGCAGCCCCTTCATGAATATACATCCGAGTTTAGGTGTAAACTCTGCTATAAGAAAGCTGCTGTTTTAGTCCAAGCTCATACAACATAGCCCGATCTGGCTGGTTGGAATTGAGGAGTAACGAAAGCCTTTTCCTATCAACTCAGCCATCGTCTCATTTCCAGAAATGGAGTCTCATTGATGCGATTGAACCAGAAAGAAAGGCAGCTGATAGAACGGTACCTGTCCTTTTATGTTGAGTTAGATAGCGGAAAACGCACACCAAATACTGCTGACCAGAAAAGGTTCGTTAAGGTATGCAAAGGACTTGTTCAGCCTGAAACAGAACACGAAAAAGCATATATAAAATACAAACAGACCGGAGCAAACCCTGCTATCGACATTCGAATGATGGGTTGTATAAAAACGCAACTAAAGGTGGAAGAATCAACGAAGCAAAAATTTAAGGATAAAAGTACTCAACGCAAATATACACCGCGCCATGCACCAAGAAGAACAAAAAAGATTAGGGTAAAAAGCAGGTCGATTAGCCATAAGCCATCGATAGCGCGAAATGCAGTTAAGAGTCGTAGAAGCATTGATGGTAAAGTTGCTCTTAATCAGGATCTGTTGAATATGTTGCAGAAAAGTAGGTCTACATTTATCAACAAGTCTGCCAGAGATGTTCCAATACGAAAGCCTGGAAGGTATAAGATACCCGACCATGAAGAAGGTCATCCAGATAGCAAGTGGTTTACTACTGACGACTGGAAACTAATGCGTAAGAAACGAATCTAATGCACCTTGATAATTATGACAGTGAAAGTGTAGAAATGACCTTCCAGCACCCGCTCGACTTCGTCGAGCGCAAGATGACCATGTCTCCCACTCCTACATACAAATGCCCAATGGTACGGGGGTGCATTAAACTGCCAATGCCCTGCCTCCAGAGGGGAAATACCTCTGGAGGCTAACGCTACTCAATTCCACACCCTGAGAACCATTCTACCAAACCTTTCATACGAGAAAGGAGTGAGAAATGATAATCATCGCCAACGTATCCTTTCCGCCTGAATCTTCAAAGGAAATAGCCAAGAGGTTTCTCGAAGCCCCGCAAATCCCAGAATATCTTACTCGGCGAGGACCGTATGTCAGTTCAAACCGTTCGAACGGTGTTTGTATCTTGACCCTTTATGAACTTGAGAATTCCAAGTTGGCTGAGGGAATGGAATTTATGGGCAACTTCTATGCAACCTATTTCGGAGTGCCTGGTTTCATGTACGAGATCAAACCTCATTATGAAATCCTTGAAGGGCTAAAGATGATTGGCATGGAGGGATAACACCCTCAAAGGCAGCCGGTATCTTTAACAGACTGGGGTGCCGGCTGCGTATCAATTCACCCGCACTATCACCTGATTCCACGTAGGGATGGGGACACCGAGAAAACGAGCGTACTGAAAGGACACATGGAACAGCTTTTAGCATACGTGAAATCTGATGGACGTGTTTGTCCGAAACCGGACAAATGGAATCAGCTCTACAAGTTGCTACCGTATAAAAAACGTAAAGGGGCGGGATGGGAACCTCCGTTGCCTCTGATCCTCGCAGCTTGGCATCACACCTCCGACTATCAGAAACGCGATCGTCTTGAGGTGCATATCCAGTATGCCACTGACAAAGGTGCTCTTGATAGGGCAGCTGGTTACCTGTACGGACTCACTGAGGACCAGTGGATCCACGAGGGAGATGTCTGACCCATGACAAAACGCCTGCGGAACATTTTCGTACAGTATTCCCAAGCCGAGAGCCACCTGACCAACTCCCTCCTACTGGTTTTCAACCACAACAGGGACCTGATGCAGAAAGTTTTAAAGCAACACAGTATCAAGCTGTCCGGTAAACAGGTCAAGGTGGAAGGCTGTCGGGTAAGGCGTGATTTAATAACACTTGGTCGCCTGACCGGTGCAGGCAAACGAAGCCAACAGGGCATACGGGATATATTCATCGGGTTCCAAGAGCACCTGTACGTGCCCGTTTAAAATCAGCACTTTTGACAGGGAGGCGTATTAATGGTCATACGATTTACCTCACTGCCTATAGGGATTGTTCTTTGTATCCTATAAAATCCTTAATGCCATACCGTGTGAACTTGGAATATGAAAGAATATAGTGTTTCACTAATAAGGTACTATAAATTAAAACATAAGTGTCCTGAGGCCATTGAGTATTCTCGACGAGAATTTGGTCAATTTGAATATAATGAGAATGATCCAGAGTCATCTTGGATAGAATTGCAGGAAAGATATGACTACGCGTGTGTGCACTATATGATGAGAATTAAGGATTCGGGAATCAGATTGCCAAGGAAATATTTTCAGAATAATGGTCATTTCATGAAATATGAACCTGACCATCGCATTGGGGAGCATTTTCGAGAATTGCGTAACATATATGGCTATCGCAAGTGTATAAAAAAAGAAACTAAATTTTTATCAGACGACGGGAGAGTTGTTGATTATGCCAAGAAGCAGAAGCGAGAAATCAAGTCTTACCTATTGAAAGATATATTAAACGAACTTGTCAGAAATGGAATAAACTGGGAATGCGAAGACCACAGGCATAATTGGTTGTTATTAGTTGAGCCAAAGTCCCAAAAAAGAATAAAAATACAAATCGATCAGTTTGGAGACAAACGAAATGGTGTGAACATTAATGCGTTGGCCTATAAGCTTAAAATGATAGCTAAATGTTGGAGCAATCCTTTCAATCCCGATGGCCTAAACCAAGGGACTTTAACGAATTGTGGGTGGCGTGCGCGTTTTCCAAAAGGTGTAAGACAAGAGGCCTTACAAACTGCAATTATACTACATGGTAAAAGTCACATAAGAAAGGCGTTGCAAGTCACATATAGATCAGCATGGACACAAAATTACACCAAACAAATTGAAGAAGACATCCTTTATGTTAATGGTAGCAAAATAGTGAGACCAAGAAGTCGTAAATATGATATTTTAATTTATGTCTACTTTAGTTGATGTAATTAAGGGCCTAAAAATGTCAAAATATCGACCTTTCGCGGAGCCCTTTTGCATCTTCATAGCCATTAAGGCCCGTGCCGTTTTCGCAAGCCTTATCATGCCGTAAATGGGGGAATCAGAACATTTTATGCGCGGGAAAGTATTGCCCAAAGGTTGAAGCATTCAGTTGTATTTCCTGTTCAGGAACATCTTTATCTTCCAGTGTCCAGCCAGGATAAAGTCCCAGAGCGCTGCCTTGGCTTTTAAAACGCTTGATGATAGATTTTAAATTTTTATTATCTACTCTCCTTATGCCAACTTCGTAGGCAGTACAACACAGAGCAGCAGCCTCTCTTAATATTCTCCTAGAATTTTCCGCGCCAGAATATAGCGCACCATTTACAGCATCTATGTAATGGGGAATGGCAGATTCATACTGCTTGTTGTTGAAAACATACCACATTCCTCTAAATCGAGAAACCTCCCACCAATTTGGGTTATAATCTTTCTTTTCTTTAATTTCAGATTCAGTTTTTTCAATTAACTGAAGTATTTCTTGAGGATCAGTAATAGTGTTCGTTCTATTAACCAGTGAATTAAGGATATCCAAACAAAGCCCTAAATATGGTTTCATCTCCTCCACTATTTTTTCTTCTGAGGCGGGAAGGAGCTTTTTCAAATATGCATAGTCATCTTGTGGTTGAAACAGTTGATTGCAAATTTTTATAAGATTTACTCTTGTATCGTAATTTTCAGTCATTTCATAAAAATTCTGGAGGGCCTTTGAAAAATAGAGGGTCTCATTAATAATATTTGGTAATTAGTTAAGTCCTGGCACTAAATCACACAGGTATTTTGCTACTAAATCGAAGACATCAGTGTTTCGATGGTTATATCGAAATTCCAGCTCTTTGAGATACAGAGGGAAGTTCTCTTTGGAGACGCCATGGTGTTTAATGAGCCGTTCTTTAGCCCAACTCCAAAATCCCTCTAAGCCATTAATATAAACCTTGCCGGATGAAAATCGTTTGCCATGATCGATCTTTAAGTGGCGATATCCGCAGAACATCAAGCTGTCGTAACTGCGGAATTTATCCGTATAGATGATGCTGCCACGTCGCACGGTCTTAACCGTCAAACCGATCAGGGTATGAGCCGTCACATTGGGAACAACGCTGACTTGGACTTTTCCATTTCGCTCCAGAATGCCAAATACCGGTACTTTACCGGCAGCACCACGTCCTCTGTTACCTTTGCGCCGGCCTCCAAAATAGCATTCATCCAGTTCGATTTCACCACCCATAAGTTCAACGGCATCATCAGCATGCACCAAGATCGCGCATCGGATGGTACGGATCGCCTGGTAAACGGTATTGTAGGCAAGACCCATCTGTTCGGCCATTTTACGAACAGATAGTTCTAATTCAAAGAGCTTTATGAGCGAGAGCCACTGGATACAGCTGAAACGACCATGATTTATCCATCGGCCCGAGAAGTCATGAAACGTATATTTACATTTAGAACAGCGGCGTCGACCCGAAGATAATTTATAGAGCTTTTGGCTCTGACAGCGAGGGCAGAATCGCCGCCCATTTTTTCGACACTTTTTTGTAAGGTATTTGCGAGCGCTATTTTCGTTGCTAATCAGCTTATGATAGCCGTTTAAGTCCATGACACCCCTTTAACATCGGTGTCAGAACTTAATCAATTACCTAATATTTTTATCGCCATTATCTATAGAATACTCTGCGTAAAACTTATCCATCATTCCTTTTTCACCCCAAAAGCTTGAGGGTCTCGGATTTACTTTACCTGAACTATAGTCCCGATATTTATCTTTTGCAGCCTTAATACTCTTTGTTCTTACCTTCATATTTTTATTTGATATAACAAAGTCGTTTACGAATTCAGTGAATTCAGGGTATTTGTTTTCCACCCATTTTAGTGTCGCGGCAACCGGTCTATCACTTATAAAAATATTGTATTTGCCAAGCTCGGAAAAATAATTCTTCTGCCTTTGAAAAATAAACTCAAACATAAAATGTGTAGCATAATAGTTGATAAGCCATGGTAAACTTTGGTTACGATTAAAACCCGCCAAAGATACTTTCTTGATCAGTTCTATGTAGCCGGTGTACGTTTTCTCACCAAACCATTTTAAATATTCTTTAAATGCTGGATCTGGCTTAAAGGGAGCTTTAAACACAAGCTCCATCAAAGGACCTATCATCGTATAATCAAAGTCACCTTCATCTGCTAGCCTATCCAGATTTTTTGCCATTCGATAAAGGGGATCATTGCTGTCATTTGTTTCTTTGGGTTTTGAATCAAGAACGCCAGCAATCGCACGAATAAATTCACCTAAAGTAGGGTATGCTGTTTGAAATTTCATTTTATGCCTTTACGCTTAATAGTCTTAATTTTCTTTTCGTATAAGTCGTGATTGCAGACGATGAAGTTTCCATCAGCAGTCCTGATTATACGATAATTTCTATTTAAGCGAAATGAAAAGTACCTTCCCAGGCTATGGATTTTTCTCCAGCCCTTTTGTGCGGTATGATGATCCAACACAAAAAACGCTTTATTCCTTATGTGATTTGGTATTGGTCCAGCAAAAACTATATCGATCATATCCTCCTGTTCGAGTTGGGGCCTATAGTTCCCCATAGGCCCCTGGAGTTTTAATTAATCGTACAAGGAACCTTTACCATGTCCTGCTTTATGAGCATTGCTCTCGTTTTTTAATGGTTTGAACAGAGCCTTTGGTACAGCCTTCCCTCTTGCCATAATCAAGCTCCTTCAGTTGCTACTTTTTAGGCGGATTGTTTCCCCGTCCCTTGCCTGAAGGTTTTCCAGTTTTGCTTGGTCCTTTAGGTACTTTAGCCATTTTTTACCTCCTTAATTAAGGTTGCTGATTTCCGATATGAAAATCATGTCTCCTTGGTACCAAAGGGCTAAGCGGGTTTGGTCCCCAAAAAAAATTCGCGGGCAAAACCTTAGGGTCAACATAAGCTTATCTACCTGTAATAAATTTACAATTTCGTGCTCTTGATTTTTGTTGGAATATGTTAAATATGGCAATTTGCTCAATAAATGTTCCAGGGCTGGGATATGCAAATGTGGGAAACCTGATGGGTAATTGCTAAATGGGATTGGACATTAATAAACCAACCGATGTTATTGTACCTTTATCTCAACGATAACCTGACTACATGTAGCTGCTATGGTCCCGGATTAATCATGGCGCATGAGTTCTTGATATAGCCTATCCTAATCCAGCATGATCAGCGGATAGGCCTGACTTCGGCTCGCCCCTGCATAATCCCTGTCGGTATCAGATGGCTATCTGGACGAAGGGCCGAGACCATATCGTTTGAATAAGTGGCAGTAATCACCAGTTTTGGATAGGTCGTTTTTGATGGGGTCGCATGCGTCAGGAAATCTATGAGGATCCCTACGACATGGACGACTGGGAAATGGGTCACAAGAGCAGGTGATTTGCACCTGTCCAACTCATTGGTCTGGCGGGCTGTCACCGGCGGCAACCCGCCTCGGTTCCCATGACGGCCAGGGAGTATGCCGCCCACAATCTGCCCTGGTTCGAATATTACGCTGATGGCGCTGGCGTTTTCGATGGTTCAGATAGATTGAATGGGCTCAAAAGCGTCAAGGAGAAAGGTATCGCAAAGGGCGGCAACCCGCTGCCGAAAAATGCATCCGTGTTTTCAGACTCGGTCATCAACCTCAGCTAAAAAATTAACGCATGCATTAGCCAAACCGAATTCGTTCAGCTACTGCGATTCTATGCTCATAGGATATCGCATAGATCCCCATAAACTTTTAAAATTGCTGATAATGTATCGAAGGCAGGCTTTGGCCAAAACTTTAAATACGGACCTTAAAACACAATCAGGCTTACCAGTCATTTGAGACCACCGCAGAAATCGGAGTTAGATGGTTATTCCGTAGCTGCAGTCAAATTTGTGGTTCATCCCTTGATGATCCGCGGCAGGATCATCTGGTGCTGGGGGCAGATGGATTTCGGGTTCTGGTAGGCCGCCCCGGCAAAGGCCGTCAGGTAGCGGCGCAGATCCTTGATGGCGACAATTTCGTCCACAAGGCCGGTGCGAGCGCAGAACAGGGGCCGGGACTTGTCGTGATATTCCTGGGCCAGTTCGTTCATTTTTTCCACCACAGGTTCCAGCGGACGTCCGGCTTCATCCTCCTTGACAAGACGACGGGCGTAGGTGGCCACGGCCGCGGTCTCGCCGTGCATGACGTAAATTTCGCTGGCCACGGTCCCTAACGTAAAGGCGTTGTGACGGTTGGCCGTGGGCCCGCCCATGACGTAGTGGGCCGCCGCCGTGCCCTTGCGCAGCACCACCAGCATCATGGGGATATCGGTCTGCTGGATCGAGTAGATCAGGGACTGGCCCAGGCCCAGGAGTTCGGCCTTTTCGGCGGCATCGCCCACGTCGATCCCTGTGGTGTCCTGAAACCAGACGATGGGAATGCGGTCCCGGCCGCAGAGGGTGACGAATTCGTTCATCTTGATCAGCCCCTGGCGGTAGAGCTTGCCCCCGAAGCCCGGATAGTCGGCGTATTCCGGGTAGTCCTTGCCCAGATACCCCTGGCGGTTGCCGATGCAGGCCACTAGGAAGCCGTCCACTTTACACAATCCGGTATAGACTTCGGGGCCGCGGTCGGGTTGAAATTCCATGTGCTCGCCACCATCCACCAGGCGCGCCAGGATCTGGTCGAATTCGTAAACCCTTTTGGGTTCCAGGGGCAGCAGGCTGTAGATGTCGTCCACCGGAAACTGCGTATCCTGCGGCGGGGCCACCCGGAAGAATTTGGGGTGATAGGCCGGTATGTCCTGCATGTAGTCCTTGAGACCGTCCAGAACGCCCTGTTCCTCTTCGAAAACATACCGAAAGAAGCCGGTCTCGTCGTAATGGGTTTTGACGGTACCGGGCGGTTGGGCCTTGAAGTGCTTGGCTTTATCGATGAGGCTGGCGGCCATCTCCATATCGAAGTGGCCCTTGGGGGCCATGCCGCTGACGATGCCGGCCCCCCCGACGGCGATATTGCAGTTTTTATGGGCGAAGAGAATGGTCGGGCTGATGCTCTGGTAGCCCCCGCCGGCCGGGTTGGTGCCATAGATTCCGGCCAGTACGGGAATGCCCATCTGCTCCAGTTCGGCATGCCGGAAAAACGGCGTGCCGGCGCCCCGCCGGTTGGCATAGAATTTTTCCTGTTCGGTGAGTTTGGCGCCGCTGCAATTAACCAGCCAGACAAGGGGCACGTTCAGACGTTTGGCCAGATCGGTGACCCGCAGAATGTTTTCCGACTGACCCGGCAGCCAGGCACCGGCCATGACCTTGTTGTCGAAGCCGATGATCACCGCCCATTTTCCGGATATGCGCCCCAGGCCGTCGATGACATTGGTGGTGCCCTCCTCGTTGTCCATGGGATTGTAGAGCATGTGCAGCGGGCACCAGCTGTCCGGGTCCACCAGGTAGTCCAGGCGCTGCCAGACGGTCATCTGGCCCCGGGCATTGATTTTTTCGGTCAGGAACCCGGCCGCCTTGACCGTTTCAACCTGCTCCTGGATGTCGGCTTCGGCTGTTTCCAGGGCCGTACGGTTTTTGGCGGTCTGCTTGTGTTGGCTTGGTTTGAGCTCCCGGCCGAAGGCGGTCATTTTTTCGAAGTAGGGACGCATGGTTCACTCCTTGCGGCGGTTTTCTGTTGAAATCGCCTTGATGCGGTTGGCTTAAAATCAGTTGTCAATAACGGCCAGGACGTCGTCTTCCTCGACCTGGTCACCTTCCTTGACCTTGATCGCGCTGACGGTTCCGCTGCCGGGGGCGAATACCGGGGTTTCCATTTTCATGGCTTCAATCACCAGCACTTCCTCGTCTTCTTCCACGCTCTGGCCCACTTCCAGGTTCAGTTGAATGATTTTGCCCGCCAGGGGGGCTAAAATTTCTTCGGACATGGTTTCCTCCTGAATTGGTTTTTCGGCTTCGCAAAACGCCCAATATCGGCGTTGTGCAGAATTCTTCGTCGCGTCGGCGTACTTCAGTACGCCTCTCTCCTCAGAATTTGCACGCCTTGATCTTGAACGTTTCTCAAAGCCTTATCGCGTTATATTCATTTAAGCCGTTTTCACAATTGACATCGGGTTTTTATCTAGCGCCCTGTTGTTCACCCCAACAGCGCCAAAAAAATCCCTGCCGCGATGACGGTGCCGATGACACCGGCCACGTTCGGGCCCATGGCGAACATGAGCAGATAGTTTTTCTTGTCGTACTGGGAGCCGACTTTGTGAACCACCCGGGCGGCCATGGGAACGGCGGAAACCCCGGCGGCGCCCAAAAGCGGATTGATCTTTTCCCGCCGGGCGAGGTTCATCAGTTTGGCCAGCAGGATGCCCGTGGCCGTGCTGACGATAAAGGCGAACAGGCCGAAAAAGAAGATAAACAGCACCCGGGGTTGCAGAAAGGTTTCGGCATTCATCGTCGCCCCCACGGGCAGACCCAGGAAGATGGTCACGATATTGAGCAGTTCGTTCTGGGCGGCGTTGGTCAGGCGCTCCACGACTTTGGCCTCCCGGAACAGGTTGCCCAGCATGAACATGGCAATCAGCGGAGCGGCCGCCGGCACCAGCAGGATTATGACCAGGGTCGCCACGATGGGGAAAACAATCTTTTCCAGTTGGCTGACCTTGCGGCCCTTCTTCATGCGGATGGTGCGCTCTTGGGACGTGGTCAACAGGCGCATGATGGGCGGCTGGATGATGGGCACGAGGGCCATATAGGAATAGGCCGCCACGGCGCAGCTGCCGAGCATGTGGGGGGCCAGCTTGGCGGCCAGGAAAATAGTCGTGGGGCCGTCGGCCCCCCCGATGATGCCCATAGTGGCCGCTTCTTTGAGGTCAAACCCCAGGGCCGTGGCCGCGAAAAAGGTCAGGTAGACGCCGGCCTGGGCCCCGGCCCCGAGGAAAATCAGGACCGGCTTGGCAAGCAGGGGGCCGAAGTCGGTCAGGGCGCCCAGCCCGAGAAAAATCAGGGGCGGAATGATCTCCCACTGGATGCCGTAGTGGTAAAACCGCCACAGCAGGCCTTCTTCAGGTTCCATCAGGCCGGCGAGGGGCAGGTTGGCCAGCAGGATGCCGAAGCCGATTGGCAGCAGGAGCAGGGGTTCGTATTGTTTGGCGATGGCCAGGTAGATCAGGGTGCCGCCCACCAGCCACATCAGGATCATGCCCGGCGTGAGATGGAAAACGCCGGCCGTTTGAAAGATGGCCAGAACATCATTTGTCATTGGGACCGCCTTTCGACAGGTGGTCGGCCGCCAGACTGGTCAGGCGTATGGTGACATAAAGCAGGGTCATGCCGATAAAGACACCCCCCAGTCCGGCCATGAATATTTGCAGGGCTTCGTTCATGATGTCTTCTCCAGCGGCCAGTCGCCCTTTTCATCGAGTACGCTGCGCAGGGTCTTCAAGGCGTTGTTGGTGGCCGGCACGCCGCCGTAGATCGCCGTCTGGAAAATGGTTTCGGCAATGTCAGCCACGGGACAGCCCACGTTCAAGGCCGCCTGGATGTGCAGCTTGAGCTCGTCCGTACGCCCCAACACCGTCAGGGCGGCCACGGTGATCAGTTGGCGGGTGGGGTGGGGCAGTTTTTCGCGGGCGTACATCCTGCCCGTAATGAACAGCGAGAGATCCTTTGCAAGTCCCGGATCAAAGGCCTTCCAGAGCTCAAACGGCTTTTCATCTTCGACCCCCTGGAAATACAGCGCCGCTGTCTTCTTGGTTTTTTCGATCAGGTCGTCTGTCATGGGGTCGAATCCTTTCTATTGGGCAGCACGAGTGACAATGGGAAAATTAAAATTATATAAAACCGTTATCAAACGCGCTTTTTCGGGGCTACCTGAACCTGTTGAGAAGCCTTGCTTATCCAATAGCAGCGGGGGAAGCATTCGTTCAAGATCAAGGCGTACAAGCTCAGATAAGCGAGGCGTACTTATGTACGCCGCAGCGCCGAAGAGCGCCGTACAACGCCGATTTTAAGCGAATGCTTTTTCCTCTACCGGTTGGCTTTGCGGTAACCGAGTTGATCTAACGCAATAATCCACTTGCAAATATTGGCCGACCCCTCCACCATGTAGTAGGTGGGTGTGTCTCTGTAGATGCGCGCAATCGGATACTCGGTGGAATAGCCATATGCTCCAAGGATGCGCATGGCGTAGTTGGCGCATTTGCTGACCGTTTCGCCGGCGAAATACTTTGCCTTGGCCACGTCAAGCCCGTTGTTGAGCTTGCCGTTGTCTTTCTCCGCCGCGGCGCGGTATACCAGATATCGGGAGCAGTCGATCTCGGTGGCCATCTGGGCCACCATGTCTTGGTTCATCTGGAACTGCCCGATGGACTTGCCGAACTGTTTGCGGTCGTTGCAGTACTTGGTCACGACGTCCAGGCAGGACTGGGCCACCCCCACGGCACCGGCGGCGGCGGACAGCCGGGTCTGGTTCAACGAGCTAAAAACGATCTTGGCGCCGTCGCCGGGTTTGCCCAGAATATTCTCCTTGGGCACCCGGGTGTCGTCCAGGAAAACCTCGCCTGTGGGCGAACTCAAGGAACCCAGCTTATCCAATGCAGTGGTCTTGACGCCGTTGAAATGCTTGGGCTCGATCACGAAGGCGGAAAGCCCCTTTGAGCCGGCGTCCTTGTCCGTATAGGCATAGTAAATCAGCACGTCGGCCACCTGGGCGTTGGAAATCCAGGTCTTGTTGCCGTTGAGCAGCCAGTGGTCGCCCTTGTCTTCGGCCGTGCTGGCCATGGCCATGACATCCGAGCCCGCATCCGGTTCTGTAATGCCGAAGCCGCCGATCAACTCGCCGGCGCACAGCCCTTCAATGTATTTTTTCTTCACTTCCTCGGTGCCGTACCGGAAGATGGTGTAGGCGCATCCCAGCACCTGCATGTTCACCTGGACGCGCAGCGAGCTGCAGACTCTGGCCAGTTCTTCGGTCACGATCATGGCGGCGAGGAATCCCATGTCTTCTCCACCGTACTCCTCGGGAATCACCGTCCCCCAGAACCCCAGCTCGCCCATGGGCTTCATGATTTCTTCGTAGGGGAAGTAATGGGTCTTGTCCCACTCTTCCACATTGGGGGCGATCTTCTTGTTGGCGAATTCGCGCACGGCCTTTTGCAGCATCTGTAGCTCTTTGGAAAGGGTAAAATCCATGGATTCTTAATTCCTTTATAAAATGAGGACCGGCTGGCCGTCATTCATGCTTTTTTGAAAATGTAATTGAGTTGTCCATTGGGCAGTTCATTGACGACGGTAACCATGGGCATGCCGATCTTGACCTCGGCCAAACTTAAATCTCCGTCCAACCGGCCGAAGACCTGATAATCGCCGTAATCCAGCATGGCGATACTATAAGGCAAGTCGCCATCGAATCCAACCGGGGCGTATTTGAGCTGGCTGTAGGATACCAGCCTGCCGGTTCCGCTCACTTCGCGCCATGCCATGTCGCTGGACAGGCAACCAGCACAGTCGGCCCTTGGCGGAAAAAATTCCGCCCCGCATTTTTTGCAGTGCGTGTACATTACCTTGCTGTCTTCAAGATAATCGATGAAATCGTTGACCCGCGTCGTTTTGGTAAAGCTGACCGTGCCGAACTTTGCGAAGCGGACATCTTCTGGCTTTTTGCCCATTTCATCCTCCCGTTTACTCGTTGCCAAAAATGGTCACGTTGCCATATATGCCAACGCCACCAATGTTATGTACCAGTCCGATCGTCGGATCCTTGACCTGCATGTCACCGGCTTCACCGCGCAGCTGCAGGACGATCGTACGCACCTGGCTCCCGCCGGTGGCGCCGATAGGATGGCCCTTGGAGAGAAGTCCACCATCCACATTGACAGGGATACTGCCATCCTTAAATGTTTCCTTGCTTTGGATCAGCTCTTTGGCGCCACCGGGTTCGGCGAAGCCCAAGGCTTCATAGGCCAGCAATTCTGCAATGGTGAAGCAGTCGTGAACTTCGGCAACGTCGATATCCTTGGGCCCTAAACCGGCCATGGCGTATGCCTGCCGGGCCGCCAGCTCTGCAGATTTGAGACCGTGCAGTTTGTCCCGGCCAGTGAGGTTGACGCTGGCACTGGCCGCGCCCACCCCCAGGATCCAAACCGGTTTCTTGCTGAACAACTTCGCCTTTTCCTCATTAGCAACGATCAGGCAGGAGGTGCCGTCGGCATTGGCGCAACAATCCCCCACGCGCAAGGGGGAAGAGACCGGACTGGACATCATGTTCTCCGGGTCGGAGAACATATCCGGGGTCACCGCCTTGCGATAAACCGCTCGCTCATTGATCTGGCCGTAGGTAGCCGCCTTGACCCGCACGGCCGCCAGATCCTCCAGGGTGGTGCCGTACTTGTCCATGTGCGCCTTGGCGTGCAAGGCGTAATACGCCGGCATCATGGTACCGAAAGGACTCTCCCATTGGATGTCGGCGCCACGCCCCATGCGCTCCTGGCTTTCGGCTGAAGAAATTTCCGACATTTTCTGCAGTCCGATGACCGCCACGACGTCGTGGACGCCAGAAGCCACCATGCTGTAGGCCAGTTTAAGACCCGTACTGGACGACGAACATAGTGATTCCACATAAAAGGTCGGCTGCGGGTTGAGCCCCAGATATTCAGCGACCACGGCCGACGGTGATCGCTGCTTGTCATATTCCGGGGCAGAGCAAAAAACAGACGCATCAATATCCTTTGCGGATATGCCTGCGTCGCTGATCGCCTCTTTAAAGCCTTCGAACGCCAACTCACGAATCGAGCCCGGATAGCTGCGCACAAATGCGCTTTGCCCCACTCCGATAACGGCTGCTTTTAACATGATGGATTCCTTTTGGTAATGCCACATTGATATTGCTTTGGAATGATTTTAATCCAAATTTTTGATCATAACGTGTAAATTGGGGCTCAGGGCAAAGCCGCCGGGCTGTTGAAACCGCAGGTGTAGCAGCGCTACGTTGAAGGTTTCAACAGCCCAGAAAACCGTTGTGGGCCGAAAGATGCGTTATGATCAAAAATTAAATGTACTGTCCTCCGTCAATCTTGATCACCTCTCCGGTAACGTGTTTCGCTTTATCCGAGGCAAGAAACGCGATCACATTGGCCAGATCCTCAGGTTGCCCCACCCGTTTGAGTACGATTTCTGCCATGGCTAAATCGATGATCTTATCCCGGGCATCGGATTCTCTCAGCATGGCAGTCTCGATCAGCCCCGGGGCCACGGCATTGACCGTCACTCCGAAGGCGCCCAACTCCTTGGCAACGGCCTTGGTGTAGCCGATAATACCGGCTTTGGAAGCCGAGTAGTTGGTCTGGCCGAATTTGCCCCGCATGCCGTTGATGGACGTAACGTTGACGATGCGTCCGGATTTTTGTTCCTTGAACAGGGGCGCAGTGTGGCGGGTGAAGTTAAAATACCCCTTCAGGTTTACCTCCAGGACCCGGTCCCACTGCTCCTCTGCCATTTTCCAGCAGACACCGTCCCAGTTCATCCCGGCGTTGTTAACCAAGATATCAATTTTCCCGAAGGCCTCCAGGCCGGCCTTAACCACCGACTCGGCTTCCGTAAACGAGGAGATATCGCATTTCACGGCAAGTGCCTTAAGGCCCATGTTCTCGATCCGTTTGACCACCACCTCGGCCTCTTCCTTGTGGCTGCGGTAGGTCAGGCAGACATTTGCGCCTTCCTCGGCCAGCATCAACGATGTCGCCGTGCCAATCCCCTGAGACCCTCCGGTGACGATGGCATTTTTTCCTTCAAGCAGCATGTATGACTCTCTTTCTTTGTTGGACGAAGCCGCTACGTGATCGAACCTTTTTCGTATTCAGTAATAAACGTATCGGATTCGATTAATTTAAATAACGGGTAAAGTGCATTTCTTTGATATGTTTTCAATGTCGACTCATGGCATTCTATATGGTTGGATGTACAGCAATCGGTGAGGATATAGGTACGAAAATCATTCGCCAATGCATCGAATGCAGAATTCAGGACGCACCAGTGTGTATTAATTCCCGCTATTGCTACCGTATCTATATTGTGTAGACGGAGCGTCTGGTCGAGATCGGTCTTGAAAAATACGCTGAACCGGCGTTTTGGGAGATAAAGATCCTGAGCGGTTTGCTCCAGTTGCGCCATAACCCCAGCTCCGTGGGTGCCTCGTATAGAGTGCTCCTTCATTTTCCCCCCGAATATGAAATCTCCGGGTAGGAAGCTATCCATGGCAAAAACAACAGGGATGGAATGTCCCCTGGCCCATCGGGTAAGCCGATTAATCGCCGGAACAATTTTAAGCGAGAACGGCATAATGTTATCTTCCAACATATCGACAATGATAATAGAGGGTCTCAAATCAATGCATCCTTCACATCGTTTTCGATTGATCCACAAGGCGGGCAATCGTAAAATCTTTATTATTCGGATCTTGGATGGAGGGTGAATTCGGATTTTGGGAGCTTGTATAGCTTGTTTATAATCTCGCCGTATCTTTTTTCGATGACGCTTTTTTTAACCTTCATGGTCGGCGTCACCTCCTCATCGTCTTGAAACAACTCCTCTTCAAGAATATAAAACTTTTTAATTTGCTCCACCCTTGCCAGTTCCTGGTTTTTTTCATTGACGATTTGCAATACTTTTTCCAAAATCTTACTGTTTTTTGTCAAAGAACGAAAATCCTGATAAATAATTCTTTGATCCCGTGCAAAACGAATGACTTCAGTTTCATCAAGGGTGAACAAACAAACCAAGTAGGGTTTGGCCTCCCCATAAACGATCGCCTGACTAATAAATCGATGGGTTTTGAGTATGTTTTCTATATGCTGAGGCGCTACGTTTTTGCCTGCGGCGGTTATTAAAATATATTTTTTTCGATCAATGACCGAGAAGTACCCATCTTCGTCTATTTTTCCGATATCACCGGTTTTCATCCACCCATCTTCAGTAAAAATTGCTTTCGAAGCTTCCGGATCTTTATTGTAACCATGGCAGACGAGCCATGGCGCAAGCACCTGGATCTCACCATCTTCTGCAAGCCGTACATTGATTCCGGGAATCGGTTTGCCGACCGTACCAATCCTGTAATTATCTATACGGTTGCACATGATAATACTGCTGGTTTCGGTCTGTCCGAACACTTCGATAAGCGGCATTCCGATTGCGGCGAAAAATTCTATAACCTTTGGTGCAATCGGCGCGCCACCCGTGAAGGGAACCGCCATTCGGCCACCGAACATATCTTTGATTTTGCGAAACACAAGGAAATTGTATGCTAAATACAAAAGTCGGAGATGAAACGGGACACCCTTATTTTCCTGATGCAAACCCGAAACTTTAATTCCCGTATCGATGGCACTTTGGATAAGATATTTTCGGAACCAAGGTGCTTCGTCAATGATTCCAATGATTTTATTGTAGATCTTTTCATACAGTCTGGGTGTACAGAACATCCATGTCGGTTCCGTTTCGTACATGTCTTCCATCGCCGTGTTCATCATATCCTCGGCTACGGCGATGGGACATCCTGCGGAAATGGAACTGAACAGCGTCAGGGTTAAGCCGCCGGCATGAGCCAGAGGCAGGAAACAAAAAGAAAGATCGTTTTCGTTTATCGGAAAGACCCTGGTAAACGCCCAGCAGCAAAACAGTGTATTGCCGTGGGTGATGACTGCTCCTTTTGGGAACCCAGTGGTTCCGGAGGTATAAATCAGCGCCAGCTCCGTGTCGAGACCTGGCCGCTGAACACGATCATTGATTTCCTGCAGGATGTCATTGTTTATTCGGTTGCTGCCAAGCTCCAGAAACGCTTCTAACAGGCAAACATCGTTAATCGCAGGGGGGTCGAATTTTTCAAAACAAACAATATTTCTCAGTGTCGGACAGTTGCCTCGAATTTCAAGGATCTTATCAAGCTGCTCCTGCTCTTCCACAAAACAAATTGTGGTATCTGAATTTCTAATGATGTGCTCGCACTGAGAGGGACTGTCGGTATGGTATATACATACCAATCTCCCACCGGCCTGAATGAGGCCGATAGCGGCATAAATCCATTCGATTCGTGTTTTGGAAAAAATGGCAACGGATTCACCTTGTGCCATATTCAAGGCCAAAAGCCCTGAGCAAATGGACTTGGCTTTAAGGTCGACTTCGTTCCAGCTGATGTCTTTCCAGCGACCGTCGACTTTTGCAACGGCCATGACCCTGTCCCTGAAATGATTGACCTGACCTCGCCACATGTCACCAACATTTTTCCAGACGCGCCAGTTTTTATCTGGGAGGTTGTTGTTGGCGGCATCCATTTTTAAAGAATCGTTGATCCTTTTATTCATCATTTTTTGACCCGTATTTTACCCGACCAAAGCTCCTTCTTATCGACGTATTTGCCTTCACCGAGATAAGCACTTCTAATCTCCTCATCGGCAAGAAGTGTTTCGGATGATCCGTATCGTTCGACTCTGCCGTTTTGAATCACATAACCTCTGGACGCAACTTTAAGCGCCAAAGATAGGTTTTGTTCTACCATGACAATCGTCACACCTTGATCGTTGATCTGTTGTATCATACGAATGATTTCTTTGACCAAAAGGGGGGATAACCCTAAAGACGGCTCATCAAGCAAAAGGAGTTCCGGATTCGATATCAGCGCCCGACCGATGGCAACCATCTGTCTTTCGCCGCCGGACATATATTTTGCAATCTGGCGCTTTCTTTCGGATAGAAAGGGAAACATTCGGTAGACCCGGTCAAGTCGTTTACAAATTAGAGCTTTACTCCTGACCATCGCCGATCCCGCCTTTAGATTTTCCTCAACTGTGAGATCGTCAAAGGTATGGCGGCCTTCAGGAACGTGACTGATGCCAAGCCTCACGATTTTGTGGCTATCCATATTTTCAATTCGCTTGGAACGAAATTTGATTTGCCCATAGTCGACCAGGATAAAACCGGAAATTGCCTTCAGAATCGTACTTTTACCAGCGCCATTCGATCCGAGAATGGCCACAATCTCACCTTCGTTCACTTCTATGGATATTCCTTGAAGCGCTTTGACACGGCCATAGTAGGTTTCGATTCTGCTTAATTTAAGCATCGCTTTCCTCCCCAAGGAAAATTCTAATAACCTTGGGATCCTTTACGATTTCATCGGGCCTGCCAATGGTTACAATTTCACCTGAATCGAGCACACACAATCGGTCGCAGATGGATTGTACCAAATTCATATCGTGCTCAACCAGGAGGATTGTGCAGCCAAAATCGTCTCGTATCGATTTAATCAGTCGGGCCACTTCTTTGGACTCGGATTCATTCATCCCTGCAGACGGCTCATCGAGCAGTAACAAATCGGGTTGAGCTGCCAGCGCTCGGCCCAATTCGATCAATTTCTGAAGGCCGTAAGGCAGGTCTGTGACCAGGCGGGAATGAAAGCGGGTGATACCTAAAAAATTTAGAATTTTGAATGCTTCGTTCTTATCCGCTTCCCATTCGGACATAAGCGCTTTTAGGGTAAATTTTCTAAGATACCTTCGCATATCGAGCCTTGGGTGAAGCCCGACCATTATATTTTCAAGGACTCGCGTGTAATGAAAAAGTTCCAGATTCTGAAAAGTACGGGCAATACCCATTTTTGCAATTTGGTGACTCCGTTTGGATAGTAGGTCATGCTTGCCCTTATAAGTGATTTTTCCTCTTTGCGGCTGATACAGGTGGTTGACACAATTGAAAAAAGTGCTTTTGCCTGATCCATTGGTGCCGATCAGCCCGAAGATTTCGCCTTTTTCAACAGAAAACCCAATTCCGTTTAATGCAACAAGGCCACGAAAGGACATGAAGAGGTCAGTCACCTGTAGTATTTTCAAGCCTACCTCCAGCGATATATCCAAGCGATTCTGCCGACTTTTCGTTCATTGAACGGGAATGTCTTAAAATATCCCTTAACGACCGTCCATCGGCCGTATACACCGTTCGGTTCGAAAACGATGAAAAACAGAATCAGCAACCCGAAAATCAAATATTGAAGAATAGAAAGATCCACAGTCATGGGTAGAAAACTGTTACTCAACATCGATATCCATTCAGGCAAAAAGGTAATCAATACAGCTCCGATAACAGCACCGTATACAACCCCCATTCCTCCAATTACCAGCATGATCAGGTAATTGATCGATTGCATGATATTGATGTCCTCGGGACTGATCATCCCGATGATAATCCCCATTAACGCCCCCGAAAGAGAAGCGAAAAAGGAACTAATGGCAAAACAAAGTACTTTGTACAAAAGAATATTGATGCCGCTGACTTCAGCGGCTACATCGCTGTCTCGAATCGATGTGAACGCCCTTCCTATTTTGCTTTCCAATAGAAGTCGCGAAAAAATTACCGCCACGATTACCAAGGTATATATGAAATAGTAAAACCCGGCATCCCCGGAATTAAGTTGGACAAATCCGATATCTATAATACGTGAAATTTTGAATCCTTCTACGCCGTTAGTCCAGGCTCTTAGAAAACGAACGGCCTCGTCAGTGATAAATGTGAAGCCCATCGTCGCAATGGCAAGATAGAGTCCTTTAAGCCGAAGGGAGGGAATGCCAATCAGAAGGCTGACAAAAGCGCCTGTAAAGCCAGCGATAAATAGTGAAAATATCGGATTGATTGCTAACGTCATATGACAGATGCCGTAACTATAGGCCCCGATTCCAATAAAGGCTGCGTGACCAAGGGAAAGCTGACCGCAGAAACCACAAAGGATATCCAAGGCAACGGCCCCAATAATAGTTGCGGCTAACATATTCATTAAATAGATTGAATATTCGTTCAGAAATAAAGGAAGCAGGTAGACGCCTGCAACAACAGGTATGATCCACCATTTACGATAATCGTTTTCCTGAATCATACGATCGGATAACGTAATGCGTCTCGATCCTATTTTTACTGAAAAAGTCCTCATAGATCAGACCTTTTTCTGTTCATAAGTATAAAAAATACCTTCAGGGCGAATGAGGAGAACCAAAAACAGAAGGAGCCATGGAAAAACATCCTTTATTTCCTTTGGTAAATAAAGGCCGGCAATTGTTTCCGAAACGCCGAGAACAATTCCACCGACAACGGCACCGGGAATACTCCCGAAACTACCGAGTACGGCTGCCGGTAGCGCTCTTAACCCGATCGAACCCATATGTGGATGGATAAAGATCACCGGGGCAACCAGAATGCCAGCAACAGCCCCTATGGCACCGGCCAACCCCCAAGTAAAATTATACATCCTCCGAACCGGAATTCCGCTGGCCATCGACCCGATAAGGTCTTCGGCAATGGCCCGAAGTTTTATCCCAACCAGGGAATGTCTGAAGAATAGGCTAAACAGGAAGATCAATATAAATGTAATGATGATTGTCCACAGATGAACCGGGCTGATGGAGACCTTCCATAGCTGGTAAGGAGAACCGGAAAAGGGATCTAACTTCTGAGGTTCGAATGTCCAGATCAGGGCAGCCACCGATTGCAAGACCATTGCAATTCCAATAGTAGCTATTACCACAGGCAATATCGGATAGCCGATAAGCGGTCGTATGAATAGTCGTTCAAGCAATGCTCCTAAAAGAAATCCCGCAATAACTGCGAAAAAAAAGGAAAGAATAAAATTAAAATGAAACGTTGTACTCCCGGCGTAACAAATGTAGGAGCAGAACATCATGATTTCACCTTGGGCGAAGTTGATGACATGAGTAGCCTTGTATATGAGAACAAAACCGAGAGCGACCAATGCATAAATACAACCCAATGCGATTCCATTGATGAGGCCGTCGATAATCATTTTGATTCATCCCGATTAAGTTGGAGACCAGCAGGCAGAAGTGCCTGCCTGCTGGAATGAATCGTCGACAAGACAACGTCTCGGACTATAATTGACAGATTTTTTAAAATATCGGGAATAGCGGGATATCCTGCTTTAAATTACTCAGGATGCAGCCATCCAGTTTCTATGACAAAATCTTTTTTATTGTGATCGGCGCGAAGGATACGTACTGAATCTGTTCCTTGACGGTTGTTGGGACCATAGGTCATCGGTGCGAAAATGCCCGTCTCATATCCATCCATTTTTTCCAAAGCGGAGATCAATTTCTCCCTCGTTAAATCGGCACCGGCCTGCTGCAAACCCTCACAAAGGATCTTTGCGATTCCGTAACCAAATAGATTGAAAGAGTTCGGGTCTTTATTGGATGGATCATATTTAGCGATTGCGGCTCGAAATTCCTCGGCGCCGGACGAGTTATCCCGATGGTTGATTTGCGTTGCGAAGGATCGGAGCCCTTTTCCAAAGTAGGCGGAATCACCGGCCATTTTAAGAAACCGCAAATCGGTAGCAGTTGCTGTAGCAAAAAGAAGGGGTTGAAAGTTGGCCTTCTGGCATTCTTTTAAAATCTGGGCGGAATGAGATGAAATCACAGGGAAAAACAGGGCATCAACATTTTTGGCCTTTAACCTCAACACCTGGGAACTAAAATCGATAGCCGATCGCTTATAAAGTTCAACAACAGGGGCCTGCCACCCCACTTTTTTTACTTGAGCTTCGGCACCACGAATTGTATCTTGACCGATCTCGTTATCCTCGGCAAGTAAACCAATTACTGGATTTTCAAGTTTCAATTCAGTTTTAAGATAGTCCACAAAAATTTTAGCCTGGTCTTCACAAGTTGCATAAATGTTGAAAAGGTAGGTGTGAAACGGCCGAAACATTGCGGATGTGTATCCATAAGGACCGACTAAAGGAATTTTATCCTCTTCAAGATATGGTTTTAGCGCTTTGGGGCCAACGCTACCTGTTGATCCCAATAAACAAAAGACCCTGCTTTTGAGCGTTAGTTTCTTATAATTGGAAACGGTTTTAGCAACAACGTATCCATCGTCTTCGGCAATATATTTTAGCTTTCTTCCGTGAATCCCACCCTCGGCGTTTACTTTGTTAAAATATAGGTTGATCCCACGCTTTACCCCTTGCCCCATAAACGCAGCCGGGCCAGTCAGATCGAGCGACCCTCCAACGAGAATAACCTTTTTATTAACGCCGGTATCTGCAATGGTATTGGAGGTAAAAGAAAGGAAGCAGGCTACGCATAGACCGACAATGGCAAGAACTTTGATCTTTTTCATGAACGAACCCCTTTCGTTTGTGAAATTAGGACCTACGGAAAGTCATGGGTTACGAATTAGACCAAGTCGGATCACGTTTCTGGAAGAACGCTTCCATGCCTTCTTTTCCATCGCGACTCGAAAACGTCAGAATACTAGTCAATGCTTCAAAGTATTCCCCGATATGAGAATGCATTTCGGGTTCAGACCGAATAATACTTTTAGCAAAGGCGATGCCGATTGGCGCATTAGCCAAAATCCGTTCCATCATTTCACGTGCTGAATGCATAAGATTTTCATGTTCGGTAACGTGGTTCACAAGACCGATTGAATATGCCTTTTCGGCGGTAATGTTTGAAGCGGTTAGAACCAGTTCCAGCGCCTTGGCCTGCCCCACGAGTCGAGCAAGTCTGAAAACACCACCCCATCCAGGAACCATTCCAATCTTAAGCTCCGGAACACCGATTTTACTGCTGGTGGAGGCGATTCGTATATCGCATGACATGGCGATTTCTCCACCTGCACCTACAGCGACTCCGTTGATGGCGGCAATGGTGGGTTTTCGGCAACGTTGAATCTTCTCGTTCATTCGCAGACCGGCGAAAAGAAATTCAGAATATTCTTTCGTATCTGCAGATTTCATGAGTTTAATATCGGCCCCCACACAGAAATATCGATCCCCGGCACCCGTGATGATGAGCCCCTTGATGCCGGCATCGTTCTCGACCTGATAAAGAATGCTCTCAAGCTCGCTTATTGTTTGCCAATCGAAGGTGTTACCCTTTTGGCTACGATTCAGCGTCGCCACACCAATTTCGTTGCTAACTTCAAATGCGATATGAATTTCTTCCATTTATAGCTCCGTTAACACATATTTAAACCACCATTGACACTCAAGGATTGTCCCGTAATATAATCAGCCTCGTCGGAGGCCAGCCAAACAATGGCATTGGCTTGCTGCTCAGGAGTCGCCAGCTTTTTTAGCGGAATCGCGCGTTCAATGGCGGCGACCACCTTAGGCAACGTCTCTTTGACTTCCCCTAAAAGGGGTGTATCGGTCGGGCCGGGACAGGTACTGTTAACCCGTATCTTGTATCGCGCCATTTCCCGAGCAATCGTTTTGGTAAATGATAAGATCCCACCTTTGGCGGCTGAATAAACACTTTCCCCCGTACTGCCCACTTTGGCCGCATCCGAGACAACGTTGATGATAGCCCCACCATTATCCTGTTCGATGAGATGCTCGAGAACAGCGCGCGTGACATGTATCGGCCCTTTCAAGTTAATATCAATGAGCCGGTACCACAGGTCCGGCTCGGTTTTCATAAACGGCTGCACCTTGTCCCAGGCGGCGTTGTTGACCAAAATATCGATTCTTTGGAATTGGTCCATGACTCGTTGTGCCATGGTTCGAACCTGTTGGTAGTCGACGATATCGGTTGTTACGGCGAACGCATCGGTGCCTAAGGCTTTGATTTCCGACACAACGTCGGCAGCGTTTTTCTCGTTAATATCTACGATTGCAACCTTCGCACCTAGTCTGGCAAATTTCAATGCGGTCGCCCTTCCGATACCGCTGCCGCCACCAGTTACAATTGCAACCTTTCCGCTAAAATTCATTCTGTTCCTCCTTGAGTAATGTTTTCAATTTTTATTATGATTAAATTCCTTCTCAGCTTTCTCTATTTTCGTCTACTGCCATAATCATGCCAGAAGTAATAACATCTAAACCATCTGAAATAATACTTAATTTTTATTCCTTAAAATCTGTAATGAAAGAGACTTTCAATTTGAGGAGGACGATTTTCAATCGATAGGCGTTTAAAATTTGCGATCGAAACGGAACGAAAAGTCGCAGAATCGAATTGGAACGTATTTGGCGAGTTGAAACACCTCGGCGGTGATTTGAAAGATACTTTCAATATTGAAATGAATAATGAAAATAAACCTGTAAAATCAACGTATTCTTTTTGGCATGCTTTTGGCATTGAATTTTATTCAGTAATTGATTTGGTATTTGTACGCTTTTCGGAAATTTTCTTTCCGATTTATCCGTAGAAAGCAGGAGGGCTCATGAGTGGAGAAGAAAAACATTTAGTTGATGTTTTGGTGCAACACATACTTGACACCACTTTCGAAGATCTCGATGCCCAAGATTTAGAGTGGTCCAAAAAAGTCGTGCTGGATTATTTTTGTTCCGTTTTAGCGGGCCACTGCATCGATGAGTGTCGAACGGTCAAGGATGAAGTCGGAACGTGGGCAGATGAGGGTAATTACAGAATTCATTTCCTTGGTGAAAAAACCATTCAGCCATTTGCCGCGCTTGTCAACGGAACGTTGGCCCGGGCTGCCGATCTGGACGACGTGTACGAAGACGGATTTTTACAGGTATACGGTCACATTTTGCCGCCTCTTTTCGTTGCCGCCGAATCGATGGAATCGTGCACAGGCAAACAGTTTATCACGGCATTGAATGTAGGGGCGGATATCAACTGCCGCTTAGCCAGCGCCAATAACGAGCCGTGCACGGTTTCAGGGCGATACAACCTTTTTAAGATTTTCGGCGCCGTCGCCGCCGTGGCCAAATTGCTCGAATTCAACGAAGAAGAACTGCGAAACGCCCTAGGCATCGCTTTTGGTGTAGCCAGCGGCGAATTGCAGGGATTGAGGGAAGGCGCTTTTTCATGCTTGCTTGCATCGGGTGGATTCAGCGCCATCAACACGATTTTCTCTGTCCTGTTTGCAAAAAGAAATGTTCACGGAACCCGCGATATTTTCGATGGTCAATACGGTTTTTTCAGCGCCTTCGAATCCGATGTCAACAAAAAGGCGATAACCGCCGAGATGGGTGCCAACTACTACGGAAAAAAGTCGAGCATCAAACTCTACCCTTCATCCAGAGCGACGCACGCAGGTATCGATGCGGCCATTGAAATCATCAATACGAACCTATTCGATATCGGGGATGTCGAAAAGGTCGATATCGAAATGTTCGACTTTTGTTACAATATCGTCGGTTCCCCGATTGAAGATAAACAAAACCCGAAAAGCAGCGAACAAGCCAAGTTTAGCTATCCCTTTTGTGTTGCCTGTGCATTTAGTAACACCCCGATGCTGAAACTTCTCGATGAAAAAACGATCCAAAACGAAGAAATCAGGCGGCTGAGCCAAAAAGTGTCTACACGCGTGGACAAATCACTCAAGAAATTCCAAGCGAGGGTAACGGTAGGTTTAACCTCCGGAGAAAAATTTCATAAAGAAATTCTCAAATGCAAGGGACACCCCGAAAACCCCCTGGAATATAGCGATATTCAACAAAAATTCTTAGAGGCCGTCGACTACGCCAAGGAAAAGAAATTCGAAATCGCATCATCTGTACCGGACTTTTTATTCGACTACATCCAAAGCCTCGAGTCTCAAACAGATTTACATAAAATTAATACGCACTTGCGATAACCGTATGGGGAATCCAGTGGGTCGCCCACATTGAAATATTTGGGTCCGTATGCAACCCGCCGAATGGATAGATATAGTTGTCCTGAAGCCAATTTTGTTTGTCTGTTTTGGAAAGGGAAGCTCTATAAAAAAAATACTCATCGAAAGGGAAAGGCATGAAAAATCCGTCCAAATTCTTTATTGCAGGAGTGATTACACTTTTTTTGATATCCGGGACTTCCTATGCGTACAAGCATGAGTTGGAAAAGGGTCTGGATTTTCCAAATGCCGAATACATGATGAAAATTGGAATGGCAACGCCTCCCTCCCTTGCGGGATTTCGTGGAATCTTTGATTTCGAGGAAGAGGTTGAGGGGCGTTCCGGTGGCCGGATCGATGTAAAAATATTCCACAGCGGCTCGATGGGGGGAAATGCCGAGGTGCTGAACAAGTGCCAGACAGGTGTTTTGCAAGGTGCCTTCAACGGAGCCCCGGTTACAGCTAATCTAGCCAAACCGGTGCACAATATTCTAAATTTTCCCTTTCTGTTTTTCGACTATGAGGATGCCAAGAAATTTTTGAAAAGCGATCTGGTAAACCCCGTTTACGATTCGCTGTCCCATGCAAACTTGAAGATACTGGGTATCTGTTCATTCGGAAAAATCGACTTTTTGACCAGAAAGCCTGTGAACAGCATCGTCGATTTGAAAGGCATGAAGATGAGATGCAATCCAGGGAAATGGGGGGTCATCCCCGCTAAGGCCATCGGTATTGAAGCTTCACCTATACCGTTTCCCGAAGTTTACACCCAATTGAAACAAGGCATCCTCGACGGCATTATCAATTCTCCGGATGTGATAACATTAGGAAAATGGGAAGAGCTTTGCAAGTATTACACCAAGGTTGGTTTCTATCATGGGTATTTGGTTTTTGTTGCCAATCAAAAATGGGTCGAAAAACTGCCGCAAGACTTGAAAACAATCGTTCTCGATGCGGGAAGGCGCATGACTTGGGAGCAGATGGAACGTGCTGAATTCCGCTATCTTCAGCTTCTCAATAAATTTCGCAACAACGGCGTTGAAATTACCGAAATGAAGTCCACAGAGATCGATAAAATGAAGGAAATGTGGCGCGACTACAAGGATAAATTCGTAGATCAAATCGGAAAGGATTATTACGAAAAAGTCGAAAAGCTCATCGATAACAATTAATCCATGCGGTGAAGTCGAAAGTCAAATAGGTGCAGAAGGGTTCAATGGAAAACCTCATCCGTTCATAGCCAAGTTTCGATTGTACCCTTCTGTTTCCAGACACAAGAATGCCAAGTCCAGAATATGAAAAAAATATACGATAAATTAGAATATTACAGTATCCTTTTTGCTGCGGTTGCTATAATCGTCTTCGTCTTTTCGAGTATTGTTTTACGCTACGTGTTCAATATCGTCCTGTCCTGGCCCGATGAGCTATCCCGGTATCTGCAGCTATACATCGTGTGGATGGGTGCGAGTGCCTCGTTTACGAGAAAGAGGGTGTTGAAGATTGATTTTCTGCACATGGTGATAAAAAACGAAAGAGGCGTCAATTTTCTGGCCGATGTGATAACGCTGCTCGGGACGATAATTTTATTTGTTTCCATCTACCAATTCACTTATAACAAATTTCAGATCATGGAAACGTCGATGATTATCGGAATTCCGATCTGGATTGTAGGCTTGGCTATCGGCCTGTCCGTACTTTCTTTAGCCATCAAGTTGAGCATGAGCGTTATCCGTTATCTGTTTAAAAGGGGTATCGCAGATACATCATAACCGCACGATAAGCGGTTGTACCAATGGTATCCTTATCCCAATCGCCACAGTCGATTGGGCAAACAAGATCGGCAAATCGTAATGACATGTACTATCGGCTCGTGTCGTTTACGCTTAGCTTGTTGAAGGAAAAGAACTATGGAAATTCTGAGCGTAATGGCCTTGTTGTTCCTTCTCTTTCTTTTATCGGTTCCAATCTATATCTCTCTATTTATCGTATCCTTCATCGCCCTGACAGTCTACCAAGATATCCCCATCATCATCATCGGCCAGGACATGTTCAACAAACTGAACTCCTACACGCTTTTGGCTGTTTTGTTTTTCATTATAGCCGGCAACATCATGGGCAGGGGTAAAATTTCAGAGAAACTTATTCAGTTCTCGAAATCAATCGTCGGATGGGTTCGGGGCGGCCTTGGGATAACCACGATTTCCGCCAACGGACTCTTCGGTGCCATATCCGGAGCGGCGACGCCCACCCTTGTTGCGATCGGAAGCTTGCTGTACCCTTCGCTCAAAGAGGAAGGATACAGTGAAAATTACGCCGCGGGACTGATCACCTCGTGCTCGATGCTCGGCATCATCATTCCTCCGAGCATCCCAATGATTTTCTATGCCATGGTCTCGGATGTTTCGGTGGGAAAAATGTTCGCCGCCGGGTTCATTCCAGCCTCTCTCATTATGGTGGCATTTGCGATCTATACCATGGTCGATGGCAAAAACATCAGTCAAATGCGGTATGTGTTCAGCATTTCGGAGGTTTGGGATTCGATCAAAGGAGGGTTTCTCGCCCTCATGCTGCCGGTGATCATATTTGTTGGCATCTTCGGAGGTATTTTTTCACCTACCGAGGCCGGAGCAGTATCGGTGGTCTATGCCATCGTCATCGAATTGTTCGTATTCAAAGAATTGGGACTCTCCCAGATGGGCGAGATCATCGTCGAATCCAGCATCGTCACTGCAAGTTTTCTGGTTATCGTCGCCGGTGCCTCTACGTTTACCGAATATCTTTCGATGATCAATATCCAGAAAATCATCTTGAATTTTTTCAATCAATTCATTCACAGCAAATATATGTTCATCCTTGTGTTAAACGCGATCTTTCTGATCGTTGGAACCTTCATCGACGTATTGTCGGCCATTGTCCTCTTGGCTCCGATTTTACTGCCAATCACGCAAAGCTATGGAATCGACCCCATTCATTTCGGTCTGATCATGATTATGAATCTCGGCATTGGTTATATTACGCCTCCATTGGGTTTGAATATCTTCGTAGGCAGTGCAATTACCGGCAAATCGGTAGTATTCATATGCAAATCGATCATACCCTTTTTCATGATTCTGTTGGTAGTACTGCTATCTATCAGCCTTTTTCCCGATTTGGTATTGTTTGTTCCAAATTTGTTCTATCCTTAATGAAATAGGAGGGTAAAATATGTTATTGCACCAATTAGTCGAAAAATCCGCGATAGATTATCCAAAAGATATCGCGGTGGTGTTAAAAGATGAAAGAATCACTTACGGGGAACTAAACCGTAAGGCCGAAATCCTTGCCTTGGCATTTCTCGAGAACGGCGTTCAGAAAACGGATATCGTCGGCATCCTGATGCCCAGCAGAATAGAATACATCTACACCTCTTTGGCAGCATGGAAAATCGGCGCAGCAATTCTTCCGATTAATTATCATTACACGGATAATGAAATTTCCTATGCACTGACGAATGCCGATGTAAAACACCTCGTCATGATTGATCGCTATGCCAAATACAACTATCTCAAGAGGTTGGAAAACATCCGTTCCATGACGCCCGGACTGCAAAAAGTTTACCTGCTCAATGAAAAGGTGCATCCAGGAACCGTCGATTTTCACGAAATGCTTGAACACCAATACGATAAGCAAAGGGAGCGATACAAGGAAATCCAGGCTGCCATCCAGGAAGATGATATCGCTTTTATCGTCTATACAGGAGGAACGACGGGGATCCCAAAAGGGGCGATTGTAACACATCGGGCGCGCTACTCCGTGGATAAATCCTGGGGGGACGAAATGAATGTAGATCGTTCCGAAGTGATCCTGGTCGACCTGCCGCTGTTTCATCTGTACGTCTGGCATACGATTATCCGATCGTTTATCTCGGGTGCAAAAATCGTACTGATGGAGGAATACGAAACCAAGGAATCCTTGGAATTGATCCAGAAAGAGAAAATTACCTTTTTGGCCCAGGTGCCGACAATGTACATATACCAGTACAACCATCCCGATGTGGATCAGTACGATTTGAGTTCTCTGCGGATAGGTCTTACCGGAGGGTCGGTCTTCCCCGAAGAAATTTTCAACGATGTACAGACAAAGCTCGGAGGAATGCGAATCATCAATTTCTATGGGTTGACTGAAGATGGTGGCGCTGTAACACTGAACCGCGTCGAAGAAAACGACTATCAGTCCATGAAAACCGTTGGGAAACCGATACCAGGGGTCGAGTTAAAAATTGTCAATGACGACAGAAAAGAGGTTCCGCTGGATGTTACCGGTGAAATCGCTGTGCGATCCTCCTGGATCAGGGGGTATTACAACAATCCCGTTGAAACGGCAAAGGCCATCGATGAAGACGGATGGCTCTATACGGGAGACATCGGCAGCCTGGACAAAGACAATTATTTGGTGTTGAAGGGCAGAAAAAAGGATATGTTCATCAGCGGTGGAGAAAATATTTATCCCGCCGAAATTGAAGCTGTTCTCCAGAAGCATCCGGACATTATGATGGTTGCGGTGATCGGAACGCCTCACGACAAAATGGGGGAAGTGGGAAAGGCTTGTGTGGTTGCCATAGAGGGTAGCCAATTAAATGCGGAACAGGTCATCGGCTATTGCAAGGGAAAACTGGCCAGCATCAAGATTCCTCGCGAAGTCGCTTTTCTCGATAGCTTACCGCTCACCGCCGTCGGAAAAATCAAAAAGGACACCCTTAAAGAGCAACTATCGAACCCTTCGTAGCCGACAAGGCGATCCCTGTAAAGCGTTCACTTTAAAAGTGTTGGGATCGCCTATCTGAGCCAGGCCACCGGTTCGGGCCTGCAAATGTGCAGGATGAATTGCAGCGCAATGTCGGCGTCCCCGGTGTTCGGGGAGTCAGGCGCACCCCAAACCGATCCATTAAGCGGCGGGCAGGACAGCGGAGACCCCGAATCTTTTCATTCGGGGTTGATGGTTCGAGGTCTTCAATAAAACCGGCGGATCAAACGATGCCATTTTTTCTGAAGGCAGCGACCTCCTCCGAACTGTAACCAGCGAGCGTTGTCAGCAGGGTTTCTGTTTGCTCACCGAGTTCGGGGGCGGCGCTTTGGGTACCGGCGACGCTACGACTAAAATGTATTGGGAACCCGGGAATCATGATTTTTCCGAGTGCCGGATGTTCGAAATCAACCAGATATTCATTTTCGATGATCTGAGGATCGTTCTCAAGATCTGATAGGCGGTTCACCGCGCAAGCGAAAAGATCGTGTTCGGAAAATATCGAAAGCCATTCTTCCTTCGTACGGGTGGCGAAAATTTCATCGAACATGGACACCAACATCTCTGCATTGGCCAAGCGTCCATCGGAATGGCTGAAGCGGGTATCGCTTTCAATTTCGGGCACTCCCAAAGCATGGCACAGCGGTCCCCAATGGCGATCTTCAGGCGTCAGGGTCATCATAATCCAACATCCATCCGAACAACGGTAATAGTTTCTCATAGGGTTTTCACGATGTCGCTCATGACGCGGGGGTTCGAATCGTCCCACCTGGGCCATGAGGATATTGAAATACAATAGAAAGGTGGACGTACCGAGAAGCGAGACATGAACTTCTTGGGATATGCCGAAGCGTTCACGCATGTAAAGAGCGGTGATGATCTGGTAGCTGGCCATTATGGCCGTGGCTTGATCGAGGACGCCGAACTGGGATACCATCGGAGGTGTATTTTCTTCGCCCATGGAATACATGAAACCGGATCTTGCCTGACCTTGGTAATCGAACCCTCCCCGATCCCGGTCCGGTCCCTTGGGACCGAAGGCCGAAACTTTGGCGTAAACCAGAGCTGGATTGATTTTACGCAATGTCGGATAATCGATATTCAAGGATTTGACGGCCTTTGGACGCATGTTGGTCAAAAAGACGTCGGATTGACCGACAAGTCGATGAAGGATTTCTTGTCCCTCATTGGTTTTTAAGTTGATAGTTACACTTTTTTTATTCCGATTGGCACCTTCATAATAGAGGTTGCAGTTAGCTTTCAGTTCCATGGAGATTCTGCCTACCCGGTTTTGATAGCGGATCGGGTCACCGACGATGGGCTGCTCGATTTTGATCACCTCGGCACCGAGATCTCCCAAAATCGCCGGTCCCCCGGGACCCGCGTGATAAATTCCACAATCGATGACTCGGATACCTTGTAAAGGCAGCTTCATGAATGTTTCTCCTCTTTGGTCTGTCTGTCGGATTACGGATGAAGTCTGAAACGATCAATAGGTGTTCAATGTATCTATACTTATAAGCGAAAAACATGCCAATCTCCCTTGAAGGCGGTTGAGGATCTAGATGCGGGCAAACCGCCCTGGATTGTTACCAAGACGGACGATTTCGAGATCTCTATGGTTACGGTTGGCGGCCGAACCAAAAAGATATTGAAAGATATTTGCAACTATGAATAGATAAGATTCTAAAATCGACACGGACGACTTTTTGGGAACCCTTCACAACGAGAATGCCATCGAGAGGGATGTCCAATGGGAAGCGAGTTGGCACATTACATAAAAGAAAACAGAGAACGTATCGCTGAAGAATGGATCAATCTTTACAAAAGCTTCCAGAAGACCAAAACGGTCGGGAATCTCGAGCAGCACACCCAAATCGGACGCCGCGTCATTGACCTGTTATGCGAAGCGATAGAAAATGACGACTTGGAACAATTAACCCGGTTAACGGAAATTTTGGTAGTTTCGGAAAACGGAGAAGGCGTTTCTATGACGGACGCCCAATCGGTCATTTCCTTGGCGCGAAACGCGCTTCTAACGAATCTTGGGCACAAGTACCATGGGGAGGTATTGATTCAAATGATTGCCCAAGCCAACCAGCTATTCGATCATAGCCTTTCCAATCTATGGGGATTTTTTCATAAAACCCAGGAAAAAAAGTGTAAAGATTACGCTGCTCAGCTGAAAAGGCAGATTCAAAAACGTACCTGTGAACTGGAGGAATCCCGAAGCAATTACCAGGTATTATTCGAAAAAATAAATGACGGATGTTTCGTGAACCAAAACGGCAGAATCGTATTCGCCAACAAGGCGTTTTGTGAGATGCATGCCTATGAAAGGAATGAAATCATCGGCATGGAATGCCAGAATCTCATTTCGGAAGATTCACGCGATAAGGTGATGCAGCGATTTTATCAGCATCTCAAGGGGAAAAACCGATTCGACACTTTCATCTATTGCCGCCAAGACAAAAACGGTCGGCGGATACCGACGGAAAACAGAATTAAGCTGATTAAATACAAAGGGAGACCGGCGGTGCTTGGACTTAGTACCGACATCACCCAACGTATTGAGATGGAGGAAAAGATTAAACAAAAGGATCGTCTTGCATTGATCGGCCGATTGACAACTTCCATTGCACATGAAATCCGAAACCCTCTTTCCGCGATCAAGGTGAACATAGAGATCCTCCAAGAAAACCTAAATCTCGATGGAAATGATCTAAGACGCCTCCAGATTGCCCAGGAACAATCTGTTTTACTCGAAAACATCCTTTTAGAAATACTCCGCTTCGCTAAGCCGATAAAATTAGACTATTCCATGACCGATGTCGCTAAAGTAATTAATCATATAATGGACTTGTTCGAAAATAAAATTAGGCAGTCTGGCATAAACGTAAGTCGCAGAATGGACACAGATATCGATTATGTCATGGCCGACCGCGCACGCATTATAGAAGCAGTGGCAAACGTTTTTAAAAATGCCATTGAATCGTTTGATGAAGACGATCAAAAGGAAAAACGGGTTGAAATATCAACCCGAAACATGATGGTAGATTCGAAACGGCACCTTCGGTTATCGATCAGGGACAACGGAAAAGGGATAAAAGTAATGGACCGAAAAAATATGTTCGAGCCGTTCGTCACCATAGGAAAGAAAGGCGGTGTTGGGCTCGGTCTGCCGATTGTAAAACGAATTATCGATGCCCATAATGGATATTTCGATATTAAAAGTAAAGAGGGGCGAGGAACATTCTTCAGTTTTATCATTCCAACTGAAATCACACATTAAATTCTACCTTGAAACGTATGAAAATATTAATCATAGACGACCAGACGGCTATATTGGAGTCCCTGAGTATGTTTTTTTCAGAAAAAGGATACCAAATCAGTATAGCCGAAAACGGAAAAGAGGGGCTTGAAATAATAGAGATCGAGCAACCGGACATCGTCATTCTTGATATCAAATTGCCGGACATCAACGGTATTGAGGTATTGAAAGAGATCAAAGCAGCCAATGAAATGATTGTGGTGATCATGATCACGGCCTTCAGTTTGATGGATACGACAATTGAGGCCATGAAGTTCGGGGCATTCGACTACATTCACAAGCCGATTAAAATCAAGGAGCTCAATGCTTGCGTCGAAAAGGCCATAGAGGCGATCAAACTGAAAAGCAACCTCTTGATTCACCCTATCCAACAACCAACCCATTACAAAATGGATACCATTATCGGCGAAAGCAAAAAAATTCATCAGATATTCAAACTGATCGGACTAACCTGCAACAATATGGCGACGATTCTGATCCAAGGGGAAAGCGGGACGGGCAAAAATTTAATTGCCAAAGCGATCCACTATAATGGCATGTTGAAAAATGAACCCTTTATTTCCATTAATTGCAGTGCGTTGGTGGAGTCATTACTGGAGACCGAACTTTTCGGCCATGAAAAAGGGGCATTTACTCATGCCGTCGATGTCAAGAAAGGAAAATTCGAACTGGCCGGGAACGGAACGATTTTTCTTGATGAAATCGGTGAGACGCCGATCAACACACAGGTTAAAATCTTGCGTTTTCTCCAAGAAAAGGAGTTCGAAAGAGTTGGAGGAGAGAAAACCATTCATTCCAATGCCAGGGTAATAGCTGCAACTAATCGGAATCTAGCTAAGATGGTCAGAGAACACCGTTTCAGGGAAGATCTCTTTTTCCGGTTGAAGGTAATTACCATTAATGTCCCCCCACTGAGAGAAAGAAAATCTGATATACCTTTGCTCGTTGAATTTTTCATAGGGAAAATCAGTAAAGAACTGCACAGAAAGTCCATCGATATTTCAGAAAAAGCCATGGATAAAATTATGCAGTATGACTGGCCCGGTAATGTCCGGGAACTTGAAAATGTGCTGATGAGAGCGATTGTACTTTCGAGAGACAATGTTATAATGGAGTACCATATCTCCACCTTCAATGAAAACCAAGGTAGTCGCTCAGACCTTGATGGAAAATTTAAATCATTAGAAGAGATGGAACGAGAGCACATTGAAAATGCACTGATAAAAGCAAAGAATAATAAAGGAGAAGCCTGTGATTTATTAAAGATTTCCCGCCCGACGCTAAGAAAGAAAATTCAAAAATACGATATTCAAATATAGCTCACCTCGAAGAATTGAAACACTCCGTTTCGTCACAAACCACCTATTTTCGATTTTCCCTAGACACAAGCAAAATATTCTTTCGCCATAGTCTACTCCTTTCAATCCTTGTGAAAAGGTGTTTCAATTTCTTTATTAGAACAAAAAATAACAATGTGAATACAGCGTAGTACGGATCTTTTTCCAGTGGTATAGATTTTGCTTGTTTCAATGCTGAAATCCATTTTCATCGCCCGGAATATAAGACGCCGAAATATATAAGTGTTTAAACACGTATGAAAATAGGATGAAGTGAGTAATTATTAACGATTGACAGTATACCAGTCAAAAGGAGGTAGATCTAATGGCTTTAGATTGGATGCCACGGGAAAATGAACAAAAGGATCATTTTATTCATGTTGGAAAACAATGGAAAACGGATGAGGAAGATCCGTGTGTCGTATATGAAAAACGCCCCCTCACCGATCCGGAAGGGAAAGTAATCGACGGCCTCTATGAGGCTTGGATTCGGCTCAACAACCCCAAACAATACAACTCCTATACTACGCAGATGGTTAAAGACGTGATTGCCGGTTTTGAAAACGCCTCAGTGGACCGTAGCGTGGTGGCCGCGGTGTTTACCGGAACCGGTCCGTATGCGTTCTGTACAGGCGGTAACACAAAGGAATATAGCGAATATTACAGTCGTCGACCCGATGAATATGGCCAGTACATGGAGTTATTCAACCATATGGTCGATTCTATTTTAATGTGTAAAAAGCCAACGATCTGTCGGGTCAACGGGATGCGTGTCGCGGGTGGCCAGGAAATCGGTATGGCTTGCGATCTGGCGATAAGTTCGGATCTGGCGATCTTCGGTCAAGCAGGTTCCAAACACGGCAGTGCTCCGGATGGGGGATCAACCGATTTTTTGCCTTGGTACCTCGGTATAGAAGATGCCATGTGGAACTGTATTTCTTGTGAGATGTGGTCCGCTTACAAAATGAAGATGAAAAATTTAATCAGCAAAGTGGTCCCCGTATTGAAAATCGATGGGAAGTGGGTGCGCAATCCCATGATTGTAACAGACAGGTATATCGATGACGGCGAGATCGTCTACGGAGAATATAAAACCGGAGAGGCCTTCAAAGAAGCTAAGGCTATCGTCAAAGCCCATCAAGCAAATTCGGATTTCGAGCTTCTCGACAAGGAGGTCAGAAAAATAGTGTGGACCTTCGCAAATCTTTTTCCTGGATGCCTGATCAAATCGATCGACGGTATTCGGCAGAAGAAAAAGTTTTTCTGGGACATCATGAAAAACCCGAATCGCCACTGGTTGGCCGCCAACATGGGAGGCGAAGCGTTCCTCGGATTCGGGGCCTTCAATACCAAAAAAATAACCGGTAGTAGTACAATTGATTTTATCAAACTCCGCCAAAATATTGCCGAACGCAAAGTTTGGGACATGGAAATGTTTGCCGAAGTGATAGGCACGCCAAAAGAATAAGAAACGCTGTTCATTCTGCCGGGGCCTCTAATTACCCCCGGCAGAATTACAATCTGTAATTTGATCCTATCTTGAATAGGTTGAGAGCCAACCAGGTATAAATATGGATTTGAAATGCGAATTTATCAGGCCCGCATGTTCTTATTCGCAGGGCTAACATCTTAATTGCCAAGGCTGAGAAGAGATGGCCAGATTTGATGTAACCTGCAATCTTTCTAAGGATAAAATTGCTGGAATAACGTGCCACTATCGCGATTATAAGATATACTAGATAGGGTGCACTAATCCCCTACCCCACATTCTACTCCGTTACATCGATACCGCAGCTTACCCGAGCACTTGAAGGTCACGACCCGTCTGGCCGGCAACATGAGCGAGTCTCCTGTTGCCGGGTTCCGGCCATGCCGCTCTGATTTTTCACGCACACAGAATTTCCCGAATCCGCTGATCAAAACATCCTCGCCGGAGGTCAAGGAGCCTTTCATGATTTCCAAAACACGTTCAACAGCGTGACGGGACTGATGTTTCGTTAAGCCGGTTTCTTGGGTAACTTTCTCGATAATGCCTGCTTTGGTGAGGGACATGCTTCGAACTCCAGTATCTTAATTGGTGGGTTATACATGGTGGGCGTCTATATTCGTTGCAGATTCAGAATTTTTTGTCAATAAATGTAGGTTGTTAAGGAATATATTTTGATATCACATGGAAAAAACGATGGTGTTCGAGATGACGGCACTCATGAGGGTTTTGGCCTGGGGAGCGATCCACGGAGTTTTAAAGGCAAGCTTGAACTATAAAATCACCTTTGTGCAAAACATCTACTTAAAAATAAACGTGCAAACGATATGCGATTATGCTGCCGGAATGGTACAAAATGTCATCTAATGTCATATATTTTCATCAAATATTTCGATAACATACTGATTTTAATAGTATTATTGTTGAATCCGGCCTTCGGCACCAATCACTTTCTTTTTAAAGCGATTTCAGTGATTTACTGAAGTCGCTTTTCTTTTTGGTGCAATTTGGTGCAATTGCCGTACACGTCGCATCAGCTGCGGCTGACTCCCCAAAGGCCAATTCGGCCATTGATTTTCATCAAATGATTTTTTCTATAAACAACATTGATTCCTGTGGTGCCTACGAGGTATGAAACACTCAGCAAGAGCTTGATTCTACTGTAATATAAAATAGGTTAGCAGATGAAACACCAACGCAATCTTTTGGGGGAGCGGACCTAAATGAACGATATTAAACATCTCCTGAATAAACATTCTGATAAAATCATTCAAATAAGAAGGGACCTGCACCAAATCCCGGAGACGGCCTATACGGAAGCAAAGACCTCCACATATGTAGCTGATTATTTAAAAAAAATAGGTTTGGAGGTCAGGACTGGAATCGCCAAATATGGCGTAATAGGGTCGAAATGCTTTTCAGATTCTGGGAAAACACTCATGTTTAGAAGTGAATTGGATGCCCTTCCGGTGAACGAAAAGACGGATCTGCCGTTTGCCTCATCCCATACGGGGGCCATGCATGCCTGCGGGCATGACGGTCACATGGCGATGGTCTTGGGGGCTGCAATGGTTATCTCCGAGCTTTCAAATCGGCTGTCAGGACGAATCAATTTTGTTTTCCAGCCGGCTGAGGAAGGTCCCGGCGGGGCAAAACCCATGATTGACGAAGGGATCATGGACAATCCCAAGGTCGACTATGCGCTGGGGTGCCATTTGTGGCCTGGGGTTAAGCAAGGCCAGGTGGGCATAAAGGCAGGGCCATTGATGGCGGCAATGGATCGTTTCGACCTTACGGTTAAAGGTAAAGGGGGACATGGGGCCATGCCCCACCTGTGCGTCGATGCGCTGGATGCCGGAACCCAAATCGTCAATGCACTCCAGCGGATTGTAAGCCGCCAAATGAATCCGTTAAGCCCAACAGTGATAACCATTGGGCAGTTTAAGGCCGGGACGACCTTCAATATTATTCCGGAGGAAGCCCATCTCAGTGGAACGACCCGGACCTTTGATCGTGAGATATGGCGGTCATGGCCGGATCGGATCGAGACCGTCGTCAAAGGCATCTGTGATGCAATGGGTGCTACCTACTCTCTGGACTACCAGCCCGGCTATCCCGTCACCGAGAACGATACTTGGATGACTGATGAAATAAGGTATGTTGCCGAGTCGGTCGTGGGAAAAGAAAATGTCGTTATACCCGAGCCCACCATGGGCGGTGAAGATATGTCTTTCTTCCTGGAGCGTTCCAAGGGATGCTTTTTCTTTTTAGGGGTAGGACGTGAGGAAGGCGCTCCTCTGCACAGCCCGCATTTTGATTTCAGTGAGGATGTTTTGCTGACAGGTGTTGAAATTTATTGCCGCGCCGCTATTCAGCTATTGGGCTGCGCATAAAGCCGTTATGGTGCTGTTTCTATCTGCAAATCCCGCACGACCAGCAAATATCACAGAGTCGAACCTTGATTCTTTGGGCCTCTTTTGAGGACAACCACAACCGTCTTCCAGTCGGTGTATTTATCACAACGCCGTTTAATTCCGTCCCTGCAGCGCTGCGCATGGCGATTTTACCGATGGTCACCGAGGGGACTGCTATGGATTTGATTCGTTCGAAAACAGGGATGGCATTTCTGCAGCCCGTAAATCGCTGCGGGCGGAAGGTGCGCCCGATCGGAAAAGCGCCAAGTTGAAGCCACCGTCCACCCTCATTCATCCAAGCATGAAAAGCCGTTTCATCATCAATTAGCAGGCTTTTGCCGCCCCCGAAAAGATAAAAATCCAGCCGGTCAATTTTTTTCCGGACATGCAGACAGGATCCGATCCTAATATTGGTGAAATCCCAAAAACGTCTGCTGGCGTCACAGCGCTTATAGTCCACCAATTTTCCCGTTATGCCAACCGGCAATTGATCCAAAGGCAGCGTAAGGCCGTTAGGGTTTTCAACCAGCATGCCGACGGCCACACCGGGACTTATGATCATTTGTCCCCATTCTCCTGTTACCCAGACAGATGAAATCGGCGAGGCAACAGTAGATTTGACAACAGGATCACCCGCTTCGATACCGACCCGGGACAGCCACTGTTCGAGTTCAGCGGACTGGACCGCAACGATATAAAGCGGACGGTCCGCCTCCGCTTGGTGAAGCCCCAAAGCCATCGACCCATTACCCTCCCGGCATGTGGGCGGTGATGAATGCCGCGGCCTGCTGCAATGCCACTCGGCCTTCCTTCAATACGGGCGACATGAAGTGCCAGACATGCGGCATACCGTCCCAGATGTCGAGATGGGAGGTCACGCCGTAGTGAGTTGCCCGTTTATGCAGGGAGACCGCGTCGTCCAGCAAAACTTCACCGGATCCTACGTGGATAAGTAAAGGAGGGATCCCCTCCAAATCAGCGTAAACGGGCGAGACCAGGGGATCAAGCGGATCTTTACCATTCAGATACAATGCCGCCATTCGTTTCGCATCATTGCTTTTTACCAGAACGTCCTGATCGGCATTGCGATGCCACGAAGGGCCTCGCATGGAGAGATCTACCCAGGGTGACAAGAGACAGCATACTCGGGGCAGCGGTAACTTTTCCTGCTTGAGACGCGTCATTAGGGAAACACATAAGCCGCCGCCGGCTGAATCACCCGCCAAACCAATGTGGCAGGGATCGAAACCGTTCCTTAAAAGTGATGTATAGACGCTCAGGGCATCCTCTAGGGCGGCAGGAAAGGGATTTTCAGGGGCCAGGCGATATTCTGCAACCATTGTCCTTACACCCGTCGCGGCAGCCAGATGGGAGGCTAACTGGCGGTGGGTTTGAATGGACCCCATCACAAAACCACCGCCATGCAAGTACAAGAGAACGAGCTTTTTGTAATGATCGGCAGGGGTGAGCATTTCGGTCGGCCGGCCACCGACCGTCATCGCCTGGATGGTGACATTGGGATGAGGCGGGTACAGCGCGCCAAAGGCATGCAGGTCTTTTCGCATCTGGTGCAAATCGTTTCCATGATCTGCGCGCTGCCGAAGCGTTTGCATCAAATTGCCGTAGGTTACAGGAGATAAGGTTGCCATCCCGAAAACCAAGCCCCCTATCCCACCAACCCCTTTTGATCCCATCCTCTTTCGGCATAGTAGTCGACGAGCAATTGATCCATATCACCTTCAGTGATCACTTCACCTGTTTCCGGCAAAAGCTCGGTGTAAAATCTCTTGGGCAGTTTATCATGCGTTTGTTTTAGGCCTTCTCTGAGGTTAAACCGCCTGGTATTGTCGGATACCCGAGATGCGACGGCCCACAATGCCGCCTTGTCCCATTCCATTCCGGTTATGGTGCCAATCAAATCCGCAAGAGACTCCCATTGGTAAAAATCGCGATAAAAACGACAAAGAACCAGACAGTCAAAAATGATGAGCCGGTTCTCCCAGTCGACGAGCATCCTGGCTTTGCCTTCAATTTGCTGAGGGGGAATCATTTTGGCAAGTTCCGGTTTGTAAAACGTCGTTCGCAGATGGCATGCGCCCCTTGGAGAAGTTCCGTACGAAAGTCCCATACCTTTGAGTACCCGCGGATCGTACCCCGCCGGCTCCAACCCTTTTACATGTATCGCCTGATCCTCCATGCCAAGCTCTATAGCCGCAGATTTTATGCCTTTGGCAAGAATTTTCCCAATCCCTTTGCAGTTGGCAATGTCATGCAACAGTGCGGCAATTTGATCTGTTTGCCCATAATCGATGGCATAATCAGTTTTTCCTTGTTTAGACGCTTCGATGGTCATTGCGACCAAATTACCGGCACTGATCGTGTCGATGCCAAGTCGATCACAAATATCGTTCAGGTAGGCAATATCTTCGATGTTGTCGACCATGCACAACCCACCAAAAGTATAAATCGTCTCATACTCCGGTCCTTCCATTTTCAAACCGGCATGCCGCCCCGACTTCACCGTCGAGAGCCTCCCGCAAGCGATAAAACACTTGCGGCAAGCGTTCGGTTTTACGGTGCACCTTTCATGCAACGCTTTGGCATTGATCGCGTCTTGATGTGGAGCTTTTCCCTGGTGCCAATAACGCGTTGGGAAGCTGCCCACTGAACTCATGATGTCGACCATCATCGGTGTCCCCATGCTTTTATATGCATCGGTGGCGGGATGTGTTTTAAATTCGTTTGAAAATTTCTTGGCCATGTCCAACAATTTCTTACGATCGGCAACCTCCCGTTTGCGATGGCCCCAGAATCCAACGGCCTTGATATTTTTGGATCCCATAACCGCCCCGGCACCGGTTCTTCCCGCACTCCGCCAGTAATCATTTTCAATGACGGAAAAGGCCACGCCATTTTCTCCGCCGGGTCCGATCGTCAAAGCGGCACACCCTTTTACCTGAGGACGATGTTCTTTAATCCAGGCCTTAACGTAATCTTCGGCTTCGTAGGTTTCTTTGCCCCAAAGCTCTTCCGCATGGTGAAAAGTGGCACCTTTTTCATTAATCTCGAGCCAAACCGGTGTTTTGGACTTTCCATAAATCATAAAAGCATCGAAGCCCGAACGCGACATATATTCTGCGGCTTTGCCACCCGAGTAGGATTCTGAATAAAATCCTGTTTGGGGTGATTTGCTATAAACACCATACCGGCTTCCGCCCCACACCACAGTGTCAGTCACCGGCCCAAGCGTAAAAATGAGGTGATTCGCGCCATCGAAAGGGTCGACCCCTTGGGGATTATGTTTGAGAAGCAGATAAGACGCCAATCCTTTGCCTCCCAGGGTATCTTTTATTAAATCATCCGGAATCGCTTCGATGGAGAATGTGTGATTGTTCATGTCGATGGACAACAGCCGCTGATGAAAACCATGCATGGGTCAATCCTTATGCTGCGGGTTAAAATTTGTGTTCATGCGATCAGATTGCTGACATATTTTGCGATGGCCATGCACGCCGTCAGACCCGGCGACTCAATACCGGCCAGATTGACGACACCAGGAAGTCCGTTCTCCGATTCTTCCTGAATGACAAAATCACGTTCGGAATCACCCGGCCGCTGCAGCTTTGGTTGGATACCAACCATTTCCGGACGAATATCCTCGCGTCTGAGGTTTGGCAGGTAGCGTCGCGCAGCATTGAAACAGGCGTCCAGCCGCATGGGGTCGACGGTGTAGTTCAACTCGCGTTCGGGCATATAGGTCGACCTTGGCCTCAGTTTGAGACGGCCGTTTAAATCGGGCAGGGTTCTCACATCGCATCCTGGCACATGAAGTTCGGGGACAGGATCAATCAGCCGCGTGAGCGTGTCTTTTGGCCATTGAACGGCGTAGTAATCACTCTTCCAAAAATATTGGCGATAGCCCTGGCGATCAATGTCGAGCCCCATGCCGGCGGCAATTTGATCCGCATCGAGCCCGGCGGCGTTGATGATCCTTTGGGTGACGAATTTTTCCGTTTCCCCATCCGGGTAGACGACTTGGACGACGTATCGACCGGGTTCACGTTTGACAACGCTCAGAATCCGCGTCTGGTAGACGAAGGAAACCGCATTCATACCGGCCTGCGCAACGAAATGCCGAATCAGCTGTCGACTGTCGATAATTCCGGCGGTCGTCACATGAAGGGCGGCCACAGCATTAAGCTGCGGTTCCAGTTTGCGGCACGCGGACCCCGAGAGAAGATCCAAGCCGTTCACGCCATTGTCTCGCGCACGCCGGGCCAACGCCTCTAATCGGGGCACCTCCTCCTCGCTCGTGGCCACGATAATTTTTCCACACAAGCGGAGCGGGATCTGCCTGGATTCGCACAGTTTGCGCAAGCGGTGGTTGCCTTCCACACACAGGCGCGCCTTAAGCGAATCAGTGGGATAGTAGACGCCTGCATGCACGACCTCTCCACTGCGGCTACTGATCTCGTTACCAAAGCTGGCGTTGCTCTCTATGACATAGATATTCCGGTCCTGTTTCGAAATTTCCGCGGCAATGGCAAGCCCAATGACACCGGCGCCAATGATTGTAGTCCCGATTTCCATATTGGATATTCCAACAATTCTATAGGACGGCCATATCCTTTAATTGATGGTTATCTGGGTCAAGATTGTTGTGAACCCACCCTGCTGTTTTTCAACACGTCTCGGGCCATGGCCTCGATACCCGCCGCGTCAAGTTTATAATGAGCATAAAGGTGGTTGGGTGGCGCGATCAAACTATATTCGTCCCGGATACCATGCCGCAGCAGCCGGGTACCACATCCCTCCTCGGCCAGCACCTCCGCAACAGCAGCCCCTAAACCACCAATGATGTTGTGCTCTTCTACGGTCATCAACAGCCCGGACCGCTGCGCCGCGCGCAGGACCGCTTCGCGGTCAAGAGGTTTGAGGGTCGCCATATCCATTACACCAACCGATATGCCATCGCTTCTGAGCACATTCGCCGCATCGAGAGCTTCTTTTACCGGCATGCCACACGCAATGATGGTCAAATCATCGCCCTGGCTATGCTCAATGGCCGTACCGATTTGAAATGTCATATCTTGGGCATAAACATCCGGCTCACGCCCCCTCCCAATCCGGAAATAAATCGGCTCCGGCCAATCCACGGAAGCACGAATGGCCGCCGCAAGAGAGGGGCCGTCCGCCGGCGATATCACCGTCAATCCCGAAATAGCACGCATGGTGGAAATATCTTCGGTTGCATGGTGAGAGGTTCCGTAAAACCCCAGAGAAATGCCGGTATGATGTCCGATTAAGCGAACCGGCTGCTTGCAGTAGGCGACGTCCATTCGAATCTGTTCGCAGCATAGCAGTCCCAAAAAGGATGCGAATGTCGCCACAAACGGCATATGCCCCACTGTGGCAAGTCCTGCTGCCGCCGACACCATATTCTGCTCTGAAATGCCGAACTGGATGTAGCGCTCCGGATAGCATGCCGCAAACTTGTTCAGCCCGTTCGAATACTGGAGATCAGCCGACCCGGCCATAACCGGATGGCCCTGCTCGACGAGATCGATCAATGCATCAGACAGGTAGTTCAGTCCGGGCGTAATGGCGTTCAAAGCTCGATATTGCCATGAATCGGAGCTTATAGTTTTGTCCATGGTCAACCCTCCTGCCCCTTGATATGATTGATTGCTTTCTGGGCATCCTCAGGTGCCAAGTAGCCTAAATGCCAGCCGGGTTCCGTTTCCATATAGGGAATGCCTTTGCCCTTAACCGTCTGGGCAATGACGCAGACGGGCTTATCACGTACCTTATCCGCTTTCAGCTGACGCAGAAGGCTTGTGAGATCAGCGACATTGTGGCCATCCACCTCGTGGACTTCCCAGTTGAAGGACCGCCATTTTGCCGATAAAGGCTCAATGCCGATGACATCGTCCACCCGCCCGTCAAGCTGGAAACCATTCCGGTCGACAATCGCAATGAGACGCCCCAACCGGTGATGGGCCGCAAAAAGAGCGGCTTCCCAGACTTGTCCCTCCTGCATTTCGCCATCCCCGAGCAGTGTAAAAACCGTGAAATCCTTATGAAGGCGGCGAGCGCCGAGCGCCATGCCCGCGCTAACGGAAAGGGCATGGCCAAGGGATCCGGAACTGAAATCAATGCCCGGTACTTTCGTCATGTCCGGATGATCACCCAGGGGGCTGCCAAGTCGTGTATAGCTTTCGAGCATCTCCCGAGTTATGAAACCGAAATCAGCCAGGATAGGAAAAAGTCCGACCGCGGCGTGCCCCTTGCCCAGAAGAAATCGGTCGCGATCCTGCCAGTGCGGTTCACCGCGGCGAAGCGACATGACATCATAGAACAACGCGGCCAAAATCTCGGCACATGAAAACACCGATGTGTAGTGCCCCACTTTGGCGATCTCGATCAAACGAATCGCTTCCAGTCGCACGAACTGCGCTCTGTCACACAACCATCTATGTTGGTTTTCTGTCAGTCCTTCCTGGACCTTGCTACGATGGGTGATTCCATTCTGCATCGTCATCTGAAACGCCTTTCGTTTTCATAAGGGCGGAGCCCAGCGCCATCGTCACGATGACTGGATCCTCATGGAAGATTTCGGTCAGCCCCCGATACCCGACAGGCAAACGTATTTCATCTCCATTATACGTCACATCGCGAACTTTTCAGCGATACGATCGGCGATATATTCGCCGATCGGCATGGCCGATGTGGCGGCCGGTGAAGGGGCATTGCAAACGTGAAACGAGCGGTCACTCTCGGCAAACAGAAAATCATGAACCAGGGTGCCGTCCGCCTTGACCGCTTGGGCCCGGATACCGGGCGGATACGGGAGAAGATCATCGCGTTCAATCCCGGGGCAGTACTTTCTGACCCGCTTGAGATAACCGGTTTTGAAAAGCGAGTCCTTCATTTCGGACAAGCCCGATAGCAGATTCGCCCGGATGACCGGCCAGAACCCCGGGAATGTCAACGTGTCCCAGCTGTCTTTGCAATCAAAGTTGAAGCGCCCGTACCCTTCCCGCTTCCACCCCAGCACAGCATTGGGGCCAACCGTAACGGCACCGTCGATCATCCTTGTCAGGTGAACACCCAGGAACGGCAGTTCGGGATCAGGGATCGGGTAAATCAAATGTTTAACGATGGTATCGAGCCGCTTCGGCAGACGATAGTATTCACCTCGAAAGGGGATGATCTGAAAATCCACATCGATACCGACCATCTTTGCCAATCGATCCGCCATAAGGCCGCCGCATGCCAGCAGATACCGGCTTTCAATGGCCTCAGACCCTATACGGATATGCACCGAATGGCGGTTTTCCTCGATGCGCTTTACGGCAGATCCCGTCTTTATCTCGCCCCCTTGGGCGGTAAAAAGATCGGCCATCTTTTCGGTGATTTGTAGATAATCCGTAATGCCGGTCGCCCGCACCCATAACGCTCCCAGACCGACAATGTTTGGTTCACGTGCATTGAGCGCCTTTTCATCAAGCCGCTCTATTTCGATGCCGTTTTGAACACAACGGTCTTCCAATGCGGCCATGCGTTCGTACTCGATGGCGTCGGTGGCAACCAAGAGCTTCCCGCACTGTTCAAAAGGTAAGTTGTACGCTTGGCAGAATTCAATGGTCTGGACAGCGCCGCGTTTGCAGAATTCTGCTTTCAGGCTGCCAGGTTGGTAATATACGCCGGCGTGGATTACCCCGGAGTTGTGTCCCGTCTGATGTCGAGCGAGAGCGTTTTCCTTTTCAACGAGAAGAATGGCCGCATCAGGATAACGCTGCTTAAGCTGCCAGGCGCTAGAGACCCCGACAATGCCGCCGCCAATAATTACCAAATCGTATGTTCGCATCATCATTCCCGGATTCAAATGTTTCGATTTTCCCGTACAATAACGGTCTGTTATTATTGATAGTCAATTTCTGCCATTGTGGGGATACCCCGGTCACTCCACCCCCTTAGTTCGTAATAATCTTTCTTCATCTTGGCGAAATCTTCTCTTGCGAGTACCTTATTGTCCGGTCCGATCCCCTGCTCAAAAAAGCGATCCGGCAAATTGTCGTCCTTGTCGGTGATGCCTTCCCGCAGGTTGAATGTGCGGGTGGCATCCCGAATGTTCGCCGCGATCTTCTGCAAACCGGATTTGTCCATCTCTCTTCCCGTGATGATTTTGATGATCTGAGCGAATTCATCCCATAGATAGAGATCTCGATAAAAGCGACAGCCGATCATGGCATCCATCAGGGTCAGGCGGTCCTCGAAATCCACCAGCATGGCGGCCTTACCTTCAATCTGGTCGAATTCCACCAGGCCGGCAAATTCACCCTTGAAAGCCGTCGTCCGCGCGTGGCAGGCGCCTCGGTCCGAGGTGGCATAGGCCAATGCCATACTCTTCAACACGCGCGGGTCATATCCGGCCGGCTCCATGCCCTTCACATGGACGGCGACATCCTCCATGTCCCAGGACTTGGCGGCATGACGGATACCCTCCGCCAGCACAGCGCCAATCCCCTCCCTGTTGGCAATGGCGGTTAAAAGGTCCGCAATCGCATCCGAATCGCCGTAAGTGAGCTTTTCCTCGATTTTACCCCGCATACTGGCCTCTATGGCAAAAGCAGCAAGGTTGCCGCCGGTAATCGTGTCCATCCCCAGGCGATCGCATACATCGTTCAAGTGCATGATTTCATCCAAGGTTTCGACCATGCACAATCCTCCGAACGCAAAGATGGTTTCGTATTCGGGCCCCTCGATTTTCAAGCCCTTGAAACGGCCTTCGCGTATCGTGGTCATGCGGCCGCAGGCCATAAAACATCGATGGCACGCGTTGGGCTTGACCGTGAAGTCCCTGTTGAGCGTGTGGGCATTGATGGCCTCGCGGTGTTCCACGGAGCCCTGAGACCAATATCGGGAGGGAAAGGCATTGACCTCGTTCAGCATATCCACCATTCCGGGTGTTCCCAGGTTCTTAAAAAATTTGGTCACAGGAAGATCTTTGGATTTCTGTGCCCACTCTTTCACGAAAGCCTTCTCGGCTTCCGGATCAGCCACTTCACGTTTCTGTGATCCGTGAAATACCAGCGCTTTGACTTTTTTGCTTCCCATGACAGCGCCTGCTCCGGATCGCCCGGCATGCCGCCAGTAGTTATTGGCAATCACTGCAAATCGAACCAGCTTCTCGCCGGCGGGCCCAATCACCAGGATCCCGGCATCTTTGCGGTCCACCCTGGCCGCCACCATGTCCTGGGCGGTATAGGCATCGGCACCCCAGATCTCGGCGGCATCATGAAAACGGACCCCGTCATCGCCAATTTCAACATAGACGGGATGTTCGGACGCCCCTTCAAGGATAAACGCATCGTAACCGGTGCGGCTCATGGGTTCCGCCACACGACCGCCGGAATAGGATTCCGAAAATATCCCGGTCTGGGGCGATTTCGTGTAGACACCCCAGCGGCTCGACCCCCAAATACGGGTGTCATTCATGGGCCCTAGGGCAAAGATGAGATGATTTTCAGGAGAAAACGGATCGACCCCCGCCCTATTCTTCTCGAGAAGCAAGTGGGTGGCAAGCCCCTTGCCGCCAAGAAAATCGCGATAAACGGCTTCATCGACCGTTTCATCCCGATAGGTTCGGTCGGACAGGTTGATGACAAGTATCTTTCCAAAATAGCCTTTCATTGACAAACTCCCTTTCTGCCAGCGATTCATTTCATGGGAAACCCTTTGCTTTCGAGAAAAGCCCTCATATGCGGCCGCATCTCCCTGCACATCAGCCGGGACATCTGCTGGGTCCAGTTGTCGTCCCGATTGGCGCATTCGCGCTGATTGTAGTAGTCGCAGCACACTTGATCATAGGAGGACAGCTGAACTTGTTCTGTTGCATCGGTATAGCGGTCCACCTTCAGCACGATGTCCAATGGCAGGCGCGGCTTGAGTTGCGGATCCTCAGCCGGGTAGCCCAGACACATGCCAAAGACCGGATAGACAAGATCGGGAATATCCAAAAGATGGCAGACTTTTTCCGGATCATTTCGGATGCCGCCGATGTAGACGCCGCCAAGGCCCAGGGATTCAGCTGCCAGCATCGTGTTTTGCGCCACCAAGGCAGCATCCACCGTTGCAATGATGAACTGCTCTGTGTAGCCTTTGACCATTTCCATGCCGCACATGCCGCAAGCCTTATCGTGCCGTTTAAGATCCGCACAAAAAACCAGAAACAGGGGACACTGCTCGATCCACGGCTGGGGACCCGCCAGTTCCGCGATCTGTGCGCGTTTAGACGTGTCCACGACATTGATGACGCTGTAGGCCTGAACAAAATTGGAAGTGGAAGCATGTTGGGCCGCTTCCAGAATCGTCCTGATCAGGTTTTCTTCCACGGGTTTTTCTTCAAATTTGCGAATGGAGCGGTGTTGTTTCATTACCTCGATAACTTGATTCATGGATTACCTCTCTCAATCGGGGCCTTTATCAGAAATTGATGTGAAGATCGTGATGCCATCGCCGCCCAATACTCGCCGATACAAGGTGGCTTACACACAGGATGCGCCTATCCCTTTGCCAACGGTGAAAGAATATCCCGATAGCTAATACGCTTGGAACACATGACGTCCAGCACGGTCGGTTGATTGCCCCCCAGAGCCAGTCTTAAAGCCTCCTTGAGCTGGTCGGGAGTTTCCACCCGAACCCCCTGGCATCCCATGGCACGGGCGATGTCCGCCGCCTTCATGTCAGGGAATTCGGCTGCAATGGCCTTATCCTCGAGGTAGTGAGTTACCCAACCGTAGGCGCTATTGTTGAGAACCAGGGTGACAATCGGGATGTTTTCCTCAGCCGCCGTCAGCATGCCGTTCATCGACATGGTAAACCCGCCGTCGCCACACACGGCAATCGCCTGGCGTTCGGGGTAAAGCAGCTTAGCGGCCATCGCGGCGGGGATGGCATAGCCCATGCCACCAGTGGCGGCGGGCGAAAGGAAGTTCCCGTTACCCTTGGTTTGAAAGTAACGGGTCATAAAAAGCCGGTTTTCCCCAGCGTCACAACTGACAAAGGCATCATCGGCAATGGCTTGGTGAAGTTCGCTAATCACACGCTGGGGAAGCATCGGAAGCTCATCCGACGTATAATCGGGCTCATTAAAAAATCCGAATTTTTCACGCGCCGCCCCGATGGCGCTCTTCCGGTTGTTCAAGGTGTCACGCAATGCGGAACCAATATTCTCAGCCGTTTCGCTCATCTGCCTCAAAATGCGGGCAGCATCCCCGATCAATACCTGATCGCAGGGGTATGTCCATCCAGCGTTGCGACCTTCAATATCAGTCTGAATCAGGTGCTGGCGGGCAGGGTCGATGAGTTTGGTATTCTCGAAAGCCGTATCACTAGGGGACATCTTGCTGCCCACAATCAAAACGACGTCGGCGTCGGCGACAAATGCATTCGCGGCGGCCAACCCGAATGTGCCGAAAACGCCCAAAGCCAAAGGGTGGTCTTCGGGAAACACGCCCTTGCCGGCAGAGGTTGTGACCACCCCGGCGCCGGTCAGTTCGGCCAACCGTTGCATCTGGGAATAGGCCTTCGCGAGCCGGATGCCGTTACCCGCAATGATGACCGGCTGCTTCGCGCCTTGCAGCGCCTTCATTGCCCTGGTGATGTTCTCCCATCCGGTGCAAGGTGAATACGGTTGGCCATAAGATGCCGAGGCGTAGAGGTGAGGTTGACCGGACGAGTCCACTTTCCCCTTTAGGGCTTCGCTGTGATAGATCAGGGACACCGGTCCTCCCTGGCCCAGCATGGCTGCTCGAATGGCGGTCTGCGTGTGCTGGACAGCCTGAATGGGGGCATGGGCGACAAATGTCTCTTTGGAAACAGCACCGAAGCTCTTAGGGGCGTCCCAGGTGCCGTAATCACCCGTGCCGGCCTGGTAGGGGGCATGGTGGGAGAAGGGCGCCCCGTCGGACATCTCTGTCATGACAAGCATCGGCGTGCTGCCCATCCTGGCTTCCATGACGCCCAGCAGGGCATTGGAAAGAATGAAGAGCCCCTGCCCCATCACCACACCGGGGCGGCCCGTCAAGCGTCCGTAGACCTCGGCCATCACTCCTGCCAAAGATTCGTGGCGAACGGCAACAGTCCGGATAACTTCCCGACATTGGCTCAAGGCGCCAAAAAGATGCATTGAATTCCCACCCGGAACACCAAAAACAAAATCGATGCCGTATTCTTCCAGAACGCGAATGATTGCCTCGGTGACCTCAATCTCTTCAACAGAGAAGTCTTTTGCCGTCATACACCTTCCTCGCAATGCTGTAATCACTCTAATTGGCGTCCTGTCAGGGGACCAAAACAGGTTTTATGGTTTTACCAGACAGGGCGGCCTTGAAAGCAATTTCGGCTTCCCCCAATGGGTATACGTTGGCGAACTGCGTGGGGTCGATGAAACCGGCGGCAATCAAATCCAGGGCCAAATGGTAATCACGACTGATCGATGCATAGCTGAAAAACACACTGTGACCAGCTCTCACAGACGGTGTCGGGCTCCATTCAAACGATTGTGCATACATGCCCACGATGACCAAGCTGCCGCCTCCCCGCACCTTCTCAATGGCTGTGATAAAGGCCTGCGGCGCCCCTGACGCCTCAACCCATAGATCTGGTGGGCTGCCTTCGAAGGCCGTTTCAAGCGTTGCATCCAAGGCATCCCGATTAACATTCACGGTTGTAAACCCCAATCGCCGGGCTAATGGAAGGCGGGTTTCGGCATCCGCCTCAGCCCCCACCATGACAACGCGGGCACCGCTTGAAGTGGCAAAAAGGCCACAGAAAAGACCGATGGGTCCGGGACCACTCACGACCACCCGATCACCTGGCCGGATCACGGGTTTACGCATGGCGTGAGCGGCCACCGAGATCGGCTCGATAAGCGCTCCCATCACCGGATCGAGGGAATCGGGTATAGGCACCAGGTATGCAGCATCCACAACGGCATAGGCCGCCATCCCGCCATCCATGTTCAAGCCGATGACTTGGCGTTCGAGACACAAGTTGGTACTGCCCGATCGGCAAACCGGGCAGTGGCCGCATCCTTGAATACCGATAACCGCAGCACGATCGCCCTCTTTCACATGTCGGACGGATCTGCCAGTGGCGACAATGGTTCCTGCAAATTCATGTCCCAATGTCACCGGCGGTATAACCCACTCGTAGCCTTTAGATGACCGATAGGCATGCAGATCGCTGCCGCAGACACCGCACCCGGCAACGGACAGCAGCACCTCGTTATCTTTCGGTTCCGGTTTGGCGATATCTCTAACCTCGGCCTCAAATGATCCTGTCCCATATTTCACAAACGCAAGCATAGGGTTTCCTCGCTAGTCAATGACGCAACAAATTTCAGTTGCCGCAACCCTCGGGTATGTTGTCAAGACATTGCTCACCTCAAAACACCCCCGACATCTCTGCTTAAAAGATCAAGTACGGGTCTTTGCAAACAAGTGCCTGGGTCTGCCATCCAAATCGCTAGGGTTGCGGTCCCCAGGGCGCAGCTGTCATCAGCTGAACCTCCTGGGTATCGACCAGCGGCCTGAGTTTAGCCACAAAACCCATGAATCTGTCACTTGCATACAATCTCTTCCAATGTGCCCTTCGGGCTTGGTCATCATCAAACCGCCAGAGGTGGATAAGTTGATGAAGGCGCCCCGTATCACTGACAAAATACCCTACAAGGTGATTTGAAAACCCTTCGGATTCCAGCACTGGATATCCCTCATCTTGATACAGACGTATAACTTCGGCCATCTGGCCGATACGGACTGAGTAGGTTCGTTTCTCATAGAGGTTCATAGAAATTCACCGGCCGAATTTGGCATTATCGTTTACGGAAAGCGACGGACGCTCTTTATTCAACAGGGAAGTGCAAGAAGGTATATTCCGGGTATAGTGAAGTTGAGCGCCTTATCGGAATCACAGGCCTTTTCGTGCGCAAATAGATATCAAGACTGCCTGGTTACCGACGCAAGCGACAATTGGCTGACAGCACGTCCAGCGCATCAAGCTATATTCCCTATTGCGGGTTTTCTTACATGCCCAAATAAGCCTTCTTTACATGCTCGTTACCGGCAAGTTCGGATGTAGGCCCGGACATGACAATGTGGCCTTTTTCCATGATGTAAGCCGTGTGGGCAATCTTCATGGTATGGTTTACCTGCTGCTCTACCAAAAGGATGGTAATGCCGATATCTGCAATCTGCTGAACCATCTGGAACATCTGTTTGGCCAGCAGCGGGGAGAGGCCTAAAGACATTTCATCGATCATCAGCAATTTAGGTTTGGCCATTAGCCCACGGGCAATCGCACACATCTGCTGCTCACCGCCGGATAACGATCCGGCCATCTGGTTGGTGCGATCCTTAAGGATGGGAAAAAGATCGTAGACTTGTTTCAAGGTTTCAGGCACGTGGTCTCTGGCATGCTTGACATAAGCCCCCATTTCCAAATTTTCTTTTACGGTAAGGGTTTTGAACAATTTACGCCCCTCCGGTACATGCGCGATGCCCATTTCCACAATTTTCTCGGCCTTCACCCCGTTGAGCTCGCGCCCCCTGAAAGAAATCTGTCCCTTGCGATATCCCAATACACCGCTGATGGCGGCCAGGGTCGTCGATTTTCCCGCCGCGTTTGGCCCTAAAAGGGCGACGATTTCGCCTTCCGCAACCGACAAGGAAACATCACGCAGGGCCTGGAAATCCCCATAGAAGCAATCAATATTTTCTATTTTCAGCACTGCGGATCCTCCTCTCCGAGATACGCTTTAATGACACATGCGTCCTGGGTTACTTCAGCAGGTGTCCCGCTGGATATCAACGCGCCCTGATCCATTACCAGCACTCTTTCGGATACGGACATCATTGCATCCATCAAATGTTCGATAAAGATGATCGTTACACCGCTGTCACGGACTTGACGTATGATGGGCAAATTCTCTGCGACTTCCGTAGGGTTTAATCCGGCCAGCACTTCATCAAGCAGGAGGAGTTCCGGATCCGTAGCAAGCGCCCGGGCCACTTCGATACGCTTTCGTTGGGCCAGCGTCAAATTGCCGGGTTCGCTATCCGACAACTGATCCAACCCCATCATTTCAAGCACTTTTTCAGCCTTCTGCCGCGCCAGTTTGGTGCTTTTGTTTCGGGCCAATGCCGGGACCATCACATTTTCCAACACGGTCATTTCAAAAGGGCGAACGACTTGAAAGGTGCGTCCGATGCCTGCCAGGCTGCGTCTGTGCGCCGGCATGCGTTTCAACTCGCGCCCATTCAATAAAATATTGCCCTCCGAAGCAGGGAAGATGCCTGATATCAGATTAAATACGGTGGTCTTCCCAGCCCCGTTCGGTCCGATCAATCCGACAATCTCTCCTTTATTTATTTCAAAAGTCATTTTGTTGACGGCAACCAATCCACCGAACCGCTTGGTCAACTGTTTTACCTCTAAAAGAGACATCAGCGCGCCTCCTTCTCTATGGCAGGTTTGGCTGCCTTTTCGGCACTTTTTCGTTTCATCATTGGTGCGAGCAACGATACAATGCCCCCGGGAATAAACCGCACGGTCGCCACAAGAACAAGACCGTACACAACATAATTGAGACCTTGCTGAATCGTACCCAGATAAAACCGCAGGAACTCACCCAGAGGCGTCATTAACACCGCTCCGATAACCGGCCCCCATACGGTACCCATGCCACCGATAATGCCATTAAGCGCCGGTTGAAGGGAGAAGAGATCCAGGGAAAATATGGTTTGCGGTTCGAGAACATAAATATAAAACACATAAAACAACCCCAGGACGCCGGTGATAGCGGAACTCCACATCAGAGCCACAAAGTGCGCCAGCGACGTATTGACCCCTAGCGCCTTGGCTGCCTCGTCATCGGAGGCCGCGGCCCTGAGATGGAACCCAAGGGCAGAATAACGGATTCGGTAGGTAAGATAGACAACCACGACGGCAAGCGTTAAAGAAATGTAATAGAACGGTTTACCGCTCTGAAACGTCAGATTCATCAAAGCGGGCTTGAAGGGAATATTGATTCCCACCGACCCGTTGGTCAGACTGCGCCAATCAATTGCAATCATTCTTAATACTTCGGCGAAGGCGATAGAGGCGAGTGTAAAAAACGGACCCTTTAAGCGAATGAGAGGAAGACTCAATACCATGCCGCCAAGCATGGCAAAAGCCCCGGCGGCGGCTATACCAATCCATGGTGAGACACCATACTTTACGTATAGAATAGCTCCCGCATACGCACCGATGCCGAAAAAAGAGGCGTGACCTAAACTGAGTTGCCCGCCGAAAGCCGGAATGTTCCATGCTGCCGTAAGAGCGGTATAAAAGAAGATAAGCGTATACATGTGCAGAACGAAAGTCGATTCAAAAAACAGAGGTATGAGCAGCAATAACAGGAATACGAAGGCGCCTATGACATAAAGTTTTTTGGTAATCACTTTAATCCCACCTCCTCAGTGCCTTTCCCCTGTCCGAAGAGACCTTGCGGTCGCACCAGCAAAACGAGGATGAAAATAGCGAAGTAGATGGCCTCTTTGAGTGCCGGTGACACGAAGGTTCCACCGAAAGATTCAACGACACCGATAAAAAGGCCTGCCAGAAACGTTCCGCTCATACTGCCAAGCCCGCCTAATACGACCACGACAAAGGCCACCAGCGTGTAGGTAATTCCCACCGTGGGAAATACCGACGAAAAGGGTACCAGCAGCACACCCCCCAAGGCCGTGAACATCGTTCCGAGGCCAAAGGCGAAAAGGTAGTGTTTTTCAACGGAAACACCCATCAGGCGCGCTACGGAGTGGTCTTCAACAATGGCCCGCAGGGCTTTGCCCATATAGGTATACTTCAGGAAACAGTAGAGGAAAATGATCGATGCGAGAGCGGCACCGAAGGCAACCAGTCTGGGCACACTGATGATAATCTCGAATACCTCGATGGAGCTCATGGAGTAGCTGGTCTGCACAGATCGAAAGTCGCCCTTCCACATGATCAGGGCCAGATTCTGCAGCAGGAGGGAGATGCCGACCGTCGTGAAGATCTTCATTGTCGCCGATGTAGACAGAATCGGCTGCACCACAAATAGTTGGAATAAGAAGCCGAAGGCAAACATGACCGGCAGTACGATAAGAGCGGAGAGATACGGGTCGAGACCGAAAAAATAATTCAACCAGAACGTCAAATACATCGACAGCATAACCATCTCTCCGTGGGCGAAATTGATGATTCGCACCACTCCGAAGATCAGGTTCAGACCGATGCTGATGAGTGCGTAAACGCCACCCAACAGCAGGCCGGATACGAGCACCTGTGCGTACAGATCCATGGTTAGCTTCCTTTGGCTTTGTGCAGTTCAGGATGCTCCTCCCCCAAAGAAGGAGCATCCTCCCGAACCAAATGAATTATTGATCGATCATCGGTTCCATGACGGCGGCCCCCTCGGGCCAGACCGTCACCAGCTTCCCGTCACGCCATTGGGTCACGAGCGGCATGGCTTTGACGTTCTGGCCGTCTTCACCAAATTTAACTCCCCATCCTGTAGGCGTCTTTCCCGCCGGGACGTCCATGGCCATTGCAGCCTCGCGAATATTTTGGACGTCAAAGCTTCCCCCTGTTTTTTCAATAATATCAAATACGATATTCGCTCCCATGTAATTGGCCAGGGAATGACCTGACCGGGGATTCTCATTGAAGGTTTTTTTGTAAAGCGCTAAAAACGCTTTCAAACCCGGAGCGAAATTCTCATTCGTGGCATATTGCGTAAAGTCAACATTAAGGACGCCGTTGGCTTCCTTACCAAGCGCATCAACAAAACTCTGCAGGCTATGTCCGCCGCCTGTTCCCAGGATCGGAGCCTTCAGTTTCAGTTCGTAGGCCTGGCGCGAAAGCAGGATGGCGTCGTTGGCATAGGAAACTGCCATGACAATGTCGGGTTTCGCCTTACGAAGCCGGAAAATCACCGAGGACAAGTCGCTAGTATTGGCGGCATAGGGCTCGACCGAAACAATTTTGACGCCCGCGCCTTCAGCCATTTTCGAGAAGCTGTCCGCCACCGAGGTACCGTAGTCGGAGTCCTCATGGGCAATCGAAACACGCATCTCGGAGGGTTTTTTACCCAGTTTGGGGGCATACCACTCGGTGATGAAAGCAATTTGTGCTTTACTGAAATCCGCGGCCGTGGGGTTGGTTCGCCAGATGGTATTGTAGCCCCGTGTTGTGATGGCATTGGCGATAGCGCCCAGTTCAAAATAAGCAACCCCTTTTCGTGCCGCCACTTCTGATGCTGCCATGCAGCGTGAACTCGAATAAGTACCCAGGATAGCAGGCACTTTCTGCTGCTCGATCAGACGCTCAGCCTCGGACCGAGCTGCGGAAACCGTGCTGGCATCCCCCTTGACAAAAACGATTTCTTTGCCGGCGATGCCACCAGCCTCGTTACGCATGAGACGGGCGATTTCGGCACCTCGCCAGCTTTCTTCTCCCAGAAGTGCGAGGCTGCCGGAAATCGGATAGAGAGCACCGATTTCTAGCTTTTCCGCACTGAAAACACCTGTAGCACCTGTTAACAGCAGCAAAAGGCTCATTCCGAAAATCAACACTTTCTTTTTCATTCCTTTTCCCTCCCTGATTGATGTGGGGGTTGCATTTTTCCCCGGTTCCGCAATTCCGCTCAAATGCAATAAAACTTCCTGTTGGTTGCCGGCTAGACTGAGCGGAAGGCGTTGATACAGCCTCTGAGATCTCCTTCGTACATCTTTTCGTAAAACACCATGAGGCGTTCCTTGACGATGGGAGTCGGGTTTGTCGGGCGCGGATACTTGTTCAGGCATTCGTCGGCCATGGCTTCCAGGTCGCTTTCACGAATGCCGACATCCTGCAGCGTACCTGGCATACCCAGCTCATTTACCAGATCGCCAGCCCACAGGATAAGATCCTCTCCTTCAGCATCAGCCTGTTCCAAAACCTGGCCCGCGGCAACACCGAGCCGAGCAGCCAAAGCCGTCTGATTGAAGGCAATCGTGTAAGGCAGGGCCATTGCGCAGGATACACCGTGGGGGACATGGGCCCTGTTGGAGATGGTATAGGCCACGGAATGGCCAAGCACGACCCCTGCATTCAGGCACAATCCGCCCGTGTAGGCGGCGTAGATCATGGCACGCCGGGCTTCAAGATTGCTTCCATCCGCATAAGCTCTCTTCAGCCATCGGGCGATGACCGTCATCGTGGCAATTGCCTGCGTATCGGTAAAGGGGTTTGCCTTTATGGACATAAAGGCTTCCAGTGCATGGCTGAGGGCATCCAGTCCCGTTGCAGCCGTAATATTAGGCGGCAGGCTGACCGTGAGCAGAGGGTCTAAAACCGCGGCAAGGGGGACGAGTTGTGGACTCAAAACGATCGACTTTTTCTCGTCGATCGATAGCATGGAGACTGCCGTTGCCTCGGCGCCGGTTCCGGCTGTCGTGGGAACCGCGATCAGCGGCAGAGGTGCGTTCTTGAATTGGGTCATCCCGACATGCTCCGTGACGTCGCCTTTATTGGCAGCAAACGCCGCGGCCAACTTGGACATATCGACCGCACTCCCGCCGCCAACGCCGATCACGGCGGCATAAGCTTGTGCACGCGATGCGTCTACGAGACTTTCGGCGATAGCCAATGTCGGTTCCCCGACGATTTCGTCAAAACAATCGACGTCAAAATGCGCCGCAAGCGGTTCACGAACTTTATCCATCAGGCCAAGTCGGGCAACCTCCTTGTCGGCCACAATCAGTATCCGGCCTTCGTTAACTTGCCAGTTGCCGAGCATCTCCTTGATTTGTTCCGCCGCACCGTCGCCAATAAAAATTTGCCGTGGTGAAAGACATGCGCCGACGTTAGCACTTTCAAACGAAATCATAGTTTTCCTCCCCAAATGATCATCCACTGATCTCTAATCGTCCAAAGAGATCCTTAACTACTGTTTTATTCAAGCTCCCTGGGATAAAGAAGATATTTAATTCCTTGTGCCGACTCGGAAAGTCGAAAGGCCTCCTTCCAATGCGCCATCGAATAGCGCCCCGATATCATCTCTTTGAGATTGACGGCGTTCCCCGCCATGAGCGTGATGGCTTTCTTCCAGGTTTCATGGGTATGCACAAAGGCGCCCTTAAGGGTGATCTCACGCATGGCGAATTGATCCACACTTACCGGGACCCTGCTCCCGTAGAGTCCGACCTGGATGATCTCACCGCCGCTTTGCACACAATCTAAACAGTCGTTCATCGCCGCCGTTACACCGGAACATTCAAAGGCCGCGACGACGCCCTTCCCGCCGGTGAGATGCGCAACACGTTCCCGGAGATTCTCCTTATCGACCTGCACCGCGGCTGAGGCGCCCAGCTTTTCGGCCCGCTGGAGTCGATCGGCATCATGAGAGGTTCCCGTCACGATCACATGCCCTCCGGCGGCGCGGGCCACCTGCATTACCAGCAACCCAATCGGCCCAGGGCCTGTGACCAGCGCCCAATCGCCATCTTGCAAGCGGCTTCGTTCGTTCACGGCGTGGACGGCGACACTCAACGGTTCACACAGTGCGCCTTCCTCTAAAGAGACCTCTTCAGGCAATCGGTGGAGCGCACTCTGTCTTACGACGATGGCCTCAGCAAATCCGCCATCAACGCCATATCCCAACGCAAGACGTTCATTGCACAAGTTGGTCTGTCCGTTTCGGCAATGCGCACATCGACCGCATACATGGGCTTCGCTTTCGACGGTCACCCGTTCACCAGGTTGCCAGTTCGTAACACCGGGACCGACCGATTCGACGATACCGGACAATTCGTGTCCGAGGGTGACCGGCGGCCGCACTTTGTCGAATTTTCCGTGATAGATGTGTAGATCCGTTCCGCAAATGCCGGCATAGGCAACATTTAGCCGTACCTGATCGGCCTGCGGTTCCGGTGCCGGCACTTCGACCACTTTGACATTGCCGGGCCCTTTTCCTATTTTGCGCAGCGCTTTCATCAGTTGTCGTACCGTCCTTTTGAGAGGCGTCGAACTGTTTGACTATTGTGATAATTCGATCAAGCCGCCATCCATCCGCCATCGACAAAAATCACTTCTCCGGTCAGGTAGTCCGACGCCGGAGATGCCAGAAAAAGCACCGTGTTGCCGATGTCTTCGGCTGTACCAAATCGTGCCAGCGGAATTCTTGAAAGCATCCATGCGCTGCGGTCTTTGTCTTTAAAGGCAGCTTCCGTCATTGCCGTACGCACGTAACCGGGGGCAACGGCATTGACATTGATATTGTGGGGTGCCAATTCCAGGGCCATGGCTTTGGTCAATGAAAAAATCCCACCCTTGGCGGCACCGTAAATGGATATATTGGGGACGGCAATCTTGCTCGTGAGGGATGCCAGGTTGATAATTTTCCCCCCTCCGCCCCGGACCAACACCTGGGCGACGGCTTGGGCCATGAAGTAGGCCGACCGGAGTTGGATCTCCATGACCTGGCTGTAATCCTCGGCGGTTACTTCAAGAAAGGGCTTGCGAATATTGCTGCCGGCATTGTTAACGAAAACATCGAGGCGTCCGAAACGTTCAAGTGTTTGGTCGATGATCCCGGGGAAATTGTCCACCTGGGTCAGATCCACCGCCATGACTTCCACCTTGCGGCCAAAATCCCGTGTTATGGCATCGGCAGCTTCCTTTAGCTGGGATTCCGTTCGGGCTAACATCATTAAGTCCGACCCGGCACCCGCCAAGGCCCTGGCGATCCCCAACCCGATGCCGCGGCCACCGCCGGTCACAAGGCTGACTTTTCCCTGCAGAGAAAATACATCCAAATAATTATTCATTGTTAAAGCCTTTCGGATGGAGTCCATATAGAAGAACTTTTTTGGGGGCGGTAATCTTCAGTCCATAAACTGCCCCCCATTGACATCGATAATTTCGCCGGTCAGATAGGCCGCATCGGGAGATGCCAGAAAAACCGCCACCCGCGCCACATCCTTCGCTTCGCCAATACGGTTTAGGGGAATACCATCCAGGTAGTCTTCCCATTCGCCGCATGAAAGGTCTCGTGTCATGTCGGTTTCGACGACGCCGGGAGCAATCCCGTTCGCGGTGACGCTGAACGGTGCCAGTTCTCTGGCAAGGGACTTCGTGAAACACATAACTCCCGCCTTGGATGCCGCGTAATGGGCACCGGCGGCAATGCCGCCAATCTTACCAGAGACCGATCCCATGTTTATGATTCGGCCTTCTCGCTGAAGCTTCATAATGGGCATGACCGCGCGACTGCACAGAAACGTTCCTTTGAGGTTGACCGCCATGATCCGATCCCACTGGTCTTCACTGATCGCTTCAATCGCTTCTTTCTGACAGATACCGGCATTGTTGATGAGAATATCGATCCGCCCCCAATCCGCTATAACTTTTTCGACAGATGCCTGTACGGCATCACCATCGGCGACATCGACGGCCATCGCCAAGGCCCGGCGTCCCAATTTTTCGACCTCAATCTGTGTATCCGTGGCGGAATCGCCATGGACGTCCCAAATCGCGACATCCGCACCTTCCCGCGCAAGTTCCAAGGCCATGCAACGTCCAAGTCCAGCCCCGGCACCCGTAACGATTGCGATTTTGTCCTCAAGAACCATGTCTCCCCCTAACCGTCGTATTGAATTAGCTCTATTGTGTTGCCTTCAGGGTCATGCATATAGGTTGCCCACACACCCGATCTCAGATTCTTGGGCGGACAGTTGAAGTGAACCCCGTTTTGAGCCAACCGTTGGTAGTGGTCGTGTATGTCCTTTACCTGAAGGGCGAAATGGGTCAGTCCGAAATCACACTGGCGCGCCAGGCGGTCTCCATGTCCGGAAGGTTGGTAGTAATGGAATAATTCCAGATGCATCCCGTAGCCCTCGAGCATTACCATATGCGCCTCTGCCTCCGGCATGCCCACAACTGCGGCCATTTCTTTCCCGCCCCGATGGTCCATGTCCCATTGGACGGTAAACCCCATCAAGTCGCAATAAAACTGGACCATGGGCGCCATCTTCTTGACTGAGATGGCGATATGGTGGAAACCATCATCCATTTCTTTCGTGCTCCAAACGACGTTTTCAGCCCTCGGGGCGGATTTTGACTTATTGAGCCTGCGGATTCTGCAACCGGGCAAAATCCGCAGGCAACCGCTGGTCAGCGTTTATAGGGTTTCCATCCACTGTCTTCCAAAGACAACGATATGTCGCTTGCCGGTATCGTCATTATCGGCTTCAGATAAGGAAAATCGTAATACTTGGTCTGAGCCGCATATTCGGCGATAACCGCCGGATTCTGCGCCTGGTGGTCTTCAGGACGCATGGTGATCGGACCAATGGGCCCTTCCCAGGTCATGCCTTCAAAGGCCTTGATGATTTTTTCGGTATCGAAGGAACCGGCTTTTCGAACGGCTTCGATAAACATCTTCGTGCCGATATAGGCTTCCATGATCACGAATGACGGCCATTTCCCGTCCGAATATTTATGGAACGTGTTTTCGAATGCCCTGGCCTTGTCGGTATCGATGCCAAGAATGTACATATTCGCCTGGATGCATCCCTCAGCCGACTCTCGGGCGATACTCATCACGCCATCGTCATCAAGAAAGGTGGTCCCGATGGGGAGTTTCATTCCAAGTTTGCGGCCCTGCACGATAAGCTGGGTCAAATCCGTCCCCCAGTTACCGCTGATGACATAGTCCGCTCCCGAAGCGGCAATTTTACTTACGTAAGGGGCAAAGTCTTTATTGAACACCGGGTGGAACTCTTTCCCGACGATTTCGGTGTCAGGGGCAATTTCTTTAATGGCTTTTTCATAATACTTGGCGACATCATATCCCCAGGAGTAATCCTGGTTGATCAGGAATACTTTACGCAATTTGGTTTTGGTTCCGAAGTATGTGGCCAGCGCTTTAACATGCATACCGGCATTCAGACACGTGCGGAAGACATAGGGATTGAAGTTCTCCCCAGTAATGCCCATGGCTTCGGCGTTGGTGTCCAGGTATATCCGTTTGAGCCTGGGCATCGCTTGTCCGATGGCGCCGCCCACCCCGCTGGAGGATCCCTGGATGACAACGACACACTTGTCCTGCATGACCAGCTTTTTCGTTTTTTGGACGCCGATCTCACCCTTGCCCTGATTATCTTCGATAACCAGATTAATTTGTTTGCCGAGCAATCCGCCCTGGCTGTTGGCCTCTTTTACGGCCGCCTCAATCCCCCAAATGGTTCGATCCCCGTTGGTCTTGAAAGCGCCCGAACGTATCTCGCAAACTCCGAAATTGACGGTTTCCGCACTCCAGGCCGCTGGTGCCGCAAGAAGCGTGACAACCACCATTACAATCGTTCCTATCCATAGTTTTCGTTTCATCCCAAGCCCTCCTTTAGGTTTTTTGTTTCTCCCCAACCCGATAAGATGTCGACGCATGCAATACCCGTTCAAACCTCCAGGTACGCTTTCCTGACCGAGTCGTTGGCGCGCAATTCTTCCGGCGACCCGTACCATTGAATCATCCCTTTGCTGATAACGTATATTCTGTCGGCCAGATCCAAGGCGATGGCGAGCTTCTGTTCCACAAGCAACACCGTCATGCCCTGCTCCGCAATATCCCTTATGATGTCGGCCACCACCTCCACGATTTTAGGGGCCAGCCCCTCGGTGGGTTCGTCAATGAGAATCATCTCCGGATTTCCCACCAGTGTCCGTGCAATCGTGAGCATCTGTTGTTCGCCGCCCGAGAGCGTTCCCCCTTTGGCGTACTGTCGTTTTTTCAATGACGGAAACGCTTCATAGCATTTCTCCAGTGTCCACCTGCCGGCCGCAGGCCCACCTGGATCGGCCACATTCTTTTGGCCGATCAGGAGATTCTGATGAACGGTCAATGTCGGGAAAATCCATCGCTCTTCCGGAACAAAGCCAAGGCCTGCCCGGGCAATCTGATAAGGTTTCCAGCGGACGATGTCTGTTCCCTTAAACTTGATTTCTCCCATGCGGGCAGGGGTCAAGCCCATGATCGTTCGCATGGTCGTGGTTTTCCCGACACCGTTTCGGCCCAGCAGAGCGACGGTTTCGCCGGCTTTCACATCCAGGGAAACATTGTGCAGTACATGGCTGTTGTCGTAATAGGTATTGATATCGTTCAGTTCTAGCATGTGCTGCCCTCTCCCAGGTAAGCCTCCTTGACCGTGGCATCGTTCCGGATGTCCTCCGGGGGGCCGGAGGCCAACACGGTTCCGTAATGGATGACCGAAATGGTGTCCGCCAGGGAGAAAACCACTTCCATGTCATGCTCAATGATCAGCAATGCCTTGCCTTGCGTCGTGCGATCGATCATGGCCACGATTTCCCTGGTTTCCTCGATGGACATACCTGCCGTTGGCTCGTCGAGCATGATCATCTTCGGATCGGTCGCCAGGGTAATCCCGATTTCCAAAGCGCGCTGGGCCCCATAATCAAGGGATCCCGCCAGCAGGTGGTGCTGGGAATCGAGTCCGATCAATTTCAGTATATCTTCTGTCTCCTGGTTGACATCGTTCATTGTGCTGACCCGCTGCCGGAAGGACCAACGAATGCCTTTCTTTGAAAAAATGGCGGAACGAATATTCTCAAAGACGGTCATCCCAGGGAATATATTGGTAATCTGAAAAGAACGCGAAATCCCCATGCGGTTGATGCGATGGGGGGTCATTCCGGAAATCTTACGTCCCTCGAAATAAATATCACCCTTGCTCGGTGTGTAGCGCCCCGTGATAAGATTGAAAAAGGTGGTCTTGCCTGCGCCGTTGGGTCCGATAATGGCATGGCGTTCGCCCTGGCAAACGCTGAGGGAAAGATCCTTGATCACTTCCACGCCGCGAAAATCTTTGTAAAGCCCATGGATATCGAGCAGCTTGCTCGTTGTGTTCATGACCGTGTATTCCCTCTCTTTTGTGCATCCCATCGTTCGCGTATGCTCATATAGAGGCCGGACAGTCCATTAGGTGCGTAGAGCACCAACAGAATGAACAACCCCCCTTGTACGATGGCCCATCGCTCCAACCAACTACTGAGCAGGTCATTGATCAGCGTCAAGGCACAAGCGCCGATGACAGGACCGAAGAAGGTGCCACCGCCGCCAATAAACGTCATCATCAAAACGTCCGTGGCCTTGTCCAGATTAATGAAGGTCGTTGTCACAAATTCCTGAAATGACGCTGCAAGGCCCCCGGCGATACCGGCAAAAAAGCCGGCCAGGGTGTAGATAAGCAACCTGCTGGCGTAAGTATTGTATCCAATGAAACGAGCGCGCTCCTCGTTCTCGCGCATGCAAAGATTGAGGCGCCCCAAAGGCGTCAACGTCAAGTACCAAAGACAGCCGATCGAGAAGACGGTCACAATGAGGACGAAATAGTACCAATTCAAAGTGGCCCACAGATCAATTTCCCAGCCGCCCAGAAAGAGATTGGGTCGCATGAAGGCGATGCCGTCCTCTCCTCCGGTTACGGACCGCCATTTTTCAGCCGTAACGTAAATCAGCTGGTTGAAGGCCAGCGTCAGCAGGGCAAAGGCGACGCCGCGCAAGCGAACCACGAACACGCCGAAGGCACATCCCAAAAAAGCGCCGGCCAGCCCCCCGAGCATGATGCCAAGCGGCAGGGACACCTCCAACTGTTTGATTAAAATAACGGTGGTATAAGCGCCGAAGCCAAAATAGGCCGCATGGCCGAAAGAAAGCAGACCGCCTTGTCCGAATAACATGTTATAGCTCAAGGCAAAGATGGAATAGATCATCATGGTGATAACCAGATTCAATCGATACTCGGAAATAAGCTTGGGCAATACCAGCAGCAGCAGGATGACCACGACGATCTGCAGCCAAGTGAAACGGGACCGGTGCATTAGGCTTTATCTCCCAGAAGCCCTTCAGGTTTGACAATGAGCACGACGGCCATCAGCAGGAACTCCAGCGCGATGGCCATCTGCGGGATAAGCAGGATGCCGAAAGATTGAAGTTCGCCGATTAAAAACGATGCCAGAAGTGCTCCCGGAAGGGATCCCAGCCCTCCCACAACAACAACCACGAACAAATCAATGATGATGGTGCTTGCCATACCAGGATTGGTAATGAGATAGGGGCCGCCGATGACCCCGGCAAGTCCTGCCAGAGCCCCCCCCACACCAAATAGAAGCATAAAGACAAGCGGCACGTTGATGCCTAAAGCGTTAACCATTTCGGCCCGCGATACAGCCGCCGTGACGATGATGCCCGCACGCGTCTTGTAAAGAATCAAGAAAAGGACCGCAAAAACGATGGCCGAAATCAACAAAATGAACAGGCGGTAGGTCGGATAAGTGATGCCCAAAAACTGGACTGAACCGGCAAGCATTGCGGGTATTTCAACATGCAGCGGCTGATTACCCCAGATCCACTTGACCAGTTCCTCGATAATGTAGGCCAGTCCAAATGTCAGCAACAGCTCATGGGCATGTCCGTAGCGATGCACTTGCCGCAGAAGGAACCGCTCCATCAGAATACCGAAAGCCCCCACCAAAAGCGGGGCCACAATCATGCAAAGCCAGAATTGACCGGTCCAGCGCAGGATACTGAAAGAAAAATACGCCCCAAGCATGTAGAGTGCGCCGTGGGCGAAGTTGAGCACGCCCATCATGCCGAAGATGAGTGTCAAGCCCGAGGCCACCAGAAAAAGCAACATGCCGTATACCAGACCATGAAGGAACTGAACGGGTATGATCGATAACGCTTCCATAGCTCCCTATCGCTTCGACTTTCTGGGCAAATGAACGGCCTGCCCGTTCCAATCCAAAGCCGCCTCCATGACGGCTTCGCTCAGAGTCGGGTGCGGTTTGATGGCTTCGGACAAGTCTTCCACGGCGCCTTCCATTTTTATAACGGAAACCGCCTCGGCAATCAGGTCGGTGGCATGCTCGCCGATAATGTGAAGCCCTACAATTTCTCCAGTGGCATCGTCTCCGACAACTTTGACGAAACCTTCAGGATGGCCCATGGCACGCGCGGCCCCGCTGGCGGCAAAAGGGAATTTGCCGACCCTGATCTTGCGGCCCGCGGCAATGGCCTCCTCTTCGCTCAATCCGACGGCGCCAATTTCAAGCAAGCCCCAGATGCATCTTGGGATCAAGTGAGATTCAACGCTTTTGTCCGCGCCCAGGATATTGTCCACCACGGTTTCGGCATCGGCGGAAGCCTTATGGGCCAGCATCATGCCACCAATCAAATCCCCGATCGCGAAAACGCCCGGCAGGTTCGTCTCCAGCCGTTCATTGACCTTTAGGTAGGGGCCATTGGTTTCTAGCCCGAGCTTGTTCGAGTCGATACCATCGAGAACCGGCATGCGGCCCGTTGCCACCAGCACCTTGTCCACCGTAACGGTTTTCGCCTGCTCACGCCCTTGTGCCTGAAAAGTGACCCGGGCCTGGTCGCCCTGAATGGCAATCTCCTTGACGGACGTTGCCACCAGAACGGCGGCCTTGCGTTTTTTTAATTGCCTTTTCATCTCACGGCGGATGTCTTTGTCTTCCGTTGCCAGAATGTCCGGCAGCATTTCGATGATGGTGACATCCGCACCGGCATTGAGGAAAATCGTTGCCATCTCAATACCGATGACCCCGCCTCCGATAATGAGAACCTTGCCGCTGAATTCAGGGGTATCCAGAAGCTCATCCGTGGTTTGGACCAATCGACCGTCGACCTTGATAAACGGCGGAACAGCCGGCCTGGATCCGTTGGCAAGCACGACGTGCCTGACATTAAGCTCCGCAAGCTCACCGTTCGATTTGGCAATCTGGATGCAGTTGGCGCCAATCAATCGCGCCTCGCCCCTTATAACGTCCGCACCGTTACTCCGGAGCAGCCCCTGGACCCCGGAAACCAGTGTATCGACCACATGACGTTTACGCGCCAGTAATGCCGCCAAATCCAGCTGGACTTTCTCTCCTCCGCGGATTACCGGGGTATCACGGACCGACCGGAAAAGCTTCGTATCGTAGATATAGCTTTTGGTTGGAATGCAGCCCCGGTTGAGGCAGGTGCCGCCCAGTGCATCTCTTTCAATTAAAACCGTCCTGAGCCCGCCGCGGGCCGCGCAAATCGCCGCCGTATATCCGCCGGGTCCCCCGCCGACAATCGCCACGTCATAGTCGTAATTTCCCTCCGTTGTGATTGCCATGAACAACTCCTTAAGCGCCCCGGTCATTTCACGCCGACCGGACGATCATTTTTCTTTAGGTGTGCATGAACGTAAACGCCGGCGTTTCCAGTTTTTCCTTGAGGCCCTGCACAAAACCGGCCGCCATGGCGCCATCGATGATGCGATGATCCACGGCCAATCCCATGGTGGCGACATGCCGGACCTTTACTTCCCCGTCCACGAGATACAGTTCATCGCGCGTCTTGCCCACTGACAGGATGCCGCTTTGAGGGGGGTTGAGGATGGACGTGAAGAAGGTAATATCGAATTGCGCCAGACTGGAGATGGTAAAAGTCCCCCGTTCCATCTCGTCCATGCTCAACTGGCCCTTGAGGGCACGCCCTACGAGATCGCTGCGCTGCTGCACGATCCCCTTAAGCCCGCATTGATCGGCATCGGTAATGGCAGGGACCACCAACCCGTTGGGGATCGCCACGGCCAGACCGACATTGATATTCGGTAAAACGTGAATGCCGTCGTCCTTCAGCATTCCGTTTAAAAGGGGGAACTCCCGAATGGTCAGGGCCACGGCTTTGATCAGGAAATCGTTTATTGAGGGCCGCAGATCGTAGTGCTTCTCAAAGGCATTGAGAATGCTCTTGCGGTATTGGAGCAGCGGATCCATGTGGACATCGGTGTAGAAGGCTACATGGGGTGCCGTAAAGGCGCTGCCTGCCAGCCGGCGTGCAATCGTCTGGCGCATGCTGTCCATCGGTATGACCGAACCAAATGTGGCATCGACCTCGGCAGCAGACCGCGAAACCTTTCTTTCCAGCCTTACCGTGTCGGCAGCGGCCGTGACATCGGAACGCATGATGCGGCCGCGCACGCCGGTCCCCTTGATCGCGTCTGTCGATACACCATGCGCCTCCGCCTGACGCCGCGCCAACGTAGAAATTCTCTGTGGAACAGCATCATCGCTCGGAGCATCCGCTTTCACCACATCGTCATAGGTAATGACATTCTCCGGTCCACTTGGCAAAAGGGAATGAAGATCAAGGCCACGATCCTGGGCAAGTTTGCGTGCCGCCGGAACGATTCGGACGGGACCGGATAACGCCGTTTGGGTTGCCGGGGCATCTTCAGCAAAATCGACCTGTTCGCCGGTTTCCGTCGCTTTGGAACCCTTCGACGGCACCCCGCCTGATGCGCCCGGCGGCAGGTAGGCGTCCGGTATTGCCTCCCCCGGTTCGGTAATCAGACCGACAACCGTGAGGACGGGCACCTCTTCCCCTTCTGGCAGCAGAATCTTTGCCAGAATGCCGGTTGCCGGCGACTCGACTTCCGTGGTCACTTTGTCAGCTTCAACGATGAAAAGGCTTTCCCCTTTTTCGACAGGGTCCCCTTCGGTTTTCAGCCACTCGACGATTTTGCCGTTCTCAACGGTGACGCCCAGCATGGGAATGACAACCTCAACTGCCACGCCAGCCTCCTTTCTTACCTTACGCATATGCCATCAGGCGCCGGATCGATTCCATGAGCGCCTCTTTGCCAAACATATAGGCTTTTTCCAGGGGTGGAGAAAACGGAACCGGTGTGTCCGGCGACGCGTTTCTGATGATCGGGGCCTTAAGATAGTAAATCGCCTCCTCGGCAACAATCGCCGAAATTTCGGCCGCGAAACCGTACGTTTTGTTGTCTTCGTCGGCAACGAGCAGGCGACCCGTCTTTTGAACGGAATTTAGAATGGTATCTTTATCCAGCGGGGATAGTGTCCTGGGGTCGATGACTTCGGCCTCAATACCCTCCTTGGAGGCCTGTTCCGCCGCTTCCAGCGCGGACCCCACCAGGGCGTGCGTGGCGACAATGGTAACATCCCGCCCTTCTCGTTTAATTTCCGCCTTTCCAAAAGGAATCGTGTAGCTTTCTTCCGGAACGGGTCCTTTCGAGATATACAGCCGTTTGTGTTCGACAAATATGACGGGGTTGTCATTTTTAATCGCCTCGGTGAGGAGACCTTTGGCATCGTAGGGCGTTGCGGGGGCGGCGACGACAAGCCCCGGCATGTGGGCAAAAAAGGAGTGAAAACTCTGGGAGTGCTGGGCGGCCGTTCCCCGACCGGCACCGATGTTGGTACGCAACACCATGGGCACGCGCCCCTTGCCGCCAAACATGTAATGCATCTTGGCCATCTGGTTTACGATCATGTCCATGCATACCGTGGTAAAATCGATAAACATGATTTCGGCGACCGGCCGCATTCCCGTCAAAGCCGCGCCGACACATGCGCCGACGAAACCCGCTTCGGCAATCGGTGTGTCCACAATGCGATCCGGTCCGAATTCATCCAGCAAACCTTTGGTCACCTGAAAAATGCCGCCGTAGCATCCAATATCTTCTCCGAGAACGACGACTCTGTCATCTTCCTGCATACATTGTCTGAGCGCTTCGTTAAGGGCGTCGCAATAGGTTATTTCTCTCATTGGGCTTCTCCCCTGTTACACATAGATGTCGTCGTACATCTCTTCGACAGCTGGAAAATCACTTTCTTGAGCAAATTTCACAGCCTCCGAAATGGCCTCACTGATGTCGTCATCAATTTTCCCCAGTGATTTCTTCGTCGTGATGCGGTCCTTCAGCATTTTCTTTCTGAAGCGCTCGATCGGGCACTTTTCCTTCCATGCCTGAATTTCCTCTTTGGTACGGTATCGGGCGCCTTGATTCGGATCGCCCTCATGATGGCCGCGCCACCGGTACGTCTTGCATTCGATAAGGGTTGGCCCCTCACCGGCCCGGGCTCTTTTGACGGCTTTGGCAGCGGCTTCGTAGACTTCCAGCACGTTGTTGCCGTCGACCACCACACCGGGCATTTCATAAGCGACCGCCCGCGAGGCGACATCCGTGACCGGGGTACATTTGGCCTGGCAGACCGATATGCCGTAGCCGTTATTCTCACATACGAAAACTACCGGCAGTTTATGGAGCGAAGCCAGATTAAGGCTTTCGTGGAAGGTGCCGTTGCTGGAAGAATCATCACCGAAAAAACAGGCTGTAACCTGATTTGTTGCCCGCCATTTCGAAGACCAGGCAGCACCGACCGCGATGGGTAATCCGCCCCCCGCGATGCCGTTAGCCCCTAGAATCCCCCTGTCCATGTCGGCAATGTGCATGGATCCGCCCTTCCCTTTGCAGCAGCCGGTTTTCTTCCCGAAAAGTTCGGCCATCATCGGCTCCAGCTCCGTTCCCTTGGCAATCACGTGGCCGTGACCACGATGGGTACTTGTGATGTAATCATCATCGGTAAGGACCGCGCAGACCCCAGCGGCCACCGCTTCTTCACCGATATAAAGATGGGCGAGTCCGGGCACCTCACCACGGGCATATAGATCGACGATTCGTTCTTCGAAAAGCCGGATGGTCTGCATCGTTCTATACAGCGAAATCAATTGATCCTTTGTTGGGTCCATATACCCTCCGAGCACTTCTGCGTTTTAGTTTCTCGCCATCGAGACAAATGCGATTGATTGCAAATAGTGACGGGGAAAATTAGCAAATGGGATGCCATCAGGCCTAACGGAAGGTTTAAAATCAAACTCGGATTATATTGTACTAATTGTTTCAGTTAGTTATTTGCGAACAATTTTTTAGAGGGGTATGATTTCGATGGTGGCAGGTGCCCTGATGGCTGTCTCAGTTTAAGCCAACTGCTTCATATCGCTACAGTTGAAAACAAGACAAAATCCACCTCAAGCCTTAAAACTACGGTATTTTTACGAATATTTTTTGTATTAAATTGGTACAAATTTTGCTGTGGTCTTGTTCAGCATTTTCAGGAATTTATCGAAATGAAATTTAAACCGCAGGACTTCAAGGATGACGATAAAACCTCCTAAAAAACCGGAATGGCTCAGAGTCAAGGTCCCCTCGGACCGAAGCTCATTCGAAACAATCCAAAAAATCAGGCAAAACGCTTTATGTACGGTTTGCGTGGAAGCCCAATGCCCGAATCAAATGGAATGTTTTAACAGAGGAACCGCAACCTTTATGCTGTTAGGGCCTGTCTGTACGAGAAACTGCGCTTTCTGTGCGGTTGAGAAAGGCCGGGTTGCCGCCCCTGATCCCCGAGAACCCTTTCTGGTGGCCGAAGCCATCAGCGAATTAGGCCTTAAATATTGTGTGCTGACCATGGTCACCCGAGACGATTTAAACGATGGCGGCGCATTTCATATTGAAAGGACCGTTAAGACAATACGCACAAAAACGCCTGAAATTAATATAGAACTCCTGATTTCTGATTTATCCGGAAGTGGTGGCGCCCTGACAAAGGTTCTGCAGACAAAGCCCGCCGTCTTGAACCATAATATTGAAACGGTAGAACGGCTTTATCCCAAGGTAAGGCCCCAGGCGATCTATGCGCGCTCATTGTCACTGCTTGCGGAAGTCGCTAAAACATCCCCATCGACCACCACCAAATCCGGGATGATGCTAGGGCTTGGCGAAACACGGAAGGAAATTATAGCGACAATGAGCGATTTGCGTAGCGCCGGATGCCAGGTCCTGACCATGGGACAATACCTGGCGCCATCGAAAAAGCATCTCCCTGTCGCAAAATACATTGATCCGCAGGAGTTCGATGCATACCGTGAGGAGGCTTTGAGGCTGGGATTCGTTGGGGTTGCCAGCGGGCCCTTGGTGCGAAGCTCCTACCGCGCCGAGGAGCTTTATGCGCAAGCCATTCGTCACCAAGAGGAAACCCGGGAAAATAATAATTTGAACCGAAAACCGAACTGTACTAAAATGCTACACATCTCAGACAATGCGCAGCCATTTCGCGATGCATCCCAGGGCGTGCATGAGTGAGCGTCCCTAAAACCACTTTCAGATAGAATGCTACATGGCCAATAATAAATTAAAATCGACCGTTGAAGGCACGGTCGTCCTTGATCAGATCAAAAAGGCCTGGCAGGCCATCGTATTAGATCGTAAGCCATCCAAGATTCCGGTACGAAAGGAAATCCTGGAGTCATGGCACAAGTGCCTGACGTTAGGCGTTGATCCTCTAACGCCGCCGCAACCCAAAATCCTCAGCAAATCCCAGTTAACGAAACTCCTTGAGCGCAACAACGAACTTATTCAGGTCGCCAAACCGGCAATGGAAATGCTGGAAATATCCGTTCGAGGAACCGGTTTCATCGCAACGCTTACCGAAAAAAACGGATATGTTCTCATTGCCCAGGGGGACCATGATGTATTGGCAATGGCTCAGCGGAATTACTATCTGCCCGGTTGCTTACGTTCATCCCAGCACGCTGGCACGAATGCGATTAGTCTGGCCATAGAAAAAGGGATACCCATCCAGTTGACGGGCGCCGAGCATTACAACATCAATCACCACAATTGGACGTGCTCGTCCGCACCGGTGCGGGACCGTGAAGGGAATATTCTGGCCTCCATTACGTTGTCAGGCGGCTTTTCACGCAAGCACGAGCACACGCTCGCGCTCGTCAAGGCCGCGGCCGCCAACATTGAAAGCCAGCTTCGCGAAAGGGAATTGATGGAGCAGTCCCAGCGCCTCAATTATATGCTTACGTCAATTTACAATTCGGTTTCCGACGGCATCATTGCCATGGATCATAATTTTGACATCACCCACTTAAACGCCGCCGCGAAGAAGATGATTGGAATCGATGACGACGCGATCATAGGGAAATCTTTTCACAGATTGATTTTGTCCGACGAGGGGCTTTTATCTTCGATTGAAAATGGCGAAAACATCAATGCAACCGAAATCAACTTCCGCATATCTTCAGGAATTAAGTCCTTTATATGTAATATCGACCCTATCCATTCGAAAGTTTTTAAACTCCTTGGCAGTATTGTAACCATGGCTGAGCCGCAGAAGATGATCACCATAGCGAAACAGATCGGCGGCAACTATTCAAAATATGAATTTACGGACATCATCGGTCATAACAAGAATTTTTTACACCAGGTCAAGATGGCCCAGGTGGCCGCTAAAACAAATTCACGGGTTTTGATTATGGGGGAAAGCGGGACGGGGAAAGAATTGTTTGCCCAATCGATCCATAGCCATAGCCACCGCAACAAAGGACCCTTTGTGGCCATCTCATGCGCAGCCATTCCGAGAGATTTGATCGAATCCGAATTGTTTGGCTACAAAGGGGGCGCCTTCACGGGCGCCCGCAGCAAAGGAATGATCGGAAAATTCGAATTGGCCAATGGGGGCACCCTTTTTCTCGATGAAATAAATGGTCTTCCACTGCAATTACAAGGTAAACTACTGCGGGTATTGCAGCAAAATGAAATCATGCGTATTGGCGACAACCGCAACATCCCGGTTGACGTAAGAGTCATTGCGGCAAGCAACACTGATTTGGTGGAAGAGGTCGAGCATGGTAGCTTTAGGGAAGATCTGTATTATCGATTAAATGTTATGGAAATTATTATTCCGCCACTCCGCGCACGCATGAGTGATATCGAACAGTTGATTGATCACATTCTGTCACACCAAAGCAAAAAATTAAACATACCCAAACCTGATATAACCCCCAAGGCCCTCAGTCATCTAAAAGCTTATGATTTCCCCGGCAATGTGAGAGAACTCGAAAACATCATTGAGCGTGCCATGCTGTTATGCCAGGGCAAAAGCATCAAAAAGGATCACCTATTGATCAGGCATCGACGCGCAATTTCGCCCCCCCATCTACAAACAAAAACGATTAAGGACCAATACAAAAACACCATCATCTCGGCCTTGAATCATAATAACGGGAATATATCGAAGGCCGCACGCGAGCTAAAAATTGCACGCAGTACCCTTTATCGAAAAATGCGTGAATTCGGTATTGAATAAAACGTGGGGAGCAACTCGAAAAATGTCAGGCGAAAAAGGCATCGTCGTTCACGCGGGGACTCTGGATTATGCATTTGCATTGTCTTTAATGGATGCCATTGTTTGTATCAAAAGGCGTAAACCCTGGCCGGACATCGTATTGCTGCTGGAACATCCCCCGGTCATTACCTTAGGACGGCGCGCCACTGAAAAAGAAATCCGTTGTCCCATCAGAATGCTGAAAAACAGAGGAATCGATGTTCATCACGTCGAACGGGGAGGCATGGCAACCTATCACGGGCCCGGCCAATTGGTTGGCTACCTCCTGTTTGATCTAAAGCGAAATCATATAGGGCCAAGCCAGCTTGTTGACCTCATCGAAAGGGCCATTATCGCCGTATTGACAGAACACGGCATAGCGGCTGAGCAATCTGATGCGCATAGGGGTGTCTGGGTTGACCATCACAAGATCGCGTCCATTGGCATTGGCGTAAAAGGTGGCATAACATTTCATGGATTCGCCCTCAATTGCACCCCCAATCTTTCCCACTTTGATCTCATTAATCCGTGCGGACTTGGTCCTCGCAGCATGACGTCGATGGCCCAAATTTCTGGAAAATCCATAGCCCTCAGTACGATCGCCAGGCAACTGACGACTTGCCTGCCGAATTTTATCGGATTTGATTTGGCAAATGAACCGCTGGAAAAGCTTCTGTCAGACGTTTATGACGAACATCCCGAAGCATTCCTCGGCATTGCCCTTGAGAAAGAAACAGCCGTCTGACGTTAGGTGTATTAGGTTAAAAATGCGAAGCAAATGGGTTCGACGAAATATGACTGAAATCCGATATCACCAGCAAAAAGGAATTGAAGAATGGTCCATGTAATTGCCTCCATCTACCTCAAAGAAGGACGACTCTCCGAGTATATTGAAATTTTCAAATCGAACATTCCAAATGTTATGGATGAAGAGGGCTGTATAGAATATTTACCGACGATCGACCTCCCTGCAAGCCTTCCGCCTCAGGAGTTGGACCCCAATGTGGTGACGATTATTGAAAAGTGGAAAAGTTTGGAGGATTTGACAGCACACCTTTCAACGCCCCACATGCAAGCCTATCGCGAAAGCGTTAAAGATCTCATTGAAAAAATTTCCATCAAGGTCTTGACCGAAGCATAACCGCTTGCATCCGTATCGCCCCTTTAACCAATTGGCAACCGAATGCCCGGCCTTGGCGTTATTCCGTGCCGTGGAGACCCGTAAAGATTCGTCAACTTCTTTCAGGCATACGATGTAACCAACCAAATCACCAAATAGAAGGGGGTTTTTATGAAATTCGTACTTGGATACGATGGTTCTAATTCAGCCAAAGAAGCTCTTGAGGTCGTTGCTCAATACGCAAAACCCCTCAATGCCGCTGTCGATGTAATCGTTTCTAAAGAGGGTGGAAAAAGCACGGAAGATGATGAAATTCAGCAAGCACGCCAACATCTCGATTATGCCGAAAATTTTCTTCATGAAAATGGCATCTCAGCCAAAAGCCATCTCCTGGTAAGAGGAATGACGCCTGGCGAGGACATTGTGAATTTTTCCAATGAGAATGAGGTCGATGCCGTTTTCCTCGGGATCAAGAGACGTTCAAAGGTGGGAAAACTTGTATTCGGCTCCAATGCTCAATACGTCATTCTCAATGCCTCCTGTCCGGTGATGACCGTCAAGTAGGAACACGCGGGTATTTGGATTGGCAGTATCCCTATGCGTTTTCCTTCAGGTACGGTTGTGCGGCCAGGACTGTGCAAAAACGAACTCAAATACACTTATTGTTTTTATAGCTCATATCTCTACTCCGGCCTTCGGCGACATCGTTTCATTTACAAAGCGATTTCTGTAGCTTACTGAAATCGCTTTTCATTTTTGCCTGGGTATGCGATGATATGTTCGTTGTGCAACCGTTCCTTCGTTGTCGCCGGTAAAACCCACCTAAAGCCGCACCTGAATGCCCCTGCCCTGCCCCGGAACCCAGTGGCCATGAATATCCACAGGCATGGGAATGAAGCGAACGCCCTGTAACGACAAGACGATTGCCGCCCAAGCATCGGGCGGACATACCCAAAGATAAAAAACAAGCACTTATTGAAAGGTGACCACGTCTTAAAACCCCCCGGTGGCCTGGATACAATGCAGATAGAAAATGGCAGCCATATTTTGATTCTTGGCGGCGGACCTGCCGGCGCATTATTGGCCTTCCACCTGCTCTTGCATTCGGAACAGGCCAGCCTGGACATCACCGTCACCATTATTGACAAGAAAGTCGTTAAGCACCCCGAGAACGAGCCTTGTAGACTCGAGGGATGCAATTATTGCGCAGGTATCATCTCGCCCAGACTCAACAGCGCCTTGATAAAAAGTGGCATCTCACTGCCCAGGGAACTAATTTGTGAAGAATTCAGCCACATCTGGATCCATGGGCGCTGGAAGAACTTCCCGCTAAAACTGCCGCGACAACAACACATGTTTAGCCTGTTCAGAGGATCTCTACCCCCTGACCGGCAGCAAGGCATGGATGGGCTTGACGGTTTTCTGATAGACCAGGCCCGAAACCGGGGGGCGGCCGTCATGCCTGGGGAGGTCACCGATATCCACTATAGCGCGTTAAAAAAGCCCTGCGTGACAGTGGCCGACGATTCCGGAAAAGAAACAACCGTTGAAGCGGATTTTGTCGCCATTGCCACGGGGATAAATCCCTTCCAAGGCAATACGCGCGAACACAACCCGGTCTTCAAGTCGTTCAAGCGCATCAATCCCGGGTTTTCGCCTCCAAAGATCAGACCGGCATTGATCTTTGAGTTGAAACCTGGCCGCGCCTACCTCAAAAAATATATGAACCAAGAGATCTACTTTTTTGTATCCGGATCGAAAAAAATGCGCCTTGACCACATCTCCCTGGTTCCCAAGGGGGATTATCTTACCGTGGCCCTGGTTGGAGACCACATAGACGACGCATCCTTCCCCCGAGACACCCGTGACATTATCCATGCGTTTCTTGCCCTGCCCCATTGTCGAACCATATTGCCGCATATCACCCTCCAGAATACCCCGGTGGCCTGCAGCTGCACGCCTTATATGGCGACCGCCCCCGCCAAGGGTCCGATTTGCGACCGCATTGCCGTTCTGGGGGATGCCCTGGGCTCGCGGCTTTACCGGGACGGCCTTTACGCCGCCTTTGTCAGTGCCGAAGCCCTTGCCGAAAGCGTGATCTATAAAGGGGTGGACAGAAAAAGCCTGGCCGGCGGATATGACGGGGTCATCCATTGGCTGAAAACCGATTCGATGTACGCCGAACGGGTCATCGGTTGTATCCGGACCGTTTTGAAATCCCCTTTTTTGAGCCGGATCCTCTACCAAACATTGGCCACGGAAATGAAACGCAAAGACCGTGAACAAAGGCCCCTAGGAAAAGTCCTCCTGGATTTCGGAAGCGGTGTTAACGACTATGCCGATGTCTTTAAAAACCTGACCCGAAAGCCGGTGTTCCTCTCCATTTTCAGGGGGACGGCTTTGACCATTCGCAATATTCTTACGGAGCTCTTCTTCGGTTTAAGCTGGGAGGACACCGGCAGATACCCCACCGTCATCTTGAAAGAGAAACGGGACTTTTTTAAACAAAAGATCGCTGCGCCATTGGATATCACTCTGGATGCCGCCCCGGAAATGGAACGGATGTATGCGATAAAAATTCGAGCCCCGGCCAACTTGATATTCGACGAACTGGGTAAGTTCGGAGAGATCGGCACCCGGTTTCTTAATCTCCGGTTTTTCGAGGTCAAACGCATTTCAGGTTCGCCAAATGCAGTGGGCGCCGTTATCAGGTACCGCTTGAAGAATATGCCTCTTGCCATGGATATCCGCCTGGCGAGGTCCATCCCGGGCAGATCGCTGCTCTATAAGCCCGGCGAACTCTTTTCACAAAACGGGAAACTGATTTTTGATATTGCACCGACCAAAGACGGAAACAACCGTCTGGTCATCTACACTGCTTTTGATTTCAAACGCGGCCGAACCTTTGCCGGCAAACTGTTTTGGAAATTTATCAAGGGAATCTTTCCCGATTATGCCCATGATGTGGTGTGGAATCATGCCGCCTGCTGCATCAAAAGGGATGCCGAAAAAAAGTGGGACGACGTTCCAGTTGGAAGCCATCCCGGTCCTGTCTTGTAAAGAACCCTGGTTTCGCGTGCTTCAGTAATACGCCGTCGTTAGCGTCGCCAACAGGAAGAGAATACCAAACGTCGCAATCCCGCCCCCTGCAGCCAGACCGATAACCCCCTGAAACGTTTGCAGCCGTCTTTCGGGAACAAGCTTCAGCAAACCGCCCTTCCCCATCAATACGGCGGTTACAACGACGGCAATGGTGGTGCCCATGCCCAGGGCAATGCAGGCGGCCAGCACCAGGCCGAGCGCCATCACTTCCATGGAGATGCAAAAGAGCATCACCATGACCACCGCCGGGCAGGGCACCAATCCGACGGCCGCAGCCCATGGTAAAAGCGACTTCCGGGAAGCCTGCGGAGACGTATTGGGGGCCGGCGTCCTGGCAAAGAAAAGCGCATGGCCGTATTGCACCACCAGGGCCAACCCGAGCACCGCAATGAGGCCGAAGCTCACCAGTTGCGTGATCGTGGTCGCATCCGCCAGGGTTTGGCTGACACTCGCCTCGATAACATAGCGCAATCCCACCACCCCGACCACACCGGACATAGCGTGGATCATCGCAATGCAAACACCGAACAGGATGCCGTTCAGCATCGGAACGTTGTGCGATAAGACATAGGTCGTGGCAATCGCTTTGCCGTGCCCGGGCCCGGCCGCATGAACGGCACCATAGGCATAGGCAAGCCCCATGAGCAGCATCAGGGCCAGGAGTGATCCGTCTTGGTGTGTCTGGCGGATGAGATCCGCCATCTTGGCTTTCAACTGGTGCTGCCAGAGAATGATCTTGACAAAAAAACGGCTTTTGATGGGCGGTGCGGGGGCTTTCTGGAGGGTTTCGGATTTGTGGGTGAACGGGTTCTGCGCCCAGGCCGGTGAAAGGACCGTCCCGCACACAGCAACAAGGAGGATCGCAATCCACAGGCGTCTCATGCTTTTTTACGAAACTCCAGGAAAAGGGTCCAGGGGTGCACCATATCGTAGTAGATGGACGTGTCCGGGTCTTCCCGCACGGCGGTGCGGACCTCGAAGGGTTCCGCCGCCGTCAGCGAAACCGGGGTTTTCTCCGTAAAATAAATTGCCGTGTAGTAGGAAGGATCGTAGGTGGCGATGGTCAGTTTTTTGGGCGTATCCACGGCGGTGACATGGCAGGGAATAAAGAATTCATACACCAGCCGGTTGTCCTCGAGGATGGCGTTAAAATCTTGGACAAACTTCACCTCAAAAGGACGGCCGTCGATTTTGACAAAGGTGAAATAGCTGTAGGTCTTGATGAAAGCAAAGGCGTTTTCCCTGACCGCCTGCACCTCCGCCGGTTCCAGCCGGCCGTTCTGGTCGCGATCATGGTCTTCCGCGATCATGCTGGCGAACATGTCGTCGAACTGCCACCACACCTTGATCCCGGCCAGTCCCTTGTCGTCAAATACGAGGGACAGGCGCTGGTTGACGAAGACATGGGGGTGGGCCTGCAACACCGGCAGCGGCAGCAGCAGAAGGCCCAGCAAAACAGCGCCGACGATCCAACGCCGGCGCTTGCGTGATGGTATTATGGATGGCGGTTTGCAGTTCATCATAATTCAGTCGAAGGCCACGATCACCGCCAGTCTATATACCCCTGCCGGCATCTAAGGTCAATGCACGTCGAGCTCGGGCCACCGGTTTACCCGCTTAACGGCGTTATGCCGCCACAGATCTTCACTGATAGACACTGATTTGCACGGCAGCTGTTCGGCGCTTCGCGAAACACCTTAACAGCCGAAAACCAAACACCCCAATTCGGACACGGATGAACACGGGTGAACACGGATTTAACGGCAAGTATTCGGCGCTTCGCGCAACAGCCTAACTTCATAAGGGCAAAAGCAATTTTCAGCCACTGATTTACACTGATGGACACTGATTTGCACGGCACCTGTTCGTCGCTTCGCGAAACGGCAAAACACTTAGAACCTGATGGGACACAGATCAGTGCTGATTCCCACAGATGCAGCATCGGCTTATCCGTATTATCCTGCTGAAAATTCAGACAGTGGAAAATGGCAGGCCACGGACCGCCCATCGGATGTGGGGACCAGCGCCGGTTTTTCCCGCGTGCAGCGGTCCTGCTTGAATGCGCATCGGGGATGGAAGGGGCAGCCCGGCGGCGGGTTGAGGGGGCTGGGCATGTCACCGGGCAGGGGATCGAGCCGCTTGCGGCGGCTTGCGGTAATGGTGGGGATGGCGCCGAGCAGCGCCCGGGTATAAGGGTGGGCCGGCGCGGTGTACAATTCGCGTCGGGGGGCAATTTCGACAAGCTTGCCCAGATACATGACCCCGATCCGATCGCAAAGATGGCGGACCACACTCAGGTCATGGGAGATGAAAAGATAGGTCAGCTGAAATTCTTCCTGGAGCGTCACCAACAGGTTGAGAATCTGCGCCTGGATGGACACGTCCAGGGCGGAGACCGGTTCGTCGGCAATAATCAGTTGGGGATTGAGCGCCAGGGCCCGCGCAATGCAGATGCGCTGGCGCTGCCCCCCGGAGAATTCGTGGGGATAGCGGTCCAGATGTTCCGGCTGCATGCCCACCGTCTTTATAAGGGACTGAATGCGCGCTTCCTGCTCCGCGTTGCTGCCCATGCCGTGGATTTTCAAGGGTTCGCCCACAATATGGCGAATGGTGTGCCGGGGGTTCTGGGAAGAATAAGGATCCTGAAACACCATCTGCATGTTCTGGCGCAGGGCCCGCAGGGCATGGCCTTCCAGGGCAAGGACATCCTGGTCCTTGAAACGAATCCCCCCCGCTGTGGGCGCTTCCAGTCTCAGGATACACCGGCCCAGGGTTGATTTGCCGCAGCCGGATTCCCCGACCAGCCCGAAGGTCTCTCCGGGATACAAGTCCAGGTCCACCCCGTCCACGGCCTTGACCTGGCCGGCGGTCTTATGCAGCCATCCTTTCCTGGACGCGGGATAATATTTGGTCAGCTGCCGGATGCTGAGCAGGGGCTTATTTTTCATAGAGGAAACACCTTACAAAATGGTTGCCCCCCACATCCTTTAGATCCGGAACGGATTCTTTACAGGGCGCGAAGACATGGGCGCACCGGTCCTGAAAAGGACAGCCCCGGGGCAGGTCCGTGAGGCTTGGCACCATGCCGGGTATGGCCGTCAGCAGTTTGTCTTCGGGAACCGGCCGGTCCAGTTGGGGCACCGAGGCCATAAGTCCCTGGGTATAAGGGTGAAGTGGATTGGAAAACATCGTGTCGACCGCACAGGACTCGATCACCCGTCCCGCATACATCACCGCCACCTTGTCCGCGGTTTCGGCCACCACCCCCAGGTCGTGGGTGATGAGCATGATGGCGGTTCCCAGATCCTCTTTGAGGTCGTTCATCAGGGCCAGGATCTGGGCCTGGATGGTCACGTCCAAGGCCGTTGTCGGTTCATCGGCAATGAGAAGCTCAGGGGCACAGGCCAGGGCCATGGCGATCATGACCCGCTGGCGCATGCCGCCGGACAGCTGGTGCGGAAATTCACGGGCCCGGCGCGCCGGATCCGGGATCCTCACCTTGCCCAGCATGGCAACCGTCAACTCCGGAGCGGTTTTACGCGAAGCCTTGTCGTGGAGCACCAGGGCCTCTTCGATCTGCCGGCCAATGCGGTGAAGGGGGTTCAGGGAGGTCATGGGCTCCTGGAAAATCATGGAAATCCGGTTGCCCCGCACCTGCCGGTATTGCTTTTCCGACAGGTCCAGCAGGTTGGTGCCCTCAAAAAGAATGCGCCCCTGTTCAATCTTGCCCGGCGGCATGGGAATCAGCCCCATGACGGCAAGGGACGTGACGCTCTTGCCGCAGCCCGACTCCCCCACCACCCCAAGGGTTTCCCCGGGGCTCACCGAGAGACTCACCCCGTTGACCGCCCGCACCAGTCCTTCGTCGGTCTTAAAGGTCACGTGGAGATTCCGGATATCGAGCAGCGTGGTCATCCATTCACCTTCATTTTCGGGTCCAGGGCGTCCCGCAGACCGTCTCCCAGGAGGTTGAAACCCAGGACGGCCACCATGATGGCAAACCCGGGAATGGTGGAGACATGGGGGGCCACCATGAGAAAATTGCGGCCGGAGCTGATCATCTCCCCCCAGGAAGGGGTCGGGGGCTGGACACCCAACCCGAGAAAGGACAGGGCCGCCTCCATCATAATGGCATTGGCCATGAACAGGGTGGCGTAGACAATGACCGGGGAGACAAAATTGGGAATGATGTGAGAAAAAATGATGCGTGCGGACGATGCGCCCGCGGCCCGGGCCGAGGTCACGAACTCTCTGTTCTTCAGGGACATCACCGATACCCGTACCATCCGGGCAAAGGTGGGCAGGGCCCAGATCCCGATGGCCAGGGTGGTATTGAAAACACCGGAGCCGAAGGCGGTCACCAGGACAATGGCCAGTAGTAAATAAGGAAAAGAGAGGAGAAGATCCATCAGGCGCATGAGGGCGGAATCGCAAAACCCGCCGGCATATCCGGACACCACGCCCACAAGAATTCCCCCGGCCAGGGCGATGACAATCGAGCCCACGGCCACGATCAAGCTGACCCGGGCCCCATAGATGAGCCGGGAAAGGATGTCCCGTCCGAACTGATCCGCCCCCAACACATACTTGCCGAATGGTTTGGAGCGCTTGTCAAACAGGTGCTGCTCGGCCGGGTCGTGGGGGGCCAGGACCGGGGCGGCCAGGGCACAGACCGTGATGGTGACCACCAGCACCAGGCCCACCACGGACAAAGGGTTTTTAAGAAACCGCTTCAAGGCCTTGTGCCGGTCTAAAAACTTTTTCTCGTCCGTCATGGCGTCAGGATTCCACAATGCGCGGATCGATCAGCCCATAGGACAAATCCACCAGCAGGTTGATGAAGATATACGCCGCGGCAAAAACCAGGATGGTGCCCTGCAGAAGCAGATAGTCCCGATCCATGATCGCCCCCATCATGAGCCGTCCGAGACCGGGCCAGGCAAACACGGTCTCGGTTAAAATGGCCCCTCCCATAAGGTTGCCCACCTGCATGCCGAATACCGTGATGATGGGAATCAGGGCGTTGCGGAACCCGTGGTGCCAGACCACCAGCCAGAAGCCCAGTCCCTTGGCCCGGGCCGTTCGGATGTAATCCTCGGTCAGGACCTCCATGAGGCTGGAACGGGACATCCGCGCGATGGCCGCCATGGTGTAGGCGGCCAGGGTAACGGCCGGCAGCACCAGGTGGGCCAAAGAACCGGTTCCGCCCACCGGAAACCAGCCCAGGCGGAAGCTGAACACATAGATCATGATCAGCCCGATCCAGAAGACAGGCATGCAAAGCCCCAGCAGAGAAGTGATGCGGGACAGGTGGTCCACCCAGGAACCGGCCCGGGCCCCGGAAATCAGCCCCAAAGGGATACCGATGACCAGGGTCAGAAACATGCCCGCGGCGGTCAACAGCAGGGTGTTGGGCAATGTATCGCCAATGAGCTTGGCCACCGGCGCCATCTCCCGGACAGACCGGCCCAGGTCCCCGTGGGCCACATTCCAGACATAGTTGACGTACCGGACCGGCAGGGGCTGGTCCAGGCCCATCTGGCTGCGCAGCTCCCGGATCATCTCCGGTGTGGCGTTTTCCCCCAGCATCATGGCGGCCGGATCCCCGGGGATGATATCCATGATGAGCATGACCAGAAAGGCCATGCTCAGGATCACGGCCACCGATGCCAGGATGCGTTTGACAATGAATACGATCATCGTGTGCTCACTATGATTTAAAAGCTATCTCAAAATTTGAGATGCTTCTAGTCAACACTGACATCCTTCAGGAGCAGCAGGTATTCGCTGGGATTGGGTTCAAACCCCTTCACCCGGCTGTTGAGCACGAAGATCTCCTTGGTGTTGTAGACCGGAATCCAGGTGGCCGACTGGGCGATGATTTCCTGGGCCTCGTCATAGAGCTTGAGGCGCTCGGCCCGGTCCTGGGATGAGCGGGCCTTGTCCAGGAGTTCGTCCACCCGGGCATCCTTGAACCGGTCGTTGTTCCAGCCCTTGGGGGAAAACTGGCTGGAGTGGAACATGGCGTAGAGGGAATAATCCGCGTCCGCATTGGTGGTCAGCCAGCCCAGCGTGAACAGGTTGTATTCCAGATCGGCTTTTCTCAGGGCCGTGAACGTGGTGGCCCATTCAAAAAAGTCGAGTTTGGCATCCACGCCGATGTCCTTGAACATGGCCTGGGCCGCTTCGCAGACCTCGGCGTCCATGAGATAGCGCCCTTTGGCCCCCAGGAAGTTGATGGTCAACTTCTTGCCGTTCTTGTCCAGAATGCCGTCATTGTCCGTGTCTTTCCATCCGGCTTCCGCCAGGAGGGCTTTGGCTTTCTCGGGGTTGTAGGGGAAACGCTTATCCAGTTCCATGTCCTTGAACCCGAAAACGGCCGGTGCAAGATAGCCTTTGGGGGGCACGGCCGCGCCTTCCATGATGTTCTCGACGATGCCCTTGACATCGACGGACATGGCCAGGGCCTGGCGGACCTTGGGATCGTCGGTGGGGAACTTTTCATTGTGAAAGCCAAGGTAAAAAACCCGCAGGCCCATGGTTTCGGCCACGGTGAAATTCTTGTCGGCCCGGAACATCCCGAGCTCGGCCGGCGTGGGCTGCATGGCCATGTCAATGTCACCGGTGCGAAGGGCCATCATGCGTGCGCCGGCTTCGGGGATGACCTTGAAGACGACCTTGTCCAGTTTGGCTTGTGTGCCCCAGTAGTTCTCGTTTTTCACCAGGGTGATGTGGTCTTTGGTTTTCCACTCCAGGAACTTGAACGGACCGGTGCCCACAGGATGACGGCCGTAGTCGTCCCCGTATTTTTCCACGGCGGTGGGGCTTACGATGCCGGTATAGACCATGGCCATGGAGGCCATCAGCGGTCCGTAGGGCACGCTGGTTACGATGTCCACGGTGAAATCGTCCACGACTTCCGCGGCCTCGATGGGGCCGAACAGGGCTTTCCAGCGGGCCGGTTGATTGATGGCCCGATCAAAGGTGAACTTGACCGCTTTGGCATCCAGGTCGGTGCCGTCGTGGAACTTGATCCCCTTGCGGATCGAAAAACGGATCCGGTCCGGAGAAACGACTTCATATTTTTCAGCCAGGTTGGGTTGGATGGCGCCATTGGCGTCAATGAGAATGAGCGGCTCGATAATGTTGCCGTAGACGATGGCCCCGGGAGCGGTCGTCTCGGTGTTGGAGTCCAGGGAAATGGCATCGGAGGGTCGGCCGATGGTCAGGGTGTTGTCTTTGGCCATGGCACTGGGCAGGCTGAACGCCGCGGCAATGCATAGGATGACCAAGCCGGTTAACAGTTTTTTCATTTCGTTCTCCTTTGCTGAAGTTGGTATTGGCAAATGAACCCGAACATTTCATGATATGTTCGGGTAAACCGCACCGAATTAAAGCAATTCACATCTACTCCCATATGTTGACGCGGGGTTCGGAATCGTTGGTCTGGACCCCCCGGAACATGCCCGGCGTATTGAATGGCAGGGCAAAATTGCCGTGCCGATCCAAAGCGATCAGGCCCCCCGACCCCGGTTCCAGGTGCTCGAAAGTCACTTTCCGCGCGGCCTGCTCCAGGGAAAGCCCCTGGTAGATCATCCGGGCATGCACGTCGTAGGCGGCCGCTTTGATCATGAACTCTTCCCCGAACCCGGTGCAGGAGACGGCACAGGTCCGGTTGTCCGCATAGGTGCCCGCTCCCGGAATGGGGGTATCGCCCACCCGGCCGCAGGCCTTGTTGGTGGTCCCGCCCGTGGATGTGGCCGCCGCCAGGTTGCCGCTCGCATCCAGGGCCACGGCCCCGACCGTGCCCATGGGCTTGGCCGCTTCGATATCGTGGTCCCTTACAATGGCGCCGGCCTCTTTGGCTTCCAGGAGCTGCTGGTACCTGTAGGCATCGTCGAAAAAGCGGTTGTCGACAAATTCCAGCCCTTTTTCCCGGGCAAAGGTTTCAGCCCCGTCCGCCGACAAAAACAGGTGGGGGCTTTGTTCCATAACGGCCCGGGCCAGGCGAATGGGGTGCTTGACATGGCGAACCGTGCAGACCGCGCCAAAATCAAGGGTCCGGCCGTTCATAATGGCCGCATCCATTTCATGGGTTTCATCGGCCGTATAGACTGCGCCCCGGCCGGCGTTGAACAAAGGATCCCGCTCGAACTCGAGGATCGCATTCATGGCCGCATCCAGCGCGCTTCCGCCATTCTTTAAAACCAGAAACCCTTTCCCCAGCGCCCTTGCAAGCCCCTGTTTATAGGCCGCGATTTTTTCAGGCGGAAAGGTCTGGGGAATAACCCCGGCCCCTCCGTGGATAACCAATACCTGCTTCAAATGGATGTCTCCTGAATAATTGGATTCGTTATTAACCTGGCAACAAAATCTACAAATTCACGTCATCCCGGCGAAAGCCGGGATCTCCATGCAAGCCGCCCATTGGCCAATAGATTCCGGCTTTCGCCGGAATGACAACCTTGGCATGATTAATCGCCGGGTTAATATGACCTGCTTTTTCGGGCAAGCCGCTGCACTATTGGAAATCATATCCCTTTTCTTCCATCTTCCAGATGGTTCGGACACTTCGGACCCCCTCTTTCTTGCAGTACAAAAAGAACATGTCCGTAATCACCTGCGTCACCGCCATGATCGCCACATAGGAGTTGGCCAGGGTTATCGAGTTGCTCTCACACAGAAGAACCGCATCGGCAAAATCGTAGATGGGGCATCGGGGCGAATCGGTGAGCAGACAGAGAAATCCTTTCTGCTTTTTGACATACTCGGCCAGGGGGAAGACTTCCGCCGAATAACTGGGCAGGGTCATGATGAAGACGATATCCCCCTTGGCCAGCGAGGACAGGGCCGGAGAAAAATCCGATACGGCGCCGGTGATCTGCTCGATGCGTTTGTCCGTGATGATCCTCAAGGAGTGGATGAACTTTTTGGCCATGGGGCCGTTGCGCCCGAACCCGCTCACGAAGATCTTTCCGGCCTTGCCCATGTGCTCCACGATATCCATCACAATGGTCACATCCAGGGCATTCAGGGTTTTGCCCAGGTTGGCGATTTCGTTGTCCACCAGTTTTTTGAGCTGCTTTTCCTTGGACAGCATGTCCAGATCATTGCACAGCACTTTGGAGTAGGGACTCAACTGCTGCATGAGTTCCTTCTGGATGGCCTGCTTGAACTCATTGAAGCCTTCAAATCCCACGGCCTGGGCAAACCGGACAACAGAGGCCTTGCTCACGTTGACCTGCTGGCTTAAGGACGTGACCGAAGCAAAACCAATTTCATGCTTGTTATGGATAACAAAGTCCGCAATCTTCTTATTGGTGAGGGAAAAATGTTTCATCTGGGCCGCAATCCGGTCGATAACCGTGGTATTCTCCCTGCTCTTGCTGTTGCCCATAAGACGTTTCCTGTCCTGTTGGAAATGATGCGCCGAACCGGAACTGAATCATTTGTTCCAGGTTAGTTACCCTTATGAAACAAATTTTTCAACTCTTTTTTCGGATTTCATTGGGGCGTCAGCCCGGCGGCCATCCGGTCCATGTGGTGGTCGCCCTGAACATCCCGGCCCGATTCAATGGCATGGATGGCCTGGATGACCTGTCGGGTCAGGGGGATGGCGATACCGTGCTTTTCCGCCACGGGGATGACGGCTCCCATGATGGTATCCACTTCGGTTTTCCGCCGGTGAACGGCCAGATCCCGCCATACGCCGCTGTGGGTCTTGGTGTGGGGCCGGTTGTGTTCGGCCAGGGCCAAAAGGGAGGCTTGGCCTTGTGCCCGGCCGGCATGGGCTTCAAAGGCGCCCGGATCAAACCCGTTGAAAGATTTCAACGGAATTCCTTCGGCCCGGGCCACGGATACGATCTCCCGGCCCAGTTCAATGAGCAGATCATGCCATTTTTCCATTTCAAACATTTCCGTGATGCCCCGGTTCGAGGTGGCCTCGGCAAAGAGCATGGCCCCGTAGCCGAGCTTACTCCACAGGTATCCATAAATATTGTCCGTGATGATGGCCTCCGGGTTGAAAATCTTCATGTGGGCGTGGATCTCCTGGATGCGGGGCGTCGCCCTGCCGTCCAACTCCCCCACAACGGTGGCGCCCATGCCCCCGAAATGGATAACCCCGGGATCGGCCAGATCGGCACTGAAATTGATAAACGCCCCGATGGTCCGTTCCTTGCCCACCACGGATGCGATTTCATGCTCGTTGAGCCCGTTCTGCCAGGATACCACGTACCCGTCCTCCGCCAGGAAGGGGGCAATCTGCCGGATCGCCCCGGCCGTGTGGATGGATTTGGTGGCCAGGTAGACCCTTTTCAGGGGCCCCTTGACCCGATCCGGCGTAATGATGGCAAGGGCCTGGTTAAAGGCCTCGATCGGGCCGGTGATGGACAGGCCGTTTTCAGCCACGGCATTCACATGGTCCTGGTTGGTGTCCACACAGGTCACCGACAGGCCCTGCCGGGCCCAATAGGCGGCAATGATGCCCCCCATGGCGCCGGTGCCCCAGATGACGTGTTCATTGCGTTGGTCCATTTTGTTTTTCCTTTTATTCGACCCACAGTCCCGTGGGCAGGTTGATCACGGTCCGGGCAATTTTCCATCCGGTGGGAATGCCGGGAATCACTCTTTCCTGCGGATGGCAGGGGCTCTGAAACCAGACCCCGGGTTCCATGCCGAGTTCATCTTCGATCCAGGTGGTGTCGGCCTTGAGCGGTTCCGGCACGATGACCGGGAACCTCAACCAGGTGCAGTAAGCGTCCGGGCCGGGGTGCGATGTGCCATATCCCCTGCCCCGGGCCCAGGTTTCCCATTTGCGGGCGGCCGCCTGTCGCAAGGGGATAAAGGGTTCGAATTTCTGGAGTTGATTCAGTGCCAGTGTCCCGATGGGGCCGGACATTCGGCAGCCGTACATGGGCTCGAAGAGTCCTTTGAACTCCAGGTCGGTCATCTGGGCAATCAGGCTGTGGCCGTATTTCTTCATCGCCCAGTCAAAGCGGCTGACCCGATCCGGGTGGACTTTGGTGTAGTAGCAAAACAAAAGGGTGGTGAGGATATCCCTGATTTTTTCGGTCGGCGGGAATGGTGATTGGTTTTGGATATCAGCCAGCCCCTTCCGGATCGCCGGGTCCGAGGTGGCCGCAAAACCGCCGTGGATGGTATTGATCATCTTGGTCCGTTCGGTCGAGAAAAAAGAGACGTCCCCGAAAGTCCCCAGCTTCCGCCCTTGCAGCCGGCCCCCCAAACCGTGGGCCACGTCTTCGATAATGGTGATGTTGTGTTTGCGGGCCAGGGCCACGATGGCCCGGGTGTCACGGGCCGGAACCCCGAAGGTGTGCTGAAGCAGAACGGCCCGGGTCCTGGGGGTTAGCTTGGCGGCCAGCTGCCGGCTGTCCATGTTGAAGGTCTCTTCTTCGATATCGGCATGGACGCAGGTGGCGCCGTTGTATTCAAAGGCATTGACCACCACCTGGCAGGTCAGGCCGGGCACGATGACTTCGTCGCCCTGGGAAAGATTCAGAGCCCTGGCAATGGCATAGAGGGCCGCTCGCCCCCCCATGAACCCGAAGGCCTGATCCAGGCCCAGCCACGCGGCCAGCCAGTTTTCGGCTTCCCGGACCGGGGCCGGATCATCCCAGGCATCGGGGCTGGCCAGCAGCGCCTCAGCAATGCGGACGTCATCGGGTCCCAGGGTATTGCACATGATGGGCGTGAGTTTTTTTACCCGCGCCATGATCAGTCGGCCCATCCGTTTTCCAGAATGTCCCGGGTCTCTTTGACGGCAATATCCCAGATCTCCTCCATGAGCGCGGCATCCCGCTTTTCCGTCCCCCCGAAGTTGCCGTCCCCGACAAAGGCGCGGACCGCCCGGGGACCTTTCTGACGAAGAATCTCCAGATCCAGAGGCGGCTTTGATTTTTGCGTCTCGTAGGCCACACCGTCCACTTCGGTCCAGGGGAAGTTTTCCATCCATGAGGCGTGGGAGGAGCCCTTTTCCGCAGCCTGGACCCGTTCCCAGGTTCGGGGGGCAGCCCACCAGTTATGGAGCCTCACCCTTGCATCCTCATGGGTCCCGAGCCATTCCTGGGCCAAGCCCCCCGCAAAAGCGTTGCCCCCATGGCCGTTGACAATGAGGATCTTCCGGTGACCGGACTGATAAAGGCTCTCCAGAATATCTTCCACCACTTTGAGATAGGTGCCCATCTTCAGGCTTACGGTTCCCGGGTAGGCTGCAAAATAGGGCGCCACACCGTAGGCCAGAACCGGATAGACCGGCACGCCCAATGGCTCGGCGGCTTCCAAGGCCACCTTCCGCGCCAGGATCATGTCGGTTCCCAGGCTGAGCTTGCCGTGCTGCTCCACGCTGCCAAGCGGCAGGACGGCCCGTTTTTCTTTTTTTATTAAAGATTCAACCATTCCCCATGTCAGGTCTTCGATTTTCATGCCTTTCCCTTCCCTTAAAAAATTTGCCCGAGAGAACCTGAGACACCATGAACCATTTGTTTCATACAAACTATATTTATGAAACATTAATATCAAGATGTTTTTCCAACACCCTGGCCTGGATATTTCACGCGTTCGAGATGTTCATTTGAAGCCATCAGGGGCATCGCTGCACAAATGCTATTGCAAGCCCCGGATAACGCAGGCAATGGGCATCACGGGCGCGCCCGCAGGGTGAAATTTTATCGATGACTTTGGCAATCGATGAAAGGTACAACGTGTCGCCAGGACGGCACGGCGGTCATACACCACCCCATCAGGGCGGCGATGGTGGGCAAGACACGGAATGGCTCACCCTTGGGTCAGACAGGGGATCATCCTTCAGGGGACGAAAGATAATGCCGGCACCGGACCTACGGCCAATGCCGGCATCTTGAAGATTATTGGCCGATCCACTCGGCCACTTTGGCGGGATTTTCCTTGATCCAGCGCTTGGCGGATTCGTAGGGGTCGGCCCCTTCGGCGTTCCAGCCCTGGACCTGGCCGATTTCCGCCAGGGTCCAGTGGAAATTGTCCAGAACCTTGTAAACTTCGGGCTTGTCCGCTTTGAGCCCCTTGCGCACCACGGTGGCAATGTGCTCACTGCCGCCATAAACGCCCTTGGGGTCCTTGAGGTATTTGAGGTCCCAGCGGGCGAACTTCCAGTGGGGGGTCCAGCCCGTGACCACCACCCATTGGTTGTCTTTGATACGGTTGCCCAAGGTGGCGGTCATCATGGCACCGCTGCTGTCCATGAGCTTCATTTTCAAGCCGTAGGTTTCAATGGCTTTTTCGGTTTTGCTCATGATGCCGGCCCCGGGATCGATCCCGATGATCTTGCCGTCGAACTTATTCGCATGGGCATTGAGTTCGTCGATGCTGCTGATGGTCACATACTGGGGCACCACCATGCCGATGCCGGCACCGGCACAGTTCTCGCCCAGGTTCTCGACCTTGTCCGCCACTTTCTCCAGGTAATGGCCGTGGGTCACCGGCAGCCACGCGGTGGTCATGCCGTCCACGTCCCCGGTGGCCAGGGCCTGCCACATGGCGGCAGCGCTGACCGGCGTGATTTCCACATCATAACCGAGCTTTTCCTGCAGAACCGCTTTGACGACGTTGGTGCTCGCCGTGGCACAGGACCATTCCACGTAAACGAGCTCCACCTTGTCCTTACCGGCCAGGGCGGACGGGGTCCAGGTTATGAGACTCAGCATCAGAACAGCCGATAGAATAACTGAAAATTTCTTCACAAAACACTCCTTTATTGAGGTTGAATTAAGGTGCCCGATGGCATTGTCGGTCAGGTTTTGGCTTTATTGCCAACTTTCTGCATGATGCGGTCCAGAATGATGGCCACGATGACGATGCCGATGCCGGCCTCGAAGCCACGCCCCGGCTGAAGGCGCTGGATCGCCTTCCAGACTTCGCCCCCAAGCCCCTTGGCGCCGATCATGGCGGCAATGACCACCATGGAAAGGGCCAGCATGATCGTCTGGTTGATGCCGGCCATGATGGTCGGCATGGCGATGGGCAGTTGGAGCTTGAACAGCTTCTGCCGACGGTTGCAGCCGAAGGCATCCGCCGCCTCCACCAGTTCCTTGGGCGTCTGGCGGATGCCGAGGTCGGTCAGTCGGATCACCGGGGGCATACTGAAAATCACCGTGGAAAAAATCGCCGCCACCGGACCGAGTCCGAAAAAAGGAATCGCCGGAATCAGGTAGACAAAGGCCGGCATGGTCTGCATGAAATCCAGAATCGGGGTAATGATCCGGTGGGCGGTTTCGTTCAGGGCCGCTAAAATGCCCAGCGGCACCCCGGTGCAGACCGCAAAAAGCGTGGCGATCAGCACCAGGGCGATGGTGCTGACGGTGGGGGCCCATAGCCCCATGTTCCAGATCAGCACAAGCCCTGCCAGGGCAAAGAGCGCAATACTTCTCTGACGGCTCAACAGCCAGGCCAGTCCTGCAAAAATCGCAATCAAAACGGGTGGCGGCGGCAGCATCATGAGATTGACCAGCAGGTCAATGCCGTTTTCCGTCAGCCCGGAGAATGCTTTGGTGGCAAATGAAAAATTGGTGACAAAAAAATCGATCAGCGCTTCAATGGCGTCGCCAATCGGGATTTTGTAGGCGTTCATGCGTAAATTTCCTCCGTCGGCGGGGCGTCCTGGCCGCCGTTTTCTTCAATTTGCAGGGTATCGGCAATGGCCCCCAGCAGGGTGGCGCGGTTGACGATGCCCTGCATGCGTTCGTTCTCATCGATCACGGCCACCGGGTCGTTGGACTCGGCCAGGAGGGGAAACAACTCAATGGCCGAGGTGTCGGAACTCACGGTCCGGATATTGGAATCGATAATGCTATCCAGGGTCTTGTCACCGCGTTTCGCCGCCCGCACGGCATTGTCGGCGGTCACGAGACCGACCACCCGTTGGCCCTTGCGGACGAAAATCTTGGTGATGCCGGCCTTCTGCATCTTGCGCAGGGCCGCCTTGGGGCCATCGGTCTTGTAATAGGCCATGATCTCGACCTTTTTCATCACCGATTCGGCATTGATGACCTTGGTCATGTCGACGTCTTCGACAAAGCGCGCCACGTAATCGTCGGCCGGGTTGGTCAGAATTTCTTCGGCCGTGCCCACCTGCACGATGGCGCCGTCCTTCATCAAAACGATGCGGTCGCCGAGTTTGATGGCCTCATCCAAATCGTGGCTGATAAAGACGATGGTCTTCTGCATCTCGTCCTGCAGCGTCAGCAGTTCATCCTGCATGTCGCGGCGGATCAGGGGGTCGAGCGCCGAAAAGGCCTCGTCCATCAGCATGATGTCCGGATCCAGGGCCAGGGCCCGTGCCAACCCCACACGCTGCTGCATCCCGCCGGAAAGTTGGGCCGGCATTTGATCCTCCTGGCCCTTGAGGCCAACCTGCTCCAGAGCCTTGAGCGCCCGTCCGTGACGCTCGGCCGGATCCGTATTCCGGACTTCCAGCCCGAATTCGACATTTTCACAGACGGTCCGGTGCGGAAACAGGGCAAAATTCTGAAACACCATGCCCAGGTGCTGCTGGCGAAAATGGCGCAGAGCGTTTTCATCCAAATCCAGCACGTTTACGCCGTCGATGATGATGTTACCGCTGGTGGGTTCGATCAGCCGATTCAGACAACGCACCAATGTGGACTTGCCGCTGCCGGAAAGCCCCATGATCACGATGATCTCCCCTTCGTTGACCGAAAAAGAGGCGTTGTTGACGGCCACCGTATTGCGGGTCTTGGCGAATATCTTGTCCTTGCCGGCCCCCTCCTTGAGCATCCGCAGGGCGGCTTTCGGTTGGTGACCAAAAATTTTGGTCAGGTTTTCAACCCTTATCTTTTCCATAAATATCCCTCTCCCCGGGCTTTACAAGCCTATGGCAACCCAAGACCAACGATCGGATGGGCCCTCGCAGCAAACAAATGGCCCGTAACCGGGCCAGATGATATTCAAAAAATTATTATTACTTCAAACGAAAAAAATGATCGAAACAGCAATATCAAATCGCCGTTTACGCTTAAATCGTTTGGATTTTGTTAATGTCTGAGAAAACAAAGAGGCAACATTTACTTTGTATTGAAAGCTTTGTCAAGGCGTAAGCGATTTCGTCGACAGCCGTCCGTTTGGTTTTACAGAGGGTCCGACCCGCGGGCTATTAGACACTCAAGTCTACCCGCTGTGCGTTCGGTGCATTCCATTGACAGCCCAGCGCCATCCGCCTAAAAGACCAAAACCATGGATTCCCTTCTTATCGACTGGGGCCTGCCGGCCCTCTTCGGCATCAGTTTCCTGGCCGCCACCGTGCTGCCCATTGCGTCCGAGTGGCTCCTGGCCGCCCTGGTGGCCCGGCAGGTGGATCTGACAGCGGCCGTGGCCGTGGCCACCCTGGGCAACACCCTGGGGGCCGTTACCACCTGGGCCGTGGGGGTTTGGGGGGGCGTGTGGATCATGCGCCGCTGGCTGCGCATCAGCGATGCCGACCGCCGGCGCGCGGAGCAATGGTATGCCAGATGGGGCAGCTGGTCCCTGCTCCTGGCCTGGACGCCCATCGTGGGCGACCCCCTGTGCCTGGTGGGTGGCCTGATGAAGGTGCCCCTGCCGCGCTTCATCATCCTGGTGGCCGCCGGCAAAGCCGCGCGTTACCTGATCGTTGCCTGGGCCACCCGCGGCCTGATGGCGTGAACTGTTGACATTGCCTTAAGCGTCACCAGTATCAGAGCAGTACCAATCCAAATGAAAAAGGAGCTGGCAATGACACCCCCAAAAACTGTTTGGCTGCCGTTCGGACTCCTGACCCTGCTCTGGCTTATTCTCGTCCTCTGGTAGGCCCGTCCGTCTTACCCATCCATCACGAAATTAAAAGATGTCGATTCCCGATGCGGACCGTCTCCAGCCCGGCTTGGTATGCGGCCTGGCGGCATGCGTGGGCGTAGGCCCTGGTGGGCAGGGAATGACCGGCCATGGCGAATTGGGGGTGAAACGCCAGCAGGGCATAGGGAATGGCGGGGTTGATCCCGGCAATGAAGCGCGCCAACTGGTGGATTTCTTCAACATCCACGTAGCCGGGCACCAGCAGGGTCGATGCAATCAGGGGCGGCGGTACAGGCCGTTCCGGAATGCGACGCCCGGCCCGCCGGAAATTGGCAAGCGTCCGCCGGTTGGTCACACCGGTGAGGGCTTTGTGCAGGTTTTCATCCCAGGTTTTGAGGTCGAATTTGACGCCGCCGCCGCTGTCAATGGCCAGGTCCATGATCCGGTCGAGCAGGCCTGGATGCATCGACCCGTTGGTTTCCCAGCAAAAGCGTAGAATGCGGCTATTGGTGTTTGCCCGGGCGATTCGGGCCGCCCGGATGGAAAATGGCAGCTGGGGGGACGGGTCGCCGCCGAAAAAGCAGATGCAGCTTGTACGCCGGTCCACGGCAGCCGCCAGCTCCCGGGCCGAGCGGATTTCCGGCTCGGCGGCACGCTGTTTATGATCCCAGTTCTGGCAGTAGAGGCAGTTGAACGAACAGCCGTGGAAAAAAACGGCCAGATTGCGGTAGCCCCTTTCGGCACCCCGGCAATGGGCATAATCCGGATAGCCTGTGCCAGTACCGCCGGCACAGACCCAGTCGGCCACGCAGTTGGTCGGCAGGGGATCATGATACCAGGACAGCTTGCCGCGGCCGGCCCCGACATGGTCCCGTGCCGGGCCGGGTGTGCGCCGCAGGCCGCAATATCCCACGGCGTTTTTGGCCATGCGGCAGGTATGCACGCAAAGCCTGCAGGACACGCCGGCGGGATCACGGGGTGGATCCGCGGGCAGGGCCAGCCGGCTGCGGATGCGGCCGTGGACGGCCATGGCCGGGGGCAGGGCCTCATCCGGGCGGCGGCGCAGGCAGCGGCAACAAACCCCCAGCGCTTCAGCCACCTTTGCGCCGGACAATCCGCAGACACGACAGATTTGCGATGAACGGACCTCGATGGTCATGGTATTGCCTTGCATCCCTGGGGTGACGATACGGCCCGACGGTCAACAATGCCGCCTTTACATGGGTCGGGAATCGAAAAAGGATCTTTTTATGCAGCGGGTTGGAAAGCGGAATCGACAGAAGGTATCCGGATGCTTAATGTAGATTATACGATCAGCGGCAGTGGTGACTGCCCGCCAAAGATCCTATAAAAGCAGCCAATGCAGCAGCGAGCGCTTAACCGCAAGATAACCATCCCCTCTCATTTGTAACGCCACGCACCGCCCCTTCCCCCCTCTCCCACGATCAGGCCGGTCCCCTTCAGCCCGCGGACATCATCCCTGGCGTATGGGCTAACCGATTCCCAAGGAGGTCCGTCATGACCAAGAAGGCCGATGTCCATAAATGCCCGGATTGCGGTTGCATCATCTCCGTCATGAAAGGCGGCGAAGGTGATTTGAAGTGTTGCGACAAAAGGATGATGGTCGTAACCCCTGATGAAGCTAAGAAGCTCTCCTTCGGCCTGGCCAGACCGGGTACGCCTTAAAGCAGCAGGACCGCATATCCAAAATCATGGAAGGAGGCCCTGTCGGATGCCCTTGTCCGCTGGTGATCCGGGCGCAGGGCAGGGTTTGAACCGGTGATCCAAGACCTCTGCCGGGATTCTTGGCGATCCGGAGGGGGGGTCTTTATGCTGTCACCCCTGCCGCTGCCGAGGTTCGATTTTAACCTAAACCATTGGCAGGATCGGCCGATAACAATCCGACCAGCAGCTTACAGGTGCGCCCTTAGCAGCACTATTTTTCCGGTGGTCCTCCGGAATCCTTTGGAACCGGACCAGGAGCAATGACATGTTCAAACAGCTATCGATAACCGCCATGATCTGGATACTGACAGGTTTGCTTTCGCCTGCCGCGGGCATGGAACGCTTTGAAATCATGACAACCCAGGAGCTTCACCACCTGTTGGCGGAACGGGAGGCCGGGGAACTGGACTTTATCCTGGTCAACACGCTGGATGGCCTCATTTACGAACATCATTCCATTCCGGGCTCGATCAACATACCCTGGAGCCGGGTTCCCGATTTGGCGGATCGTCTGGGAGCCGACCGGGAACGCTTGATCATCACCTATTGCATGGGCTACCGGTGAGTTTTTTCCTACAAGACGGCAGTTGCCGTTAAAAACCTCGGCTATCGCAACATCCGCATCTATAACGGCGGCATCAAGGATTGGCGCAAGTCAGGGCTGCCTTTGGAATCGATCAACCCCCTGCCGGAAATCGATACGGAATTCATCGCGGCCGATACGCTGCAGAAAAAACTGGATGACGCCCTAACTCAGGGATGCGTCGATAGCCATGGCAATCCCATCGTGACGATTCTGGATTTTCGCAACGAAAACCATTTGCGCCCGGACAATCCGCCGCTGCGCATTCGGTCCAATTGCCATACCCAAATACTGCGGTTGGACGATCTTCAGGATCCGGCTGTTCGGGCCGCGATACCCAGAACCGGTCTGGTGGTAACCATCACCGAAACGGGCAATCGCGACGCCTATGTTACGCGCTATCTCAGCCAGTTTGGGTTGACCAACATCAAAGGGCTTCAGTTTGGGATGCGCGGATGGATCAAATTGGACTACCCCACCGAAAACAGCTCGGTTGCCGACTGAACCATGCCCATCAAGTCCCTTAAAAAAACCCTCTATATCCTGATTGCCGCCATTCTGGTCGAGGCGGGTGTCATCGCGCTCGATTATCACTTTCGACACCGTGTCAATCTGTCGGAAGTAACCCACCATGCCATTCTGGATAGCAAGCGCGCCTTTCTGGAAACGATGGCCGAGGAAACCAGGGCCCTGGAGCAAGCCGGCGACGGCCGTACCCTGGTCCGCCATTACCAAACTTTAGGCACCACGGCCCAAAGCCTGGAGCAGGCTCTGGATCCGGACATCTTTGACAGACGTTATCATCTCGTTGTCCAGCTTACCGATCTGGTGCTCGAGCGTCAGCGTCTGCATGACCATTTGAACGGCCTCCTGCCATCATTGACCTCCAGCGTCCGCTACATCCATGAACACCACATCGCCTATCTGAAAAACAGCCTTTCAAGGGGCAAAACAGACCAGGACTATGATACCGAAAAAGATTTCGCGCGCAGTCCGGTAAGATCGGCCCCCGAACTCGACATCATCCAGGCCGCGGTTGCCATCCAGACCAGTATGCTGGATATTTTCGAAACGTTCGCCAAACTCGAACACGGCATTCCGCCCACCGCCATCAGCATGGAATTCGATGAACGAATCCATACGTTCTACCGAATGATCAACACACTCGAAGATTACTCGCTGGATGCCCAGGATGGCTTGCTGGTGGAAGAACTGCTCCTCAACGGACGCACTTTCGAGAACAGTTTTACACGTTTCCTGGATATCGAGCATCGCATTCTCCAGCTTTCAACAGAAAAAGAGACCAACCAGGCCCTCATCATGGGTCAACTGAATACCGCCAAAGAAGACATCGAAACCGCCTACCATAAACTCAAAAAGCAGATCGCCAACCTTCAGAAATTCTCGTTGCTGGTGAACGTTTTCATTCTCGCTTTCCTTCTGTTTTCGGCCCGGCGCATGATCCGGGCCTTCCGCCAGACCATCGGCGAAACCAAGCGGATTCAAAACGACCTGACGTATCAAATACCCGTGCGGCCATCTGACTTTATCGAGTTTCAAACCATATACACGGCATTGAATGCCATGGCCGACACTATCAACCGCCAGGTTGTCAAACTGGAGGAATCCCGCAACCTGTTGGAAGACAGGGTTGCCGAACGCACCAGTGAACTGTCCCAGCTCAACCAAAAGCTGCTCGCCGAGATCCAGGACCGCATCGCCCACGAAGAAAAGCGCCAGGAACTGGAAATCAAGCTCAGCCGCGCCGAGAAAATGGAGGCCATCGGCACGCTGGCCGGCGGCGTTGCCCACGACCTGAACAACATCCTGTCGGGCATTATCAGCTATCCGGAGCTTATTCTCATGGATCTGCCGCCGGATCATCCATTGCGCGACTCGGTGATGACCATTAAATCCTCCGGTGAAAAAGCCGCCGCCATCGTCCAGGACCTGTTAACGCTGGCCCGCCGGGGCATCCCCGTCCATGATCCCGTTGACCTGAACACCCTGGTCTCCCAATTCGTCGACAGTCCGGAATGTAAAAAAATTCTTTTCTATCATCCGGCGGTTCGCATCCAGACCCGATTCGCCTCCGATCTGGGACTGATAAACGGGTCCCAGGTTCATCTTTCCAAAACGATCATGAACCTGGTGTCCAATGCCGCGGAGGCCATGCCGGATGGCGGGGTGATCGACATCACAACGGCCCAGGCCTATATCGACGATACGGTCTGCGGTTATGACGACGTGAACGAGGGGGAATACCTGAAACTCAAGGTCAGTGATACCGGCGAAGGTATCGCGCCGGAGGATATGGAAAAAATTTTTGAGCCCTTCTTCACCAAGAAACAAATGGGACGCTCCGGCACCGGGTTGGGCATGGCCGTCGTCTGGGGCACGGTCAAGGATCACCACGGTTACATCGACGTGGAAAGCACCCCCGGCAAGGGGACGACGTTTACCCTCTACTTCCCCATGAGCCGCAACGGCCACCTCCCTGAAGTCGATAAAACAATCCCGCCGGAGCAGTACCGGGGGCGGGGAGAGCGTGTGCTGGTGATCGATGACGTAAAGGAGCAGCGGGATATTGCCACACAGATCCTATTGCGGCTTGGCTATGAGGTGACGCATGTTCCCAGCGGCGAGGCGGCGGTATCCTATTTACAAAACCATCCGGCCGACATCCTGCTCCTCGACATGATCATGCCGCCGGGCATCGACGGCCTGGCGACCTATCGCCGCATCATTGCCCAGTCCCCCGGCCAGAAAGCCGTCATCGCCAGCGGATTTTCCGAAAACAAATCCGTTGCCGAAGCCCAACGACTGGGTGCCGGGCCGTACATCAAAAAGCCCTATAGCTTTGAACAACTCGGGCTTGTGGTACGCGAGGAATTGGACCGTCCGAGCCACCCGGCATCTTCATGACCGTCGGCATGCGCACACGATGGGCACGCATTCCCTTCTGAGAGCGCGCCCGAGCATGGAAATCATCCCCACGAAACGCTTTACCCTCCTCCCGCCATCATTGCGCTTCCTGCCGTAATTCATTATGCTGAATGGGCATCCACGATATGAAAGGGAACCGTGGCGACGTTTTCCCCCCCCAACCAGGCCATCAGGAAAAGAGAACAACCATGCTATCACAAAATGATATTCGTCAGGCTGCCCATGCCAACGGATTCGAAGATGTAGGATTCACCACCGCCGAACCTTTTGAATCCCATCGTGAATTCCTGCAAGGACGACAGGCCGAATACGGTTGGGCCGCGGCGGTCGGGCTCGAATTGATGCAGGGCACCGATCCCCGGGCCATCATGCCCACCGCCCAAAGCATCATCATCCTGATGGAAGTCTATTTCCGGGAGGCCTACCCCCGTGTGATGGAAGGCCACTTCGGCCGCTGCTATCTGGATGACGACCGGATCACCAAAGATGGGCTGGCCCGTCGCATCAAAGCCTTTCGCAGCCATTTGCGCGACCACGGCATCGATTCCAAAGTGCCTTTCAATCTCCCCCATCGGGTGGCCGCCGCCCGTGCGGGCATGGGCACGTTCGGCAAAAACTGCCTGTTCTACTCCAATCGCGTCGCCCGCCACAGCTCGTGGGTCCTGCCCATCGCGGTGGTGGTGGACCATCCCTTTACCCCGGGTACGCCCACGATCGAAATGGGGTGCCCGGACTGGTGCCGCAACGCCTGCATCGCCGCCTGCCCCACCCGGGCCCTGAAGGGCGACGGCACCATCGATCCGCGTCGGTGCATTTCCTTCCTGACCTATTTCGGCGAAGGGCTGACGCCGAGGGACCTGAGAGAACCCATGGGGCTATACATCTACGGCTGCGACCGCTGCCAGAACGTGTGCCCGCGCAATGCGGCCTGGCTGGCCGCCGATCTTCCCCTGAACCAGAAGGTTGTTCAAAAAACGCCCGATTTCGATCTGGCGGCGCTGCTGGCCATGGATGCGCCCTATTTCGAAAACCGTGTGTGGCCGCACATGTTCTACATGGCAACGGATGACCTGTGGCGCTGGAAGATGAACGTGGCCCGGGCCATGGGGAACACCCGGGACCGCCGCTACGTACCCGAGCTGGCCCGGGCCCTGGAATCGAGCGGTGACGATCGCGTCCGGGCCATGGCCGCCTGGGCCCTCGGCCGTGTCGGTGGTGAGACGGCGAGGCAGGCCCTTCAGGGATTCAAGGTGAATAAGAACGAATTGCTGCAGGAGGAAGTCAGGCTGGCCATTGAAGCCGCCGCTGATGCCGGTTCCCGGTGAAGGCCCCAGCCCTTCCGCGTGTCATAACGGCCGAACGATCACGTCAACGCGGCAGTGATATCTTTAGCCGCGCGGCCCAGAAGGAGGGTGTCCATACCGACGGCAATCAAGGCATAGCCCTGATCGATATAGGGTTTCACGGCGTCCGCGGTGGCGCCGAATATCCCGAGCGGCATGTTGTGCTGTTTGGCACCTGCCGTAATCCTATCAATCGCTTTTTGGACATCGGCATCGCCCGGCTGCCCCATCTTCCCCATGCTCGCCGCGAGGTCATAGGGCCCGACGAAAATGCCATCGACCCCCGCTACGTCAAGGATCGCCGGCAGGTTTTCCAGGGCATCGACGTGCTCGATCTGGATGACCACAACGACCTCATCGTTGGCCGCTGCCATGTAGTCCTGGAATCGATCGCCGTATCCGTGGGCCCGCGCAATGCCGACACTCCGCAACCCATCGGGGGGATATTGGCAGCGGCCAACGGCCTGTTCCGCTTCTTCGGCCGTACGCACCTGGGGCACGATGATTCCCGCGGCACCGATATCCAGCGCCTTTTTGATCCAGATTTCATCATTGAGGGGGACACGCACCAGACAGGGAACCTGGGGGGCGGCGGCCTGCAGAATGGCCTGCGCATCCCGGATGCCCATGGCCCCGTGTTCCAGGTCGATAAATAACCAGCTGAACCCGGCCCCGCAGAGAACTTCGGCGATTTCCGGTGATGGAAGGGTTTGGATGGTCCCAATGAGCAGATCTTGCCGGTTGATTCTGGTTTTGAATGTTGCCTTCATGTTTTTACTTTCCTGCCGACACAATCCATTTAATTTTTGATGGGGATGACGGCTTTGCAGTCAGATTTCCAGCCGCCAGCAGCGATGGATGGTTTTATGTTTGCACCGGTAGTCTTCCGGAATGGTGCGGGCGGTGATTTCCGCAGCCTGGGAGAATGCGAAACCTTCCAGGCGGAGTTCGAACCCCTGGTGGTTGGTGGAAAAAATCAGGGTGCCCCCCGGGCGCATCACTTGGAGGACCGCGGCCAGAAGGCGGGGATGGTCCCGGGCGATATCGAAATCGCGGTTTCCCGCACGATCGGAGGAATAGGACGGCGGATCCACCACCGCCAGGTCGAAGGTGCGGCCGGCCGCGCGGGCGTCTTCCAAATACGCCAGGGTGCCGGATTGCACCAACGGGTGGCCTTCTTCGGGAATCGCGTTAAGGCCCATGTTCTGGCGGGCCCAGTCAAGGGCTGTCCGGGAGCGGTCCACCGAAACCGTCGTGCGGGCCCCGCCGCGGGCCGCATAACAGGAAAACGTGCCGGTGTAGCAGTAGAGATTCAGGAAATCCCGGCCGGCCGCCATATCGCGCACCATCTGGCGGGTATTGCGGTGATCGGAAAAAAGACCGGTGTCCACGTAATCGTTGAGATTCACCTGGAACGTGAAATCTCTCTCCTTCACCGCGATCTTCTGATCGGTGCGGGCCAGGCGTTCGTAGCGTTTGCCATCCTGCTTTCCCGTCTGGCGATTTTTCAGGTGCACCTTGTCCGCCGGCACCGCCAAACCACGCGCCACCGCTGCCCCCATGATGGGCAGCCACTCCGGAACCGACTGCCGGCGTACATATTCGGCCACCACCAGGTGCCCCGCGTACCAGTCCACCGCCGCCCGAATCTCCGGAATATCACCGTCGTAGAGCCGGAAGACGTCGATGTCTTCGCGTGCAAACCGTTTGTGCAGGTGCTTGAAGCGTTTCTTCACCCGGTTGGCCAGCATCTCGCCCTGCCGCTCGAACCGCTCCTGTTGTCTTCCGTCCAGCATAACCGTTCCTGATGTGTTATGGACTATTTTTATGAAAAGGCCTTCCTTGCAGGCGATAGAAGTGATTTTAAAAATTGGATTTTGATTTCAGGTCAAGGCGGAAGCTGATTTCAAGCCGGAGGAATACATTCGTATTTCGAGGACTTGGAATTAGCTTCCAACGCAGAGATGGAATCAAAAGACTTTTTTAAAACACTTCTACCAGCTGCCGGATGCGCCGCCCCCCCCCGAACTGCCGCCCCCGCCGGAAAAACCCCCGCCCCCTGAAAAACCACCGCTGGAGGAACGCCACGATCCGCCGCCGGAGGTCAGGGTCCAGCCTCCGATGGAGGCCCGGCCCTTGCGTTTGAGATCTTTTTTAGCCTTGCCGTACCACGGGCGCCGGGAGACAATCACCTTGGCCACCGGGAAGCAGACCAGGTAAAGCGCCAACAGCATGAAGGCCCCGGTGGTGCCCACCACCACGATGGGAAACATGGCCCAGAATGGGATCAGGAAAAAGTAGAGAAACCATCCCATGCCCGGGGTGACCACCCCCAGAACGGTAAAAAGGCCGATAATGCCGAAAATAAAGGCGCCGATCAGGATGCGCTCGACAATGCCGAGATCCGGCCCCTGGAAAAAGGTGTCCCGGCTTTTGGCGCCGCCGGCCGCCGCCTGGGGCACCGGGGCATCCGCGTCCTGCAGTTGGCCCAGGACGGCGGAAACCCCCTGTTCGATGCCGCCGTCAAAATCGCCGGCCTTGAACCGCGGGGCCATGACATTGCGAATGATCCGGCCCGCCTCCAGATCGGTGAGGCTGCCCTCCAGGCCGTATCCCACCTCGATGCGCATACGGCGGTCCTGGGGGGCGATCACCAGCAGCACACCGTTGTCTCTATCCCGCTGGCCCAACTGCCAGGCCTCGAAAACGCGCAGGGCGAAATCTTCGATACTCTCTCCGCCCAGCGAGGGAATCGTCAGCACCGCCACCTGATCGGTCGTGCGGTCTTCGTGGGCTTCCAGCATGTCGCCGAGGCGGCTGCGAACCTCCGAACTGATGATTTCGGCGTCGTCGGTGACCCGCCCCTGGAGATAGGGCACCTCGGCGGCATGAAGGGGGGCGGTCCCCCATCCCCCGGCCAGCGCGACAAGGGTGAGAAAAACAGTCCATCCCCTAATCATCTCCACCCCCCTTCTCCTGGACCAGAGCATCGGGGATGCGGTCCGTATCCTCGGCCGGCGGAGCAAATCCAGCCGTTTGAAGACTCGCCTCCAGAGCCCCCACCCCCAATGAAAGCGCCCTTTTACGATTTCCCCGCTTCAATTCGGAAGTCATGGAAGCCATCACGGTCTGGAGCGCCCCGGCCGGCAGTCGGCCGTCCACGCCGCTGTCGGGCAGGATGACAACCTGATGCTCGAAAAGCCCGATCACGAGCAGTATGCCGGTGCGGTTCGGCAGGGCAAAGAGTTCATTTTCCAAAAAATAAGCCTGGGCATATTGACGCATCTCCCCTTCGGCACGGGCCTTGTCCAGAAAAAGGCGGGCCCCGCCGGGCCAGACCACGGTCAGGAGCGCCATGATCGTCCCGGTCCCCAGGATCACCATGGCATGCACCAATGTACTGTAAGTCGACAGCCAATCCGGGCGTGCCAGGGTGGGGAGCAGGATCACGAGGGCACTCAGGGCAGCCCCGAGGGCAAAGGCTTTCCAGGGAATTTCAGGGTAATTATCACATTTTTCCACCACGACCGCCACCAGCTCGACACCCGTATTTTTTTCGAGCTGACGGATACGCGCATTCAACTGCCGGGCATCTTCTTCGGAAAAGTACATGGTCATATCCACGGTTGAAGTAAGGTTTGCGTCGCCCTTTCAGCTTGACGCTTTGCGCTTGGCCCTTTTTTCATACCAGCGTTCAAGCGTCAAGCGTCCCGTCGGTGCCCGCCTTCCGGCCGGATAGCCCACCCTTCCGGACAACGGCAGATCAGGCGGCCGTTCTTGACGCCCAATGTCTCGGAGAGGTATTAAGGAACCTCAGGAACGCTAACGCGTGAAATATCCGGGCTCAACGGAGGAAGCCGTTGGATTATCTCAACAGCATCCATACGATCCGCACGCTGCTGAAAGGGGCCGACTATATCGGCATCAAGGCGGTGGAAGCCGATTGTGACCTGGAGACGTTTCTGGGGACGATCTTTTCCTACCGTCCCGGGATCATCCGCATGCTCTACCGCATACGTGCGCCGCTGGTGCGCTTGCTGGGCTTTCACCAGGATCCTCTCCCGGCCATGGCGGATTGGATACCGGATGACTTCCCCATGCTCTCCTGTGGCAACATCTGGTTTTTTACGGTCGCCCGGGTGCGGGCCGACCGCTACTGGATCGCCGGCTGCCCGCGGGACCGTCATCTGGACGCGGATCTGGCCGTAGTGGCCCAACCCCTGGGCGACGGCCGCAAGCGCTTCTACATCATTACGGCGGTCCGCTACAAGCATTGGACCGGACCGGTCTACTTCAACATGATCCGACTGTTCAACCTGCTCCTGGTCAACCGCATGGCCCGCTTCGCCACGCGCACAACCGCCTTGCGCAAGCCCTGAAGACGCTCACAAAATCCAATTCGGCCGGTCCGCCAACCATTCCCGGATCCTATCCTCCAGCCCGTCTTCAAGGTCCTCGACCAGGTAGAACCGGGGGTGCAGCAGATCATCCTCCGGTGTTACGACCCCTTCCTGCACCGCAAGTCGGGCCAGCGAGGTATGGGGATAAATTCGTATACCCACGGTAACTTTGACGGCGTCCAGGTCGAGCGCGTCGGTGAACGCCAGGCTCCGGTGCACGGTCTCCCGGGTTTCTCCGGGTCCTCCCAAGAGCAGGAACCCCATGCGCCGAATGCCGTGCTCGGCCAGCAGGCGGCTGGAGCGGACGATATCATCCGTTGCGAAGCGCTTGTTCATCGCATCCAGAATCGTCTGGCACCCGCTTTCAAACCCCAGGGAGACTTCCCGGCACCCGGCCGCGGCCATGGCCTGAACCAGGTCCCGATCCACCTGCCCGGGATAGAGAATGCAACGCCAGTGAATATCCAGCCGGGCCGCGGCGATCCGCGCGCAAAGCGTGCGGGCATAGCCGACGGGGAGGTTGAAGATGTTGTCCACGAAAAAAAACCGACGAAATCCGGCCCGGCGCCACCGGGAGAGGGCCGCCACCACCGCATCCGGGGAGCGCTTGCGTATAAGCCGACCCTCAATGGCGGCGGTGGAACAGTAGCTGCACGCCAAGGGGCATCCCCTGCGGGTCTGGATGGGCAGGTAAAAGTTCGGGTCGGCCGCCAGGCGGGTATCGAAACGCTCCGGACCGGGCAGTGGCATCCGGTCGAGATGGCGCTCATAAACCCGCGGGGCCTGCGCCCCCCCGGCGCGCAGATAGAGGCCGGGTACCGATGCCAGCGATCCGCCGGATTGCAGCCGGTCCACCAGGATAGCCATGGCGTTTTCCCCTTCGCCCTGGATGCCCATGTCGGCCTGGGTGTAGTCCAGCACGCTTTGCGGGAAAATACTGTAGCCGGCCCCGCCCAAAACCACGGGAACTTTGGCATGCCGCCGGCAGAACCCCACCACTTTCCGGGCCTCCTCCAGCAGAAAACGGGGCCGCACCCGCGCCTGATCGTCGATGTTGCGTATGGAAATCCCGATAAGATCGGGCTGCGGCCGGGTGAGGGCCTCGGAAAGGATCGGCTGCCAGTTCTCCACGGCCATCAAATCCAGAAAGGCAACCGCGTGGCCGGCCGCATCGAGGGCGGCCGCGATACTGCCCAGCCCCATGGGCGGGGTGGGCATGTTGATGGTTTCCGTATTGGCCGAGATCAAAAGGACGTGCATCGATCCCCTCCCACACGCGCAGCGCTGCGCTCACCTCATCATGGGGTTTCGACTTCAAAGGCCGGGGTTTCCACGACCGCCGGCATAGCTTCCCACCGGGGGCTGCAAAAACGAGCGCGGACAGCATAGCGACCGGGCGGCATATTCGACGGCAACCGCCAGCGAACGGCCGCCATCTGGTCGATATCGGCAAATTGCGGGCAATCGCCTTCGACAGAAATCGCAAAGGTCGGCCTGAGGGTGATCGGCTTGCCGGCGCTGCCGTCCAAGGATCGGCTTTCCAGGGAAAAAACCGGACTCACCCCGATGGGAAAGGCCGTCATGCGGATAAAGCGCAACAAGAGGGTGTCGCCCGGCCGATAGACATCAAAATCCGTCACGATACCGATCAATTTGTTGTCATCCGAAATCCCGGTGCCTACCCCCGATGTCGTTTCATCCCAGTAGCGGGCCGGCCCCACATCCACGTGCACGGTGCGGCCGTGATAATAGCCCGTCCCCCCGAAGCCGAGGGATTTGACCGTCTGCCAGACCTTTTCGGAAGGAACCCCGGCCATGACAAAATCGGCCGCCATACCGTATTGGTGCAGACTGGCCTTGGCCGCCAGGCCGCCCCGGGCGCGCACGCCGGTGTTGTAGGCCGGGCTGCGGTAGCCCGATGTAATCGTAATCAGGGCACCCGGCCCCAGGCGGTCTTCCAGAAAATCGAGATAGGCGATCAGGCGCAGGGAGACCCTGGGGAAGGCAGGGTCATAAGGCGCACCGAAAACACGATGAATGGCGGCCAGCGCCGATGGGTCGTACCCCCCTCCGGAACGCCAATAGACCCCGTCGAACACCTGCCCGTTCTTTTCGCCGAGCATTCGCAACCGGCCGTCGCCGCTGTGGAAAAACCGTGATTCACCCGCGACAGCGCCCAGGGGCACCAGTACGGCCAGCAGGCCTATCATCAGGATGCTAAGAGGTTGTTTCATTGCATACCACCGAGACGGTAGGATCCATCGTCATTGAAGCGCTAATGTCGTCGAGGGTCAAAAGGCTTGCGGGAAGCCAGTTTAAAAGGGACCGATTCAGAAATGAGGATTTTTTGTTCTGATCAAGGCCGCACAAAGGTTTTAGGCTGCGGAGAACGCTGATCAGGGCAAAAAAGACCATTTCTGAACGGGCACTACTTGAAGCGGGAGACGGCCTTCTTCAACCCCTCGCTGAAGGCCTGCCAGGCCTTCTCGGTGCCATCGCGAACATCGTCCCAGGCATCTTCGGCCCCATCCTTGAATTCATCCCAGGCATTTTCACCGGCGACTTCCAGATCGATGATTTTCTCCTTCATGGCCTGTCGCAGGCGCCCCAGCTCCTCCCATTCCTTTTCGATCTTCTCCCTGGCTTCAGCCGAGACTTTCTGGGTCATGGCCTCCAGTTTGTTGCGCTCGATGTTCCAGCGGTAGTTCAGGTCGTCGTACTGCGCTTTCATTTTCTTCAGGTATTCGTCCTTGTTCAATGCCATGCGCGCATCCTCCTTGGTCATCCGGTTGCATGGATATCATGGACCATACGATACATGTGCCAATGGATTCTTTTGTTTCGGGTTTCTTATTGTCCCGCGTCGAGCATCGGCGGGGCGGACGGATCAAGGCGTTGGCGCTTCCGCCAGCGCAACCACCTCGGCGGCGGTCACCCGGATCAATTCCCGGGATGTCAGGCGCATCATGGCGTCGATATTGCCGCCACCACCGTAAAGGGTATCCAGGGCCGTCACGGCGGGGTCCACCAGGGTGCGTAACCGTTGCCGGTGTCCGAAGGGGGGCATGCTGCCCACCACAAAGCCGGTGATCTCCAAGGCTTGATCAGCCGTGGCAAATTTGACTTTCTTGCGCCCCAGGCCCAGAAGGGCCGCCAGTTTTTTACGGTCCACCCGGGCCAGACCGTTGTTGATGACCAGGAGGGGATCGCCGTCGGCCATAAACACGAGGGATTTGATGATCTGGTCGGTTTCGACCCCCAGTTCCCGGGCGGCATCGCTGACGGTTGGGGTGTGGCCGTCCATCGGCAGAATAGTCGCTGCGATGCGGTTGGCTTCGATAAAGGTTTGAAGGTCTGCGCTGGAAAAAGACGTCATGGTTCGCCTCCGCGGAACGGATCGTGGTTGCCGGTTTTGTCGGTGCAGTATACCAGAGCCCGGACCGAAGCGGTACCTTTAACGTCAAAATCAGCCGTTATGGTTTTAGATCCTTACGACAATACTTGCAGGGCCTTGATCAGTCGCGTGACCTCATTCTCGGTATTGTAGTGCACCAGGCTCACGCGGACCACGCCCGCTGTCTCCGGATCGTCGATCCCCAACGCCTCCAGGCAGCGCAAGGCATAGAAGTGCCCATGGCGTACAGCGATCTTTTGATCCGCCAGGCGGCGCGTTATGTCCGCCGGTGACCTGTCGCGTTGGACGAAAGAAATCGTGGCCGCCCGCCGACCCGTTTCCGCCGCCGGGCATCCGATAATCCGCACCCCCGGCATGCGGCCCAGTGCGCCGAGCACCCGGTTGGCGAGATGGGTTTCATGATGGGCAAAAAGCTCGAATACCCGGCGGGCCCTGGCGTGGAAAACCGCATCGGTTTCACCGAAGTGATGATTGTACAGGGTGTCCAGGTATTCAGCGATCCCCGCCAGGGCGGCGATCTCGGCATGCAGCGGGCCGGCAGGGTTCAGGCGGTAATGGGCCTGGTCGTCGTTGAAATAATGCCCCTGGGGCCGGAGTTGCGTCATCACCTCGGGGCGCCCCCACATCACCCCCACGTGGGTGCCGAACGTTTTGTAGGCGCTGAACAGGTAGATATCGAGTTTGGTGGACCGCACGTCCAAAAGCTGATGGGGGGCAAAGGAAACCCCGTCGCCGATGGTATGGGCCCCCACCTCGCGGGCCACGTCGCAGATGGCGTCGACATCGTTCATGGTGCCGACGATGTTGGAACACAAGGTGAAACATACCCATCGCGTGCGGGCATTGACCAGGCGCCGGAGGTCTTCGATGTTCAATTCCCCGCTATCCGGATCGATTCCCCACTCGCGGATCCGGATACCGAATTCCGCCAGCCGTCGCCAGCAGCCGATATTGGCTTCGTGATCCTGATTGGTGACAACGATTTCATCTCCCGGCTGCAACAGGGGACGGATGGCCTGGGCCAGCACGTAGCAGTTCATGGTGGTGGACGGCCCCAGGGTCACATCCGCCGCATCGGCATTGAGCAGGCCGGCCATGGCACGGTAGCCGGCATCCATGGCCTCCCCGGCTGCGCGGGAGGCGGGGAAAGGGCCGTAGGGCTGCACCTTGGTGTATTCGAAAAAATGGGTCAGGCGATCGACCACCTGACGCGGCACATAGGACCCGCCGGCGTTCTCCAGAAAGGCCCAGGGAGCGGTTTCAGGGGCCTGGAAAACCGGATATTGGCGGCGCACAAAGTCAATAGCAAAAGACATATAGCATTCCTCCGGATGGATTCGGGCGTGTTGGGCCGCTTGCGGGGCGAAAACGCCAAACCGTCTTCTGGCCGGGGCGGAACAGCATCGATTGGGAAAAGGGTGCCATCGTCAGACAAGAAATGCCGCCACGCGGCCAAGACCGCCATCGGGCGTCAGATGGGGCTTTGAATCCACTTCAGTATATATCCGGGCCCGGAGGACCCGGCTTTGGGTTCCCCCCTGGAAGGCGGGGGCTCCAATCACGAGAAACAATAGGCGTCAGAAGACAGAATTCAGGAGCCAGAGGGATTTTGATGTCGCTTCGCTCCGTCTTTTGAAAAAAATCGAAGGAGCCGAAGGCGAAAACCTTATTCTGAATTCTGGATTCTGGCTCCTGAATTCCTATACGACGATTACGGCGGAGCCAATTATCTCTGACCTGGCCCAGAGGACCAGGTTTTCTGGACCAAATAGACACGTCATGGTGAGCGTGGTCCTAACTGTTATCAGGTTGGGCGCTTCATTGCAATGGCGGCCCGGGAGTCCAACCAGGGAAGGATTTGACATGCCGGTGGCGATTGCCTAAATTGCACCATTTCCAATTCCGGCCGATGCCTGAAAAGAGTGCCGGTTCAATCGCCTCAGCAAAGGAATTTCGATGGAAATTTATCGCAACTGGTTTCTGGCCAGCCGCCCCTGGTCCTTTACCATGACAGCCATATCGGTCAGTGTCGGCAGTGCCCTGGCCGCCCTAGATGGTCCCTTTGACGTGCTGCTGGGCCTGCTGGCGCTCCTGAGCGCCGTTTTGCTGCATGCCGCCACCAACCTGATCAACGATTATTATGATGTGGTCAACGGTGTCGATACGGTCAAGGCGGCCACGGCCCAGTATCGTCCGCACCCCCTGGTGGAGGGCCGACTGCCCCTGGAACAGGTTCGCTGGGCGGCCTACGGCCTGTTCGGTTTGGCCGCCGCCATCGGCATCTATCTGACGCTGGTTTGCGGATGGGTCGTGCTGGGAATCGGTTTGGCGGGGCTTCTGGCCGGCCTGACCTATACAGCCCCGCCCCTCAAATACAAATACGTGGCGCTGGGGGAGGTGTCGGTATTTCTCATGTGGGGTCCGTTCATGGTGGAGGGGGCCTATTTCGTGCAGCGCCAGAGCCTGAGCCTCCAGGCCCTCTGGGTGTCGTTGCCTTTCGGCGTGCTGGTGGCCCTGGTTCTCCTGGCCAACAACATCCGTGACATCGATCACGACCGTCAGCGCGGTATCCGCACCCTGGCTATCCTGCTGGGACGCCGCATGGGTCTGCAAACCTATCTGGCCCTGGTGGTCCTGGCCTATGCCGGTATTCTGGCCCTGGCCCTTGCCGGTGTGCTGACCCTCTGGGGCCTGATCATTTTCATCTCCCTGCCCCTGGCCATCAAATTACTCCGCCAGATGACCCGGGCCATTCCGGCCAATGCCGACGCCATGACCGCCAAGCTGGACACGGCTTTCGGCCTGCTGCTGGTGGCCGCCTTGATTCTCGAGGGGGTCGTCGGATGAAAGACCAACGGGTAAATCCCACGGCGATATGGGGTACGGTCGGCCTGGCGGCAATTCTCTGGTTTGTCACTTTTTTCCTGACCTGGTCCAATTTCTGGATCAAGATCAGCTGCTCGGCCGCCCTGCTGGCCCTGCTGGCCTTCCGCCTGCAACCCGACTACCGCGGCCAGTTGGGGCTGGACCGCCAAGCCCTTCTCCGGGGATTTTTATCGGCGGTGGCACTTTACGGCATTTTCTGGCTGGGCAAAATCATCGCCACGGCCATCTTTCCCTTTGCCGCACACCAGATCGGCGCCATCTACGGCAAGGGCGCCCATGTCCCCCTGCCTGTGGTCTTTGCCCTCCTGCTGTTGATCACGGGCCCCTGCGAGGAAATCTACTGGCGGGGGTTCCTGCAACGGCAGTTGATGCTGCGCTACGGCCACTGGCGCGGCTGGCTGCTGGGCACGGTCATCTATGCCGGCGTCCACATCTGGTCTTTCAATTTCATGCTCATCGGCGCCGCCGCCGTGGCCGGCGCCTTCTGGGGCCTGCTCTACTGGCGCTGGCAGCATCTGGCACCGGTGGTCGTCTCCCATTCTCTCTGGAGTGCGTTTATCTTTGCCGTGGCGCCGGTCCCCTGACACCCCAGGCTCACAGGGCCGCTTCCGGGAAGGGCTACCAGTTTTCCGCCAGCAGTTCAAAATAAGCGCGGGGCTTGACGCAGGCGGGGCATTTTTCCGGCGCGTTCCTGCCGGTGTGCAGATAACCGCAGTTGCGGCAGCGCCATACGGTTTCCTGGTCCCGGGCAAACACTCGATCCGCCATAAGATTGGCAGCCAACGCCCGATAGCGTTTTTCGTGCTGCTTTTCGGAAACGCTTATGGCCTCCCAGGTATCCGCGGCCCTCGCAAAGCCTTCCTCACGGGCCGTGCGGGCAAACCCGGGGTAGAGCTCACTGTGTTCAAAGCGCTCGCCGTCGGCCGCCGCCACGAGGTTGTCGTAGGTGGTGCCGATGACACCGGCCGGATAGCTGCCGGTAATTTCCAGTTCGCCCCCATTGAAGAACTTGAAAAACCGCAGGGCGTGTTCACACTCATGATCCGCGGTTTCTTCGAAGATGGCGGCAATCTGCCGGAACCCCTCCTCCGCCGCCCGGCGGGCAAAATAGGTATAGCGATTGCGCGCCTGGGACTCACCGGCAAAGGATGCCAGCAGGTTACGTGCCGTTTGACTGTCACGAAATTTGGCCATTACGATCCTCCTGGAACGGGCGTGGAAAGTCGTGGATCTCCCTCCCAAAAGCGGAGGGCCTAAGTTAACGCCTTTGATTGGATATAGAAGGGGTTTGTTGTTTTTGGTTGTCCCTTTGTCCCGCGCCGAGCATCGGCGGGGCGGACGGATTAAAGCACGCGGACTGTCTGAGCCCGCCGTAGCCCAAGCGCAGGCGGGTGAGTTTCCGCGTGCTCCGGCCGCACCGACGACGCGCAGGATGAAGCGGGGCACGGGCGGTTGAAGCCTGTCACGCCGTTTTCATGAAAGGCGTGATTGATTCCTTTTCTTTTCCGGAAAAGAAAAGGAATAAAGAATTGAATTTCTCTGGATGGGTCAAATTTCTCCGGCCCCTCTTCACAGGTAGCGCGTCACAACCAGAACGAATAACGTATCGGTATTAATATACATACGACCGGCAGACCGCGCCCGCGTCCGACGCGCGGGGGATTTCAGGACCACGGCGGGCAGGAATCAGGACAACGTCGGGCAGGTCCGCCGGCCGCAACGATGGAATCTTCACCCGTCATTCTTCAATGATGATCGCATCCGCCCCGCACTCCTGGGCGGCCTGCCGCACGACGGCTTCATATTTTTCCGGTATCACGTCGAACTGGACCACGGACAAAAGCTGATCTTCATCGTAGGCGAAGACTTCCGGGCAGAGTTTGTTGCAGTTGCGATCGCCCATACACTGTTCGGTAACGCGTGCTTTCATGACGGCCTCCTTTTCTGGTCCCACGGACCGGTTGGGGAATGTGTTGGTCTACCGCATCGAACCATCGGCAGCCGCGGGTCTAACCCTTTGGAAGCCCACTCCGGGGGGCTTCCATGCGACCCGGTTGATGGTTGATGCCCGACACCACGAACCGAATACAATCCAAGGCAATGAACACAATGTCTATCGTGCATGCGCGGCAACAGTCACATTGGGGACGGACCGCTTGCGGGTCCGTGCCAGCCCATGCTGCGGCATCGCTCCGGACCTTGTTATTTCACCGTAAATGGCCATATTAACTTTATAAGAGGTCAATCACCCATCATGCTCCATGAACCGCGGCCACGGCCGCAAAAAGGAGGATGCCATGACCTTGCAAAAAATTCTCTGGCCCACCGATTTCTCCGACCGCGCCAAACAAGCCCTCGATTATGTCCGATCCCTGACCCGCAAGTACGAAGCGGAAATTCACGTTCTCTACGTCATCGACAATCCCCTCCTGAACCATCCGGAGTGGTACGGCGATTTCGAAGCGGACCACATCGAAAAAATGCTGGCCTGGCAAAACCAAAAAGCCAAACAGCGGTTGGATCGCATTTGCAGTGAGCAGCTTGAGGGATGTCCCTATTATGTCCGCCATATCGCCATCGGTGATCCGGCCCAGGAAATCCTCAAGCTGGTCGCCAAAGAAAACATCGACATGGTGGTCATGTCCACCCGGGGGGCCAAGGCCCATTTTCGCTTCGGCAGCATCGCCGAAAAAGTGGTCAAAAATGCCACTGTACCCGTGGTGACCATTCCGCCGGCCAAAGAAACGGCTCCCGCGGCATAGAGGCATGCGCGCAGCCCGGCGAAGCGGCCCTTCCCCGGACGGAATCAGGCGTCCCAGCCACCCTGTTGCCGCAACAGTTCGATCCGCTCGGCGGCCAGCGTTTGGATCGCCAGCTTGTCCACCTTGGTGCTGCGGGTGATGGGAAATTCCTCCGTGACCGGCCATAGCGCCACATGCTGGGGCCGCTTGTAGGAGGCGATCTTGCGGCAATGGGTCAAGACCGCCTCCGGGGTGAGGTCAACCCCGGCCTCGGGCCGCACAAAGGCAAAAACCCCCTCATCGAACAACCGGTGTTGCATGCCCACCACGGCCACCATATCCACCCCCGGCAGTTCGGCGATATGGTTTTCGATCTCGTCGGGAAAGACGTTGTAGCCCTTCTGCTTGATCATGAACTTGCGCCGACCCGAAAGATAAAGCGCCCGGTAGGCGCCCATGTCCTTGAAGCATCCCAGGTCACCGGTGTAGAGAATCCCCTCCCGGGAAATCGCTTTGGCGGTTTCGTCGGGCATGTTGTAATAGCCCAGAAAAACAATGGGGGGATGGTAGCAAATTTCCCCCACTTCGCCATCCGGCAATTCCGGCCCGGCCTGGCCATCCGGTTGCATGGGGCCGCGGATGGAGACCTCGGCCAGATCCGGATAGGCTTCTCCCACCTGCCCCACCATTTCCTCGATGGCAATGCCCCGGGGGGTAAAGGTGGCAAATCCGGCGTTTTCGGTCATGCCGATCCCGGTGCCGAAATGAGGCGCCATCCGGGATAGTTTGTTCAGAAAGGGGATGTCCACCGCCGAGCCGCCGTAGACCACGAACGCCAGGCTGCTCAGGTCATAGCGGTCGTAGTCGGGATGCTGCCAGAGCATGCGGTACTGGGTGGGAATCTGGCCCAAGGCGTTGACCCGATGGCGCGCGATGGCTTCCAGGGTCAGTTTCACGTCAAAGATGCGCAGCAGCACGGTCGTGCCCCCCATGAACATGGTGGACATAAAGCATTCGGTGACGCAGCCCACATGGCTGGGGGGCAGATTGATGAGAATGCGGGGATCCTCCAGGGGATGCATGCCCCGGGCGAGAACCTCGTTCTGGACGATGATATTGGCATGGCTCAGCATGGCGGGCTTGGGCTCGCCGGTGGTGCCCGTGGTGTAGATGATCAGGGCCGGCGTGTTGGGGGTTATGTCGGCATAAGCCTTTTCCAGATGACGCGTGACAAGGTCTTTCACCTTCAGCCAGACCAGTCGTTTTTTGTCCATCAGCTGGGTGATGCCCACCGCTCCCGGCAGGATGTCCCCCGGCTGGGGATCGGCCGTGAACTGCACCAGCCAGTCGACACCGTCACACTGTTCCCGCACCGCCTTTCCGGCCGTGCGGAAATCCCGCACCGGGGTTTCCCCCAGAAAGAAAAAGGCCTTGGGGGCGATCTTGTTGACGTCCCGCACCACTTCGGCATCCTGGAGGCGCACGTCCAGAGGCGCCAGGATGGCCCCGATTTTGAAACAGGCATACATGAGCGCCATGTGCTCCGGCACCAGAACGAGCTGGGTGGCCACCCGGTCGCCGTTGCCAATGCCCATATCCAGAAGCCGCAGGGCAAAAAAGTCGATCAGGCTGTCAAACTGCTTATAGGAAAGGGTTTTGCCGTCTTCATGCTGGATCATGGCCGGATGGTTGGGTTTTTCCCGGGCCCAGTGACGGATGTAATCATTGAGGCGCGGGAGGCGAATAAAGGTCGGAACGGGCATGGAAAATCCTTTCTAGTGCCCATCCATAAATGGCATTTTTCGGCCCCTGGCGGCGTTCTCGCGCGTTTTCAACCCTCGAAATAGCGGACTATTCCTCCGGTTGACACCCACCGACCGGAATCGATTAGACGGGAAGTCCCGTCTAGCGGGATCATATCCCGCGGAGCGGGAAAACGCGCTCGGGCCTTGCCAGGAACCAAAATCTACCCTTTATGGACGGACACTTTCTAAAAAAGCAAACGTTACATCTACAGATTTGATTCCTTTTCTTTTCCGGAAAAGAAAAAGAATAAGAAAATCATTCCCAGTAAATCAGTCAAACCTTCCGGAGTCCCCATCCAGAGGTGGCGCGTATAGACTGAAACCATTACACCCGGATCATGATGTCCCGTTGCTTTCGGCATGGCGAACAAAAGCCCATCCGTTTTTGATGACGGGCTGTCCGTCCTCCCCCAGGACGTCGAAAAAAAGATCGCGGCCCCGTTGGCCGGCCGCTTGCGCCCGCAGGCGGACACGGATCGTGGTTCCCGGCCGCACCATGCCGCTGAAACGGCAGGCCAGTCCTTCCAGCCGGCTGGGGTTGCCGGAGGCCTCGCGATTCACGAGCTCACGGGCCGCGAGGGCCAGGGTGGCCGTTCCCTGCAGGATGATGCCCGGCAGCCCCACCTGGCGGGCAAACCGGCGGGAGGTGTGAATGGGGAAGACAATACCCGTGCACCCATCGTACAGATGGGGCCGTTCGGGTTCGATAAACACCTCTACCGCCCAACCTTTGTCCGTACTTTCGGGGGGATTTGGCACGACGGGCAGTTGGTCTTCCCCCCGGCCGGGACCACGGCAGTTCACCCCCCGCAGGATGGTGCCCAGGTGTTCGGTGAACACCGCCCGGCCGTCCCCATCCCGGGCCTCGAGGCCGATCACCACCCGGGTGCCGGCCCGGTGGGGCAGGATCGCGGCGATGCGTCCCGCGAGGGTTAGATCGTCGCCCGGGATCATGGGGCGGTGAAACTGCAAATGCTCGGTGTGGTGGACCTGGGTCAGGAGCAAATCCCGGGGAAAGGTTCCCTCCGGTATATAATCGGCAATGTGGCCCAGAATCGGCCAGGTCACCGCCGTGGCGAACATGGGGGGGCCCATGATGCCGTTCTCGCGCTCGTCATCAAAGTAAATCGGATTGGCATCACTCACGGCCGCCGCGTAGTTCATGGTGTGGCGCCCGTCAATATGCGTTTGATAGGGCTTCAGCAGGGTTCCGGCAAACTGTGCGTCGAGTTCCATCCCCTTCTCCGGGCACTGTTTCCATTCCAATTTTGGCTGGGGCCGCAAGGTCCGCGATGTCCCCAGCAGGGATGCCTGTCGGTCACGGCCGCTAGCGGGTGAGCTGACGATAGCGAATCCGCTTGGGCACGGCGGCATCATCTCCCAGGCGCTGCCGGCGATCGGCTTCGTAGGCCGACCAGTTGCCCTGGAAGAAGACCACCTGGCTGTCGCCCTCGAAGGCCAGGATGTGGGTGGCCAGGCGGTCCAGGAACCAGCGGTCATGGCTGATCACGACCGCGCAGCCACCGAAGTTCTCCAGGGCCTCTTCCAGGGCCCGCAGGGTGTTCACGTCCAGATCGTTGGTGGGTTCGTCCAGGAGCAGAACGTTGGCGCCCTCCCGCAGCATCTTGGCCAGGTGCACACGGTTGCGCTGGCCGCCGGAGAGCATGGCCACTTTTTTCTGCTGTTCCTGGCCGGAGAAATTGAAGCGGGCCACGTAGGCACGGGAGTTGACCCGTCGCTGGCCGAGCTCGATCTGTTCGTCGCCGCCGGTGATTTCTTCCCAGATGCTCTTGGTCCCGTCCAGCTCACGGCTCTGATCCACGTAGGCCAGTTTGACCGTGTCCCCCAGGCGAATATTGCCGCTGTCCGCCTTTTCCAAGCCGGTGATCATCTTGAACAGGGTGGTCTTGCCGGCCCCGTTGGGGCCGATAACACCGACGATGCCGCCCGGCGGCAGACTGAAGCACATATCCTCCACCAGCATCCGCTCGCCGTAGGCCTTGCGCACGTGATCGGCCGAAATGACCATGTCCCCCAAGCGCGGTCCGGGTGGAATGAAAAGTTCCAGTTCTTTCTCCCGGGTCTCGGCCTCCTGGGACAGCAGGTCGTCATAAGCGTTGATGCGCGCCTGGCTCTTGGCATGGCGCCCTTTGGGCGACATGCGAATCCACTCCAGTTCCCGGGCCAGGGTTTTCTGCCGGACACTTTCCGCTTTTTCTTCGCGACGCAGCCGCTCCTGCTTCTGTTCCAGCCAGCTGGAGTAATTGCCCTTCCAGGGAATCCCCACGCCCCGGTCGAGCTCCAGAATCCAGCCGGCCACATTGTCCAGGAAGTAGCGATCATGGGTCACCGCGATCACCGTGCCGGCATACTGCTGCAGGTGGTGCTCCAGCCAGGCCACGCTTTCCGCATCGAGGTGGTTGGTGGGCTCGTCCAGCAGCAGGATGTCGGGGGTTTGCAACAGGAGACGGCAGAGGGCCACCCGGCGTTTCTCGCCGCCGGAGAGCACGTTGACCGGGGTGTCCGGCGGCGGGCATCGCAGGGCATCCATGGCCATCTCCAACCGGGCATCCAGGTCCCAGGCATCCAGAACATCCAGTTTTTCCTGGACGTCGCCTTGCCGCTGAATCAGCTTGTCCATGGCGTCATCGTCCATGGGCTCGCCGAATTGCAGATTGATGGCCTCGAATTCCTCGAGCAGATCGACGGTTTCCTGAACCCCTTCCGCCACCACTTCACGCACGGTCTTATCCACGTCCACCAGGGGTTCCTGTTCGAGATAACCCACCGTGAAACCATCCGACAGAATCGTCTCGCCGTTGAATTCCGTGTCGACGCCTGCCATGATGCGCAACAGCGAACTCTTGCCGGCCCCGTTCAGGCCCAGCACCCCGATTTTGGCACCATGGAAATAGGAGAGGGAGATATCCTTCAGCACCGGCTTCTTGTCGTAATACTTGCTGACCTTGATCATCGAGTAGATGACTTTTTTGGTATCCTGACTCACGTTCGTTTTTCTCCTCGCGCGGGAACGCCCCGTATGCCGGGCGCGGCCAAGGTTGTCGCGTTTTAGGGGCCGGATCCGCCGCAGTACAGGACATAGCCCAACCAGGGCTGTCCCGATCCATCCGCGGCCGCCCCCCGTCTGAAATCCAGAATCGTCATACCGCCATCCCGCAGAAGCGGATCCAGATCGGCGGGGCGCCAGTCGTAAAACATGCGGCCGCGGTGGTCCATGCGGCGGCCGTCACCTTCTTTCAGGGAAAGATAGGCAATACGGCGTTGCGAATCAATATGCAATGCACGGCAGATGTTGCCCAAAACAGATGATAACAATTCGTGGGGCACATGGACCAGAGCCCCGCACATCAGCACCGCATCCACGGCCAGGGCGGCGAAATCAAAGGATATGAAATCCCCTTCGACAACCCGGCAGTCCGCATGCTTCCGGGCCAGCCCGGCCAGCCCCGGAGAGCCTTCGAAACCGGTTACCCGCATGCCCTGGCGCTTCAGCCAAAGCAGGTCCCGACCCGATCCGCAGCCCACGTCCAGCACGCGGTCGCCGGATACCAAATGCGCGGCAAAGGGCCCCAGAAAAGGTTCCGGGTCGATGGCGGCGGTTTCCGTATAGTAGTCCCGATAATGGCGACAATAATAATCTTTCATCAGCGCCAGGTAATCTGCGGTTCATTCCGGAGGGGCAGGCGTTGATAACGGTATTGGGGCCGCCCCACCAGCATGGCCCCGTAAGGTGCATGGCCTTCGGGCAGGGCCAGGGCTTCTTTGAGCGGCGGCCAGAAATTGGCCGCCACGTTGAAATAGCCCGCCCAGCAGGCCCCCAGTCCCAGAGAGGCCGCTGCCAGTTCCAGATACGCCACGGCAATGGTGGCGGCCGCCGGTGATGTGGGGTTGGCCTTGGCCGCGTGGGCCACGATGAGGTGGGGGGCGCTTCGGCAGATGCGGTCGTGGCCGTCTTCCCAGGCGTCCACAACCTTGTCCATGTGCATGGCCGCCGCCATGGGGTTTTCTTCGGCGATGAGATGCCGCATCCAGTCCACCACCAGGCCGGCCAAACGCTGGACCTCGATTGGTGATTCCACCACCATCCACTGCACCGGCTGAAAGTTGTGACCGGAGGGGGCATAGCGGGCCAGGTCGATGATGCGCGTCAGGGTCTCCCGGTCCAGGGGTTCTTTTTTATAGCGCCGGATGGATCGCCGGGCCCGCAGAAAGTGTTCCACCTGGGCGGCTTCGGGCAATTTGGCCTTTTCCACGGCGGGGCAGTCTTCGGCTGTCATGGCCGCGTGGCTCAGGGCTCCGTGGGGACAGACGGCTACACAGTGCCCACAGCGAATGCAGCGTTCGGCGCCGTCTTCCAACAGGGTCGGATAGCCGTGATCTTCTTCCAGGGTAATGACCATGGCCGGACAGACATCGGCGCAGATACCGTCACGGTGGCAACGTTCTTGATCGACCGTCAGCAGGGACATGACAGGGGCTCCTTCCATATGAGTGGTTGCCGTTACGTCGTTTAATCAATGACTATAACGAATCGGACGTTGAATCACAATGCTATTGATGGAGAGAAACTCAATCGCGGGGACGCTGGCGGTAGCGTTTCTGGGCGGACAGCACGGTTTTGCGCAAACGGATGGAACACGGGGTGACTTCCACCATCTCGTCTTCCCGGATAAAGTGGATGGCGCGCTCCAGGGTCATGGCCTTGACCGGCGACAGGATGACATTTTCATCACGCCCCGAGGCGCGCATGTTGGTCAGCTTTTTTTCTTTGCAGGGATTGGCGTTGATGTCGTTGGCCCGGTTGTGCTCCCCGAAAATCATGCCCTCGTAGGCCGGATCCCCGGGTTCGATGAAAAGCTGCCCCCGGGGCTCCAGGTTGAACAGGGCATAGGCCACGGCCTGGCCCGCGCGATCGGAAACGATGGAACCGGTGAAACGACTGGGAAAATCCCCCCGATAGGCGTCGTAACCGGAAAAATAGGTATTCAGAATCCCCGTCCCTTTGGTGTCGGTCAGGAATTCGTCCCGGTAGCCGATCAGGGCCCGGGAAGGGATGGTGAATTCCACCCGCACGCGTCCGCTGCCATGGTTGATCATGTTGACCATCTGCCCTTTGCGGGCGGAGATCTTTTCCGTAACGATACCGAGAAACGCTTCGTCGCAATCGATAAAAAGATGTTCGATGGGTTCGAGCCGCTGGCCGTCCTTGTATTTGTAGATCACCTCGGGCCGCCCCACTGTGAGCTCGAACCCTTCCCGGCGCATGGTTTCGATGAGAATGGCCATCTGGAATTCGCCGCGGCCCTTGACCAGAAAGACTTCCCGGTTTCCGGTCTCTTCCATCTGGATGGCCACGTTGCGCAGGGTTTCCTTGATCAGGCGCTCCCGGATCTTGCTGGACTGCACGATTTTGCCCTCCCGCCCGGCCAGGGGGGACGAATTGATGGTGAACCGCATGGCCACGGTGGGTTCGTCCACACTGATGCGGGGCAGGGCTCTGGGCCGCTCCCGGGTGGCAATGGTATCCCCGATCTGGACATCTTCGATCCCGGACAGCACGATGATATTACCGGCTTCGGCGGTCTCCACGTCCTGGAGGGCCAGCCCTTCATAAGTTTGCAGCCGGGAGACCTTCAGGGGGCGCTGGGCATCACCGGCCCCGATGCAGACCAGGCTGTCCTTGTGGCGGGCCCGGCCGTTGACCACTTTTCCGATGGCCAGGCGCCCCAGATAATCGGAATACCCCAGATCGGACACCAGCATCTGGAACGGGGCTTCGGGGTCGAAAGCCGGCGCCGGAATCGCCTGGATAATCAGGTCCAGCAAGGGGTGCAGGTTCTCCCCTTTCTCCTCCGGGGATTCCTGGGCCACCCCGTCGCGGCCGATGGCGTATAGGTAAGGAAAATCAAGCTGCTCCTCGCTGGCGTCCAAATCGATAAACAGGTCGTAAACCTTGTCCAGAATTTCTTCCGGACGGGCGTCGTGGCGGTCGATCTTGTTGATCACCACGATAACGGGCAGGCCGGCGGCCAGGGTCTTCTCCAGTACGAAACGGGTCTGGGGCAACGGGCCTTCGGAGGCGTCCACCAGAAGCAGGGCGCCATCGGCCATGGAAAGGGCCCGCTCCACCTCGCCGCCGAAATCGGCATGGCCCGGGGTATCGATGATGTTGATTTTGACCCCCTGCCAGACAACGGAACAGTTTTTGGCGGCGATGGTAATTCCCCGCTCCCGCTCCAGGTCCATACTGTCCATGACCCGCTCGTCCACGTCCTGGTTTTCCCGAAAAAGGCCGCTCTGGCGAAACATGGCATCCACCAGGGTGGTTTTGCCGTGATCGACGTGGGCGATAATGGCGATATTGCGGAGGGTTGCATTCGACGAAATACGTTCACACATGGGTTACGCTCATCCTCATGATGGGTCTTGTTGTATTGGCTCTCCCGGGGCGGCCGGAATGACCGCCAGCATGCAGCGCGGCCATGGGGCCGGCAAGGTTTCAGGCGGTTGTTTCGGGATGCCTTTCACTATCGCCACCGGCGAAAGAGGGCCTATATGGTATTGCACCGCTTTTGTCCATAGCAATCCGAGAAAACGGTTAGAATCCACTCCATTTTTTCAGTTGGGGGCCGATAACCCTCTGCAGGGCCGACACAGGGTCGCAATTCTCCTCTTGATCGCCGCCCCCATTACGGAAAGGCAAATGATGGTCAAGTGTTCCGGTCGCCCCCGGCCCGACGTCTGGCGCCACCAAGAAAGGAGAGTAGTAGAATAGTTGAATATACGAACGGTTCTATAGACTGACACTAAAATTATATTTTGTACATTTTTATGTTATTTTGAGTATTTTTGTGGTACATATAGACATTTCAAGCACAAACCGGAACAAGGCCCCGCAGATGAGTCCGCCGTCCGGTTGACGGCCCGGGAAAAATAGACTAAGGCGGCATTCGCATGTTGGCACCAACCCCAAACGTGTCTTATTCATTAGGTTATGGAAAACAAGCGCAAACATAAATGGCTCTCGATCCTGTTCTTTTCGGTTTCGGGGGTCGTCTTCGGCACGTCGCTGTATCTCATCACAGCCGGGGCGGCCGCGCCTCCCGATCCCGTGCCGGTCAATGTAGCCTCGGCGGTCAACACCCTGCCCTACCCGGATGAACCGCGCGTCCTGGTCACTCTGAAGCGGGATACCCGCCAGCGTGTCGGCAACCTGGACATCGTTTACCGCGGTGTGCAAGACCGCAAAATACGCCTGGATGTCTACGTCCGGGAGCTGGATCCCCAGTATGCCTATCACCATGCCATCGCCCTGGATGAAGCCAGCCGCGGCTTCCGCCTGGCGGGCGCCCGCATGGAGTTGCTCTCGGTCCGCAAGGCACGCGCCAAGCTCGCCTGGAACCGTGGGGGCTGAACACCGCCGCCGGGGGGGCTGTTCGATGCCACGCGCGTCATGGTCCGCTTTTTCCCGGGATAAACTTCCCTTTGAGATCAGAAAAATGGTGTAAGGATGAAGGCAGAGCCTGAACGGCCCTTTCGGGGAGTCGTGAAGGAAACCCGGCAGCGCGTCAAGATCGAAATGGCGCGGGCTGCCGGGATGGGCACGAAAGTGCTATTCATGGATACGCTGGTCCCAGTCAAACTCCCGGGAAGTGACGCTGTCCTCCAGGCGGCGAATGCGCCGTTCCAGATCCCGGGCCCGCCGCCGGATGCGCTGGGCCGCGCCTTCGCGGGAGTGCACATAGCTGTGATAAAATTCCCTTTCGTCATCATTCTCGATGGGCCGCACCGGCTCCGGCTTCATGATCAAAGCGGCCACCAGATAAATACCCACCATGGGCCACAGCCCGGTCATCACCAGCACAACAACGGCCAGGAACCGAATCCAGAAAACACTCAGGTCAAAATAGTCGGCCAGGCCGCGGCAAACGCCGAACAGCACGCCGTCTCGCGATCGATATAAACCGTTCAGCCGTCGATGGCGTCGTTTAGCCCTGATCGTCATGACGCTTCTCCTTGCGTTCCATTAAAATGGTTTCCAGCGCTTCCACCCGCGCCTCCATGCGTGACAGCCCCTGGTAGATTTCCTGGATCATGCGGGTTTCTTCGCCCTGGGCTTCCCGGCTGCGGGCGGAAAGCCCCCCATGCTTGATTTTCATGGCCAGAAGAATCGTGCCGCAAATGGTGCCCAGCAAAACAACCAGGCTGCCGAAAATGACCATGATGATCCACACTGCCGTCATAAGGGTTTTGCTCCCGGAAATGGTTTTTCAACCCGTGGGTTGCCGCCCCGGGTCGACCGGTCATGATGCCGCTGGTTTGTCCGGCGTATCCGAACGGGACTTCATGGCCGCCAGCTCGTTTTCAATATCATCGTCCGTGACCAGCTCCTCGAAGGCCTGGTCCAGGGTGGGACCGGCGCCGTAGGAGACCAGATCGGCCTCGGCTTCCATGCGGTCGATGCGGCGCTCAAGCTCTTCGAATTTGGCGATGGTCTCGTGGTTGCCCGCCCGCCGGATTTCTTCCCGGGCACGCCGGGCATTCTGGGCCCGGGCATGCCGGTGGACCAGCATGCGCTGCTTCTCACGGGCGGTATGCAGCTTGTTTTCCAACTGCTGGATATCATCATGGTACTGATTGATCAATTCGTCCTGCTCCACCCGTTCGCCTTCGAGCCCTTCGGCCATGCGGGTGAAGCGCCGCTTCTCGACCAGGGCCTCCCGGGCCAGGTCGTCGCGCCCCTTGCGCACGGCCAGCTGCGCACGCTCATCCCAGTGGCGCTCCCGGTCCCGGACTTCGGCCAGGCGCCGGCCGGTCTTTTTATGATCGGCAATCACACCGGCGCAGGCCGCCTTGAGCTCCACCAAGGTGTCCTCCATTTCCCGGATCATCAGTTTGATCAGTTTTTCCGGATCTTCGGCCCGATCCAGCATGGCGTTGATGTTGGCACTGACAATATCCCTGAAACGTGTAAAAATTCCCATGATTGCCTCCCGGTATGGTTTACCCGGGTAATGAGCAGGATTGATGCCAAACCGGCCCATGGATATGATTTGACATTATTTCAGACAGATAGCCATTGACAACCCCCATGGCGGCCCTATAATAAAAAACCATATGTTGGTTATTTTGGCCAAGATATGGCTATTTCGACATTTTCTCTATGAATTGTTTCCTTCACATCGGTAATTTTGATGTTCTCGTAAAAAGTCGAATTCCCCGTTTAGACGTCATTCCGGCGGAAGCCGGAATCTTTTGGTATCAGACAGTTAAAGATTCCGGATCAAGTCCGGAATGACAGATAAAAGGCTTTTTACGAGACCGTCAATTTAGGATTAACGTAAAACGGGAAGATCCCTGCGGGCTTTCCACCCCGGATGAAAGACCCGGATGACAAACGCTTGGATCCCGACGAAAGGCGTAACATGACCATAGCGACGGCCGCAGGGCCTCAACAAGGCGAAGCTTTAGGCCAATCCGAGGCTTTCCTGAATTTCCAGGAACAGTTGTCCCGGGTGGCACCGGTGGATCGACCGGTCCTGCTGATCGGGGAACGGGGCACCGGGAAAGAATTGGCGGCCAGCCGCCTGCATTTCCTCTCCCAACGCTGGCAGAACGCCTTCATTACCTTGAATTGCGCGGCCCTGACCCCGTCGCTGATCGAAGCCGAGCTTTTCGGACACGAAAGGGGCGCCTTCACCGGTGCGCAGCAGCGCCGGATGGGACGTTTCGAAGCCGCCGACCAGGGCACGCTTTTTCTGGATGAAATCGGCACCATCCCCATGGAGGTCCAGGAAAAAATCCTCCGCGTGGTGGAATACGGCGTATTCGAGCGGGTGGGCAGCGCCGCCCCGGTGGATGTGGACGTCCGCATTATCGGGGCCACCCATGCCGACCTGCCCCGGATGGCCCGGGCGGGGAGCTTCAAACAGGACCTTTTGGATCGGCTGGCCTTTGAAGTGCTGCACCTGCCGCCCCTGCGGGAACGCCGGGGCGACATCCCGCTTCTTGCCCGGCATTTCGCCGGGCGCATGGCGCTGGAGTTAGGCCGGAAAAACATGCCCGTATTCCTGCCGGCAGCCATGCAAGCCCTGGAGGGGTATGGCTGGCCCGGCAACATACGTGAGCTTAAAAATGTGGTCGAACGGGCCGTCTACCGCACAACGGGCGACCGGATTGAAGAAATCCGTTTTGATCCCTTCGGTGCGGCAACGCCTTCCGCAGCAACTGCCGCAACGCCGGCGGAGCCCTCCTCGGCCTTGACCGCCAGCAATCCCCTGGAAACCCTGCCGTTGAAGGATGCCGTGGGCCACCTGCAGTTGCTACGCCTGCGGCAAGCCCTCCAACAGGCCCGCTTCAATCAACGCCGGGCCGCCGCCCTCCTTGGGCTGACCTACGATCAATTGCGAGGATTGATGCGCAAATTCAAAGACCGACTCTAGGCGCGTGAAAGCTTGCGATCCAACTCCTCGCGGACGGCTTGTCCGATTTTATCCAGGGTATAGGGCTTCTTCAGATACTGACCAGCCCCCATGTCCAAAGCAGTTTTGACCCGGTCCGTTTCGGCGTAGCCACTGGCGATGATAACCCTCTGGTCCGGTTTGATGGCGATCATTTCCCGGTAAGTGTCCAGACCATCCAGGCCGGGATCCATGATCATATCGAGAATCACCAGATCCACATCGTTCACTTCCAGGAAGGCCAGCGCTTTTTCGCCGCTTGAGGCCGTGGTCACGACATAGTTCAAACGGGCCAGGATCCGGGAAGCGATTTCCCGCTGTTCGCGGATGTCATCCACCACCAGAATCGTTTCGTTACGGCCGCGGATGGCGTCGAGAGAGATTTCCGGCACCTCCCGGCGAGATTTCCGGGTCATGGGGAAGTAGAGCTCGAAAACTGTACCGACCTTTTCTTCGCTTTGGATATCAATATAACCCCGGTGGTCCTGTACGGTCCCCCAAACCACAGCCATGCCAAGCCCGGTGCCGCTGCGGCCCATGACTTTTTTGGTATAAAAAGGCTCAAAGATGCGTGCGAGATCATCCGCGGCGATACCCTGGCCGCGGTCTTCGACGCGCAGCACGATATACTCCCCTTCGGCCACGGTGTCATAACCGGACAGGGGCCGGTCCACATAGCGGCTTTCGGTGAAAATAGTCACTTGCCCACCCCCGGGTTGGGCTTCGGCCGCATTGGCAATCAGGTTCATGATGGTCTTTTTCAAATGAACCGCTGAGCCTTCCATATCCGGCAGCTCCGGTTCGCACCGGGCCACAAAGTCCACATCGGGGTGGTAGGCGGCCAGGGCCTGGTGCTCAGGCGACCGGATGACATCCGCAACCATGTCGTTGAGACTGAGCACCTCAAAAGCCGTAACCCCCCGGCGTGCCAGGGTAAGCAGGTCCTGCACGATGGCCGCGGCTTTGAGTCCGGAATCCTTGATGGTCGCGACCGGCTCCATCAGGGAACTGTCGGCCGGCAAGTCCATCAGGATCAGATCCGGGTAACTCACGATGCCGGAAAGCACATTATTGAGATCATGGGCCACACCGCCGGCCAGCAGGCCCAAGGCTTCCATTTTCTTGGAGCGGGCAAGTTTTTCGAGCAGCTCGATTTTCTCGGCCTCCGCCTTTTTACGCTCGGTCACATCACGGGTCACCCCCAAAATGGTAGCGGGCTGGCCCTGATCGTCCACCATAATCGTGGCCGTCACTTCGGACCAGACCCGGCTGCCATTTTTATGGTAGAGCTCCACCTCCATGGTGCGTGAGCGCCGATAGTTTCCGGTACGCGCACCCTCCGCCATGACCTGTGCAAACGCCGCCAGAACTTTTTCGGCTTCGGCCGCTGGCATGAGTTGGTCGACGCGCATGCCCATGATTTCTTCCGCGGTCCAGCCTTGAATATCGATACAGGTAGGGCTGACGTAAGTAAAATTCTGGTCCAGATCCATGGTCCAGATGGTTTCCGTGATGCTTTCCGTCAGCAGGCGGTACTTTTCTTCGCTCTCCCGCAGGGCTTGCTCGGTTTTCCGTCGATCGGAAATATCGCGCATAATGCCGACCGCATGCCAGCGGCCCTTCAACCGAACCGAAGCCAGGGAAAGCTCCACAGGAATTTCCAGGCCATCGCGGTGCCGGGCCGCAAGTTCGATGGTGCGACCTATGACCGCCCCTGAACCGGTTTTCTGAAAGTCTTCAAAAGCCCGCGCAATATCCGCCATATAGCGTTCGGGGGAGAGCATCCTATGCAACCGCCGCCCCATTACGTCTTCCGGCCGGTAGCCTAGTATATCTTCGCCGGCCCGGCTCCAATAGGCCACCCGACCGTCGTTGTCGATCATGACGATGGCATCGCGGGCCGCATACCCAATGGCCCGGAACATCTCCTGGCTTTCCCTCAGTTCTTCTTCGGCCCGCCGCCGCTCGGACAGGTCCCGGAATTCGGTGATTCGCGCCATGCGATCGTCCAAATGGATATTCCTGCCCTGGATCTCCAGAGGGTAAGTGCCGCCGTCCTTGCGCAATCCCACCACTTCATAAGGCGCTTCGTTCCCGGCCTGGATGTGCTGCCGAACCGCATCCCGCCATTCCGGGGCAATGAGCTGCAGGCCGTCCATGCCAATCAACTCGTTTTCACGGAAGCCTGTCAACCGGCTGAGAGCCAGGTTGACATCCTCAATCCGTCCGTCAATATGAATGCCAATGGCACCGACGGAGGCTTCATGCATACGCCGGAAGCGCGCCTCGCTTTCCCGCAGTTGGATCTCCGCCTCTTTGCGTTCGGAGATATCTTCCAGATTCACCACCATCCCGCCTGTGGTGCCGTCGCTCAGGCGGTAGGTGGCGGCATTGATGCGCACAAAGATGACCGTACCGTCTTTGCGACGGCGCTGGGTCTCGAAGGCAAAAGACCCGTCGCGGTAGGCCGCCTTGATCGCCTCCCCGGTTTCGCCCCGGGACGCCTCCGGGACGAAGTCGACCGGTTTGCCCGTCAGTTCGGCCAGTTCCCAACCGAACACACGCGTAAAGGCAGGGTTGACATAAAGGACCCGCCCCTTCTGGTCATAGACCACCACCGGATTGGGGCTGGAGGCCAGAACCGCCATGTATTTTTCCCTGCTTTCGGTCAGGGCCCGCCACGCATGGCGCCGCCGGCGCTCCGTTCGGGTCCACTGGCAAATATAATATCCTGAAAAGATGATGATCAGCAGAAGAATAACCCCGCTGGGAATGGCCAAACGCCGCTGCAGGGTCCTGATTTCCGCCCGGACGTCCTCGATGTAGATACCCGTCCCGACAATCCAGTTCCAGGGCTGAAATGTTTCGACATAGGATATTTTCGGCACGACGCGGGAGGAGTCGTCCTGCCATTGCCACTTGTAATCCACGTAGCCGCCGCCTTCAGCGCGCGCCACCCGCACGAACTCGCGGAAAAGCAACATGCCGTCGGGGTCGGCGTACTCCGACACGTCCTGACCGACGAGATCGGTGCGATAGGGATGCATGATCATTTGCGGACCGAAATCATTGATCCAGAAGTAGTCTTTGTCTTCCGGCCCGTAGCGCATGGCCTGCACCAGACGGATGACCTCCTGCTGAGCTTCGGCACGGGACAGCATACCCTGTTGCTCCTTTTCATGGTAATGTGCCAGGGTCTGCAGGGATGTCCGGACCAGATCTCTAATCATCTCCTTCTTGTGGGCCAGCAGACGATCTTCCACCAAGGGCAGGGCGCCAGTAAAGACAACAAGAATAAACCCCAGGATGACCACCAAGGCCGGCACGACAATCGCCAGGGGGTTGGTCGGCTTGCCGCCGTTGGGTGTTTGGGGAGATAACATGGAAACCCTTTCTCCGCAGATTGGTGACAGACCTTCGGAGTGAATCAACCCGTCATCTCAAACGGACAAAGAAGAAATTCAATAGCGATGTAACAGGCGCCGCACCACCCACCAGGCCAAAAAGGCCACCAGTAAAACACAGGCCAACAGCCAGGTGGACAGGGACAGCATACGTCCGGAAGGGCCGCTTGGCGTTTGGGCCAAGCGCGCGGCCCCGCCTAATTCGATACGCCGTCCGATGTCGACGCGGGTAACGCTTTCTCCCGATGCAACCTTTTCCACCAGATCAGGCGGGGGGTCCAGCACCGGGGCCCTTTGGCTTCCGAAGGCCAGGATGTAAGTGCCGCCGCCATCAGGAGCAAAAAAAATGTCATGGGTGCGCCCGCCCAGCATCAATCGGGGAACACTGGTACCCAGTCCGCTTTGGGGGCTATCGATATCCAACTTCCAGAAGCGGTCGGTGGTCTCCGCGACCCTCACCGGATCGTTGTGCAGTGTCGTATCGCTCACCTTCAAATGGTAAAACGGCCCCCGGAAATGAACCCGCCAGACAGCACGCTCATTTTCCCGGGATTTCACCGTACCGGTCAACAGACTGTTGCCCTGGGGCAATTTCAGGTCGATTCGATCGACAGGAAAAACCCCGCCGCTGTCGAATTGCATGCTGCCGGGCATTTCACGGTCTGTCCGGTAGGCTGCCCGGATCCAGAATCGTTGCGGCAGCTCTCCTTCAGGGCGCAGCAGGCCCTCCACCCGCTCAACCCGTATGGCTTCTCCTCCGCTTAACCAGGACAACCGAAGATACGCCGCCGGGTCTTTCTCCGGAGGCCACGGGATCGTCCGGTTCTGCACCCGGCGTTGGCCATGCCGGATGTCCGCCAGGGTCACCGTAGAAAGTACCGGATGCCACTGCACCAGATCATTGCTGGCTTCCAGGCGCGCTTCAACCAAAACGTCTGGTCGCAGGCGCTCCCAGGTCAGGATCAACCGCTCAAGCCTGCGTTCCAACTGACTTGCATCGATCAGGTAGACCGGTGGTGGTCGCGGGGTTGATGCGGCCGGCGGCGGCGTAATCCGCAGCACGGCTCCGCTGGGATCCGTGTGGATGCGCACATCGTGGCTTCCGGTGGCGGTGGATTCGCTGTAAAGCGGAAACAGCGGCAGGTTTTGTCCATCAGGCGTTTGGTCGTCCAGGGCAGGCCGTTTCAGGAGATGCGGTATCATGCGCCCGTCCATCGAAAACACGCGGATATCGCCGGCATCGGCCCGGGCAAGATGGCGATAGACCGATTTCGGAACGGCCAATTTTACCAAAGGGGTCTTTTCAGACGTGGCAATACGCAGCCCATAGGCGAAGTCATTCATCCGCAAGGCTGTGCGGCCCGTTGCCGGCCAGGCAATGGCCAGCACAAGGATGGCGCGAACGATCGAAGTCATGGACGCATCTCCCGCGCGTGAAATATCCAGGCTTGCGGCAGAAAATCCTATCGTGTCACTATCACCCGCAAGGCATGGGACAGGTGGTCCTATTGCTTTATTTTTCAGTTGGTTGGTGGCGTTAAAGTATATATCCGGGCCCGCAGGACCCGGCTTTGGGTTCCCCCTGGAAGGGGGGGATGCTCCAATCACGAGAGACAATAGGCGTCAGAAGACAGGAGTCAGGAGTCAGGAGTCAGGAGTCAGTATAATTTTGATGTCGCTTCGCTCCGTCTTTTGAAAAAGATCGAAGGAGCCGAAGGCGAAAACCTTATTCTGAATTCTGGATTCTGACGCCTGAATTCCTATACGACGATTACGGCGGAGCCTATTATCTCTGACCTGGCCCAGAGGACCAAGTTTTCTGGACCAAATAGAGATAGCATCCACATACGGCGAATGCAATGCAGATCATGCCGCTTGGAGGGAGAACTACGGACGCGCGGCCGTTCATTCGGCACAGAGCCGGCGATGGCTTCCACCATCCTAAAATGAAAGGGCGCCCGCGGGCGCCCTTTGAGATGGGGTCGAAAGATGCTATTTATCGACGGACACTAGTGGATCGTTATCTGTCTGGGCAGCTCCTTTTCAGGCTTGGGAACTTCGACGGTCAAAACCCCATCTTTATATTCCGCGCGAATTTTGTCGGCATTCACTTCGGCCGGCAGGGTGAAAACGCGCTCAAATCGCCCGAAAAAGCGTTCCCGGCGCTGAGCACAATCCTTGTCCGCATCCGCGTTTTCCCGCCGTTCACCGCTGAGGCTCAACACACGCCCCTTGACGTCGAGGCTCACGTCATCCTTGTCAATACCCGGCAATTCGGCCTTGAGGATGATATGGGATTCATTCTCGTAGACATCCACCGCCGGATGCCAGTTCCGCTCTTTCAGGCCATGGCGTAAGCCGGGATAGAAAACATCATCCCACAGTGAGTTGAAGTGGCGATCCAGACTGTTCATTTCCCGCCAGGGATTCCATTTAACCAGTTGCATAGTAGCACCTCCTGATGCAATTTTTGTTAACCAATCGTTTTCGATCATTCCTGACAAGAATAATAATTTGAATTTCGACCATGTCAAATTATTTTTATTACTTTTTTATTTTTTTTAATTTAATAATGAATTGCCTGAAAACACGCCTGACAGGCATGGAAAGCCCCTGGCAGCCTTTGCATGGAAAAGGGCCAAAAGCGATTTGGTGAGGCGCAGGATAGATGGGACACGGGCGATATGACATGATGATGCAACAGATTCCGGCTTCCGCCGGAAGGACCTTTTGGCGGGAAAGGCGATTTTATGGTTCCATTTTTCTCTTTGGAAAAGAAGTTGAAGGCGTTCAGGCCGATGGGGAAGGATCCAGGATTTTACGCAGGAGAAGGGCCAGTTCCCGGATGACCACCGGTTTCATCACAAAGCCCCGAATGCCCAGAGCCTCGGCAGCCTCTTCACTCACCCGCTCGCTGTAGCCGGTACAGAGAATCACCGGCAGATCGGGACGAAGGCTCAGGATGCGGCGGGCCAGTTCATCGCCGGTCATTTCCGGCATGGTCATATCGGTAATCACCAGATCATAGGCCTCCGGATCGGCCTGGAAGGCCTTCCAGGCATCCAGGCTGCGGGTATGCGCACCGACACGATATCCCAGACGGCCCAGCATCTGCCGGCCCAGATCCGTTTGAAACGGCTCGTCATCCACAAAGAGGATCCGTTCGGTGCCGCCAGGCACCTTCAAAGATGCCGGCAGGACATCCGGCGGTTGGTCCGCAATGACCGGCAGGAAAATGACGAAACAGGCACCCTCCCCGGGTTTGCTGTCCACCGTAATCGCACCGCCGATGCGTTCGACGATGCCGTGCACCACCGCGAGGCCCATACCCGTGCCACGTCCCTCGCCCTTGGTGGTGAAAAAAGGCTCGAAAATTTTTTCCATATTGTGAGAGGGAATGCCCTGTCCGGTATCGCAAACCGTCAGTTTGCAAAACCTCCCGGGCACCAGGCGCGGATAGCGCGCGGCCTCATCCGCGCCCATGGTAGCCGATTCCAGGATGACGGTGAGAGTGCCATCAATATTCTCCATCGCATCCCGGGCATTGGTACACAGGTTCATGATCAACTGGTGAATCTGGGTCGGATCGGCCATGACCGTATCGGTGGATGTAACGAGGGCATCCATCTTGACGGTCGTCGGCAGGGATGCCCGCAGCAGCTTCAAGGCCTCCTTGACAATGGGCTGCAATTGAATGGGTTTGGGGTCCATCTGGCTCTGCCGGCTGAAGGTCAGGATCTGCTTCACCAGGTCCCGGGCACGACCGCCGGCCTGCAATACTTTCTGCAGGTTTTGCTGCAACTCGGTCTCCGGCGGGACATCCAGGAGGCTCATCTCGGTAAACCCGATGATGGCCGAAAGGATATTGTTGAAATCGTGGGCAATGCCGCCGGCCAGGGTGCCGATGGCCTCCATCTTCTGGGTTTGCAGCAGCTGGAACTCCAGCTCCTGCTTGGCCTCCTCGGCCTCCATGCGGTCCGAGATGTCAAAGGCCACCCCGCCCAGGTACGCCGCCTCCCCGCCCATATTGAGGGGGAACTTGGAGACCTGCCAGTAGCGGAGGGCATCATCCGTATGGGTGGTCTCTACGGTGTGAACGATGTGGCCTTCATCCAGAACCCGGCGATCATTGGCCATCAATTCCCGGGCCACGGCCTCCGGCCAGATTTCCAGATCGTTTTTGCCCAGCCGGCGCGCCCGGGGTTCGCCAAAAAACGTTTCGTAGGCCTGGTTCGTGTAGATATAGCGGCCCTGACGATCTTTGATAAAAGCCAGGGCCGGCAGATGTCCCATGAAGGCATCGAACAGGTCCCGGCTCTCCTTCAGGGCCGCTTCGGCCTGTTTGCGCTCGGTGATATCCCGCCCGACGCCGATAATAGCCGTTACATTCCCGTTGTCGTCCACTAGCCCGGTATCGGCCCAGGCCAGCCAGCGCCAGCCCTCCTTGGTGCGGGCCCGCTGTTCCAGAAAGGCCGTATGGGGCGGATGATAGAGCGCGTCCATGGCGCGTGCAGTGCTCTCACGGTCGTCTTCGTGCACCAGGGGCATGAACGTACGGCCCAGGAGTTCCGCCTCGGTTTTACCAAACGTCCGGCAGTAGGAGGGGCTAACGAAAAGAAAGCGTCCCTCCGGATCCACTTTGACCACCATATCGGTCTGGTTTTCCACCAACAGCCGGTAGGTGGCCTCCCTGGCCTGCAGCAGGTGATAAGTGCGTGCGCCGGCCAGACCCAGGGCCACCTGGGAAGCAACCCCCGATATCAGATTGATATCGCTGAAAGAAATTCTCTCCCGGTCCCCATCGTTAAAGACCATCAGGGCCCCCAGAATCCTCGCTTCATGCTGAAGGGGTAACGCCACCAGGGAACGGATGCCCAACCGCGCCATTCCTTCGCCGCCGCCGGGAAACTGCTGATCGATTTCCCGTGGGTCGTCGGCCACCACCATGCTCCCCTTGCGAACGACATCTTCGAGCAGACGGCCAAAGACTTCACCGGGATCATCAAGGGTTATCGTACGAACCGATCGCAACGGTTCGGTCGGCAATCCGAATCCGTTGCCTTGGAGACGTTCCGGAGTGTCATCAGACATCAGCCAGATCATTCCGCCCTTGTAATCCAGACGCTTTTCAAGAATCGACAAGATCGCATCGCGAAAGGCTTCCGGTGAATGCAGGGCCGATGCGGCTTTGCCGATCTCCTGAATCAGAAAGACACTGGCATAGCGATGCCGGACTTCATTGAGATGTTGATCCGCGGCTTCCCCTTTCTGGGCAAGGGACCGCCGGAGTTCCTGATTTTCCAGAAGCACCGTCGCCGCCCAGCCTAGCCCCAGCAGGGCCACCCAACCGCCCAGCTGCCACAACCATTGACCGGCAGGCCAGAACCCAACCGTGCCCATGAGCGCAACGGCCGCTCCCACTATGCCGAGGCGCAGCCTGCGTTTCCACAAGCTGGAACGCGGCAGTTGCCAGGATATGTGATAATCGCAGTAAGCTCCGCCCCGGTGCAGGCAGGTGGGGTGTTCCACCCGGGCAAACTGACCGGTGAACAGTTTGGCGACGGCCTCGAACATGCCGATCCGGTTGGCGCACTGGAAGGGTTTTTCCTTCACCCCGGCCCGGGGCGTTACGGACAGGGCGATGCTGCTGGGTCCCAGCGGATGGGTCGTGATGTCGGCGGCCCGGGTATACTCGGAGGCCAGTCTGCTTATCGCGCGGTAGGCCATCATGGGGGTCAGGAAACCGAGGGCGTAATGCTTCAGCATGCCCGATGTACGGGCCTCCTGGGCAAAACGGCCGGCATCACGGGCGATCTGGGGATCATTGGCGGCCTGCTGCAGGGCTTCGTGAAATCGATTGATCTGATTTTGGGTCAGCCAATGGCCGGGATCTTCCACCTCGGCACGTCCGATTCGGCTGGCCGCCAGGAGGCTGTCCAGGTCAACGGCAGGATAATGATTTTCGAGGTACTCAAGGTAATTTTTGATCAGTCGGCTGTTGTAAAGCGCTGGTGCATCGGCCATGTATACCTGCTCGTGATCGTATTGGGATGCTTAACTTACCGATTGTGTAAAAAAAAAGTCAACGCTTTTAGAGTGGTGCCATATCGTGAGACAGCGTTCATGGCTGCCGTTTATAGACGCCGGGCAGCTGTTCACGCCAGGGTATTCAGCAAGGTGCCGACCATCTCGTCGCGTGCCTGAATGGTCTTGAGATTGGCTTTATACCCGATTTCGGTGGGAATCATGCCGGTCATTTCATCGGCCAGATCGACGTTGGACAATTCCTTTTCCACATTCGGGGCATCCGGCGCCAATGGGTCTTCGGGCGCCGGGGACCGGTCCTTGCGCAGGGTCACACGGACGTCGCCTTCCCCGGCTTCCTCCAAAACGGCCTGATCCCGTTTAAAGCCATTGGTGTTCACATTGGCGATATTGTTGGCATTGACCGCCATTTTGCGGTCATGGGCTTTGAGGGAAGATAACGCGCTGTTTAGACCGGTCATCATCGGATCGACTCCTTCGGTTGGCATTCATGAGCAAATCTTCCGCGGAAAACCTTTCCGACAAATAATGGCAACCATGTCCCTTGGCAATTTTCTGCCATGGTACGAGACAACGGGTTTCCTATACCCTCTATCGGTCAACCGGCGCATAACTTTAGCGTTTATTACACCAATTGAGGCAGGATGGTTGCCGGCACCCCCTCCAGGCGTTTTATCATCCTATTTGATACTGAAAATCTTAAGTTTTTTTGATTAAGGACGATAACGCTGTTGACGGCTCAACCATAACAGGACGGGTTCTCTGGCATCAGGCTCAGGGAATTCCCGTCCGGATGATGCGCTTGATCGCGCCATTGGATGTAAGGTGAGAAACAACATGTTCCTGCCCATACCCGTATTGGATGACAAACGACCGGAACCGGCCGCCGACAAAAAGCAGCCACCCCGAATGGATGCCACCTACCGCAGCATTTTCGAAAACACGGGCACGGCCACCATCATCGTCGCCGAAGACATGACCATCGTCAAAGCCAATGCCAAATTCGAAGAGCTGACCGGTTACGGACGCGCCGAAATCGAAGGCCTGAAGCGATGGACGGAATTCATTCATCCGGATTATGTGGACATGATGAAAGGGTTTCACATCGCCCGGCGCTCAGGAGAGGGTGAGCCGCCCACCGAATACGAGTGCCAGGTCATCAATGGACAGGGATTGCGGCATGACATCGCCATGAAGGTCGGCATGATCCCCGGTACCCGGCAGAGCATCCTGTCCTTCATGGACATCACCGCCCGCAAGGAAGCCGAGCGCGGCCTCAAGCAAAGCAACCGCAACATCCGGGAAATCATCGACGTTATCGACGGTTTCGTTTACGCCTGCGCGGCCGACTACCGGGTCACTTTCATGAACCGGCGCCTGATCGAACGGACCGGATACGACGGCACCGGCCATTTATGCCACAAAGTCCTTCACGGCCTGGACGCACCCTGCGATTTCTGTGTCAACCACCGGGTCTTTGCCGGTGAAACCGTGCGCTGGGAAGTCCAGAGTCCCCAGGACAACCGCTGGTACTATTCCGTCAATGCCCCGGTTTTCGAAAACGGCCGGGTGGTCAAAAAACAATCGGTGATCATCGATATTACGGACAGGAAACAGGCCGAAGAAAAGCTCCAAAAGGAAAATGCGATCCTCAGGAACTCGGTCGAGAACCGCCGACGGTTCGGGCGGATTATCGGAAAATGCCCTCGCATGCAGGAAGTCTATCAGCGCATCCTGCAGGCTGCGGCCACCGATTCGCCGGTCATCATCACCGGCGAATCCGGCACCGGCAAGGAGCTCGTGGCCCGTGCCATCCATGAGATGAGCGACCGCCAACAGGAGGCCTTTATTGCCGTCAATTGCGGCGCCATTCCGGGCAATCTGCTGGAAAGCGAGTTTTTCGGACATGTGCCCGGGGCCTTTACCGGGGCCGACCGCATCAAAAAGGGGCATCTGGAAGTGGCGGATCAAGGCACCCTCTTCCTGGATGAGATCGGCGAAATCGAAATGGCCCTCCAGCCCAAGCTCCTGCGGGCCATCGAAGGCGGCGGCTATACCCCGGTGGGCGGAGAAACCCTCAAGCAGCCGGATGTCCGCATCATTGCGGCCACCAACCGTGATTTGCAGCAGATGGTGGCGGCCGGCCGCATGCGGGCCGACTTTTTCTACCGCATCCATGTCATCCCGATCCATCTCCCGCCCTTGCGGGAGCGCTCCGGGGACCTGCCGCTGCTGATCGACCACTTCATGGCCGAGATCGACCCCCGCAAAACCCGCCCCATCACGACCGACGTTATGGACCGGCTGATGAACCACACCTGGCCGGGCAATGTACGCGAACTTCAAAATGCCCTGCGGCAATATGTCGCCCTGGGGCATCTGGACCTGATTGCCTCCGAGCCCTCACCTGACACCGCGACAACAGCGGCCCCGGTGCCCGAATCTAATATCGAAGAAAGCGATCTCCAGGCCATGCTCAAGGCGTACGAGAGAAAGATCATCTCGCTGGCTTTGCAGCGCAACCGCTGGCACCGTACCCAGGCCGCGGAAAGCCTGGGCATCAATCGCCGCACCCTTTTCAAAAAAATGAAGCAGCATGACCTCAACTGACCCCGGTAGGGGAACGATCGCTCCCAATCTTAATTTGCACTATGTTTTTAGTAGTTTATAATCACTATCCACATCTTTGGGGCCGTTCATTCCCATCTTCAGCCAGAATGATTTCAAAACACGCAAAATATTTTCAATAATTATATCAAATATTTATAACTTTTTCTGACCTTCCCCCTTGGTTTGGCACTGCCATTGCAGAAATACGGGTCGCAAACAAACGGCAAGGATGCCAGCCAAGGAATGACCCATGAATGTTCTGATCGCCGAAGATGAATTCACCACCGCCGACGCCATCCAGCGTCTGGTCGAAAATTTAGGGCATACACCCACCTGGGCCTGCACGGGACCGGAAGCGCAGCACCGTCTGGAAAAGAATGCCTATGAGCTGCTGATCCTGAGTGCCCAACTGCGGGATGCCGACGTCTTGCAACTGCTGCCGGCCCTGCGACGGAATCACCCTGACCTGCCGGTGGTGGCCATGACCGCCCGCAACAGTCTGACCCTGGAGCAGCAGGTCCGGCAGCTGGGGGTCATCTGCTACCTCATCAAGCCGCTGAATATCCACGAACTCATATCCATCGTTTCACACGTTTCCACTAAACAGGCATAGGAATTAAAGGAGAGGCCCATGAAAAAGAGAACGTTAGGCTTTAAACTGGTTACCGGCGGCATCGCCGCCGTGCTGATCCCCCTGCTGGTCGTAGGGCTTTTTTCCGTAAACAAGGCCTCCACCTCCCTGGCGGATGCTTCCAAGAGCCAGGCCTTGAATATCGCCACCGATCTGGCCGAGGCTGTCAACCTGGTGCTGGAGGAACAACTCCAGACAGCGGCCAGTCTGTCGGCGATCCACGCTTTCCGTGATGCGGCGGCCAACGGCCTGCTCACGGAGATTGAAGAAACAGCAATCAACCGCCAGATCCACGACGTGCTCAAAGGATTGGGGCCGAATTACGCCGGTCTTTTTCTGGCCGGCCGGGACGGCATGATCTTTTGCGGCACGCGCTACAACGGCGAAACCGACTACAAGGGCCTCGACATCAAGGATCGGGACTATTTCAAGAATGCCATGGCCAACGGCAAGCCCGTGCTGAGTGATGCCCTGCGGTCCAAGAGAACCGGCGAACCGACGCTTTTCGCGGCCGCACCCCTGCAGTCATCCTCCGGACAAACCGTCGGCATGGTCGGGCTGGCCCTCAAGATCGACTTCCTGATCGAGACCATCTCCAAAAAGAAGATCGGCACCACCGGCTATGCTTTCATGGCCAACGACAAGGGGCTTGTGGTGGCCCATCCCAAGGCGGATCACGTTCTGGAGCTTGATCTGAGCAGCCTGAACGGCATGGAAGCAATCACCCAGAACATGATGGACGGAAAAGCTGGTGTGGAAGGCTATACGTTTAAGGGCGTCGACAAAATCGCGGGCTTCGCCCCGGTCAAGGCCGCCGGCTGGAGCGTGGCCGCCACCCAGGACAGCGACGAATTCATGGCCGCCTCCCGGTCCATCCGCAACGTCATCCTGGCGGTGGGTTTGGCCTTTTTGACCATCACCATCCTGGCCGTGCTCTGGTTTGCCAGGTCCATCACTATGCCCATCAACCGGGTGGTGTCCATGATGAACTCCGGCGCGGATGAAGTGGCCTCGGCCTCGGGCCAGGTCTCGGCCGCCAGCCAGTCCCTGGCCGAAGGGTCCTCCGAGCAGGCCGCCGCCCTTGAGGAAACCTCCTCCTCCCTGGAAGAAATGGCCTCCATGACCCGCCAGAACGCGGACAACGCCAACCAGGCCGACCAGTTGATGAAAAATGCCAAACAGGTCATCGACGAGGCCAACCAGTCCATGGATCAGATGACCACCTCCATGGAGCAGATCACCCAAACCAGCGAAGAAACCCAGAAGATCGTCAAGACCATCGACGAAATCGCCTTCCAGACCAACCTGCTGGCATTGAACGCAGCCGTGGAAGCGGCCCGGGCGGGCGAGGCCGGGGCCGGATTCGCCGTGGTGGCCGATGAGGTCCGCAACCTGGCCATCCGGGCAGCCGAAGCCGCCAAGAACACCTCCACCCTGATCGATGACTCCGTCAAGCGCATCAAGGAAGGCTCCGAACTGGTGGAGACCACCAACAGCGCTTTCGACAACGTAGCCCAGAGCTCCAGCAAGGTGGCCGACCTGGTGGCCGAAATCAGTGCCGCCTCCAGCGAACAGGCCCAGGGAATCGAGCAGGTCAACAAGGCGGTTTCCGAAATGGATCAGGTGGTCCAGCAGAATGCAGCCAATGCGGAAGAGTCGGCCTCGGCCTCCGAGGAGATGAACGCCCAGGCCGAACAGATGAAAGCCGTGGTCCTGGAATTGGTGGCCATCATCGGCGGATCGGATCAACAGGCCCACAGCGCCCCGCCGGCCCACGCCAAAGTGATCGGCAAGCTGAAAGCAGCCAAGGCCGTTCCGCGGAAGGCACCGGCCCACACCGCCCATCCCCAGGCGGCACAAGCCCCCGAGGCGGTCATTCCTATGGACGATGACCAGTTTTCCGACTTTTAACCAAGCCCCAGGAGAAAGGAGTCACCATGAAAACCGATCTGACCGGCAAATACCTCACCTTTCGCCTGGCCGGGGAGGACTATGGCATCCCCCTGCTGCAGGTCAAGGAGATCATCGGCATGCTGCCCGTCACCGCCGTTCCCCAGACCCCCGATTACGTCAAGGGGGTCATCAACCTGCGGGGCCAGGTGATTCCGGTGAGCGACCTGCGCCTGCGCTTCGGGATCGAGGCCATCGACTACAACGACCGCACCTGCATCATCGTTGTGGATATCCGGGGGACCGAGGCCACCACCCGCATGGGCGTCATCGTGGACGAAGTCTCCGAGGTGCTCAACGTGCAGGAGGATGAAATCGAGCCGGCCCCGTCCTTCGGGGCGCAGGTTTCCACCGACTACATCCTGGGTATGGCCAATATGGATGAAACCGTCAAAATCCTCCTGGATATCGACCGGGTGTTCGACCCGCAGGAGATCGCCATCCTGGAGAAGGCCGCCTGATAAAGGCCGCCCCGGCTTGAAATCACCGGGGCATTCAACAGAGGGCCGTTCGGTAATCCGAGCGGCCCTCTGTTTATTTGGTCCAGGAAACCTGATCCTCTGTGCCAGGTCAGAGATAATTGGCTCCGCCGTAATCGTCGTATAGGAATTCAGGAGCCTGAATCCAGAATTCAGAATAAGGTTTTCGCCTTCGGCGCATTCGATTTTTTTCAAAAGACGGAGCGAAGCGACATCA